>Ga0209724_1000024_pt1 | contig 294951 bp, 263 predicted proteins | sample grotaG_FD_184143 | JGI IMG/M metagenome (GOLD analysis project Ga0209724, IMG submission 184143) | Glacier valley bacterial and archeal communities from Borup Fiord, Nunavut, Canada, to study Microbial Dark Matter (Phase II) -... | ecosystem: Environmental > Aquatic > Freshwater > Ice >...
TCTAGGTGCTCGACGTCGACGGCCGTGAGGCCTCCGAAGCTTCGGTGAACACCGTGAGCCACGATGACAGGGTCAGACTTCGCCGAGCCAGGCGTGGCGGACGTGTGGGCAAAGGGGTTTTCCTTAGCGGTCATTGATCGCCAACTCCCTTCGATCTCCGAGGATTCCTTGTGGTCTGAAGATCACGAGGAGCATCAATGTGACGCCCACAAGCATGAGCGAGAACGGTTCGAGTTGCGTGGGAGACAGCCATGTGTCTGGGATAAACATCGCCGCGAGTCCCTTCACGAGCACGAGAGACATCCAGAACAGGACTGACCCCAGGAGCGGCCCGAGCACGGTGGCCGCACCTCCCAACAACAACAAGGTCCACACCCAGAAGGTCGTCGGCCTACCCATCGAGTCGGGTGCCACTGCGTTGCCGAAGGACCACAGGACCCCGCCGAGCGCGCCGATGACGCCGCCGAGGACGAGGGCCTGCATCTTGTAGCTGTAGACGTTTTTGCCGAGTGAGCGCACTGCGTCCTCATCTTCGCGGACGCCCTTGAGCACGCGCCCCCAGGGTGACCGTGACAGCCTCCAGAACAGCAATGCCGCGAGCGCGACGATGGTCCACGACACGACGACGAGCCACCAAGACGTCGAGATCGAGCCATGCAAGGTGAACGGGCCGATCGTGACCTGGCGGTCGGGGAATGGCGACAGTGCTTCGAAGGGACCCTTGAAGTCCTTGCCTCGAATACCCGTCGAGCCTCCGGTGAGGTCCTTGAAGGTCTGAGACCGTCCAAGGAAGCGCACCATTTCGGCTGCCGCGATCGTGACGATTGCGAGATAGTCGCCTCGAAGCTTGAGCGTCGGCCATCCCAAGAGGAGGCCGAAGATCACGGACACGATGATCGCGACCATGACTCCCAAGGCGATCGTGGCACCTGGTGCCATATGCAGTCCGAGGAACATGTCATTGTTCTCGGTGACTTCGCGCACGGTGATCGCATAGCCATACATGCCGAGCAGCATGAATCCCGCGTGCCCCATGTTGAGCAGGCCCGTGAGCCCAAAGTGGAAGTTGAGTCCGATCGCGGCGAGCGCGAACGCGGCGGTTGTGGGGGCGAAGACCTCGCGCCCCGCATCGGTGAGTAGTCCAAGAAAGTCCATGGTTAGCCCACCCTTTCCCCTCTGCCGAGGATGCCTTGGGGCCTAAAGAGGAGCACCAAGATGAGAATGCCGAGCGCGGTAGCGAATTTGAGGTCCGGCGGCAACCACACGGTTGACACTTCGACGACGACGCCGATGACGAGCGATCCGACGAGTGCACCAAACGGCTGGCCGAGGCCACCAAGAGTGACTGCGGCGAACATGAGCAACAGGATGCGGGCGCCGGAATCGAACGACGTGGCCTGTTCGTAGAGCGCGAGCAGAATTCCGCCGACCGCCGCGAGGGCCGTAGCGAGAATCCAGACGAGTCTCACGATGGAATCGACGCGGATTCCCGATGCAGCGGCGAGCGACGGGTTATCCGAGACCGCCCTCGTAGCACGCCCCAAGCGGGTGTAGAGCAGGAATGCAGAGACACCGAGCAGGCACACGATCGCGATACCCGCAGAGATCATGGTCTGGTTGCTGATGTCGATCGGACCCCAGTGGTGCCGTTCGTCGATCGAGGTGGTGAGCCGCATCTTGCGCCCACCCATCCACCACTGCAACAGGTTGACGAGTGCGAGTGAAAGCCCGATGGAGACGATCATCTGCTGCACGGTGCCCACACGCTTGCGTCGCAGTGGCCCCCACAGGAACTTGTCTTGGAGCCAACCGGTTCCGCCGGAGATGGTGATCGCCAGCAATGCCGCGAATATGAGCGGGAGCCCGATCGTGAACTCCACGGGAATGAGCGGGAGGGAAACCTTGTCACTTGTCGCCAAGAAGTAGGTCAGCACTGCCCCAAAGGACACTTGCTCGCCGTGGGCAAAGTTGCTGAGCCCCGTCGTTCCGTAGATGAGCGAAAGGCCGACCGAGGCCAACGCGAGCAGGAGCCCAAACGTAAGCCCGTTGACGATGTTTTGCGCGAGTTGGTTGCTTTGTGTCGAGGATGCGGTTGAAGGGGTCGACGTGTCATCTGTCGCCGCGTCCTCCGTCACTTGGTCGGTGGCCGCGTCGTCGCTGGCAGTCATGGAGATCGAGGTCGTCGTTTCCGCCGCCGCTACTGCACGCCCGGACTCATCACCGTTGTTGCCAACGAATGTTGAATACAGCGTTACGGCTAGTGCAACGACGACAAGGATCACTCCTGCGCGAACCATCACGCGGGTATCGAGCGCTGTTTTCACAGTCGTCCTTCCCAGTCGGTTTCGGCCAACATAGACCAGTCATGTTTCCGCTATGTGAGCGGAATATCTCGTATGAAGCACGTGAGGCGCGCTGTTGCTACACGTAGATCGCCAGGGGAGACGACCTCAATGTTGTAGGACGCGACATTGCGTCCTAGATGCGCCGCAGTTGCGGTGGCCGTCACTATACCTGCCGAGATTGCGCGGTGATGGGTGATGTTGAGGTCTACGCCTACGGCCATCTTGCCGGCGCCCGCGTGAGCCATCGCCGCGAGCGACCCCACGGTCTCGGCGAGGGCCGCCGACGCTCCGCCGTGAAGCACTCCGTACGGTTGCGTGTTGCCCTCGACTGGCATCGTCGCTGTCGCGCGGTCGGCCGTGACGCTCTCGACCACGATCCCGAGCTTCGCAATAAGTCCGTCGGATGGTTGGTCATTTCCCGCTGTGCTGTCGGTCATAGAGGATAGGTTGGCACCTGTGAGCGAATCAGCCAAGGAGACCTTGTTACTTGTCGATGGTTTGTCGATGGCGTTTCGTGCGTTTTTCGGCGTTCCCGTGGACAAATTTGCGACCGATACCGGCACGCCGACGAACGCCGTGTATGGCTTCACGTCGATGCTTGCGACTCTCGTGGCGGATCGCAAGCCGACCCACGTCGCGGTCGCATTCGACCTGCCAGGTGGCACATTCAGGACGGAGCGCCTTCCTTCTTATAAGGGCACGCGTGACGCGACGCCACCCGAGTTTGAGCCCCAGGTCCCCCTCATGCGCGAGATGCTGGACGCGTTGGGCGTGTGCTCGGTCGACAAGCCCCGCTACGAGGCCGATGACCTGCTCGCGACGTATGCGCGCATGGGGCGCGAGGCGGGGATGCGCGTGCTGGTGGTGTCGGGCGATAGGGACACCATTCAGCTCGTGAACGAGGACGTGACGCTGCTCTACCCGCGCAAGGGTGTGAGCGACCTCGTCGAGTACACACCTGATGCGGTGTTCGACCGGTATGCGGTGGCACCCCATCAGTACCCCGATATCGCGGCACTCGTGGGTGAGACCTCGGACAATCTTCCCGGCGTGCCTGGGGTGGGTCCCAAGACCGCGGCCAAGTGGATTGCGACCTACGGGAGCCTCGATGAGATTCTCGCGTCGGCTCAGGACGTGCCTGGCAAGGCGGGGGAGAGCCTGCGGGCGCATCTCGACACCGTTCGGCTGAACAGGGAGCTCAACCACCTCCTCACGGACCTTGAAGTCGACACGTCCCTTGAGGACATGCGTCTGACAGGTGCCGACCCCGCGGCGATCCACGCGGTGTGCGACGCGTTGCAGTTCAGGGGCCTTCGCACCAAGCTGCTCGCGTTCGTGACCGGTGAAGTGGAGCCGGGAGACGAGTCGGGAGAGCCCGCTCCTGACATCGAGGTCACGGCGCCTGCGACGGTTGCCGAGATCACGGCGCTCAAGGGATCGGTGGCGCTTCACGTCGCGGGAGGCACAGCAGATGCATGGGCGCTCGGAGTCGCCCAGGGAGATCGCGCCTGGGGACTTGACCTGAGCGCGGTCGAGCAGAGCCTCGATGGGACGCTCGCCGCCTGGTTCGCCGATGATGGCGTCGTCAAGACCTTTCACGGCGCGAAGGATGCGATGCACGCCCTCGCGTCCAGGGGTTATCGGGTCGCTGGGCTCGCGGACGACACGCAGATTGCGGCGTATCTCGCGGTGCCTGGGCAGGGGAGACTCGATCTTGACGACGTGGCCGAGAGGCTGCTCGGCGAGCGAAGCGTCGCCACCGAAGGCGGTCAGCTCGACCTCGGAATGGGTGGATCGGTCCTCGAAGAGGCTGCTCGCAACGCCCATCGGGTGCTGCGGCTTTCCGCGATCCTCGCTGAGGACGTCGAGTCACGTTCTATGACGTCGCTGTACCGCGAGATGGAGATACCGCTCGTGGATGCCCTGTTCCGTATGGAGCAGGCCGGCGTGGCGATCGATGCTGCGCAGCTTGGCGACCTACTGTCGCAGGCGCTTCGTAGGGTCGAGAAGGCCGCTGAGGAGGCGTATGCGTCGATCGGCGGCGACCACGTCAACCTCGGATCCCCGCGACAGCTCCAGGAGGTCTTGTTCGACAGGCTCGGCATGCCCAAGACCAAGAAGATCAAGACGGGGTACACGACCGACGCGGCCTCGCTTGCCGACCTCTACGAGCGGCAGCCTCATCCCTTCCTCGAGGCGCTCCTTGCGCATAGGGACGCGACCAAGCTCGCCCAAATCATCCAGACACTGAGCGACGCGATCGCGTCGGACGGGCGAATCCACACGACGTTTTCCCAGACCGTGGCGTCGACGGGGCGACTGTCGTCCAAGGACCCGAACCTGCAGAACATCCCGATCCGCACCGAGGAGGGCCACCGAATCCGCGAGGCCTTCGTGGTGGGTGAGGGCTACGAGACGTTGGTGACCGCCGACTACAGCCAGATCGAAATGCGCATCATGGCGCACCTGAGCGGCGACGAGGCGCTCATCAACGCCTTTAAGAATGGAGAGGACCTGCACCGCTTCGTGGGCTCGCGAGTGTTCGGTGTCCCGCCCGAGGGCGTGACTCCCGAGATGCGTTCTCACGTCAAGGCGATGTCCTATGGCCTCGCGTATGGGCTCTCCTCGTTCGGGTTGGCGCGTCAGTTGGGAGTTTCCGTGGGCGAGGCTCAAGCGCTCATGGACGACTATTTCGCGCGCTTCGGCGCGGTACGCACATATCTCACCGGCGTCGTCAAGCAGGCCGCGCTCGACGGCTACACCGAGACGATCTTTGGCCGGCGGCGATATCTGCCCGATCTCGATTCCACGAACAGGCAACGTCGAGACATCGCCGAGCGGATGGCTCTCAACGCACCCATTCAGGGATCGGCGGCGGATCTGATTAAGCGCGCCATGCTCGCCGTTGATCGTCGCCTCGCTGATGAGGGACTCGGGTCGCGGCAGATCCTGCAGGTGCATGACGAACTGGTGGTCGAGGTGGCGGCTGGTGAGGCCGACGCGGTCGAGGCGATACTTCGCGAGGAAATGGCGAAAGCGGGCGAACTCTCCATACCACTGGATGTGAACGTCGGGCGTGGGACGAATTGGCGGGTTGCTGGCCACTAATACCGGTTAGGGTGTGGCCATGCGTATCGGAATTCTTACTGGCGGCGGGGATTGCCCGGGACTCAATGCGGCGATCCGTGCGGTCGTTAAGCGCGGCACATCGGAGCATGGCTGCTCGATCGTCGGCTTCAGGAATGGCTGGCAAGGAGTCATCGACGGTGACGCGCGACCGCTCACCCGCGACGATGTCTCGGGAATCCTGGTGGTCGGCGGCACGATGCTCGGCACCGCACGGTGCCACCCTCACAAGGTCGAGGGCGGCATGGAAGCCGTCAGGGACACCGTGCTCAACGAGAAGCTCGACGGGCTGATCTGCATCGGTGGCGACGGCACCCTCAAGGCTGCTGGCAAGGTCTCGGCCGCGACGGGAATCCCGGTCATCGGCATCCCCAAGACAATCGACAACGACGTGGTGGGAACCGACGCCGCGATCGGCTTTGACACCGCGGTCACGGTTGCCACCGAGGCCATCGACCGTTTGCACTCGACTGCTGAGTCTCACAACCGCGTGATGGTGGTTGAGCTCATGGGTCGTCACTCGGGATGGATCGCGGTGACCTCGGGCATGGCAGGCGGCGCCGACATCATCCTTGCTCCCGAGGAGCCCTTCGATATTGAAGTGATTGCGAAGAAGATCAAGCACCGTCACCGTTACAAGAACTTCTCGATTGTGGCCGTGGCCGAGGGCGCTATACCGGCCGAAGGCTCCAACTGGACCGGTGGCCCCACGATTGACGGGAAGGGTAACCCCATCGCCGGCTCGATCGGTCACGAGGTCACCAAGGCAATCGAGGAACTCACGGGCTTCCCGACGCGGCTTACCGTGCTCGGCTACACCCAGCGCGGCGGCATCCCCACGGCCGCAGACCGACTGCTTGGCACGCGCTTCGGCATCGCAGCGATTGACGCAATCGTGGCTGGCGAAACCGGCAAGTTCACGGCGCTCCGCGGCGAGAAGATTGTGCTTGAGGACTTCTCCGTCATGTCTGGAAAGACCAAGTGGGTTCCCAAGGAACTCCTTGAGGCGGCGTGGGGCCTGTAGGGGTTCGATACGTTCGTTCCACACCGTTTGTGCGCCCGCGGCAAGCGGGGGTAGGCTGTTCTGTGGCCTGTAGCGTCATGCGCTGCTGTCTGCGTACATTCCATTAATCCATCAAACTCCGGAGTCACTCCCTCTATGTCCGTATCCACCCCCGAGAACACCGCCATCGCGTTTAACGACATCGGCTCGAGCGAAGATTTCCTCGCCGCCGTCGACGCGACCATCAAGAACTTCGACGACGGGGACCTTGTCTCCGGCATCATCGTCAAGGTCGACCGTGACGAGGTTCTCCTCGACATCGGTTACAAGACCGAGGGCGTCATCCCAGCCCGTGAGCTCTCGATCCGCCACGACGCCGATCCCGACGAGGTCGTCAACGTCGGCGACACCGTCGAGGCCCTCGTCCTCACCAAGGAGGACAAGGAAGGTCGACTCATCCTGTCCAAGAAGCGCGCGCAGTACGAGCGTGCCTGGGGCTCGATCGAGAAGATCAAGGAAGAAGACGGCGTCGTCTCCGGAACGGTCATCGAGGTTGTCAAGGGTGGACTCATCGTCGACATCGGCCTGCGCGGCTTCCTGCCCGCATCGCTCGTGGAGATGCGTCGCGTTCGCGACCTGGGACCGTACATCGGCCAGATCATTGAGGCCAAGATCATCGAGCTCGACAAGAACCGCAACAACGTGGTCCTGTCGCGCCGTGCCTTCCTTGAGCAGACGCAGTCCGAGGTGCGCTCGTCGTTCCTGACCGCTCTCGCCTCGGGCCAGGTCCGCAAGGGTGTCGTCTCGTCGATCGTCAACTTCGGCGCATTCGTCGACCTCGGCGGAGTGGACGGCCTCGTGCACGTCTCGGAGCTGTCGTGGAAGCACATCGACCACCCCAACGAGGTTGTCTCTGTGGGCCAGGAAGTCGAGGTCGAGGTTCTCGACATCGACATGGACCGCGAGCGTGTCTCGCTGTCGCTCAAGGCCACGCAGGAAGACCCGTGGGCCGTGTACGCACGCACCCACGCGATCGGTCAGATCGTTCCAGGTAAGGTCACCAAGCTGGTTCCGTTCGGCGCTTTCGTTCGCGTCTACGACGGCATCGAGGGCCTCGTGCACATCTCCGAGCTGGCCGTGCGCCACGTCGAGCTGCCCGAGCAGGTTGTTGCCGCTGACGAAGAGGTTTTCGTCAAGATCATCGACATCGACCTCGAGCGTCGCCGCATCTCGCTGTCCATCAAGCAGGCTAACGAGGGTGTCGACCCCGCGGGCGAGGACTTCGACCCCGCGCTGTACGGCATGACTGCCGAGTACGACGAGGCCGGCAACTACAAGTACCCCGAGGGCTTCGACGCCGAGACGCAGGAATGGCAGGAAGGCTTCGACACTCAGCGCGAAGCCTGGGAAGCCGACTACGCCAAGGCACACGAGCGCTGGGAGGCTCACAAGGCGTTTGTGGCCAAGCAGGACGCTCAGGCCATCGAGGCCGAGTCCGAGGCTCCCGCGCAGCGTAAGCGCGCTCGTGCCGAAGATTCAGGCACGACCTCGTACTCTTCTCACGAAGAGACCGAGGCCGAGGGTGGCACGCTGGCGTCCGACGAGAGGCTCGCCGCACTGCGCGAGAAGCTCACGGGCAACTAGTTCGAACACGCGCAAGAGGCTCCGACCGATTGGTCGGGGCCTCTTTGCGTTGCCGGCATCTTTCCTCTGGCTTGCGCGACGAGACCCAGCGTGAAACCCTATCGGCGTGCTACGCATAGGGCTGACCGGCGGGATCGCAGCAGGCAAGTCAACCGCAGCCATACGGTTTGGCGAATTGGGAGCCCGAGTCGTCGATCACGACGCCCTTGCTCGACGTGTCGTCGAGCCCGGTTCAGGGGCGTTGGCCGACATCGCACGCGAGTACGGAGACCGGGTCCTCGTTGGCGGAAAACTCGATAGGGAGGCCCTGGCCTCCATCGTGTTTGGTGACGATCACGCCCGAGCGCGGCTGAACCAGCTGATCCACCCGTACATCTCTGCCGCGGCGGATGCCGCGGATCGTATGGCTCGCGCTGAGGGGGTTGCGGTCGTCGTCCACGACATCCCTCTTCTCGTCGAGACAGGTCAGGGAGGGGACTTCGACTTGGTGGTGTGCGTCCAGACGCCTCTCGAAATGCGGGTCGCGAGACTCGAGGCCGACCGGGGGCTCTCACATGGCGAGGCCCTGCGGCGGATTGCGGCGCAGGCTTCCGACGAGGAGCGGGCCCTCGTATGTGACGTGACCCTCGACGGGGGCGGCGACACCGAGTCGCTCAGGTCCCAGGTCGACTGGTTCTGGCGCGAGCACCTTCCCGCCTCATAGCGGTGTCAGCCGCGGGGGTTACCGTGGTGCCATGACTTCGGATCTCAGGCGTGCCGACAATCCGTTCGAGGTGATCTCCGAATACACGCCGTCGGGGGATCAGCCGCGTGCGATCGAGCAACTTGCCGCGCGCATTCAGGCTGGCGAGCGGGACGTGGTGCTTCTGGGCGCCACCGGAACGGGCAAGTCCGCGACCACTGCCTGGCTGGTCGAGCGCCTTCAGCGTCCCACGCTGGTGATGGCTCACAACAAGACGCTCGCGGCGCAACTGGCCAATGAATTTCGCGACCTGATGCCCAATAACGCGGTGGAGTACTTCGTGAGTTACTACGACTACTACCAGCCCGAGGCATACGTCCCGCAGACGGATACGTTCATCGAGAAGGACTCCTCGATCAACGAGGAGGTCGAGCGGCTCAGGTATTCCGCCACCAACTCACTCCTGACCCGCAGGGACGTCGTCGTGGTGTCCTCCGTTTCGTGTATCTACGGGCTCGGAACGCCCGAGGAGTACATCCAAGGCATGGTGTCGCTTCAGGTGGGCGACGTGGTGTCGCGGCAGGCCCTCCTGCGGGAGTTTGTGCAGATCCAGTACGCCCGCAACGACCTGGCGTTTACCCGCGGAACATTCAGGGTTCGCGGCGATACGATCGAGATCATCCCCGTGTACGAGGAACTCGCGCTGCGCATCGAGATGTTTGGCGACGAGATCGAGGCCCTCTACTCGCTCCACCCGCTCACCGGGGAGATCGTCGAACGCAAGGAAATGATCCACATCTTCCCAGCCTCGCACTATGTCGCGAGCCAAGAGCGCATGAGTAAAGCGATCGCGACCATCGAGGTCGAGCTTGGGCAACGGCTCGAGGAGCTCGAGCGGCAGAACAAGCTTCTCGAGGCTCAGCGGCTCAAGATGAGGACCACCTTCGACCTCGAGATGATGCGGTCGGTGGGGACGTGCGCCGGGATCGAGAACTATTCGCGTCACATTGAACAGCGCGAGCCCGGTACCCCGCCTCACACCCTGATCGACTACTTCCCAGACGACTTTCTTACGGTGATCGACGAATCGCACGTCACCGTGCCCCAAATTGGTGCAATGCACGAGGGTGATGCCGCGCGGAAGCGAACTCTGGTCGACCACGGCTTTCGCCTTCCGTCCGCCATGGACAACAGGCCGTTGCGCTTCGATGAGTTCAAGGCGAGGGTTGGTCAGACCGTCTACCTGTCCGCGACGCCAGGCAAGTACGAGTTAGCGCGAGGCGATGGGGTAGTCGAACAGATCATTCGCCCCACGGGACTGGTGGATCCTCAGATTGTCGTGAAGCCCACCGAGGGGCAGATCGATGACCTTCTCCATGAGATTCGGCTGCGTGTGGAGCGTGATGAGCGTGTGCTGGTGACCACCCTGACCAAGAAAATGTCTGAGGACCTCACCGAATACCTTTCGGAACGCGACGTGCGCGTTGAGTACCTCCATTCCGACGTCGACACGCTGCGGCGGGTCGAGCTCCTGAGGGAGCTACGCATGGGCCGGTTCGATGTGCTGGTGGGCATCAACCTACTTCGTGAAGGGCTCGACCTGCCTGAGGTTTCGCTTGTGAGTATTCTCGACGCCGACAAGGAGGGATTCCTGAGATCGGGAACCTCTCTGATCCAGACGATTGGCCGCGCAGCTCGCAATGTGTCGGGTGAAGTCCACATGTACGCGGACAGGGTGACGGACTCGATGGCGCTCGCCATCGACGAAACCAATCGCAGGCGTCAAAAGCAGGTGGATTACAACACCGAGCACGGGATCGACCCGACTCCGCTTCGCAAGCGCATCGGCGATATCACCGAGATGCTCGCGCGTGAGGAGGCAGATACGGCCGAGACTCTGCGCGAGGTGCGCGGGGGGTCGAAGGGAAGCAAAACCGTTGCCAAGAATCAGTCGGCCTCGCAGCGTCCCGCCGAGGAACTTGCGTCGCTCATCGAGGATCTCACCGCGCAGATGCGTGGCGCGGCAGGCGAACTGCACTTCGAACTCGCAGCGAGGCTGCGTGACGAAATCGGAGAGTTGAAGAAAGAGCTGCGCCAGATGATGGAAGCCGGCTAGTCGCACGGTGCCTAGGATGTGCGAGTGACCTCAGCAGCCGTATGGGCCATCACCCTTGTCGGTGTGCTCGTAGTAATAGCTTTCGATTTCGTCGTCGTCGTGCGACGTCCTCACGAGCCCACCTTCAAGGAATCCGTGCGTTGGACCCTCTTCTACGTGGCCCTCGCAGTGGTGTTCGGAATCTCCATGGTGTGGTGGCGGGCGCCCGGCCTCGACGGGGCAGACGCGTTCTTCGCGGGCTATCTCACCGAGTGGTCGCTCTCCGTCGATAACCTCTTTGTCTTCCTCGTGATTCTGGGACGCTTTGCCGTTCCTGCGCTGTATCGCCAACGCGTGCTTCTGGTGGGCGTGGTGCTGGCCCTAGTGCTCAGGGGCCTCTTCATTGCCGCGGGGGCTGCGGCGCTGTCGGCGTTCTCTGCGGTCTTCTACCTGTTTGGAGCGTTCCTCCTGTGGACGGCCTATTCCGTGGCCCAGGAGGGCGGCGCCGAAGAGGGCGACGTCGAGTACACGGAGAACCGCCTGATGAAGCTCGTCAAGCGCTTCGTCCCCTCGACGCCGGACTATCGCGAAGGCGCGGTGTTCGTCCGCGAGGGCGGGCGTCGACTCATCACCCCGATGCTCTTGGTCATGATCGCGATCGGATCGACGGACGTCCTGTTTGCTCTCGACTCGATCCCTGCGATCTTTGGTCTCACCAAGGACCCCTACCTGGTGTTCGTCGCGAATGCGTTCGCGCTCATGGGGCTGCGCCAACTCTTCTTCGTGGTCGAGGGGCTACTCAAGCGGTTGAGGTACCTGTCGTACGGGCTGTCGGTCGTGCTTGCCTTCATCGCAGTCAAGCTCATTCTGGAGGCGCTCCACACCAATAGGCTTCCGTTTATCAACGGCGGCGAGGCCGTCAGATGGGCGCCTGAGATTCCCACGTGGCTCTCCCTCGTGGTCATCGTGGTCGCGATCGGTGGAGCGGGCGCCGCGAGTGTCATCATGACCGGCGCGGCGGCGAGGCGTGCAGGCTCAGTTGACGACCCGAATGCCATGGAAGACCCCACCACGGAGACGGCCGACGTCGACTAGCAGCCGGATCTCGTCGTCGGATTTGCGCGCCACGACGGTCCAAGGTGACCGTCCCACGGGCGGATGGACACATCAATCACCATGCCCACCACCATGTAGGGGTCGCCTGAGACAAGATCCTCGACGTGATCCCTGGTGGGAGCGGACGCGAGCAAAAGCGCGCCGGGCTCGTCGTCGGAGAATGGGCCGAAGCCGACCATGGCACCGGCGTTGACGAGGCCCCTGAGGTAGCACGAGTGCTCTTCAAGGAGCGACGCGCGTAACTCGTTCCGCGAGTCATAGGTGTACTGAACGATCCACAGTGACATGAGATCATTCTGGACGCTTGGAACAGTCTGCGTGTCCTCGCTGTTGCTACGTGGGGAAGAATTACCTTAGATCGAACACGTGTTCGAAGAACTTAACGTAGGGTGGCGGTGTGAACGACAAGTTGGTGGTGCGCGGTGCGCGCGAGCACAACCTCAAGGGAGTCGACCTTGAATTGCCCAGGGATGCACTCATTGTGTTCTCTGGCCTTTCGGGCTCAGGGAAGTCCTCCCTCGCGTTTGACACCATCTTCGCGGAGGGACAACGCCGCTACGTCGAGTCGCTGAGTGCCTATGCGCGCCAGTTCCTGGGCCAGATGGACAAGCCTGACGTCGACTTCATCGAGGGGCTTTCGCCCGCAGTGTCGATTGATCAGAAGTCGACCAATAGGAATCCGCGCTCGACAGTCGGCACCATCACCGAGGTCTACGACTACCTCCGCCTCCTGTACGCGCGTGTGGGCGTGCAGCACTGCCCCGTATGTGGTGAGACCATCACGTCGCAGACCGCGCAGCAGATCGTCGACTCCGTTCTCGACCTTCCGGAGGGCACTCGGTACCAGGTGCTCGCCCCTATGGTGCGTGGACGCAAGGGCGAATACGCGGACCTCTTTGCCGAGCTGCAACAGCAGGGTTTTGCGCGCGCGAGGGTCGATGGCGAGACGGTTCAGCTCAGCGAGCCGCCCACGCTGGAAAAGAAGCTCAAGCACAACATCGAGGTCGTGATCGACCGACTGGTCGCCAAGGAGGGGGTGCGCCAGCGCCTTGCCGATTCCGTGGAAACGGCTCTGAGGCTCGCCGAGGGGCTCGTCATCATCGACCCCGTTGAGGGTGAGATCCCTGCCCGCCGGTATTCCGAGAAGCGTGCGTGCCCCAACGACCACGTGCTCACGCTCGAGGAGATGGAACCGAGAACCTTTTCGTTCAACGCCCCCTACGGAGCCTGTGCCGAATGCACTGGAATCGGCGTGCGGCTCGAGGTAGACCCCGAGCTGGTGGTGCCGGATCCAGCTCGCTCGCTCGCCGAGGGCGCGATCGCGCCTTGGGAGGCCATGGCGGCCGACTACTTCGGCCGCATGGTGAAGGCGCTGGCCGAGGATATGGGCTTCTCGATGGATACCCCGTTCAAGGATCTGTCGGTGGAGGTCCAGGAGTCGTTGCTCACGGGCAAGGACTACGAGGTCCACGTGCGATTCAAGAACCGCTACGGGCGCGAGCGTCAGTACACCACCGGTTTTGAGGGCGCGATCACGTGGCTCGAGCGTCTCCACGGGCAGACCGAATCGGATTGGTCACGCGAAAAGTACGAGCAGTACATGCGCGAGGTGCCATGCCCCGTATGCCACGGAGCCAGGCTCAAGCCCGAGGTGCTCGCCGTCACCGTGGGAGGCGCCTCGATCGCGGAACTGTGTGAGATGTCCCTTGGGCAGGCGCGCACCTTCCTTGAGGGCGTCGACTGGGACGAACGCTCGCGCCACATCTCCGTGCAGGTGCTCAAGGAGATCGACGCCAGGCTCGGGTTCCTTCTCGATGTGGGGCTTGACTACCTGAGCCTGTCGCGTGCGGCGGGAACCCTATCCGGGGGCGAGGCCCAACGTATTCGCCTGGCCACGCAGATCGGATCGGGGCTTGTGGGTGTCCTGTATGTGCTCGACGAGCCGAGCATCGGGCTGCACCAGCGCGATAATCGCAGGCTTATCGAGACGCTGACGCGCCTACGGGACCTCGGCAACACGCTGATCGTCGTCGAACACGACGAGGACACGATTCGTGCAGCCGACTGGGTTGTCGACATCGGACCGGGCGCGGGGGAGCACGGGGGAGAGGTGGTCCACTCGGGCACCTATGCGGACCTCTTGACCAATGAGCGGTCGATGACGGGCGCGTATGTCTCGGGAAGAAAGCGCATCCCTGTTCCTCAGGTGCGCCGTGAGATTGACCCTTCGCGCCAGATCACGGTGGTCGGTGCCCGTGAACATAACCTGCGGGGGATCGATGTGACCTTCCCGCTCGGCGTGTTCACCGCGGTCGCGGGAGTGTCGGGGTCGGGCAAGTCGACGTTGGTCAACACGATTCTTTATACGGCACTCGCGAATGAACTCAACGGCGCGCGGCAGGTCCCAGGGCGCCACACGCGCATCGACGGCACCAGCCAACTCGACAAGATTGTCCACGTGGATCAGGGGCCCATCGGCCGCACTCCTCGTTCAAACCCCGCGACGTACACCGGGGTGTGGGACAAGGTGCGCAAGCTGTTCTCGGAGACTCAAGAGGCGAAAATGCGCGGCTACGGCCCCGGGCGCTTCTCGTTCAACGTCAAGGGCGGACGCTGCGAGTCGTGTTCTGGCGACGGGACCATCAAGATCGAGATGAACTTCCTTCCCGACGTCTATGTTCCGTGCGAGGTGTGCAGGGGAGATCGTTACAACCGCGAGACTCTCGAGGTCCACTTCAAGGGCAAGAGCGTCGCCGATGTCCTGAATATGCCGATCGAGGAAGCCGCGGTGTTCTTTGAGGCCATCCCGACGATCTCCCGTCACCTGACGACTTTGGTCGATGTCGGCCTGGGATACGTGCGGCTTGGCCAGCCGGCTCCGACGTTGTCGGGCGGCGAGGCGCAACGCGTCAAGTTGGCCTCGGAACTGCAGCGGCGATCGACCGGCCGCACCATCTATGTACTGGATGAGCCCACGACGGGGTTGCACTTTGAGGACGTCCGCAAGTTGCTTGGCGTACTCGAGGGCCTCGTGGACAAGGGCAACACGGTCATCGTGATTGAACACAACCTTGACGTCATCAAGTCCGCTGACTGGGTCATCGATATGGGGCCGGAGGGCGGATCGGGCGGAGGACTCGTGGTGGCCGAAGGTACCCCTGAGGAGATTGCGGACCATCCCGACAGCCACACGGGAGTCTTCCTCGCGGAGCTCCTGAAGCTGCAGGCGGCCGTGGCGGCCTCGGCCTAGGCTGACGTCGTGGCCAATCCCGCCGACTACCGTCCCGCGCCCGGAACGATTCCTACCCAGCCGGGCGTGTACCGTTTCCGCGATCCTCACGGACGCATCGTCTACGTGGGCAAGGCCAAGAATCTGCGTCAGCGGCTCCAGAACTATTTTCAGCCGCTCACTGCGCTCCACCCGCGTACGCAACTGATGGTGACCACCGCCGCGTCGGTCGAGTGGACGGTGGTGCGCAACGAGGTAGAGGCGCTTGTACTCGAGCACACCTGGATCAAGGAGTACGACCCGCGTTTCAATGTGGTGTTCAAGGACGACAAGTCGTACCCCTTTCTCGCCGTCACCATGAACGAAAGCGTTCCGCGCATGCTGGTGATGCGTGGCGACAGGAAGAAGGGCGTGCGGTATTTCGGTCCGTATGCCAAGGCCTGGGCCATCCGTCAGACGGTGGACACGCTGCTGACGGTGCTTCCGATGCGCACCTGTACAGCCGCCGTGTATCGCAAGGCGGAACGGCAGGGCAGGCCGTGCCTCCTGGGGTACATCGACAAGTGCTCGGCACCGTGTGTAGGCAAAATCAGCGAGGACGACCATCGGCTGCTTGCTGAAGGGGTGTGCCAGGTTCTTGCTGGCGACGCGAAGCCCCTCATCAGGGACCTCACCGGAACCATGGTCGCCGCCTCCGAACGCGAGGACTTCGAGGTTGCGGCCAGGGCCAGGGATCGCCTGCGTGCGCTCACCAGCGTCCTGGAGCGCAACGCCGTGGTGCTTGCTCAGGGAACCGATGCGGACGTCTTCAGCCTCGTCGACGACGAGTTTGAGGCTGCCGCTCACGTGTTCTACGTACGTGACGGGCGCATCTCCGGCGAGCGGGGCTGGGTGGTCGACAAGCCCGACCCCCTCACGTCTGCCGAGATGGTGAACGCCCTCCTGCAAGAGGCGTACCACACGACCGAATCGGTGCCCACGGAGGTGCTCGTTCCCGTCATGCCCTCTGATAGCGAGGTGATCGGTGCATACCTCAACGGGCTGCGAGGCGCCGCAGTTTCGGTGCGCGTGCCCTCACGCGGCAAGAAGGCCGAGCTCGCTCAATCCGGTGCCCAGAACGCGCAACAGGTGCTTGCCCAGCACCGGCTTAAGCGAGCGTCGGACCTCACCACGCGCTCGGCCGCTCTGACCGACTTGCAAGAGAACCTCGGCCTGCCCGAGGCCCCCCTGCGCATCGAGTGCTACGACATCTCACATATTCAGGGCACACATCAGGTCGGGTCGATGGTGGTGTTTGAGGATGCCTTGGCGCGCAAGAATGAGTATCGGCAGTTCTCGGTGGCTGACGCGGTGGATGACACCGCCGCGATGACCGACGTCCTGACGCGCCGGTTCCGGCGGTACCTCGAAGAGGCTCAGCTTCCGCCAGAGGAGCGTGAGGCCTCGCGGTTCGCCTATCCACCACAACTTGTGGTGGTCGATGGTGGTCCCCCGCAAGTTGCCGCCGCTCGACGCGCGATGGACGACGTGGGAGTGCCAGAGATCCCCGTGGTGGGTTTGGCGAAACGGCTCGAGGAGGTGTGGCTCCCCGGCGAGGACTTTCCCGCGATCCTCCCCAGGGGCTCCGAGTCGCTGTATCTACTCCAACGCGTTCGCGACGAGGCACACCGCTTCGCGATCAAAAACCACAGGGCCAAGCGCGGCAAGGCCATGACCGCGTCGACGCTGGACGAGATTCCGGGCGTGGGCGCCACAAGGTCTAAGGCTCTGTTGAGGCATTTTGGGTCGCTAGCGCGGCTCAAGGAGGCCTCCGAGGAGCAGATCGGACGGGTTCCTGGGGTGGGTGAGGGCACCGCGCGGGCGATTCACGCGAGTCTTCGCGGCCATGATGGCATTCTGGACACATGAGCGACGAAGCGGAATCGATCACGTACCCCTCGGGCATCCCCAAGCCTGTATTCGATGCGCCAGCCACTCCTCCTGAGGTGATGATCCTCACGGGAATGTCGGGTGCCGGTCGCACCCGAGCGGCGGCGGTGCTGGGTGACCTCGGTTGGTACGTGGTGGACAACCTCCCGCCGCAGCTCTTGGGTGGGTTGGTTGCGATGGTGGGCAGGGAACCCCATGACCGCTTGGCCGCCGTGGTTGACGTCCGTGGCAGGGAGTTCTTCCAAGATATCGACGCGGTCGTCGACGATCTCGCGGCACGCGGAATCCCTGTTCGCCTCGTATTCCTCGACACCACCGATGCCGTCTTGGTTCGCCGTTTCGAAGAGGCCAGGCGCCCGCATCCTTTGCAGAAGGATGGGACATTGCTCGAGGGCATCGCCCGCGAACGAGACCTGTTGTCGGCGATTCGCGACAGGGCAGACCTCGTGATCGACACCAGCGAACTCAACGTGCACGAGTTGCGAGACACCATCACGGCCGAGGTGGGGCTCCACGATCAGCCACTCACCGTCAACGTTGTCTCGTTCGGCTACCGCAACGGCCTCCCGTCCGATGCCGACTTCGTCGCCGACGCCCGCTTTCTCCACAATCCACACTGGGTCCCGGCGCTGCGTCCTCTGACCGGGCTGGATCCTGCGGTGCGCGACTACGTCCTGGCGTCCGAGGGTGCCGAGGACTTTGTCGAAAGCTACGCGAACCTGCTGACCAACGTGTTGGAGCTGTACCGCTCCCACGACAAGCACTCTGTGACCATTGGCGTGGGGTGCACGGGAGGCAAACACCGCTCGGTGGCCATCTCCGAGGCCCTGGGTGTGGCGTTGCGAGATCGAGGCCTCCAGGTACGTGTGACCCACAGGGATCGGCCCACGACATGAACGCCACGAGCGTGGTTGCCTTGGGAGGCGGCCACGGTCTCTACGCGACCCTGAGCGCCTTGCGGCGGGTCTCCGATGACCTCACGGCGATCGTGACGGTCGCCGATGATGGCGGCTCGTCGGGACGGCTCCGGCACGAGATGGGGATCGTGCCTCCAGGGGACCTGCGCATGGCTCTGAGCGCACTATGTGACGACAGTGAATGGGGTCGTACCTGGCGTGACGTGTTGCAGACGCGGTTTGCGACAGGTGGTCCTCTCGATGGGCATTCGCTAGGGAATCTGCTCATCGCGGGCCTATGGGAGCGTACGGGCGACGTGGTCGACGGACTCGACTGGGTGGGCAGGCTGCTTCAGGCGCAGGGGCGAGTACTGCCTCTCTCGAGTGAGCCGCTCGAGATATCGGCGACGGTCGATGGAATAGATGGACCGAATACCGTCAGGGGTCAGGTGGCTGTAGCGACCGCTCATGGCACGGTCTCCGCACTCGGGATCGAGCCAGCGTCGCCGCAGGTCCCCGCCGCGACTCTCGAGGCACTTGGCGGCGCCGACGCGATCGTGCTTGGTCCTGGCTCTTGGTACACGTCGGTCCTCGTGCACTTCTTGGTCAAGCCGGTCGCCGCGGCGCTGGTGGCCGCGGGGGACCGGACAATTCTTACGCTCAATATCGCCTACGACGATATGGAGACCGCGGGAACGGATCGTACGGACGACGTGCGGGCGCTGCGTCGGCTTGAGCCGAGATTTCGCCCGGCAGTGGTGCTCGCAGACGTCTTGCATGGCGAGGACCGGGCCCTACGCACGGAGATTGAAGACTGGGGATCTACGTTCATCGTGGAAGATCTCAGGCTCGCCACTGCGACCGATCGTCATGACGTGGACCGGCTTGCCGCCGCCTATGCGCGCCTCATCCCGACCCTTGGTGAGGACGTGGTGCCTCCGGGGGTGAGAGGATAGGCCCCATGGCGCTCACGGCACAGGTGAAGGACGAACTCGCGCGTGTCGCGGTTGAGAAGGTTTCCGCACGTAAGGCGGAGATCGCGACGACGCTGAGATTCGCGGGTGGACTCCACATCGTGTCCGGCCGCATCGTCATCGAGGCTGAACTCGATACCGCGGCATCTGCTCGGCGCCTGCGTACCTTCATTCATGAGGTCTACAACCTCGGCTCCGAGATCATCGTGGTGTCCGGCGGTGCCCTCAAGCGTGGGAACCGCTATGTTGTCCGGGTGGTGAAGGAGGGCGAATCCCTCGCACGCCAGACCGGACTTCTCGACCACAGGGGTCGACCCGTGCGCGGATTGCCTCCTCAGGTGGTGAGCGGATCGATTGAGGACACCGTGGCAGCGTGGCGCGGCGCATTCCTCGCGCACGGCTCGCTGACGGAGCCCGGACGCTCGGCGAGCTTGGAAGTCACCTCTCCCGGGCCCGAGGCCGCATTGGCGCTCGTGGGTGCGGCCCGCAGGCTCGGCATCACGGCCAAGTCGCGAGAGGTCAGGGGAGTGGACCGTGTCGTCATCCGCGACGGTGACGCGATCTCCGCGCTCCTCGCGCGGTTGGGTGCTCACGACTCGGTGCTCGAGTGGGAAGAGAAGCGCACCCGACGTGAGGTCAGGGGGACGGCCAACCGTCTCGCTAACTTTGACGATGCGAACCTGCGTCGTTCGGCGCAGGCTGCAGTCGCCGCAAGCGCACGGGTCGAAAGGGCCTTCGCGATCTTGGGTGATGAGGTGCCTGAACATCTCCGCGAGGCGGGAACGCTGCGTATCGCGCACCGCGACGCGTCGCTTGAGGAACTGGGTCGTCTTGCCACGCCGCCGCTCACAAAGGACGCGGTGGCCGGGCGAATCCGTCGGTTGCTAGCGACCGCCGACAAGCTTGCAAGTGACCTGGGTATTCCGGACACCGAGGCGGGAATCCGGCCCGAGTTTCTGCGCTGACGGGGCTCTCAGAGACCGCAACGCGGTGCACTACCTGCGGGGACTTACGTCGCACGGTCAGGTGCCCCGCCGTAGTACGCTGGCACCAGTGGTTCCGCTCCGGCGGGGCCCCGCGCAGAAGAGCGCTACCCCACATCCCCAAACGCGCCACGAAGCGCGAACCGAGGAGAAAAAGTGACCATCAAGGTCGGTATCAACGGCTTCGGCCGTATTGGACGTAACTTCTACCGCGCGATCGTTGCGTCGGGCGCAGACATCGAAATCGTCGGTGTGAATGACCTGACTGACAACAAGACCCTCGCGCACCTGCTCAAGTACGACACCGTGCTTGGCGTGTTCCCCGGCACCGTGACGTTCGACGACGAGAACATCTACGTCGACGGCAAGGCCATCCGCGCCCTTGCTGAGCGCGACCCGAACAACCTCCCCTGGGGCGCACTCGGTGCCGACATCGTCATCGAGTCGACCGGCTTCTTCACCGACGCCACCAAGGCAGCTGCTCACATCGCAGCCGGTGCCAAGAAGGTCATCATCTCGGCCCCCGCGTCGAACGAAGACGGCACGTTTGTCGTCGGCGTGAACCACACGGACTACGACGCTGCCACGCAGCACGTGATCTCGAACGCTTCATGCACCACGAACTGCCTCGCGCCCGTCGCCAAGGCACTCAACGACGCCATCGGCATCGAGCGTGGCCTCATGACCACGATTCACGCTTACACGGGTGACCAGAACCTGCAGGACGGCCCCCACAAGGACCTCCGTCGTGCACGTGCGGCCGCTCAGAACATCGTTCCCACCTCGACCGGTGCCGCCAAGGCTGTTGCCCTGGTTCTGCCCGAGCTCAAGGGCAAGCTCGATGGTTTCGCAATGCGCGTTCCCACGATCACGGGTTCGGCAACCGACCTGACCTTCACCGCTTCGCGTGAGGTCACCATCGAAGAGGTCAACGCAGCCGTCAAGGCCGCCGCTGATGGCGCGATGCTCGGCACGCTCGAGTACACGGAAGACGACATCGTGTCCTCGGACATCGTCGGCAACCCGCACCAGAGCATCTTCGACGCCAAGCTGACCAAGGTCTCCGGCGACATGGTGAAGATCGTTGCTTGGTACGACAACGAGTGGGGCTACTCCAGCAGCCTCGTGAAGCTGACGGAATACGTCGGCGCTCGCCTCTAACATTCCAGTGAAAAACGTCCGTACACGCACCTCGCGTGTGCGGGCGTTTTTCTGTTACGACGAAGGAAAAACACATGCTGAAGACGATTGACAGCCTGGGTGACCTGACCGGCAAGAAGGTCCTGGTTCGCTCCGACCTGAACGTGCCGCTTGACGGCACCACCATCACGGACGACGGTCGCGTGCGCGCCTCCGTTGCCACCATCGAAAAGCTGCTCGCTGCCGGCGCCGCCGTCATCGTGACCGCTCACCTGGGCCGCCCCAAGGGCGCACCCGAGGACAAGTACTCGCTGGCTCCCGCAGCCGTTCGCCTTGCGGAACTGCTCGGCAAGCCCGTCACGCTCGCGGAGGACCTGGTCGGCCCGTCCGCCAAGGCCACCGTCGCGGCCCTCGAGGCCGGACAGGTTGCCATGCTCGAGAACGTGCGTTTCGACGCTCGTGAGACCTCCAAGGTCGACGAAGAGCGCGAGGCGCTCGCCGCCGAACTCGCCGCGTTTGCGGACGCGTTTGTGTCCGACGGATTCGGCGTCGTTCACCGCAAGCAGGCGTCGGTTTACGACATCGCTAAGGTGCTCCCCGCCGCGGCAGGCCTCTTGGTCCAGAAGGAGGTTGAGTCGCTCAGCAAGGCAGTGACCGACCCCGAGCGTCCGTACGCGGTCGTCCTCGGTGGATCCAAGGTCTCCGACAAGCTGGGCGTCATCGCGAACCTGCTCACCAAGGCAGACCGCATCCTGATCGGCGGAGGAATGCTTTTTACGTTCCTCAAGGCTCAGGGCCACGAGGTGGGCAAGTCGCTCCTCGAGGAAGACCAGGTCGAGGTCGTCAAGGGCTACCTTGAGACCGCCAAGGCGAGTGGCGTGGAGATCGTTCTTCCCGTCGACGTCCTCGCGGCAACCGGCTTCGCGGCCGACGCCGAGTTCGACGTGGTCGCCGCGGACGCGATTCCCGCAGACCGCATCGGTCTGGACATCGGCCCCAAGTCTGCGGAGCTCTTCGCTTCCAAGATTCTCGATGCCAAGACGATTGTCTGGAACGGCCCCATGGGCGTGTTCGAGTTCCCCGCGTTCGCGGGAGGCACCAAGGCCGTGGCTCAGGCCATGATCGACTCCGACGGCTTCTCCGTGGTCGGTGGTGGCGACTCCGCCGCTGCCGTTCGCATCCTCGGCTTCGACGAGGCAGGCTTCGGCCACATTTCCACGGGTGGCGGCGCGTCGCTCGAACTGCTCGAGGGCAAGGTTCTTCCTGGCCTCGCCGTTTTGGAAGGCTAGACCATGGCACGTACCCCACTCATTGCAGGCAACTGGAAGCTCAATCTCGATCACCTCGAGGCGACGCACACCGTGCAGAAGCTCGCGTGGCTCTTGCGCGACGCCAAGCACGACTTCACCAAGGTCGAGGCCGCCGTCATGGCGTCCTTCACCTCGCTGCGGTCCGTGCAGACGCTGATCGACGCCGACAAGCTCGAGATCAAGTACGGCTCGCAGGACATCTCGGAGCACGCCTCCGGTGCCTACACGGGCGAAGTCTCCGGCTCGCAGCTTGCCAAGCTCGGCTGCGACTACGCGGTTGTTGGTCACTCCGAGCGTCGTGAGTACCACGGGGAGTCAGACGCGACGGTGGCCGCCAAGGCCAAGGCTGCATTCGACAACGGCATCGTCCCGATCGTGTGCTGCGGTGAGGGTCTCGAGATCCGCAAGGCTGGCACCCATGTCGCGTACACGCTCGCTCAGGTTGAGGGCTCGCTTGCGGGCATCACGGCCGAGCAGGCCAAGGACGTTGTCATCGCCTATGAGCCCGTGTGGGCCATTGGCACGGGAGAGGTTGCCACCCCCGCCGACGCTCAGGAGGTCTGCGGTGCAATCCGCGGAAAGCTTGCCGAGCTGTACAGCGCAGAACTTGCCGCAGGCGTCCGCGTCCTGTACGGCGGTTCGGTGAAGTCGAGCTCTATCGCTCAGCTGATGGCAGAGCCCGATGTCGATGGTGGACTCGTCGGTGGCGCAAGCCTCGACCCCGAGGAGTTCTCCAAGATCGTGCGCTTCCTGGAGCACGTCACGGCATAGCGTTTCGACTCCGCCGCGCCCCTTTCGGGGGCGCGGCGGAGTTTCCGTGTAGTCGGGGCGTGGTCGGGGAACTTTCCGTCGCGTATCCTGTAGCAAACGTCTTTTGAACGAGGAGAATTGTGGACATCCTTACGAACGTCCTGTGGGTGCTGTTGTTGGTGTCCAGCGTGCTGATCGTCGCTTTGGTATTGGTGCACCGCGGGCGCGGCGGAGGCATCACGGATGTCTTCGGCGGCGGCATCGCTTCCGGTATTCAAAGCTCGGCGGTGGGTGAGCGCAACTTGTCCCGCATCACGTGGGGCGTGGCGATCGCATGGGCGATGTCGATTGTGTTGCTTGGACTGATCGAAAAATACGCGGGCTAGTCCGCACCGAGGCACGAAGGGGACACACACCATGGCAGGTGGTAGCGCAATTCGTGGGTCACGCGTTGGAGCGGGACCCTTGGGCGAAGCGGAGCGTGGCGAGTCCGCGCCCCGTGAAGTCTTTTCGTATTTCTGCATCAAGGGCCACGTCACGCGGCCAAGTTTTGCGGTCAGCGACGACCGTGAGATTCCGACCGAATGGGACTGCACGAGTTGTGGGCTCCCTGCGGGACTCGACCCCGAGAACCCGCCAGAGCCGCTGCGCAATGAGCCCTACAAGACTCACCTTGCGTATGTGAAGGAACGCCGCACAGAGGCCGAGGCGCAAGAGCTCCTCAAGGAGGCGCTCGACGCGCTCAGGTCACGCCGCGGCATTGTTGTCGTCAAGTAGCCGACTCGACGTAGTCACTCCCCAGCGTCGCTTCGACGTGGGGCGCGCCGCGTGAGCGGTATGAGCCGACCGGTATCGGGAATACCCGCACGTCTTCGGTTGCTGTCTCCAGTGGAGGTATGACATGAAGCTGGAGATCGAATACTGCGTGCCGTGCGGATATCTGAACCGGGCAACGGAGGCTCAGACCCGGTTGCTTGAGGAGTTCGGCGCCCGCATCGAACAGGTGGCGCTGAAGACCGGCAGCAAGGGCGTGTTCACGTTTCGAGCCGACGGCGACGTCATTTACTCCAAGCCCGAGGAGTTCGACATCGAGGCCATTGTCGCGACAGTGCGGTCTCTGATTCCCCCGGTCGACGGAGTGCAGGTCGAGGGCCGCAACCTTTTGATGGGCGACAAGAGTTCACCCACTCGTGCCCGTTAGATGGCGGTCGAGGCCGCCGCGTCGATGAGCCAGAGGGTCTTCTCCGTACCCGCAACCGCGGCTCCGGGGAGTTGAGTATCCCCGGCAAGGCTGCGTGACACCACGTCGCTCTTGGCCTCTCCTGCGGCGACCACCCACACCTCGCGGGCGCGGTTGATCGAGGCAATGGTGAGGCTCACGCGCGTGGACGGAGGCTTGGGGGAGTCATGAACCGCGATGACGTGCGAGCCCATCCCCGAACTCGTGAACCCTGGGTGCGACGGGAAGAGTGATGCGACGTGTCCGTCGGGGCCGAGCCCCACGAGAACGACGTCCCATTCGGGGCTGTCTTGGCCCAGGATCTCGGCGAAGTAGGAGACTGCCGCCGCCTCCGCGGAAGAGAACGCATCTGCGGATCCCATGCGGTGGATGTGTTCCTCGGGCAGGGGCACCGACGAAAGCAGGGCGTGCTGAGCCTGGAGCTCATTGCGGTCCGGATCACCGGCGGGAACGAAGCGCTCGTCACCCCACCACACATGGACGCTCATCCAGTCGATGAGCGTCGCGAGCGGCGAGGACGCAAGCGAGCGGAGCAACTCGGTTCCCACCGTTCCGCCAGTGAGAACCACGTGCGCGACACCCCGTGTGGCGACCGCATCGGAAATCAAAAGACCAAGCCTGGCCCCGGTCGCATCGGCCACCGCCTGGGCGTCGGCGTACACCACCACGCGGCGCATCAGCAGTGCGCAACCTGTTGGAGGGCGTCGCCATACACAGGGTCGTCGTCCATGCGGCGTAGCTCTTCCGTAAGGCATTCACCCGCAGTGCGGGCGGGCAACGCGATCACATGGGCAGGCTGTCCAGGCTGGGACAGCGTCGCATTGAGACCATCGGGCCGGACGATCGAGATGACGCCCGACGGAGTGTCGAGGCATACCGAGACGAGGCCGGTGGCCTCCCTGTCATAGGTGGCCTCGAACTCGCAGCCGAGCGTACGACGCAGCCATGCGCCCAGGAGCAGGATCGAGGGCGAGTTCAGGTCGCCGTGGATGCGGGCCTTAGTGACTCGCTGGTCGGGGACCTGTTCAAGCGCAGAGGCGAGCAACGCGCGCCACCGGGTCACCCTGGACCATGCGAGGTCCGTGTCTCCCGCGGTGTAGCCATCAGCGAGCGAGCACAGGACCGCCGATGGTGTCTGGGAGATCTTGGTGTCCGTGATGCGTCGCTGAGCCATGGCGCCGATTCCCGTCGCGGCCGGTACCAACGGCACCACGCCGGCCCACCACACCACGATCGGCGCGTCAGGAAGGAGGAAGGGGGTGATCAGCGTGTCGGCGTGTTCCATCGCGTCCAGCGAGGGCCTTAGCACGATGACCTCGGAGGCGCCCGCGTCTCCGCCCACGCGAATTTGGCCGTCGAGACGGCGGCCGTCCACGTGGGGCGAGAGCACGATGATGCGACACGGGTGCTCACGCGAGGCGATGTTCGCCGTCGTGATCGCTTCGTCCACGTCGGCCTCGGTGGCGTCAATCACGAGGGTCATCACACGACCTACAGTGATCACGCCGCCCTCCTTGCGCAGCTTGAGCAGCTCCGCGTTGAGCTCCACCGTGGTGGTGTCGGGAAGATCGATAATCATGGTCGCCTCCACATCCGGCCGTCGCGCGCCATCATGTCATCGGCGCCTGTAGGCCCCCATGTGCCCGAACGGTACTGCTCAGGCTGCTCCTGAGTGGCCCAGAACTCGGTAATGGGGTCGAGAATCTTCCACGAGTATGCGACCTCTTGATGCCGCGGGAACAGCGGCGGGTCTCCCAACAAGACGTCGAGGATGAGTCGCTCATAGGCCTCGGGAGACTCATCGGTGAAGGAGTTTCCGTACGCGAAGTCCATGGTCACGTCGCGCACCTCCATCGTGGAGCCAGGCACCTTGGACCCAAACTTGAGCGTGACGCCCTCGTCGGGCTGTACCCGGATGACGAGCGCATTGGAGCCCACGTCGGACCCCTCGATCTGCTGGAAGTAGGGCGAGGGCGCCTTCTTGAAGACCAGGGCGATCTCGGTGACCCTGCGGCCCAGCCGCTTGCCGGCGCGCAGGTAGAAAGGCGTGCCGTTCCATCGCCGGTTGGGAATCTCGACCTTGATGGCCGCATACGTCTCCGTGATGGAGTCCTCGGGGATTCCGTCCTCTTCGAGGTATGCGCCTACGCGCTCACCCCCGCGCCAGCCCGACGCGTACTGGCCCCGTGCCGTCGAGGTGGATAGGTCATCGGGAAGGGTGACCGCGCGCAGCACCTTCTCCTTCTCCGCACGGAGGTCCGATGCGCCGAAGGACGCGGGCTCCTCCATGGCGGTGAGGGCCAGGAGCTGCAAGAGGTGGTTTTGGATCACGTCGCGTGCCGCGCCGATGCCGTCGTAGTAGCCCGCGCGCCCGCCGATGCCGATGTCTTCGGCCATCGTGATCTGGACGTGATCGATGTACTGCGAGTTCCACATGGGTTCGAACAGCTGGTTGGCGAAGCGCAGCGCCAACAGGTTTTGCACCGTCTCCTTGCCCAGGTAGTGGTCGATGCGGAAGACGGCGTCCGCAGGGAACACCTCCGAGACGACGTCGTTCAGAGCGTTCGCGGTTGTGAGGTCGGAGCCGAAGGGCTTCTCGATGACGACGCGCCGCCAGGTTCCCTCCTTGGGGTCCGACAATCCCGAGTCGCGGAGTTGCCCAATCACCTGGGGGAAGGCGGACGGTGGAATCGATAGGTAGAACGCGTGGTTTCCGCCCGTTCCCCGACGTTCGTCGAGTTCCTCGACCGTGCGCTTGAGCTCCGCGAAGGCCTCAGGGTCGTCGAACGATCCCTGCACAAAGCGAATGCCCTCGGAGAGCTGCTTCCACGTCTCTTCGCGCCATGGCGTGCGCGCGTACTTCTTGACGGAGTCGTGAACCACCTGGGCAAAGTCCTCTCGACCCCATTCGCGTCGCGCGAACCCCGTGAGCGCAAAGGCGGGGGGGAGGAGGCCTCTGTTGGCGAGGTCGTAGACCGCAGGCATGAGCTTCTTGCGGGCGAGGTCGCCCGTCACGCCAAACATGACTAGTCCACACGAGCCCGCGATGCGGGGTAGCCGACGATCTCGCGGATCGCGCAAGGGGTTAACCACTGTCGAGCCTCCAAGGCTGAGGTAATGCAACTCGCGCCATCGTGCGGCACGAGGGGGACACAGATCACGGTTGAGCCGTGGTGACAAGGACTGTGAACTCTGAGCGAGAACTAGATCCGGTATTCAATCGAACGCAGGGCCCTGGCCGATATTCCGGCGCGCGCGCCGCGGCCGTCTTCGTGGCCTGACGCACGGTGTGCAGTGGGGTGAGGCCGCCCGCAAGGGAACGGGACCCGTGACGGGTTCCCGTTCCCCCAAGCGGCAGGCCTAGCTCGCGGCGGCGATGCTCTCGCGAGCCTTGTCGACGACGTTCTCGGCGGTAAAGCCGAACTTCTTCATGAGGAGGCCACCGGAGGCGGACTCTCCAAAGTGGTCGATCCCGATCATGCGTCCGGCGTCACCGACACACTCCCGCCACCCGAGCGTGGAGCCGGCCTCAATACTCACGCGGGCCTTGACCGTGGACGGCAGCACAGACGCGCGGTAGGACTCGTCCTGGCGTGCGAAGAGCTCCTTGCACGGCATCGAGACGACACGCGCCTTGATGCCTTCCGCTGCGAGAATTTCACGAGCGGCGACACAGTGCTGGACCTCAGATCCGGTACCGACCAAAATCACGTCGGCGTCCTCGTCGGCTCCCGCGATGACGTAGCCGCCCGTGGCGAAGCCCTCGGCGGACGTTCCTTCGAGAGTGGGGACGTTCTGGCGGGTCAAGATGAGGGCCGCGGGGCGGTCCGTGGTCTCGAGAGCGTGCTTCCAAGACCACGCGGTCTCGTTCGCGTCTGCAGGGCGGACGACGTCGAGGCCTGGGATGGCACGCAGCGTGGCCACGTGTTCGATGGGCTGGTGCGTGGGGCCATCCTCGCCAAGGCCGATCGAGTCGTGCGTCCACACGAACGTGGTGGGGATCCCCATGAGCGCGGCGAGACGTACCGCCCCGCGCATGTAGTCGGAGAACACCAGGAACGTGCCGCCATAAGCACGGGTCAGGCCGTGGAGCGTGATCCCGTTGAGGATGGTGCCCATTCCGAACTCGCGGATACCAAAGTGCAGCGTGCGCCCATACCAGCTTGCGTCCGGATAAGACTTGGTCGCGCGGTGCGGAGGCAGGAACGAAGGCTCGCCGTCCATCGTGGTGTTGTTGGAACCTGCGAGGTCCGCCGATCCGCCCCAGAGCTCGGGGAGTACAGGCGCAAGCGCGGTGAGCACCTTGCCCGACGCGGAACGCGTCGCGACAGAGCTGCCGACCTCGAAGGTGGGAAGCGACTCGGCCCAGTGGGCGGGCAATTCCTTCGCGAGCAGACGCTCGAGGAGCGCGGCACGCTCGGGCTGCTCGGACTGCCACTTGGCGAACTCGGCATTCCATGCGGAGTGAGCGGCCTGGCCGCGGTCGCGCGCCTTGAGCGTGTGCTCATAGACCTCGGGCTCGACCACGAACGACTCGTCTGGGTCGAAGTCCAGGGCGGTCTTGAGGCCCGCAACTTCGGTGGTGCCGAGCGCCGATCCGTGCACGCCACCGGTGTTCTGCTTGGTGGGCGAGGGCCAGCCGATGATCGTGCTGAGCGCGATGATCGAGGGCTTATCCGTCTCCGCCTTGGCGGCGTGGATGGCCTCCAGGAGGGCGTCGGGGTTCTCCTCGTAGCCGTCGGGCGTGACCCAGTCAACGCGCTGCGTGTGCCAGCCGTACGCCTCGTAGCGCTTGAGGACGTCCTCGTCGAAGGCGATGTCGGTCTCGTGTTCGATCGAGATCTTGTTGTCGTCCCAGATCACGATGAGGTTGCCGAGCTCCTGAACCCCTGCGATCGCGCTGGCCTCGTGGCTGACGCCCTCTTGGAGGTCGCCGTCGGACGCGATCACGTAAATGTGGTGATCGAAGATGGACTCGCCCGAAAGTGCGTCGGGGTCGAGGAGCCCGCGCTCACGGCGAGAGGCCATCGCCATTCCCACCGAGGAGGCGAGTCCGGAGCCGAGCGGCCCCGTCGTGATCTCGACGCCGGGCGTGTGGCCGAATTCGGGGTGGCCGGGGGTCTGGGAACCCTCGGTGCGCAGCGACTTGAGGTCGTCCAGGCTCATGGGGTAGCCGGCAGCGAAGAGCTGAAGGTACAGCGTGAGCGACGAGTGCCCGCACGAGAGGACAAAGCGGTCACGGCCGAGCCACGTCGGGTCGGCGGGGTCGTGCTTCATCACGTTTTGAAAAAGCAAGTAGGCGGCGGGCGCGAGTGAAATCGCGGTGCCCGGGTGGCCGTTGCCGACCTTCTCTACTGCGTCGGCGGCGAGGACACGAAGTGTGTCGATCGCGCGGGTGTCCAGGTCAGTCCATCCAGTGGTCACGGTTCTCCCTATAAAACGAGTCTGACGGCTGTCTTAGCCTAGCGGCGCCCCAGAGCGCGAGAGCGCGACCATTGGCGCTAATGTCAACGTCTCATGACCGATCCGGCTACCCGCCTCGGGGCCCTCGCTCCTTGAACTCGGGACCAACGTCGTGCCACGTACAATTGGCGCATGCCGGCAGACTCGAAGACCCCTACGGATATCCCGGCACCGTCCGTGGGAAGAGTGCTGGGCGCGACGCGAGTGCTCAAGGCCTACGTCGCCTTGACCAAGCCGCGCATCATCGAGCTTCTGCTGATCACGACGCTTCCGACCATGGTGCTGGCCGCAGATGGGTGGCCCAGCCTGCGGCTCATGGTCGCGACCCTTCTCGGCGGATTCCTTTCCGCAGGATCCGCCAACGCCTTTAACAGTTACCTCGACCGCGACATCGACGCCGTCATGAAGAGGACTCAGGGTCGGCCTCTGGTCACGGGTGCGGTCACGCCTCGTGCGGCGTTCATCTTCGCGTGGGTTCTCGCGGTGGCGTCGACGGCCTGGTTCTACTGGATCGTCGGATCGCCGCTTGGGACGTTGCTGAGCGTGATCGCGATCCTGTTGTACGCCGTGGGTTACACGATGCTGCTCAAGCGTCGCACCTCGCAGAACATCGTGTGGGGAGGCGCTGCGGGCTGCATGCCCGTGCTCATCGGCTGGGCTGTGGTGACCGAGTCGTTGTCGTGGACGCCCGTGGTGCTGTTCCTCATCATCTTCTTCTGGACACCGCCCCACTATTGGCCGCTCGCGCTCAAATTCCGCAACGACTACGCGCACGCCGAGGTACCCATGCTTCCCGTGGTCGCCACGCCCGTGAAGGTCGCCAAGGAGATGATCATGTACGCCATCGCGATGGTGGTGGTCTCCCTGGTCTTGGTTCCGCTCGCGGGGATGAGCTGGATCTACGCGGTGCTCGCGCTTGCTTTTGGCGTGTGGTTCGTGGGCGGCTGCTACACGCTGTACCGCCGCACCCTCGACGGGAGCAAATTGCGCTCCATGCGCCTCTTCCGCGATTCGATCCTGTATCTGTCGGTCGTATTCGGCGCGATTCTGGCCGATCCGTTCTGGCCCGACACGCTCGCGGTGTGGCAGCGCTAGGACTCGAGCGAGAGCTCGCCGTCTACCTCGCGCACGTGACGGTAGAGCGTGGGCTGTCCACGCACACTGTCGCCGCGTATCGCAGGGACCTCACGCGCTACTGCGCCTACCTGGCACAGTGCGGAATCGACTCGATTGCCGACGCGGGGGCGCAGGTGGTTGCCGATTTTGCGCAAGCCATCTCCGAGGGGACGGATGAGGGCAATGCCCTTGCCCCGGCGTCGGCCGCCCGCACGGTGGTGTCTGTGCGCGGCTGGCATCGCTTCGCGGTGGCCGAGGGATGGGTACTCGACGACGCATCCGCCGACGTGAAGCCGCGAGTGACGCCGTCACGGTTGCCTAAGGCCTTGACGACCGACCAGGTCGAGGCGCTTCTCGAAGTGGCTGGCCTCGGCGAGGGCCCGACGGCGCTACGCGATAAGGCGTTGCTCGAGGTGCTTTACGGCTCGGGCGCTCGGGTCTCCGAGGCGACGGGCCTCGATATCGACGATGTCGAGTTGCGCGATGGCGCCGAGTCCGTCCTGCTCAGGGGCAAGGGTCGCAAGGAGCGTGTCGTTCCCCTCGGGGGCTACGCGAAGGCGGCGCTTGAGGCGTATATCGTGCGTGCCAGGCCCGCGCTCGCGATCAAGGGAAAGGGCACTCCCGCGCTGTTCCTTAACGCCAGGGGAGGGCGTCTCAGCAGGCAAAGCGGCTGGACCATCCTGAAGGCCGCTGCCGAGCGCGCCGGAATCGCCGATGTCTCTCCCCACACCCTGCGCCATTCCTTTGCGACACATTTGCTGAGGGGCGGCGCGGATATTCGCGTTGTCCAGGAGCTCCTGGGCCATGCGTCGGTGACCACGACACAGATCTATACGTTCGTGACGAGGGACGCCCTCCGTGAGGTGTACCAGAGCTCGCATCCGCGTGCCCTCGACAAGCAGGCGCCGCGTCCGGAGTAAGGTGAGCCCGTGACCGAGTTCCCTGTGCCGCTGCCCCTTTCCGGAACTGGCCCGGCCCGCGTCGTCGCCCTGTGCAATCAGAAGGGCGGGGTGGGCAAGACCACGACTTCCGTGAATCTCGCGGCCGCATTTGCAGAATACGGGCGCAAGGTTTTGCTGGTCGACTTCGATCCCCAGGGCGCCGCCTCGGCGAACCTTGGCGTGAACTCGAACGAGGCCGACGCGACGGTCTATGACCTGCTGCTGAGTTCCAAGATCCCCACCAGGGACGTCATCGTGTCGACCGCGGTCGAGGGTCTCGATGTCCTGCCCGCGAATATCGACCTGTCGGCGGCCGAGGTGCAGCTTGTGGGCGAGGTGGCGCGAGAGAGCGCCCTTGCCCGTGCATTGCGCCCGATTATCGACGACTACGACGTGATCCTGATCGACTGCCAGCCCTCGCTCGGACTGCTCACGGTCAATGCGTTGGTGGCCGCCCACGGCGTCGTGATTCCGCTGGCATGCGAGTATTTCGCGATGCGTGGTGTCGCGCTCCTCGTCGACACAGTCACCAAGGTGCAGGACAGGCTCAACCCGAAGCTCGCACTCGATGCGATCGTGCCCACAATGTACGACGCCCGCACGCTCCACGCCCAGGAGGTGGTGAGCCGCGTGCGCGAGGGATTCGGTGATCTCGTGACCGAGACGATGATCGGCCGCACCATCAAGTTCCCCGACGCGACGGTTGCCTCCGAACCGATCCTGACGTTTGCCCCCAACCACATCGGTTCTGAGCAGTATCGCCAGCTCGCGCGAGAGCTTGTTGTGCGCGGAGTCACGGCCTGACGTGACGGCCTCCGTCGACGGGGCGCGGGCGTCCTTCGAGGTGACGCTGCCCAATTTTGCAGGGCCCTTCGACCTGCTGTTGAGCCTCATCTCGAAGCATGAGCTCGAGATCACCGACGTGGCCTTGGCCATCGTCACCGACGATTTTCTCGCGATCGTGCGCAACCGTGACGTGGAGTGGGACCTGTCGGTCGCCTCCGAGTTTTTGGTGGTTGCCGCGACCCTCCTTGACCTCAAGGCCGCGCGGCTGCTCCCGCAGGGCGAGGTCGAGGACTCCGAGGATCTCGCGCTTTTCGAGGCCCGCGACCTGCTTTTTGCCCGTCTCTTGCAGTACCGCGCCTTCAAGGATGTGGCGGCGAGCATCGAAAAGCTCCTCACCGCTCCGCGTCGCGTCCCGAGGGATGTGGCGCTCGAGCCTCACTTCGCGATGCTCCTGCCGGAACTGGTGTGGCGTGCCACACCCGAGGACCTCGCCAGGCTAGCCGCGCACGCGTTGGAGCCTAAGGCCGCCGATCTCGGGGTGTCGCTCGCACACCTTCACAACAATCAGGTGAGTGTGCGGGAGCAGGCCGCGATCATCTCGACGCGCCTCCAGCGCCTGGGAGCCGTCACGTTCCGCTCCCTCGTAGCCGATGCCGATCACGTGGGCGTGGTCGTGGCGCGGTTCCTGGCGCTCCTGGAACTGTTCAGGGAGTCCGCCGTAGCGTTTGAGCAGGTACGCTCGCTCGGCGAGCTCACCATTCGGTGGACGGGGTCCGAGGACGACGTCGAGGTGAGCGGCGAATTTGACGGGGTATCGGAAGGGATCGACGAGTGATGCAGCATCTGAATGCGGGCGTTGAGGCCATCCTGATGGTGGTTGACGAGCCCGTCGCGCCCGTCGATCTCGCGGCGGCTCTCGATGTCCCCGAACCCGAGGTCGTGGCGGCGCTTCACGCGCTGCGGGACGACTACGCGAACCCCGACGCCCCCCGCGGCTTCGAGCTCCGTGAGGTGGGTGGTGGATGGCGCATCTACTCGTCGCCCCTGTTCGCGGACGCCGTGGGCGCGTTCATTATCGAGGGACAGTCCGCACGCATGTCCCAGGCCGCACTCGAGACGCTCGCGGTGGTGGCGTATCGACAGCCGGTCACGCGTGGTCAGGTCTCTCAGATCCGTGGCGTTAACGTTGATTCAGTGATGAAGACGTTACTGGCGCGTGGACTGGTGACCGAGGTGGGGGAGTCCTCGGGTTCTATCCTGTACGGCACCACGACGGAGTTTCTTGAGCGAGTCGGGCTATCGAGCCTCGATGACCTCCCTCCGCTCGCGCCGTATCTTCCCGACTTGGCAGATGTAGATGAGGCGAACTAATGGCTGACCTAGAGATTTATCGGCCCGAAGGCACACGCCTCCAGAAGGTGTTGGCCCAGGCTGGCGTGGGGTCGCGACGTAAGTGCGAGGACCTCATCGAAGCTGGCAAGGTGACGGTCAACGGCCAGGTGGTCGAGGAACTTGGCGTACGCATCAACCCAGACGAGTGCGTCATCGAGGTGATGGGCAAGCGAATTTCGGTTGACGCGAATCTGATCACCGTGGTGCTCAACAAGCCCAAGGGCGTCGTGAGCACGATGTCGGATCCCGAAGGCCGCCCCGCGCTCGACAAGTATGTGACCGGTTTTGACGAGCGCCTGTTCCATGTGGGCAGGCTCGACGCGGACACGACGGGTGTGCTGCTGCTGACCAACGACGGTGAGCTTGCCAACAAGCTTGCGCACCCGACGCACGGCGTCTCCAAGGTCTACGTGGCCAAGGTGCGTGGACACGTGACGAAGGCGTTGCGCACGCAGTTCTGCCAGGGCATAGAGCTTGAGGATGGGCCCACCCGCGCTGTCGAATGCAAGATCATCGACGCCGCAGACGATGCCTCGCTTGTCGAGGTCGAGATGCATGAGGGGCGTAACCGTATCGTTCGACGCATGTTCGACGCCGTCGATCACCCCGTGATCGACCTGGTCAGGACACGCTTCGGGTCGGTCACGCTCGGCACGCTTCAGCCAGGAGAAATGCGTACCCTCACCAATTCCGAGATCGGCGAACTCCAGAAGGCGGCGGGTCTCTAGGACCGCGGCCCCTCGTTACGGCGAGCGACCGGTAGCATATGCCCATGGCCGTACGCGCGATTAGGGGAGCCATCACGCTTGAGCGTGATGAGCGTGAACACCTACACGAGCGCACCCAAGAGCTGGTCGAGGCCATGCTCGAGGGAAATGCGATCACCTCACTTGACGTGATCTCGGTGTATTTCACGTGTACGCCCGACATCGTGAGCGATTTTCCCGCGGCCGCAGCACGCCGCATGGGCTTTGGCTCGGTGCCCCTCATGTGTGCTCAAGAAATGGCGGTGCCAGGCGCACTGCGGATGGTGGTCCGCGTCATGATGCTGACCGAGATGGAGCGGCCCCGCGACATGGTGGCCCACGTCTACCTTCACGAGGCCGTGTCGCTCAGGCGGGATCTCGCCCAGTAATGACCACCACGCCGCTCACCCACATCGTTGGGTCGGGTCTTATCGGTGCGTCCATCGGAATCGGCCTGAGCGCCGAGGGATGGCGCGTCACGATTTCGGACGCCGACCCTGAGACCGAGCTTCTCGCGCGCAGCATCGGCGCCGGAAACGCCCCCGATCGCACCGAACCCGACCTTGTCATCGTGGCGACTCCTCCAGGGGTCACCCCCGACGTCGTCTCGGACGCGCTCAACACCTGGCCGAACGCGGTCGTGGTGGACGTGACGAGCGTCAAGGGCCCCATCGCCGAGGTAGCCGCGCGGTCCGGACAGGGCCATAGGTATGTGGGAGCTCATCCCATGGCCGGCCGTGAGGTCTCGGGCGCGATGGCCGCTCAGGGAGACCTGTTCCGAGCCCGTCCGTGGGTTATCTGCGCGGGCACGGCAGCCGACAGCGCCGTCGCCTTGGTGCGACGCGTGGCGGAGGCTCTTCAATGCGACGTGGTGTTCATGGACGCCTTGGCGCATGACCGTGCAGTGGCTCGGGTCTCGCACGCGCCGCAGGCGGCGGCCTCGGCGGTAGCCGCCGCGCTAGGTCCGTTGGGTGAGGACGATGTCGCACTCGCAGGCCAAGGGCTGCGGGACGTGACGCGCATCGCCGCCTCGCATCCGTCGATGTGGGCAGACATCGCGCGCCTGAACAAGACCGCGCTCGTCGAAACCCTTGACCACATCGTCTCCGAACTCGACGAGGTGCGCCACGCCGAAGACATCGGGACGGCCATGACCGCACTCATCGAGCGCGGTCGACACGAGGTCGCGCGCATTCCGGGTAAGCACGGCGGAGCCAAGAGGGACTGGGAGGCCGTGACGGTGATCGTTCCCGACAGCCCCGGGCACCTGGTGCGCCTGCTGTCCGACGCCGCCGCAGTGGGCGTCAACGTCGAAGATATTTCTATTGAGCACTCTCCGCGCCAGCCCGTGGGTCTGACCACGCTCTGGGTGCTCCCGCAAAGCGAAAGCGAACTTGTTGACGCCCTTCAAAAGGGTGGTTGGGTGGTTGCAGGATCATGAGCATTGTCATCGCAATCGACGGACCGGCGGGAACGGGCAAGTCCACCGTCTCTCGCGCCGTCGCCACGCGCCTGGGGCTCCAATACTTCGACACCGGCGCCACATATCGGGTCGCGGCACTGCACTGCCTGCGCGAGGGCATCAACCTGCAGAAGGCGGATGACGTCGCCGCGATGGTGTCCACCATGAACGTGGAGATGCGGCTCGACCCGGCGAATCCCGTCGTGATTCTTGAGGACGACGACGTGTCGCGGCTCCTGCACACGGACACGATTTCGCTTGTGGTCTCGGATGTGGCGACTAACCTGGATGCGCGAGCTCTGCTGGGCGACATGCAGCGCAGGATCATTGCCGAGTCCCGTACGGGCGCAGGCATCGTCGCGGAAGGCAGAGACATCACCTCCGTCATCGCGCCGGAGGCCGAGGTGCGCGTCTTGCTCACCGCCGACGAGGACGTGCGCGTCGCTCGTAGGGCCGGCGAGGGCGCGGATCCCGTCACCGTGCGCGAGGCTGTACTCGGGCGCGACCGCAAGGACGCCACCGTTGTTGAATTTCACAAGGCCGCCGACGGCGTGGTCGAAATCGATACCACCCACCTCACGATCGACGAGGTCGTCTCCGCCGTGGTACGACTTGCCAAGGAGGCATCCGCATGAGCAACGACTTTGGTGACGACACCGATCTTGAACTTCCTTCCCCCTCGGACCCCGAGGAAAGCTTTGACGCGATTCGTGAGGCGGCGCTGCGCGCCGGGCTCGACGAGTACGAACTGAGCGAATCCGACCTCGCCGCTCTTGACGAGGACATCGTCGAGCAGCGCGAGGCACTGCCGATCGTGGCGATCGTGGGGCGCCCGAATGTGGGCAAGTCCACGCTCGTCAACCGCATCATCGGCAAGCGCGTGGCCGTCGTGGAGGACACCCCCGGGGTGACGCGCGACCGCGTGACCTATCCCGCGGAGTGGGCCGGCACCGACTTCATCCTCATGGACACCGGTGGCTGGGAGATCAACGTCACTGGAATCGACCTCTCGGTCGCCCAGGGTGCCGAGGTCGCGATGGAGATGGCCGACGCGATCATCTTTGTGGTGGACGCCACGGTGGGGGCTACCTCTACCGACGAACACGTGATGCGTCTGCTGCGCCGCACGCACAAGCCCGTGATGCTGGTCGCCAATAAGGTGGACGGCCCTCAGGGTGAACTCGAGGCCGCCGCGCTGTGGAACCTGGGTCTCGGAGAGCCGTACCCCGTCTCCGCGCTTCACGGCCGTGGCATCGGCGATCTGCTCGACGTGGTGGTTGCCGCGCTCCCCAAGGACCTTCCGATGGTGGACGACGAGGGCGCGATGCGCCGTGTCGCCCTGGTGGGACGCCCCAACGTGGGTAAGTCCTCGCTTCTCAATAGGCTCGCGGAATCCGAGCGGGCCGTGGTGAACGAGATCGCGGGCACCACGCGCGACCCGGTCGACGAGATCATCGACGTCGAGGGCGAGCTCTTCACGTTTATCGACACCGCCGGTATTCGCAGGCGCGTGCACCTCACCAAGGGTGCCGACTATTACGCCTCGCTGCGCACCTCCGCGGCCGTGCACCGTGCGGAACTCGCGCTCGTGCTACTCGACGGCTCGGTGCCGCTTTCGGACCAGGACCTGCGGATCCTGTCCGAGGTGGTCGACGCAGGCCGCTCGATCGTCCTGGTCATCAACAAGTGGGACCTCGTGGGGGAGGACGAACGCTTCCTGTTCGAGCGCTCCTTTGAAAAGGACCTCACTCACCTCACGTGGGCGCCCCGCGTCAACCTGTCCGCGCTCACGGGATGGCACACCAACCGCCTCAAGCGTGCGATGGACGTGTCGCTGGGCAACTGGGACCGACGCATCGCCACAGGCAAGCTCAACACGTTCCTGGGCGAGCTCGTCGCAATGCACCCGCACCCTGTGCGCGGCGGCAAGCAGCCCAAGATCCTCTTTGCGACGCAGGCGGCCACGCGGCCTCCCAAGTTCGTGTTGTTCACGTCCGGATTCCTGGACCCGCAGTACCGACGCTTTATCGAGCGTCGCCTGCGCGAGACTTTTGAGTTCACGGGAACGCCCATTCACATCTCGGTGCGTGTGCGCGAGAAGCGCGGCAAGAAGACCAAATAGCCGAATCTAGCGGCGGGCGTGGGTGCGATACCCCTCGGCTCATCGTGCACACCCGATCTGCCGGTATCCTTGACGCAACGTCGTGTCCAAGGGTGTGCGCACGTGACTCGTTTTTTTGCCCGCCCGCATCGACACAAGGAATATCGTGATCACCTTCGACAAGGTCTCCAAGACCTTTGCCACCCGATCAGGGTCGGTCGTCGCTCTCGACGACGTGAGCCTTGAGGTGGCCCAGGGTGAGATCTTCGGCGTGATCGGCAGATCCGGGGCAGGCAAGTCCACCCTGGTGCGCACCGTCAACATGCTGGAGAGCCCCGACTCGGGCACCATCACGGTTGATGGCATGGAGATGACGGCGCTGAGCGCCGGCGACCTGCGGGATGCGCGTCGTCGCATCGGCATGGTGTTTCAGCAGTTCAACCTGCTCAACTCGCGCACGGTGCGCGGCAACGTTGAGCTCGCGCTCGAGGTGCACGGGGTTGCCCGTGAGGAGCGTCGACGCAAGGCTGGGGAGATCCTCGACCTGGTGGGGCTCGCAGACCGTGCGGGAGCGCGCATTTTTGAGCTTTCCGGCGGTCAGAAGCAGCGCGTGGGTATTGCCCGTGCGCTCGCCACCAACCCGTCCGTGCTGCTGTCCGACGAGGCCACGAGCGCACTCGACCCGGAGACCACCGCGTCGATTCTGGAGCTGCTGCGTGGCCTCAACCGCGATCTCGGCCTCACGATCCTGCTGATCACCCACGAGATGGACGTGGTCAAGACCCTGTGTGACTCGGCCGCGCTCATGGAGAACGGCCGGATTGTGGAGCAGGGCAGGCTGGACGAGGTGGTCCTGCGCGACCGCTCGAAGCTGTCCGCTGGGCTGTTCCCGCTCGGGGAGCTTCCGGAGGAGCGCGGCACCACGATCGTCGAGATCACGTTCGTGGGCCTCGCGTCCAACGAGCCCGTGATTGCACGCCTTGCCCGAGATCACGATCTGTCGATAAGCCTGCTGGGCGCCGCGATCGAGACCATCGGTGGGCGTCAGACGGGGCGGACTCGCCTCGAACTGGACGGGGGCGCTGCGGTCAACGCGAAGGCTGTTGCCGACCTGAGGTCACAGGGCCTGGCCGTGTCCGTGGTGAGGGGGGACGCATGATCGACGTCAACGCCCCCGGCTTCTGGCCCCAACTGTTCGAGACCCTGCGCATCGCCACGGGGCAGACGCTGTACCAGGTGGGTATCACGCTGTTGCTCACCGCGATCATCGGCGTCGCCATCGGCACCATCTTGGTGGTCACGGAGGCCGACGGCGTGCTCGCCAGGCCGTTCGGGTCGCGTGCGTTGGGGCGGGCGATCAACGCCGTGCTGCAGCTCATCGTGAACCTTGGTAGGTCCATTCCGTTCATCATCCTCATGATCGCGCTCATCCCCTTCACGCGCCTGGTGCTCGGCACCTCGTTTGGAGTGACGGCCGCGATCGTGCCTCTTACCGTGGCCGCGATTCCCTTCTTCGCGCGCATGGTCGAGATGTCGCTGCGCGAGGTCCCCGCAGGACTGGTCGAGGCGGGAACGTCTCTTGGCGCATCGCGCTGGCATCTCGTAGCGAAGGTCTTGCTGCCCGAGGCGATGCCCAGCCTGGTCCTTGGCTTCACCACGACAGCTGTCTCGGTCGTCAATTTCTCCGCGATCGTGGGCGTGATCGGCGGCGGGGGACTGGGCGACGTGGCCATCCGCTACGGCCACCAGCGCTATTCGGTGACCCACATCATCGCCGTGATCATCATCCTGGTGGCGATCGTGGCCATCATCCAGGCGATCGGCAACGCGGTTTCGATGCGAATGCGCGGGGGCGGTCCCGCGCGCGCTCGACGCTAAAGAGCGCGACGGTCCCCGCCCAACGGCTAAGCCGCTTGTATTTGGCGCGCGTCCGCGCGCCCCTTTTCCCACCCTCATTTCTTACGAAAGGCACCACCATGCGTTACCGCAATTCACTGATCGCTCTCGCCGCCGTCACCACGCTGGCGCTTTCCGGTTGCTCCTCCGACTCGGGCACGTCCATCGACGCGACCGCATCGGGAGCCCCGGCGGCCGAACTCCAGATCCTCACCGTGGGCGCCACCGCGGTCCCCGCCGGTCAGATCATTCAGTTCGTGATCGACTCCGGTCAGGCAGAGGCTGCCGGCCTCGAGCTCAAGGTGACCGAGTTCTCTGACTACACGACTCCCAACCCGGCCCTGTCGGAGGGTGCGACGGACGTCAACCTCTTCCAGCACGAGCCGTTCCTGGACCTGTACAACGAGAACACTGGTGACGACCTCGTCTCCGCAGGACAGGTGTACCTGCCTCCGTTGGCCCTGTACTCGAACACGGTGACGTCCATCGCGGACCTGCCCGACGGTGCCAAGATCGCGTTGCCAAACGATGCCTCGAACGAGTCGCGCGCGCTGCTTCTGCTCGCCTCGGCGGGTCTGATCGAGACCACCGACGCGCCGTCTACGGTGGCCGACATCACGGCAAACCCGCAAGAGTTCACCTTCTTGGAGATCGATGCGGCGAGCCTGCCGCAGGCGCTTGAGGACATGGACGCCTCGATCGTGAACTTCTCGTTCGCGTCCGCCGCGGGCCTTGACTCGAGCCTGCAGATCCTGTCCGAGGGTGAGGAGTCCAAGTACTTCAACATCCTGGCGACCCGCGCCGAACTGGCCGACGACGCTCGCGTTGCCGCCCTCTACGCCGCGCTCACGTCCGATGAGACCCAGCAGTGGATCCTGGACACCTACAACGGTCTGGTGATCCCCGCGGCGCAGAACTAGCGGACGCACCGGCCTCACGTGAGGCTGGGCGGCACAGGGCCCCGGCGTCCCGCATCTGCGGTGACGGTGGGGCCCTGTTCGTTTCTTTAGCGGCGCCCCGGGCGGGGAACCCCGGGGGGTATATGCTCAAAGGAGAAAGAAGGTCGTGCCATGGGATTCGTATCGTTCATGAGTTCAACCGCAGGTCGCGCGACGCGCGCCGGTGCGGGTGTTGTGCTTCTGGTGGTGGGTTTAGTTGCCGGGGGAGGCTGGATCGCGCTCGCCGTTGTCGGCGTGGTGTTCATCGCGGTCGGCGTCTTCGACGTGTGCCTATTGGCCCCGCTGTTCAAACAGCCGTTCTCCGGCAAGGCCGTACGCGCCAAGCTTGAGGCGTAGTTCTCGAACCGCGCTCAAAGTGGTCCTGGGACAGGCCCGCGACTGTGTAAACTTGTCGACGGCCCAAGTGTGGTGAGCAAGTGACTACTCAGGGTTGAACGGGCTGTGGCGCAGCTTGGTAGCGCACTTGACTGGGGGTCAAGGGGTCGCAGGTTCAAATCCTGTCAGCCCGACAGAAAACAAAGGGACCGCCTCGGCGGTCCCTTTGTCGTTGGTGCTGGGAATAGCACCCAGATGTGGGAGGTCCGGAGCACCTGTGGGGCTCCGACGGCTGCTGTCAGCCCGACGTTTCTTTGACGCTTGGCCCCTCCTTCGGGAGGGGCGTTATGGTTTCTCCGGCGGGTAGTCGCTGTGGGGGGCGGAGGACGACGGCGTCGCCTCGGGCGATGAGCGGTAGGACGCCGCTGGGACTGTGGAACTCAAGGCGCCGCATCCTCACCAACGGCGACCCCCTCGCCCTCACTGCCTCACTGCCTCACTGCCTCACACACACTCAAGCCTCACCACTTGCTGAGACTTGACCTCGTTGGCTCAAAACATCGTCAACACAGGGCGATGTGTCCCGACACGTCTGACACTGGGCACCTTCTTGGGTTCAGGTCAGTTGTCACCACATCGTTCAGGAGTCCGCAACTTCGGCCCCGCCCATCGAGGTGGCGCCCTTGTGGTCATCCAGGCGGCCAAAGGTGGTGCCGAGTACCTGCTTCATCTTTTCAAGGGCCCCACCGAGCGCCTCATCGACAGTCGCGGCGTGGTCGGTCACGAATTCTGGATTGCGGCCCGCGGGGCGCGCCTCAATCCCGCAACGGATGTCGTCCCCGGTGCTGCGACCGGCGCTGCCATCGGAGAGGTGGACCTCGACGCGGGTCAGGCGAGAAGAGACGTACTCCAGTGTCGATGCGACGACTGACTCGAGTTCTTCGATAGTGCTCTCGCCCAGCGGGATGTTTTTGTCGGTGTTGATGATGACCTGCATGACTGCCTCCAGGGCTACCGTGCGCTGCACCTCCGCAAGGAGGTGAGACGTGCTCAGACTGAGCATGTGGCGTGCCTACTGTCCACACTACGTCCGCAACCACAGGGCCCCCGGCGAAAGCTAGCATCGAAGGTATGGAACAACTCCCCGCAGGAACCTGGCCGTCGCCCGTCACCGCAGCATCGTTGGTGGGTGGAGCCGTCGGAATCGCGGATGTCGTTCCTGACGGTGATGACGTGTGGTGGTCGGAGCAGCGTCCCGAGGAGAACGGCAGGACGGCGCTCGTTCGGTGGCGCAATGGCGAGCGGCTCGAGGTGACGCCTCCGGGTGCGAATGTGCGCACCTCCGTGCACGAATACGGTGGCGGAGCGTGGTGGGTGCAGGACGGCGTGGTCTTCTATGTCGAGTTCGACGACCAGCGTCTGCGCAAGATCGAGGCCGGCGGCGAGCCGGTCCTGCTGTCGCCGGAGCCGGACCAGGGTAGGGCCTTGCGGTTCGCCGACGGTCGGGTGACCCCGGATGGTCGGTGGTTCGTGTGCGTGCATGAACAACACGGGGCGGACCGCAGGGAGGCCGTGAACAGCTTGGTTGCCGTCGCGACGGACGGCTCGATGGAGATGATCCCGGTCGCGACCGGTGCGGATTTCTATGCGTCGCCGCGCATCTCGCCCGACGGCACCCATGTCGCTTGGATTCAGTGGATGCACCCGAACATGCCGTGGGATTCGACCGAGCTCTGGGTGGCCGACCTCGCGGACGGTCACGCTTCGAACGCCCGTCGGCTCGCGGGTAACGGCGACGAGGCTCTTCAACAGCCCGAATGGCGCGCCGACGGCACGCTCACCGTGGTCACCGATCGCACCGACTGGTGGAATGTGTACGACGTCGATCTCACGACCGGAGGCCTTTCGCATCGGGCGGGTGGTGAGTACGACATCGCCAAACCACACTGGGTTTTTGGCGGCTCGCGCTACACCGAGCGCGACCACGTCGTCGGCGGGCCGAACGGTGACCGCCTGGCTTCCGGTGTTGACGTTCCGTACACGTCGATCACGTCGCTGCGCGAACAGGGAGACGCACTTCTCTTCGTCGGCGCATCGTTCGGCAGGGAGAGCGAGGTCGTTCGACTGCGAGGGTCAGACCTGGAGGTATTGCGCCCCGCACGCGATCTGGGCTTGGATGCGGCGTTCCTGCCTGCGCCGGAATTCATCACCTTCCCTACGATGGACGACGGCGAGGCCCACGGCCTGTACTACGCGCCGGCCCATGCGCGCGTCGAGCTCGCCGCGGGAGAACGTCCACCTCTGGTCGTCTTCATCCACGGTGGCCCCACGGGTGCTGCCGTTCGTGAGTACGCCGCCCGGCTGGGTCACAGGTTCTGGACGAGCCGGGGGTTCGCCGTGGTCGACGTCGACTACCGCGGGAGCGCTGGATATGGACGGAAATACCGGAACCTGCTGCGCGGCAACTGGTGCCGTGCGGATGTCGACGACGCGGTGGCGGCCGCGCAGTATCTGGCGCAGCGCGGCGACGTGGACGGCGACCGTTTGCTGATCCGCGGCGGGAGCGCCGGTGGCACCACGACCCTGCTCGCGCTCGCCCTCCACGACGTGTTCGCTGCCGGCACCAACATGTTTGGGGTAGCGGACCTCGTCGCGTTGATGTCGGACGATCACAAGTTCGAGTCGCAGTACTCGGTGTCGTTGGTGGCGCCGTGGCCCGAGGGCGCCGAGACCTATGCGGAACGCTCTCCGATCAATCACGTGCTCGAGATCTCGGCGCCCCTCCTGGTCTTGCAGGGCTCGATTGACCCGGTGGTGCCACCCGCGCATTCCAAGATGATCGTGGAGGCCATGCGGGCCAAGGGGCTCCCCGTGGGGTACATCGAGTTCGAAGGCGAGGGCCACGGATTCCGGCGCGCCGAGAACATCGTGCGTTCGATCGAGGCCGAGCTGTGGTTCTACGGGTCTGTACTCGGATTCGAGCCCGCTGACAAGATCGAGCCGGTCGACATCAGCTGAGCGATGCGTCGAGAAGGCGCACAGTGTCGATCACACCAGCAGCGCGGTAGCCGCAACCGCCGAGGCGAGGAGTACCGCGACGTCGAAGCGGCGCTGGCTGATGCGGCGCGCGGTGGCATATCCGATGACGCCCCCGAGCAGGATCAGAGGGGCGAGTAGGCCGGCGCGCCCGAGGTCGCCCCAATGCATCAGGCCGAGCCCGACGGAGAAGGGCACCTTGACCAGGTTCACGATCAGGAAGAACCACGCGTTGGTGCCGATGAAGCGGCGCTTCTCGATGCCCGATGCGGAGAGGTAGAGCGTCATCACGGCGCCGGCGGCATTGGCCGTCATGGTGGTGAACCCCACCGCGGTACCCGCCGTCCAGGACATCGCGCGGTGTTCATGGGCGTTCGACGTGGGGACGCTGTTGCGCCATTTGAGGAAAAGCTGAAGGACGAGAAGCGCAAGCAGGACGACGCCGATGCCGCGGCGAAGCACTCCGTCGGACGCGATCCGGAGAAACACCGATCCCAGCACGAGCCCGGGGAGCACGGCCGGGAGTAGTCGCCGGATCAGCGACCAGTCCGCGTCGCGGCGGTAGTGCCACACCGCGACGAGGTCGCCCACGATGAGCAGCAGCAGAATCGCGGCCGTGGACTCCTTGGCGGGGAGGATCGTCGCGAAGATGGCGACGGAGATGACCGCGAGTCCACCCAACGCCGTCTTGGAGAAGCCGATGATGATCGCGGCCAGAGCCATGAGGAGGACGGCGCCAAGCGATCCACCAAGCAGTTCAAGCACGCGAGCTATCGTCCTCCGCGACCGCCACAATGCGGTTCACCATGCCGCTGAAGATCAGTCCGTGGAACGGCAGCATGGAGAGCCAATACAGGCGCCCGGTGAGTCCGCGAGGAAAGAAGACTGCTCGCTGCCAGTACTCCGACCCGTCGTCGGTGGGGTTCACGCCCAGTTCCAGCCAGGCGCTTCCGGGGACACGCATCTCGGCTCGCAGGCGAAGCAGTCGCTCGGGCTCGATGTGCTCGACGCGCCATACGTCGATCGCGTCGCCGACCGTGAGCTGTGCCTGCGTACGTCGCCCGCGTTGCGAGCCCACCCCTCCCGCAAGCCGATCGATCAGGCCGCGCGACGCCCACAGAACCGACGCCGAATACCAACCGGTGGCGCCGCCGATCTGGGAGATGACCTTCCAGACGGCGGCGGCGTCGGCCGACGTTGACTTTTTGCGCACATCCTTGAACACGATGCGGCCGGCCCATTCGGGGTCGCTGGGCATCGGGTCGCTGGGCGCGCCCATGACGCGCGCGTCGACCCAGCTGGTCTCTACTTGATCGATTTCGATACGGCCCAGGGCCATCTGCAAGGAGTCGCTATAGCCCAAAAGCCCCTCGGGTGGAGGGGGAATGACGGCGTTGATCGCGTCGTCCTTCATCACACACGAGTGGAGCAACGACTCCACGAGCGGCCGCGCAAGCCGTCTTGGCACCGGAGTGACGAGCCCGACCCAGTGCGACGCCAGCCCGGGTGTCAGCACCGGTAGGGCCGTGATGCGTCGCCTTGGCAGCCCAGCCTCGGTCGCGTAGCCATTCATCATCTCGGAATAGCGCATGACGTCCGGTCCGCCGATGTCGAACGCCCGGTTCGGGGCATCGTCCACCCGTGCGGCGGCCAAGAGGTAGTACAGCACGTCGCGCACAGCGATGGGTTGAATGTAGTTGCGTACCCATTTGGGGGCGGGCATGTAGGGCAGCACCTCGGTGAGGTGACGGATCATCTCAAATGACGCGGATCCCGCACCGATCACCACTCCGGCCTGGAGGATGGTGGTGGGAGTGGCCGAAGCCAACAGGATGTCTCCGACCTCCTTGCGCGAGGCCAGGTGATCCGAGAGCTCAACCCCGTCGGGGTGGAGCCCTCCCAAATAGATGATGCGCCCCACGTGGTGTGCTGCGGCATTCATTGCCACGTTGATGGCGATGGCCCGATCGAGCTTGCCGTAGTCGTGCCCGCTGGTCATCGAGTGCACCAGGAAGAAGACGATGTCGACATCTGTCATTGCCTGGTTCATCGCGTCTGGGTCGGCCGCGTCGCCTTCCACAACCTCAACATCGTCGGCCCAGGGGAGGGCGGCGATGCGCGCGCTCGAACGTGTCAGGGTGCGAACCCGGTATCCGCCGGCAAGCAAGCGCGGCACCAGCCGGCCCCCGATGTACCCCGTCGCTCCGAGCACCAAAACACGCGGAGGCGTGCCGTCCTCGGCGATTTTGGCTCGCAGGGAATCCTCGGAACCCAGGGGAGTGCTCGGTGGCATCGAGTTCGGCGCTACGATGCCCGACGGCATCACATCCGGTGCGATTGCGTCAAGATTGTCGTCGGAACTTTCGCTCACGGTGAGGCTCCTGTCTCGCTGTCCACTGCGCCGAATCTCTGCTGAGTCAACGACGCAGTGGATACAAGGTATTCCGTACCCGACGAGACCGACGGCGCCTAGCTGGCCTCGCCTACACGGAAACGCTTCCAGATGTCGATGCCCGAGTCGACCGCGTGGGTGTCAATCGCGGCCAGGTCGGAGTCGGTGAACGTGAGGTTGTCCAGCGCACCAATGTTCTGCTCGAGCTGGGCGACGCTGCTCGCGCCGATCACCAGGGACGTCATGCGCTCGTCGCGGAGCGCCCAGGCGAGGGCCATCTGCGCGAGCGACTGGCCACGATCCGATGCGATCTCGTTGAGCGCCCGGACGTGTGCCATCGCCTCATCGGAGATGAGATTGGGGGAGAGTGACCCACCCTCGGTCGCGCGGGACCCGGCCGGGATGCCGTTGAGATAGCGGTCGGTGAGCATGCCCTGGGCGAGCGGCGAGAAGGCGATGCATCCGGCTCCCACCTCTTCGAGAGCATCCAGCAGCCCATCGTTCTCGGTCCAACGATTCAGCATCGAGTACGAGGGCTGGTGGATCAGCAGCGGAGTGCCCAGCTCGGCGAGGATCTGTGCGGCGCGACGGGTGTCGGCGGCAGAGTAGGAGGAGATGCCTGCGTAGAGCGCCCGGCCCGAGCGTACGGCTGTGTCGAGCGCTCCCATCGTCTCCTCAAGAGGCGTCGTCGCGTCGTAACGGTGGGAGTAGAAAATGTCGACGTAGTCCAGGCCCATGCGGCCGAGTGACTGGTCGAGCGAGGACAGCAGGTATTTGCGTGATCCACCGCCCTGGCCGTACGGCCCGGGCCACATCGCGTAACCGGCCTTGGTCGAGATGACGAGTTCGTCGCGGTGCTTGGCGAAGTCCTCGCGCAGGATGCGCCCGGCGTTCAGCTCCGCAGAGCCAGCGGGCGGACCGTAGTTATTCGCGAGGTCGAAGTGGGTGATGCCCTTGTCGAAGGCGGTGCGCAAAATGGCACGCTGCGTCTCGAGTGGCTTGTCGTCCCCAAAGTTGTGCCAGAGACCAAGCGAAAGCGCTGGCAGGTCGAGTCCCGACCGGCCGGTGCGGCGGTAGGTCATCGAGTCGTAGCGGTCGGAGGCTGGTTCGTAGGACACGGGGGCTCCTTCGTTGGTGCGGAACATGCCGCACGCTGTTTGCGACGGACATGACGACTATTCCCATTGTTCCACTCCCATGACGTGGCTAGGCTCGTGATACGGAGGAGGCTCCTGCCATGAGACGTACGCAAGCGACATGGGGTGCAGCGGGGGTGCTGTTGCTGGTGGGGTCGGGCACCACGGGATGTTCGCCAGCTCTGCATGCAGTGGATGACGGCGCCTACGGCGCGCTCGTCCCGTCAACGTCGCAATGGGCCGCCCCGAATGCGGACGCGATTCCCGGAGGTTTTGTCGCCCTGCGCGCGGACGGCGTGGAGCGAGTCATGGTGCATATCGACGGCGACACAGTGACCTTCGATTTGGATGGCGAGACCGTGTGGACGCGGACGGTTGCGGAATACCGCGACGTCCAGGACCTGGAGGGCTCGGGGCCATTTAAGGCCGAGACTCAGGTACTCGCGTTGGGGGAGGAGCCACTGGTTCTGGGGTCGCTCATCATCAGCGACCCTGTGATCTGGTACTCCGGAGGCTACGAGAACACCTGGGTGATCACCGTGAAGTCCTGGAACCCAGACGAGAAGGGTCCGATCGTTCAGTGCTCCGCCGCAGACCTGCAGTGCCTCGTGTTATCCGTCGGCGAAACGCAAGTGGGAGACCCCACGGGAGAGTATTCCGACATGAACGATCCCGGGGCCTCCGAGAATCCGGTGGCGCTTATCAGGGTCACCGCCACCGACATTGTGTACACGCTCGACTCGGGGGAGGAGGTCCTGAGCAGCCGTGAAGATGAATCACTGATCCGGGCCTGTGCGCTTTCGGAGTCGGCGATGTGGACGGTGCCGGCCGACGTCGCTCTCGCTCTGGCATTCGACGACCCTGTGCTCGTGGAGACGTCGTGCCCCTTGCCCTATGGGGAGGCGCCCACCCTGACCGTGATGGAGCGGGACTCACTCCCGGTGCTCGCGCCCCTCGCGCCGCAATCGGGCGGCCAGTGGTGTGAGCCGGGGCCGGACTGCCTGTGGTTCCTTGACGAGCGGGGCGGCGAGGGCTGATCGCGCGCACACCCTCAGGCCGCGGGCCACAGTGCGCGACGTCGAGAACGGTGAGACGCCGCCGAGATCAGGGAGTCTGATCGAGATCGTTGGTGTGGAGAGAGTGTCCCAACAGGTCAGCAACACGATCCCCAGCGACGGCGGGCAAAAAGAGGTAACCCTGGCCGGTCGCGCAGCCAATCTCCTTCAGGAACTCGAGCTGCGCGCCGGTCTCAACGCCTTCCGCCACGACGGCAATATCCAACGCCTTGCCTAGCTTGACGAGTGCGGAGATGAGTTCGACGCTGTTGTCGGAACTCGCCAATGTGCGAATGAACGAGCGGTCGATCTTGAACGCGTCCACTGGGAACCGGTGAAGCGTTTCAAGCGAGGAATATCCAGTGCCAAAGTCGTCGATATGAAGGCGCAACCCGGCCTCGTGCATCTTGTGCATCATGCGCAGGGCCAACTCGGGGCGTCGCATGAGCACGCCCTCGGTGATCTCAAGCGTGAGACGTCCAGGCTGGAGGTCGTACCGTTCTAGAGCGGCGAGCACGCGCGTCAAGAGGTCCTGGCTCCAGAACTCCTTGTCCGAGATGTTGATGCTCACATTGATGACCGCAGGGCCCCACGCGACCAGTTGGCGGCACACCTCGGTGATGACCCAGTGGCCAAGTTGAATGATGAGCCCTGTCTCCTCCATAGCAGGCAGAAACTCGTCGGGTAGTAGCTGCCCGCGCTCAGGATGGCGCCAACGCACCAGTGCCTCGAAGCGGTCTGTGCGACCGGAGGCGAGGTCGACGATCGGCTGATAGTGCAGCTCGAATTGATTTTCCTGCAGGCCTCGATCGAGTTCCGCGGCCAAGGACGCCCTGCGCAAAGCATTCACGTGCATCTGCGCATCGAAGAACGTCACGGTCCCAGGCTCGGCAGACTTTGCGCGGTACATCGCAGTGTCGGCGTCGTGCAAGACCTGCTCCGCTGACGTGTACTCGATCGCGCTTGTCGCGACTCCGATGCTCGCCCGCGTGACAATCTCGTGGCCATCGAACTCGTGCACGCGCGCGAGATTCGCTTGCACCCTTTGGGCAACCACGAGCGCGCCGGCCGCATCGGTGTCGGTGAGGAGGATCACGAACTCGTCGCCACCGAACCGGGCCCCCGTGTCGACCGAGCGCAACTCGCTCGTGATGCCCGCGCCGACGGCCTTGAGCACGCGGTCGCCCATCTGGTGCCCCAGAGCGTCATTCACGAGCTTGAAGCCGTCGAGGTCCAGAAAAAGCACGGCAAAAGGGGTGTGGAAGCGTTGCCACCTCGCGAGGGCGTGCTCCAGCTGTGTGACGAAGAGTCGCCTGTTGGGGAGTCCGGTAAGGCCGTCAAACAATGCGCTTTTGCGCACCGCTTCCTGGAGGTCATGTGACTCGAGGGACGCGCAGAGTAGCCCCGCCCAGTGTTGATACGACTTGCGCGTGGCAGTCGTGGTGCTATCTCCGCCAACGACGGCGAGCAGTCCCCAGTCCCGTTCCTTGGTGCTCACAGGCACCACGATGCAGACCTCTCGCTCGGACGGCTCCACCATGCTGATGAGAGCGGCGGGAGGGAAGCCTTCCGGGGTAGTGGTCGTGTCGACGAGGCCTGGCAGGAGGCCCGCGGGATCGTAAGTGCCAGCGACCCGTAGTCGGCCGGAGGACGGGTCGCCTTCCCACAGCGCGAGCGCACCTGCGCGTACGTGTGTGCTCGCGAGCCAATCAAGGCGTCGCGGATCGGCGTGACTGGTGTCCAGCAGGCGGGCATCAACCGCAAGCTGAGTGTCCAACATCGTCTCGGCTGCTTCCGACTGCCGCAAGAACGCTCCGGACTGGAGTTGCCACATCGCCGCGGTCAGCAGAGCGGCGCTGACACGTTCGGCTCCGTCGCCGCAGCCTCGGGACGGCATTGCGATGCTGTGCTGGAGGTATTCGGTCAGCGCAGAAGTGAGGCGACGCAGCACATCGGGACGTGGGCCGAGCCTGGAAAGCGACGCGGTCAGGGCCTGAATCTCCGCGGTGGTGACCCGGTCGCCCTTTCCCAGCAGGGTGTCCACCTCGGTCGTTGCCGCGAGCACCGCAGCGTCCAGCAGTCGATCGGCGCCGTCCTCGCCCGTGTGCAGCGCGTCATAGAGCGCGGCCTGGAGCTCGTCCCGTAGACGTCCGGCTGGCGCGTCGGGCAGTGACTCGCCGCCCGCGGCCTCGACGGTGATCGGGGCGGTTGCGCACCCACAGGAGTCTCGAGTCGCGAGGCCTCCCGATCGGGGACTGAAGGTCTCGTAGGGCACCGGCTCGCCCCGCATCTGGGCCAGCACGAGCCGGCTAGCGAGCGCCCCGATCTCGTCGAATCGCTGATTGACGCTCGACAAGGTTGGGGTGTTAAACGACGCTGCTTCGGCGTTGTCGAATCCGATGACCGCGACGTCGCCCGGAACCGTCACCCCAGCCTCAATGAGGGTGGCCATCAGCCCGATCGCATTGCGGTCGGTGGCGGCCATCACTGCGGTGGGGCGCACCGGGGCGTTGAGAAGAGCGCGGGCGGCGCGAACGCCGCCTGCTCGGGCGTTGTTGTGGACACGAAAGACGAGTGCGGGATCCACGGTCAGGTGATGGTTCTGCAGCGCTTTCACGTAGCCCGCGTAGCGTTCCCGCACGTCCGGCTGGTTGAAGTTGCCGACAAACGCGATACGTGTGTGTCCGTGCCCGATGAGATGCTCGACCGCGGAGGTCGTACCCCTGGAGTTGTCCGGCCGGACGAGCGGCGCGGCGAAATTCAGGCTGGCGGCGGTGCCGAGAACGACGGGCTTCCCGGCGTCTCGCAAGTGTTGCAAGTACGCCGGGCCGACGGCCGAGTTAAGCGATACGACGCCGTCTACCTGCGACCAGGCGACAGGGGTGTCGAATTTGCCGACTTCGCCGGCCTCGCCCACCTGGCCGCTGTCCGTGCCGGCTTCCAGTGTTTGGACAAGTACCAGGCGTACTCCCGCGGCCGCAGTCTCCCGGGTGAGACCCGCGATGAGCTCCCCGTAGTAATAGCCGCCAATGCTGGGAGTGAGCGCGAGCACGGTCAGCGGATGACTCATCGACGACCCCTCCCGGCGGCTGGACTGGCGTGGGTGCGGGCATATCGGCACGCTCGCGTATCCCCCCGATCTCGCAACAGACCATTCGGCAAATCTTCAGCGCCGATGAGGAATCAAGGTGCCTGCATCGGTGCAAGTAAATGAGGGATTAGGCGCGTCTGTTACGTAGGCCACATTCGCGGCTGGCGTGTTACGGGCATTTGGGCTGCTGGGGCGTTCGCCCTTAGAGGTCGTTGCCCGCGTACGAGAGGTTGAAGCTCTTGTTTGTCACGGGAAAGTCGGCCACGATCGTGTTGTTCAACGCGACGGGCAACGCCGGCCAGGTGAAGAACGAGGGGTCCGCCAACGCGAGTCTCGTGACGTGTCCGTCGGGACTGAGTTCCACGCGGTGAACGATGGTTCCTCTCCAGCCCTCGACCAGCCCCAGCCCGGAGACAGCCTTGGCCGCCGTACGGCGATCCGGCACTTCGGCCACCACGCGGCCGGTACGGAGGTCGGGAAGCAGTTCCTTGAGCAGGTCGACGCTGGCCTTGACCTCGTCGGCGCGTACGGCGAAGCGGGCAAGTACGTCGCCCTGTGTTTGCACCACTGAACGCACGCTCGCGGTCGCGGGGTGGGATGGGTGGTCGCGGCGCGCGTCGACGTCCAAGCCGCTCGCCCTGCCCACAAATCCGAGCACCCCAATCTCGCGGGCATTTTGGGCGCTCAACACCGAGGTTCCTGTAAAACGATCGACCACGACGGACTGGCGAAGGGCTAGGTCGACGATGTCCGCGACGTCTTCGGCGATGCGCGTGAGCCTTGCCGCCGTGGGCACCGCCAAGAGCGCCGAGCCGCCCAAGACCACGCCGCCGCGCATGAGTCGGTGACCGGTGACCTCGGCCCCCAGTCGGAGTACCTCTTCACGCACACGCTGGGTGTGGACGTTGAGGATTCCATAGCCGACGTCCATGCAGAGCGCGCCTAGATCCGCCACGTGGTTGTAGAGCCGCTCGAGCTCGAGCAGCGCGGCGCGTGCGGCCCGCGCGGGCTCGGGAACGTCGATGCCAAGGGCGTCCTCGACGGCACTGCAGAACGCCGTGGTGTGGCCCACCGTCGTGTCTCCGCTGATGCGTTCGGCGAGTGGCAACGCGTCGGCGAGGGTCCGTCCCTCGGCAAGCTTAGTCAGGCCCTTGTGGGTGAACCAGAGTCGGGCCTTGAGCTTGAGGATTGACTCGCCCACAGCAGAGAAACGGAAGTGGCCGGGGCCGATCATGCCTGCGTGTACAGGCCCGACGGGGATCTCATAGACCCCGGGTCCCTCGACCTTGAGAAAGGGATAGGCGCCCTCGGTGGGTCCGAAGGGTGGCGGCGCGCCAGCGTCGGAGCGCATGGGGTACCAGCCCGTCGGCCAATGCTTGTGGCGCACCATGCGGCGTGGCAACGGGTGGTCGGTCGGCACAATGCCGTAGAGGTCGCGCATCTCGCGCTCGAACCTGCCTGCCGGGAAGGACACGCTCGCAAGGCTGGGGATTGCCGGGGCGTCCATACCGGTGCGAAGGGTGAGCTCGACGCGTCGGTCGCCCGTTCCCGTGAGGACGTAGACCACGCGGAACGCCTCGGAATCCTCGTGAGCGGCCACGAGGGTCAGGCGTAGGCCGTCGTCTAGCAGGCCTTGCACGCGTCCACCGAGTTCGGCGGCGGTGATGTCTTGGCGGTCGACGGTGCTCATCGGGTACCCACAATCGCGGCAGCGGACTCAAGCAACCCGTCCAAAGGCGTCGCCACGCCGATGATCGCGAGCGCAAGGAGTCCCAGAATCAAGGGGATGGATGACGATGTGGGGCGAGCCGCGGACATGGTCTGGCCGTCACCGGTGTCGGGCTGAGGGGTGTCGTCGTGAGGGCCGAAGAGCATTGCCGCGACCGGGCGCGAGATTGTCACGAACACGATGAGTAAGAGCACAAGGGCCAGGCCGACGACCCACGAGAGCCCCGCATCTGCGGTCGCCCGCGCCATGGCGAGTTCACTTCCAAACATCGAGAAGGGGGGCAGCCCGAGCAGTGCCGCGATACCGAGGGCAAAGACGCCAGCAAGCACGGGTTGACGCACGAGTAGCCCCTTGACGCCATCCATGCGGGTGGTTCCCGTCAGCTCCAAGATCTGACCGGACGCGCAGAACAAGACGGCCTTGGCGAGCCCGTGCCCGATCACGTGGAGCAGCAAGGCGGCGATCGCGAAGGGGGTGCCAACCGCCATACCGATTGCGATCAGACCCATATGTTCCATGCTCGAGTAGGCCAGCATCCGCTTGTAGTCGCGTTGAGCGATCAGCATGGAGGCCGCGAATGCCACAGAGCCGATCCCCACCACCAGCAGAAGGGTCATCATGAACGCCGGGTCGAGGGCGGCGACGGCGATGACGCGGTACCTCAGGAGCGCATACCCGGCGACGGAAAGCAGAACCCCGGACATCAGGGCGGACACGGGCGCGGGCGCCTGGCTGTGCGCGTCCGGCAGCCAACTGTGCAGGGGTACGAGACCCATCTTGGTGCCGAAGCCGATCACCAGCAGAACGACAGCGATGCGCATGACGCCAGGGTCTAGACGGTCCGCGTGCGCGACCAGCTCGGTCCAGGCAAGTGTGCCGTCGGCGCCGTCGGCGCCACCCGAGTGCTGGGAGGCGAAGTACACGAGCACGGTACCGAGGTAGGCGAGCGCGATTCCTACCGAACAGATGATGACGTACTTCCACGTGGCCTCGACCGCGCGACGTCCGCCGTGGTGACCCACGAGGAACGCGGTCACGATGGTGGTGGCTTCGATGCCGGCCCACATCACGCCTAGGTTGGCCGCGAGCACCGTTCCGGACATCGTGGCGATAAAGAGCGGAACCAGGATTGCGTAGCGTCGAGCTCCGCGCGCGGTAGTCGCGTGTGTCCTGAGTTCGCCTTCGATATAGCCGACGCTGGCCCAGGTGGCAATCACCGAGACGCTACCGATGACGAGGAGCATCACTGCGGTGAGTGCGTCCGCACGAAGCAGGCTGCCCGCGGCGAGGACTGAGCCATCGTCGGTGGCGCATGCCGCCACGACCCCCGCGACGAGTACCGCGGCAGATGCCGCGACCGCACCCCACGCGATCCAGCGGCGCCACCCGAGCACCGCAGCAAGCAACGCGGCGAGAGCGGGCACGACGACGGGCACGAACAGGATCGCCGCGGCGGCGGGCCCGCCCGGATCCAGCGTCCCTGTCGACGTCAGCATTCCCATCACAGTTCCTGTCGTCATCAGTCGCGCAACCCATTCAGGCCGTCGAGGTCGGTGCTTCCGAAGGCCATCCGCATGCGGGCCGCGACAATCTGCAGCACGAGCACCACCAGAAGGACATCGAGGGAGACCCCGAGCTCGACCACGAGCGGCACGCCCGACGTGGCGAGGAACGCCGTGGTGGTAATGCCGTTGTCAAGGAGGAGGAAGCCGATTACCTGCGAAAGCGCGCGTCGGCGGGTGACAAGCATGAAGAAGCCCAGAAGCACGACGGCGATTCCGACGGGAAGTGCTCGGGTGGCCGCCGACGGGGCGAGTGCAACGAGGGGTCCGCTCAGCACGTAGGCGAGCAGTGTGAGTGCCGCGGCCGCGAGCAGTGACGCGGTTACGTTGACGAGCGGTGCGGTCTCGCGCACCTCTCCGCTGTCGCGGAGCACGCGACGCAAGATGGTGGGAAGGATGACCGCCTTCAGGATCAGCACCCCTAAGGCGGCAAGGTAGAGCTCGGTACTGTGCTCGTCGACGCCAAGGAGTAGCGCCAGTCCCGCGATCAGCACACCCTGGATCGTGACGAGCCGAATGATCGAGGCCAGGTCGCGGCGCCAGAGCGTCAACACCGCGGTGAGGAGGATGGCGCCACTGAGGACGTCGAGCAACTGGGTGGACACGGCGGTGCTCATGTGAGGAAGTACGAGGCGACGACGGCGAGCAGGGCAAAGAGAAGGGATCCGGCGAGCAGCTCGGGCACGCGGAAGAGTCGGAGCTTGGCCATAAACACCTCGAAGACGGCTAGCGCCACCCCGACCAGGGCGACCTTGACGATGAGCATCACGACGCCGAGCAGGAGGGCGAGGGGGGTGAGGCTTGTCGCCACACCCCACGGGGCGAACAGGTTGACGCCAAGCCCGAGCAGGAGCGCGAGGCGCATCGACGCGGCCAACTCGACCATCGCGAGGTCTCGGCCGGAATACTCGAGCACCATCGCTTCGTGAACCATCGTCAATTCGAGGTGCGTCGACGGGTTGTCGACGGGAAGACGGCCCGCCTCGGCGATGATCACGACGGCGAATGCGACAGCAGCGAGCAGGCTCGCGGGGGAGAGGACCTGGGCAGGCGACGCGAGCGTGCCGGCGACGATGTCGGTCAGGTCCGATGAGCCCACCCGCACCGAGAGAGCAAAAATGGCGAGCAGGATGGTCGGCTCGACGAGCGCGATGATGGTCACCTCGCGGCTGGCGCCTATGCCGCCGAACGCGGTGCCCGTGTCCAATCCCGCGAGCGCCAAGGAGACGGTGCCGAGCAAGAGGATCGCGACCACGGCGAACAGGTCGCTTACCCCGCCTACCGCCGCGACCGTCGACACGAAGGGAATGACGGCCGCGAGGAAGATGGACGAGGCCATCAGGATCAGAGGAGCTGCGATAAACACGACGCTCGTGCCCTCGGGCCGCGTCGCTTCCTTGTGGAGCAACTTGCGCAGGTCGCGCACCGGCTGGCCAACACCCGGGCCCGCGCGACCTTCGATGCGTGCACGCACCTGGCGCATGAGGCCCGTGAGGTACGGCGCACCCACCACGATGAGGGCGACCTGCACGAGCGCGGCGGCGACGGATATCACTGTGTCTTGAGTACTCATGTGGTCACCGCGACAAAGACGAGGGCGCCGAGCAGCCCGATGAAGCCGTAAGCAAGGTAGTGGTGCACCCTCCCGTTAGCGAGGCGCCGTGACCATCGGCCCCAGGCCTCGACGGTCGCCAGAAGGGGCGGATACATGGCGGCCTCCAAGCGGTCAGGAACTCGTTGGCGGTAGGTCACGGACTCAATCAGGTACGCGGATTCGGCGTACTGCGTGACGTCGATGTCTTGTTCGGGGCGCAGCACGTCGTCGAACACCCGGGTCAGGGGCTCCGCAAACGACGTCGCCGTCAGCTCCTGTCGCGAGTTGCGTTCCGGGCCACCGTTCGCCCAGACGCCGACTACGCGGCGAGGGGCCCTTCCGGCGATGCGGCGCGTGACGCCCACCACGAGCACCGCAGCGAGGCCGAGTCCCAAAGCGATCAGCAGCGGTGACATCGAACCCTGGATTCCGGCCAAACGTAGCGTGACGGCGCTGTCTGCGAGCGGGGCCGTGTCGCGTACCGCGGGCAGAACGTCCAGCACCCGGTCAAGCGATCCGCCCACGGCGGCAGGAGCGACCGCCAACACGGCGCACGATGCGGCGGCAAGTCCCATGCCGAGGCGCATCGGCAGGGGGCTCTCGTTTGCGTTTGCTGCTGCGGTGGATCGTGGCTGGGCGAGGAAGCCCACGCCAAAAGCCTTCACGAAGGTTGCGACGCCGAGCCCCGCAGTGAGGGCGACGACTCCTACCGCCACGGGGATGCTCGCCGCGACGATGGGGTCCGTCGAGACGCCCACGGAGACCGAGTGGATGAGGCCTTGCAGGAGCACCCACTCGGACACAAAGCCGTTGCCTGGGGGCAGCGCCGCGGCGCCGAGTGCGCCGATCCCAAAGAGTGCCGTGGTGAACGGCATCCGGCGCACGAGACCGCCAAGTGCGTCGAGGTTACGCAGCCCGGTGGAGCGCAGCACTGAGCCCGCGCCGAGGAAGAGCAAAGTCTTGAAGGCCGCGTGGTTGAGGGCGTGGAGCACCGCGGCGGCCATCAACACGCCTGCCAGTGCGCGATTGCCGTCGGAGGCGAATACTCCCGCCGCACCGATGCCGATCGCCATGAGCCCCACGTTTTCCGTCGTCGAGTAGGCAAGAAGACGCTTGAGGTCGGTTGCGACGCTCGCCTGGAGCACGCCGAAAAGCGCCGACACGGCGCCGATGGCGAGCACCAATAGGCCCCACCAGCGGGGGCCGCCTCCGAGGAGGTCGAAGCCGACCCGGATCAGGCCATAGATGCCCAGCGCGACCATGGCGGCGGACATGAGGGCCGACACGTGGCTGGGGGCCTCGGGATGGGCGCGAGGTAGCCAGACATGCAGTGGCACGAGGCCGGCCTTGGCGCCAAAGCCGATGAGGATGAGGACGAACACCGTCGATCGCTGAGCCGGCGACATGCCTGCCGCACCCTCGCGCAACGCGTCGAAGGTCTCGCCACCGGCTCCGGCCGCGAAGACCACGAGTCCGGTCATGATGGCGACGAGCCCGGCGTGGGTCATGCCCGCGTACCACAGCCCCGCGTCGCGGACAGAGGGGCGGAGCCTGTGTTCGGTGAGGACGAGCACGAGCGACGTGAGCGCCATGAGCTCCCACACCACGAGCAGCGTGGTGACGCTGCCAGACGCCGGGACAAACAGCATCGAGGCGACGAAGAGCGGCACGGTGGCCTGCGTCGTCCGTGAGCCTGCGGGGTTCTCATGGTGTGCGGCCTCGGTCGTGTAGCCGATCCCATAGATCCCCGCGGCGATCGCCACGCCGCCAACGAGCAGCAGAAACACGCCTGAGAGGGCGTCGACACTGAGCCGTGCGTCGCCGAGCGGGAGGAGTCCAGGTGCGATTCGCGTCCACGCTGCGCCAGCCAGAACCGTGCCGCTCAGGCCGCCGACGCCGGCGATGACGCCACCGATTCCCACGACGGCCGTGACGAGGCCGCCTGCGACTGGCCTCATGCGCTGGGGTACGAGCGTGATCGCGAGGGCGCCCAGTAGCGCACCCGCGGCGGCCATCGTCAGGCCCGCGCCGATGAGGGTCATCTGTCGGTCAGCCCCCGCAGCGCGGCGATAATCGCCTCGGGCGATGGTGGGCAACCCGGGATCTCGACGTCGACGGGGATGATGTCTGACACCGACCCCTCAACGCCGTAGGCCCCCGCGAAGACGCCACAGTTGCGGGCGCAGTCGCCGAGGGCGATCACGCGCTTCGGTGAGGGGGTCGCCTCGTAGGTAATGCGGAGAGGGTCGGCCATGTTCCGTGTCACCGGGCCCGTGACGAGCAGTGCGTCGGCGTGCCGAGGGGAGGGAACGAGCCGCGCGCCGTATCGCTCGGCGTCGTAGACGGGGCCGAACGCCGCGGCGATCTCGATCTCACATCCGTTGCATGAACCTGCGTCGACGTGTCGAATCTGGAGTGAACCGGACCACGGGAGGGGCGTGGCGGTGGGGGAGGCCCCCGCCGACGGCGCCGGCTTCTCGGGCGCGGGAACGGCGATTCTTCCCACACGCCACATGGTCCTCACGAGTCGCCACATGGCCCGGCTAGCCGTTCCGCTGGTCGCGAGTTGGGGCCGATGCGCCGGCAACGACCTGCGCGTCGGATTCGTCGTCGGCGTCGTCTTCCGCGCGCAGAGTGGTCAGCATCTCCACTTGGCGAGAGAGGAGGTCCGCACTGAGCTGCCTGCCCGCCGCGAGCACGTCGGAGACCCGTGGGGACGTCACCGTGTAATAGACGGCCGATGCCTCACGACGAGCGGATACAAGGCCGGTGCCGCGCAGTACGCCCAATTGCTGCGATAGGGCCGAGGCTCCCACGCCGAGCTCAAGGAGCATCTCCCCAACGGAATGTTCTCGTTCGCAGAGTAACTCGAGCACCCGGATGCGCATCGGGTTCCCCATCGATTTGAAGAGGTCGGCCTTGACCTGCTGGAGGGGTGCCGTCATGCCGTTTCCCTCGTGATCTGCCGTGAAGCCATGACGTGAACGCTACCACCGTGTGAAGGACTTGTGGTTTCACGAAGTCCTAAATCCGTGCGCCGGGCGAGGAGCCTCACGGACCAGGCCGTTCTGATCGCGGACGTAGACGGTTTGACGGGATGCCTCAACCATCGCGCCTTCCATGCGAGGCTCTTCGAAGTGGCGTCCAAGGCCACTTCGATCCACCCGCTCACCACGCTCGTGCTTGATGTCGACCACTTCAAGGCGGTCAACGACGGATATGGGCACCTGGCCGGCGACGAGTTCGCCTTCCTCTTGCCGGATGCCGACCTCTTGACCGCCGAGGCGCTCGAACGCCGCCTGATCGAGCGCCTTGTCAACGGCGCGTTGCGCTACGACGGCCGTGTGACGATCGGCTCGGCCACCTCGAGTGTCGCGACGGACGGAAGGCTGCTTCTGGAACAGGCCGATGCTCGGCTCTACGCGATACGCGCCAACGAGCGGGGTTTGGCCTCACTCAGGGCGGACGAAGCGGGAACGGCGCCTTCTTAGCCGGCTATGTCGGGGAGAGTCAGGAGTGGCTCGGCGGCCGGGCGGGCGTAGAGGTAACCCTGCGCGTGGCTCCATCCCTGGTGGAGAAGAAGGCTGTGATGGCTCTCCGTCTCCACGCCTTCGGCGATGCCCTTGAGGTGCAGCCCGGCGACAAGTCCGGCCAAGCCCGCGGAAAGCGCGCTTGCCGCGTCATCGTCCTCACTGAGATCGGCGACGAAGGTGGCATCGAGCTTGAGTCCGGTGACGGGCAAATCCCGTAGGAGGGAGATCGATGAGAAGCCGGTGCCGAAGTCGTCGACATGGATACCCACGCCAATATCGCGAAGCACCATCAGGTCGGCACGGGTTCCCGCCAGCAGCGACATCACGGCGGTTTCCGTGACCTCGACGACGAGGCGCGTGGGGTCGACGCCATACCGACCGAGAGTATCGGTGAACATCTCCAGCCAGCCGGCTCGGGCGAGCTGAACAGGGGAAAAGTTCACGCTAACGGAGCCGGGCAGGTCCGGTCGGGCCGCGAGCAGCGCGCACACTCGGTCGAGCACGTGCTCCCCGATGCCCGCAATGAGTCCGGAATCCTCGGCGGTAGGGAGGAAGCTGATCGGGGAGAGCAGCCCGCGAGTGGGGTGTTCCCAGCGGACCAGTGCCTCGTGCCCCTCGACGCTGCGGTCTGCTAGCGCCACGATCGGCTGATAGTAAACGACGAACTCGGACGCGTCCAGGCCTCGACGGATCTCGTCCTCCATCGTGAGGCGTGTCAGCGCCTGTGCGTGCATGTCCTGGTCGAAGAATTGCGAGCGGGACCTACCTGCCGCCTTGGCGCGGAATAGCGCGGCATCGGCGTCACGCAACAGACTCGTGCTGGTGGTACCGGGGACATTCAGGGCGATGCCGATTGACACGGTGGGCACGATACGGTGGCCTCGGATGGTCAGTTCCGTCCCGACGGCGGACACGATTCGTTGTGCCACGACTTCGGCCTGGTGCGCGTCCTTGAAGTCAGGGACGATGACGATGAACTCGTCCCCTCCCGAGCGGCCTACGCGGTCTTTTGGCCGCAGGACGCTTGCGATGCGGTCCGCGACCGTCATGAGGACCTCGTCGCCAGCGGCGTGGCCAAGGGAGTCGTTCACAATCTTGAAGTTGTCAAGGTCGATGAAGAGCAGTCCCACTCGGGTGCCATCACGCGGCGCGCCACGCAGATCCACCTCGAGCATCTCGAGAATCCACGCCCTGTTGCGCAGTCCGGTAAGCGGATCGTGAAACGCCTGATAGGCCAGTCTTTCCACGGCCTCGTGCTCGGCCGTGGTATCCGAGTATTGGACAAGAAGGTAGTCCGCGCGTCCGGCAGTGCCCGAGACGAACTCGGCGGCCCGCTTGACCCACAACACCTGGCCCGACGCGTGAATTAGCCGGAAAAGCTTGGGCTCGGCTGCGCCCACCCGAGCGATGTCGGCCGCACGCTCGCGCATTACGGGTTCCACGTCCTCGGGGTGGATGATGTCTTGTTCCCTGTGGCCTTCCATCCATGCCTCATCGCGACCCAACAATCGGCACAACGACTCGTTGGCTACACGGAACGAACCGTCGAGTTCGGACACCGCGAGGCCAATAGGGGAGGCAAGCATCGCGGTACGGAACAGAGACTCGGACGTTGCCAGGGCCTGTTCGGAGGCCCTGCGTTCGGTGATGTCCAGCACATACCCCAATAGGCCTACGACGATTCCGTGCTCGTTGCGAACGGCCTCGCCGCGGACATGCACCCACCCCGGCCTGGAGTCCACCCCCTTAACTTCGAGTTCAATATCGTAGGGGTCGCCTGTCAGAGTCGTCTCCGTGACCGCGGCGTTGAGCCGTTCCCAGCTTTCCGACCGGTAGAGCGACTCCTGATCTGCGAAGACGGGAACTCCCTGGGAGGGGTCGAGGGAGAACACCTCGAAGAGTTCGTCTGACCACGCGAACTGATCGGTGGCGAGATCCCATTTCCAGCTACCTAAGCGAACCATCCGTTGGGTCGCTCGCAGGTTCTGCTCGCTGCTTTCGAGCGACTGACGCGCCTGCACCTGCGCGGTGGTGTCCTCGACAGTGCCCGTCATCCGCAACGCCAGTCCCTCGGCCGACCGCTCGACCACGCGGCCGCGCACACGCACCCACACCCATCCGCCGTGGCGGTGCATAAGCCGTACTTCGGTGTCGATGCTTCTGGAAAGCCCCGCAAGGTGCGTCTCGCACGCCTTGTCGAACAGTGGTGCGTCATCTGGATGCGTGAGGCCAACCCAGGTGTCCATGGTCACGGGCTGCAACTCCGCCAGGGAATACCCGACGATTTGAGCACACCGTTCGTCCCATATGCCCGACCGAGTCAACAGGTCTCGGTCCCACATGCCGAGTCCGGAACTCTCCAGTACTAGCTCGAGTCGCTTGGCCTGCGCCTCAAGGGCCTGGCGCGCCTCGACCTCGGCCTGGACGTCCTGAAGTGCCTCGACGGCGCCCGTGAGTCGACCCTGATCGTCCCGGATTGCGCGGGTGACGACAGACATCCACTTCCAGCCACCGTCGGCGGTCGCGAACCGGATCTCTACACGGCCGGGGGGCTTGCCGCCGTCCCGCATCGCCGACTGGATCGGCGTCATTCCGGCAAAGTCCTGGGGGTGGATCAGGTCGCGATGGGGAATCTTCATGAAGCGATCGCGTGTCCATCCCAGGACCTCAGTGACGGAGGGAGAGACCCAGTCTGTGACCCCGTCCATGCCGTGGGTCAAGACCACGTTTCCCGCGCCCTCCGCAAGCAGTCGGTACTCCCGTTCGCGCTCCGCGAGTTTCGCCGCCGTGACATTGACCGCAACAGCCATCACGCCGTCGCCGAACGGAGTCGCTTGCCAGGTGAAGGCGCCCTGGACCCCGTTTTCGTCGATCCACGGCACGTCGATGTTGACCGGAAGCTGTGTCTCTATCGCTTGTGCGTCGGCGCCAAAGATTCCGTTGTCCTTATAGGACGGGAACACCTCAAGCACTCCGCGGCCAATCAGGTCGCTGCTCTTTCTGCGGTACAGCCTGAGCGCAGCGTCGTTGAGGAACACGTATTCCAGTTCGACGATGGTGCCCTCGGCGTCGCGTACCGGGGCAAGAATGAATATCGGGTTTGGGGACTCACGAATCGGGGCGCCGACACGCGGTGTCCCGGTGGTCTCATCGTCAATATCCATGTGCGTGCCCTCCGCCCTCAACGTACGGCTACGCGATGTGATCAGGTGATCACCTCAACTCTGAGACTAGTCGAGCGACTCGCGCAGCGGGAGGGCTCTGTGAATATCTTGACGCGGTGCGGTGCTGTGCGGCGCGGCGCGCCGCGGGGCGAGCCGGAACGCACTGTCGCGAGAAAGCCACCGCGCGTACAGCGTGGGACCGTGCCGATATGCTCTTGATGCATCGACAAGTTTTGGGGGACACCATGACCGCGACCCGCTCTCGTGCGGCCGTATCGCATCTGGTGATTGCGTTGGTTTTCGGAAGCTCTGGCTGTGCGCTCCTGGGCAGTGAAGTCGAAAGCACGGCAATAGCCACCTCCTCTGTGCAGCCAGATGTGAAGAGCACGACCGCCTCCGCACAGCAGGACGCGCTCGACGCGTATGTCGCCTCTGCTCAAGCCGTGATTCCGCAACTCATGGAATCTGCTCCGGGGGTCTATGCAGAGATGCAGATCAACGGCATCGACTCGGACACTGTCGAGTTTGCTTATGTCTACGCCGAGCAGTTGGACGCCGCGAGCGCCGCGGAGTACTTCGACGGGGTGGCCGCAACGCTCCAGGCGACGTGTGATTCCGTGGTGATCCCGGAAATGGAGGGTGCGGGAATCACTGTGGATCCGAAGGTGCGCTACACGTACTACAACGCGGACGGTTCAGACGTATGGGAGCGCACCTTCTCGCGTTCCTCGTGAGGTAAAGCGTGTGAGGGGACCGAGCTCTGCCTGACGATGGCACCGCCGACGGCACATGTCAGGTCGGTCGCGATGACGGGGCATTTGGCTTGAAGGAGACAGTAGACCCGCGGCCCGGACTCGCTCAGAGTCTCGTAATTGGCCTGGCCCTTGGCGAGGATCAACGGCGCATTATCGAAGGTCTCCCGAAACTCGCTTGCGCAGAGGTCGAGAACGGTGCCGGGGGCCGACGAGCCGTTGTCCACGATGGTGGAACACGTCTCGAGTCCCGCGGCCAGGGCGTCGTCCCGCGTGGCGTCGTTCAGTACGGGGGCGCCCTTGACGGCATAGAGCACTGGCGGTTTCAGCTCCTCGATGAGCACCCTGTCAAAGACCGTCTCGCCCGCGTTGTCAGCCAAAAAGAGCACGTGGTCCGCGTGCGCAAGCGCCGCCCTGAGGCGGGGCATGTGATCGATCGCCAGTGTCGCCGCCATGACTCGCTCGACCGTTGCCCACAGGTCCGGAACGTCGTCACTGACTCCGAAATCTATGATGTTGCCCGCGATGCTCAGCCGCACTGCGGTATCGAGAGGGTCTGCACTCCTCGCGACGAGCTCCTTGAGTCGTGGGTAGAGGGCGAGTGCGTGGCGTGTGCTCTCGGCCTTGGCCTCGCGATATGGGTCGCTCGCACCCAAGCGATCTCGCACGATGCGGTGCACCGCGAAAGCGATCTCGGGGGGTGTGGCACCTGGTGGGAGGTGCTGGAGGAGGGCGAGAGCGTCGGTCATCACATCGTGCTGCGCTGATTCATCGTCGGTCACCATCCGCGAGGCGCTGAGCGCCTGCCGCAGCAGGCATGGATAGCAATCGAGATAGGTGCGCACGTGATCGATGGTCCTCTCGACATGAGCAACCGGCCGAGGCCAAGGTCCCATGCGGTATGCCTGCGCGCGGCACACCAGGTGATGGTGGTGTCGATGGGAGCACCGCAGGTAGGTGTCCTCACTGTCATCGCGGATGAGGACGCACGCGACGGCGGGTCTCTGGTGCGTGATTCGAGGTGTGGGTCGATGGCCCGGTTTTTGACCCCCACCTTGCGTGATAGCAAAGATTATCATTATCGGGTAGGCAGGGCGAAGGAGCGGGCAACGTGACCAGAGGGATCTCAGTACGGACTGCGGCGGGTGTCGCGGTGGTCGCAATCGGCCTGGCTGGTTGCGCCTCGACCGGCGGGGCGGAAACGTCCGCGACGCCCGGCGACTCGGTATCGGTCGTCGCCTCGACCACGATTTTGGGCAGCGTGGTCGGTCAGATCATGGAGTGCGTGGGCGGGCAGGCGCAGACGTTGATGCCCGTGGGCGCCGATCCTCACGACTACTCGCCATCCTCGGCAGACGTGGCGGCGATGGTCAACGCCACGCTGGTCATCACCAACCGACTTGAGCTGGAAGAGGGCTTGACGTCGGCTCTTGCGACGGCAAAGGAGGACGGCGCTAGCGTCTTCGAGGTTGGTCCTGAACTGGAGCCCCAGCCTTTGGCCGGCACCACGGACTCGCCCGATCCTCACGTGTGGATGGACGTTTCCCGGATGGCCACGGCCGCCACCATGATCGGCGATGAACTCGCCACGGTCACGGGCGACACAAACTATGCGACGTGCGGTCAGGCGGTCGGCGCCGCGCTCACTGTGACCGACGGTGAGGTGCGGGCGATTCTGGAGACCGTTCCTGAGTCGTCTCGGATCCTGGTCACCGACCACGAGGCCTTTGGCTGCTTCGCGGACGCGTACGGCTATTCCGTCGCGGGCGTCGTGATCCCCGGAGGGTCCACGCTCTCCCAGCCGAGCTCCTCCGATATGGCCGCGCTCGCCGACACCGTCCGCACTGCTGGAGTAAAGGCGATCTTTGCCAACACGTCCAACCCCACCGCGCTTGTGGACGCGTTGGCTCAAGAGGTGGGCGAGGTCGCCGTCGTCGAGCTGTACGTCGGCAGCCTGGGAGAAAGCGGTTCCGGGGCGGACACGTACCAGACGATGATGCTGACGAACGCTCAACGCATAGCCGACGCGCTTATCGCTTGAGGGAAAATCGTGACTGTCTACGACTGGTTCATCGAGCCCTTCGCCTTGGGGTTCCAGCAATGCGCGCTGCTCGGCGGAGTCCTCGCCGGCCTCATGTGTGCGGTGGTCGGCACCTGGCTCGTCCTACGGGGCATGAGTTTCTTCGGTGACGCCTTTGTGCACGGAGTGGTTCCCGGCATCGCCGCCGCCGTGGTGTTAGACGTCAGCCCCGCTCTGGGTGCGGCAGTAGCCGCGGCCGTCATGGTCGCGGGGATCGAGGTCGTCAGCCGCCAGACGAGGCTAAGTGAGGACACCGCCATTGGGCTGCTCTTCGTGGGAATGCTCGCGCTTGGAGTCGTGATGATCTCGAGTGTGGACTCGTATGCGGGAAGCCTGACCACGATCCTGTTCGGGGACGCGCTAGGGGTCGCGAGCAGCGACCTGGTGCAACAGGCGATCCTTGGCGGGATTGTGATCATCGTCTCGATCGTGATGTATGGGCCATTCCTCGCGCTGTCCTTCAATAAGCAAAAGGCCGAGCTGTTGGGGATGCGGCCAGGCAGAGCGCACGCGGTGCTGCTGGTCCTCATCGCAGCCGCCGTCATCGGTAACTTTCAGTCCATCGGCACCCTGCTGGTCTTCGGGCTCCTGGTAGGCCCACCGGCGACCGCCGCGCTCGTGGTGAGGACGGTTCCGCGCATGATGGGTGTCGCGGCGGGGATCTCCGTGGTGTCGGTTTGGCTCGGCCTGCTGATCAGTTACCACCTGGGCACCGCGGGTTCTGCCACGATGGCGCTCGTTCCCATCGTCGCGTTCTTCGTTACCCTGGCGTGGACCTCCGTGCGTGCGCGCCGGAAGCCTGAACCCGGTGGGGATCAAGCTTCACTTCCAGGCATGTCCGGGACCGCGACTGCGACTGCGACTGGGCAAGCGGTGACACGATGAGGACCAAACGCGGTGTCTCGAGTGCGACCGGAGCGCCAGGCCTGCTCGCCGAGGCGACCGACGTGGTGCTGAGGTACGGACAGCACACGGCGCTCGCGCGCTCGAGTTTCACGATCCCGCTTGGGGGAGTGACTGCGGTCATCGGCCCCAATGGCTCCGGCAAATCCACCTTGCTGAGCGCGGTCGCGGGTTTGGTGCCCGTCGCCGAGGGGCGATTGCGCGTCTTCGGGGGGGGACCTCGTGGTGCTCGCAGCGAGATCAGCTACGTGCTCCAGTCGACCGTGGTTCCCGCGACTACCCCGATTACGGTCAGGGAGACCGTCGGGATGGGTCGCTATCCACACGTTGGCCTGTTCCATCGGTTCGATCGCGTCGACCGCGAGCGGGTCGAGGAGTCGATGCGTCATATGCGTATCGAGGACCTCGCGGGGCGCCACCTCCACGAGCTCTCGGGCGGCCAACGCCAGCGCGTCTATGTCGCACAGGGATTGGCGCAGGACCATAGCGTCATGCTCCTCGACGAGCCGCTTACCGGCCTCGACCTGGTCTCCGCAAAGACCATCGAGGGGCTCATCCACGGAGGTCACCGCGAGGGCCACACCGTGGTGCTCACCACGCACGACCTCAATGAGGCTCGCGCGGCGGACCACGTCATCCGTGTCAGCGGCAGGGTGGTGGCGAGCGGCTCACCCGAGGTCGTCTGCCACAAGGAAAATCTCGAGGCGGCGTTCGGCCTGGGCACCCTCCATGGGTGGGAGGGCTTCCTGGACGACCCCGCCCATGACCCGCACGAGAAGGGCCTCCATACGGGGGAATAGGAACGCCTCTCTGCTTGCTGTCATCTAGAGAGTGTGTGAAGATAGCGATATATCGTTCACTATCGTTCGCTAGGCAGTTGGAGGAGGTCATCATGGGTAGTTCTCACCGTTCCGGTGGCAAGGCAGGGTTCGGGGCAACGGGTTTTGGCTCCGGCGAGGCGGCCGACGCCATGTGGCAAGCCATGGATCAGATCCGTGCCGGTTTCGACAAGCGAGTGGGCACCCGCATGGGTAGGGGAGACGTGCGCGCCGCGGTGCTCGCGCTGCTTCACGAACAGCCCATGCACGGCTACCAGATCATTCGCGAGATCGAGGAGCGCACGGCGGGCAAGTGGAAGCCCAGTGCAGGCTCGGTCTATCCGACGCTTCAGCTCCTTGCCGACGAGGGCCTCGTGACCGCCGAGATGTCGAGTGACCGCAAGATCTACTCCCTAGCCGAGGCGGGCCAAGAAGAGGCTGCGGAGGCCGCATCATCGGCTCCTTGGGTCGCAGATACCGAGTGCGAAGGAAGTCGATTCAGCGCCGTCCCCAAGGCCGGCGTCGAATTGGCCCAGGCCGTGGCACAGGTAGTTCGCACGGGATCGCACGCTCAGCAAGAGCAGGCCATCGAGGCTCTTGATGCGGCGCGTCGTAAGATCTATTCGATCCTTGCTCAGGACTGACGCGCTTGTCGTCTGACCGTCGGGATCAAGGAGAGCCAATGCCCGACGTGGTGACCGGCCGTGCGCGCTACAGGCGCATACTCCGCTTTGCCGCCTGGCATCTGGGGACGACCTGGTGGTACGAAATCCTGTTGCCCACGTTCGGCCTGCGGCGGATCACCGAGAGCACTCGGCCCGCCCGGATGTTGCGCTTCGCACGAAAGTTCCGCGTGCTCGCTGTCGACCTGGGCGGGCTCATGATCAAACTCGGCCAGTTCATGTCCTCGCGACTCGACGTCCTGCCTCCAGAGATCACCAAGGAGCTCGAAGACCTTCAGGACGAGGTGCCGCCCGTGCCCTTTGAGGCCATTCGGGAGTTGGCCGAACTGGAGCTGGGAGTCCCACTCGAGAGGGTGTTCGCGCACATCGACGAGAAGCCCGTGGCCGCGGCGTCTTTGGGTCAGGCGTATCGGGCCCAGCTCGCGCCGTTGGATGCGGAGGTAGCCGGATTCGACGGGGTGGTCATCAAGGTTCAGCGCCCAGGCATCGGCGCGATCGTCGAGATCGACCTCGCGGCGCTGCGCAAGGTCGGCGGGTGGCTCAGCCACGTGCGGCTCGTCTATCGCCGCGTGGACATGCCCGCGCTGGTGGAGGAGTTCGCTCAGACGAGTCTCGAGGAGATCGACTACATCCAAGAGGCGCAGAATGCCGAACGGTTCGCCGCAAACTTCGCGGGCAACCCCCGCGTACGCGTGCCCGCCGTGGTCTGGGAGCGGGCGACCCGCAGGGTGCTCACGCTCGAGGACGTCACGGCCATTAAGATCACCGATACGACTGCTCTACGCGCCGCGGGTATCGACCCCTCGGACGTGGCTCATGTGTTTGCCGAGTTGATGTTCGACCAGCTGTTCCTTCACGGATTTGTCCATGCCGACCCCCATCCGGGCAACCTGTTCGTCACGCCTCGCGTGGGCGACGACGGGGAAGCCCCGTGGAGGCTGACATTCATCGACTTCGGCATGATGACCGAGGTCCCCACGGTTTTGCGCGGCACGCTGCGCAAGTTGATCATTGCGGCAGCGGCGCGCGACGGCAAGGGAATGGTCTCGGCCATGAGCGAGGCCGGGGTGCTGTTGCCCAACGCGGACACTGCCGAGCTCGAAGGCGTCATGACGCAGGTCTTTGCGCGATTCGGAGGTATGGGTTTCGCCGAGCTCAGGGAACTCGACCCCAAGGAGTTCCGCGACTTCGCGATGCAATTCAGCGACGTGTTGCTCTCGCTGCCGTTCCAGCTGCCCGAGAACTTCCTGCTCGTGATCCGTGCAGTGTCGCTCACGTCCGGCGTTTGTAGTTCGCTTGAGCCCACCTACAACCTGTGGGACTCCGTCGAGCCCTATGCGGAACAGCTGCTGCGTGAAGAAGGCGGAAACCTGGCCCGCGACGTGGCCCAGCAGGCGTGGGACTCGGCCGGAATCGCGTGGCGCCTTCCCAAGCGGCTCGATGCCGTGCTCAGCCAGGTCGAGGATGGCAGCCTGCCGCTTTCAGCCCCCAAGCTTGAGTCCGCGGTGGCTCGCCTCGATGTCACGGGCCGACGCGCGGTCTCGGCGCTGCTCTTTGCTGCTCTGTTGATCGCGGGGGCCGTCATGCGTCCCGATGACGCGACGTTCGGCACCGTGCTCCTGGGGACGTCGGCGCTGCCCCTGCTCCATGCGCTTTTCGCGGGGCGTCGCAACCGTTGATTCTGGCGAGGCCGTGGTTTCGGAGACGGGCCGTTTGGTCGACGCGACGAGCGCTAAGGTGAAAGAGAAAATTTCGTCGTAAGGAGACGCCCATGCCCACCATGGCAATCATTGGAGCGGGACCGGGACTGGGTGCCGCCGTCGCTCGTAGGTTTGGACGCGAGGGTTTCACGATCGCCCTCGTCGCACGCGACCAGGTCAAACTTGACGCGCTCGCGGCCGAGCTGGGCGAGTCGGGTGTGGAGGCACGCGGCTACTCGGCGGACGTGCGAGACGGTGTGGCCCTCGAAGCGGCACTCGCGCGTGCAGCCGCCGAACTCGGACCCATCACGTCTTTGCAGTACAGCCCGTTGCCTGCGCGTACGTATCTCGAGCCGGTGCTTGACCTGACTCCCGAGCTTGCCCTCGAGGCGTTGCGGTTTTCCGCGCTTGGGCTCATCCATGCCGCGCGGGCGGTGCTGCCAGCGATGCGTGCAGCCGGCGACGGCAGCATCATCCTGATTAACGGCGGCACCTCGGTCAAGGCGCGCTCCGGGTTCTCCGGAACCTCGGTCGCGTTCCCCGCCGAGAGTGCCTACGGCGAGATGCTTCACGATGCCCTGGCCGGCGAGGGCATCCGCGTTGCCCAACTCGTGATTCCCGGTTCGATCCCCAAGTTGCAGCTCGACAACGGCATCGACACGGTGGCCGAGCGCATCTGGGAGCTCCATAGCGCCCAGGGCGAGTTCCGGACCATGCTGATCCCGCTCGAGGCAGGCCGCGAGTAGGCCGGCAAAAGGAGGGGTTCCGACGCCGCTGAGGCTCCGCTGAGGGGAGTGCCGTGGCACGATAGCGCCATGCGCCGCAACGTGACAGCACACCTTTCGATCGACGTGACGGTTCCGAGCGAGCTGGCGATGTCGGTCGCGGTCGCGGAGCGCACCGGAGGATTGACGGAGACGCTCGACGTGAGGCTCGACGGCGTGCCACTTAAGGCGAGCCTGATCGAGGACGCGCACGGGACCCGGCTTCACGCGATCCGTACCGACGTGGGCAAATTGACCATCGACTACTCGGCCGTCATCGAGGGTCGTGAGCCGCCGGAGTTGTGTTCCGAGCGCGACCGTGTGCGATACGTGCGGCCCAGCCGCTACTGCGAGTCTGACGAGCTCGCGGCCACCGCTGTCGCCGAGTTTGGTGGCCTGACCGGATACGCGCTACTCGAGGGTGTGAGCTCGTGGGTGGGCACGCGGTTGGCGTATATGCCCAGATCGAGTCTTCCCACCGACGGCGCGGTGCGCACACTGCTGGCACGAGCGGGCGTTTGCCGAGACTATGCGCACCTCTGCGCGGCCCTCCTGCGGGCGAGCGGCGTTCCCGCTCGTGTCGTGTCGGTCTATGCACCCGGGCTGAGCCCCATGGACTTTCACGCCGTCTGCGAGGCCGCAATCGACGGGGTGTGGTGCGTTGTCGACGCGACGGCACTCGCGCCGCGCACCTCACTGGTGCGCATCGCGACGGGTAGGGATGGCGCGGATACCGCATTCATGACGGTCCTCTCCGGCCATGCCGACCTGCTGGACATGATGGTCAGCGCGGTCGTGGATGTGTTGCCCGACGACAACATGATGGCGGCCACCCACCTGGGTTGAGGGAACTGCGGAGTCGTGTGGCACTCTGAGCTGATGGATGCCGAAGACCTGGTGGCGGAGTGGGAAGAGCTGTTCTCCAAGCCCGTGACCGGATGGGATTTTGCCGAACTCGCCGGTGTCGCCCAAGACGACACGTCGTGGTCGTATGTGGACGTCGTGAGGGAAGTACTGAGCGGTGCCAGGAGCGTTCTCGACATCGGCACGGGCGGCGGCGAGTTTTTGAAGAGCCTTGTCGATGCACTGCCCGCCGACACCGTTGCCACGGAGGGCTGGCCCCCGAACGTATCGGTCGCGGCTGCGGCCCTTACGCCGCAGGGGATCCCCGTTCTTTCGTACCGGGCTGGCCGCGAGCGTGAGATGCCGTTCGATGCCGAGCGCTTCGATGTCGTTCTTGCAAGGCACGAGGAGTACAACGCCGCGGAGGTTGCTCGCGTCTTGCGGCCCGGGGGAGTACTCGTGACGCAGCAGGTGGAAGCGGAGAACCTCAGCGACCTGCGGGCCCTCCTCGCATTCGCCTCGCCCTACCCACACCAGACGCTCTCCGCTCACGTCCGGGCAGCCGTCGACGCGGGGTTCGGCATTGATGCGGCGGAGAACTGGGAGGGCGCGACGACGTTCCCTGAGGTGGCATCGTTGGTGCGCTACCTCGCGATGGTTCCGTGGGAGGCGCCCCATGACTTTTCTCCGGCCAGATACGCCGACGTGCTATTGGCACTTGCGGATCAACACCGGTCTCTTATATTTACGGTGCGGCGGTTTCTGTTGATCGCGAGGCGTCCTGGTGCCGCGGCGGCCACGGGATCAGCATCGACGTGACCCGCTTGTAGTCCCCGAGCTCTGGGTGTCGAGACCTCGAGGTCTCCTCCGTACATCGGGTGGATCCTACGAACAAGAAGGTCAACAACACGACTCCTGCGCCCGGCCAGAGGTTGACTGCGAGCGAGGTCATACCAGCGAGGCTATTCCTCTCACGGCTGGCGGTAGGCCGTGTTGTCCGCAGATGCGGCACTGAGTCGCGGGTACAGTGCAGTCAGATTATTTGCAACCGGCGTTCGCGTCTGAGGGAGATTTCAATGGCGAAGCTCTACTTCCGCTACGGCGCGATGAACTCTTCAAAGTCGGCTCTGCTGCTCACGGCGGCCTACAACTATGAAGAGCGCGATCAGCATCCCGTGCTGGTGAAGCCTGGAACCGACACCAAGGCAGGGCACTCCGTCGCGTCCCGCATCGGCGTCGAGAGGCCGGTCGATATTCTCTTGGGTCCTGACGAATCCTTCCTCGCCGCGCTCGAAGCGCATCGGCCGCTTGCCGATATTGACGCGATCTTTGTCGACGAGGCGCAGTTCCTCACGCCTGCCCAGGTGGATGAGGCCTTCATGGTGGCCGTGACGCGTGGCGTGCCCGTGCTTTGCTACGGACTGCGGGGCGACTTCATGACCCGGTCGTTCCCCGGATCCCTTCGCCTCATGGAGATCTCCCATTCGATCGAGGAGCTCAAGACCATCTGCCGGTGCGGGTCCAAGGCGATCTTCAACGCCCGCATTGTGGGCGGTGAATTTGTGAGTCATGGGGCGCAGGTCGCGATCGACGGTCAACAGGCCACCTATGAGTCCCTCTGCGGCCGCTGCTACCTCGAAAAGGTGGGGCCTTTGGGTGGGCCCGTAGAGGCGTCAGGGTCGAGCCGCTAAAACACATTTTGTAGTTCGCAGACGATGTCGGCTTCGATCGCCGCGCCGTCCTCCCCGGGTGCGAAAACTGCCGCCTCTGTACTAGTGACTCGCACGGGATTGTGCTGCGTAGGTGTGCCGGGGACCGGCAGTTTTTCTCGCGAGTACGTTTCCTGAGGCCGGACCTGAGACCCAGTGCCCATATCGCTTGCTGAACATGGTCCACAATGGGTCGTGTGACTGAACCAGTGTTGCTTGTCATCGTCGTGGTCACGGCGTTGGCCTTTGATTTCACCAACGGATTCCACGACACCGGCAACGCCATGGCGACATCGATCGCCACTCGAGCGCTCAAACCAAAACAGGCCGTGATCCTGTCGGCTTCGCTCAATATGGTGGGCGCGTTCTTGTCGCTCACCGTGGCAGCGACCATCGCCACGGGCATTGTCGATGCGGGTGTGATCACGCTCAATGTGGTCCTGGGCGGGCTCGTGGGCGGAATCGTCTGGAACCTTGTCACGTGGGCATTAGCGATTCCCTCGAGCTCCTCGCATGCCCTCGTGGGTGGCGTGGTGGGTGCTGCGTTGGCCGCATCGGGAACCGACGGTGTCCTGTGGTCGGGCCTGGTGGCAAAGGTCCTAATCCCCGCTCTCGTCGCGCCTATCGTCGCGATCGCCGTAAGTTCACTCGGTACTCGCCTCGTCATGCGAACCACGAAGGACGTGGCGCAGCGCGACAACGACCGCATGTTCCGGTGGGGTCAGATCGGATCGGCCTCCCTCGTCTCCCTCGCGCACGGCACGAATGATGCGCAGAAGTCGATGGGGATCATCCTGCTCGCTCTGATCGCTGGAGGGGCCGTCTCCGAGGACTCCTCCGTGCCGCTGTGGGTAATTCTTAGCTGCGCCCTCGCGATGGCCTTGGGGACGTATACGGGGGGCTGGCGCGTGATCCGAACCCTGGGCAAGGGGCTCGTGAACCTTGAGTCGCGACAGGGCATCGCTGCCGACGCGTCGACGGCCACGGTGATCCTCCTCTCCAGTCACTTCGGATACTCCCTGTCGACTACCCACGTGGCCACGGGCTCCGTGCTCGGTTCGGGTGTGGGCAAGAAGGGCGCCTCCGTGCGGTGGTCGGTCGCTCGTCGCATGTTCATCGCTTGGCTCGTGACCGTTCCCGCTGCGGCCGCGGTGGGTGCTGCCTGCTACGGACTTGACCGGCTTGCGGGGCCCTACGTCGTCTTTGGTTTCCTGCTCGTGGCGGCAGGGTCCCTCGTGGCCTGGACACGGACACGGCCCATCAACCACAAAAACGTCAATGACGAGTGGGATGCGGAATCGCCCGCCGAAGACGTGATGACGGATTCGATCCTGGATCAGGACGCGTCCGTCCTCGCGATCGCGCCCGACGATCGCACCGAGCCCATGGCGCAGAGGTAGGTCGCGATGTCTGATTTTGTTGAATGGGGCGCGCTCGCCAGGATTGTGGTGTTGGGCGTTATCGTCGGTGCCGGCCTTCCTGCTCTCTTCGCGGTGGCCGTGCGGTCACTTGCCGGCCCTGGGTCCAGGGGCGACGCCGGACGCAGGCCGCCTGCCCGTGTCGCAATCGCGACGGCAAGCCTGGGAGTGGTCGTCGCGGCGATCGTGACCGCCATCGTCATCATCGGCTCGGGTGGTCACTAGGGGTTCGTCACGGTGTGGGGTATTTGTCCCACCAAGATCCGATCTCCAAGGTCTGCGGCAGTGGCTTTTACCACTCGCGAGGCGTAGATGAGTGGGCCTTAAGCCCCCTAGGCTCGGTGAATGCTCGATCTCGAAACCCTACGCATCATGCAAGTGGCCGTCTCCGCCTGTGCGTTCGTCTTGGTTTTTATGGGTACCTTCCGCACCACGAGGGCTCCCTTCGCCGGATGGTGGAGCGCGGTACTCGTCACGTCGGGATTGAGCACCGCCGTTCTGGTCGCTACCGAGTCGAACCTGAACCTTGGGGTGACCGCGCTGGGCAACGCCCTTGCCGTCCTGGGGGCCTTCTACACGTGGATGGCGGCGCGTTCGCTGAGCCAAAAGCGAGCACCCAAGTGGACCACAGGCGCCGTGGGCGTAGGTGTTGCGGTGGCCACTGTCATCGAGCACCCCACCGGTGACGCCTGGCCCGGCGGCGTGGTCCTCTTGGTGGGGATGTGCCTCTTCGTGGCGCTCGCCGCAGTCGAGATGTGGAGGCTCAGCCGCGAACGACTCACGGGCCTCAATATGCGAACGAGTGATGGGGAAGTGGCCGCTGCGATCCTCTCGATGGCCGTGACCTCGACCATCGTCTCGGCTTTCTACGCGATGAGGATCGTCGTATTCGTCACCCTTGGCCCCGGGTCGTGGTTTTACCAGACGTGGTCGGGACCCCTTGCCGCGATGTTCCTCATGACGCTGGTACTGCTCGTGGTGACGTATAGCGTGACGACACTCAGCTATGACAAGGCGGCTCGCCAGTGGAAGCACCGGGCCATGAACGACGACCTGACGGGCCTCTTGACGCGGATCGAGTTCGATGTTCGGGCTCAAGAGTTGCTGAGCAAACGCACTCTTGGGGCGTCTCCGGCAGTGATCGTCGCGGATCTCGATCACTTCAAGGCCTTGAACGACCGATATGGACACGCGGCCGGAGATACGGCGCTCGTGTCTTTTGCCGAAGCGGTACGGCAGGTCCTTGGCGAATCTGATGTCGCCGCGCGCTTCGGTGGCGAAGAGTTTGTCTTCCTCCTCGCCGACGCGGATCGCGAGCGTGTGGGCGAGGTGACGAGCGAGATCGATCGGGCGTTCGCGGCCGCGGGTTCGGGGCAGCAGGCATCTCCGACGGTGAGTTACGGGGCGGCTCTGTGGGAGGCGCACGCGACGCTAGATCACATGGTGGAGCGGGCCGACGCGGCGATGTACAGAGCCAAGGGAGCCGGGCGCGCGCAGTTAATTGTCGATGGGGCGCCCGCGTCCTAGGGCATGAGCCCTGTGCCCGGTGTCAGGTGCAATGCAGGGACCGTAGCGATCAGTGGTGCGAGGCGAGGCATCGCGGGCTCGGAAGAGTGACCCATTCCACACAGTGAAGGTGACTACTGACGTGCTCTCGCCCCTAGGCTCGGTGAGTGCTTGATCTCGAAACGCTACGCATTGTGCAGGCCTCGGTCGCCGTGTGCGCGTTCGGGCTCGTGTTCTTTGGGACCTACTTGACGACGCACGCTCCGTTCGCGGGCTGGTGGAGTGCCGCGCTCGGCGCATCGGGACTGACCACGGTGATATTGATCATGGGGGAGGGCTTCTTTCCCTTCTTCACCGCAGCGCTCGGCAATGCGACCTCAGTGGTGGGGGCATTCTTCACCTGGATGGCGGCGCGCTCGCTCTACAAGAAGCACTTTCCCTGGTGGGTGCCCGCCGGGGTCGGCGGCGTGGTGGCACTGGCAACTTTCGTTGAACGACCAGCGGGCGACGGTTGGCCCGGTGGCGCAGCCCTCCTCGTGGGAATGTCCCTGTTCGTGGGGCTTGCCGCAAAGGATCTGTGGACGCTGAGCCGTCGGCGTGATCGCGGGGCGAACCAACGAAGACTCGACAGGGAAAAGAACGCCGCGCTCGTCTCGATGGCGGTGGCGTCGACGGCCGTCTCGGGGTTTTACGCCCTGCGAGTCGTCGTATATGTGACCGTCGGTCCGGCGTCGTGGTTCTACGAGACGTGGGCTGGCCCTCTGGCGACCACGTTCCTCATGACGCTTGTGTTGCTCGTGGTCACGTATAGCGTGACGACGCTCAGCCACGACCGGTTGGCACGCCACTGGCGTCAACGTGCCATGAACGATGACCTCACCGGCCTTTTGACGAGGATCGAATTTGGTCAGCGCGGTGAGGATGTCCTTGCGGAGCTCCCGCATGGAGCCTCCCCAGCGGTGATCGTTGCAGATCTTGACCACTTCAAGGCCGTCAACGATCGCGATGGCCACGCGGCCGGGGACAAGGCACTGGTGTCGTTTGCAGAGGCAGTGCGTGAGGCGCTAGGCGAAGAGGACCTCGCGGCCCGCTTTGGCGGCGAGGAGTTCGTCTTCCTCATCGCGGATGCCGACAGCGAACGGGTGGCAGAAATGGCGCTCGAGATCGATACGGTCTTCGCAAAAGCTGGCCCCGAGCATTCGGTGTGGCCGACGGTGAGTTATGGGGCGGCGCTGTGGGAGTCGAACGCGACACTTGAGCAACTCATCGAGCGAGCCGACGCAGCGATGTACCGCGCCAAGGCCGCTGGCCGTGCGCAATTGGTCGTCGATGAGCGCGAAGCGCGCTAACGCGGGCTCTTCGCGCGTGATGCGGGACCGTACGTCCTGGTGCCGATGATGGCTGAACCGCTAGCGTCGGGCCACATGAATCCCTTCTATGACCCGCTGCTCTCGTATGAGGACAACTACGCGCAGGGGCCGTTTGGGGTGTTCGCCGACGACGTGGCGATTGAGCGTCCCCACACGCCGGAAGAGTCGTTTCTGGGCCACCCGGTGCATCGGGCCTTCGGGATACCCGCCGGGCCGTTGCTCAACGCGAAGTTTTGCGCTGCGGCATTCCGGCACGGATACGACATCAATGCCTATAAGACCGTGCGCTCCGCCGCCTACCCCTGCCATCCGTTTCCCAACACCCTCGCGGTACACGTCGAAGGCGCGCTCACGCTTGACCGCGCTTCGCGTCCCGTGGTGGCCGATGCGGAATTCACGGACGTGTCGAGCATCACGAACTCCTTTGGCGTGCCGTCTCGCGACCCAGACGAGTGGCAGCCGGACATGTCTGTCACTGTACGGTCCGCAGGCACGGGTCAGCTCCTGATCGGCTCCTTCCAGGGCACCCGCCCTGGAGAGGGCGCCTCCGACAGGGAGGCGGCGTTCGTGGCTGATCATGTCCGCACCGCCGCGCTTGTTGCGGAGACGGGTGCGCGGGTCCTCGAGATGAATCTCAGCTGTCCCAACGAGGGGGCCGCGAACCTGTTGTGTTTCGACACGCCGATGGTGGTCAAGATCGTCTCCGCGGTGAAGGACGAAATCGGAGACTTGCCCCTGCTTCTCAAACTCGCGTACTTTCCCGACGACGTCCTGCTCGAGCGACTTGTCGCCGCGACAGAGGGCATCGTGCAGGGATACGCGGCCGTCAACACGATTCCCGCGATGCTGGTCGACAATCATGGCGCGCAGGCCCTCCCCGGTGAAGGGCGTGCGGTGGGGGGAGTGTGTGGGTCCGCGATCGCGTGGGCTGGCCTTGAGATGACCACGCGGCTTGCGCGCCTGCGTGACCAGGGGAATCACGGCTTCGCGATTGTTGGGGTGGGCGGGGTGTGGAACGTCGGCGACTACTTCGCGTTGCGCGAGGCGGGCGCCGACGCCGTGATGAGTGCCACGGGTGCGATGTTCGCGCCGGGCCTTGGAATGCAGGTCCAGAGCCTCGGGTAAGGATCTCCTTGTGGACCGCAGCGGCCACCTAGGGACCAAGGGCCCACATCTCCTGAGCGCCCACATTTAGTGTTAGTGCTCCGCGCATTGCACTACATCTAGTGTTTTTCGCCCCAAGCGTTGTGGCCCGGATCCCTGGCACATCGTGGCAATGCGTTGACTCGAGGAGAACCATGAGCATCACAGAACTCGACCCCACGGACCAGTCGGCCCAAGACTCCGCTCGCCGCGTGTTGCACGTGGTTAAGCGTGACGGTCGCACCCTGCGCTTTGACGACACCCGCATCCGTTCCGCCGTTCACAAGGCGTTTTGCGCCGTCCATGGCGACCTCACCGAGATGCACATGCGCACCATTCGTCGCCTCGTTGATGAGATCGACTCCGAGCTGGCCGAGCGCTTCCCCGAGTCCGTGAAGATCTACGAGATTCAGTCTGTGGTCGAGCACGTGCTCCTCGACTCGCGCGAATATGACGTGGCTCGCGCCTACATCGACTATCGCGTGCAGCGCGACTTCTCTCGCAGCAAGTCGACAGACCTGAACCACTCGATCAACCGCCTGCTCGACAAGGACCAGGCCGTGATCAACGAGAACGCCAACAAGGACTCCGACGTCTTCAACACCCAGCGCGACCTCACGGCAGGCATTGTGGGCAAGGCCATCGGCCTGCGTCTGCTCCCAGAGCACGTGGCGAATGCGCACCAAAAGGGCGATATCCACTACCACGACCTTGACTACCACCCCTATGCGCCGATGACCAACTGCTGCCTCATCGACTTCAAGAACATGCTGGCCGCGGGCTTCCGCATCGGCAACGCCCAGGTCGAGCCGCCAAAGTCGATCCAGACAGCTACCGCGCAGATTTCACAAATCATCGCGAACGTCTCGTCGAGCCAATACGGCGGCTGCACGGTTAACCGCATCGACGAGTTGCTTGCTCCGTATGCTGCCCTGAACTTGGCGAAGCACGAGGCGGACGCCGCTGAGTGGGTCACCGATCCTGAGCGCCGCGAGGAATACGCCAAGTCGAAGACGCTCAAGGACATTTACGACGCGATGCAGAGCCTCGAGTACGAGATCAACACGCTCTTCACCTCGAACGGTCAGACGCCCTTCACCTCCGTGGGATTCGGCCTGGGCACAAGCTGGGCGGAGCGCGAGATCCAGCGCGCGATTCTCAACATCCGGATCAGGGGTCTCGGAAGCGAGGGTCGCACCGCGATCTTCCCCAAGTTGCTCTTCACGGCAAAGCGCGGGCTGAACCTGGCACCGGAGGACCCGAACTACGACATCAAGACGCTCGCGGTCGAATGTGCCACCAAGCGCATGTACCCCGACGTGCTCAACTACGACAAGATCGTCGAACTCACGGGCTCCTTTAAGGCGCCGATGGGTTGCCGCTCGTTCCTGCAGGGCTGGGAGGACGAGGAGGGCAACGACGTGGTCGAGGGCCGGATGAACCTCGGCGTGGTCACCATCAACCTCCCGCGCATTGCCATGGAGGCAAGGGGGAGCACGGAGGTGTTCTGGACGCTTCTCGAGGAACGCCTCGACATCGTTCACGATGCACTCGTCTACCGAGCGGCCCGTTGCACCGAGGCGATTCCAGGGAATGCTCCCATCCTTTACGTCCACGGGGCGTTTGGAAAGCGTCTGTCGCCCCTTGAGAGCGTCGACACGCTGTTCCGCGATAAGCGCGCGACGATCTCGCTGGGATACATCGGCCTGTATGAGGTGGCCACGGCGTTCTTTGGCGGGGAGTGGGAGACCAACCCCGAGGCCAAGACGCTGACGGTGGACGTCTTGAAGTCCCTGCGGGCTCACGCGCTCGAGTGGACCAACGAAACTGGCTACTGGTTCAGCGTGTACTCGACCCCATCCGAAAGCCTCACAGACCGCTTCTGCAAGCTCGACAAGGAACGTTTTGGCGAGATCAAGGACATCACGGACAAGGACTACTACACGAACAGCTTCCACTACGACGTGCGCAAGAACCCCACCCCGTTCGAGAAGTTGGACTTCGAGGCCGAATACGCGCAGCACACGTCGGGTGGATTCATCCACTACTGCGAGTACCCCGTGCTCCAGCAGAACCCCAAGGCGCTTGAGGCCGTGTGGGACTACTCGTACGACCGCGTCGGCTACCTGGGCACCAATACGCCCATCGACCGTTGCTACGAATGCGGCTACGCGGGCGACTTCGACCCGACGGCGCGGGGGTTCAAGTGCCCCGGATGCGGCAATGAGGACTCGCGTACGTGCGACGTCGTGAAGCGCACGTGTGGCTACCTGGGCAACCCCCAGCAGCGACCGATGGTCCACGGGCGCCACACCGAGATTTCGTCTCGCGTCAAGCACATGGACACCGACATTCGCATCCCGCTCTCCGCGGGCGAATAGAGGGCAGCCCGGATATGGGACTCACGCCTATTCCGCGCCTGTGGGTCGCCGAGAAGGTGAGCCACAGTTACGTGGCCGACTACAAACCGTTCTCCTTTACCGACGGCGAGGGAGTGCGGTGCAGCCTCTACGTGAGCGGTTGCCTGTTCAAGTGCGATCACTGCTTCAACGAGGCCGCGTGGAGTTTTAAGCTCGGCGAACCGTTCTCTCAGGAGCTCGAGGACCGCATCATGGCGGACCTCGCGCATGAGTCGGTTGCAGGACTGTCGCTGCTTGGTGGCGAGCCGTTCCTCAACACCCAGGTCGCGCTGCGGGTGGCGCGCCGGTTGCGTGCGGAGTTCGGCCACTCCAAGTCAATTTGGAGTTGGACGGGCTACACGGTTGAGGAGATCCTGGTTGACAGCGAGGACAAGCGCGAGTTGCTCTCGTACCTCGACGTGATGATCGACGGGCGCTATGAGCATGCTCAGCGCGACCTTACGCTGCCCTTTAGGGGTAGCAAGAACCAGCGCGTGCTCGATGCCAGGTCCTCCGTAGCGGCGGGCTCTGCAGTCGAGTGGGCGGGCCTTGCGGCCATGGCGGCAAGCGCCTAGTTTCGGTGACTCAAGCCCTGGGTGGATCCAGGGCTGGGGGAGTGAACGCGTCCTACACCAACGCCCACATCAGCTTGGTGGCTAGTAGCAACAGGAGCACAGCGATGAGCCTTTTGACGTGTGCGGCCTGCAGGCGGTCGAGCATGATCCGGCCGCCGAGATAGCCGCCGAACACCGCCGCAAGCGCCACGACCGCCAAGAGCGTCCAGTTCATCGTGGTGAACGTGAGGTAGGTCGGGAATCCTCCCGCGGAGGAGAACGGGATGACAAAACTGATGGCGCGGGCGGACTTCTTCGCGTCATAGCCGAGCAGGATCAACGCCGGCATCATGAGGGACCCTCCACCGACGCCGAGCACCCCCTAGATCACTCCGACCCCGGGTGCCGATGGCGAAGAGTGGCCATCGAGAGGGGCTGGTGACAAGAGCCGTGCGCCGAGAAAACAGCAGGAGCAACACAGCGGTGATGAGGAACGCGATCAGCAACCAGTGAATGGCGTCGACCGGAACGAAGTGGCTGGACCACGCGCCGACCGGCGTGGCGATCAGGACGGAGAGGACGAGGGGGAAGGCGAAGCCGATGTCGTGCACCCCCCGGCGAAATCTCATCACCGAGGCGGTGACGGTCGACGCGGTGTTGACGAAAAGGCCGAGTGACTTCGCAAGATCAATTGCCATGCCGAGCATCGAAAATCTGGGGACCAAGCCGATCGCCGAACCGACGCCGCCCATCGCGAACAGGGTCGAAAGAACCAGCGTGAGGCCGAAGTAGAGGCTGTAGTCCCCGAAGTTCACGTGCCGCCCCGGTCGAAGGGCTGATCCATGGTCGTCAGGTCACGCCGCCTCATACGCCATCCATGCCGTCGCGCTCCATGAGGGGCTCCTCGTACTCGTCGGTGCCTGAATCGCCTTCGAGTATGACGGGCTTGTGCGGGGACTACTGAGTAGTCGGTCCTGACTCCGGTGCAGGCGCGGACGCGCCGACGATCTGCAGGCCAACTTGTGCCCGTGCGCCCCGTCGAGCATGAGCGTGGGTGAAGACGAAGACACGCTGGACACCGAATGACGTGAGCCACAGGGTGGCGTCGGTGGTGATCTTTGCGACGACGAGGGGAACGCCGAGGCTGGTCAGTGCCGCGATGCCCGCATAGCCGAGGCCAAGCAGGGCTAAGGCGAACGCCCCGTAGCGCACGAGTTGCGGACCGAGCGTGCCATGGGAGCGAAACACTGTGCGGCGATTGAGCGAGAAATTGAGGGTCGCGCTGAGTACCCGCGCGCCCACGACCGAGACGACCAGCGAGCCCGTAACGGCGCTCAGAATCAGGAGGAGCACCGTGTCGAGGCCGAACGAGATGAGCGACGAGCCCGCGAACAGGAGGAGCGGGGAGAGTACCTTCGCGGAATCCCCGATCGGGCGGAAGTGAGAAGACGCATTGTGGTTGAGGTACACCGTCTCGATCGGGACCTCAACCAGGGGGATGCGCTGGCGCGAGGCCTCCAACAGGAGCCACAACTCATACGCGAAGCGCTCGCCCCTGACATCACATGCCCAGGGGAGCAGCGGTGCGGGGTAGCCGCGTAGGCCCGTCTGCGTATCCGAGATTCTGGCACCGGTCACCGAAACGACGAGCTGCGTCATGGCACGATTTCCCACGCGAGAGCGCAGGGGAACCTGCCCATCGAAACCTCTCACCCCGAGCACCACTGCGTCGGGTTCGCCGTGAGCTGCTCGGCGTGCGACCTCTGCGCCCACCGCGAGCACGTCCTTGGGGAGGTGCTGCCCATCGCTGTCGGCGCACACCACGGTCTGTCCAGGGGCGTTGAGTACCAACCATCGAAAGCCCGTGCGAAGCGCCGCGGCCTTGCCTTGGTTCACGTCATGGGCGACCACCACGGCACCGAGCCTGTCAGCTGCTTCGAAAATCTCGCGAAACTCGGGGCCCGAACCGTCATCGACCACCAGGATCGAGGCATCTTCACGGAGGCTGCTCACGAGCTCCAACAGGCGCTCTCCTGGCTCATAGGAAGGAATGAGGATCCACATGGCTTAGCCGATCCAGAGAATGTCGGATACCGCGCGCTCGTCGCCGGTTCCGGACAGGTCATTGATGACCTCTCCATCGCTCACCATCGTTGATGAACCGCCGCCATCGAGGTTGTAGGCCTCCGTGGCGCCCAGGCTCACCATGATCTCGGCGAGTTCCGGCAGTGTCGCGCCGGCATTCGCGTCGGAGCGGCCGTCGACCACGACGAACACGTAGTGATTCGCGGAGATCATGCCTATCGCCGTGCGCGGCTGGTCACCTTGAATCGAGTGGTTGCCGATGTTGGTGTCGACCTCGACCTGGTCGATCCCGTCGACGATCAGCCCATCGTCCACGAGCGCGGGGCCAAAGGACAGCGTCATCCACGCGCCATCGGCGAAGAGTTCGTCGGCGTTGGTCGAGGTTTCGTCGTACACCGCCATCGTGCCGTCCGTGTAGATGACCGCCCCGACGCGCGCGCCATCGTCCCTGTAGGCGACGCCGTTGCGAATCTCGATGCCAGACGTGCGGAATCCGTAATAATCGCCGTTGATCGCGAAGCTCGCGCCCACATCCGCGGCGATGTCCGACGGATCCTCGGTGATGTTTTGGCCGAACGAGTCCTGTGCGAACGCGGATTTGAGCTGCGTGATGTCGTCGAAGGTGACGTCGGCGACGTAATACGTTGTCGCGTCGGCGCCTATGCCGTACACGTACGACGAGATGGTGACCGTCGGCTCGCTTGTGTCCTCGGTGGTCACCGACGCCACCGGCGAGCCCTCGGCTGCCGAATCCGCGGCGAGCGACGCCTCGTACTCCGACGCGTTTGAGATCTCTACGTGGTCGAAGACATAACGGTTAAGCGCCCATCCGGCGACTGCCGCGATCGTGAGTACGACGACCAGGATCGCCGCCAGGATGGAGTTGCGTACGCGGTGTAGCCGCGGAGAGGTACGTGAAGTCATACCTAGACGCTATGAAAGGCGCCCAGGCAAATGATCAGGGAAGTTGCACAACTCGCTGGGAGTCTAGGTCCCCAGCGTGTGAGCTCCTAGTGGTGGCGAGGCTTGCGATCCGGCCCGTCACTACGCGGCCCACGATCGTTGTACGCGGGACGGTCGGAGCGCTCATAACGCGGACCGCGCTGGTCGGCTGCGGAGGACGTGCCGCCATCGAGCTGGATGTCGATGAGGACGCCGCTGATGCGGGTGCGCGAGAGCTTGCCGAGAACGTCACCTGGAAGGTTCGCGGGGAGGTCCACGAGCGAGAAGTTGGGGTGAATCTTGATGGCCCCAAAGTCGCCGCGGCTGAGTCCGCCCTCATTCGCGATAGCGCCGACGATCTGGCGGGGCTCGACCTTGTGGCGCTTGCCCACGGCGATGCGGTAGGTCGCGGTGGGGCCAGCAGAGTCGCGACGGTATCGCTCGGCCTTGGGTCCGTCCTGGCGCACGCCGTGCAGCGGACGCTCGTCGCGCACGAACTGCGGCGCGCGGGCCTCCTCGGCCGGGTCGAGAAGCAGGGGAGTGTCACCCTGTGCGACCACGGCAAGCGCCGCGGCGACGTCTTCTTCGGGAACGTCGTGGTTGGCGACGTAGTGACCGACGATGTCGCGGAAGGCCTGGATGCGGTCGCCCTGAGCGAGCGCCATCGTGATGCGGTCGTCGAAACGTGCGAGGCGCGTCGCGTTGACATCGTCGACGCTCGGCAGGAACATCTGCGTGAGCGGCTGCCTAGTGGCCCTCTCGATCGACGTGAGCATGCGGCGCTCACGTGGGGTCACAAAGCTAATCGCGTCGCCTGTGCGGCCCGCGCGACCTGTGCGGCCCACGCGGTGAACGTAGGACTCGGTGTCGATCGGGATGTCGAAGTTCACGACGTGGCTGATGCGGTCCACATCGAGTCCGCGTGCGGCCACATCCGTGGCGACGAGGATGTCGAGTTTGCCGTCCTTGAGCTGCTTGATGGTTCGCTCGCGCTGAGCCTGGACCACGTCGCCGCTGATTGCCGCAGCGGCATAACCGCGCGCACGGAGTTTCTCGGCGAGGGTCTCAGTCTCGTTTCTGGTGCGCGTGAAGACGATCATCGCCTCGAAGTTTTCGACCTCGAGGATGCGGGTGAGCGCGTCGACCTTTTGCGGGTACGCGACCACCAAGTAGCGCTGCGTGAGGTTCGACGACGTGGTGGTCTTCTCCTTGACTGTGACCTCTTGAGCGTCGTGGAGGTACTTCGCAGAGAGCCTACGAATCTGCTGGGGCATCGTGGCTGAGAAGAGCGCGACCTGCTTGGTCTCTGGCGTCTTCGCGAGGATGATTTCGACGTCCTCGGCGAAGCCCATCTTGAGCATCTCGTCGGCCTCGTCGAGCACGAGGTACTTCAGCTCCGAGAGATCGAGCGTGCCCTTTTCGAGGTGGTCCATGATGCGACCGGGGGTACCCACGACGATGTGAACGCCGCGGCGCAGCGCAGACAGCTGCTGGCCATAGCCTTGGCCGCCATAGATGGGCAGTACGTGGACGCCCGCGCTGTGACCCGCGTACTTCTCGAACGACTCGCAGACCTGCAACGCGAGTTCGCGAGTCGGCAAGAGGACGAGGGCCTGAGGGTTCTTCTGTGAGCGGTCGAGGTGCTCAAGAATGGGCAGCGCGAACGCCGCGGTCTTTCCGGTGCCGGTCTGGGCAAGGCCAACGACGTCGCGTCCGGCCAGAAGGTGGGGAATCGTGGCCGCTTGGATGGCGGACGGCTTCTCATACCCAGCGGAGCGGAGGGCCTTGAGTACGGTTTCACCCAACCCAAGGTCGGCGAAAGTCGTGTCGTGATGGGTCTCGACGGCCTGGTTGGCGTCGGCGGGAATATCGGAGGGCATGCCTTAACGGTAGTGCGTCGGCGCGCATGTCGTGCCCTCAGGCCTCTTTGGAGGCCAGTCCGCGTTCGATTGCGGCGATGATTTGAGGGTCATCCGGGACCACAGTCGGCATGAATCGGGACACTTCTCCACTTGGCGACACCACAAACTTCTCGAAGTTCCACTTGATTCGCCCGGACTTGCCATTCGCGTACGGGAAGCTCGTGAGGATCTTGTACAGGGGGTGTCGGTTTCGGCCATTGACGCGGATCTTCTCGAACATCGGGAACGTCACGCCCCAGGTGGCCGAGCAATACTCGCCGATGGCCTCGTCGGATCCCAACTCCTGAAGGAACTCATTGCTCGGGAACCCGAGCACCGTGAATCCGCGGTCTCCGTATGTTCGCTGTAGCTCTTCGAGAGCCTCGTACTGGGGCGCGAGCCCGCATCGCGACGCGACGTTCACGATGAGTTTTACGTCCCCCGCATAGCTGTCGAGCGTGGTCGCTTCACCCTTGAGGGTGTGAATGTCGATGGCGGACAGATCGGCAGGCTTTGTTGTCATGTCCGAACAACACCGGGGGGGTCACCGATGTTCCTGTTCGCGTCGCCTACCGCTTGTTTTGCTGAGACTTGGCTTCCCGCCACATGGTGAGGGCGCCCTTGAGAGAGACCTTCCTGCTGTATTCGATTGACCCATATTTGAACAGCTGTACCCCGACCCGCAGGACCACGGCCGAGAGGGCGAACAGCATCGTGATGTCGATCACGGCTACCGAGAGCGGCAAGGATCCGAAGGCATTGCGCAGCAAGGCAGTCACAGGAGCCGTGTAGGGGAAGAAGGTGAGGGCCTGCACGATCGGGGCGTCCGGCGAGGTGACGACGAGCGACACCGCGTAGATAGGTACGAAGAGCGTGAGAATGACTCCTGTGAAGAATGGGGCGGCGTCCTTCACCGTAGGCATCGCGGCGCCGATGGCCACCAAAGTGGCGGTAAACAAGGCGAAGCTTCCCACGAGCAGGAGGGCGCCGACGATCATGGGGCGGGCCTGAAACTCGAGCGCGGAGAGGTCAAAGTCGGGGACGCTCAGGTTGTCCCTAAAAAACGCGTATCCGACGGCGATGGGAATGGCGAACACGAGCATCTCGACAAAGCCGATCACAAAGAGCGAGATCACCTTGCCCACCAGGAGCGTCGTGGCTCGGATGGTCGTGAGGATCATCTCGGTGACGCGATTCTCCTTCTCCTCGACCGTCGCTGAGAGCATCTGGTTACCCATCAGGATGATCACGATATAGAGCAAGACCAGGTAAAGCATCGGCGGAATCACCGACTCAAGCCCACCTGCAATGCGCCCGTCCTGATAGGTCGTGAGGTGCGTGGTGACGGCGCCTCGGGCAATCGCGCTCAACTCAGGGGAGCCGATCTCTGCGGTCGCGCTTGACGTCAGGAGCGAGCCAGCGACGGACGAGTACTTGCCATTGGCAAAGATGCCCTCGTCTGCGGCATATACCTCGATCGGATTCGCGGTGGGGTCGGCGGGGTAGGCAAAGAACGCGACCACGGCGCCCGATTTCACATCCTCGATGCCGTGTTGGGGGTCGGTGACGACGATCCCTCCCGCGGCGGCGGCGAGGGCCGGGTCGACGAGTCCCGAGGAGTCGATGTACTCGAACGAGAAACGCTCGCTTGATTGCGCGTCGGACGCGTCCTGGGACGAGGTGCCGGAGGCGACGGAGATCGCAAAGATCACGATGAGGAGGCCGGGCACCAAGAGGGTTGCCAACCAGAACCGAGGCTTGGAAAGCGTCCGGCGTACCTCGAACTCGACGACACGCGCGAGCGCGTTTCGCCGCCTCATTGCTTTGCCCCTGCAGTGTCCGTGCCGTAAACCTCGACGAAGATGTCATCGAGCGACATGAGTGTCGGGGCGAAGCGGCGTACCGCCACCCCGGCGTCCATGAGGAAGCGCAGGATCGCCGCGGTGTCTGCATCGTTTGCTACCTCGAGCACCGTGTGACCTGGCTCGGCGGAGACGATGCGGTACGCGTCGTCTGGTGGCACCGGTCCGTCGTGGGCGACGTCGATGCGGGTGCCGCCGAACTCGGATCGCACCTGGGAGACTGAACCGTATGCCCGCGCGGTGCCATCCTTGAGAAGGAGGATGCGGTCACAAAGCCGCTCGACCTCCTCCATCTGGTGAGTCACCATCATCACCGTTGCGCCGTGGCGTTTCTGGTCCTCGATGATGTCCATCAGCAGCCGGCGGTTGATGGGGTCAAAGCCCTTGGTCGGCTCATCCAGGATGAGGAACTCGGGTGAGTTCATGATCGTGACGCCCAACTGGACCTTCTGCTGCTGCCCCTGCGAGAGCTTGTCGACACGGACCTTGGCCTTGTCTCCGATCCCCACCCTTTCGAGGTAATTCTGGGACCAGTGCGTAGCGGTGGCGCGGCCGAGTCCCTTGAGTCTGCCGAAGTACGTCATCACGTCGATGACGGATTCCTTCTGGTACAGGCCGCGCTCCTCGGGGAGATACCCGAGGCTGTCGCCGTGATCGGGGCTGAACTCTCTGCCGCCGATATGGAGCAGGCCGCGAGTGGGCTGATAGATGCCGAGCAGCGCGCGAATCGTGGTTGTCTTGCCCGATCCGTTGCTCCCCAGAAACCCAAAGGTCTCACCCCTCCGGATCTCGAAAGACAGGTCCCGAATGACGTCGATTCCGCCGAAGCTCATCCCGAAGTGTTCGATGCGAACGAGCGGTTCTTCGGCTTGTGTTCCCATGGTGGTGCTCATGGTGGCCATGCTAGGCACAGAACACAGGGACCGTTGGTCGGGTGCTACCAGCCCGAGGGGGCGTAGTCCTTGAGGAAGACGCCGAAAAGGTCGTCTCCGGCCTGGCCTCGCACGATCGGGTCGTAGACCCGAGCTGCACCGTCGACGAGGTCGAGCGGGGCGTGGAAGCCCTCCTCGGCAAGCCGCACCTTGGTCGGGTGCGGGCGCTCGTCGGTGATCCATCCGGTGTCTACGCTCGTCATAAGAATGTGGTCGGTCTCGAACATCTCGCGCGCACTCGTGCGCGTGAGCATGTTGACCGCGGCCTTCGCCATGTTGGTGTGAGGGTGGCCTGGGCCCTTGTATCCGCGGCCAAAGACGCCCTCCATCGCGGAGACGTTGACGACGAATGCGCGGCCGCGAGCCTCGTCACCGCGTGCCTCGCCACCACGTGTCTCGTCACCGCGTGCCTCGCCACCACGGGATGCTGCCCGCGCGGCCTCCGCGAGACGCCCTCGAAGCTTGCTGATGAGGATGAACGGTGCGGTTTCGTTGCACAACTGCACCTCGAGCATCTCGAGCGCGTCCACCTCACCCACCGCCTGAACCCAGCTGTTGGAGTCGTGGAGGTCGGGGAGCAGCCCCCCGGCGTCGATCGCGGTGCCGTCTGCGAGCTTGGCAAGGGAAGACGACCCCGGTGCGAGTGCCATGGTGGTGATGGTGCGCGCGTTGTGCCGAGCGGCCTCCGAGTCGGTGCGGCGCACCGAAACCGTCGGGGCGTAGGGAGCGAGCGCTGCGGTGGCAAGGAGCGGGTGAGCCTTGACCGATTCCTCGAGGGCGTGAGGGTGGAGGTCGCGCGTGTGGCCAAACGTGAGCACCGTAGGTCCACGACCCTCGGGCCACAGATCTGGGTCGAGTGGCACGGACTCGGCGTCGGCGAGCGGCGCATATGCGCCCGGGGAGCGGCGCACGGTCTGTGCGGCATTGTTGATCAGGATGTCGAGCGGGCCCTCCGCTGCGACCGCATCCGCGAGCGCGACCACCTGAGCGGGATCGCGAAGGTCGATCCCCACGACGTTGAGCCGATGGAGCCAGTCGCCGGCATCTTCCATCTCCGCGAAACGGCGCACGGCATCCCTAGGGAAACGTGTCGTAATAGTGGTGTGCGCGCCATCGCGCAGCAGCCGGAGCGCGATGTGCATGCCGATCTTGGCCCGGCCCCCTGTGAGGAGCGCGCGCTTGCCGGTGAGATCCGTGTGGGCCTCGCGCTTGGCGTGGCTCATAGCGGCACAGTCGGGGCACAGCTGGTGATAGAAGGCGTCGACGAGGCTGTACTTCTGTTTGCAGATATAGCAGGCCCTGGCCTTGAGCAGGGTTCCCGCTGTCGCCGCCGCGGTGCTTGCCTCGAGTGTGAGTCCCTTGGTCTCGTCGTCAATACGGTCCGACGCACCTGTGGCCGTCGCCGCCACGACCGCTCGGTCCGCCTCGGCGATCGTCGCGCGCTTTTCTCTCCGACGCTCCTGCTTCACCGCCTTAAACATGTGTGAAGTGCCCTGCCTGACCGCGACAAAGTCGGGGTGGTCCTCGTTCAGGTGGCGCAGGCTCGCGAGCACGCGCAGGGTGATGGCCAACTCGTCGGGGTCGACGCCTTGGTGATCGTTTGCGGGGGTGGGGGCATCAGAAGGCACGCGATGGAGCCTACCCAAGCGGACAGGTTCCGACTCGCATGCGCGGCGCATCGGGGCCAGGGGCCCATCTTCATGGTGCTGATGGTGTGGGCGCAGTGGCTGTGGTTCCGACTTCAGGCGAAGAGGACCGCCGCGGGACAGGCCCTTCCGTTGAAGGCGTCGCTGAGCCGTGCGATCACCTGGGTGTTGTCGACCTTGGTGATCGTGAGCGCGGTGGGTGCCACCACCATCATCGCGATCGTGGGTGATGCGGGAGCAAGGCCGTCTGGGACGGCGCCTTCCACTAATCGCCGTTTGTCCTGCTTAGGCCTTGGTGAGCATGAGCACCTGGTCTGCGACGGACTCGAGCGGCTGCTCAGGATGGAACAGCAGCCACTCGAGCCCGGCGCCGGCGATGGCCCCAAAGAAGGCCGCCCCGGCGGTCTCCGTGATGGCGTCCGGTTCGGGATGGTGGCCCGATTCCTGGGCGACCTCCCTGAGTACGTCGCGATAGAGAACGACGATGGTGGAACGCGCCGGCTTGATCGCGTCGACCCACGGCCTGTCGGTGCGGAACATCTCCGAGGCGACGATCTTGGCTCGCGCCGGATTCTGCTGCAAAACCGTGAGCGTCGCCACGGTCACCGCACGCAAGGCCACGCCGCCCACGACGTTGGACCTTGCGTCACGAATCGCATCGGCGAGGCGATCGAATCCCGACTGCAGGACGTTCTCAAAGATCGCGTCCTTCGAGGGGAAGTGGTAGTACAGGCTTCCCTTCGCAACGTGCGCCTTCTCGGCGATCTCGTCCATCGAGGAGCCGCTGATTCCGTGCCGTGCCGCGACGGATACCGCTGCGCTCATGATGATGTCGCGGGTGGGCGTGCGGGCCACGGAGTCCTCCTTGATGGTGCGGTAGCCGTCTCTCGACGGTGCGTTGCGGGTTAGACAGTGAGTTCTGGGTGCAGACGCGCGATGGTCCACACCTTTTGACGGCCCGTCGCGATCGCGCTGATGACGAGGGAGATTACGAGCAATCCTGTCATGTAGGCCAGCGCTGTCCAGAGGCGGTCGTCGACTCCGCCGCCCATGAGGGCGCGCAAACCGTTGACTACATACGTGGCGGGCATGTACGGGTGGATCGCCGAGAAGAAGCTGGGCGTGGTCTCTACCGGGTACGTTCCGCCCGACGAGGAGAGCTGGAGCATGAGCAGTACCAGGCTCACTACGCGGCCCGCCGCGGTGCCCAACAGGATGATGAACATCTGTTGAAGTGCGAGGAACGCAAGAGTGGTGAGCGCCACGAAAAGCGTGGTGGCGATGAGGTACTCAGGCTCGAGGCCTACCCCGATGACCAGGACGGCCATCATGATCAGAACCTGTCCTGCGGCGATGAAGACCGCGGGGATGTATCCCGTCATGACGGTGCGAATACCCGAGGCATTCGAGGCCAACGGACGGCGTGGAAGCGGCCTCAGGATGAGCCAGGTGATGAGGGCCCCAACGAAGGTGGCGAGGGCGATGAAGAAGGGTGCGAATCCCTCACCAAAGCCCTGCACCTCGTTGACCGTCGTCTCGTCGAGCACCACGGGCGTGGCGATCACGTTTGACAGTGTGGTGATCTCATCGGACGTGTAACTCGGCGCCAAGGCCGCGCTCTGCGCAAGCGTGGTCGAGAACGTGTCGGTTCCCGCGGCCAGTTCGGAGGAGCCGGAGGCCGCGGTGGTCGCACCCTCAGACGCAGCCTGGGCCCCGCTCGCGAGGGAGTCGAGTCCCGTGCTCAGACTGTTCGCACCGCTTTCAGCGGTCGCCGTGCCCGACTCCACCTTCGAGGCGCCAGCGTTGAGCTGTGAGATCGCGTCGGTCAGGACAGGGGCAGACGAAGAAAGCGTTGCCGCGCCGGAAGACACTGCCGAGGCACCGCTCGAAAGTGCCGCAAGGCTGGCACCGTTTGATTCGAGCGTTGCCTCGAGCTGGGCAAGAGTCATGCTCGGATACGCCGCGGCCAGTTGAGCGATGGTCGTGACGCCGGTCGAGACCTGGCTCGCGCCAGCAGCCAAACTTGCCGAGTCCGAGGTCAGGCTAGATGTCTGTGACGCGAGTTGCGTCAGGCCGTCGCTGAGTTCCGACGCGCCGATGTGGAGCGAGTCGAGCCCCTTGGCGAGGCTGTGGCTGCCTGAGGCCGCGTCCGAGGTTCCCGTGCTGAGTTGCGTCAGCCCGTCGTTCAGGTCCGCAATTCCGCCGTCGAGCGCCGTGGCGCCTTCGTTGAGCTGCTGGGCCGCGTCAGATGCCGTCCGGATGCCATCCGCAAGGGTCGTGATCCCCACGAGCATCGTGTTCGCTGTGGTCTGGGTGGTGGTCGCCGCCACGGCGTCACGGACCTGGATCATCGCGTGCTGCCCGAGCGTCGTCGCAAGAAAGCTGTTGGTTTCGTTGTACGACACCTCGATGCGCCCCTCGGTGGGATCCGAGGTCTCGACTGAAGCGAGGTCGGTGGAAAAGTCCGACGGGATCGTGACCGCAAACGTGTAGGTGCCATCGCTCACGCCAGATGCGGCCTCGGCCGCTCCCATGACCTCCCAGCCAAGATCGCCGCCTTCGAGGAGCTCATCGACCACCTGGGTACCTGCGGAGAGGGTTGTGCCGTCAGACATTGCGGCGGGGACGTCTTCGTTGACCAAAGCGATCGGTAAGGCGTCCATGTGCTCATCGGGTGCCCAGAAGGCCCAGAGATAGAGAGCGCCGTAGATCAAGGGGATGAAGAGTAGGACGACGACGGCTGCCTTGGGCAGTACGCCTTGGCGGAAACGCTTGAGTTCGGTTCCTGGGGAAAACAGAGACATGGGGTTCCAGTTCGGGGTTCTAGCGGTCCAGCGTCACGATGGCGCGGGATTCGGGGGAGAAGAGGTTGAGGTCGCGCTCGTCGGCGCTTCCGACGACAAAGAAGACGCCCGACTGCGCGAGCGTTGACAGGCGATCGGCCACGGAGGCCCGCTCGGAGGGGTCCTTGACGTCATCGAGATCGTCGACGAGCACCATGCGGGGGCCCTCGAGGAGGGCAAGTGCGATGCGCAATAGAAGCTCTTGAGCCTCGGTCATGTCGCGCACGAGGGAGTTCGCGTCGGGGGCGACGATCGGGCCAAAGATCGGTTGCAGGATGCGGGACACGTCTTCGGGTCGGAGGTGTCGGACGCGGCGGTACCAGGGTGAGATCCACGTGAGCCTCTCGCGGATGGCCTCGGCGACCTTCGCCTCTGACTCGAGCAGGTCGATCGCGTCGAAGCCGGCGATTCCGGTCAGGCGACGCACCCTGGCGGCGTCCTTCTTGGCGTCGATGCCGAACACGCGAACCGTGCCCTTGTCGATGCGCATGCGACCCGCGGCGGCTAGCAGGAGTGATGTTCTGCCGCTGCCGCGATTTCCCAAAACTAGGGTGATGGGTGCGAATGACGTGGCGCTGAGTGGCCCAAATACAGAGCCTCGGGCGCCGCTTACGGTGGCGCCGTCGATGTCGAGCGCCGAGACGATCGGGGTAGGGACGTCTGGTGTGTCTAGGGCGGCGATGGCCGTCGTGGTCATGAGTTCTCCTCGTTGTACTGACTAGTCAGTCTAACGTGGAAATGGGCGAACTATTCCGGGCCCCAGGACACGGTGGAGATAGAGCGGGCCGAGAGGCTAGGAGCCGAAGGCGCTTGCCGCCGTCACGAAGGCGCCATACAACGACGACGAGCCTGGATCCTGTTCGGGATGCCATTGAACCGCGACGCAGAACGTGAGGTGCGGATCCTCGATGGCCTCGATGACGTCTTCGTCGCTCCAGGCGGAGGCGACGAGTTGGTCACCCAGCACGTCGATCGCCTGGTGGTGATAAACCGGCACGTGGCGTTCCCCGAGGTGCACGCTGGACAAGAGTGTTCCCGATGCCACGGAGATGGGTACAGTCACAAAAACTCCGTCTGTGCCCTGATAACGCGTTGAGCCGACGATGTCGGGCAGGTGTTGGTGCAGCGTTCCGCCCCGCAGCACGTTGAGAACCTGCGCGCCGCGACACACGCCAAGCACGGGCATATTCCTGGCCAACGCCCCACGAAGAAGCGCAAACTCCCACGCGTCGCGATCGTCGCGCGGACGGTCTGTCTCGGCATGTGCCGCGTGGCCATATGCCGCGGGGTTGACGTCGTATCCGCCCGCGATGGACAGGCCGTCGAGTCCGTCGAGGATGCGAGACACGGTCGCGGGGTCAGCCTCTTGTGGAGGGAGAACCACGACGTTTGCGCCGGCGGCGATGATGGGAGAGATATAGGAGGCGGGCAGGAATACGGCGTTGACGTCGAACGCTCCCATTGCCGCGCGATCGAGGTAGCTGGTGACGCCGATGACTGGCCGAGCGGCGCTCACTCCCATCGGCCGATGGAGACGAGGAGCTCCTTGAGGAGGTCGGCCCTGTCGCTCACGATTCCGTCGACGCCTATGGCGATCAGTCGCTCCATCTCGCTGCGCTCGTTGATGGTCCACACATGGACAAGCTTGCCGGCGGAGTGTGCCGATTCCACGTGGCGATTCGTGAGCACCCTGAAGGGGCCGATCGATGCTGGAACCTGCACGGCGTCCACGGCCACGAGCGGCGCGTCCATCGTGGCGCCCACAAAGCCGGCGGCGAAGAACGCGGCTGCCTCCCGAGTGCCAGCCGACGTTGCCACCGGCTTGGACAGCAGCGCCGCGGTGGCCTCGCGTCGGGCCGTCGAGAACGATGCGAGGCATACCCTGTGATGCGCATGAGTGCGTTCGATGGCGGCGGCCACGGGGGCGACTCCCGAAGCGGCCTTCACGTCGATGTTGACGCGCAAATCCGGCCACGTGCCCAGCAGGTCTTCGAGCAGGGGAACGGGCTCGACGCCGCCGATCTTGGCTCCCTTCACCTCGTCCCACGTGAGGTCGGCGACGTCGCCGTGGCCGTCCGTCGTGCGAGTGAGCGCGGCGTCGTGGAGGGCTACCGCCACACCATCCTTGGTGCCGTGCGCGTCGGTCTCGACGTAGCGAAACCCCAAGTCAACGGCGGCTTGGAACGCGGCCATCGAATTCTCGAGCCCGTCGAGGGAGAAGCCTCTGTGCGCAAGCGCGGCTATCGTGCCGTCGGTGTCGAAATATGCGTGGTGTTTCATCCGATCAGACCCTCGATCCATGTCAGGACGGCACCGAAATATGCCGCGCGTGGCTGTTCGCTCGAGAGGCTGAGGTCGTGGACCCCGCCCGCGATCACGAGTTCGGTAACGCTTGAGCCCAGGTGGGGTGTCATGCTGGCGATGACGTCGACGTCGAGGACGGTGTCTTGAGAGTCGAGTCGCGGATTGTCCTCACGGTCGGGTCCAGACGTGTCGGACCTCGCGGCGAGGATCGGTACACCGATGCCGAGCCCGCAGGCCACCCGGCGCTGCGCGTCACGCACCGCGTTGGCCCACGCGGCGCGAATGGGTAGGCCCTCGGGCCCCTTCCAATCGAAGTCGAAGTCCCATCGTCCGCCACCGCTCACGTGCTGATGAGCCGCATAGAGGGAGGGGTGCTGCGACACCACGGCGAGCGGTCGGATCGTAGCGATGGTGGGCAGTCCCACTGAGAACGCGCGCTGGAGCACGCTGTGTCGAGCACCGAACAGAGGGGAGTTCAGCACCAACCCGACGAGGGCTGGATGGGGGAGGTCCGCGGCCCACATCGCGGCGGTCAAGCCGCCTGTCGAGTGCCCGTGAACGACCAGGGGTACACCTGGGTGGAGGTCCGCGATCGCGGTGGCCGCCGCGGCTATTCCGTGAACCTGCTCGTTGACGTGGTGCATGAGATGGGGAACGTCATGGGGCTTAAGCGACCGGCCCGCCCTGGCCAGGTCGACCGCGAAAAACGCGAGACCGGCATCGGTGAAGACTCTTGCCAGATGTGCCTGAAAGAAGTAGTCGTTGTACCCGTGCACGTGCAGAACGGCTGCGCGCGGATGAGGCGGCTGCTTGACCGGGCGTACGAGCGTGCCGTCGCCCACGGGAGTGCGTTCGAAGCCTTCGAGCACGTCCTTCTGCCACACACCCAGCGCGTTCGTCATATCGGCAGATTATCCGCCGTCGTACGTGGTGCGGTGCAGGGTGGGCTTCACCACGGCATGCGACGCTACCGTTCGTTCACCAAAAACATGCAGACTATGCCCATGAGCGATGGCGCCGACGCGATTGACCTGCCCAGTATCCGCGATATGACCCCCAACCCCGCCGACGCAGGGGTGCCTATTCCGCGCAAGAGAGTGATCGCGTGGGCCCTGTGGGACTGGGCCACGCAGCCGTTCAATTCGGTCATCATCACGTTTGTCTTTACCGCGCTCTACCTGACCTCGGACCAGTTCATCGATCCCGAGATCGCCAATCTGGGCGAGGGGAACGCGCAATACGACGCCGCGATCGCGCACCTGACGTCGGGCCTTGGCGCAGCCATCACCGTCGCAGGCATTTTCGTGGCACTCTTCGCGCCGGTCTTGGGGCAGCGAGCGGACGCCACTGGGCGGCGCAAGGCCTGGCTCGGAGTGACGACGGCGCTTTTAGTGGCCTCGATGGCGGGGCTGTTCTTTGTCCAGGGTGCGCCCGCCTACTTCTGGCTTGGTGCCGGGCTGATCGCCTTCGGCTCCGTCGTGTCAGAGATCGCAGGGGTCAACTACAACGCGATGCTCACTCAGGTGTCGACTCCTAAGACCGTGGGAAGAGTGTCCGGCCTCGGCTGGGGTCTGGGATATGTGGGCGGCATCGTCGCCCTCGTGATCGTCGTGGTCGCCGACGGCGCCGACTGGTGGGGGATGGACACCACCAACGGGATGGCGTATCGCCTCATTGCGCTCGGATGCGCGGCCTGGGTGCTGGTGTTTGGCTGGGCCGTCTTCGTGTTTGTGCCCGAGGTCAGGACCGACGGCGCCTCGTCCAGGCGTGTCTCGCCGTGGGGTCATATCGTGCTCTGGATCAGGGGCTACGGCGTGTTGTGGAACGACCTCATGAACCTGTGGCGCACCACGAGGCCCACGCTGTGGTTCCTCTTGGCCTCCGCCGTGTATCGGGATGGACTCGCAGGGGTATTCACCTTCGGTGCCGTGATCGCCTCAAAGTCCTTTGGGTTCTCGAACCAGAATGTGATCCTGTTCGGCATCGCGGCCAACCTCATCGCGGGGGTCTCGACGATCATCGCGGGGCGCTACGACGACCGGCTGGGACCACGTGCCGTGATCCTTGCTGCGTTGAGCCTCATCACCGTGTCCGGAGTCATCGTCGTGGTGTTCCACACGGTGGGGTCGGCGGTCTTCTGGATTTTCGGGCTGGTGCTGAGCGCGTCCGTGGGGCCCGCACAGGCCGCCTCGCGCTCATTGCTCGCCCGCGTCAGTCCCGTGGGCAAGGAGGCGGAGATCTTCGGCCTCTATGCCACCACAGGGCGGGCCGCGTCGTTTATGGCGCCTGGAATGTGGACCCTCATGATCGCGATCACGGGAGCGACGATTTGGGGCACCCTCGGAGTGATCGCTGTAGTGGCCGTGGGTCTGGTGCTCCTGCTCCTGGTGCGGACACCCGCCGATCGCGGCACGATGTAGGGGAACACCTTGGCCACTCGCGGGGTTATATGCCCGGGAGCAATGATCGAAACAGCACCTTCATCGCCACGTCCCCAACCCACGAGGAGCATCATGAGCGTCGTCAGCACTGCACAGGCCACTTGGTCGGGAAATCTCGCCGAGGGGGAGGGTTCGACCACGCTGGTCTCCTCCGGACTGGGCACCTTCGCCACCAACTGGAAGGCCCGCGCCGAGGGTGCCGAGTCGACCACCACTCCCGAGGAACTGCTCGGCGCGGCACACGCCGCGTGTTACACCATGGCCATGTCACATGGCCTTGCCGGAATGGGCCTCGTCGCCACCCGAATTGATGCGCGGGCCGACGTCACCTTCGTTCCAGGGGAGGGGATTACGGGCGTCGCCCTGAGCGTCGTCGCGGAGATCCCTGGCTTCGACCCCGCGGCCTTTGCGGCGTTCGCCGAGGCCGTCAAGGCCGACTGCCCCGTGTCGCAGGCGCTTGCGGGCACCGCAGTGACGCTCGCTTCGGCCGCGCTCCTCTAGGGGAGTCGGGCCTGGCCGAGACATACCCCGTGGGGTATCATCGTTTCATGATGAGCTTCCTCACCGACCTACGAGCCTGGCCCGTCCGCCGATGGTGGTTTGCCCTCGGCACCGCGATCGTGACCTACCTGTTTATCGCGCTACCGACTGACCTGATCGATAATCCGCTGTTCGGGCGCGACGTGCCGCCCACGTCGTGGTCGCGCGGGGTGCTGGTGGTGAGCTCGGTGCTTGCAGGGCTCGTGGCTGCCACGTACGTCCGTACACCCGACTCGGCCCCGAGGGCTCGAGAGGGGCGGCTGGGCGCGGCGGGAGGCATGATCACGTTCTTTGCGGTCGGATGCCCCGTGTGCAACAAGCTCGTGCTGGTCGCGCTCGGCTACTCGGGAGCGCTCAAGTACTTCGGTCCGCTCCAGCCGTACCTGGCCGTCGGCGCGATCCTGCTGCTGGGATGGGCGTTTGTCGGTCGTGTGCGTCGCGAGAAGTCGTGCCGGGTCCCAGGCGCGGCGGCCTCTGACGTTAAGGGCGAAATGAGCCTTCTGGACGACATCGCCAGGTAGCGTGCACGTATGCGCGCCCTCTCCGAGTTTGCTCGTGGTGTCGGCTTCTATTGGCGCGGGTTCAGGACCTGGTCAAGCGATCCCGGTCTCATGGCCGTCGGCCTGCTTCCAGGCCTCATCACGGCATGGCTGTTCGTCATGGCGTTCGTCGCCCTCGTGTGGTGGCTCGACCCGATCTCTACCTGGATTGCCGACCGCTTGGTGGGTGATGGCGGCGCTCATTCGCTCATCGCGTTTGCCGCAGGACTGGGCATCGTGGGGGCCACGGTTCTTATCGTGGTGTACGGCTTCGTGTCGGTGACCTCGGTGGTCGGGCAGCCGTTCTTCGAGCACCTGTCGCATCGCGTCGACGACCGGCTGGGGCCCGTCGCTCCCGGGCCAGAATGGCCGTGGTGGCGCAACGCCTTCCGCGGAGTGGGGGAGGCCCTGCGGATATCGCTCGTGACGATACCGATGTCCGTGGCGCTGGTTCTCGTGGGCCTGGTTCCCGTGGCGGGCACCGTCGTGGCGTGGACCCTTGGGGCCCTTGTCGGTGGCTGGTTCGTAGCGCTGGAGTTCTCCGCAATCCCCTTCGAACGCAGGGGGCTTTTGCTCCGCGACAGGCGCCGAGTACTGGCCGCATGCCGGGCACGCACCCTCGGCTTTGGGGCCATGGCATTCGTGATGGCGGCCTTTGCCCCTGTCGGAGTAGTGATGATGCCCTCGGCGGTGGCAGGCGGAACGCTTTTGGCGCGGTGGGCACTCGATCAAGACCTCGCTGCCAAAAGTCTTGTGGCGGCGCATCATGCCGCCGGCGCCAGCGACTAATTCTGGGCGGTCTCGAGAGACGCCCTGAGTTTTGTCAGTGCGAGCTGGCACGACGGGGGCGATACCTGTAACCCCAACGCGAGCACCTGGTCTGCGAGTTCGGCTCCCGACGCGGTGGCCGCGACGTCCCCAAGCTGGGAGTGGACCGCCGCCTCAAACGCGGGGGCGGCTCGATCGACGGCGGCGGCTCCGGCCTTCGTCAGCGCGACCCACGTGCCCCGCTGGTCGCTTTCGCACGCGATGCGTTCGATCAATCCCTTGCGTTCCATGCGCGACACCTGATGGGAGAGCCGCGACTTTTCCCACGCCAACAGGTGGCCCAGCTCTCCGGCACGTAATCTGAGCTCCGGTGCGGCTCGCAGGGCACTCAAAATCTCGAAATCGGGAAGTGAGACGCCCGCTGAGTGACGTAACTCGTCTTCGACCACGGCGTTGAGCTGACGTGCCGTGAATGACAACGCACGAAACAGCGTGACGTCCACGCTTGCCTGCTCAACCATGTCGATAGCGTAATGGTGCGGCGCGAAGTGTCCACCGGTGACCCGCATTGAGTGCCCGGTTGATTATGGTGGGCCCATGCCTATGCACCGCCTAATCGCCCATACCTCGCTCACGTTGCTTGAGCCGCGATTTGCGGCCATTCGAGCCGAGGAGGGCGTGACACAGGTTCGATCCGACGGTGCGCTCGCCGAGGTCGCCGGCGGGGGACTCGACGCAGATCCCGCGCATATCGAGGGTGACCGCGAAGACCATACCGACGCTCCGTTCGTCACGATTGACCCAGAGGGCTCTACCGACCTCGACCAGGCGGTGCTCATCGAAGCCGATGGCTCGGGGTGGCGGGTCCGCTACGCGATCGCCGACGTGGCGGCACACGTGCTGCCGGGCGGGCCACTCGACCGTGAGTCCTGGGTGCGAGTCGAGACCGTGTACTGCCCCGACATCCGGGTGGCGCTGCATCCGCCCGTCATGTCCGAGGGGTTCGCCTCGTTGCTTCCAGGACAACGCACCAAGGCGGTCGTGTGGGACATGCGTGTCGCAGCCTCGGGGGAACTCGTCGAGGTCGACGTGCGCAGGGCCTGGGTGCGTTCGGTGCGCAAGTATTCGTATGAGGAACTCGCCGTCCGGCCCCCGAGTGAGGCCTCGGCGATGCTCGCTCACCTCGCGGCCTTTGGCTCCGCGCGGCGTGAGGCTCTCGCCAAAGCAGGAGCCGTGACCCTTCCCAAACCGAGCCAAGAGGTTGAGCGTCACGGCGAGGCCCTGACCCTCGAGTTTCGCGCAGGCACGCCCATCGAGGACGACAACGCGCAGGTCTCCCTGCTGACGGGATCTGCCGCGGCCCGGATCATGGTCGAAGCTGGTGTGGGGATCCTGCGGACGATGCCGCCCGCGACGGACGACGCGGTGGCACGCCTACGTCTCCAGGCCTCCGCGATCGGCGTCGCGTGGAACGCGGAGGAGTCCTACGCACAGATGCTGACGACGTTGGATACGAAGAGCCCCCACGCTGCCGCGTTCCTCACGGCAGCCGTATCGCTGTTTCGGGGTGCGGCGTGGGAGCCTTTCGACGTAGAAGGAGACCTTCCGCTTCCGGATCCCCTAACTCATGGAGCCTTGGGAGCCCCATACGCGCATGTGACGGCGCCTTTGCGACGCCTCGTCGACCGCTACGGCACCGAGGTCTGCCTCGCTCATGCCGACGGTAGGCCCGTCCCCGCGTGGGTAAGGGATGCCCTGCCACGCCTTGGTGCCACGATGTCGGGTGGCGTTCGCCGCGGCAACAAGGTCGATCGTGCGTGCCTCGATGCGGTCGAGGCGGCGGTGCTTGCCCCGCATGTGGGCGAGATGTTCGAAGGCGTCGGGCTGGATAGCGACACGGTTCAGCTCGCGTCTCCGGCCGTCATCGCACGATGCCACGGAGAGATTGTTGTGGGCCGCAGGCAACACGTGAGGCTCGTGAGTGCTGACCCAGACAAGGGCGCGCGTTTCGAGGTGGCTTCGTGAGTCATCATGCGAAGCGTGCGCATTGGGAGGCCCGCTACGGCGCGGCCCCAGTATGGACGGGCAGGGTCAATGAACCGCTACGGGCGTGGAGCGAGGCGCATCCTCCTCTGGCGGGCCAACGCGCGCTCGATCTCGCGTGTGGCGAGGGCGGAGACGCCCTGTGGCTCGTCTCCCAGGGGTGGAAGGTCACGGGCGTTGACTTTGCGGTGCCCGCGATTGCCCGGGCGACCGCCGCGGCAACCGCACAAGGTCTCGACATCGAATTCGTGGCCGAGGACGTCACGAGGTGGGTTCCCACAGGGGAGTTCGACCTTGTGTCGTTGTCGTTCTTCCATGAGGCCATGGAGACCCGCCTCGCCGCCTGGACGGTTGCCGCCTCGGCCGTCTCCGAGGGTGGAACCCTGCTGGTGACCGGGCATGCGATCGACCCGCGAGTCGGTGCGCCAGGCCCTCCGCACGACTCGCGCTTTGGTCGCGAAGAGCTCGTGGAACATTTCGGTGAGGGTTGGTCGATGATCCATCGCGAGATCCAACGCGAGGGGTCAGGGCATCACTCGGGTCACATGATGACGGACCTCGCCGTGGAACTTACCCGCGTGGGGCCTCGGGTGGCATAGGCGTTGCACATGAACTTTGTCTCCTTTGAGGTGCCATGAGCGATCAATATGGGTACGGTCGAAGGAGTGGAAAGGAGACACCATGTCGGAAAATGAAGAAACCGTCAGCAGGCACGAGGTCTTTGAGGAGATTCGCGCGAACGAACTCGCACGAGGCGCGAGTGAAGACGAGGCCGCACGCATCGCTGCGGCGCGCGTTGATCAGGTGATGGAGCTCAAGAAGTCCGAGTAGTAGGGGCTTTGACGCGCGACCCTACGATGGGGCCATGGCAGACGCTTCTCATGCGCCCGAATCGTGGCGCGATCAGGTCACCTTGCCCAACCTCATCACGCTTGCCCGCATCGCCGCGATCGTCGTCTTTGGCGTGTTGCTCGTGGGGGAGATTGATGGCTGGGCCATCACTGTTCTTGCGGTTGCGGGGGCGAGCGACTTTCTCGACGGATACCTTGCCAGGAGGCTTGGTCAGACATCGGAGTTAGGGCGAATCCTCGATCCCGCCGCGGACAGGATCCTCACCGTCGTCGTAGTGCTGGGTCTTGCGTGGCGCGACATCATTCCGTGGTGGCTCGTGGTGCTCCTTCTCGCAAGGGACGTGATCATGGGCGGGGCATTGCTGTGGTGGCGTCACCGCGGATCGACGACACCTCAGGTGACGATGTTGGGGAAATCGGCCACGTTTGCTCTCTATGTGTTCCTGCCGCTGGCATACCTGGCTTATGAACGCTGGGACGGTATTCACGCCTTCGCGGTCTGGTCCGCGGCCGCCGCGGCGACTCTGTATTGGGGTTCGGCTGTGCAATACCTCGCTCAGCTACGCCGCACACGATCCTCCGCCCGAAACTCGGCATAGGATGTGCTCAAAGGAGGTGCCATGACTTACGACGAAACCCCTGTTGAGCGGACGATGTCTCTTGCCTCGCATATCGCAGGTGACGAGGCCGGACCCGGCCGGCTGAGTGCACAAGACCAGATCGCGGTCGACGCGCTCGCCCCAGACCACGCGCTTCTCATCGTTCATCACGGCCCCAATGCGGGTGCACGCTTCCTGCTCGACGTGGATCTCACTGTCGCGGGTCGATCTGTCTCGTGTGACATTTTTCTGGATGACATCACCGTGAGCAGGGCACACGTGAACTTTGTGCGCAATGGCACCGAATTCTCCGTACGCGATGCTGGATCTCTCAACGGCACCTATGTGAACAGGGACAGGGTTGCCGAAGCCGTGCTCCACACCGGCGACGAGGTCCAGATCGGCAAGTACCGCCTGACGTTCTATCCCGGCGCTTCCAGGTAGGTCGGTCGTGTCAGAACCGGCACGTCACGAGGTCGCGGGCCTCGCGCCCTTGCGTACCGGGCAGTGGCCACACCAGCTATCTCACGCGCCTACGTTGCGCGTCGGCGACGTCCTGGGCGCCCTCGGGCACGACTTTCCCTCTCTCACACCCTCCAAGGTGCGATTTTTGGACGCCCAGGGCCTGGTTGTTCCGCAGCGCACGCCCGCGGGCTATCGACTCTATTCGCCCTCCGATGTGGAGCGATTGCGGTTCGTCTTGCGTCAGCAAAGGGACGCCTACGCGCCCCTTGGCGTCATCCGCGACCGCCTTGAACGGCTCGATAAGGGGCTCTCCCACGAGCCGCTGTCTCTCGCGGCCGTTGCCACGGACGGCCCGGATATCGTGTCGATCGACGAGGCCGCTCGCCTCGCGGAAACCACTGCAGAGACGATCGCGTTGCTTGCGTCCGAGGGCACCATCGTGGCAGCCGCGCCCGGCCGATTTAGCCGGACCGATGCTCCGCTTATCGCGGCGTGCGCGCGTTACTTGGATGCGGGCGCCGATGTGAGGGAGTTGCGTGCCCTGGCGCGGGTTGCGCAGAGAGAGGCGGAGGCAGCCGCCGACGCCGCGGCGCCGCTCAAGCGTCGCGATGATGACCTAGGCGCCGCCACATCGAGGCAGGCGCGTCACGAAGCTGCGGTCGCGGTTTTCCGTGCGTTGATGGATCGTGTCGACGGATCGCCGACCGCGCTAGGGTCCGGGAGCGCGACACGCGGTACCGTGAATACGCGTGGTCGTTGATTTGCGGGTCGCAAAACCCTAACGTTGAGGTCGAAGGTAAAGGAGGGGACATGGCAGACACAGAACACCCTGTGCGCGATCAAGGCGTGCTGTTTAACGACGGCCTAGCGCCCCTCGACGAGAACACGGGATATCGCGGCCCGTCGGCGTGCAAGGCCGCAGGAATCACGTATCGCCAGCTCGACTACTGGGCCCGTACGGGGCTTGTCGAGCCTACGGTGCGCTCGGCTACCGGTTCGGGAACACAGCGGCTGTATGGATTCCGCGACATTCTCGTGCTGCGAGTGGTGAAGCGACTGCTTGACTCTGGCGTGTCCCTGCAACAGATTCGCACCGCGGTCGAGCACCTGCGCGAGCGCGGCGTCGAGGACCTGTCCCGCATTACCTTGATGTCGGACGGAGCCTCTGTCTATGAGTGCACGTCGGATGACCAAGTGATCGACCTGGTTCAGGGTGGGCAGGGTGTGTTCGGTATCGCCCTTGGCAAGGTGTGGAGGGAACTCGAGGGTTCGCTCGCTTCGCTCCCGTCTGACCGTGGACACGAGACGCCCTCGACGACAGTGGTCGACGAGCTGGCGCAGATGCGCGCACGCAAGGCCACCGCGAGTTAATCGCGCAGCCGCCGTCCCCCGTCGGGGATAGGCACCAGTCTTTCTTTGCGAGGGAGTTCTCGCGCACCCGGGCGCACGGCGCTTGCCCGGTGGGCGCTCACGTTCCCTTGGAAAACTGGCAAGATGAAGCCACCATCGAAGGGAAGTTGATGTTTTCCAAGATTCTCGTAGCCAACCGTGCCGAGATTGCCGTGCGCGCGTTCCGGTCCGCCTTCGAGCACGGAGCAAAGACGGTAGCCGTCTTCCCGTTTGAAGATCGCTTCTCCGAGCACCGCCAGAAGGCCGATGAGGCCTACCAGATTGGCCAGATCGACCATCCCGTCCGCGCATACCTCGACATTGACGAGATGATCCGAGTGGCCAAGCTCTCGGGTGCGGACGCGATCTACCCCGGATACGGCTTCCTGAGCGAGAACCCCGGGCTTGCACGTGCGTGCGAAGAGAACGGCATCGTCTTCGTCGGGCCGCCCGCACGTGTCCTCGAGATGTCCGGCAACAAGAAGACCGCAATCGATATGGCGAAGGCCGCGGGGATTCCGGTTCTCGCGTCGACGGACCCAGGCACCGATGTGGATCTCCTGATCTCCAGTGCGCCTGACATCGGCTTCCCGCTGTTCGTCAAGGCGGTAGCGGGCGGCGGCGGGCGCGGCATGCGCCGCGTCGAGACGGCCGAGGAACTTCCCGGTGCGCTCAATGCGGCCATGCGCGAGGCCGAGGCTGCGTTCGGCGACGCCACAGTGTTCCTCGAGCAGGCCGTCATCCGGCCGCGCCACATCGAGGTGCAGATCTTGGCGGATGCCGAGGGCAACGTCGTCCACCTGTACGAGCGAGACTGTTCGTTGCAGCGACGCCACCAGAAGGTCGTCGAGATTGCGCCGGCCCCGAACCTCGATCCCAAGATCAGGGAGGCGCTGTGCCGGGACGCGGTGGCCTTTGCCAAGAGCATTGGCTACGTCAATGCAGGCACCGTCGAGTTCCTGCTTGATACCGAGGGCGAGCGCGCCGGCCAGCACGTGTTTATCGAGATGAACCCGCGCATTCAGGTCGAACACACCGTGACCGAAGAGGTCACCGACATCGACCTCGTGGGTTCTCAGCTGCGTATCGCGGCGGGGGAGACCCTTGCCGAGATGGGCATCTTCCAGGACCAGATCCGCACCAATGGCTTCGCGATCCAGACCAGGATCACTACCGAAGACCCGGCGAACGGATTCCAGCCAGATACCGGGCGCATCCTCGCCTACCGCAGCCCCGGAGGCGCAGGAGTGCGTCTCGATGGCGCGACAGGCCTCGCGGGTGGACAGGTCACGGGTCACTTCGACTCGATGCTCGTCAAGCTCACGTGCCGCGGACGCGACTTCCCGACGGCCGTGAGCCGTGCTCGACGCGCCCTCGCTGAGTTCCGCATTAGGGGAGTGGCTAACAACATTCCCTTCCTGCGTGCGGTGCTCGCCGACCCCGAGTTCCTCGCCGGTGACTTCTCGACGCGCTTCATCGAGGAGCGCCCCGACCTCGTGGCCGTGGCCCAGTCGCAGGAGCGTTCCACCAAGCTGCTCGAGTTCCTCGGCCACGTCTCCATCAACAGGCCACACGGTGAGCCGCCGCCCATGATCCGGACGGCCGCAAAGCTCCCGGTCATCGACAAGAGCGCGCCCGTCCCAGACGGTCCTCTTCAGCACCTTCGTGCCGTCGGACCCACGCAGTTTGCCGCCGACCTACGTGCTCAGAAGGCACTGGGCGTCACGGAAACCACGTTCAGAGACGCGCACCAGAGCCTGCTCGCGACCCGCCTGCGCACCTATGACATGTTGGTCGTGGCGGACCACGTCGCGAGGACCACCCCGCAGCTGCTTTCCGTTGAGGCGTGGGGCGGCGCGACGTACGACGTGTCCATGAGGTTCCTCAGTGAGGATCCGTGGATCAGGTTGGCCGCGCTACGTGAGGCGCTCCCCAACATGCCCATCCAGATGCTGCTGAGGGGCCGAAACACCGTCGGATACACGCCGTATCCCGATGAGGTGGCGCACGCCTTCGTTCACGAGGCAGCAGCAACAGGTGTCGACATCTTCAGGATCTTCGACGCGCTCAACGACATCGACCAGATGCGTCCCGCGATTGAGGCGGTCCTGGAAACCGGCACCGCAGTGGCCGAGGGCACCCTGTGTTACACCGCAGACCTCACGAACCCCGCAGAGAAGCTCTACACGCTCGACTACTATCTGCGGGTCGCCGACGACCTCGTATCCGCGGGCGTGCATATGCTCGCGATCAAGGACATGGCGGGGCTGTTGCGTCCCGCCGCGGCCGGAACGCTCGTGAGGGCGCTCCGTGAACGGTTCGATCTTCCGGTGCACTTGCACACCCACGACACGGCCGGCGGACAGCTCGCCACACTCATGGCGGCGGCAGAGGCGGGTGTAGACGCTGTCGACGTGGCGAATGCCGCGATGGCAGGGACCACGTCCCAGCCGTCGATGTCGGCGCTCGTGGCTGCGCTCGAACACACCGAGAGGGACACGGGTCTGTCGCTTGAGGCCGTGACCGACCTCGAGCCTTACTGGGAGGCCGTGCGGAGGCTCAACGCTCCGTTCGAGTCCGGGCTGCCGGGCCCGACCGGCCGTGTCTACCGCCACGAGATTCCAGGCGGACAGCTGTCCAATCTCCGCCAGCAGGCGCTTTCGCTGGGACTGGGGGAGAGGTTCGAGGACGTTGAGAACATGTACGCCGCTGCGGACCGAATCCTTGGCCGTCTGGTCAAGGTGACGCCGTCATCCAAGGTCGTGGGCGACTTGGCCCTCTATCTGGTGGGCCTGGGCGCAGACCCCGTGGACTTCGCGGAAAACCCCGGCTCATATGACATTCCCGATTCGGTGATTGGATTCTTGCGCGGCGAACTTGGCGACCCTCCAGGCGGATGGCCAGAGCCCTTCCGCACCAAGGCACTTGAAGGCAGGGGCACGACCCGACAGATGCCGGTGTTGTCCGATGAGGATCACGCGCTTTTGGCCGAGTCCGGTCCCCGCCGTCACCGTGCGCTCAACCACTTGCTGTTCCCGTCCCCCGCGGAGGACTTCGATAAGGCGGTGGAGAAGTACGGCGATATCTCGGTGATCGACACCTATCACTACCTGTACGGCATGACGCCAGGGAGTGGGGAAGAGGTGACTATCCACCTTGAGCGTGGCGTGACCATGTTGGTCACGCTCGAGGCCATCGGCGAGCCCGACGATCATGGCCTCCGATGGGTGATGTTCAACTACAACGGCCAGATCAGGCCGGTGCAGGTGCTCGACCTGTCCGCCGAGGTGACCGTACATGCGCGCGTCAAGGCCGATGTGTCGATTGCTGGCGAGGTCGCAGCCCCGTTCGCGGGCGCAGTGACGCCGCTCGTCGCTGTTGGCGACACCGTCGAGGCTGGCTCAAGTGTCGCGACGATTGAGGCCATGAAAATGGAGGCCTCCATCACGGCCCCTGTAGCCGGGCGTGTCTCGCGCGTTACTGTGAAGGGCACCGAACCGATGCAGGGTGGCGATCTCGTCGTCGTGATTGACGAGGCTTGACCGCTCGGCGCTTCTGAACATATGCCCTAGTAATTGCCCATGTTGTGGGATTTCGGGACTTTTGACCCCGGGGTCTGGAAGAAGGTCGCGAGACCATGTTGCGCAAGGAGGTTCGCCATGAAGGTTCTGGTTGCAGTCGGGTCCAAGTACGGTTCGTCGCGCGCTGTTGCGAAGACGATTTCCACGGTGCTCGAGGAACAGGGCTTCGAGGTTGACTTTCAAGACGCCGCAGATGTCCGCTCGGTCATGCCCTTTGATGCCGTGATCCTCGGATCAGCAGTATACGGAGGCCTGTGGAGGCGAGACGCTTCGTCGCTGGCCAAGGAGCACCGCGAGGCCTTGCGTCTTCGTGACGTGTGGACGTTCTCAGTCGGCATGGAGAACGTAGTGGTCGAGGGGCAGCCCAAGGACGAGGCCTATGGCATCTCCGAGAAGGTTGGCGCCCACGAACACAAGCGTTTCGCGGGTTCCCTCGATCCAGAACGGCTCAACATCGGCGAACGTGCGCTCATTCGGGCGCTTGACCCACCACTCGGTGACTTCCGCGACTTCGAGGCCGTCACCGCGTGGGCAGAGGGCGTTGCCGTCCAACTTCGCGAACTCGCGGTCAGCTAGTCGTTCTCCATCGTCTCGGACCGTGGCACTATCCTGGACCCATCAACTCCACGATGGGGGAGAGCACGTGACCACACTCAAACGGCGACCCCACAGCGCGGTCATCGTGGTCGACGTGCAAAACGACGTCATGGCGGCTGCCTACGCACGTGACGCCGTCGTGGCGGCCATCGCCAGGTTGGTCGAACGGGCGCGCCGTGAGGGAACCGCGGTGATCTGGGTCCAACACTCCGATGCCGAGATGCCGCGGGGGAGTGACGAGTGGGCGATCGTCCCCGAACTTGGCCGATTGGACAGCGAACCCGTGGTTGACAAGCGTTATGGTGACGCCTTCGAGGACACGTCTCTCGAGGCGACGCTGTCGAAGCGTCGCGTGGGGAGGCTCATCCTCGCGGGAGCACAAACGGACGCCTGTGTCCGTTCGACGCTCCATGGGGCGTTCGTGCGCGGCTATGATGTGACGTTGGCAGCGGACGCTCATACCACCGAGGATCTGAGTGTCTGGGGTGCTCCGCGACCAGAGGACGTCATCGCTCACACAAATCTCTATTGGTCTCATCAGACGGCACCGGGGCGGACCGCTGAGGTAGCGGAGGCCGACGACGTATTGCTTAGAGTGCCACGGGTCGCACGGGGAGCACCCAAGCACTGAGCCAGTTGTCTATTTGACATAATGTACATTATCGGCGCGCCATACAGGTGAGCGTTCAGGAACAATTCCGAGCGTTGAAGCGTTCACGATCCATGGGTCACAAGCCCCACAAGGGCAACACGCCCCACACAAAGGAGGCTCAGCATGGCTGACAGAGCTCTGCGCGGCATGCGCTTGGGAACACAAAGCAAGGAAAGCGCCGTCGGCATGGAACTCGCGGAACGTCGCGAAGCCGTGTACGACTGCCCGAATGGCCACGTGCTCGCCTTTCCGTTCGCCATCGAGGCCGACGTGCCGTTGTCGTGGGAATGCCACTGCGGCGCCGCCGCCCTGTTGCGCGACGCGATCCAGCCCGAAGCCGGCGAGGTGCGCCACCAGCGCACGCACTGGGACATGTTGCTTGAGCGCCGCTCCATCGCGGAACTCGAAGAACTTCTCCAGGAACGCCTCGGCGTCCTGCGCGCCAAGCGCGGCGCATAAGGCAAGGGAGCACAAGGCTCTCCGTCCTCGGAATCCGTCCCCACGTGGGACGGATCCGGGGATTTTCTATCTCCGAGCGACGGCGCGACCGAATCGCTGCAGGCCCCACCAGGTCACCTTAGTGAGGGCCTCGCGAATAATCGATCCGCTCATCTTGGAGGCACCCAGGTCCCGTTCCACGAACGTGATGGGAACCTCACGGACGGTGCCGCCTGCCAAAATAGTTCTCCAGGTCATGTCGATCTGAAAGCAATACCCATGCGACTCGACGGTGTCGAGGTCGAGTTTGCGGAGCATATCGGCACTGTACGCACGGAACCCCGCGGTCGCGTCCTTCACTCCGATTCCGAGCGCTAACCTGACATAACGGTTGGCATTCGTGGAGAGAAACTTGCGATGCGTGGGCCAGTTCTCGACCTCGCCGCCGGGAACCCAGCGCGATCCGATCACCAGATCGTTCTCGGACGCGTGCGCGAGCAGCTTGGGCAGGTCCTCGACTCGGTGCGATCCGTCCGCGTCCATCTCGACGATCACGTCATAGCCCCGCTCAAGCGCCCACGCAAATCCCGCGCGATACGCGACGCCGAGCCCCTGCTTGGCGGTGCGATGCAGGACATATACCTGCGCGTCGTGATCTGTACGCTCCTGTGCCCAGTCCCCCGTGCCGTCGGGAGACGCATCGTCCACCACCAGGATGTCCGCATCGGGAACCGTGGCGCGTACGCCTGCCACCTGCCTGGGCAGGGACTCGATCTCGTTGTAGGTAGGGATGATGACAACGGTGCTCATCGCCGACGTCTCCTCACACGCATGATGATAGCGAGACCTGCAATCAAGGCCCCTGTGGTCTCGAATGCCACCTCGAGTGGCCCGCCCCAGTGGGTTGCGGGGGTCAGCGAGGTCCTCAGCGGGATCTCGGCGATACCAGACGCCCTGGTAAACAGCTCGGCCCGATCGATGACCCGGCCGGTGGGCGAGATCACGGCGCTCACTCCCACGGTGGAAACCTGCAGCGTGGCTCGCCCCGTCTCGATGGCCCTGAGCCTCGACATCGCGAGTTGCTGGGTGCTCTCGGGCGTGACGCCAAAAGTCGCATTATTCGTCTGAACAGCCAAGAACTCGGCGCCCTCACGAGCGGCCTGCCGTGGTACCCAGTCGTAGGCGACCTCGAAGCAGATGATCGGACCCACGATGACGTCGCGTCCGAGAGAGTCGACGGGTATTGCCAACCGAGCGGGGTCCTTGCCAGGCAGCACGTCGGACGATACGCGGTCGACCTCTTTCGAGAAGACTCGCGCGATCGAACGGATCGGAATGTACTCGGCGAACGCCGCGGGGACCTGCTTGCGATATTCGGCGCCCGCGAGCTGTGTGCCATCGGGCATCCACACGAGGGACAGGTTGTACCGGCCGTTGTCAGGCGTGTAATCATTCGTCCCGAGGAGTATCGGTGCGCCGAGGGCCTGTGCTGCGACGGTGATATCGGCCGCCGTCTCGGCGTCTGAACGCGGGTCGATGTCTGAGGAGCTTTCGGGCCAGATGACGAGGTCTACGGGTGCATTCGGCTCCAGTGCGGCCAGGTCGAGGCTCGCGTCGCGATGGTTTTGCGTGACCTCACGCGCACGAGCAAACGAGTCGAGACCCTCGTTGGCGAGGTTGCCCTGAACCCACGCGACGGACAGTGTCCCCGTCTCGGCCCTCCCATCGAGGGGGATGCCGATGGGCGCGATGACCGTCACCACCGAGGCGAAGGCCGCGGCGGTGGCGACAAGCAGGCGCCTCTGGCGCAATGCGACCGCGCCGGCGCCCACCATCGCGCCCATGAGCACGACGGCAAACGAAACCAGCGGCGCTCCCCCGAGCCACGCGAGGCGCCCGAACGGCGAGTCGACGGCGGAGAAGGCCACCCTCCCCCACGGGAATCCGCCAAAGGGCCAGCCAGAACGCAAGAGCTCTGCGGCCACCCAGAGGACGGCGAAGACGGCGGGTTCCAGCCAGCGTGCGCGGCCCAGTAGTTCGCTGCGCTTCACGTGCGCAAATACGGTACTTACCAGGCCTATTGCTACCGACTCGGCCGCAGAAAGTGCGACCCAGGGAATCGGTCCGACGGCAACGAAGGCCCACCAGAGGTGCGGCAGGAAAAAGGCCATGCCGAAGATCCACCCAAGGCCAAACGCGCCCCGAGCGGTGGAACGCATGGTGGCCACATAGAACATCGCAATGGCGATGGGTGCTGCGATCCACCACCCGACGTCGGGGAAGGCGAGAAAGAGCGTCAGCCCTGCGGCAACTGAGATCAGGACCCGACGCGCGCTCGACACCCGTCCAGCGTACGCGGTGGATTCAGTACGCAACGACGCCCCTGCGAATCGCGGCTACGGCCGTGAGGGCCCGCTCACTGATCACCGAGGAGGGCGCGGACTTCGCGATTTGGTCGAGCGCGTCGATGACCTGTTTGCACCACCGCACCATGTCGCCAGGTGCGATATCGGAGCCCCTGATGACGGCATCGAGGCTCTTGCCCTGGGTCCATCCGTGGATCGCGTACACAAGGCCCCAATGCGGTGCAGGGAGCGGAGGTAGGTGCCGTTCCTCGTGAAGCTCGGCAAAGCGCGACCAGACGCGCTGGGTTTCCCTGATCGACTCACCGAGGACGCTACGGGGTCCTCCAGGAATGCGAGGCATCGTGTCGCCATCGTCGCGTCGCGCCGAGTACAGAAGCGTCGAGACCGCTGCCGCGAGCCCGGCAGGCGTGAGCCTCGCCCACACGTCGGTGCGCAAGCATTCGGCCATAACGATGTCGTTTTCGGCGTAGAGCGTCTTGAGCGTCGTGCCAGCGGGGGTCACCGTCGTGTCCTCGCCCTCGCCGGTGAGGTAGCCGCAGTCCCGCAAAACGGCGCAGCGCCGATCGAATACCGCGGCGATGGAGCCCGTGGCGCGATCAATATCGGACACGAGCTTGTCCTTGTCGCGCAGTGTCCTGAAGTACCGCTCTGCCCATCGGGCATGGTCTTCGCGATCGGGGCATCCGTGACACGGATGGCTCCTCATCGCCGCACGAACGGCGTCAGCGTCGGCCCAGGACTCTCGGGGAGATCGCTTCGATGCCCGAGCGTCGTTCCGCGCCTGCCGAGCCTCGCCTGCGGCACGGGACGCGAGTTCCTTGCGCGCCCTGGGGTCCTTGGCGTTGAACTTTCGCGGAACCTCGATGTGGCCGATGGCGTCAAGCCCCAGAGACAGGTCGGCGAGGGAAAGCTTCAGGAGCCTTCCCGAATCGCTCACGATCGTGGGTCGCGGTGCCGACGGGTCATCGTCGCTCGTGATCACGACGGCCACACCCGACCGACGCCCACCGCGAATACGCACGAGGTCGCCGCGCTTCAGCTGGCTCAGTTGAGCGACGGTCGCGTCCCGTTCCGCCCTGCTCGCTGATTGGGAGACAGCCTTCTGATTGCGGGACAACTGCTCCCGTAACCCCGCGTACTCGATGAAGTCGCCCCTGTCGCAGTGGACGGCCTCTCGAAAACCCTCGAGCGAGGCGTCAAGTTCCTTGACTCGCCTGGCCTTGCCCACGACCGACTGGTCGGCCTGGAATTGGGCGAATGACATCTCGAGCGCCTCGCGCGCACGGGTCACGCCGGAGCGCGCCACGAGGTTGATAGCCATGTTGTAGCTCGGTTGGAACGACGAGATCAGAGGGTAGGTACGTCGAGACGCGAGCCGTGCGAGCTGTCCGGCGTCGAATCCAGGATGCTCGACAACGACAGCGTGCCCCTCGACGTCGATGCCGCGACGCCCGGCACGCCCCGTGAGCTGGGTGTACTCCCCCGCAGTGAGGTCCTTATGGGACTGACCGTCCCACTTGACCAGCTTCTCGAGTACGACCGAGCGCGCGGGCATGTTGATGCCGAGCGCGAGCGTCTCGGTCGCGTAGACCACCTTGATGAGGCCCGCGGCAAACAGCTCCTCGACTACCTCTTTAAAGAGCGGGATCAGGCCGGCATGGTGTGCCGCGAGCCCGGCCTCGAGGTTCTCTCTCCACGCCGAGAACCCCAGCGGGCCTAGGTCCTCGGGCGGCAGGGCGGCACATCTCATCTCGATGACGTGCGAGATGCGTTGACGCTCCTGATCGGACGTGAGCCGAATCCCCGAGGCCTTCACCTGCTCCACCGCATCCTCACAGCCCGCACGGGAGAAGATGAAGACGATGGCGGGCAGCAGAGACTGAGCGTCGAGCTGGTCGACCACCGCGAAGCGTGGGGGGCTGCGGCGAGGCTTGGGCTGCGCTCCCCTGCCGCCCTTGTACCCGCCTCGTGCCGGGCGCCCATGATCTTCGTGCCGGGCGCGCTTCGCCACGGCCTCGAGCTCGGGATTGATGCGGGGGTTGGCGCCGAGGTCGCTCGGGTCGGTGCCCGGCGCATAGAGGTCAAACATGCCCTCGCGAAGCATCACATGGGGCCAGAGCGGCACCGGACGCCTCTCGCTGACGATCACGCGGGTGTCGCCCCTCACCTCGGTGAGCCACGCGCCGAACTCCTCGGCATTGGACACCGTGGCGGACAAGGAGACGATGGACGTCGCCGCGCCCACATGGACGATGACCTCTTCCCAGACCGAACCCCGGAACCGGTCGGCAAGATAGTGGACCTCGTCGAGCACCACGACGCCAAGCCTGTCGAGGTCCGAGGAACCCGCGTAGATCATGTTGCGCAGGACCTCGGTGGTCATGACGACGATGTCGGCATGGGGATTGATCGAGGTATCGCCGGTCAGGAGGCCCACTTTGTCGGGCCCGTAGACGGCCCGCAGATCTCCGAACTTCTGGTTGCTCAGCGCCTTGATCGGCGTCGTGTAATACGCCTTCTTGCCATGGCGCTGCGCGTGGGCGACGGCAAACTCGCCCACGACAGTCTTTCCGGCACCGGTGGGTGCGGCCACGAGGACCGAGTGACCGTCCGCGACTGCCTGACAACCGTCCTTTTGGAAATCGTCGAGCGGAAAAGGCAGGCTCGCTTCGAAGTCCGCAACATCGGTCGATCGGGAGCGGCGACGTGCGGCGGCGTAGCGTTCGGCGGGACTTGTCACTCAGCCAATCTACTTGGGCCGGGCACCAAGGACGCGCAACGCGTGAGGAGCGACCTCAATCGTGAGTGGTTCTCCACCGACAAGCTCGCCATCCGCGAATGCGGGCGGCAGCGTCGCGCCACCCTCACCCTGAGCGATGGTGATCTTTTTTGCACGGACGACCCTCACCTTGGGCTCGTGCAGTATCGACCCGTCATACAGCTTGGGAAACAGTCGGCCTATCTCGAGTCGCTTGAGCGGTTCGGTCACCACGAGCTCGAGCATGCCATCGTCAACCTTGGACTCGGGCGAAATGGTAAGTCCCCCACCGAACACGGGCGAGTTCGCCACGGCGACGAGGGTGCACAGTTGCGTCCACTTCTCTCCGTCCACCGTCAGCGCCACCGCATACGGCTTGTACCGGGGCACCTCGCGCACGGTCGCCACCTTGTACTTGAGCGGGCCGCGCGGAAAGGTGATCTGGCGCGCGTAGGACGCGATGGCCGCGTCGATGCCGGCCGACAGCACCGCGATGAAGTACCTGGGCGCCGCGGGGCGTTCGACGCGTCCGCCCGAGATCTTCCCCAGGTCAATGGAGGCGACCTCACCAGCGAGGCCCTCCTCGATTCGTGCCACGGCCTCAGGGATGTCGTGGACGGGGAGGTTGAGCGTCATGGCGGCGTCGTTGCCCGAACCCGCGGCGACGATCCCCAGCGGAAGCTTGCGATCGGCACACACCTGAATACCGAGGTGAACCATGCCATCGCCGCCCACCACCACGAGTGCGTCGAGCGAGCGACGCGCCTTCATGGCGGCCTCGTAGGATCCCGCCCATGAGCCTCGGTTCAGGTCGAGGATCTGGTGGCCACGCGCGGCCAAGAGCGTAAGCGCCTCTGTGCCCCACGCTCTGCCACGCCCCGAGCCCGATGTCGGGTTGGTCATGACGCCAACTTTGCTCACTCTTCGTCCTTTACGCGTCGTCGATCCCTCATGGCGCCGATGCCAATGGCGCCAAAGTACAGGCCGCACATCGGAATTGCCATCACCGTCATGGTGATCGCGTCGGGTGTGGGCGTCATGACGGCCGTGAAGATGAAGATGAGGAGGACGGCCCAGCGCCAGCCCTTGAGCCACAGGCGCCACGGAACCAGGCCGACCCACGTGAGCGCGACCATCACCACGGGAAACACAAAAGCGAGGCCGAACGCGATCAGCAGCCTCATCGCAAACGTGAGGTACAGCTCGGCGTCGAGGAGCTGTTCGCTCCCGTCGGGCCTGAAATCCGTCAGCAATGTCACGGCGCGGGGGAACATCACCCACGCCGCCCCGATGCCTGCGAGGAACAGCGGGACGGCCGCCGCCACGAAGGCAAAGGTGTGGCGTCGTTCCTTGCCGGTGAGCCCCGGAGCCACATAGGCCCATAGCTGATACAGCCACCAGGGTGAACTCAGAATCAGGCCAAGGAAGAACGCCACCTTGAAGCGCAGATCGAGCGCACTCGCGATTCCGGAGAAGTTGACGGCGACGAGTGCATCGTCGCGTGCGGCTGCGTCGAGAAGGGGTTGCTGAAGCGCCTCAAAGGTGGGATCGAAGAGGAACCAACCCGCGACGGCGCCCACCCCGATTCCCAGGGCTGACCACAGGATGCGATTGCGGAGTTCCGCGAGGTGTTCACGCAGGGGCATGCGCGCGTCTGGCGCGCGAGACGCCCTCCTACTTGTCGTTCGCGTCATCCTCGGTGGGCGGCGTGGGCTTCGTCTCGTCGTCAGACGTGAGGGCCTTCGCCTCTTCCTTGAGAATGCGGAGCGACTTGCCCAGGCTGCGGGCGAATTCGGGGAGCTTGGGGGCGCCAAAGAGGATCAGCACGACGACAAGTACCACAACCACATGGATTGGCTTCATGACAATGTTCCTCCGAAAGTCCGTTGGCCCAGTCTAGGCCTGTGCCGCAAGCACGGCCCGCGCCTGGAGCGCCACCTCGTTGGCAAGCTGCACAGGAGCTACCGATTGCAGCAGCGGCCCGATCGCAAGCAGTCGCGCCGCGATGGCTTGCGAGTCGGCCACCCCAAACCTCGCGGTCACCGTCGCACCGTCGTCGACGACTTCGGTATCGGGGAAGGACTCGAGAAGCCACCGTGCGGGCCTCTGCGCCGTGACCACTGCTTGAAACTGGGGAACGAGCGAGAATCCACCGCTCTCGCTGGGAACGGTGCGAATGGGCTCGGTTCCGCCTGTCGCGGACGAGATGCGATCAAGTTTGAGCGTGCGGTAGTCCTGAGCACGCCTGCAGAAGCACTCCACATACGTGGCTCCGTCGATCACGACGAGGCGGTGGGGCTCAATGACTCGCGTGGACCGCTTGTCGTTCGCGTCGACGTAGTCGAGTTCGACGACCATTGCGGTCTCGATCGCATCGCGCAGGGTCGAGACCACGTGAAGATCGACGATGAGCCGAGAGACGCTGCGAACGGCGTCGCCGTCTCCCACCGCGTCACGGAGTTTGGTGAGTGCAGAATGGGCGGCATCGGGTGCCGCTCCCCCGGAGACGGCCGCGGAGAGGGCGCCGATGAGAGCCACAGCCTCGCGAGGCGACAACCGAACCTGCCCCACGCCTTGAGAATTGGTGAGGCGAATGATGCCCTCGTCAAAGGCCCAGGGGTCGAAGTCGATGAGGTCCTGTGGCCCATGCCCGGGGACACCCGAGACCCAGAGCATCTCGATGTCGCGCTTGATCTGGGCCTCAGTCACTCCGAACTGCAGTGCCAGCGCGGCCAAGGTCGCCTCGCCGTGGCGTTCCAGATACGTGATGAGGCTCAGCATCCGCGTGACGCGTGGAGCGGTGCGTTCAGCCATGATCTGCCTCCGACCGCTGCGCCGTGTCTGCCGTCGCGGTGTCCGCCGTCGCGGTCGCGTAGGCGGCCTGTGCGTGGAGCCGCACGTCCTGGGCGATATCGAAGGGGCTCACCACCTTTGCCATGCCAGCGAGACTCAACACTTCGTCCCTCAAGGCGTCGGCGTGGCGATACGCCACCTCGATCAGGTCCCAATCGCCATCAGCCCCCACCGCCGTACCGCGTTGACGCAGGGCGTGTCCCGTTTCGGGACGCAGACCCACCACGGCCTTTCGTTCTTGACCGGCGGCACCCCAGTGGGGGTCGGGCAGAGGACGGGGGATGTCGTAGGCGCCCTCGGCCCCGACGGCTCTCAAGGTCCCGTGGATGCGGCTCAGCCGGAACGTGCGAGGCTCGCCGCGATCCCTATCGAGCCCGTACAGGTACTCAGCGCTCCCCCTCAGGAGGACCTGCCAAGGCTCGACGGTTCGTGTCAGGGTGCCCGAGCTGTCGGACGTGTACTCGAATTGCACGACCATGCGCTTGGCACGCGCGTCGACCACCACAGCGGTGGCGTCGCTCGAGCTGCTGGTCCTCGCCCCGAGCGTCAAGGGAGACCTGGGCGCCGATGCCGTTGCGGACGCGATTTTGGTGAGGCCTTGATGCGCGTCGGCGCCAAGCGTCGCGCCTTGCCAATACTCGGCCGCGATTGCGAGTGCCGCGGCCTCGGCGGGTGAGAAATCGATTGCGGGCATGGCCGCGTCCGACGCGTCGATGCGGTAGCCGATCTCGTCGCCATGCGTCGGGTCAACCACGGTAAGAAGAGGCACGCCCATGCGGCGTAACTCGTCCTTGTCGCGCTCAAACATCCGTTCGAAGGCCGCGTCCTTGCGTCGAAGGCCTTCGGCGTTCAGCGCTTCGCCTGAGGGTTCGTAACCCACCACGGCGGAGCGAATCTGGGCGCGTGTCATGCGCACTCTCGCATGCGTCAGCGCGATGATGAGGTTAAGAAGACGCTCCGCGGGATCGGTGGCCATCTAGGCCCTGACGTTGAGCAGTTCCGTGGTGATGATGGCTCGTGCGCCCGCGGCATAAAGGGCATCCATCACGTGGTTCATCTCAAAGCGAGGCACCATCACGCGCACGGCGAGCCAGTCGGACTCGTGCAGAGGCGTCACGGTGGGAGCCTCGAACCCAGGTGCAATCGCGCACGTCGCTTCGAGGTGATCGCGCGGTACGTCGTAGTCCATCAACACATACTGCCGGCCCATGAGGACCCCCCGCAGGCGAGCGGTGAGGACCGCGACCGTCGACTCGGGAACGCCGTCCGAGCGGATGAGGATGGCCTCCGACACCAGCAGGGGGTCTCCGAAGACCTCGAGCCCCGCAGTCTTGAGCGTGGTGCCCGTGGAGACGACGTCTGCCACCGCGTCGGCGACTCCAAGGCGCACCGAGGATTCGACTGCGCCATCGAGGCGCACGACCTCGGCCTCGATCCCAAATGACCTGAGGTGCGCGTCGACGAGGTGGGGGTAGGACGTGGCGACGCGCTTACCGGCCAGCTGCTCGATCGACGAGATCTCGCCAGGCACCGCCGCATAGCGGAAGGTCGAGCCGCCGAACCCGAGCTCGAGCTGTTCGGTCGCGGACGCGCCCGAGTCCAGGAGGAGGTCGCGACCTGTGATTCCGGCGTGCACGGTGCCAGCACCCACATACACGGCGACGTCGCGCGGGCGCAGAAAGAAGAACTCCACGTCGTTGCGGGCATCGACGAGCACGAGCTCGCGCGGATCCCTGCGCTGCTTGTATCCAGCTTCACGGAGAAGCTGAACTGCGGGCTCGGACAGTGATCCCTTATTTGGGACGGCTATACGCAACACGGTGAACCCCTAGAGATACTTCTCGACGTCGGCCAGTGAAAGGCCCTTTGCAATCATCATGACCTGTGCGTGATAGAGCAGCTGGGAGATCTCCTCAGCCAGCTCTGCGTCGGTCTCGTACTCGGCCGCCATCCATGCCTCAGCGGCCTCCTCGACCAGCTTCTTGCCGATCGCATGCACTCCCTTGTCGAGGAGCGTGACCGTTCCCGATCCCTCGGGGCGGGCGATTGCGCGTTCGGACAGGGTCTCGAAGAGTTCGTTGAATGACGTCACGCGCCAAGCCTAGTAGTCCTCACACGCTTCGACGCGACGTCACCATTCCAAGGTGAGTTCTAGAGGCCTGCTATGGAGCGCAGCAGCCCTGCCGTGACAAGTGCGGCCTCGACGGATTCGGCGCCCTTGTCCTCCACCGATCCTGGCAGGCCAGCCCTGTCAAGGGCCTGCTGCTCGGTATCCGTCGTGAGCACGCCAAAGCCGACCGCCACCGCATTCGTCCGGGCGACGTCCGTGAGGCCACGAGTCACCGCGTCGCACACATATTCAAAATGCGGGGTGCCTCCCCTGATGACGACCCCGAGACACACGATGACCTCAGAGCCGTTTCGAGCGAGCTGTTCGGCTACCACGGGGAGTTCGAAGGCGCCGGGCACACGCCACATGCGCGCCGTCGCCCCCGCGGCCTCAATCGCCCTGAGCGACCCCGCGACGAGACCGTCCATGATCGTCGTATGCCACTGAGACGCGACGACGTCGACGATCGTTCCGGGGGCCTGAATCGCGAGACTCGGCGCGCCGTTGCCGCTCATGACTGGTCGTCCGAAAGGTGACCCATGCGCTCAATCTTGGTGCGCCGGTACTTCTCATTTTCGGGATGATGGCCCACATGCAGCCCCAGCCGCTCGACCACGTCGATGCCGGAGGCCCTCATGCCTTCGACCTTGGCGGGATTATTGGTCAGCAGCCTCACGCTGGTAAGCCCCAGATCCGCGAGGATCGCCGCCGCGGCGCCGTACTCCCTGCGATCGACCGGCAGCCCAAGCTCCACGTTGGCGTCAACGGTGTCGAGGCCCTGGTCCTGAAGCGCGTAGGCAGAAATCTTCGCCGCGATACCGATGCCCCTGCCCTCGTGTCCCGTCAGGTACACCACGGCGCCGCCCTCGGCTTGAACGCGTTCAAGCGAGGTATTGAGTTGAGGACCGCATTCGCAGCGGATCGAGCCGAAGGCGTCCCCTGTCAGGCATTCCGAGTGCACGCGCACCACGGGAACCGCGCCATCGGCGCCCTTCTTGATGAGTGCGAGGTGCTCGGCGCCGGTGCGGGCGTCGCGATAGGCCCTGATGGTGAAGTCTCCGTGCACTGTGGGGAGGCGGGCCTCCGCCTGGAACAGCACCCGATGCGGCTGGGGTTCCACGTCGACGGGGAGGTCGTTGGTGGCCTGCCTGTACGCGATCAGGTCGGCAATGGTGAGGAGCGTGAGACCTTCCCGCGCTGCGAGGGCAATCGCACTCCCCTGCCGCATCATGGTGCCGTCGTCATTGACGAGTTCGGCAATGACGGCGACGGGTTCGAGTCCCGCGAGCCTGCAGAGGTCAACCGCGGCCTCGGTGTGCCCTGGTCGATGCAACACGCCTCCCGCGACGGCACGCAGAGGCAGCACATGGCCTGGCCTGATGAAGTCCCCAGCGGTCGCGCCGGCCTTTGCGAGAGCCTGAATCGTCGTGTGCCGGTCGGCTGCGGAAATTCCCGTCGTGACGCCCGACGCCGCATCCACCGAGACGGTGTACGCCGTGCGACGGGGGTCCTGGCTATTGGGCACCATGAGTGGGAGGTTGAGGGCATCGGCCTTCTGACCCGTCATGGGCGCGCACAGGTAGCCGCTCGAGTGCCTGATGCCCCATGCCACCCATTCCTGCGTGGCGCGTTCTGCGGCCATGATGAAGTCGGCCTCGTCTTCGCGTTCGTGAGAGTCGCATACCAAGACGGGCTTGCCAAGAGCGAGTTCCTCGAGAGCCTTCTCGACGAGTGCGATCGCCTGTTCGGTCATGACTTGAACTCCATCATTCGTTCGACGTACTTGGCAATGACGTCGACCTCGACGTTCACCCGGTCGCCGGGAGCCAGCGCTCCCAGATTCGTCTCGGCGAGCGTCGTGGGGATCAGCGAGACCGTGGCGGTATCGCCGACGAGCTCAGCGACGGTCAGCGATACGCCGTTGAGTGCAATCGAACCCTTGCGCACCACGTACTTGAGGAGGTCCTTGGGGACAGAGAACGTGAGGTCGTCCCATTCGGGCTGCGAGTCGCGGGCAACGAGCGTCGCGACACCGTCGACATGCCCCTGCATGATGTGGCCTCCGAGGCGCCCGTCGGACTTCGTGGCGCGTTCAAGATTGACCGTCGCTCCCACGGCGAGGTCCCCGATGTTGGTGGTCTCGAGCGTGACGCGCATGACATCGGACGACCAGCCGTCGCCAGCGTGGGACGTCACGGTGAGGCACACGCCATTGACCGCTATGGACTCACCGTGAACCAGGTCGCCGTCGAGGTGAGGGGATGAGAGGAACAGCCTGGACGACGCGTCACCCTTCTCGACCGCGGTAATCGTTCCAAGCGCCTCAACAATGCCGGTGAACATCCCTATCCCTTCGAAAGGTGTGCCGTGACTAAGAAATCTGTTCCGAGGGTCTCGAACGTCACGTCCTGACCCCTCAACGCGTCCGCCATCGTGCGGATTCCCAGGTCCCCGATGGCGGGGGTTCCGGCACAGAGCAGGACGGGGGCCACGTAGGCGTGGACTTCGTTGACGAAACCTGCGTGAAAAAACGCGGTGAGAACCGTGGAGCCCCCTTCGACCACGACGGTGCGCACGTCACGACGCCACAGCGAGGCCAGCGCCTGGGCAGGATCGTGAGTGTGGAGCGCAATCGAGTTCTCGTCGCGCCACACACGGGCACCGGCCGTGGAGCGCTTGCCCATCACTCCCCTGAGCGGCTGATGAGGTTCGAGGATGGTCTGAGGACGGGCCGAAAGCTCGGGGTCGTCCACAAGAACCGTTCCCGTACCCACGACAATGGCGTCAATGCTCGCCCGGACTGTGTGCGCATGTTCGCGCGCGGGTTCGCCCGTGATCCAAAAGCTGGTGCCGTCAGACGCCGCGATGCGCCCATCGAGCGTCTGCGCCCATTTCGCGATGACATAAGGCCGACCCTGTCGCATCGCGGTGAGCCACCGATAGTTGAGTTGCTCGGCGGCCTCGTGGGGGGTGAACTCGACGTCCACTCCCCTGGCCTTCAGGGTTTCGGAGCCGCCGCCTGCCTCGGGGTTGGGATCGGGCACCGCGTAGACCACTCGGCCCACGCCCGCGTCGGCAAGAGCAGTCGCACAGGGGCCCGTTCGTCCGGTGTGGTTGCAGGGTTCAAGTGTGACGTAGGCGGTGGCATGCGACAGATCGACGCCGGTGCTCACCGCGTAGTCAAGGGCGACGGCCTCCGCGTGCGGTGTTCCGGCGCCCCTGTGAAATCCCTCGGCGATCACGGTGCCGTCGGCGGCAATAATGATGGCGCCGACGCGTGGATTCGCACCATAGGCGGGGCCGAGCTTGGCGAGCGCCACGGCCCTGTAAAGGGCGGCTTCTGGCGTGAGGACCTCGGCCACGGCCTACCTGACCGCCGCGCGCAGTGCGGCGATCGCCGCGGCGCGATCGCGCTGACCGAAAACCGATGAACCCGCGACCAACGTGTCCGCCCCGGCGAGCACCGCCTCGTTGGCTGTGTCGATCGAGATTCCGCCATCGACCTCAAGCCACAGATCGGTGCCGGCCTCCGCGGCCGCTGCTTTGAGCAGGCCGAGCTTGGGCAACATGTCGCGCATAAAGGACTGACCGCCGAATCCAGGCTCGACGGTCATGACAAGCACCATGTCGACCTCGGTGAGCAACTCAAATACCGCGGCCGCGGGAGTCCCCGGCTTAATCGCGACGGCAGCACGCGCGCCCGTCGACCGGATGTCTCGTGCCACCTGGAGCGGATTCTTGGCGGCCTCCCAGTGGAACGTGCACGAGGCCACCCCGATCTCTGCGTACAGAGGCGCCCACTTGTCCGCGTCCTCGATCATGAGATGCAGATCGAAGGGCACCTCAGATGCCGCGGCCAGGCGCTTCACGACCGGGAATCCAAAGGTGAGATTCGGTACGAAGTGGTTGTCCATCACGTCGACGTGAATGAAGTCGGCCGTGGAGGCCTCTGCGATCTCGGCCTCGAGGCGGCCAAAGTCCGCCGAGAGAATCGAGGGCGCTATGCGGATGGTCATAGGACGAGATTAGTCCGATGGGCACTCCGGCAATTCACGACGCACGGTGCATACGCGCATACAGGCCATTTGCGGCAAGCAACGACTCATGGCTCCCCACCTCGTTGACCCGCCCCTTGTCGAGGACAACGATGCGGTGAGCTGAGCGAATCGTCGACAGCCTATGGGCGACCACCAGGGTGGTGCGCCCCTGCATGAGGTGCCTCAGTGCCACCTGGACGAGACGCTCCGACTCGCTGTCGAGCGCCGAGGTTGCCTCGTCAAGCAAGAGAATTCGAGGGTCCCTCACCAGCGCACGTGCAATAGTGATCCGCTGGCGTTGACCGCCAGAGAGCCTGGCTCCTCGCTCGCCGATGGTCGCATCCAGGCCGCCAATCTCCTCGACAAAACGCAGGGCCTGGGCTCCCTCCAGCGCTTCGACGACCGCCGCGTCGCTCAGGCCAGCGCTGCCGTACGTCACGTTGTCGCGGACCGTTCCCTCGAAGAGCAGGGCCTCCTGCGGCACCACGGCGAGGCCTCGGCGCACGGACCTCAGGTCCACCGTCTGCAGGTCGTGACCATCGACCGAGACGCTACCGGCAGTGGGCTTCACGAACCCCATGACCGCGTTAAGTAATGTCGACTTGCCTGAACCCGACGGGCCAACGAGCGCGACCGTCTCTCCCTCGGGAATGGTGAGGTCGATTCCATCGAGTGCAGCCTGGCCGTCGGCATCGGAATACTCGACGCGTACGCCGTGAAACTCGACCCTGCCGCGCAGGCCGCTGACTACCGGCTTTCCCGCGTTGTCTTCGATGTCGTCGGCGACGAGCACCTCGGAAACTGAGCGCACCGACTCGAGGCCCCGAGCGAGCATGGGTGCGATCATCAGCAGCGCCGTCACCGAGCCTGTGAGTTGTACAAAGTAACTCGACAGCATGACCACATCTCCCGCTGAGATGCCCCACTGGCCACTCCACGCGAGGGCTGCCGCGCCAACGAGGCACATCACCGACAGAACTTGGAATCCGATCCATGACAGTGCACCAAAGCGCCCATTGACCACGTCCAGCTGCATGCCGGCGGTGCGCACTCCAACAACGGCATCGTCGATGCGCTCCGTCTCCCTTGCCTCGGACGCGTGGGCCCTCGTAATGGGGATCAGGTGTGCCATCTCCGCCACACGGATCGACATGCGTTCCATCTGGGAACGAAACTCCTCGTTTCGCAGGCGCATGCGCTTTCGGCTGAACGCCAGCAGCATCGCGGCCGCAGGTACCGCAATGGCGTACACCATCAGGAACTCGGGGACGCGCAGGGCCGTGAGAGCAAGCGCCCCAACAAGCGTCGTGAGCGCACCCAGGCCTGTGTCGATGGTCTGGCGGGAGGCCTCGACAATCGTCTCGACATCGCGAATGACTTTTGCCTGAAGCATGCCGGCGCTCGTGCGGCGGTGGAAACCGATCGAGAGCTCCTGGAGGCGTCGTGTGAGCGCCCTGCGTAGGGCCGCCTCGACGTTGCGGACCGAAAGGCTTAACTTGCGTACGTACAGCAAGGATGCGGGGTAGTTGAGGGCGATGGTGAACACCATGGCCCCCGCCGGCCAGAGCAGGCGCCCGATAGATTCGTGATTGACCACCGCATCGATGATGATCGCCGTCATGAGCGGCGTGATCCATACGGGAGAGTGCTTGACTGCAAACGCAGCGGTCGCCACCACGAGATGCCCGCGCTCGTTCCTGTACAGACGCATGAGCGACCGCAAGGGCCTGACTGGGTCGATCGCAGCGTCAACGTTTTCGGGGGCGGCAGGGCCGCTCGCCTGGGGGTCATTCACGGCATTCGTCCCCTTCCGATCGCCATGCATGTGAGGTAGCCGCCTTCGTCGTTACGCATCCGCCCATACCTCGGACAAGAACGCTGCTTGCAGCACCTGCTGGTAGGCCTGGCCGCCCTCGTGACCGTTAAACGGGTACGTCACCATGCGGGAATCGCCCGCCCAGGCGTTAAATGCGGCGAACACGGTTGATGGAGGACACACGTCGTCGCGCAGTCCCGCAGAAAAAAGTGCTGGCGCCTGCGCACGACTGGCGTGGTGCACTCCATCGACATACGAAAGGGTGCGCATTGTGCTCTCCACCTGGAGCCGATGCACGGAGAGATACCTGGCGACCTCCTGATAGGGATCCTGTTCCGACATCTCAATGGCGCGCTCGATATGGCACAGGAAGGGGACGTCGATCAGAGCGGCTGAGACCTCGGGTACGAGCCCCGCCGCGGCGATCGCAAGGCCTCCACCCTGGCTCGCTCCCGATACGGCGATCTTGCTGGCGTCGACGCCTTCAACGCGGGCGACCGCGTCGAGCGCCCGCACGGCATCGGTGATGAGCCTCCTGAAGTAATACGTCTCAAAGGTCATCACGCCACGCGTCATGAAGCCCGGAAGCGCTGGCATGCCGGCATCGCCGCCGCCCGAGGCATCGGCAGTGCCTCCCCCGCTTCCCCAGGCCGATCCTTGTCCACGAGAATCCATGAACATGTACGCATACCCGGCTGCAGGCCACAACAACCGCTCGTGCGGGAGTCCTCGGCCGCCTCCATATCCGTTGTACTCGACGACGACGGGTAGGTCTCCTCGTGCCTCGGCGGGGCGCAGGAGCCAGGCCTTTACGGGGTCTCCTCCGAAGCCGCTGAAGCTCATATCGTCGACCGAGATGAGCGTCATGGGTCCCGCGACCCTGGTGACCTCAAGGCTGAGATCATGGGTTCTGGCCTCGGCCAGAGTTTGCGACCACCTCTCGTCGAAGTCTGCCGGCGGCTCAAGTTTGGGGTGGTAACTCTCAAGTGCCTCGAGCGCGATGTCGTGAAACGGCACTAGTCCTCCGTACTGACGAGGGACACCTCAGTCGACGCAGCCAGCACGGCGCCCCAGTTGTGCTCTGTCATCGCGCTCGGTGCGGCACCAGTCACGGTAAATCGGGCGGTCTCTCCTGGGAGTAGTAGGAACAGCTGGCGGTCCACAGTCGCGTCTTCGAAGCCAATAATCCGCTCGGTGTGCAACGACAAATCCCTGAGCATGTCGACGGCCTCCACCTCGATGGTGGTTGTACCTGACTTTGCGTCATCCGATACCTTGCGCACCCGGGCGCGAGTGGGTTGGTTGCGGAGTGACGCGTCGTCGACGAGCCACCGGGCGCTGCGAGAGCCGTCAACGTCGACCACGACGGCCACCGCTCCCTCATGTACATCGCGCGGCTCAATGAGCCGGTGTGAATCAGCGGGTAGCGCCACTGCAGTGGTGTGTGCCGAAAGCACCTCACCCGCATCATTGATGACCCGGACAACGACCTCCGCCTCCCACGCGGTGGGGGTGTCGTTGACAAGAGTCAAACCCGTGGCCGACCCCTCGGCAGTGCCGAGAACGGCGCGCGGGGCCATGACCTCTGTTGCGGCGTACCACGCGAGCTTTCTGCGCCCCGCGACGTCGACAACCGACCACGACAGAGCAGGCCAGCAGTCGTCAAATTGCCACCAGAGTGCACCCGAACAGCTGTCGTGAAGACTCCTGAATCGGCCTATCGACGCCCTCAACGCGCGGGCCTGCACCAATTGAGCGGCCGCATACCAGTGGGGGCCGTCGTCGGGAAGGTGATCGAGGTGGGAGGTGATACCCCGAGAGAGGCTCTCCGCGCCCTTGTATGCCTTCTGGAGTCGGACGATCCGGGGATCGTCCGCGCCCTGAGGGGCGCCACCAATCGCCTTCGAAAGAGTCGGCCATGAGGCGGGGGCCTGCCAACCGAACTCGGAGGCAAACCGCGAGTACTTGGACTCGAAGTCCGTGTAATCGATCTCATTCCACGTGTCCCAGTGATGGGTGGTACCCGTTGTTTGGTCATTGGGGTGGGCGGACAGGCCTGGGGAGAACGGCGAACCAGGCACGTAAGGCCGACGGCGGTCAAGTGTGGAGAGCGCTTCGGGAATGACCTCGAAATATAGCCGGGCTCCCCAAGGACCGTCCTCGCCGAGCTTGTCCTTCCACCCCCAGTCCTCGTGTCCCCACAGGTTTTCGTTGCACCCGCACCACAGCGCCAACGAGGTGCGGTACCCGACGCGCTCGACAGCGTCCTCGACCTCACGTGTCACTCGCGCAGCTTGGACATCATCCTCCGGATAGGCGGCGCATGCGAAGGAAAAGTCCTGCCACACGAGGATTCCCATCTCATCGCAGGCATCGTAGAAGTCATCGGACTCAACAACTCCCCCACCCCACACCCGGAGCATGTTCGCTCCGGTAGCCATGACATCCAATATCAATGCACGAACCTTGTCTCGGGTGACCCGCTCGGGCAGCACGTCAGCGGGAATCCAGTTGAAGCCACGCGCCCACACGCGAGCCCCATTCACGTGAAACGCGAAGGACGCGCCTATCTCGTCAGGGGCTTGAATGAGTTCGAGCAGCCGAAATCCGAGGCGTCGTGTCACGGTGTCGACTACTTCCCCATCGCCTGCGTAGGCGATGAGCTCGACGGAATACAGAGGCTGTGCCCCTCTCCCCACGACGTTCCACTGCGAGGCGCGGGGCGCGTGCAAGACAAACTCACAGACGTCCCCCACCACTGGGAAGCTCTCGGACTCGACGAGGGCTCCTTCGGCGTCCTTCACCACGACCTCAAGGTGGGAGAGGTTGCCCTCGCAGCTCACAGTTCCTATCAGCACGGCCGCATCACGCCACGTGCCCTCAAGCAACGCGCGATTGATGCGCCCACGCGGGGTTCGCTCAAGGGTCACTTCGCGCCATAGCCCGGCAGTGTTCGTGACCGGGCCCCAATCCCATCCGAATGAGCAGGCCATCTTGCGCACCTGGTTGAAGGGGATCTCGTACATGTCTGCGCGCGGGAAGGGTTGGCTCGCCTCCGCGGCATTCGCTACGGGCAGTGCGGGGTCGAACTCGACCTCAATGACCCATGCCCCCGGCACAGCATCCGTTCCCAGGTCGACGACCCAGGAATGGAACATGTCGTCCGTGCTCTGCACGACCACACCGTCGACCCTGATCGTCGCCAGGGTGTCGACACCTTCGAACACCAAGCGACTGGCAGCGCCGTCAACGCGCCGAGGTACCTCCGTCCGATAGATCCACGAGCAACTCGAAACCCACTCGAGCTCCTCTTCTGTTCCGTTGACCGTGACATCGGCAACGACACCCCGCTCAACGAGTACGCCCAGAACGCTGCCTGGCACCGTCGCCGCCACCCCGCCGACGAGGTCGTCCATCATGCGGACTTCGGAGCCGTCGTTCACGCCTTGGAGGAGGGTCCACCGATCGAGCCGTTCGCGAGTCACCTGGGCGCTAGTTGAAGCGATACGACGATTCTTCTGATTCAGACTCACTTGACTGCCCCTTGGGTGTATCCGTTGTAGATGTAGCGCTGTAGGAATAGAAAAGTCAGCAATGTGGGAATGATGACAATAACGACGCCCGCAGAAATGATCTCCCAATGCGCACCAAACGGTCCCATGAACCTAAAGAGCGAGGTCGAAATCACTCCGTGTTCGGCTGACGGCATGTAGAGAAAGGGAATGTAGAACTCGTTGTAGGACGCAAATCCCTTGATGATCACGACCGTGGCGATCGCGGGCTTCAGAAGCGGGAAGATGATTTGCCAGAAGATACGGAAGCTTCCTGCGCCCTCGAGCATGGCCGACTCGTCGAGTTCCTTGGGAATCGCCTTGATGAACTGCAAGAAGATATAGATCGAGACGATGTCAGTGCCCATATAGAGGACGATCGGCGCGAGCAGCGAGTCGTAAAGACCGAGCTTGTTCACCACTTGGAAAGTCGCGACCTGCGTGGTCACAGCCGGCACCAACACCGCCAGCAGGAAGGCCCCGTAAATGAGCTTCTTTCCGCTAAAGTTGAAGCGATCTAGTGCGTAGGCCGTCATCGCTCCGATGATGACGGTGCCAGTGATCGAGAAGGCGAGAATGATGATCGTGTTGAGAAACCCGGACGCCATGTCGCCGTCGGTAAATGCGGTCACGTAGTTACGGAAACTGAATTGCTCCGGAAGCGTGAATGGGCCGGAGGACTGCAGCTCCGTCTGCGTCTTGAACGAGGCAAAGCCGACCGCGACGAGCGGCAGGATGGTGGCTGCTGACCAGACGACGAGCGTTACATATTTGAGTGGCTTGAGGAGATATGACATTACGAACGCACCACCTTCTCGTCCGGCACGAGCCTGCGCTGAACCCAGGTGACGAAGAGCACTAGCAGCAGAAGGACGACGGCCATGGCCGAAGCAAGCCCGACCTTCCTGAACTTGAACGCCATCGCCACCGTCTGGATCACGAAGGTCTTCGAACCGTTTGCGCCCCCGGTCATGATGAAGGGAATGTCAAAGACCGCGAGGCTTCCCGAAATCGCCAAGATGAATGACAGGCCGACGATGGGTCGAATGCTCGGCAGGATGATGTACTTGAACTGTTGCCAGCGGTTGGCTCCGTCGAGTTCCGATGCCTCGTACAGGGTCGCGTTGACCGACTGGATCGCTCCCAGGAAGAGTACGAAATTTAGGCCCATGTAGCGCCAGACGGATGTGCCCGCGAGTGAGACATTGATGATGTCCGGGTTTCCGAGCCACTGTTGCTGAGCGGCCTCGAGCCCCACCGAACCGAGCACGGTATCCAGTGTTCCTCCTGGTTGGAAGAAGTAGAGGAACGTGAAGCCGATCGCGACGCCGTTGATGAGCGAGGGGAAGAAGATGACGCCCTTGAAGAAACTCTTGAACCGCGTGTTAAACGAGAGAATCGTCGCGAAGTACAGGGCAAGCACCATCTGAACGGCCGCGCCCGCCAGGTAGTAGAAGCTCACGAAGAAGACTCGGAACAGTTCCGGCCGCGTAAACAGGTCGATGTAGTTTTGGAACCCGACAAACTCCTTGTCCTTGCTCAGCCCGTTCCATTCGGTGAACGAGTACCACAACATGTTGCCAACGGGGATAAACGTGAAGGTGACGAGCAGGACGATAGGCACTGCGATATAGAGCCACGGGATCACGGACCGCGGGATGCGCTTGCGCACGCGCGGTGGGGTCCCCAAGGTGGGCGTAGACATGAGTTCTCCGAAAGATCAGGAAGAGGGAGGGTCGGGCGTATGGCGTCGAGGGCCGGCTCACCCCGCGGTGGCGACTGCGCCGCTGCGGGGTGAGCCAGGCGTTTCGACCTAGCCGACGACCGAGGCCCGAGCGTCAGCCCAGCGGGCGTTCAGGTCCGCAAAAATGGACTCCTTGGTCTCGCCACTCGCTCCGCGTGCCGCGTCAACGATGCGCTGGCGGAAGTCGGGGCTCCACAGGCCAATCTCCGCCTGTGTGTCGATGTCATTGACATCGCTCTCGTGCCCGGCCTCGGCCGGAGCGAGTTCGATGTACTGAACATCGGCGGCGTCAAAGTCCCCAAGGGTCGAGGGGGTCGGTCCATCAAGACGGGGCGAAAGGCCACCGTTCGCGTTGGCGTAGCCCGACTTGTCTGCGAACCAGAAGACCCAGGCGCGGGCCGCGTCCTTGTTGTCGGAGTGGATGTTGATGCCGTTCTTCCAGTCGCCAGAAGCCACCGAGTGGAACTTGCCGTCCACCTGAACGGGGAAAGGCATGTAGCCAATGTCAGCGGGGTCGGCGCCCGCATCGGTAGCCGCGTCCATCATCTGCTGAATCGACCATGAGCCGAGGGCCATCGTGGCAATCTTGCCTGTGGCAAGGTCAATCTTGGACTGGTCCCAGTTGGTTGTGGTCGGATCAGCCTCTGTCAGTTCTCCTGCAACCGCGTCGAAGATCAGGGAGTCGATCACAAAGTGGTCGCTCCCCTCTGTCCACGGGGCGTCGGTCTCTGCAAGGGCGTTGACGCAATTGGCGTCGGCCGTAATCTCGCAACGGTTCGATTCCCACTGCGTCAGCGGCCAGCCGTCCTTGTAGTTGGTGTACAGCGGCACAGCACCCGAGCCCGCATCTTTGATGGACTTGAGATCTGCGAGGAACTCGTCGGGCGCCGCGGGAATGGCCTCCACGCCCGCGTCCGCCCACACCTTCTTGTTATAGACAAGGCCGCTGACGTTGCCGGTAATGGCCAGACCGTACGACATGCCGTCAAAGTTCTGCTCCGTCGAAATGAAGCGGTAGTCCTTCGACAGTTCTTCGACGGTGCCGAGTGGCTCAAAGAAGTCCCCGAGGTCCGCGGGGGTCACCGTCGTCGGAATCAGCAGCACATCACCGTAGTCGTCCGTGCTCATGCGGGTCGTGACCTCGCCGTCATAGTCCTTGATGGCTTGGAAGGTAACGTTGACTCCTGGGTACTCGGCCTCGAACTGAGTCTTGTAGTCCTGGAACACGGTGTCGACAATGTCGGTGCGGTTGGTCAGCACGGTGATGTCGCCGGTGACCTCGGCCGAATTGCCAACCGAGGAGGACGTCGTGTCTTCCGAGTCGCTGCCGCTGCACGCGGTCAACGCCAAGGTCAGACCGGTTACTGCCGCGAAGGCGGCAAAAGTTCGATTCTTCATTGAATTCCCTTTGTTTCGATCTCGACGCCCGCAGCGGCGCTGCGGCGGGTCGCGAGTGCGACAGTCAGGACTTTAACGTTTAAGGCGGGCCAGGTCAATCGTTTAAGTACGGGGTTAACATCTGTGATCGAATCGTTACCTAGTCACGCCCGGGGCTCAGCGCCGAGCGCGCGCCAGGCTGCGCCGCTCGACCAGAGCGGCGCCTTCCGTCCTCACCGACGAAGCCTCGCCGTGCTGGACGAGGTCCAGAAGGACCGTTGCGGCAGCGGCCCCATATGCGAGCACATCGCGGCGCAGCGCGCTCAGCGGGGGCTCCGACACTTCGCACAACGGAGAGTCGTCCCAAGCAAGGATGGACAGGTCCTCGGGCACCTTGAGGCCCGCGGCCCTGGCCACTCTTACCCCAGCGAGTGCCGTGACGTCGTTGTCAAAGACGATTGCGGTGGGTGGCTCCGGCTGCGACAGCAGTACTTCGCACGCCTGTGTTCCCGATGCCAAGGTGTAGTCGGTATTGACCTCCCCCACCAACTGCATGCCGCGAAGATGGCATTCGCGGCGAAGCGCCTCGCTACGGACCCTCGTATGCACGAACGATGCGGGACCGGCGACGTGGGCGATGCGCAAGTGGCCCAGCTCAAAGAGCCGCGCGACCGCGGCCTGGGCGGCCTGAGCGTCGTCGCTCCACACTGTGGTGGCCCCTTCCGCATACGTCGGGTCACCCACGACGACAGCGGGGAGGCCGATCCGTTTCAGCAACTCGAGACGTTCGTCGTCCACCTTGAGGTCCGTGAGGAAGATGCCGTCCACACGACCGGCCGACCACCAGGTCTTATAGGTGGCCAACTCTTGGTCCTTGCGGGGCGTGACCTGCAGCATGAGCGCGAAGCCCCTGTCCGAGATGACCTGTTCGATCCCGGCCACAAATGACATGAAGAACGGCTCAACACCCAGATCCGAAGGCTCCCGAGTAATGACCAGGCCAACAGTGGCCGCTCCGCCACCACGCAGCGCTCTGGCAGCGCTGCTCGGGACCCAGCCGATCTCGTTCGCGATCACGAGGATACGTGCGCGGGTGGCGTCCGATACGCCCGGCCTGCCGTTGAGCGCATACGAGACGGCTCCCGGAGAGACACCCGCCCGCGTCGCGATCTCGGCAATGGTGGGCCTGCGCCCACCGCCCACGGGCGTTGTCACCGTTGTTCCTCCACTACTTGAGACAGTTCCCGTCCCAGACCTTTCCCCAACCCTACCGGTCGGCGCGGGCGCCTCTGGGATTGATGCGATCGCTTCTCAACCGCGTCAGTAGCAGCGAATTCAACCCACCTCCCCACCCGCAAACAACCATGAGTCCCTTGCCAGCCCGGTCTGAGCCGCAAAAGGCCGTTGCTCGGGGGCCGAGTGATCCACAGACTTCGACTCTGCCGATCGAGGCGCTACTCACTCCAACTACTCCGGGTACGCCAAGCCTGGCGGTGGGTTTGTTCCCCGGGGCCCTGGTCCTTAGTGGGAAGTGTCGGGCGCCGTGAGGAGCGCGATGTACATCGAATCGGTGCCGTGGACGTGCGTCCATAGCTGAACATCAGGTCCTTGGCCCCAGTCTTCGGGCGTCGTACCCGTCACCTGGGCCATCGCTGCCCGTGCATCGAGCTGCTTGAGGCCGCTGACGGCCACGATGTCCCTGGTCTCCGCGAGCACGGGAGAACACGTGACATAGGCGATGACTCCCCCAGGAGCAAGTAACGAGGCCGCGTGGCTCAGGATGCTCGTCTGCAGAACGGCAAGATCGGCAAGGTCGTCCGGAGACCGACGCCAGCGGGCCTCGGGCCTGCGTCGCAGGGCACCCAATCCTGTGCACGGCGCGTCGACCAAAATGCGGTCGAACGGGCCGCCGCTCCATGTGGTGGCGTCTCCTACGTGAACGTCGACCACATCTGCCGGCAGTGCACGCACGTTGTCGCTCACCAGCGTCGCGCGGTGGGGATGGAGTTCGAGTGCGTCGACATGGGCGCCGCGCTGGCTGGCGAGGGCGCCCAAGATGGCCGTCTTCCCTCCGGGCCCGGCACACGCGTCGAGCCATCGTTCGCCCGGGCTCGCCACACGCGCGGCGTCGGAGGCGAGCGCCGCAGCAACAAGCTGTGATCCCTCGTCCTGTACTCCCGCGCGCCCGTCCTTGACGGCCTCGATCGCGCCGGGTGAGCCGCCTGCAAGCGTCACTCCGTAGGGTGACAGGCTCGTGGGGGTCCCGCGGGTCGCCGCGGTGAGTGCATCGCGGTCGATGATTCCAGGCCTCGCGGCCAGCGTCACCGACGCGGGTGCGTTGTGTGACATGAGCAAAGCCTCAACCTCGCCAGAGCGACCGCGCGCCGCGAGCGAACGGTCCAGTTCGCCGACAATCCAGTCAGGGTGCGACGTACGGATCGCGAGCGACTCACGGCTGTTGCCTGGCGCCACAAGAGCAACCCACGCCTCGGGGGTCCGTTCCGTGATGCGTCGCATCACGGCGTTCACGAGGCCGCTCGCACGTTCCGCGCCCACCTCCTTCGCCAGCGCGACGGTCTCGGACACCGCAGCGTGCGGCGGAGTGTTCATCGACAGTGACTGATGAGCGCCGATCCACAGCACGGCCCTGACAACGGCCTCAAGGGACCAGGCGTCACGACCGGAAGCCCGCGAGATGACCTCGTCGTAGTAGCCACTCATGCGCAGAGACCCGTACGCGAGCTCGGTCGCAAACGCCGCGTCGCGGTTGGAGAGCCCCGCGTTCCGCACGATCTGAGCCATAGCGAGGTTCGCGTAGGCGTCCTCCTCGACGACAGCGAGCAGGCACGTGAGTGCGGCCTTGCGCGCGGAGCCGCTCATGCCTCACCCAACTGAGCGCCGTCGGACCAACGAGCGCCCCTCCACCATTCACGAGCATCGATCGCCTTCTTGCCGGCGGGCTGAATCCAACTGAGCTTCACGGGTGCGCCTCCTGTGCCGACGAGAATGTCGCCATCGATCTCTTTCACCAGACCGGGCGTGGTGGATGGTCCATCGACGGGCGCCACGGGACCTACCTTGGCGCTGACGCCGTCGGGAAGCGTCGTCCAAGCCCCCGGTGCGGGTGTGCACGCCCTGATCATGCGATCGACGACATGGGCAGGCAGATCCCAGCGCACCAGCGCGTCGTCGCGCGTGAGTTTCGCCGCGTGGCTCACTCCGTCGTCGATCTGTTCCTGAGGCCGCGCAGTTCCGTTCACAAGTGCGTCGAGCGAGTCCATGAGGAGAGGGGCGCCTGCGAGAGCGAGGCGACCCAGCAGGTCTCCGGCCGTGTCGGCGGGCCTGATGGTCTCTGTGAGCTGGCCGATCACCGGGCCGGTATCGAGACCCTGGTCGATGAGGAACGTGGTGGCCCCCGTGAGGTCGTCGCCTGCCTGCAGCGCCCGCTGAACGGGTGCCGCTCCCCGCCATGCGGGCAGAAGGGAAAAGTGCAGGTTGACCCATCCGTGGGTGGTGGCCGCGATCAGCGGGGGGCGCAGGATCTGCCCGTATGCCACGACACCCGCGGCATCCGCGTGCAGTGCGCGGATCCGCTCGACCACGTCGGGCGCCGACGCCTTGACGGGTGTCTCGACGGCGAGGCCATGATCGAGCGCAAAGGTCTTGACCGGGCTCGGGTGCAGTCCGGAGCCACGCTTGCCCTTGGCATCGGGCTGCGAGAGCACGAGCGCAATGTCGTGGCCTGCGTCGATGAGCGCGGATAGCGCCGGAAGAGCCACCTCGGGGGTGCCAGCAAAGATGAGACGCATGGGTTCCATCGTAGGCGGCGGGGGCACGCCCGCGAACCGAATCTAGCCTCCGGGCGTCGCGTCAACCTTGACGTAGAGGGGGCTTGCGGAACGCGCCGAGCGCGCGACCACGACGGCCCGCACCGCACTGGTGACCGCGGCCATGGCGCCTCGTGACGCCACTACCCAGGCTCCGTCGCGGTCGTTGGATACTGTCGCGTCGACCCCGCGTATTGCCAGCGTGGCCTCGGCTATCGCCTCCGACGAGCCCTCGAGTCTGAGCGCCCTGCGGTGAGGCGGCAGGCCGATCGTGACGCGTTGCGCCAGGTCTCGTTGGCCCACATCGAGCCCGTCCCACGACACGAGTGCCTGCCTGACGTCGGGGGGCAGATCGCCGACGATCGACACCCCTCCCCCGTCGGCACGCGCCGCAGCGAGGGCCGCCGCGTTGAGCCACCGGCGCAGCGACAGCGCCTCCGCACCAAGCCCGTCGTTGACCGACACCCGTGCACCCACGATCGCGACGTGGCCGTACCCACCCCGCACGGCGGGTAGTGCGCCGGGTGTCGCCACGACGATGCCGCTCTCGACCGAAAGGTCCGGCAGTACGCCAGACGCCGCCGATGACTGCGATACGAGGGCTCCGGCCGCCATGCGCGCCAGTTGTTCGGTGAGGCGTTCCACGCCGAGGCCAACGGGTCGCAGTCGGTGTTCCCTGCATTCGGGGCAGTGCCAGGCGTGCGCCTCAATGCCGCAGTCGCGGCACGTCGCTATCGCCCCGGCCGACGCGCGTCCGAGGTCTCCCCCGCACTCGGCGCATTCCGCCCACGTCCCGCATCGCTCGCATGCGAGACCCGCCGCATACCCCGCTTGTGGCACCACCACGGCTGCCACTCCCGCGTGCGAGGCTGCCGCTAACTTGGACCACACCTGGGCGGGCATCCAGTGCTTCGCCGCGCCGCCCTCACGCTCCCGACGTTCAGAGTCGAACACCTCGATCAAAGGAAGCGTCGACCTGTCCGGCCGGGTCGCGACAAGACGTGCAAATCCGTGCTCGACCAACGCGATCGACTCGGCGGACAGCGAATAGCCCGCCGCCACGAATGCGGCGCCCGTCTCTTGGGCCCGCATGGCCGCCACCGTGCGCGAGTGAGGGTACGGTGCTCGGGGCTCCGCGAACGTGGGCGATGACTCATCCCAGACCACAATGGAAGCCAGGTGAGGAACCGGCTGCCAAGCGGCTTGCCTGGTACCGATCACGAGAGGCACCAAGCCACGCATGGCGGCGAGATACGATCCGTACCGCACCGAGGCCCCGTCATCGGAGTCAAGCACGGCAATCTGGCCGCCGCCTCGCGGTGACCAACGCTTGAGCCCTACCTCGGTCGCGGTCCTGAGGAGCGCGGCTACCGCGCGCGAGTCCGAGGCCACGATGATCGACGTGCCGCCGTCCGCTGCAGCGGCAATCGCCGAACCGAGGAGCGCCTCGGTGGGCGCAACCTGTGCGCCGAACGGGGTCGCGGGCCACAGCGCGCGATCACCCCGAGCGGTCGGTAGGCCTGTTTCCCTGGCGCCTTCAATCAGGGCCTCGGTGCGCACGCCGCCGATTGTCGTCGGCGTCCACTCATCCCATGCGTACTTCTCGACGGAAGCAACGCGGGGCGGGGCCATGAGGCGCAGGACATCCCACAGCGAGCCTGCATAACGCCCGGCGACGGAGCGCGCGAGCTCGAGAGCCTCCGCGGTAAAGGAAGGAAGGGCACCCGCGGATCGCACGGGCTTGACGGGGTGGGCCGATTCGCGATCTTCTGCAGAGACCACCACGCCCGAGACGAGACGGCCCGCGAAGGGGACGCGGACCCTGGTCCCGACGCTGACCCAGCTCAATGCCTCGGGAAGCGCGTAGTCAAACGGCCGGTCGAGGTGCGGCAGCGGGTTGTCTACTGCGACACCGACGATCACTAGACCGCGGCCGCCAAAGCCTCGGCCCTGTCGGTGCGCTCCCAGGTGAAGTCGGGCAGTTCTCGGCCGAAGTGGCCGTACGACGCCGTCGCACGATAAATCGGTCGGCGCAGATCGAGCTGCTCAATCAACGCGGAAGGCCTGAGATCAAAGACCTCACGGATGGCCTTGACGATGCGGTCGGGATCCACCGTGTGCGTCCCGAAGGTCTCGACGTAGAGGCCCACGGGTGCGGCGGTACCAATCGCGTAGGCCACCTGCAACTCGCAGCGGTCGGCGAGACCGGCCGCGACCACGTTCTTGGCCACCCAACGCATCGCATATGCCGCGGAGCGGTCGACCTTGGACGGGTCCTTGCCCGAAAACGCGCCGCCTCCGTGGCGAGCCATTCCGCCGTACGTGTCGACGATGATCTTGCGCCCCGTCACGCCCGCGTCGCCCATGGGGCCACCCACCTCAAACTTCCCGGTGGGGTTGATAAGCGATCGGTGCCCGGTCGAGTCCAACGCGAAACGAGACAGCACCGGAGCGATGACCTCGGACTCGATGGCCTCCCTGAGCTCGCCGATGTCGAGCCCTCCACGGTGCTGGCTCGAGACCACGACGGTGTCCACGCTAATCGGGGTGTCGCCGTCGTAGCCGATCGTGACCTGGGCCTTGCCGTCGGGACGGAGCCCCGCGACGATTCCGGCCTTGCGGACCTCGGCTAGCCGCGACGTGAGCGCGTGAGCCATCGCGATCGGCATGGGCATGAGTTCCGCGGTGTCCTTGCATGCGAAACCAAACATCAGGCCCTGATCGCCAGCGCCGAGTTCTTGCTTATCGGAGTCGGTCGCGCTGCCAACCCCCAGCCAGATGTCGGCACTCTGTTCACCGATCGACACCAAAACGCCACAGGAGTCCGCGTCAAAACCCACCGTGGACGACGTATAGCCGATGTCGCGCACCACATCGCGAATGGTGGAGGGGATATCGACGTAGGCCTCGGTCGTGACCTCGCCCGCGACGTGTACCTGGCCGGTGGTCACCATGGTCTCGACGGCTACACGCGAGAGCGGGTCCTGGCGCAACATCTCGTCGAGGATGGCGTCTGACACCTGATCGCAGATTTTGTCGGGGTGACCCTCGGTCACTGACTCGGAAGAAAATTGGCGGAGGGACATGCGATTCAGCATAGTAGCCACGACGGACGCCACGGGATAGATGCGGGGTCTTTGATCTAGCGAGCGAGAAGCGGCTGTGCTGCGGTGAGGATCGCGTGAGCAACAGTGAGTTTGCTTCCCGACGCCACACCCATACCCGCGCCGTGCGCGTCGAGCATCGTCACGGTATTGGGAACGTCGCCAAAGCCAACGCCCTTGCCCACGGCGTTGACCACGAGGAGATCCGCGCGCTTGCGTATCGCCTTGTCCCTGCCGTGCTCGAGGACGTCCTTGCTGGAGTCCCCCGTCTCGGCGGCAAAGCCGATGATCACTTGACCGGCAGACCGTTGTGCCACCAACGAGGCGAGCACGTCCTCGGTCTGAACGAGCGTCAAGGTGATGCCTCCGTCGCCAGACTTCTTAATCTTGTGCGGGCTCACCTGCTCTGGACGGAAGTCCGCCACTGCCGCCGCCATGATGACGAGGTCGGCATCGGTCGCGGCGTGGGTGACGGCCGCGGCGAGTTCGACACTGGTCTCGACATCGATCCTCTCGATGCCGTCGCCCAGGGGAAGCACCACGTTTGCGGCAATCACCGTCACTGTGGCGCCGCGCTCGCGAGCGGCCTCCGCCAACGCGAAACCCTGCTGGCCGGTCGACCGGTTGCCAAGAAACCGCACTGCGTCGATCGGCTCATGCGTGCCGCCAGCGGAGATCAGCACCCGCACGCCGTTGAGATCGCCCCACGGTGCCTCGGCGGACGCCTGCTCGCGCTCGAGGCTCTGGCCTTCTGCCACGCGGTACAGCGCCGTGACGATGTCCTCGGGCTCGGGGAGGCGCCCTGGCCCGGAATCGGCGCCGGTGAGGCGCCCCACTCCAGGCTCGATCACATGCACCCCGCGCGCAGTGAGCGTCGCGATATTCGCCCGTGTCGCAGCGTGGTTCCACATCTCCGTATGCATCGCCGGAGCGATCACCACAGGAGCCACCGTGGCCAACAGGGCGCTTCCCAGGAGGTCCCTCGCGGTGCCCGCTGCCATCTGCGCCAGGAAGTCCGCCGTGGCAGGCGCCACCAGCACAATGTCGGCACGCTGCCCCAGCCGGATGTGCTCGACCTGGGGAACGTTTTCGAAGGTGCCAGAAGAAGCGGGCTCGCCGGTGAGTGCCTCCCACGTGGCTCGTCCCACAAAATTGAGTGAAGCCTCGGTGGGAATCACCCTGACGGAATGACCGTCCTCGCGCAGACGCCTGACGACGATGGCGACCTTATAGGCCGCGATGCCACCGGTCACTCCCAGCAGCACGCGCATCGCGACTAAACCTCGGCGTGGCCCAGGATCAGCAGGTCGCCCTCGTTGATCTCGCGCAGAGCTACCGATAGCGGCTTGTCAGTCGAGTCGGCCGGCACAAGCGGGCCTACGTTTTCAAAGTGACCCTCGCCAAGCGCTTCGTAGTACGCGTTGATCTGGCGTGCACGCTTGGAGCCGTAGACCACGAGCGCGTACTTGGAATCGACCTTTGCGAGCAGCTCGTCGATGGGCGGGTTGGTAATGCCCTCGGGGTGCGCAATGGTTCCAGACACGTGATCCTCCTAAAATGCGTCTACCTGGCGGTAGACAACGCCAACTATTCTAGCGTGCCGAGGCCACGATGGCCTCCAACTCCGCCACAGCGTCGTCGAGACGGTCATTCACGACCGTCACGTCGAACTCCGCGACCGCTTCGAGCTCTTCGCGCGCGGTCTGGAGGCGTCGCTGTCTTTCCTCATCGTCTTCGGTGCCACGAATCGCTAGGCGCTCGATGAGCACCTCAAAGGTGGGAGGCGCGACGAACACAAAGAGCGCGTCCGGCATCGTCTTCTTCACCTGACGCGCGCCCTGGAGATCGATCTCGAGGACCACTGACAAACCCTGGGCGAGACGCTCCTCGACCGGCGCACGCGGCGTGCCATAGCGATGTGCGCCATGGACCACGGCCCATTCGAGCAGCTCTCCCGCCGCAGTCATGCGCGAGAACTCATCTTCGGTGACGAAGAAATAGTGGATTCCATCCACCTCCCCAGGCCGAGGCTGCCGCGTCGTAGCCGACACGGAGACCCAGACGTCGGCGCGCTTAACTCGCAACGCGGCGACGAGGGTCCCCTTGCCGACCGCCGACGGACCGGCAACAACAACGAGTCTGCTCATCGACGCTCGCGCGCCAGAAGTGCCTCTACTTGGTGTGCTCCTAGGCCGCGCACTCTCCGTGCAGCGGAAATGCCGATGTCTTCCATCAGCCCGGTGGCGCGCTTGGGTCCGATTCCAGGCAAGCATTGAAGCAGGTCGTGGACCCGGATTCCGGCGAGAGCCTCTTCTGCCTTCGCGCGAGCGATGGCGTCTGAGAGGGAAAACTCGCCCTTGGCAAGCGACTCTTTGAAGACACGCCTGGCGCTGCGCACCGCGGTTGCCTTGATCAGAGCCTGTGCTCTCTGTTCAGCGCTTAGTTCTGGTGTAGCCATGTCACCTCCTTGCTCTGGACCCGATTCCGGGTTTTACTCGTCAACATCTGTTCCAGCCAACGCATATGTCGCGGCTCCTGAAGCTGCTTGCATGGCGCCTCTCAGCTTCTCAACGATGGGACCCGCCTGAGCGATCCCTCTCGATTGACTCACTAAGACTCGCGGACGCGCATCGCCAAAGACAGCGGCGACGTCGGCCGGCCCCGCACCCTGTGCTCCGACGCCTGGCGCCAAGAGCGGGCCATTGACCGCCGCAAGGTCGATCCCCATGGCGCGGACCGCGTCGCGCACCGTGGCGCCGACCACAAGGCCGATCGAGCCCATCGGATGGGCGCCCTCGTTGAGTGCGGCCGCGGCACGTGCGATGGTCGTGGCGACCGGTACCCCATCGGGGCCTATCGCGTGCTGCACCGAGAACCCCTCGGGGTTCGACGTGAGGGCCAGGATAAAGACTCCCTTGCCCGTGTGAGCGGCAAGGTCAAAGGCGGGTTGGAGCGAACCTACGCCCAGGAACGGGGACACGGTGATCGCGTCGGCCTCAAGCGGAGCACCCTGAGCGAGGTAGGAATCCGCGTAGCCCTCCATCGTCGATCCGATGTCGCCGCGCTTGACATCGAGGATCGTCAACAGGTCGAGTTCCTTCGCCCTGCGCAACACATGTTCGAGCGCCGCAATCCCCCGCGAGCCGTGGCGCTCAAAGAATGCCGAGTTGGGCTTCACCGCAGCCGCGACCCCTACGGCGGCATCGAGGATGCCATCCGAGAATCCCACGAGCGACTCGGCCGTGTCCGGAAGTCCCCACGCTGCAAGCAACTCGGGATGTGGGTCGATCCCCACACACAAGGGACCACGGTCCTGAATTGCGGTCATCAATCGGGTGCCGAAAGCCATGGGTGATCCTTCCTGGTGGAGACGGTGTGAGGGGGCGTCTCAGGCCATGCTACCTGGGCGTTCGTATTTAGGAGAAGGACGCGGCCACGTCTTGCAAACTCATGACCTCGAAACGACCGCCCTGAAGGGCCTCAATCGCCTGCACCGCGGCCGCCAATTGCTGCGTCGTGGTGATGATCGCGACGTCTGCGGCGATAGCGGCTGCGCGGATCTCATAGCCGTCCGCGCGCGCGCCCTGCCCCGAAGGCGTATTGACGACCATGTCGACCTTGCCATCGTTGATCAGGTCAACGATGGTGGGCTCGCCATTGGCTCCCCTGCCCTCGGACTTCTTACGCACGACGGTCGAGGGAATCCCATGGCGCATCAGGACCCGCCGCGTACCTTCGGTCGCCAGAATGGTGAATCCGAGCTGGTGGAGTCGCGCAATCGGGAACGTGATCGCGCGCTTGTCGCGGTCAGCCATCGATACGAACACCGTGCCAGAGAGCGGCAGCCCGCCAAAGGCTCCCGCCTGCGACTTGGCGAACGCGAGAGGGAAGGTCTCGTCGAAGCCCATGACCTCTCCCGTTGACCGCATCTCCGGACCCAGCACCGAGTCGACCACGAGGCCCTCGCGAGTCCGGAAGCGCTTGAACGGAAGCACAGCCTCCTTGACCGCGATCCGCGCGTTTTCTCTGTAGCCGGTCGCATCGTTGACCGGGAGCATCCCCTCGGCACGGAGATCAGCGATCGTGGCGCCAAGCATGACGCGCGAGGCGGCCTTCGCGATGGGGACGCCCGTGGCCTTGGCCACGAACGGCACGGTGCGTGACGCCCTGGGATTGGCTTCCAGGACGTACAACACGTCGCTGGCAAGCGCGTATTGGACGTTCATGAGGCCGCGCACGCCGATGCCCTTGGCCAGGGCCTCGGTTGACGTGCGAATACGGGCCAGATCGGCCGAGGACAGCGTCACGGGAGGCAAAACGCAAGCGGAGTCACCCGAGTGGATACCTGCCTCCTCGATGTGTTCCATGACCCCCGCGAGGAACAGCTCTTCTCCGTCATAGATGGCGTCCACGTCGATCTCAATCGCGTCGTCGAGGAAGCGGTCGATGAGCAACGGCGCGTCGGAAGCGTGGTCGCCCACGTCCTCCATGCGAGTGCCGTAGTCCTCGAGCTGCGCCCTGTCGTAGACGATCTCCATGCCACGGCCGCCGAGCACATACGAGGGCCTCACGAGCACGGGGAAGCCGATGCGTTCGGCAATGACAATCGCCTCGTCTATACCGTCGGCGGTGCCGTAGGCGGGTGCGGGCAGCCCCGCGATGTCGAGAACGGTGCCAAAGGCACGCCTGTCCTCTGCATTGTCGATGGCCTCGGGGCTCGTGCCCAGAATCGGTACACCTGCGTCGGCCAGGCGCTTGGCGAGGCTCAGGGGCGTCTGGCCTCCCAGCTGGACGAGCATGCCCTTGACTGGGCCTGCCGCGAGCTCCGCGTGGTACACGGCCATGACGTCCTCGAACGTGAGCGGCTCAAAGTAGAGACGGTCCGAGGTGTCGTAATCGGTGGACACGGTCTCGGGGTTGCAGTTGACCATGATGGTCTCGTACGTGTCCTTGAGCGTGAGCGCCGCATGGACACACGAGTAGTCGAACTCGATGCCCTGGCCGATGCGGTTGGGGCCCGAGCCGAGGATGATCACCGCCTCGCGGGTGCGGGGCTCGACCTCGGTCTCTTCGTCGTAGCTGCTGTAGTGATACGGCGTGTGCGCCTCGAATTCGGCGGCGCAGGTGTCGACCGTCTTGAAGACGGGCAGCACGCCCGTGGCGACGCGCGCGACCGATACGTCGGTCTCGTCGATGCCTCTGAGGGAGGCAATCTGTACGTCGGAAAGGCCATGGGACTTGGCGCGGCGCAGGATCTCGCCGTCGAGTTCGGCGGCGTCGGCCACCTCTCGGGCGACCTCGTTGATGAGCAGGATCTGGTCGAGGAACCACGGATCGATACTCGAGGCTTCAAACACCCTTTTGACCACCGACTCGTCGGCCAGCGCCGCACGCAGCGCCTGCTGGACCTGAACCAGCCGTTTCTCGGTGGGAATCGCGCACTGTGTAATCAGCGCGTCGAGATCGTCCCCGCTAGGGGCATCACCAGCCCAATGGAATACCTGACCGCGCTTGTCGATCGAGCGCATGGCCTTGCCGAGCGCCTCGGTGAAGTTGCGGCCGATGGCCATCGCCTCGCCCACCGACTTCATGGTGGTGGTGAGGACGGGGTCGGCCTTGGGGAACTTCTCGAATGCAAAGCGAGGCACCTTGACGACCACGTAGTCGAGCGTCGGCTCAAAGCTCGCCGGCGTGGAACCCGTGATGTCGTTAGGGATCTCGTCGAGCGTATAGCCGATGGCTAGGCGCGCCGCGATCTTGGCGATCGGGAAGCCAGTCGCCTTGGACGCGAGGGCCGAGGACCGCGACACGCGAGGGTTCATCTCGATCACGATCAGCCTGCCGGTGTCGGGCTCCACGGCGAACTGAATATTGCAGCCGCCGGTATCTACCCCTACCTCGCGGATCACGGCGATGCTCACGTCACGCATCTTCTGGTATTCGCGGTCGGTCAGGGTGAGCGCGGGCGCCACCGTGACCGAGTCGCCGGTGTGGACGCCTACTGGGTCGACGTTCTCGATTGAACACACGACCACGACATTGTCGTTCCTGTCGCGCATCAGCTCGAGCTCGTACTCCTTCCAACCCAGGATCGACTCCTCGAGGAGCACCTCCGTGGTGGGCGAGTAGTGCAGTCCCTGGCCGCCGATGCGACGCAGGTCCGCCTCGTCGTAGGCAAAGCCCGAGCCGAGCCCACCCATCGTGAATGACGGGCGTACGACCACGGGGTACTTGAGCTCCTCGGCCGCCGAAATGAGGTCGTCCATCGTGTGGCAAATGAAGGATCTGGCGCTCTCGGCACCGCACCTCTCGACCACGCCCTTGAACAGTTCCCTGTTCTCCCCGAGGTGAATCGCCTCGAGGTTTGCCCCGATGAGTTCGACGTTGTACTTGTTGAGAATGCCTGCCTCTGCGGCGGCGATGGCCGCGTTGAGCGCGGTCTGGCCGCCGAGCGTCGGCAGGAGTGCGTCGGGGCGCTCCTTCTCGATGATCCGCTCGATAATCTCGGTCGTGATCGGTTCTATGTACGTGGCGTCGGCAAATTCGGGGTCCGTCATGATCGTGGCGGGATTCGAATTGAGGAGCACAACACGCAAACCCTCGGCCTTGAGCACGCGGCACGCCTGGGTCCCCGAATAGTCGAACTCGCAGGCCTGACCGATGACGATCGGGCCGGAGCCGATCACCATGACCGTGTGGATATCGTCGCGACGAGGCACTTAGCGTCCCTTCATGAGGTCAAGAAAACGGTCAAAGAGGTAGGCGGCATCGTGGGGGCCCGCCGCGGCCTCGGGGTGGTACTGCACCGAGAAGGCTGGCCGGTCGAGGCACTGCAGGCCCTCGACCACGTCGTCATTGAGGCATACGTGGCTCACCACGACGCGCCCGTAGCCGTTCGGGGACTCGCTGGGGCCGTCCAGGGGTGCGTCGACGGCGAAGCCGTGGTTGTGGCTCGTGATCTCGACCTTGCCTGTGGTGCGATCCATGACGGGCTGGTTGATCCCGCGGTGGCCAAACCGGAGCTTATAGGTTCCGTATCCAAGCGCTCGCCCTAGGAGCTGATTGCCAAAGCAGATGCCAAAGAGCGGCACCTTGGCGTCGAGAATCCCGCGCACGACGGCCACCGACCGGTCGGCGACGCCAGGGTCACCGGGGCCGTTCGAAAAGAACACGCCATCCGGCTTGAGCGCCAGAATCTCGTCGGCGCTCCACGAGGAAGGCGCCACCGTGACCTTAATGCCCCGTGCGGCCATGAGTTCCGGTGTCATCGCCTTGATACCGAGGTCCACGGCCACGACGTGCGCGACCATGTCGACTCCCTCGGGGGGCTCGATCACATAGTCGCCGTCGATCGACACCTGGTCCGCGAGGTGGGCGCCGAGCATGGGCTCGGAGGCCGTCACCCGGGCGACGAGCGTGGCGTCCTCCGCGAGGGCCGCACCCGAGAAGATGCCTGCGCGCATCGTGCCGGATGACCGCAGCGTGCGCGTGAGCTTGCGGGTATCGATTCCCGAGAGCCCCACGATGCCTTGGTCGACCAGGTCGTCCTCGAGGCCGCGCTGGGAACGCCAATTCGAGGGCCGACGCGCGGGATCCCTCACGATGTACCCGGCCACCCAGATACGACGGGACTCCGCGTCCTCGTTGTTCATCCCGGTGTTGCCTACGTGGGGAGCCGTCATCACCACGATCTGCTTGAAGTACGACGGGTCGGTGAGGGTCTCCTGGTATCCGGTCATGCCGGTGTTGAAGACGATCTCGCCGAAGGTTTCGCCTCGGGCGCCGTAGGCCTGGCCCCGATACACGTCGCCGTTTTCGAGGACCAACACTGCCTGATCTGTGGTCACGCAAAAGCTCCTTCGAATCGGGCATCAAGGTGTGTGGGTGTTCCGCGCAGGAACGTGGCCACCGCGCGTCCCGGCAACTCCCTGCCAGCGTACGGGGTGTTGTGCGACCTGCTCGCGAGTGCGGAGGGGTCAACGGTCCAGCGCGAGGCCGGATCAACCAGCGTGAGGTTGGCGGGCTCCCCCACCGTGAGGAGGCGACCGTGGCTCGCCTCGACGCGGCCGATGCGTGCCGGCGTGTGCGACATGACGCGCGCCACGTCCTTCCACGTCATCCGGCCCGAGTCGACCATGACCTGCTGCACCACGCCCAGAGCGGTCTCGAGACCGAGCATCCCGAAGGACGCCGCGGCCCACTCGCAGTCCTTGTCCTCGCTTGCGTGCGGCGCGTGGTCCGTAGCGACGATGTCGATCGTGCCGTCGGCGAGGCCCTCGCGGACCGCCTCGACATCCTCGGACGTACGCAACGGCGGGTTCACCTTGAAGAGCGGGTTATACGTACGCGCCTCCTCATGCGTGAACAGGAGGTGGTGAGGCGTAGCCTCCGCGGTGACCTGAATGCCGCGCGCCTTTGCCCAGCGCACGATGTCCACAGAACCGGCGGTCGACAGATGTTGGATATGGACGCGCGAACCGACGTGACCGGCGAGCAGCACGTCGCGCGCGATGATCGATTCCTCGGCCACCGCGGGCCATCCCGCGAGGCCCAATTCGGCGGAGACGTCACCCTCGTGCATCTGCGAACCCTCGGTGAGCCGCAGGTCCTGGGCGTGCTGCACGATCGCGCCGTCGAAGGTCTTCACGTACTCGAGGGCCCTGCGCATGATGACCGGGTCATAGACGCAGATGCCGTCGTCGCTGAACAGCCGCACGCGTGCGCGCGACTGTGCCATGGCGCCCATCTCGGAAAGGCGTTCGCCCTTGAGTCCCACCGTCACGGCACCCACGGGGAACACGTCTACGAGGCCGATCTCCTGGCCCCTGCTCCACACCTGCTCGACCACACCTGCGGTGTCTGCCACCGGATTGGTGTTGGCCATCGCGTGAACCGCAACCCAGCCCCCACGAGAGGCTGCACGGGATCCGCTTTCGATGGTCTCGGCGTCCTCCCTGCCCGGCTCGCGAAGGTGGGTGTGGAGGTCGACCAGCCCGGGGAGCAGTACGAGGCCATCGGCGTCGATGCGAGTAGCGCCCGTGCCCGCGTCCGTGGGATCGATGAGCACGCCATCGCGCACCGCGATCGTCCCCACGTCCTCGCCGTTGATCTTGGCTCCTGCAATGACAAATGCGCCGCTCATGACTGTTCCTCTCCAGCGAGCAGGAGGTACAGGGAGGCCATCCGCACGGCCACCCCGTTCGCTACCTGCTCCACGATCACGGAGCGCGGGCTGTCCGCGGCCTCCGCCGAAATCTCAAGGCCCCTGTTCATGGGGCCTGGGTGCATCACGATTCCGTTGTCAGCCAGCCGCGCCATGCGCTGACCGTCGAGGCCGAACATGCGCGTGTACTCGGCCGGCGAGGGGAAGAACGAGGCGCCACCACCCGTCATGCGCTCGCGTTGGACCCTGAGCATCATGACGGCGTCGATGGGCTGCGCGTCGAGAGCGTCGTCGAGCCCGTGGAATACGTCCACGGGCCACGAGTCCATGCCCACCGGCAGGAGTGTGGGAGGCGCGACCAGGGCGACGCTTGCGCCCAGCGTGGTGAGAAGGTGCATATTCGATCGCGCAACCCGCGAGTGGAGCACGTCGCCCACGATCGCGACCCTGAGCCCGTCAAGGCCCTTGCCGTCCACGCCAGTGCCGTCGGTGTTCATCAGGTGCTTACGCATCGTGAAGGCATCGAGCAGGGCCTGCGTGGGGTGTTCGTGCGTGCCGTCGCCCGCGTTGAGGACGCTTCCGTGCAGCCAGCCGCCGTGCGCGAGCTGATAAGCAGCGCCCGAGGCCCAGTGACGCACCACGACCGCGTCCGCGCCCATGGCCTGAAGAGTAAGCGCGGTGTCCTTGAGGCTCTCCCCCTTGGAAACGCTCGAGCCCTTGGCCGAAAAGTTGATGACATCTGCGCTCAGGCGCTTGGCGGCCGCCTCAAACGAGATCCGCGTGCGTGTCGAGTCCTCGAAGAACAGGTTGACGACGGTCTTGCCCCGCAGCGTGGGGAGCTTCCGAATCTCCCTATCCTGCGTCGCGGCCATCTGCGCCGCGGTGTCCAGGATGAGGACCGCGTCCTCGCGCGTCATGCCCTTGGTGCCGAGCAGGTGCTTCACTTTGCGCCCCCCGTGAGAATCACGGCGTCTTCGCCGTCGGTCTCCGCCAGGTGGACGTCGACCCTTTCGTCGCGCGACGTGGGGAGGTTCTTGCCCACAAAGTCGGCCCGGATGGGAAGCTCCCTGTGCCCTCGGTCGACGAGTACGGCAAGTTGCACCGCTCGCGGCCTGCCCAGATCCTTGACGGCGTCGAGCGCCGCGCGGATGGTGCGTCCTGTGTGGAAGACATCGTCCACCAGCACCACGATCGCGTCGTCGATGCCAGCGGAGGGAAGCGTCGTCGCGCCAATCGGCCTTGTGGGGTGTCGATGCAGGTCATCCCTGTACATCGTGATGTCGAGGGCGCCGCATCGGCCTGTGGCGTCAAAGCTGGGCTCGACCTCCGCGAGCTTCGCGGCCAGACGCACCGCAAGAGGGAGTCCCCTGGTGGGTATCCCGAGGAGCACGAGATTCTCGGCTCCTGCATTGCGTTCGAGGATCTCGTGGGCGATGCGGGTGATTGCTCGCGTCATATCGGGCGCGGTAAGAACGATGCCAGTCACTGGCCAACTCCTTCTCCGCCTCACAGGACGGTTCTTAAAGGGTGTCTGTGTACGCCACTCTAGCCCACACGTAGGGGCGCAGGGATGCGGCGGACAGACGACTACTCGCCTAGCTCGATGCCCGATGCGGCATGCGCGTGACGCCGAACGCTCCGCATCCCAAAGATCGCGCCAAGTGCGGCACCCGCTGCCGACGCCACCGGTTCCTGCATCAGCGCCATTCGACGACGACGCTCGCTCCAAGCAGCGCATATCCCTCGAGCAATCCCTGGGCACGGAGCATCGCGGCCTCAGCGAGCGCGACCCGGAAACCAAGGCCCGCAAGAATGCCAATCCACCGCTTCGGTATGGCCACGAGTTCGAAATCGGAACGGCCGCACGCCACGACCCAAGCCGCGGCACCCGCGACAAGGGCCGGAGCGAGGTGTCACGTGGTCGTGGTTCGACACATGGCGAGCCCGAACCATGTCGCCGCCGCGATCACGCTGGTCAACAGCGCAGGCATCAAGAGAGACGTAGGGGCAAATGCCTTGTCTCTGGCACGCCGCCGCTCAACCTCAATCAACCTCGCTGTGCGCACGGTGGACCCTCTCCGGACAGCATTCCGACCGCCCTCGCGGCGGTGGTGATGCGCCGGGAACCCTCACGCGTGGCGCGCGTATTCCAGATACGCGCCTCACTGGCGCGAAACCCTCGAGCGGGCTTGGGTTAGTCCTGCGTGACGGGCGGCGCGGCATCGCGGGCGATGCGACCCAGCACACCGCCCACAAACTTGGCCGAATCATCGGTCGAGAGGTCTGAGGCAAGCTCCATGGCCTCGTCAATGGCGACGGCCGCAGGAACCTCGTCGTTATAGACCACTTCCCAGGTGGCTATCCGAAGCACCGCGCGGTCCACCGCAGGCATGCGGTCGATCGTCCAGTCCTGGGCGGCCTCGGACACGAGCGCGTTGACGGGAAGCCAATTCGCGATGACTCCGTGCACGATGTCGATGCAGTACTGGGGAAGCGGATTTTCACGTCCCGAGAGCGCGATGCGCTCCGCGAGGACGTCTGCCAGGTTCGCTCCGCGCTGGTCGGCCTCAAAGAGGACGTCGATAGCCCTCTTGCGTGCCTTGGTGCGTGCGGCCATTTAGTCGTTCACGCGGCCCTGGTATTCGCCGGTGCCCGTGTTGACCTTGACCTTGGTGCCCACCTCGAGGAACAGCGGGACCTGGATTTCGCGTCCCGTGGACAGCGTCGCGGGCTTGGTGCCACCGCTCGAACGGTCGCCCTGAAGGCCTGGCTCCGTGTACGTGACCTCGAGAATCACGGACGCGGGCAGCTCCACGAACAGCGGGTTGCCGTTGTGCGTCGCGATCATGACCTTCTCGTTTTCAATCAGGAAGTCCTTCGCGTCACCCAACACCATGGGCGTGATGAGCACCTGGTCGAAGGTGTCGGGGTCCATGAAGATGTAGTCGGTGCCGTCGTTGTACAAGTACTGCATGTCGCGGCGATCGACCGTCTCGAACTCCACCTTGGTGCCGGCGTTGAAGGTCTTGTCGACCACCTTGCCGGTCATCACGTTCTTCATCTTGGTGCGCACAAACGCCCCACCCTTACCGGGCTTGACGTGCTGGAAGTCGATGACCGTCCAGAGGTTGCCGTCGAGGTTGAGCACGGAGCCGTTCTTGATGTCGTTCGAGGTCGCCACGATATTCCTTGCGTTGGTGTGTACAGGGCACTGCGTTCAAAAGGCCGTCGGCCAGTCTAGCCGACGCGCTGGGCCACGGCCTGAAGGGCCAGCCGATACGAGTCGATACCGAGCCCCGCGATGGTTCCCGTTGCCACGCCGGAGATGACCGACGTGTGCCTGAATTCCTCACGGGCGTGCGGGTTGGTCAGGTGAACCTCGATGAGCGTGAGGCCCCCGGAGGTGACGAGCGCACACGCGTCGCGCAGGGCGTACGAGTAGTGGGTGAAGGCCGCCGGGTTGAGGATCACGTGCCAACCGTTGTCGACGGCCTCGTGCATCCAGTGCACAAGATCGGCCTCGCTGTCGGATTGCCGCAGTGTCGCCTCGAGCCCCACGTGCGAGCCCCATTCCATGACGAGGGCGGCAAGCTCGTCGTGAGTCGTGGAGCCGTACTTCTCGGGTTCGCGCGTACCAAGACGGCCCAGATTGGGCCCGTTCACCACGAGGACGTTGTTCATGGCGTCAGCCTAGCGTCGGCCCGCTGGGCATCACCCCAAGGCTCGCCTAGCGACTGACCGCGGCGTAGGCGGCCACCAGGAGCGCAGGGTCGGGCCCCTCGAGTCGTTGGGGGTTGCCGAGGCCGTGCAGGATCACGAACCGGAGCAGGTCTCCCCTGGTCTTCTTGTCGCGCTTCATCGCGGCGTAGAGAGCGTCCCAGCGTCCGGCCTGGTACGTGGTGGGCAGGCCGATCGAGCTGAGAATCGATCGATGCCTATCCACTTCGGCATCCGATAACTTGCCCACGAGCCGCGCGAGTTCCGCGGCGTAAACCATGCCAACGGACACCGCTGCGCCATGACGCCACTGGTATCGCTCGGTGTACTCGATCGCGTGGCCAAACGTGTGCCCGTAGTTGAGGATCTCCCTGAGGTAGGACTCCTTGAGGTCGGCCGCGACCACCCGTGCTTTGACGGTGACCTTGCGGACGACCAGTTCCTCGAGCACGGGCAGTGCACTCGGGTCGACATACCGCATGTCTGCACCCGCCTCACCACGTGCACCCGACTGCTCGGAGGCCGCGCTCAACACAGAGGCGTTGGCTTCGACGATGTCCAGGATGGTCTCGTCGGCGATGAATCCTCCCTTGATCACCTCCGCCATTCCGGCCACGAGGTCGTGACGTGGAAGGGTCAGCAGGCGTTCCGTGTCACACCACACGCTGAGCGGCTCGTGGAAGGCTCCGACGAGGTTCTTGCCCTCGAGCGTATTGATGCCCGTCTTGCCGCCCACCGCAGCGTCGACCATGGCAAGCAGCGTGGTCGGCACCTGGATGACGTCAATGCCGCGCAGCCACGTCGCGGCGATGAATCCCGCCAAGTCCGTGACGGCGCCACCGCCCAGCCCGATCACCACGTCTGAACGAGTGAAGTCGGATTTGCCGAGTACCTGCCAGCAGAAGGCCATAACCTCTGCCGTCTTGCCCTGCTCGGCGTCGGGGACCTCGGCTCGTACCGGGGTGATCCCGCGGGCCTCAATCTCACGGCTCAGGGCATCCGCCCGCGCGGTCATCGGCGCCGAATACACGATCAGCGCCTTGGAGACTCGATCGGGAATCGACGCGACGATGTCAGCATCAAGCCCTCGGCCAACCGTGACGTCATAGGGCCGCGATGTGGCGACCGTGATGGTGGTCATGACGTCACCTCGGACAGCGTTGCGGCAATCTCGAGCGCAATATCGCTAGGCGTCCGGTCGTCTGTCAGCACGGTCATGGTCGCGAGCTCCTCGTAGAGGGGACGGCGAGCCGCCATGAGGCCGAGCCACTGTTGGCGCGGATTGCCGAGCAGGAGCGGCCTGGTGGCGTTGAGGCCAACGCGCGGCACCACGGCGGTCAGGCTCACGTCAAGGAAGACCACGACCCCGCCGTTCGCCTTGTAGGCCTTGAGCGCGTCCTGCGTGGCCTCCGCAAGCGGCGCTCCCCCACCGAGGCTCAGCACTCCGGAATCCTGTTCAAGCGCCATCGCGACCGCGGTGACCTCGAGCGCCCTGAACGCGGGCTCACCCTGATCCACAAAGATTCCGGCGACCGATGTCCCTGCCACCGCCTCGATGTCAGCGTCTGAGTCCCTCAGCGTCTCTCCGAGCAGCCTGGCGAGCGCGGCGCCCACCGAGGACTTGCCCGCCCCAGGAGGGCCCATGAGGACGACGCGAGGGCCCATTAGCGTTGCGTCACGGGGATCGCTGCCTTGTAGGACGCGATATTGCGTCGTACCTCGCCCACGGAGTCTCCGCCGAACTTCTCGAGTAACGCATCGGCGAGTGTCAACGCCACCATCGCCTGCGCCACGACGGCAGCAGGCGCGACCGCACACACGTCAGACCGCTGGTGCTGCGCCTTCGCGGCCTCGCCCGTCGCGGTGTCGATCGTGTCGAGCGCGCGAGGCACCGTGCTGATGGGCTTCATCGCGGCGCGCGCACGCAGAGGCTCGCCGTTGGTCATGCCGCCCTCGACACCGCCCGCGCGGTTGGTGCGGCGCACGACCTTGCCATCACGGTGCTCAATCTCATCGTGTGCGACCGAGCCGCGCCGCCCAGCGGTCGCGAAACCGTCGCCGATCTCCACGCCCTTGATGGCCTGGATGCCCATGAGGGCGGCCGCGAGCTTAGCGTCGAGGCGTCGATCGCCGTGCACATGGGTTCCGAGCCCGACGGGAAGGCCATAAGCGACCACCTCGACGACGCCGCCCAGGGTGTCGCCGTCCTTCTGGCACTGATCGATCTCCGCGATCATCGCGGCCGATGTGGCTGCGTCGAAACACCGAATAGGGTCCGCGTCCAGCGCGGCGCCGGCGTTGGGACCTGGAAGCGGGGCGTCCTCGGGGACCCGAACCGGGCCCACCTGCAGGGTGTGCGACACAAGCTTGATCCCCGCGGCCTGCTCAAGGAAGGCCTCGGCCACCGCGCCGAGCGCGACCCTGGCCGCGGTCTCACGAGCCGACGCGCGCTCAAGAATGGGACGGGCGTCGTTGTGCGCGTACTTGTTCATCCCCACGAGGTCGGCGTGCCCTGGTCGGGGCCTCGTCAACGCCGCAGCGCGGCCACCCTCGAGTTCACTCGGGTCAACGGGATCGGCAGACATGACCGCCTGCCATTTGGGCCATTCCGTGTTGCCCACCATGATCGCGACAGGCCCGCCCTGGGAGACGCCGTGACGCACTCCCCCAAGGATGGTGACCTGATCCTGTTCGAACGCCATGCGCGCACCGCGGCCGTAGCCGAGGCGACGTCGCGCGAGGGCGGCCTGAACGTCCGCCGTGGTGATCTCCACCCCGGCGGGGAGCCCCTCAAGCGTTCCTACGAGGGCCGGTCCGTGTGATTCTCCTGCAGTGAGCCATCTGAGCATGGGTGCCATTCTTCCATGGACGCCACGCAGTAATGGCGCAGGCCGCCGAAGCGAGCTGCGCCATTACTTCACCAAGAACTACGGAGTGACAGGTTGGAACGGATTCCTGACTGTCCCGGTAAACGGCTCGACGCCGTCCAACTCGTCCACCTCAACGGGGCTGGTCGCGTCGATGACCACAAAGGCCATGGCATTCACTGTGACACTCCAGTCGCCTACCGCTAGTGCCGGACGCCCAGGAGAGGCCTCCGCGCCATCGGAGCGCAGGATAGCGAATCCCGACAGCGTCATGTAGCGATCCTGTTGGGTATGGAGCAGATTAATGAATTTCAGCACCGAATCCGACGTGCCCTCGACAACGACCGAGAACTGGATAGCGACCAAGCCCTCGACAACGGGGCCCGCCACGGTCTCGGACGTCGCGGTAGTACCGTCCGTCGCATCGGCGGTGGCCGCCACTCCGTCCTCCGTGCCAGCGTCCTCCGTGCCAGCGTCCTCCGTGCCAGCGTCCTCAGTCCCTGTGGTCGCAGTGCCTGCGTCTTCGGTTCCGGCAGTAGCGGTTGCTGTGTCCACGGCTCCCGAGGCTGCGGTGGCGTCTCCCGATGCTGACAGGGCCTCGCCATCAATGGGCACAATCGCCTCGACACGCGATTCGACGTGAGCGACACCTGCTGTTTCTCCCGTGCTGACCAAGAGTCTTTCGAGCGCGTCAGTTTCCGGCAGGCTCGGCATCTGTTCACCGATGGCGTCGAGATCCGCTTGCCACTCGTCGACGTGGGTAGCGAGTTCCTTCAACACAACAAGACGAGACTGGAGCGTCTCGTTGTCAGAAATCGTGTAGTCACGTTCCTCGTTCGCGCTCGTCGCAGCGTCAAGTTGCGGCTTCACCAACAAGAGATAGCCCGCCACCATCAGGACGATGGCTCCTAGGACCGAGAGGAGAAGTCCCGTCCGACCATTTTGTTGACTCATGCGCCCGTCTCGCCTTCGGCATCGGTAGTTGCGTTGTCACCGGACACGTCTTCCGGTATTACCAACCGTCCAGACAGAGCGTTCAGCGTCACCCTGGCGGTGATGTCGAACGTCCACACCGGTGCGTCCGATTCTGCGACCTGCTCGATGCGACTCGAGCCAAAGGTGACCTCGCTGAGGCCACTCACAGCAGACAGGCTGGTGATCGCGTCTGCGACGAGGGCTGGCGACGTTGCACTACCTGAAATCGACAACTGCCCGAGGTCCGTCTGCGCAAAGGGAGTGCCCGAGTTGAGATTGAACCCCGTCTGTGGTGACGCCTGCGTCATCTGGATTTGGCTGAGCTGCACACCAGCCGGCATCGCCGACGCAATCGCGGCGAGATAGTCGTCCCACTGCACGTCGGTGGCACCTGCCCACGCCTGCGCGGTCATCCCCGTCTCATGCTGCAGTTTCGCTACCCCCACGTAGTCGTAGCTCGCCACCTCAGCCGTAAGGTCGGCACGGGTATTTCGCGCATCCTCAAGATTCGACTCAGCCACCGTGTGCACACCAAGGGCGACAAACCATCCGAAGACCACAAGCGCAAGCGAAGCGATGATGATCAGCATCGAGATCCACCGCATACGGGCGCGCTCGCGACGCAACCCGAACTCCGGTGGGATGAGGCTAACCTGCGGAAGCGCTGGTGCTCCAACGCTAGGCGATACGGGGCTCATTTTTGCTCCCGGAGAGTCAGGCCTGCCGCGCACGCGATGAGCTGCCGCGCGGAGGAGAGGGCATGGGTACCGGCGCTCGTACCACCGGTGAGGTGAGCGTTCGGATCACCCAGAATCAGAGGCATCCGTGTACGGCTGGCAAGGGCCTGCGGCAGGCCGTTGATCAGCGAGCCACCGCCTGTCAACACGATCTGAGTGGGAGCGTCGGCATTTGCCGTCGACGCGTAGTACACGATGGTCTGACGGATGCCGTCCAGGAGATTCATCATCTGTCCCTGGACCGCCTGTGCCACCTCGGGAGGTAGCTGCGTATGCGCGTCGGCATGGAGCGCCCTGTGGGCATCGGCCGCGCTGAAGGGGCCAGCGGCGCTTAGCGCGTCGACAACGCTCAGTGTTCCGCCGTCGAGGTAGCGAACGAGCTTTGGAACTCCCCGCGAGAACACAGCCACTGTCGTCGTGCGTGCGCCGATATCGACAAACGTGACAACCTCGCCCATCGTGGCGCTGGTCGCGAGCGAACGGTAGATAGCGAACGCGGAAAGGTCAATGGCCTGGAGGTTGAGCCCTGCTCGTTCGGTGGCCTCGAGCACTCGCGTGGCGGTCTCCTTCGACACAGCCACAAGCATTCCGTGCATGGTGGGTCGGGACTCTACCGACTCAGACCACGTCGGATAGAAGTCGAGCACCGCCTCGTCGGCGGGCATCGGAAGCACGTCTTCCACATAGAGTGCGAGCGACTTCTTCGCCTGTGAAAGCGGCATTTCTGGCAACGTCACCTCACGCACGGCGATCGACGTCGCGCCGATTCCGACGACCGCGTCCTTGGTCTTGATACCCGCGGAACTCATCGCGTGACGAATTGCGGTGCCGACAGCGCCGGAATCGATCACCACGCCAGCACGCACGGCCCCCATCGGCACCTCTGCCGTGCCATAGGCCCGCAAAGCGCCTTGGCGGCCATCCTTGCCCTGCACATCGACCTCTGCGACGTGCACAGCTGACGATCCAATATCCACGCCGAGCAATCGTTTGCTCACAACCACCACACGTCCTTTCTAGGGCGACGACTCTTCGACAGGGCATTCACGATCCAGCCCCCACTACTCCGAGATATACATCGGCCAACGCAGGCCCCGACATGAGGCCCACCCACATTCCGACAAGAATTGCTGGCCCGTACGGTATCCGCGTCTTGGCAATCGATCCCCGGCGCATCCCCACAATGACCGCCGCGATGAGGCCAAGGAAGGGCGCCGCGAACAGGCCTACAGCAAGTTGGGCCCAGCCCAGGTAGCCCGCCACCATCCCGATGAGTGGCGCAAGCTTCACGTCCCCAAACCCGATCCCCTTTGGGTAGACCAGCCACAATCCGCCATAGATACCCAAGGCAATCCCCGCACCGGCCGCCGCACGCCACAGCGAGCCAGATCCGTGGGCCACCAGAAAATCGAGTATGAGGCCCGCTCCGATAATCGGGTACGAGGGAGCCACGAGCGCATCAGGAAGACGCATATGCAACACATCGATCACGCTGAGTACCGTGCCGAGCCACAGCATGTACGCCAGCACCGTGGCCAGCACCAGGTCGTCGACCGTCAGGAACACCAGACCAAACCCGGCGCCCATACCGATCTCAATCAGCGGATACCGCGGCGAAATTGGAGTGGCGCACGACCGACACTTGCCACGCAACAGCAACCAAGACAGCACCGGGACATTGTCGTACCAGGCAATGGGCGCAGAGCACTCCTCACAGCGACTGCGGCCGGTCTGCCATTGCTCACCCTTGGGGACGCGCTCGATGAGCACGGTTGCGAAGGATCCGAATACCAGGCCGACGAGCACTGCGCCCGTCACCACAATCACGAGGACGAAACCTCCCGCTTGCCCAGGAGCTGCACGTCAAAGCCATCTTCCCCTGCTTCCCAGAGGATCTCACCCGGGATCGTCAGGGTCTCGAATTGAAGGTCGAGATAGCCCTTGAAGTACACGGATCCCGCAAACACCTGACCGTACATGTCGTTGACGCTGGGGCTCTTGCCATCAGAGAAGAACAGGTGCTTGGTGTACCACATGATCGGTACATCTGGACTGGTGGTCAAAATGTTCGTGGAGCACAGGTTGTAGCGCGTGGCACTCGAGCACGAGGTGGAGCCGGAGTAGGAAGGAACACCGGAGTCCGGCACGATGATCCACACGTTGTGGCGCGCGCCGTCACCCGAGACGAAGTTGAGTGTTCCGTCGTTGTAGAAGCCCGTCACCATGAACGCCGTGTCCGCATTGACCACGATGTTGTTCGTCGACGAGAAGTTCACTGTCGCGCATCCGCTCACGGACTCACGCAGGTCGTACACCGTGGGCGTCGATGGCAGGTTGATGGTGCTGTTGTAGTACTGCGAGTCAAATTTGCAGTTCGCGACGTAGGACGAGTCGTAGTACGAGTTGCCCCACCAGGACTTCTTTTTCCACTGCAGCAGGCTCACAAAGTCCGAGAGGTGCTTCTCGTCCATGTTGTACGCGTTGTGCCAGTTCGTGAAGTTGTACTGAACACTGGGAAAACCTCGAGCCGGTTTAACCTCGACGTCCGCGACTGCGGTCTTCACCGAGCCGTCTGCGGAGAGCTTGTAAGAATTTGAGATGGTTCCCCCGAGCGTCACGTCGCCCGCCGTCGTGAGGTTCAATGCGTTGGACGCAAGCGAGAGGCTTCCGGGGCTGGTGAAGTCGCCGCAGATGAACTTGTTGTTGCATCGGTAGTTCACCTGACTGTTCGTGGCTGCGCTGCTCTTGCTAAATGAAGTGTTGCCACCCACATAGACATCGCGGTCGAACCAGCACCACTCCCTGATATCGGCGTTGCCGTTAGCCACGACCACGTCCGCCTCGATCTCGAGCTGCCGGTTGGTGGTGGGCAGGCACGAGAAGTTGCCGTTGTCGACCCAAATGTCGGGGCTTCCGTCGTCGGCCTCAGAGAACACGTCGGGAGTACCCTCCATGATCATGTTCTGAGCCGCATAGATTCCGGGGAGCTTCACCGAGCCACCACGCGCCTTGAGAGCCAGCGTCGCTTCGATCACGCGCACGGGCTGAATTCCCGTGACGGCTGCGGTGGGCTTCGAGGTGGCTCGTACGATCGCATACTTCGCGTCAGCGGACAGGACCCCTCCCGAACACGGGATGAGGGTCGTGAAGTCGTCGGCGTAGTACTCGATTTTCACGGCCACGGTGGTCGCCTGCGTGCCCGTTCCCACCTGGACAGGGCTGAAAGAGGGTGCGCCGCACGGGACAGAGGTCTCGAGTTCGGCCATCGTCGCGTCGACCGCGCCCTCTGCCGAGTGGATGCCTTCGGTGCGGACCCGGTCTCGTCCCGAATTGTTTGCCGTCGAGATAGTGAGTGAGACGATCACGATCAGCACGGCCATCACGACAAATGCGACCGCCATCGCCGCGACAATCGCGATTCCGCTGTCGTCTTTCGTCCTCACCTCAAGGTGTCGGAACATGTGCGCACTCCAATCCGCCGCTTCCAAAGATGGTGTTCCGCCCTGTGACGGTCGTCGTAATCAGTGCCGCCTTGCCCATGTCGTCGGTGCCCTCTGTGCGAACCCTCAGCGTGATCTTGAGGCTCTTCATGACCGAGTCGGTACCTGAGGCGTCGTCCATGGAGAAGGGAGCGTAGGTGGTCGCATCCGCAGCCGAAAAGGGAGTGCGTGGCGCAATCAAGCCCGTCGCCACCTGTGTCCACCCAGACGTGTCATCGGGGACCCACGCGGGCCAGGACCGAAACTCCAGGTTTCCGGTCCCATCTGCGTCGAACTCAACGCGCCACTGTGCGCACGTCTCGATCCCGCCTCGCGATGTCAGAATCCGGACCGAGTACCCTGCGGGAACCCCCGCGGCGCTCACACTCTCGGCGCTCGGGTCCTTAATCACGGAGCCGGAGCGGATCTGTGAATCCAGCTGAGCCACCGCAAGCCGCATCTCGTCTGCGGTGTCGGCGCGGGCGACGGCATCCTTCGCCTGGTTCATGCTCATGATGAAGGCGCTCATGATGATCGCCATCAGCAGACTGAAGACCGACATCGAGATCATCAGTTCGATGAGCGAGAATCCTTCGTCCCGATCCTTGCGTCTAGGCATCTGCTGGCTCCGTGTACTGGGCGAGGGCATTTGCGCCGTTGAGCAGAGCCACGCCCTCGAGAACATAGGCATCGCCCGTGAGGGGCTCGACGGTCACCCTCACAGTGACCGAGATCAGCCCCGTGTCTACCTGAATTCGGCATCTATCCACCGTGCAGTCCGACCCCGAGTCCCGTGTGCTTGGAGCCGAGACGCTCACCGTGGCCTGCGCGGAAATCGTCATGTCGAGGGCCGTCCACGTGACGGCACCGGTTGACGCGGAGGTGGCGGTAGCGTCGCCCACCGCAATCGTGGAGTAGGAGAAACCGTTCCAGTAGGAAATGGTCGCGCGACGCACGTACGTTCCTGGGGTGGTCTGCTGCGAGCCCCCGCGCTGAACCAAGACACTGTCTCGATAGCCAGAAATGGTCACGAGCCCGTTGCTCGCGGCGCCGCTATCCCATCCCCCTGACGCAAACTTGCCGATGGTCACGGTGGGGAGATACGAGTTCGCCCCGGCGGATACACATCCGGCGCCTGTGAGTGCTGAGCATCCAGTCGCCCCCGCGATCCCCACCGAACCACCTTGCACGTAGCGCCCCACCCAGGCGCCACTCTTGCCTGCAGCACTGGGCGCCATCGCCACCAGATTGAGCGTTTGAGTTCCGAGAGCGTTCGTGTAGCTCCAACTGGCGCCTAGCGTGCTTACGCCGCTCGCGCTCGTGGAACTCGCGGCACATGGCTGTCCCGCGGGCACAAAACTTCCGCTAGGGGTGGCACACGAGGTGGTCGTCGAGGCGGTCACCGTTCCGGACCGCCCGTCATCGCCTCTCACGGACACCGTCGCCGTTCCACTCACCGACGTGAATGACGGAGTGCCCGTTCCTGAGGTAAAGCCTCCGTGGGCAGCCGGTGCGTTGGCGTCAACGGTGTTATTGCTTGCCTGCGCCAACAGGGATCCTCCGCCGACGAGCGTCGCCGTACCGCTCGCCAGCATGGGGCTGATGCTCGACAGCGGATACACGACGGAGCCCGATGTTACCGAGCTCTGGGCCGAGTCGACCGAGGCTTGTGCTTGAGCAGAACTCGCACTCAGCGCCGATGAGGTACTTCCGGGTACCACGCTGGTCTGGCCGCCGGTCGTGCCCGTGGCGGTGTCGTACGTGTAGGAACCCAGCAGTGCATTGACGGACGCGGCGTTCGAAGAAGCGCGATACGTCGGTTGGCATGATGTGAGGAACGGTGCGACATCAAGATTTCCGCAGCCTCCTCCGGGTGCGTAGGCGGTTGACAACACCACAGTGCGATTCAAAACCCCTGTCGTGCCCCGTCGCCACTCCACCACGACGGCGAGCCCTATGGCACCAGTGACACCCTCGGAGTTGGCGGTGACGTATCCCTTGACCACGTAGGTGTTGCCGTTACCCTCCGGATCGGTCACCTTGCGCGCGTTGGAACCGGTGGCGTCAAACAACGGAACCCTGGGGACCGTGAGGTTTTGGTCAGAGGCCCCGGCGGGAGCGACCGTCACTGCGAGCGTGGTGCCCTGCACTGTCAGGTATCCCCCGGAGATCAGCAAGTCGCCACCTGAGGCCGTGAGGTAATTGGAGGCCATGCCCTTGCGCAACACGTTCCAAGGGAGCGCCCGAAACTGCTCCATCGCCTCGTTAGCTAGCGCCGTAGCGGTGATGCGCGCGCCCGACGTCGCGTTGGTTTGAAGGGTGCGCACCTGGACCGTAATCAGCGAGACCATCACGATTCCGATGATCACCATGGAGATCAACAACTCAACCAACGTGAATCCTTCGTCACGTTGGCTCAGCTCACGTCTCCGATGACCTAGTCGCACTTCGTTGTCCCTCCGTTGCGAAACCCCTGAGTATTGCAGTTCCATGGGGGGCGACGGTTTCCCGTGTCGCCCCCCATGGAAGGTGCAGATATGAACTACGCGCAGGGGCCCTCTTCGAGTCCACCCTGAGCCGAGTAGCGGAAGCCCACAGTGGCCTTGTCGCCCTTGGTGTTAATCACGTCAACGCACCAGTTGGTCGAGTCGATCGCGGTACCGGTTCCACGCTGCTCAAGGCCATCGCCCAGCAGCACGTTGGCGGAAGACTTGCCCACGGGGGTGACGACGGCGGGGGTGCCACTGGTGATCGAGTAGGTCTTCGCGGTGGTGTCCTGAGTGAGGGTCGGGATGGCGGTGCCATCGACGTAGTACGTGGCAACTTCCTTGCCGAGCGTCGAGACGTCGGCCTTGGCTGCGGAGTCTTCGGCCTTCTTGCGCTGGTTGAGGAAGATCGGGATCGCGATCGCGGCAAGGATGCCGATGATGATCATGACCACGAGGAGTTCGATGAGGGTGAAGCCCTTGTCTTCCTTCGCCATGTGCTGACGAATGCGTGCCATCATGTTAATTCTCCCTTAATGTCAATTTACATTGTGATGAGTTAAGGACGCCATTTCCGGCGTCCCCCTACCGCGGCAAGATGACCTGCCACGGCAAAGCTTTTTATGTGACTAGATCGAATACCGAGAAGATCGGCATATACAGCGCAATGACCATAAAGCCGACGATCCCTCCGAGCACCGCAATCATGATGGGCTCGATCAGGCTTGTCAAGGCCTCTGTGGTGGCTTCCACTTCCTGATCGTAGAAGTCGGCGATTTTATCCAGCATCCCATCGAGCGCGCCGGTGTCCTCCCCCACAGTCATCATCTGTACGACCATCGGAGGGAATACAGAGTGCTGCGCCAATGGACGTGCCAGCGAGTTTCCGCTACGCACCGATTCGCGGACGTCGCTAGCGGCATTCTCAATAACAATGTTGCCGCTTGCTTCTCCCACAATTTCAAGCGATTGCAGAATGGGAACGCCCGCGCGGAGCATCGCGCCCAGGTTTCGGGTGAATCTGGACAAAGCGACCTTTTGGGTCAAACCGCCGAACACTGGGATCTTGAGATAGACCGGCTCAACCTTCTGACGGAAGCCCTTCTTGCGCTTATTCGTGTTCCACAGGTAGGTGCCAACGACGCCGAGCACAAGAAGCGGCACAATGCCCACCTTCAGCCCAGTGGACATGTTCACGAGGATCTGGGTGAGGAATGGAAGATCTCCTCCCAGGTTCTCAAACATCTTCTGAAACACGGGAACGATGAAGAGCAGCATGCCGATCACCGCGAGTATGGCGATGATGAACACCACGACCGGATAGGTCATCGCCGACTTCACCTTTGAGCGCAGCTTGACCTCGGACTCAAAGTTGGTAGCGATCGACTCGAGGACGCTATCCAAGAAACCGCCGACCTCGCCGGCTCGCACCATGTTGAGCATGAGCGGAGGGAAGGCCTTGGGATGCTTGGCTAACGCCTGAGACAGTGAACGCCCTGACTCGACATCGGTACGCACGGTTTGCAGGATACGTGCCAGCGCCTGATTCTCCGTCTGTTCCGAGAGGATGGTGAGTGAACGCAGCAGGGACAGGCCCGCGGAGATCATGGTCGCCAGCTGGCGCGACATGATCGAGATGTCCTTGAGCCCAATGCGGTCGGTAAGCCCAGGGATCTTGATCTCAGCCTGCAGCCCCCCCGTCTTGACCTCCGTTATGGAAACGGGCGCCAGGCCCATGTCCCGGAGCCGCCCGGAGACGACGGCCTCAGAGGTCGCCTCGATGGACCCCTTCTGCACCTTGCCACCGGCGTCGCGGACCACATAGTCGAACTTCTTTGTTGCTGTTGCCATGGTTATGCCCCTTGCCCTGCGGTCCTACCGGCGAGGCGACTAAACTCCTCGACGCTGTGACACACCTCGAGCGCCGCCTCATATGAGATCGCGCCACCTTTGACTAGCTGGGCTAGGTGCTGGTCCATGGTTTGCATGCCCAGCCCCGCCCCTGCTTGAAGTGCGGTGTAGATCTGGTGCGTTTTGCCCTCGCGAATCAGGTTCCTGATTGCCGGAGTGGCGATCAGCACCTCGGTCGCTGCTGCGCGCCCCGGGCCATCGTGCCGCCGCAAGAGTGTCTGAGACACGATTCCCTGGAGCGCCGTGGCCAACTGTGTCCGGATCTGGCCCTGTTGCCCGGAAGGAAAGACGTCAATGATGCGGTCGATCGTCTGCGCGGCGTCCTGGGTGTGGAGCGTGGCAAACACTAGGTGGCCGGTCTCGGCGGCGGTCAGCGCCACCTGAATGGTCTCGAGGTCGCGCATCTCTCCGATGAGGATGATGTCGGGATCTTGGCGTAGTACGTGGCGCAACGCAAGCTGGAACGAGTGAGTGTCCGTACCAATTTCGCGCTGGTTGACGAGCGACCGCTTGTGGCGATGGAGGAACTCGATGGGATCCTCGACGGTAACGATATGCGCGCTACGGGTCCGGTTCGCGGCGTCAACGAGCGACGCGAGAGTCGTGGACTTGCCCGAACCGGTGGGACCTGTTACCAGCACGAGGCCGCGAGGCAGCTGGGCGAACCCTGCGACGATCGGCGGAATTCCCAACGCCTCGAGCGCCTTGATCTCATACGGAATCACACGGAAGGCCGCTCCCGTGGAGTCGCGCTGCCGGTACATGTTGACGCGGAACCGGGCCTCTCCCACCAGAGCGTGAGAGAAGTCGAGCTCGAGTTCCTCTTCAAACTTTTCGCGCTGCCTCTGCGTCAGAAGCGAGTACAACGAACGCCTCAGGCCGTCGGGGCTCAGCACGTCCATCCCCGGCAGAGCCGCGAGCTGGCCATCGAGCCTCACCATGGGCGGAGCACCTGTGGTCAGGTGCAGGTCTGAGGCGCCTACGCGAAGCATCATCCGCAAGGCCTCTGAAACGTCGAGGTCGCCGGCCTGCATGTCTTGGGCACTGCCGATGCGGTTCGAGGATGCCGTCCCCGAGATGCCAGGCGTGTGCGCGGGTGCGGCCTGGCGCGGCTGGCTAGGCACCGCAGGGGCAGGAGCGACTTGTGGAGCCGCGGGGGCCTGATTGTTTTCGGGCTGCTGCATTACGGGTGTGTACCCGCCAGCGGCAGGAGCCGATCCCCATTGTTGGGGCGCACGCCCATGACCATCGTCGTGAATGCTCATTGCAATCGCCCTTCGCTCACTCTCTTGACAGCGCTCATCACTTCACGATCCTCAGCAGTTCTTCAAGCGTGGTGAGGCCATCAAGCACCTTGGCCCAACCGTCCATCAACAAACTCTCCATGCCGCCCCGTGCCGCCTCCCGAGCGATCTCCGATGACGAGCAGCGCGTCACGGTGAGGCGTTCGATCTCCTCGGTGACCACCATGACCTCGTGCAACGCAAGACGCCCGCGATAGCCCGTCTGCGAGCAGTGGGTGCATCCCACAGGAGCCCACAACGTCAAGACAGGCTCGGTCACCATTTCTCGCAACCTGTCGGGCAAGGCCTTCGCGTCGACCTGAGTCTCAACGCGGCACTGGGTGCACAGTCGGCGCGCCAATCGTTGTGCCACCACACAGTCAACAGCGGAGCCCACGAGGAACGGCTCAATTCCCATCTCGATCAGTCGAGTGATCGCACTCGGTGCGTCATTTGTGTGAAGAGTCGAGAGCACGAGGTGACCCGTGAGGGCAGCCTCGATGGCGATCTGCGCCGTCTCACCGTCACGGATCTCACCTAGGAGCACCACGTCGGGGTCGGCACGCAGAATGGACCGCAGGGCCGCGGCAAACGTCATGCCCGCCTTGGGGTTGACCTGCACCTGGTTGATTCCAGGGATCCGGTACTCGACGGGGTCTTCGACCGTGATGACGTTGATCTCGGGCCGAGCGATCTGGTTGAGGGTCGCGTACAGGGTGGTCGATTTGCCGGAACCGGTGGGCCCGGTGACCAGGATCATCCCGTATGGCTTGGTGAAGGACCCGGCGAAGACCTTGCTGTTGTGCTCTCGCAGGCCCAAATCCTCAAGTTCCATCGTCGCCGTCGCGTTGTCCAAGATACGCATGACGACCTTTTCGCCCCATACGGTGGGGAGCGTCGCCACCCGGAGGTCGACCTTGCGGCCCTGGTGGACCACGGAGAGTCGACCGTCCTGCGGCTTGCGTCGCTCGGCGATGTCGATGTCCGACACAATCTTGATGCGCGAGATCATGCCGTTCTGTGTCGCCTTGGGTGCCCGCTGCATCTCATGGAGCACGCCGTCGATGCGGTAGCGGATGACGACGTGGTTCTCAGCCGGCTCGATGTGAATATCAGAGGCGCGGTCTTGGATGGCCTGGGTGATGATGAGATTCACGAATCTCACGATCGGCGCATCATCCTCGATGACGGAGCCCATGGACGCGAGGTCGATGCCCTCCGACTCCTCGCCGATCTCGCCCTGCAGGTCCATCAGTTCAGCGTCTGACCTGCAATAGCGGTTGATCGCGGACAAGACGTCGTCGTGGGTCGCGACCACGGGAACGCACTTGAGGCGAGTCACCGCCCGAATATCGTCAAGCGCCATGACGTTCGCGGGATTTGACATCGCGACCTTGACGACGCCGTCAGTAATGCTCAACGGAAGCGCCGTGTGCCTGCGACACAGGGCCTCAGTCACCATGGACACGACCGCGCGGTCCACCGGGTACTTGTCGAGTTCAACAAATTCCATGCCCACCTGGTGAGCGAGTGCTCGAACCAGTTGTGGCTCGCTTACGACACCTCGCTCCACGAGGGTGCGGCCGAGCGTCTGTCCGCGCTCACGCTGCTCGTCGATGGCTTCCATCAACTGCTGTTCGGTGAGAACGCCGTCAGCGATCAGAATCTCGCCCAGCTGCTGCACTACGCCTCCAGAGTGGTGATGACGCCCCCGCACGTCAGGAGCCGAACATAACATCGGCACGAACTGTAGGAAAAGAAACTATGAGTTAGTCAACACGCGAGAAAGTGCCTCATCCATCGCCGTCAACGGTGCTTCTTTGCCCGTCATCAGTCGTACTTGTTCGCCAGCCTGATGCAGCAACATGCGCACGCCTGGCACGAATGTTCCGCCCGCTGAGACCCAACCCGCGGCGAGAGGAGTGATCCTCGGCGCGTAGACGGCATCAAGCAGGACACCGGACGCCTGAGTCGTCGACTCGCCTAGCCTCTCCGCAAAGCCGGTGCCCGCGTCTGCCGGGATGGTCGACATGACGACATCGACTCGTGTCAGAGCGCTGATCGTTTCGTCCTTCCCGATATCAACGATTCGCACGCTCACCCCTAGACGGTGCGCGGTCCTCATCAGGTTGCCCGCGCGGGCCCTGTCCCGCACCGCCACCGTAAGCGACGTCGCTCCGATCGAGGCCAGCGCGGCGAGCGCCGACGTCGCGGTGGCGCCCGCGCCAAGGATCAGCGCCGAACCACAGCGAGAGACCCCTACCTCGCGAAGCGACGCCGTGATCCCATGGATGTCGGTATTTGCTCCCACCCAATGGCGGTACTCCCCCACCCCTGACGGGATGAGGGTGTTCACAGGCCCGACGAGTTTTGCCTGCGGCTCAACAAAGTCCGCGAGGCGCGCCGCCTCGTTCTTGAGCGGCATCGTGACCGAAAGCCCCGCCCACTCGTCGCTAAGAGACGTGAGAAACGCTGCTAGATCAGGGACGTCCACGTCGATTGCGTCATATGACCAGTCCAGCCCGAGTGCCTCATAGGCGGCACCGTGCAATGTAGGCGAGAGCGAATGAGAAACGGGATGCCCGAGGACCGCCGCGCGCCTCATCAGCCGTCGGTGGACTGGTTGTCCCTGACCCACTGCTGAAGTGTCTGCACGTTCACCTGGTGCTCGGGGAAGGTCTCCGCATAAGCGGTCTCGCCCGTGGCGAGGTTGACCGTCACAAAGAACAGGAAGCTGTGCTGAGACGGGGTAACCGCCGCCGCGATCGATGACGCACCAGGCCCGGCAATCGGACCGGGGGGCAGCCCCTTATACAGGTACGTGTTGTACGGGGAGTCCGTCGCACGATCGTCATCCGACGTGAACGCGCCCTCACCCGGTGCGACGTACTTCACCGTTGAGTCGAATTCGAGCTTCATATCCAGAGCGAGCCTGTTGTAGATCACACCAGCGATCATGGGGCGGTCTTCGGTGAGCTTCGCCTCCATCTCGACCAGCGACGCGACCGTGAGGATGCGTTCGCGGTCGGCAGCAGCGACTCCCTGGGCGTCAAGCTGCGTGATGGTCTCCGTGATCATCGCTTGCAGCGCCTTGACAGGAGTGACGCCAGGGTCGAACTGATACGTCGAGGGGAACAGCCAACCCTCGAGGTTGCCGCCAGCCTCTGCGGGAAGACCGAGCGCGTCGGTGTCCTCAGCTGTAGCGGTCACCTCGTCGACTGTCACCCCGGTCGCCTCGGCGATCTTCTGGAAGTAGTAGTCGAGGGTCAGGCCCTCGGGGATCGTGATGCTACGAAGTTCCCTGTTGTTGGGGTCGAGGAGTGCCTCGAGTGCGTACACGGCCTTCATCTCGCGTTGGAGCAAGTAGTAACCGGGCTGGATGCCGCCCGAGTCGGGGTCCGCGTTTGACACGGTGATATATGCCTCGCGGGACGCCACCACACCGGCCTCGTACAACGTGGTCGCGATCGTCGAGCCAGTGTCACCGGGGGCAATGATCACCTGAACTGTGCCCTGGCCGGCGTCCGTGTAGTCCGCCGCAACGTCGGTATCGGAAGAGGAGATGCCCTTGAGGAAGCTCATCGCGATCGAGCCGCCGATGGCAACCAGCACGAGGCCCACAGCCACGAACACCAGGGCCCACTTGCGTCGGGCCGCGCGGCGACTCTGTCGCTGCAACCGTCGCAAATCTAAGGAGGTAGTGGTCGTCGCCTCGGCCTCGAACAAATCAGTCATGGTTCTCCTCGCGGGCCACTTTCATGGCCACTGTACCCAGGTTCCCCCGCCTGGCTGCATCCAACGCTGTATCGAGAATAACGACAGCCGCGGCTTGGTCAATCACCGATCGCTGGCTCTTTGCGTTTCGCCCCGCCTCACGCATGCTGCGTGAAGCAGACACGGTCGACATTCTCTCGTCCACCAAACGCACGGGGACGCCCGCACGTTCCGCCAGTTCACCCGCGAATACTCGCGCATCGGCCGCGGACGGGCCTTCGGCCCCCGATAGCTTCAACGGCAAACCAACGAAAATCTCGATCACGTCCCGCTCCGCGGCGATAGCCATCACCTCGGCCACCGCCGTAGCGGTACGCGCGACAGTAGATACGGGAAAGGCCATCACTCCGTCGGGGTCGCATGCGGCCACGCCAACGCGCACGGTGCCGACGTCCACACCTAGGCGCACTCCCCTATCCATGAGAGATGACTCTAGCCACGCGAGGCCACGAGATCCATGACCTCGGTGAGTGCCGCCTGGATCGCGGAGACGTCGGTGCCGCCGCCTTGCGCCAGGTCGGGCTTGCCGCCACCGCCGCCGCCAAGCACCGTCGACGCGGCCTTCACCAGGTCACCTGCGCGCATGCCGTTCGCGCGAGCGGCCTCGTTGGTCGCGACCACCACGGACGGTCGGCCTTCGATTGACGCGAACAGCGCCACCACGCTAGGCGCGGAATCTCCGAGACGCGCACGCACGTCGAGGGCAAGCGTTCGCAAGTCGTCTGCGCTTGCGGCGTCTGCCACGGCGACGGCCACCACGCGTGTGCCCTTCATGAGCTCGGAGGCGTCGGCGATGGCACCTGCCGTGGCCAAAAGGGACTGCTGGCGCAGAGAGGCCAGGTCCTTCTCCGCTTGCGAGAGGCGCTCAACCAGGGCGCCCACACGTGCAGTGAGGTCCTGGGGCTGGGTCTTGAGTGAGGCCGTGAGTTCGTTGACAATCGCGCGTTCGGCAGCGAGGTGGCTAAAGGCGTCCGCGCCAACGAAGGCCTCGATACGCCGGGCCCCGGAGCCAACAGAGCCCTCGGACATGACCGTCAGCAATCCGATCTGGCTCGAGTTACCCACGTGGGTACCCGCACAGAGTTCGCGTGAGAACGGGCCACCGATCTCCACCACACGCACGCGGTCACCGTACTTTTCACCAAACAGCGCCATAGCGCCGAGTGACTTGGCCTCGTCGAGCGACATAATCGTCGTGTCCACCGGAAGGTCCTCGCGGATCGCCCTGTTGGCGATGTCCTCGATCTCGCTGCGGGCCGACAAGGAGACGCCCTGGGTCCATGCGAAGTCGAGCCGCATGTAGCCGGGCTTGTTATACGAACCCGCTTGGTTGGCCTGCTTGCCCAGCACCTCGTGGAGCGCGGCGTGAATCAGGTGGGTCGCAGAGTGCGCCTTGGACGCGTTGCGACGGTTGACGGCATCGACCTCGGCCGAGACCGCATCGCCTACGGCGATCGTGCCTTCCTCGACACGCGCGGTGTGGACGATGACGTCCTTCACCGGACGCTGGACGTCCACGACCTCGAGAGTCGCGTTTGAGCCGCGAATCACGCCGCGGTCGGCGTCCTGCCCTCCGGACTCGGGGTAGAACGGGGTCTCGGCAAGCATGACCTCGACCGTGTCGCCCGTGGACGCGACGGGAACGGGCAAGCCGTCCTTGAGGATCGCGACCACCTTGGAGACGCCCTGGAGCTCGTCGTAGCCCCTAAAGACTGACGGAGTAGCGGCGCCGACGGTCTGGTACGCACTCGTGTCTCCGTGGCCGCCCTTCTTGGCCTTGGCATCGGCGCGTGCGCGGTCCTTCTGCTCCTGCATGAGCGATCGGAAGGCAGTCTCATCCACCGCGAGGCCCTGTTCCGCGGCCATCTCGAGCGTGAGGTCGATCGGGAATCCGTAGGTGTCGTGCAGCGTGAAAGCGTCCTTGCCGCCGATGACCTTGCCGCCTGCCGACTTGGTGGTCGTCGCAGCGGTGTCAAAGATCGTGGTGCCCGCGGTCAGCGTGCGGCTAAAGGCGTCCTCTTCCGCCCCGCCTAGGTCGCGAATGCGGGGGAACGTCGTGTCGAGGCCAGGGTACGAGGCGCGCATCGCGTCGTAGCTGGTCTCGAGCAGCGGAATCAGAGAGGCGTCCTGGACGCCCATGAGGCGCATCGAGCGCACTGAACGGCGCAGCAGGCGGCGCAGCACGTAGCCGCGGCCTTCGTTGCCTGGGACGACGCCGTCGTCCATCAGCATGAGGCTGGACCGGACGTGGTCGGCGATCACGCGCATGCGCACGTCGTCCTCGTGGACGGCTCCGTACACACGGCCCGAGATCTCCTCGGCCTTGCGGATCACGGGGATGACCTCGTCGATCTCGTACATGTTGGCGACGCCCTGCTTGAGGAACGCGACACGCTCGAGACCCATACCGGTGTCGATGTTCTTCTGGCGTAGCTCTCCAAGAAGGGGGAACGAGTCCTTGCCGCCGCCTGGTCCACGCTCGTATTGCATGAACACGAGGTTCCAGATCTCGATGTAGCGGTCCTCGTCGACAACGGGGCCGCCGTCCTTGCCGAACTCGGGCCCACGATCGATGTAGATCTCGGAGCAGGGGCCCGCGGGGCCCGGCTGACCGGTCGACCAGAAGTTGTCCTTCATCCCGCGGCGCTGAATGCGCTCATCGGGAAGGCCCGCGATCTGCTTCCACAGGTCCGCAGCCTCGTCGTCGTCGTGATAGACGGTGACCCACACGGTCTCGGGGTCGAAGCCATACTTTCCGTCGGCCTCGGAGCCCGTGATCAGGTCCCAGGCGTAGGTGATGGCGCCTTCCTTGAAGTAGTCGCCAAACGAGAAGTTGCCGTTCATCTGGAAGAACGTGCCGTGACGCGTGGTCTTGCCCACCTCCTCGATGTCGAGGGTGCGGATGCACTTCTGCACGCTGGTCGCACGCGGCCATGGCGGCTGCTGCTGGCCCAGCATGTACGGGATAAACGGGACCATCCCCGCGACCGTGAACAGGAGGGAGGGGTCGGGTGACACGAGGGACGCAGAGGGCACGACGGCGTGCCCTTGCGACTCAAAGTAGTCGAGCCAACGTTGACGAATATCTGCAGTGCGCATGACAACCTCCACACATGAAAACGCCGCCGGCCCCCAACGTATGCCAGGGACCGACGGCGGTTCGATCAGATCGATCTGTTCAAGTCTGATTCAGTAAAGCCCCAGACGAGACTAGTACGCGTTAGCGTGCGTAGAACTCGACGACGAGCTGTACTTCACAAATCACGGGGACCTCGGCGCGCTTGGGGCGACGCACGAGCTTGGCCGTGAGCTTCTCGAGTTCGACATCGAGGTAGTCGGGAACCTCGGGCAGCAGGTCGCGGTGTGCACCGGCGGCCGCAGCCATGTAAGGCTCCATCGTGACGGCCTTGGCCTTGACCTGAATGGTCTGGCCGGGCGTCACGCGGAACGAGGGACGGTCAACAATCTTGCCGTCAACGAGGATGTGGCGGTGCAGCACCGTCTGACGAGCCTGCAGGATGGTGCGGGCGAAGCCTGAGCGCAGGACGAGCGCGTCGAGACGCATCTCGAGCAGCTCGACGAACGCCTCACCGGTCAAGCCCGGCTCCTTGCGTGCCTCGGAGTAGGTGCGCGTCATCTGCTTCTCGCGGAGACCGTACTGGGCGCGAAGACGCTGCTTCTCGCGCAGGCGGACCGCGTAGTCGCTTTCCTTACGACGCGCCGTGCGGCCGTGCTCGCCTGGCGGGTAGGGACGCTTCTCAAAGTGCTTGACGGCCTTGGGGGTCAGGGCAATGCCCAGGGCGCGCGACAGGCGAACCTGGCGGCGCGCACGCTGTACTGAAGTCACAAATGTTCCTTAAGAGTTGTGGACGCGCAAACACGTGTCCGTATGCCATACAAATAAGAGGTGTCGCGGCGACAGCAGCCAACCGTCCGCGAGGGCAGACGTTCATACTAGCAAACTCGCCGCATCCATGGCGTACACGGCGCGTCAGCGTGTCAGCGGTCGCGCCCGAGCATCTTCCTGATGACCACGAGGCGTTCCGTGAGGGTGCGCTCGGTGCCGTGATCCGTGGGCACGTAGTACCTCTCACCCTTGAGGGTGTCGGGAAGGTATTGCTGGGTGGCGACTCCGTGAGGGGCATCGTGCGCGTACAAATACCCGGTGCCGTGACCCAGGGCATCGGCACCCGCGTAGTGGGCGTCCCGCAGGTGATTGGGCACCACACCCGCACGCCCGGCCTTGACGTCGGCGATGGCGGTGTCGATCGCCACGTACGCGCGATTCGACTTGGGAGCGAGCGCAAGATACGCGGTCGCCTCCGCGAGCGGGATACGCCCCTCGGGCATACCGATGAAGGTCACCGCGTCGGCGGCCGCTTGGGCGATCACAAGCCCCTGGGGGTCTGCCAGCCCGATGTCCTCGCTCGCGAGGATCACAAGGCGCCTCGCGATAAAGCGAGGGTCCTCCCCCGCGACGACCATCCGCGCCAAATAGTGCAATGACGCGTCCACGTCGGAGCCACGGACGGACTTGATGAACGCGCTAATCACGTCGTAGTGCTGATCGCCGGATTTGTCGTAGGCGATGAGGGCCGCGTCCATCGCTGATTCGGCGATCGCAGTGGTGATCACTCCCCCGGCGTCGGCCGCAGCGTCGGCGACTGACTCGAGCAGCGTCAAGGCCTTGCGAGCGTCGGCCCCCGCGACGCGCACGATGTGAGCGCGCGCGCCTTCCTCGATCATGACCTCGCCACTAAGGCCTCGCGGGTCGGCGACGGCCCTATCGATCAGCGCCTCGATGTCTCCGGGAGACAGAGGTTTGAGGGTGAGCATGAGCGAGCGCGACAGGAGCGGGCCCACCACGGAGAACGACGGGTTTTCCGTCGTCGCGCCAATCAGCGTGACCCACCTATTCTCGACGGCGGGAAGGAGGACGTCCTGCTGACTACGCGTGAAGCGGTGGATCTCGTCGATGAACACGACAGTCTCGCGCGACCCGGTCGCGAGGCGACGCTTTGAGTCCTCGATAATCGCCCGCACATCCTTGACGCCCGCGGTCACGGCGCTGAGCTCGACGAAACGCCTCCCGCCCGCCACGAGATACGCGAGGGTGGTCTTGCCTGTGCCCGGAGGCCCCCACAGGATCACGCTGGTTGCGGGGACGGTGTCAGAGATCAGCCTCTTGAGAGGGGCCCCGTCGGCAAGAAGGTGGGACTGGCCTACGACCTCATCGAGCGTCGTTGGCCGCATGCGCACCGCTAGGGGCGCTCCCGCCGAGGCTTGAGGAACACCCGTCCCTGTCATGCTGGTCGAGTCGAAGAGGTCCACGTGCCAACTGTACGGTCGCGCGCATCCTCGCATCGCCGTCCGCGCGACCTGCGATCACCTTTACCATGGCGAGGTGTTCCCTCGCATCGCACGGCTCGTGATCAATGACGCCGTACTCGTCCTCGCCGAATGGGTCTTTGCGGCTGCCGTGTTTCTGACCGTAGCGCTGGTGGGTATGGGCGACGGCGACCTGTTCGAACGCGCCTCGACAAGCCTGCCCACGGTAGAGGGCGCGGACTCGGCCATCGTCTACGAGTTCAACCTGGCTCACCCCTCCGAAACTGCAGGACCGAGGCTCACCGCCGAGTTCACGGGCGTCGCGCCGGACGACGCCTCGCTTGCCGAGCCCGTCACCGCGCTCGCGACCGTGCTCGCCGACCGTCCGGGCGTGATCGCCGTGATGTGGCCGGGTGGGCTGGTGGCGGGCCCGGAGGCCCTGTCGGGCGGCGACAGCGCAGTGACTCCCGACATGCTGGCAAGCGTGGACGGCAACGCCTTCCTGCTTACCGTCGCCTACGTGCCCTTCGCGGACCTCGACACCGCGACCCAAGAGCACCAGGAGTCCGCCGACATCATCGCGGAAACCACGTCCGCGTGGACCGACGCACAGCCAACGGTGCGGGTCTATTCCAATCCGCTGCTGTACAACGACTTCACCACTCAGATCGAGGCAGACCTGATCACGGGAGAGGCCGTAGCGCTACCCATCGCGCTGCTCGTCATGGTGTTCGTCTTTGGTGGCTTCCTTGCGGCATCCGCTCCGCTGATCGGCGCGTTCGCGTCCATTGCGGGCGGGCTGGCGGTCCTGTTCGGGTTTTCCTATCCTCTGCAACTCGACCAGTCGGCGATCAACGTGGTGACCGTGCTCGGCATCGGGCTCTCGATCGACTACGGGCTCCTGATCGTGTCGAGGTATCGCGAGGAGATCGCCAGGCTTGGAGACTCGCATTCTCACGACATGAGGGCCGAGGCGCTCACGATCACCCTGACGACCGCGGGACGCACCGTGGCGTTCTCGGCCGTCACGGTCGCGATCGCCGTGGGCGGCATGCTCGTCTTTTCCGCCGACCTCATCCGCGGCATCGGCGGCGCGGCACTCGGTGTGGTCGTCATGGCGCTGTTGTCGGCGCTCACGCTTGTTCCCGCGGTGCTCTTCCTCTACGGACATCGGCTCGCGCGCAGGTCCGTCCTCGACCGCATTCCTGGCGTGCGTGGCATCGTGCGGCGCACGGCCGACGTGTCGAGCGAGGACGGCTTCTTTTCACGCCTCGCGCTCATGGTTCAGCGCCGGCCGTGGAAGATCGTCGGCGCCGTGACGGCAGTTTTGCTCATCCTCGCCAGCCCGCTTCAAGACGTCGCGGTCCGTAACTCCGGCGAACAGCTCCTGCCCGTGACAAACGAACGGAGGCAGGTCCTTGACGGCTTCGACGCTCGCTACCCCGTGCTCGCGGCCCCTCAGATCGAGGTATTGGCGCAGGCGACTCCCGACGAGCTCGACGCGTGGCTCACTCAGGTCGCGGCGACCGAGGGCGTCACGCGGGTCACCCAGGCGATCGAGGTCGAGGGGATGGCCACCGCGGGCGTTTTCACGGCGTATGCCGATCAGGCGGAGACCGATGCGACTGGACTGCTCGCGGATTTGCGCGCGATTGACGCGCCCTTCCCCGTCTACCTGGGAGGCAGCGCCGCGATCCTGGTGGATTTCGTGGCGTCCCTCAATGACGGCGCGCCGTGGGCACTGGGCTTAGTCGTGTTGGCGACGTTCGTGCTGCTGTTCCTCATGACTGGCTCACTACTCGTGCCAGTGAAGACGCTCGTGATCAATGCCCTCTCCCTAGCCGCGGCCCTGGGGATCGTCTCGTGGATCTTCACCGACGGCCATCTGCAGGGGCCTCTGCAATTCACCACGACGGATGGCATCGAGGCGTACGTGCTCGTCATGATCATGGCGTTCGGCTTTGGCCTCGCGATGGACTACGAGGTGTTCTTACTTGCGCGCATCAAGGAGCACATCGACGCCGGCGAGTCCAACGACGTAGCCGTCCGTAAGGGCCTGCAGCGTTCGGGTCGCATCATCACCTCCGCGGCCACCGTGATCGTGCTCGTCTTCGTCGGATTCGCGTCGGGACAGCTGTTGGTGATCAAGGAGGTGGGCATCGGCCTGGCGGTCGCGGTCTTCCTGGACGCCACGCTGGTACGGATGCTGCTCGTGCCCGCGACCATGACGCTGCTGGGGAACTGGAACTGGTGGGCGCCCGCTCCGCTGCGTCGGCTCTACGAGCGACGGGGCATATCTCACTAGGTCCTCGAGCGCTGGGTCTGAGAACGCACAAAGCGCCCGACCTCAAGGCCGGGCGCTCGTGTACGAGGCGGGTTTACTTCTCGACGGCCACGCCGGCCTTGTCGGGCTCCGGAACGAAGTCGACGCCGGTCTCCTTGCGCTGCTCGTCAGTGACAGGGGCGGGTGCGCCGGTGAGCGCGTCGTAGCCGCCACCGGACTTGGGGAACGCGATGACGTCGCGAATGGACTCGAAGCCACCCAGCAGCATCACCACGCGGTCCCAGCCCAGCGCGATGCCGCCGTGCGGCGGGGCGCCGAACTGGAAGGCGTCGAGCAGGAAGCCGAACTTCTCCTGCGCCTCCTCGTTGCCGATGCCCATCATGTCGAATACACGTTCCTGCACCGCTCGACTGTGGATACGGATCGATCCGCCGCCGATTTCGTTGCCGTTGCACACGATGTCGTAGGCATAAGCCAGGGCGTTGCCCGGGTCCTCCTCGAAGCGGTCGATCCACTCGGGCTTGGGGCTCGTAAACGCGTGGTGCACGGCGGTCCAGGCCGAGGTTCCGAGCGCGACGTCGTCGTCGTCCGAGCGCACGGGCTTGAACAGCGGCGCGTCAACCACCCAGACAAACTCGAAGCGCGACTCGTCGATCAGACCCACACGTTTGGCGATCTCGTTGCGGGCAGCTCCCAGGAGAGCTCGAGACTGCTCGGCCTCGCCCGCGGCGAAGAAGATGCAGTCGCCGTTCTGAGCGCCGACGGCTGCGGCAAGCCCCACCAATTCCGTCTCGGAGAGGTTCTTGGCGACCGGCCCGCCGAGCGTTCCGTCCTCACCAACGAGCACATACGCGAGGCCCCTGGCACCGCGCTGCTTGGCCCAGTCCTGCCACGCGTCGAGGGTCTTGCGTGGCTGGCTCGCGCCACCGGGCATGACGACGGCGCCCACATAGTCGGACTGGAAGACCCGGAAGGGCGTCTCCTTGAAGTACTCGGCCAGTTCGGTGAGCTCGAGGCCAAAGCGGAGGTCGGGCTTGTCCGAGCCAAAGCGCGCCATCGCGTCGGCGAACGTCAGGCGCGGGATGGGCAGCGGAACTTCGTAGTCGATGAGCGACCACAACTCGCGCACGATCTCCTCGCCCAAGGCGATCACGTCGTCCTGGTCTACGAAGGACATCTCGACGTCGAGCTGCGTGAACTCGGGCTGGCGGTCAGCGCGGAAATCCTCATCGCGGTAGCAGCGGGCCAACTGGTAGTACTTCTCCATGCCGGCCACCATGAGCAGCTGCTTGAACAGCTGCGGGGACTGTGGGAGGGCGTACCAGGATCCGGGCGCGAGGCGCGCGGGGACCAGGAAGTCGCGGGCGCCCTCGGGCGTCGAATGCGTCAGCGTGGGCGTCTCGATCTCGAGGAACTCGTGACGCTCGAGCACGCGGCGCGCAGCCTGGTTGGCCTTGGAACGCAGCACCATGGCGTCGCGCTGGCGCGGCCGGCGCAGGTCGAGGTAGCGGTACTTGAGGCGCGCCTCTTCGCCCACAGTGACGTGCTCGTCGATGGGGAACGGCGTGGGCGCGGACTCGTTGAGCACCACCACTTCGGTGCCGACGACCTCAATCTCACCGGAGGGCAGGTTGGGGTTGGTCGAACCCTCGGGGCGCAGGCGCACCTCTCCGGTCACCTGGATGACGTATTCGGTACGCAGCGAGTGCGCGATGTCCTCACGCAGCACCACCTGGGCGAACCCGGAGGCGTCGCGCAGGTCGATGAAGGCCACGCCCCCGTGATCGCGACGTCGTCCCACCCAGCCTGAGAGCGTGACGGTCGAGCCGGCGTCGGCGGCGCGGAGGTTTCCGGCGAGGTGGGTGCGAAGCACGGTGAAGCCTTTCGTGGTGACGTGAGGGGCCCCACAACGGGAGCCTCGGCCCGTGAGGGCCACGGGCAAGTCTAGCCGCGGACGATGCGTGGCTTGAGGTCTTCGGCGGGCGGGTTCCATGCGTCGGCGTCGGCGGGGACCTGCTCTCCCGAGCGAATGTCCTTCACTTCGCCGTCGCCGTCTGCCGAGGGGAACCATACGAACGGAATGCCGCGGCGGTCGGCGTATTGAATCTGCTTGCCGAACTTGGCGGCGCTTGGGGACACCTCGCATGCGATGCCCCTCGCGCGCAGCCGATCGGCAATCGCCTGGGACGCGCCGCGGGTTTCCTCGTCCATGACGGCCACGACCACCGCGCTGGGCACACTCCTGGTGGCGACCAGCATGCCGCGCGACACGAGCCGCGACACGAGCCGGCTGACCCCGATCGACATGCCGACGCCGGGGAAGCCTCCGCCCGCAACAAGAGAGTCATAGCGCCCGCCGGAGCAGATCGAGCCCAGATCCTCGTGGCCTTCGAGCGTCGTCTCGTAGACGGCGCCCGTGTAGTAGTCGAGTCCGCGCGCGATGCTCAGGTCCGCCTCTGCCGTGCCTGGGACGGCCGCGTTGACGGTCTCGACGAGTAGGCCCAAGGCCGCGAGGCCCTCGCCCAGCAGACGCTGAGCCTCGTCATCTGACTGCGTCGGGGTGGTCTCCCACAGGTCGAGGACCGCCTCCTTGAAGGAGGAGTCGGCGGAGCGAATTCGTGCGAGATGCAGGATTGCGTCTGCCGCGGACTCGGCCACACCCTGCGTCGCGAGTTCCTTGGCGACGCCCTCGGGCCCGATTTTGCCCAACTTGTCGACGGAACGTAGGGCACCAGCGACTTCGGTCACGCCCACGCCGCGATAGAAGCCCTCCACGAGGCGCCTGTCGTTCATGCGCATGCGGGCGGGTGGCAGGTCGAGGCTTTGCAGCGCGCGCGCCATCACGACGGCGACCTCGGCCTCGAGGTGCCCGGGGAGGTTCTCCCGCGCCACCACGTCGATATCGGCCTGATAGAACTCCCTGAAGCGACCCTCCTGCGGACGCTCGCCGCGCCACACCTTCTGAATCTGATAGCGCCTGAACGGGAAGGTCAGGTGGCCCTGGCGCTCCTCGACGTAGCGGGCAAACGGCACGGTCAGGTCAAAGTGAAGACCAAACTCGGCAGTCTCTCCCCCGCGACGCGTCAGTACATAGACCTCCTTGGAGGCCTCCGCCTCGCCGCCAAGGCGCTCAAGCGGCTCGACGGCACGCGTCTCGATCTGGCCGAAGCCATGGAGTTCGAAGACCTCGCGCAGTCGATCGATCACGTGAAGTTCCACGAGACGTTCGGCGGGGGTCCATTCTGGGAAGCCTGAGAGGGGCGCTAGTCGCGACATAGGGCTATTGTTCCATCGGTCACGGCCCCGTTCCGCCGTCGGCGGCCTCAAGTCACGAACGGGATACGGTCCGCCGAGCCGGTGGCGCTGGGGGCCCTGGACTCTATATCGTAAAAAGGATTGCTTAGGCGGTACCATCACGGGTGCCTGCTTTAGGCAGCACACGCCCAGTTCGTCGTCCTCACAAAGGTCATCGCCTCATGACGCCCGCAAAGCCCAGGCCCATCCCTCGCCCCCAGGCTCCCTCGCCAGCCATCTTGGCGGCGCATGCAACGCACCCCGTGCGCATCCCGCTTGCCGACGACATCTCGGCTGAGCAGATCACCTCGGCTTCCGCCTTTGGAGCGGTCGACGGCGATCAGGTCGTGGTGATCGAAGGCGAGACGCGGACGCCCGTGGGACCCGCGACCGGCGACGAGCCCGTCGCGCCGTACGCCAAGGCCTTCATCGAATTTGCCGCCTCAGTCGAGCGCTTCCACGCCCGCCTTGTGGGCGCCGAGTTGAGCCCCAAGGACATCGACGACGCGCTCACGGGCCTTCGTGCGGCGCTTGAAACCCCCGTGTTCGTCGGCAACCTCGCCGCGTTGCGTGCCAGGTTCGGCATCGTCGAGGCCGAGGCCAAGGAAGTCTCCGACAAGGTGCGTGCCGAACGCGCGGCCGCCCGTGAGAAGGCAGCCGCTGCTCGCGAAGTGCTCGTGGCCGAGGCAGAGAAGCTCGCAGCCAAGCCCCTGCCCCAGGTCCACTGGAAGAACGACACCGCGCGCATGCGCGAGTTGCTCGACGAGTGGAAGGAGGCGCAGCGCTCAGGCGCGCGTATGGCCAAGGATGCCGAGCGCGAGATGTGGGCCCGCTTCACTAAGGCCCGCTCATCCTTCGAGAAGGCCCGCAAGGTGCACTTCGCGCAGCTCGACAAGGAGAACGCCTCCGTCGCGGGAACCAAGGAAGAGCTCGCAGCACGCGCCGAGGCCCTTTCGACCTCGACCGACTGGGACGGCACGGCTCGCCAGTTCAAGCAGCTGATGGACCAGTGGCGCCTGGCTGGCCGCGGCCGCAAGAGCACCGACGACGCCCTGTGGGCACGCTTCCAGGGTGCCCAGGAATCGTTCTTCTCCACCAAGCGCGCCGCGAGCGAGGCCGAAGAGTCCGCGCTCGCAGAAAACGCCCCAGCCAAGGCCGCAGCAGTTGCCGCGGCCGAGGCGCTGCTCCCCATCACCGACGTGCGTGCCGCCAAGCGCGATATCCGGGTCATTCAGGACCGGTTCGAGGCGGCTGGCGAGGTTCCCCGCGCGGCAGCCGCGACGCTGAGCCGTCGCATGGCAGCGGTCGAGAAGGCCATCCGCGATGCGGACCACGCCACATGGACCACCAAGAACCCCGAGATCGAGGCTCGTGCCACTGGTGCCGCGGCACAGTTGCACGCGGCCATCGCGGATCTCGAGTCCAAGCTCGAGGCAGCGAAGGCCGCCAAGGACACCCGCAAGGTCAAGGAGTTCACGGAGTCGCTCGCGGCTCGCAAGGCCTGGCTCAAGCAGATCGAAGCCGTCGCTAAGTAGTGATCCAGCAGTAGCAGTTTCCGAGAGGCGCCGTTTTCCACAGGGAGACGGCGCCTTTCGCTTGCCCCGGCACCACTGCGGCAGACTGCGGAGATGGTCTTGATACTCGCGTCCGAAGTGGGGCAACCCGCGTGGGCACGCATGATCCGTGACGGTGTGGTCGAATCGCTCACGCCCGGAACGGGACATGCGGCCGACGAAGGACGCTCCCCTGCGCTGAGGGCCGCATCGCTTGCCTTGGCCGTTCCACGTCGTGCAGCGCTTACGGGCCTCGCGGCATTGTGGGTGCACGGCTGGGAAGGTGGCTCAGCGGCTCCGCCGCTACTCGAAGTCGCGGTCAGGCGAGGCTGCCACCCGGGCGCTCCGAAGGGCACCGACTCCCTGGACTGGGCGTTCGTGACCGACCAGGCAACGTGCCGCAGCGCAACCGTCGTGGGTGGTGTGCTGGTGGCCGACGCTCCTCACGCCGCCGCGGCGGCCCTCGCACGCGGCTCACTAGCCCCGGCGATAGGCGCGTTGCTGTGGGCCGTCACCCAAGCCCTGATTGATCCCAAGATGTTCGAGGCGACCCTCCTCGAGAGTACCTTTGGAGGCAATCAATTAAGAGCGCGCTCGGCGTGGGATGCCGCCTGTGAAGCCATAGGCGCCCGCTAGCCGCGGCGGTGAGACCGTTTCACTCCCGTAATACGCCTTGCGTCGTACACGCCGTCAATATGGCGCACCGCGTTGATCACGGCACCTAGGTGCGAGGGATCCGCCATCTCGAATGAGAACGTGTTGAGCGCCACCCTGTCCGACGTGGTCGACACGTGAGCGCCCAGGATATTGAGGTGGTGATCGGACAGCACCTGAACCACGTCCGAGAGCAGCCTGTTACGGTCGAGCGCCTCAACCTCGATCTGCACCAGGAACGTTGTGTCGAAGGCTCCCGTCCACTTGACCGACACAATCCGCTCAGGATGATCTTCGAGGGCCAGCATGTTGTCGCAATCTGCGCGGTGCACGCTCACGCCAGCGCCTCGCGTCACAAAACCCCTGATGGGGTCGCCGGGAACAGGGCTGCAGCACCGGGCGAGCTTAACCATGACGTCGGTCATTCCCTCGACCGAGACGCCTGGATCGCCGCGCCTGGTCTTCTGACGAGTGCCAGGCCTGGTGATCTCGGTCATGTCCTCGTCGGCGCCCTCTTGGCCGCCCACGGCTTCTACCATCTTGGTGACGACGTCCGAGGCTTGTTCCTTGTGCTCGCCGATAGCCGCGTACAGCCCGTCGACGTCGTCGTAGTGCATCTCCTTGGCGAGAGCCATGAGTGTGGTCTTGCTCATGAGGCGCTGCATCGGCAGGTGTTGGCGACGGATTGCCCTGGCGAGCATGTCGCGGCCCGTCTCGATCGACTCCTCGCGCCGCTCGCGCGTGAACCACTGCCGGATCTTGTTGCGCGCGCGGGTCGATTGCACAAACTCGAGCCAGTCGCGCTTGGGGTGAGCGTTCTCGTCCGATGTGGTGATGACCTCGACCGTGTCGCCGTTGTCGAGCGTCGAGTCAAGGGGCACGAGGCGTCCGTTAACCTTGGCGCCTACGGTCTTGTGGCCCACGTCGGTGTGGACGGCATAGGCGAAGTCCACGGGAGTCGCGCCCTGAGGTAGAGGCAACAGCTTGCCCCGTGGCGTGAACACGTAGACCTCTGCGCCCGAGATTTCGCCGCGCAGAGAGTCGAGGAACTCGGTAGGGTCAGCGGTCTCCTGCTGCCAGTCGGCAATCTGGCGGAGCCATCCGGCGTCGTGCGCCTGCGCGGGGACCTTCTCGCCCTTGGCGTTTTCCTTGTACCGCCAGTGCGCGGCGTAGCCGTATTCGGCGCGCCTATGCATGTCCCACGTACGAATCTGCAGTTCGATGGGCTTGCCCTCGGGGCCGATCACCGTGGTGTGCAGCGATTGGTACAGATTGAACTTGGGCATCGCGATGTAGTCCTTGAACCTGCCGGGGACCGGCTGGTACGTGGAGTGCATCTCGCCGAGGACCGCGTAGCAATCCCTCACGCTCTCCACCAGGATACGGACGCCGATGAGGTCGTAGATGTCGTTGAGGTCGCGGCCGCGCACGATCATCTTCTGGTACACGGAGTAATAGTGCTTGGGACGGCCGGTGATCTCGGCCTTGATCTTCTTCTCCTTGAGCTGCGCGGCGATGGCCTTGCGCACCTCGTCCAAGTGTCGTTCGCGCTCGGGCGAGCGCTCCGCGACTACCTCCACGATCTCCTGATAGATCTTGGGGTACAGCGTCCTGAACGAAAGATCCTCGAGCTCCCACTTGATCGCATTGAGGCCCATGCGGTGAGCGAGGGGTGCGTAGATCTCGAGCGTCTCTTGCGCCTTGCGGCGCGCGGTCGCGGGGCTCACGTGGTCCCAGGTACGCGCGTTGTGCAGCCTGTCCGCGAGCTTGAGAAGCACGACGCGCATGTCCCTGGCCATCGCGACCACGAGCTTGCGCACCGTCTCGGCCTCGGCAGCGTCGCCGAAGGTCAGACGATCGAGCTTGGTCACCCCGTCGACAAAGGAGGCGACCTCCTCGCCAAACTCGGTGCGGATGTCCTCGAGGGGAAAGCTGGTGTCCTCGACCACGTCGTGAAGCAGCGCCGCCGCGATCACGCTGTCCGGCAGCCCCAGCCCAGCGATGATCTCGGCCACCGCAATGGGATGCGAGATATACGCCTCGCCGCTCTTGCGGAGCTGGCCCTCGTGGGCCTGCTCCGCCACCGCGTGGGCGCGCTCAATCAGCGCCGTCTTGGCGCGAGGGTACATCCGCCTGTAGATCTCGAGGAGCGGGGTGATGGCCCCATCATCCTTAGCGTTTCTACGCAGCGAGAGCAACCGTCCCGATACGGGGGCTGAGCGCGGGTCTGCCACGGTGGCCTCCTGTCGGTTGGGTGCCGATTAGTCTACTTGCGCGGCTTACGCCTGGGTTGCGCCGCGGTGCCCTGGTGGTGACCAGGGACCAAGGCGCCCACGCGCACGGTGCCGTCGGGCCGTACCACGTCTGCGCCGCCGGACTCGCGCAGAGCAAGAACGTCGGCCGTGTGCTTCTTGATGGCGGGCTCGCTATCACGAAGCGCGACCTCAAGTGGCGTCGCCACAAAAATCGACGAGTACGTGCCGACCGCCATACCGACGAACAGCGCGAGCGAGATGTCCTTGAGCGTCCCCGCGCCTAGGAGGAACGACCCGATGAAAAGGATCGCGCTCACGGGCAGCAGCGCCACGACGGACGTGTTGATCGACCGCACCAGGGTCTGGTTGACAGCGAGGTTTGCGAGTTCGTCGTACGTGTAGCGGTGCTGGGACAGCACGTCTGCGGTGTTTTCCTTGACCTTGTCGAACACCACCACCGTGTCATAGAGGGAGTACCCCAGAATCGTGAGGAAACCAATGACCGATGCGGGTGTCACCTCGAAGCCTGACAACGCATAGATGCCCACGGTGAAGACCAGGTCGTGAAGCAGCGCCACGAGTCCTGCCACAGCCATGCGCCAGGCACGGAAGTACACCGTCATGACGATCGTGACCAGAATCAGGAACACGATCAGGCCCTGAACGGCCTTTCCAGATACGTCCTCACCCCACGTCGGCCCGATGAAGCTCGAGCTAACCTTGCTCACCGGAATGCCATAGGCCTCGGCCAGCTCACCCGCGAGGGAGGCAATCTCTTCCTGCGGAAGAGTCGTCAACTGGACACGAATGCTCGACGCGCCGAGCGGGACGACGACCGGGGCCTCCCCTGGATAGTTCTCCGCAACCGTATCGACCGCGGTGGTGATACTCGCTCCCTCGACATCGGACAGGATGAACTCGCTGCCGCCCTTAAAGTCGATCCCCAGCGTCAGTCCCTTGACCACCAGGACCACCACGGCGAACAGGACGAGCGCAGCACTCACGGCGAAGAACCTGTTGCGATGAGCAACGATTCCGTAGGTGGTCTCCCCCGAGTGGAGCCTGTTGCCCCAGTTAGACAGATTCGCCATGATTACTCCTTCTCGCCGGCACTGGCGGAAGCCCGGGCCTTCTCTGCTTTGCGTTCCGCGAGCGTGAGCTTAGGCTCGCCCTTCGCCTCACCTGTGGACACTCGTCCGCGGCCCTTGTAGATCACGTCGCGGCCCAGCTGCTTGGGGTCGAGGCCCGAGAACCGGTGGCCGTCGCCAAAGAACTTGGTGCGCGCCAGGAGCCCCAGAGTGGGGTGGGTGAACATGAACACCACCACGAGGTCGACGAGCGTGGTGAGACCCAATGTGAAGGCAAAGCCCCGCACGCTTCCCACCGCGAGGATGTACAACACGAGCGCCGCAAGGAAGTTGACGGCGTCAGCCGCAAGGATGGTGCGCCGTGCGCGCCGCCACCCGTGTTCAACGGCAGCGACCAGCGATCTGCCTTCGCGCAGTTCATCCTTGACGCGTTCGAAGTAGACGATGAACGAGTCGGCCGTAATACCGATGGCCACGATGAGCCCGGCGACACCCGCAAGCGAGAGTCTGTATCCGATGCCCCAGGAAAGAAGGGAAATAACCAGGTAGGTCATCCCGCCGGCCACCACGAGCGAACCCACGGTCACCGCACCGAGTGCCCGGTACTGAAACAGCGAGTAGACCACCACGAGGATGAGGCCGATGAGGCCCGCGATCATTCCGCTCTGGAGTTCGTCGGCTCCCTTAGTGGCGGAAATGTCCTCTTGGGAGATGACCTTGAGAGTCAAGGGCAACGCACCGAACTTGAGCTGGTTGGCCAGTAGCTGGGCCGAATCCTGGGTGAAGCTTCCCGAGATCGATGCGATGCCACCCGTGATCGCTCCGCGCGTCACGCTTGGCGCCGAGATCACGACGCCGTCAAGCAGGATGCCAAACTGGTTATAAGGCGTCGACAAGCTGTTGAGGCGCCTAGTCGTATCCGCGAATTTTGTGCCGCCAGCGCCCGTAAGGTTCAACGTCACGGCGTAGGTGCCGTCGGTGGTGCCCGCATCGGTCCTGTTCGGACCAGAGGAGGCAGTGTCGACGTCCGTACCGGTCATCTCAACGGGGCCAAGAATGAACTTGTACAGGCCATCGGAACCACACGTGGCGAAGGCCGCGTCCGGGTCGCCGAGCGGGACGTCCGCCAGTTTGGTCCTGTCCGTGCAGTCCAATGCAGCAAACGCGACAGCAACCTCGTCGGTGATCCACGCGGGATCGGAGGGGCTCGTCGGTTCAACGGCATCTGTCGCGACCGGAGTGGCGCTTGCGGACGGCTCAGTGGAAGCGGTCGGGTCTGCCGAAGCCGCAGTCTTGACGTTCGCCATCTCACTTGCGGGGCTGCTGGTGTCGATTCCATATGCCGAGGCGGACGGCGTGGGCGTCGCGCTCGTGTCGGTACCCGTGAGGGAGCCGCTATCGGTCGAGGCTGTCGGCGAAGGGTCTGGCGTGGCGTCGGCCGAAGGCACAACCACAGACGTGGCGACCGCCTGCTGCACCAATACGGGCCGGAACTGGAGCTGGGCGCTCTTGCCCACCAGGTCGAGCGTGGCCTGGTCGGGGTCACCGGGCAGCGACACGACGATGTTGAGGTCGCCCTGGGTCGCGATCTCAGCCTCATTGGTGCCCGTCGCGTCGATGCGCTTGCGAATGATCTCGACGGCCTGCTTCATGTCCGACGAATCGGGTAAGGCGCCGCCGGCAGTGTCCGCCTTAAGGATGATTTGAACTCCACCCCTGAGGTCGAGACCGAGGAGCGGAGTGAAACTTGCGTCCTTCTGGTCCGTCGTCACCCCCACGGTGAGTAGGCCCAATAGGACGACAAAAATCCAGACGAGGCCCTGCAGAGTTCTGCGGGCGCCCTTGGCAGCTGAAGACACGCTTTTCCTACGCTTTCCTTGCGGATGAAGTTCCCGAGCCGTGCGAGAGCCCACGCGATTCTAGGCGCGTCGAGAGGGTCGCGTCGAACAGGCGCGGCCGCGAGGGAAGCAGATCAGGCATCAAAGAGCCTCGTTTGGACGTCGTCGCGCGACGGCTGGCCCAAGCGCGGGGCGAGGTGATCGGGCACCGTGAGGCCCAGATGGGCCCACGCTTCGGCGGTCGCCATGCGCCCGCGTGGGGTGCGCGTCATAAGGCCCTCACGCACCAAGAACGGCTCCGCGACCTCCTCGACCGTCTGGGGCTCCTCGCCCACCGACACGGCAAGCGTGGACAATCCCACGGGCCCTCCGCCAAATCGAGTACACAGCGCGCCGAGCACCGCACGGTCGAGCCTGTCGAGTCCACGATCGTCGACTTCGTACACCGTGAGCGCGGCGCGGGCCGCGGTCAGGTCGCCCTTGCCAGTGCCGTGCACCTCCGCCCAGTCACGCACGCGCCTGAGTAGCCGGTTGGCGATGCGGGGCGTGCCGCGCGAACGGGACGCGATCTCCTCGGCGGCATTGGTGTCCACGTCGAGCGCCAACAGAACCGCCGAACGCGCGATGATGCGGGCCAGGTCCGCCGCGTCATAGAAGTCGAGATGCGCAGTAAAGCCAAAGCGGTCGCGCAGCGGTGCGGGCAGCAGTCCCGCGCGCGTCGTGGCGCCCACCACGGTGAAGGCGGGCAGCGTGAGCGGGATCGAGGTGGCTCCGGGTCCCTTTCCCACCACCACATCCACGCGGAAGTCCTCCATCGCAAGATAGAGCATCTCCTCGACGGGGCGTGCCAGGCGATGAATCTCGTCGACAAACAGGATGTCGCCCTCGTCGAGCGAGGACAGAATCGCCGCAAGGTCACCCGCATGCTGGATCGCGGGGCCCGACGTGACCCGAAGGGCCGCCCCCAACTCCCCCGCCACGATCATCGCGAGCGTGGTCTTTCCCAGGCCCGGAGGCCCCGAGAGCAGAATGTGGTCCGCGGAGCCCCCGCGGCGCACCGCGGCGCGCAGCACGAGCTCGAGCTGATCCCTGACCACCTTCTGACCCACGAACTCGTCGAGAGACCGGGGGCGGAGCGCCGCCTCGACGGACCTCTCGATCGCGTCGGCATCGGCGCCAGTGACACGCGGGGGCAGGTCCTGGCTGAGATCGTCAGCCACGCGTGCCGCCTAGGGATTGAAGGGCGGAACGCAGCGTCGCGGGGACCTCGGCCGCAGTGATGGGCTGCGGCGCCACAGACTCGACAGCGGCCATAGCGGCCTTGGGCTGCCAGCCGAGAGAAATGAGCGCATCGCTCACCTGTTCGCGGGCGTCGGCCACCCTGGATGTAGGCGGGACCTCGCCCTCCGGGAGCGTCAGCTTGCCGCCCAGCTCGAGCAACAGCCGCGCGGCCACCTTGGCTCCGACCCCTGGAACCTTCTCAAGGGCCTTCCTATCCCCCGCCGCGATCGCGGTGGCGAGGGCGTGGGGATCGAGAACGGACAGCATCGCGAGGGCGAGACGCGGACCCACTCCCTGAACGGACTGCAGCGTCTCGAACACGTCGCGCTCATGCGCATCCTCGAAGCCAAAGAGCGTCATCGAGTCCTCGCGCACCACGAGGTGGGTCGCGAGGCTCGCATATTGGCCCACATGGAGGCCCCCAAGCGTCGCGGGGGTGGCAAGCATGCGATAGCCCACCCCGGCCACGTCGAGCACGACAGCGGAAGCGCCGGCACTCAAGACCGTGCCTGTCAGTTGCGAGATCACCGCGAGCCTTTCGAACGTGTGTACGAATAGCCTAAGGGACCGTGGGCGTCACCGACGGCGGCGCGCCGCGCGTTCCGCCTCGACCCACCGCTGCTGCGCGGGGGTCGCCGAAGCCCCAGAGGACGACAAGCGCGCCCCGCCCTTGAGCGCATGGGTGATCGCAATCGCGAGGGCGTCCGCGGCGTCGGCAGGCTTGGGAACGTCTGCGAGCCCCAGGAGTTTGGCCACCATGTAACCGACCTGGGCTTTGTCGGCACGGCCGCTTCCCGTCACCGCGGCCTTGACCTCGGAGGGCGTGTAGAGCAGCACCGGAAGCCCCGCACGGCGTGCGGCCACCATCACCAGTCCGGACACCTGGCCGGTGCCCATGACGGTACGCACGTTTTGCTGGGCGAACACGCGCTCCACGGCCACGGCATCGGGATGGTGCTTCTCAATGGCCGCATCGATCGCGTCGGCGATCATCAGCAGCCTGTCAGGAGCGTCCACATCCGGAGACGACGTGGCAACCGAGACATCGACGAGCGTCAAGGTGCGAGCGGCGGGCGCGTCAATCACGCCCAACCCGCACCGCGTGAGGCCGGGGTCCACGCCAAGGACGCGCACCCCTAGGCCCTACTCGCTTGCTTCTTCAAGCACCTCGTCTGAGGCGTCAAAGTTGGCGTAAATCTCCTGAACGTCGTCCGAGTCCTCGAGCGCGTCAATGAGGCGCAAGACCTTGCGTGCGGTGTCAACGTCGACCTCGACCTTCATCGAGGGAACAAACGTCGCCTCGGCGCTTTCATAGTCGATGCCCGCGGCCTGGAGCGCGGTGCGCACCGTCACGAAGTCGGTGGCCTCGGAGATGACCTCCCAGACCTCCCCAAGATCGTTGATCTCTTCGATGCCAGACTCGAGCGCGGCCTCCATGATCGCGTCCTCGTCGGCCGCATCCTTCTTCACGATGACCTGGCCCTTGCGACCAAAGAGATAGCCGACCGATCCGGGGTCGGCAAGGGTGCCGTTGTTGCGTGTGAGGGCCGTACGGACCTCCATCGCGGCACGGTTGCGGTTGTCCGTGAGGCATTCGATCATGATGGCCACGCCGTTGGGCCCATACGCCTCATACATAATCGTCTCGTACTCGGCGCCCCCGGCTTCGACTCCGGAGCCACGCTTGAGTGCGCGGTCGATGTTGTCGTTGGGAACCGAAGACTTCTTGGCCTTCTGCACCGCGTCAAACAGGGTCGGGTTGCCGGCCATGTCGTTGCCGCCAGCGCGCACCGCTACTTCGATGTTCTTGATGAGCTTTGCGAAGAGCTTGCTGCGCTTGCCGTCGATGACGGCCTTCTTGTGCTTAGTGGTTGCCCACTTAGAGTGACCGGACACGATGCTCCTTACCGACGGGAATCGCAGACCAGTCTAGGGTGTCGACCGCTGGCGCTCCCCCACCGCCACTCCAGTCGACCTGAGTTCTAGATTTGCGAGCGAACGCATCACGAGTGGATCGGCCTGCCTCCACGCGTCTGCGGGGCTATCCACCGTACGTAGGACGGTGGACGCATCGGCCGTCAGGAGCGCGCGCAGCGCCAAGAGCTCGATCGCACCGTCCTGGGCCAGCAGTTGGCGCGTACGCGCGGCGCGCCTCACGAATCGCAACCGCGGGACGAACCACAGCAAGGCGATCGCCATCAGCGGGAGGATCGCGACGTTCACGGCGACGGCCACCGCGAGATCGCCCACCGCGGCTTGCCCCTCGATGCCGGCGGACTGGAGTTCGGCACCCGCGCTGGCGGCGGCCTCGAACGGCTTGCCGATTCCGTCGCCCACGAGAGGTACCCCAGATAACGAGTCACCTATCTCGGTCATTGTCTGCCTGAATCCTGCGCCCGCCTCCTCCATTCGCACGCCGAAGGCCTTAAAGGAGTTGATGCGGTCGCCCAGGGCCCTCGCGGAAGCGATCACAAACCAGATGGAGGCGAGCGCGACAAGGTCCGCGACGATCTGTCGCGTGCGATGGTCGGTGTAATCCGAGTAGAGCTTCATGGCCCCATCGTGGACCAGGGCGGTTCAGGAGCCTAGCGACACGCCTCAAAGAACAAGGCGTGAACCCTGTCGTCGTTCGAAATCTCGGAGTGAAAGCTCGTCGCGATGGCGTTGCCCTGGCGCACTGCGACTACCTGTCCCCCATGCGACTCGTCGATCGCAAGTACCTCGACACCCTCGCCATACGACTCGACCCATGGCGCCCTGATGAATGTCGCATGCATCGACGAGGCGTCTGGGAGCCACGTGAGCTCGATCTCGGAGGAGTCGACCTGGCGACCGAAGGCGTTGCGACGCACCGTCATGTCGATCGCGCCGAGCGTGCGCTGGCCGTCGATTCCGCCGATGATCTCGGTGGCCAGCATGATCATGCCCGCACAGGTACCCAAGACCGGGAGCCCCGCGGTGATGCGTTCCTGCAGGGGATCGAACAGGTCAAACGCTCGCAGGAGTTTGTCGATCGTCGTGGACTCGCCCCCTGGGATGACGATGCCATCGAGCGAGGCAAGCTCGGACGCGCGTCGAACCCGCACCGGCGTGGCACCCACGCGGGTAAGCGCAGCCGAATGCTCACGCACGTCACCCTGGAGGGCCAACACACCAATCGTGGTCACTCGTCGACCTCTCCAAAGTCTTGTGTCACGCCATCCCACTCGAGAAAGGTGTCCCATTCGTCAAGCAGTCGTGCCGGAAACACCTCACGTGAGTCTGCCCGCAACTCATCGAGGCTAAGCCACGCCACCTGATCGATTGACTCTTCTTCTTGCGCGGTCCAGGCCGAGTCCGTCCGGTCTCGCGCGTCGGCGTCAGCAAGGTCCGCCACGAAGATCTCTTCGGTTTGCGAATACGGCAGAGAAGCAAAGTCGAACAGCGCAGTGCGTTTCCAGACGGGACCACGGAGTTCGTACGTCGCGAGCACGTAGCCCGTCTCTTCAGCCAACTCCCGCACGGCGGCCTCACGCGAAGACTCACCCGCCTCAATGCCTCCCCCTGGCGTGAACCAGAAGCATCTCGCGGGAACATCGGGATCGTGGCCGAGCATCATGAGCAGGCGCGGTGCGGGGCCGCTTCGATCGACCAGCAACACGCGCGCACCCTGTCTGCGCAGACGTCCGTCCGCGTCGACAGGGTGCCGCGTGTGCGGAGTGTCTTGGTTACCAGCCACGCTCGGCAAGACGGTGGGGCTCGGGAAGGTCCTCGACGTTAATGCCCACCATGGCCTCGCCCAAACCGCGGGAGACCTCGGCGACCACGTCTGCGTCGTCAAAGAACGTCGTCGCCTTGACGATGGCGGCAGCGCGCTGTGCGGGATTGCCCGACTTGAAGATGCCAGAGCCGACGAACACGCCCTCGGCTCCCAGCTGCATCATCATGGCGGCGTCGGCGGGAGTCGCGATGCCTCCTGCGACGAACATCACGACGGGAAGCTTGCCGATGCGCGCGACCTCCTGCACGAGGGGCAGCGGCGCCTGAAGCTCCTTCGCTGCCACGTACAGCTCGTCCTCGGACAGCGACGTGAGGCGTGCGATTTCCGCGCGAATGGTACGGATATGCGTCGTCGCGTTGGAGACGTCGCCCGTCCCGGCCTCGCCCTTGGAGCGAATCATTGCGGCGCCCTCCGAGATGCGACGCAGCGCCTCACCCAGGTTGGTCGCGCCACACACGAACGGCACGGTGAACTTCCACTTGTTGATGTGGTGTGCGTAGTCGGCGGGCGTGAGCACCTCGGACTCGTCGATGTAGTCCACACCGAGTGACTGCAGCACCTGTGCCTCGACAAAGTGGCCGATGCGCGCCTTCGCCATCACGGGAATCGACACGGCGGCGATGATGCCGTCGATCATGTCCGGGTCGCTCATGCGCGACACTCCGCCTTGGGCACGGATGTCCGCGGGGACGCGCTCGAGCGCCATCACTGCCACGGCGCCCGCGTCCTCGGCGATCTTTGCCTGCTCCGCCGTGACGACGTCCATGATGACGCCACCCTTGAGCATCTCTGCCATACCCCGCTTGACGAGGTCCGTACCGACCTGGGGGGCCGCGGATGCAGCGGTGTCGCTCATGCTGGATTGTCCTTTGTTCGCTGGGGGGAAAATCTCGCGTCAAGTCTAATGGCGTCGGCGTACGTCTCTTCGATGCGCGGCGCCACCTGGTGCCAGTCGAAGGTGCCTGCCCGCACCCGCCCCTTGGCGGCCATGGCCGCGCGGTCGACCGGGTCGGACAGGAGACCGCATACCGCGGCGGCCAAGCCGTCGGGTTCGCCCACAGGGAAGAACGTGACGGTCTCCTCGCCGCTATCGGTGGTGGCGACGTCCTTGAACGCGGTCAGATCACTCGCCACGACCGCAGCACCTGCGGCCATCGCCTCGACCAAGACGATGCCAAAACTCTCACCGCCCAGATTGGGGGCGCAGTACACGTCTACGGACGCCATGAAGGTGGCCTTCTCTCCCTCGTCGAGTTCGCCCACGACCTCCGCGCCGGCCCTCGCGGCACGCGCCGCAACCCTGTCGGAGAACCGCCCAGCGATGAGGAACCGCGCTCGCGGATACTTCTCACGAATCAACGGGATCGTTTCGAGGTAGTCGGCGAGGCCCTTGCGAGGCTCATCTAGGCGCCCGAGAATGCCGATCGTGGGCGCACTCGCCGTGCCCTGCCACTCCTCGCGCGGTACCGCGTCGATATAGGCGGCGGTGTCCACTCCGTTGGGGATGATGTGGGTCACGCTGACTCGCAGGTGCTCCTGAACCGTGCGGGCCGCGGACGGCGACACGGCAATGCGCGCATCGAGTTCCTCGAATCCCGGCTTGATCCAGGGCTTGCCCATCTTCATGATGCGCGAATCCTCGGTCGACGTGTGGAACGTTCCCACCGTGGGCCCGAGCCGCGCCCACATCGCGATCACGCTGAGCGACGGCGCACCAGGCTCGTGAAGATGGACGACGTCGAAGTTTCCCTCGGCGAGCCACTTGCGTACTCGCGATGCCGCGGCGAGGCCGAACGTGAGTCGCGCAGTCGACCCGTTGTAATGCACCGGAATCGAACGCCCCGCAGTGCGCACGTAGTCGGGCACCTTGGTGTTTTTGGCCGCAGGCGCAAGCACCGAGACATAGTGACCGCGGCTGATCAGAGCCTCCGCCAAATCGATGACGTGCAGTTGCACTCCGCCCGGCCTGTCGAGCGAATACGGGCACACGATTCCGATGCGCATTAGGCGTCAATCCAACCGAAGCGCTGCAGCATATGCCAGTCTTCGGGGTGGCGCGAGATGGCCTCCGCTAGTTGGGTCGCCCACGCCTGGCTCATGGACTCGACCCTACCTTCGGACAGAAAGTCATCTGAGTAGAGAGGGGCACCAAAGGACATCACGGTTCCCCAAGGAGACTTCGCCGCGCGCTTGCGTGCGCCGTGAAGGCGCTCATAGTGAACGAAGACGGGAACGAGGGCGGCATGCGACGAATGAGCAAGCGCCGCGGGTCCGGCTGCGACGCGCACGCCTTGACCCCACATCTGAACCGGAATTCCTCGGCCTGAAAGGTCTCTGTCACTCAGAAGGCACACGAGCGTGTGTTCTGAGCGTGCAATACGGATAAGTTCCCTGAAGGTTGAGGCACCCTCATGTCCCAGAATGCGCATCCCCCACCTTTGACGCAACTCGACAAACTCGTCGAACACTTCGCGCGGCTTGAGTATCTCCGCGACCGCGGTGACCTTGATGAAGTTCTGACACGCGTATGCGCCCGCCAAGTCCCAGTTGCCGTTGTGCCCCAAGACCGCAACCGAGCCCTTATCCGCGGCGAAGGCCTCCTCGACCAGCTCAAAACCGTCAAGACGGACCCGCGCGTTGACCGCATCAGTACTCATGCGGCCGAGCTCAAACACCTCGGCGTAATAGCGGGCCACCGAGGCCATCCCGTGCCGCGTGACGGCGCGTAGAGGCTTGCCGGTGAGACCGGTGACTCGACCCAGGTTTTCCTCGAGACGGCGCGCAGGCTTCGCGTTGGTCGCCCACGCGTACATCGCGAGGGACCACGCGCTCGCCCTGATGACGCCTACGGGCAGCGCCTTCGAGCCATGCCACACGATCAGAAAAGCGTTCATGGGTGAGTTAGCGACCCGACGTCGGGGTGGCATCAGATGCCAGCGTGTGGTCGATGCGGTTGGCCTTGACGACGGCCCACGTGCGCTGGCCGACCGTAATCAATGCGGCAACCGACAGGAGGGTCAGGGTCCAGGTGAGAACCCACAGCGGCAGCCCCAAGCCAACGAAGCCCGTCGCAGTGAGCCCAATCACCAGGCGGTCCGAGCGTTCGGCGATGCCCATCTTGGCTTCGATGCCGAGGCCCTCTGCGCGTGCCCGCGCATACGGCACAAAGGAGCCGACGGTCAGGCACATCAGCGCGGCAAGCGCGGTGTTGGGGTCTTCCACCCGGAATGCCCAGACCAAGGAACCGAATATGGCCGCATCTGCGACGCGGTCGAGGGTCGAGTCGAGGAACGCGCCCAGGCGTGACGTCTTGCCTGCGAGGCGAGCCATCGTGCCGTCGAGCATGTCCGTCATCACAAAAAACGTGATGACCAAGACTCCCCAGAACAGCATGGTGCCGCGCTGCGGCAAGAAGAACACGGCCCCGAAGACCACCCCCACTGTGCCTGCGATGGTCATCGCATTGGGGTGAACCCCCGCGTTGACCAGGGCGCGCGCGGGCGCCTTCCAAATGGCGCCCATGATGGGTCGCAGTCTGCCGAACATGTTTCTCCTTGTCGCGCGGCCCCTTAAGAGGACCACGCCTCGCTGACGCGCTGCCACGTATCGTCAAGCAACTCGGGCACTGCCTTGGTGTGCCCGATGATGGGAAGGAAGTTCGAGTCCCCTACCCACCTTGGCACGATGTGCTGGTGTAGGTGCTCATGGATTCCGGCGCCGCCGGTGCGCCCCTGATTCATACCGATGTTGAAGCCTTGAGTGCCTGTCAGGCCCTCAAGCACCCGCATTCCGCGCTGAGTGAGGGCACCCATCTCTTCACGTTCCGCGTCCGTCACCTCGGTATACCAGGCCACATGACGGAACGGACACACCATCAGGTGCCCCGGGTTGTAGGGGTAGAGGTTAAGCACCACGTAGCACGACTCACCGCGATGCACGATGAGTTGGTCGCGGTCGTTGTCCTCTGGAGTCTTGCACAGGGGGCAACTTGAGCCACCTGCGTTGTCTGGCCGTACCGAGGCGTTCTTCACATAAGCCATGCGGTGGGGCGTCCACAGGCGCTCGAAACCATCGGGCTCTCCGCCCATGGTTTCCGAATCTACCCAGTCGACCATCAGACCTGAACCCTCGTGGCAATTGCGCCCACGATGCGCGCCACGGCATCGGCCACGGGCACCTGGTTCTCCTGGCTGCCGTCGCGGAACCGGAAGCTCACTGCGCCGGCTTCGGCATCCTCGCCGCCCGCGATCAGCACGAACGGCACCTTTTCCTTCGAGGCTGTGCGAATCTTCTTGGGGAAGCGCTCGTCGGAGGAGTCCACCTCGACGCGAACACCTGCGGCCTTGAGCTGAGCGGCGACGTCGAAGAGGTAGTCGTTGAAGGCCTCTGCCACGGGGACGCACACGACCTGGACCGGCGCGAGCCATGCGGGGAACTGCCCCGCATAGTGCTCGGTCAGGATCGCAAAGAAGCGCTCGATCGATCCGAAAAGCGCCCGGTGGATCATGACGGGTCGCTGACGCGTGTTGTCGGCCGCGGTGTACTCGAGCTCGAACCGCTCGGGCAGGTTGAAGTCGAGCTGAATCGTGGACATCTGCCATGAGCGACCGATGGCGTCACGCGTCTGGACGGAGATCTTGGGGCCGTAGAACGCGGCACCCTCGGGATCGGCCCTGAGTTCAAGCCCCGACTCGACACCCACCTGGCGCAGCGTCTCGGTCGCCTCTTCCCAGATGTCATCCGACCCGACGGACTTCTCGGGGTTCCGCGTGGACAACTCGAGGTAGAAGTCGGTCAGCCCGAAATCTTTGAGCAGGCCGAGCACAAAGTTGAGCGTGGTCGTCAGCTCGGACTTCATCTGCTCGCGCGTGCAATAGATGTGGGCATCGTCCTGAGTGAAGCCGCGTGCACGCGTCAGTCCGTGGACAACGCCTGACTTCTCGTTGCGGTACACGGTGCCGAACTCGAACATTCTGAGCGGCAGTTCGCGGTAAGAGCGCCCCCGCGACCGGAAGATCAGGTTGTGCATCGGGCAGTTCATGGGCTTGAGGTAGTAATCCTGGCCCTGCTTGGTGATGTTGCCCTCGACGTCGCGCTCCTCGTCCATGTGCATGGGCGGGTACATGCCGTCCGCGTACCAGTCGAGGTGACCCGAGGTCTGGAACAGTTGCGCCTTGGTCGCGTGGGGCGTGTAGACGAACTCGTAGCCCTCCTCGATGTGGCGCTTGCGCGAGTAGTCCTCCATCTCCATGCGGATGATTCCGCCCTTGGGGTGGAAGACGGCAAGGCCGGAGCCGATCTCGTCGGGAAAGCTAAAGAGGTCCATCTCGACACCGAGCTTGCGGTGATCGCGGCGTTCCGCCTCTGCGAGGCGTTCCTTGTGCGCGATCAGCTCGTCCTTGGTGGGCCATGCCGTGCCGTAGATGCGCTGCAGCTGAGGATTCTTCTCGCTCCCCAGCCAATAGGCGGCTGCCGACCGCATGAGGCTCCAGCCATTCGCGAGCACCTTGGTCGACGGGGCGTGGGGGCCACGGCACAGGTCCTTCCACACGGTCTCGCCCTGACGGTTGAGATTGTCGTAGATCGTGGTCTCGCCCGCACCTACCTCGACGGAGACGCCCTCGGCGCCCTCCGAACCCTTGGTCTTGTTCAGCAGCTGGCACTTATAGGGCTCGTTCGCGAGTTCGGCAAGCGCCTCCTCGGGCGTCACGACGCGACGGCGGAAGGTCTGGCCCTCCTTGACGATGCGCTGCATCGCCTTCTCAATGCTCTTGAGGTCCTCGGGGGTGAAGGGCTCGGCCACGTCGAAGTCGTAGTAGAACCCGTCGGTAATAAACGGTCCAACACCAAGCTTCGAGTCGGGCCACAACTGCTGCACGGCCTGCGCCAGGACGTGCGTCACGGAGTGACGGAGCACGTTGAGGCCGTCGGTCTCGCTCACCAGCACGGATTCCACAATGGAGCCGGCGGGAATCTCCGCGGCGAGGTCACGCAGCTCGCCGTCGACACGCGCCACAATCACATCGCGCCTGGCACTGAACAGGTCAGTCCCCGTGGTGCCCGGGTCCAGTTCGCGCTCGACGCCGTCGATGGTCGCGGTGATGCTGGACACTATGTACTCCTGCCGTTGAGAAGCGCCTCACCACGAGGCACGCCACGATGTTACCCGCGTATGGCTTTGGAAACGGCGACGCGGCGCCGCCCGCAAGGGACGACGCCGCGCAGAAGACATCGGATGCCTAGTCGTTGAGCTTCTTCGCCTGGTCAGAGACCTTGTCGAGGATGCCGTCAAACTTGTCATCGACCTTGCTGTCGATGAAGTCCTTCGCCTGGTCGATCTGCTCGTCCGAGACGTTCTGGGCCGCGTCCTTGGCCTTGTCCATCATGTTGCCGAGATCCATAGAGTCCTCCTTTGTTTGCGAATACCCTCCAGGGTAATCGAGGGAGGCCCTCCCCTGCCTAGGTAAAGGCTCACATGGCGTCGGACGAGTGACTATCGGCATGGACCACGTCGTCCAAAGCTGGATTGATGACCGCCGCCGCGGCGTCCTTCTTGGCAGCCTTCGCGAGGGACTTCTCCTCGACGCGCAACTTCCTTGCCTCGTGGGCGGCCCGATCCTTCAGTGTGGACTCGGCCTTCTTCAATGCGTCTGCAGCCTTCTTGGCGGCTACCTTTTGCCTTTTAGCATCCTTCTTGGCCTTGTGGGCGAGGCGGAGCGTCTTCTTGGCATCCTTCTCGAGCGCGGTCGCACGTTCCCGAGCGGCCACGGAGGCCGTCTTGGCGTCGGACAGCGAGGCCGTCGCGCGCTCGACCTTGAGAACGATGCTGTCCAGAGTCTTCTTCGATGTGGACATGAGTATTTCGCGCTCCCTCGATGAGTGATGCCTTCAGCTTGGACTCTAGTCCCGTGAGCCGGCGTACTCAGTGCCGATCTAAGAACAGCTCGCCGACGGGAACCTCGACCGTAAGTCGGTTACCCGCTCCGGGAAGCGGGCAAGCCCACGCCTCGTCGTACGCGCACGACGGCTGATAGGCGAAGTTCAGGTCAACCACGAGGCCCGCGGCGTCGCCACCAAGGTCGGCTCCCTTGGTTGTGTCCAGAAGGTAGCGGCCCGCCCCGTATGTAGTAACACCGCTCGTGGCGTCACGGAACGGGATAAACACGCCACCTCCATAGGAGTCGAGCCACCACACATCGAGCGAGCCCAACCCCAGCAGGTGCACCTTGCCGATGCGCTCAAAGGCCGCCACGCCGTCGGTTCCGGTCTGGACCTCCCGCCGCTCTGGCGCGGTATCGGTGTCAAGCGGCATTACGAAACGAAATGCGGGGTCGTACGGGGCGACACGACCGCCCATGAATGCGCCGCGCTCGGCGGCCGGGACCGGAGAGGCGGGATGATTCGACAACAGGGCCAAGCGCGCGTTGACCCACGTCTGGTGAGCGCGCTCGACGTCAGGATCCGCCCTCACGTCCGCATAGATGCTAGCGACGCGTCGGCGCCAATCGAGCACGTTCATCGAAGTGAGGGTCATGTCGCCACGGTAACTCGACCGCACACCTAGCGAGGTGAAACCCGCACGGATGAGAATCGACACCACCTCAGTCTCACGAGGAGGGCAGCACCAGCACCCACGGTGACCCGCCGGGCACGGATACCCCAGGCTCCTGCCCTTGACTCCACCACTTGGCTGCATATGGCACGAGACCCAGCTGAACGCGGGTACCAGCCTCGTAGGCCTCGGTCTCGTCCCATTGCGGGTACGTGCCCGCGGGCAGCGTGGGGAGGGCAGCAGGCGTGTCACCTGGCAATACCGGACCGACGAGGGACCAAGGCGAGTCCGTGGAGGAGCCCACTGAGGTGTCGGGCGCGACGCCACTCGTCCAATAGTTGGCCTCGTAAACCTTGTGGAGCCACACGATCTTGGTGCCTGACGGATAGGTACCGTACTCGTCCCAGATCGGATAGGGGCTGTGCTCAGGGTCGTCGGGCTCACCCGTGAGGTCGGGTTCTGGCGTCGATGACGCGGAGGGCTCGGGTGACGTCGTGGATGAAGTGGACGACGCCATCACGCGCGACGCGAACGGGAGGTCGAGCGAAAGCACGTCCGCGAACGTCTGAGTTCCCTGATCTACGCCGCTGCATGACGTCTGGACCACCGTGAGGACCGTCGGAAGCGGGCTTTCGCACGACGCATCGCGGTTCAGGGACCACATCGACACCTTGCCCACTCCGTTGCTCCGGGCAAACTCGTTCACGACCTCGGCATCGGCGAGGGTGAACACCTCCCCCGCAATGTCGTTCTGACCGATCATCGGCGTGATGCCGATCTTTGCCCATACGTGGGAGTCGTCGAGGGGGGTACCCGCGCGGTCGTACGCGCTACTCACCTGCGTGTGCAAGGCAGTGGCGGCTTGAAGCACCACGTCGGAGTACGGTTTGCCCGTCGAAACCCCCGTGCCGAAGTCCATCGTCATGCCGTTCACGCCTGCGACGTCTACGCCGGCGGCCAGCATCTGTTGAACGACCGCGAGTCCGTCGGTCGTCAGCCCCGTGGGAGCCACGGGAAGGGTCAGCCAGACGTCGAGGTAGCTACCTGCGGCCCGGGCGCGGTCCTGCACGGCCTTGATCGCGACGGCCCGACGGGCCCCTGCATCGGCATCGGCGAGCGAGGAGCCTTCGATGTCGAGATCGATGCCAGTGAGAGAGTACCTGTCGACCACAGACTGGTAGGCGTTCTCGAGCGAATCCGGGTCTGAACAACCCACAGAGAGTTCTGTCCCTGCCTGGCCTCCGAAGGACACACTCACGAGTCCACCGGTGCTCCGCAGCTGCTGGATTCGCCGCTCAAGCTCCAGGTCGGAGGCGGCGGTATCGAGCGTGTAGGCGCCGCCCCACATCGGGGTACACGCGTCGGTCGGATCCGCGACGACGAACGACAGGATCACGTTCGACTGCGCCGGGCCCTCGGGCGTTCCAAAGGAGTACGTCGGTGTCACCGTCACGTCGACATATGCGGCAAAGATTGACGGACCGGGAACGACGGTGGTCGCCAGCACTGTGGTGAAGAAATGCAGTCCCGTCCACACGAGGGCAAAACCAGAGACGAGGACGACACCCAGGCGAAGGAAGGAAACCCTCGTGCGGGGAGCGCCGGAGGCGGTGGTGGCCTTGGTCATCGAAAACCCCAGGTGAGAAAGTGGCGCACGGGCGTGCCGTACAAGGGCGGGCGGAGGTCGGAGATCGTCATGGTGGCTAGGACCGCTCGCGTGAACGGGTGTCGCCGCGGCGCGCCGAGGGGGCGTTGGCCACGGCGATCTTTTCGCGTTCACCCGGGGTGCCCACGTAGTCGGGCCCGAAGTACAGGACGGACTCCCAATCCGGATCGCCCTCGAGCGCCGATGCGGGGTCGATGGCCTTGGGCTTGACGGGGACCCGCACCCAGTGGACGAAGCCGATAAACATGTCGACGATCGAGTTGCGGAATCCGATGAACGCGATGATCGCGTACGTCGTCAGGACACCGTTGAAAAGGGCAAAGGCGCCGTTGGCCCAGTTGCTCGTCTTGATGTCGTACGCGAGCGTGTAGAAAGAGAATGCCGCGATCAGGAAGGCCGCCACCACATACAACGCGGGTGTGGCCGTGCGGTCCTTCACCTTGGGCGTCCGGGCGAAAGCGATCTTGGACTTGGCCGCAGCCTGCTGAAGCGATTTGATCGTGCCAGCGAGGTTGACGGGAAGCAGGATCAGGTTGAAGGCGTACACACGGAAGACATCGGAACGCTTGTAGCCCATGCTCCGGAAGTCCGACGCCATGGCGAGGAAGTACGGCAGTGCGGCGGCGACCACGACGGGGCTCAGGAGCCGGCTGTCGAAGGGGAACGCGAGCAGCAGCAGAAGGCTCACGCTGGCCCAGGAAATCGACGCCATGTAGTTGAAACGGAGCGCCACGGTCGAACGCCTCACGCGACGCCCGAGTTTGCGTTCACGCCGAACGAACCGGATGAACTTGGGCATGATCAACAAGCCGCCATTCGCCCACCGGGCACGCTGCACCACGAGGGAGCCGAAGTCGGGCGGCGTCGCGCTGTAGCTCAGCCGTTCGGGGTAGTTCTGAAGCGTCCATCCGGATGCGACGAGGTCGATGCTGGATTCGGTGTCCTCGATGACCGTGCGGTCCTGCACGTACCGGCGGACCTCTTGCCCCCCGACGTAGCTCACCTCAACGATGTCGTTAAGCGCCACCTTGCGGATGACCGCGTTGGCGCCCACCCAGAACGTCGCACCGAAGTGGCTCAGTCCCTGGTGAAGGATGTGCTGGATGTCGGTGGTGGCTCCCGCGATCCGCTCGAGACGCGTGTCCGCACCGCGGAATGCCGAATACGGAGTCTGGATCACCGCGATCCGCTCGTTGCCGTGAAGTTCCATCTGGTGAACGAGTCGCAGGCAGTACTCGCGAAGGAGAACGCTGTCCGCGTCGAGCGTGAGCAGATAGTCGCTGTCCGGTATCACCATGACGTTCGCGTCGTCATGTTCGTCGGTGTCACGCAGAACGATGCCCATCTTGGTCTCGACCTGACGCATACGGCGCCCCATGAGGCCGATGTAGGCGTTGAGGTTCATGGCCTTGTTGGCGTCGTGGGGTAGGTGTGCGTACTTCTTGCGTTCAAATGAGGTCAACGTGGCGTCGAATGTCCACGCGAGGCGACGACCGAGCTGACCGAGACGCTGCACAGGCACAGGGGCTCGCTCGTCGAGCGCCGCGAACAGTGCCCTCGCGGTGATCTCGAAGTCACCGGCCAGTCCACCGAACACCTCTTCGGCAAGGAAGTCGTCCGCGTGGCTAAAACGCGGATATGTAGTGGCCTGATCACGCAACCAGCGACCTGCCCACACGAAGTCGAGGGCGAGCGCACGGACGAGTTCAGGAGAGCTCGCGCCACCGGACTTAGCCGCTTCCTCATACGTATCAAGCGCTGCGAGGAATCGCTCGTGAGGGCCCCTCAACAGTTCGGCGATCTCGTCAGGAAGCGCTCGGCATCCTTCCAAACTTGCGAGACCCGCGGCATCTTTCGGCACAGGAGGGTCGTCGAGCAGAAGGACGATGCGCATGCCCGGATACTCCTGCAACGCCGCAGAGAGCAGCGTCGACCGCACCACAGCGGGCTCTTCGGCGTAGGAAGGCACCAACACCGTGAGCGAGGGCCGCGACTCGCCCATAAAGGCGTCGATCTCCGCGCGAGGCACGCGCACGTGGCCGCGGGACCGATAGAGCGCCCCTTGACGTGCGAGCAGGTACATCAACGCGGAGAGAAGAAGCAGCGTCATGATTCCGACATAGACAATCGTCTGGATCACGAGCTGGCTGTCGTGAATGCCGTCATCGATCACACGCGAAACCACGACCTGGACCACGTAAATAGCCCACGCCAGCACCGTCGCGGCGATAGCCAAACCGCCCATCCACGTGGCCACCGCGCTCGCAGGTGTCTGTTGCATCGGGAGCGGGGGACGTGGGCGCTCGGCACCCCATTGACGCCTTCGCTTAGCTGACGGTTGCGTTCCCGACTCGGGCCGAGCACCATCGGATGCTTCGCCCGGCGCGGTATCGGGGCCGTCGAGCTCAAGATCGATATTCGCCGAATCGTTCACATTCCGCGCGCCTGCACTGCCCAGGGTCTCGAACTCCACCGGTCACTCCTGTCGATCGTAAAACTGGGACCGAGGGCCCTTGAGCGTCAACAACGCGTTCACGGCAACGCTGCGTTTTGCAGTGTAGCGGTCGCTCCGGACAGCGAAAAACGTCCTGCTCCATGCAAACAATCGGCCCTGAAGAGACACCCCTTGGCAAGGAGTGACCCTGGCCTGACCCGCGTGGGAGACAAAACACTGTCTCGGCGGTGAGACGCCAGGCTGGCGAACACGGTTGATGTCGCCATTGTCCCGATCGGCACCGCGCGGCAATGTGAAGGGGAATCGCTTGCCCGACCGCGCCACACGGCGGCGATAGCAACCCGGGTGGAACAAAGAACACCGCCAAAATCCGTGTCCCACTGGTGACGATATTCGGGCCGAAACCAAAACCTCGGCCTCGTCAAACTGTGGTGGGCGATACTGGGATCGAACCAGTGACCTCTTCCGTGTGAAGGAAGCGCGCTACCCCTGCGCCAATCGCCCCGAAGCGGACTCCATAGTAGCCGGTTCACGGACCCCTCGCGCTACACCACGTCTTTGGCGCGCGTCGGACTCGGGTCGAGATCCATATCCGCACGAGACTCATACAGCGCGGAAAGCTTCTTGAGGAGCGGCCCTTGCGCCACATCGACCCCGTCGAGCCACACGATCGGCTGGATGCCTCGGGTCGACGAGGACACGGACGCGAAGGCACCTCCGTGCATCACTTCATCGAGAACCGACATCGGCAGTTCGCCAGGAGCCGCGACGCGCACGGGTAGTCCCGCGGCCGAGCCGCACTCAAGCGCGAGCCCCCTTGTGATCCCGGCCAGGCATCCGGAGGACAGCGGTGGCGTCACAATCTCGCCCTGGTGCTCGATGAAAATGTTGCTACCAGTGCCCTCGCACAGGTCACCCTGGGTATTCGACATCAAGGCCTCGTTCGCGCCCTTCCCGTCGGCGTAGTGGAGCATCACGACGTTCTCGGCGTACGACGTCGACTTGACTCCCACGATCGCCGAACGCTCGTTGCGCTTCCAAGGAACACGCGTCGCCCTGCACGAGCCTGGCACCGTGCCTGGGCCTCCCCACACGATGATGTTGGGGATTCCTGGCCCCCTCGCCGACCCCATCGGCCCGGGGCCGGACACCACGGTGATGCGCACTCGCACGACGTCGGCGGGATTGGCCGCCATCACCTGCCGCACGCCTTCCCTCACCTGGCCCATGTCAATGGCGCGCATGCCCATGCGGTCGAGCGAGTACTGCAATCGAATCAGGTGCCTCGTCAGCGCGAAAGGCTGCCCCTGCCTCACCGACAGAGTTTCGAAAACGCCGTCGCCCACGGTGAGTCCGTGATTGCCTGCGGAAACGATGGGCTCGTTTGCACCGCGAAGGGACCCGTCAACCCACAGCACACCGCTCATGTGCTCATTGTGGCTGCCGATGCAAGCCCAATCAACCGACGCGCCTTGAGTTCCGTCTCGTCCCACTCGGCGTGCGCCTCGGACCCCCAGGTAATGCCCGCTCCCGTGCCAAAGCGCAGCGTGCCGCCGCGGTCGTCGTCCCACCAAAATGTCCTGATTCCCACCGCAAGCTCGGCCTGCCGAGCATCGGCGTCGATCCATCCGATTGCGCCGCAGTACGGCCCCCGGGGCACGGATTCCTCCCTCGCGATAATCCCCAGCGCCGCGGCCTTCGGCGCCCCGCTTACGGAACCTGGCGGAAAAGTCCCGTCGAGAAGCGCTTCCCACATCGCCGGCGTCCAGTCGAACGCAGGGGCAAGCCGTGCCGAAACGGTGGATTGCAGGTGCGTAAGACCCGGGAGCTCATGCACTCCCAAGAGCTCGGGGACCTCGACGGACCCCGGCAGCGCCACGTGAGACAGATCGTTGCGGATCAGGTCGGTGATCATCACGTTCTCCGCGTCGTCCTTCGCCAGCATGGGCACGCCTGGAGCAGCGGTGCCCTTAATGGGTGACGAGGTCAGCCTGTCGCCATCAACCCGCAAGTAAAGCTCCGGAGACGCCGACACGATCCACGTGCCAGGAATTTCCGCCGATGCGGGAATGACGATGCGGGCCGCGTGGCGAGCAGGGTTGCCTCGCGAAAGGACGTGCGACAGCGCGACCGCGTCGGGGCCCGGCGCCTCAAAACCCAAGGGCGCGCTCAGAACACGACACAAGTTCACCTGATAGACGTCGCCCGCATAAATATCCGAACGGATCGCCTCAACGCCGTCGAGATACCTCGACCTGTCGAGAGACGAAGCCCAGGAGCCCTGTGGAGGGCCGATCCATGGTCGTTCCTTCTGGGCCCGCTCCCGCACTTCGGGGCGTTTTTCCACCTCCGCGAACCGCCACGCGTCAATTCGCCCCTCAAAACTCCCGACGATGACCCAGAATCCACCCGCGGAAAGGCGCTCAGGGTTCACGGAGGCATCGATATGTTCCACCGGCATTCGAGCTCTCACGCCCCGAAATGCAGCGCTACCGAGTCTGCGGGGATCGTCGCGCCAGGTCATGGACACACGTTAGTCGCATGCGTTGCGACGCGCCGGAAACGACCGAATTGGTAAACAGGGGTCCCATCCGCTAACGTTGTCATCCGGTCAACACCCCAGGTTTTGACCATGCGAACGTAGCTCAGTTGGTAGAGCATCACCTTGCCAAGGTGAGGGTCGCGGGTTCGAATCCCGTCGTTCGCTCGGTGGGCCGGCATCGATTTTTCGGCGCCGGCGAACACAGCGGTGGAGTGGCCGAGAGGCGAGGCAGCGGCCTGCAAAGCCGTCCACACGGGTTCGAATCCCGTCTCCACCTCGCATTGAGTTTTACCCTAGTTTTTCTTGGGCGATTGGCGCAGCGGTAGCGCGCTTCCCTGACACGGAAGAGGTCACTGGTTCGATCCCAGTATCGCCCACCAGCATTACCCCAGAAAGAGGCGGGTTCCCGATTCAGGGGAAGCCGCCTTTTCTGTCTCTCCAGTGCGCGGCCCACACTCCCCCATGGGAGAACCGCCAAAGGCCTGGCGGTCCGGCTGCCGTGCGTGCCACACCAAAAAGTGGAGCGCTACGCCGGGTGCGGCGAGAGCTTTTCAGTCGCCTAGCGTCACTATGGGGCTCGCGATTCTGCGCTTAGTCGCCGCCGGCGGGCGCGCGGCCCAGTGCGGACTGGTCGCCAAAGCGGGCATACCGCGGTCGAAATTGGCTACCCGACAGACGGCTCGACCGTAAGCAAGTCAGAAAGCCTCCGGGGGTCAAGCAGAAATGCCCCGATCAATACCGAGATCTGGGCGGCTTCGTACAGAGGCACCGCTGGTCGCCGCTACGACGCGCAGGGACCCGTGAACCCTCGACGGGCAGGGAATGGGCACTCCAGGCCCGCATAGAGGGCAAGGGTGGCGCCAGACACCCCTTCGGCGGCGTAGCGGTCGGGCCTATGCGGGCGGCTCGATCGCGAGTGCGTCCATGATTGGCTGCATGCCGGTCCACCACTGGTCCACCGGACGGTTGAATTCCATGTCGACCAGGTCCGGCATGGTCTTCAGCGGAATGGTGGATAGCTCGCCGTCGGTAAACCCGACGAAGCCCCACTCGCGCTTACCGGCATCGATCTGCCCAGAGAGCCAGTCAACGCAGTACGCCGCCAACCGCGTGGCCTGGACGCGGTCGAACGGCGTCGGGTTGCCACCTTGCTGGAGATGACCGAGAACCATCGGACGGACGTCGAACGCGCCCCCTGATTCCTCGGCGAAAAGCTGGCACATGAAGTCGGTGGTGTACCCGGGGCTGACGGCCTCGTTGCGGATAGCCAGGTGGAAGCTCCGGCCAGCGGCGAAGCCCGCCTTCATCTCCGCGACGTCGGCGGAAAGGTCAGCGAGCGTGACACCGTTCTCGTGCAAGTACGCCCTCTCGGCACCGACGGACAGCGCCCCGAAGAAGGAGAGGTAGCCGCAGTACCGGCCCATCACCTCCACGACGAAACACCGCCGTGAGGCCATCGCCGACTGCTTGAGCCTGTCGACGGCACTGGCGATCTCGCATAGAGCTGTGTCTGCGCCAATCGCCATCTCCCAGCCTGGCAGGTTGTTGTCGATCGTGGCGGGCAGGCAAATGACGGGGATCTGGAAGCCCGGGTAACGGTCGCGCTCCTGGAGCATCCGGTATGTGGCCTCGTAGGCGCGGTGACCGCCAATCACGAGCAGCGCGTCGATCTGGTGGTTCTCCAACGCCCTGCTGACGGCGTAGTACTGCTCGACGCTCGGCGTGACGCGGCTCGTGCCGAGCTCCGCGCCGCCGATCCCGACCCAGCCTTCAACGTCACCCCAGGTCAGCTCGCTGATCTGTCCATCCATCAGGCCTTGGAAGCTGCCCTTGACGCCGAGCATCGTGTGGCCGTTGGAAATGCCGAACCGCACGGCCGCCCGCACAGCGGTGTTCATCCCTGGGGCGAGCCCGCCCGCATGCAGGATGGCGATGCGCGAGCCGGAACCCGACTGCGGAGGGGCGACCATGGCGATGCCGCGGAAGACCCGGACCATCTCAGGGAAGGATGCCCCACGCCCGGCCATCGCGGCCTCATATTCGCCGGCCTCGACGAGCCGTGTGATCTCGCGAGTGGCCTCGACGGCGGCCATCAAGGGCGTGCGGTGGACGCGGTGGTTGCTCACGCCGATAAGCTGCGGCTCATGGTCGGGGCCCGCGTTGATGACCTCGAGGGCGGCGGCGTGCCCCACGATGGTCGGCATCCAGCGGTCGTACGCGCTGGGCGTCCCACCGCGCTGCACGTGACCGAGGATCGTCACGCGGGTGTCCTCGCCGAGGCGGTCCTGGAGCAGGTCACGAACGTCCTGGCTGGTGATCGGGTTGCCTGCGCGGTCGCGGGCTCCCTCGGCGACCACGACGATGCTGTCGCGTCGACCGGCGGCGCGGCCGGCGCGCAGCCGCTCGCAGAGTTCGTCCTCCCAGCCGTCTGGCGGCGGGTTCTCGGGGATGAAGGCGTAGTCGGCGCCACCAGCGATCGCGCTCATCAGGGCGAGGTATCCGCAGTGCCGGCCCATGACCTCCACGACGAATGAGCGCTGGTGGCTCGCCGCCGTGCTCGCGAGAGCGTCAATCGCCTCGATGATGCGATGCAAGGCCGAGTCGGCCCCGACGGTCATGTCTGTGCCGACCATGTCGTTGTCGATCGAACCGACGACCCCTGCGATGATCAGGTGGCCGTGCCGTGCGGCCTGCTCGGCCGTGATTTCCCCGCCTGCCACGAGCTCGGCCAGCAGATCGGGCCACTCGCTGCGAAACAGGTCGGTGCCTGTGAGGGATCCGTCGCCGCCGATGACGACCATCCGGTCGATGCCGTGCTGGACCAAGTTGCGCGCGGCCTTGAGCCGGCCCTCACGCTGGCGGAACTCCGTCGAGCGCGCGGTCCCGATGACAGTGCCACCGCGGTGCAGAATCGAACTCACGGAGCCCCACCCGAACTTGGCGATCCTGTCGCCGCCGTCGATGAGCCCCTGAAGTCCCTCGTAGACCGCATACACGTCGGCGCCGGCGCCGATTGACGTACGGACGACGGCGCGCACAACGGCGTTCATTCCTTGGGCGTCGCCGCCTGAGGTAAGGACGGCGATCGCGGTCCGGGGCGTTGCGCTGCTGGGTTCGGTCGGCTCGTCCATCGCTCGTCTCTCGGTCAAAGGGGTGGGCACGCCTCAGCCTAGGGGCAATCCTGGGGCATGGGCGGGCCCACCGTCGTGCACCATCAGCCTGGGAGCATGCTCCAGCAGGTCGCCGAGCCTCCTGGCTCCTCCGCGAGCACGGCGAGGTGTGCCCAGATGTCCAAGAGAGCCACGCTCGCCACCACTCCCCATGACAGCACGATCGACGCCATCACATCGGTCAGCCAGTGGTCACCCAGATAGAGCCTGCTCGTGGCCATCAAAGCGGTGGGGATAGCGGTGGCACCCCAACCCAGACATGCCCGCCTTCGGCTCGGGCGTGCGCGCCACCACAGGTAGGCAAGCGCCAAGGTGAAGGTCGCGGTCCCGATGGTGTGTCCAGACGGAAACGACAGCGTGCTTTCCACCGGACCAAGCACGACTGCGGCCGGGGGGGCGCACCCTCCCTACGGCGTGTTTGAGCACCAAGGAGAGCCCCTCTGCACTGCCCAACGCCAGGGCAAGGAGCAACGCGTCGGCGACGCGACGGCGTACCACGAGGAGCACCACGGTGAGAGCCGCAATTGCGGCGAGCACGACCTCGCCGCCGATCATCGTGACCGCGGTCATCACGTGTGTCGCTACGGATTCGCGATGGCCCACCATCCAACTGAGGGCAGCCTGGTCCCGAGAGGAAAGATCGGCTCCCTCGCGCACTCCGTCGACAAGCCATCCTGTGGTCGCGACGCTCAAGGTCACCGTCGCGATGGACGCCACGACGCGCGTGCGAAGAGGCCCAGGCAGTGTTCGGTCCTTGGTTGGGTGGGCTGTCATGAGCGCCCCTTCCGGCACGGGAACGCCCAATCTCACCCACCCCACCTGAGAGGAACGTGAGAGGCCCTCGCGACCAGGGGCCCCGGTGTTACCGCGGTGGGCACACCACACTCGTTCGAGGGAATGCCTTGTCCAGCGCGGTAGTCACCAGTCGAGGTGGCCAGTCTGGATCCGGTGTGCAGAGAACCCGCGAATCGCCGCGACGGTCTCCGCAGGCAACGGCTGTGCCGCGGCCGCTATCGAGTCGTGCAGGAGATCGATGGTCCGCGCCCCTGGAATCACCGTAGAAACGCCGTCGTGCGCAAGAAGGAAGCGCAGCGCACCCTGTGGCACCGAGACACCCTCGGGAAGCAGCGAGCGAAACTCGTCGACAAGGCCGGCCCGCAGCGCAATGTCGTCCCTGGACCAGCGCGAGCGGACCCCCCCGAACACCGTGTCGGCCGAGTACCTGCCGGAGAGCCAACCGGACTCCAGTGGGACCTTAATGATCGTCCCAACGCCACGTGTACGTGCGCGTTCCACAGCAGGCCACGTCTCTTGGAACAGAGCGGACATCCGCACCTCAAGCGCCTCGCTCGCACTGGTCTTGAGCACGGTGTCGACGTCGGCGCTCCAGTCCACTGAGGCCCCGTACGCCCTGATCACGCCGCGCTGCTTGAGTGCCTCGAGTACGCCGTAATGCTCGCTATGGTCCCCATCAAGCACCTCGGGCGGCGGTGAATGCAGCAGGACAATGTCCAGGTAGTCGGTGCCCATGCGCCTGGCGCTTGCGAGCACAGAGGCCTCGATGCTGCTCGGGTCCCAATTGCTGGTGCCGTCGGCGAGGTGGCCGAACTTTGTACACACAACCACGCCGTCGCGGCGCCCATTTCCTAGCGCCACCCCGAGCACCGTCTCGCTGCGACCGTCGGCATAGCCAGGTGCGGTATCGATCAGCGTCACACCAGCCGCGAGGGCCGCATGGACAAGGCGTACGGCTTCACGCTCATCGGGGCCGTCCGGCCACTGCGACGACTGGACAAGCTGCCAGGCCCCCAGCCCGATCTCACTGACGTTCATGCCTGTCGTACCAAAGGCTCTCGTCTTCACGGTTACTCCTCAGTCGGGCGTTCCCGCGGGGCGACGCTGGAACACGCTCAACGTAGCACCGAGCCCGACCTACGATCCGGAGCCGACGCACCTATTGCGGCCCCGCTTCTTCGCAAGGTAGAGATGCCCGTCGACCACGTGGAGCAGCTCACCGGCACTCACCCCGTCGCCGGACGCATTCGCCACGCCGCTGCTGGCAGTCACGGGGACTCCGGCGGTGATGGGTTGCCAGTCATGCTCATATCCTCGCCACCCATCCGAGCCGCGACCCCGCCCATGACCTCCTCGGCGAGTCGCGACAGAATCACGCCCACCTCGCGGAGCACCGCATCGCCAGCCCCATACGAGCGCTCGCCATTGTCTCGCCCATCACGCACCCCCGCCTCCCTGGGACCACCACGGGGCCTGGCGGCCGCGGCGCGACGTTCACGACGCAGGTGGCATAGAGACCTATCGGCAGTGCGACATGATTCCCAAGAGGAGCGCAGAGATCGCAGCACCGCTAGCAGGGCATTCGTGAGCGGGCCCGCGCGATAGGGCACGATGTCCGGGTGAAGCCCCCCGCCGTCCTGGTGCGCTGGTCCAGTGTGGCGCCGACAACAGACACCGCTCTCGCGTCGCATCACCTGGCCCGCGTCGCCGCCGCAGCATTGCTTGGTGGAGACGCCAATGACCTCGTACTTAGCCATCACTGTCGGCGTTGCGGGAGCCATGAGCACGGGGCTCCGTCCATCGCAGGACTCTCGGTAGCGCTCACGCTGGCACGCACCCGAGGGTTCGTGGTCGCCGCAGCCTCACGGGATCACCGCGTGACGGGATTGGGTATTGACGTGGAAGTGGCCGACGGGGCATTTCCGGGACTCGATGCTGTCGTGCTGTCCGACGCGGAGCGCGAGCGCTCGCCCGTGAGTGTCGATGGCCCTGCCTCCTTGAGATCGTGGGTGTGCAAGGAGGCCATCCTCAAGGCCGTCGGAACAGGCCTTGCCACCGACCCGCGCGAGATCACGCTCGACGGGTTCGCGGTGGCGCAGGGCCCCGAGGGCCCCTGGTCGATCCACGACCTGCAGCTGGCCGAAGGAGTGCTCGGTTGCCTCGCGGTGCGCGGCGTCGACATCGCGTCGTGGTCCGTTGCCGAGGTTAGGTATGCTCCGCAAACCTAGACGGCAACGGCGGCAACTCTTCTGTCTCGAGCCACGCCGCGAATAGCCCCCCGAGCGTCGTCGAAGTCATTCTCTGTGCCGTGTCGATGAACCCCTGCGTCGACACCGTTCCGTGACGGTTTTCCGCCGCCCACGCCCTCATCACCGCAAAGAAGGGCTCCTCCCCGACGGTGAGCCGCAGCGAGTGCAGGGCAAGCGCACCACGCTTGTAGAGCCGGTCATCGAACATGTGGTCCGCATCCGGATCGCCTATCAGGAAGTCCTGAGGGAGTTCCGCTAGACGCGCGTACGCCGCCACGGCCTGCTGGTGCGCAGTCTCGCCGCCACTCGCATGCGACCACAGCCATTCGGCGTAACACGCAAATCCTTCGTGAAGCCAAATCTCGTTCCAGCTAGCCACCGTGAGGCTGTTTCCGAACCACTGATGGGCGAGCTCATGCGCGACGAGCCGTTCCCACGTCTGGGTGCCGTCCAGATGATTGGCACCAAAGACGGACAGCCCCTGGGCCTCGACGGGAATCTCAAGCACGTCGTCCGTCACCACCACGGTGTAGTCGACAAAGGGGTACGGACCGAAGGCGTCGCGGAAGACGTCCATCATCTGCGGCTGGCGCGCGAGGTCATCCATCACCGCGTGACGGAGTTTGGGCGGCGCGAACACCACTTGCCGGATGGGTCCCGATGCCAGCTCAAACGACTCGTAGCGCCCCACCTGCACCGTCGCGAGGTACGGCGACATCGGCTGGGCCATCTCGTATACCCACCGCTCCCGCGCGGACAGTGCGGTCCGGGACACCAGGCGCCCATTGCACACCACGGTGTAGAGCGACTCCGCCGTCACGGTGATGCGGAACGCCGCCTTGTCCGCAGGGCTGTTGTGACACGGGAACCACGACGCAGCGCCGTCGGGCTGTCCCGCGACCAACACACCGTCGGCAAGCTCCTCCCACCCCACGTCGCCCCACGGACCCAGCAAGGGCCCGGGCTTGCCGCCATATCGCACGGTGACGGCGAACTCCTCATGCGCACGTAGGGGCGCAGCAAGACGCACTGTCATGAGGCCGCGTTGATGCCGCCAGCGCGCGGGGCGACGCCCGTTGACGAGCACCTCAGTCACCTTGAGACTCGCCAATTCCAGGCTGATCCCGGCCAGGTCTTCCGTCGCGTTCGCGGTCACGACGGCCACCGCATCCAGCCTGTTCGTCGCGACCCGATAGTCGAGGGTGAGGTCGTAATGCGACACCGTGAAGCCCACATCGTGTCGGTCGAGCTCAGTACCTGAGGCGGACGTGCTTGTGTGTGTCATGCGGACTCCGGTCCGACGGGGTTGCCCGTCCATCGAGAACTCGGCGGAATAGTATCGCCCCGCAAGACCAGTGACGCTGCGCCGACGCTCGAGCCTTTGCCAAGGCTCGCCGCTGGCAAGATCACTCCGTGCGGCCCCAAACTAGAACCTGCACCCAGCGTCACCGTGTCCATGCTCATCATGCGATCGTGAAAGAGGTGAGTCTGCACAACGCACCCGCGGTTCACCGTGGCGCCTGCGCCAATGGTGACGAGGTCGGCCTCGGGCAGCCAGTAGGTTTCACACCATGCTCCCCTGCCAATGCGGGACCCCAGAAGACGTAGCCACACGTTCAGTACCGGAGATCCGGCGGTGGCGGGCGTGATCCATGGCACCGCGACCACTTCGAGAAAGGCGTCGGCGAGTTCGTTGCGCCAGATGAACGAGCTCCACAGGGGATGGTCCCCTGGTCTGATGCGTCCCACGAGCAACCACTTTGCTCCCACGGCGACAGCGCCCGCCATCGTGGCGGCCACCAGCACCACGACGGGTGAGACCCATGCGGCGGCCGCGATCCCTGATGAACCGGCAACCCACTGCAATACCAACAGGACCACCACGGCGAGCATGAAAGAGACGATCACCGCAATCAGCCTGCCCATTTCCACCACCGCGCGGGCCGCACGCAGTCGCACAGGGGGCTCGTACGTTACGGCACCGTCTGTTTTGGCCGCAGTGCGACGCAGCTTTTGGGGCGGTGACCCCAACCACGAGGTCCCTGACTTGGCGCGCTTGGGGGTCGCGGAAAGCACCGCGACCAGGCCACCCTTGGGTACAGACCGGCCCGGGGCGATCATCCCCGAGTTGCCGAGGAAGGCGCGTGCGCCCACGCGAGCCCGCTCGATGCGCATCCACCCGCGACCCAATTCGTACGAACCCACCAACGTGTCGTCGGCGAGGAAGGCCCCGTCTCCCACCCGCGTCATCGAGGGGAGCATCAGCACCGTAGATGCCTCTACTCCCCGACCCACCCTCGCGCCAAGGGCGCGCAACCAGACAGGAGTCAAAGAGCTTGCATACAGCGGATAGAGCGTGGTGCGCGCCTCATCCATCAGCCGCAATGTCGACCAGATCTGCCAGCCCTTTCGCGAACGCACCGGGTGGTAACCCTCGTTCAGCCCGAAGGAAAGCGCACGCACCCCCGCCCACGTCATCAAGGCGAGCGCCACAAAGGCCACCGCCGCGGCTAGGGGCGACCACAGCAGAACCCCTTCGAGCCCGTCGGCCCACCGGCCAGCGCCTGAGGCTCCCCACGTCACCACGACGCCCCCCATCGCGGCCGCCGCGAGAGGAAGGGTTGCGAGACCGCCCGCGCTCACCCCATAGATCCAAGGCCACCTTCGGCCGCGCGGCGCTCGCGTGTTGGGCCAACGGACGCGCGCGGTCCCCTCGAAGCGTGCGGGTGACCCCACCCAGAGCTCGCCGGGTGGCACCGAGCCCGTCACTGCGGAGCCCGCCGCGATCTCGGCGCCCTGCCCCACGCGACTGCCGGGGCCGAGCACGCTGCGTGTCCCCACCGTGGCTCGCTTGTCGACGCGCACCTTGCCCACCACCAGCACATCCTTGTCGAGCCAGTGACCGCTGAGATCGACGTCCGGCTCGATTGAACAACCGTTCCCGAGCACAAGCAGTCCTGTGATGGGTGGGAAGGCATGAAGGTCGACGTCCTTCCCCACCTTGGCACCCAGAAGCCGCGCGTACATCGGGGTCAAGGGGGCGCACGAGACATTCCCCGCGCCAGCAGCGGCCGCCCAGCTCTCCGCAAACCACAACCTCAGATGAACAGACCCACCGCGCGGGTACCGACCGGGCGCGATACCGCGCAGGGTCAATCGAGCCACCACCACGGTGGTTCCCATGCGGCCTAGGGGGCTCACGAACAGGATCCACCCTCCCAGACCCCACGCCCATGCATCAGGCAGGGCCTGCAGCCAAGGGGCGACGTGCAGAGCTGCGGCCGCTGCGTTGATCAGCATTACCCATGTCAACCAGCGCAGACCGACGAGGGCCGCGAGCGGTAGCGCGAGCAAGATCTGGGCGGACTGTGCGCGGCGCGGAGTCTCGATCGTGGGTCCGCCACGCGGTGAAGGCGGCGGCGCCAGCTCCTCGAGCCTCGAGGCCAGGTCAGCCACCCGTGGAAAGTCGTAGACATCGGCCACCGTCACGGTGGGAAACCTCTCTCGAAGCAGCGAAACCAATTGCGCGGCGATGAGGCTGCCGCCCCCGCTCTCGAAAAAGTCGTCGGAGGGGCCTGCCACACGGGCTCCCAGGAGAGACGTCCAATGCCCGGCGATCCAGGACTCGGTTTCCGACAATTCCGGGATCGGCACGTCGTCTCGCTCGAGGCTGGGCAGGGGCCAGGGCAAGGAGTCCCTGTCAATCTTCCCCGACGTACGCGTGGGAATGGAGTCCACGACGGTGAGCAGCGGCACCAGCGCCGCTGGTAGCTGGTCCCGCAACAGCACACGTGCCCGATCCAGGTCGATCGTCTCCCCCGTGGCGGCCACGAGGTAACCCACCAGGAGCGTCGTCCCCGCTACAGTACGGCGCACTGTTGCGACGCCCGCCGCGACCCCTGGCAGCGCCCCCAGCGCTGAGTCGATTTCGCCGAGCTCGATGCGACGGCCTCCAACCTTGACCTGATCGTCCGCACGGCCGACGAATATCAAGCCCTCGCCGTCGTCACGCACCAGATCTCCGCTGCGATATGCACGCTCCCAGCCCAGGCCTGGGGAAGCCGCGAATTTTTCGGCGTCCTTGTCCGCGTCGAGGTAGCGCGCAAGTCCCACTCCGCCGATCATGAGTTCGCCGGTCTCCCCCTGCGCCACGGGCAGTCCTTCACCGTCCACCACGGCCAGGTCCCAGCCGTCCAAAGGCAAACCAATCCGCACGGGCTGCTCCCCGTCCAGAATTGCGGCGCACGCGACGACGGTGGCCTCGGTGGGACCATACGTGTTCCACACCTCGCGATCGGCGTCGGCCAGCCTTGCGGCAAGCTCGGGAGGGCACGCCTCGCCCCCGAAGATCAGCAGCCGAATCCCTGCGAGCTGGTCCGCGGCCCACATGCCGGCCAAAGTTGGCACGGTCGAGATGACGGAGATGCGCTGGCTGACCAGCCACGGGCCAAGGTCGGCTCCCGTTCTCACGAGCGCTCGCGGCGCAGGGACGAGGCACGCGCCGTGTCGCCAAGCGAGCCACATCTCTTCGCATGACGCGTCGAACGCGACCGACAGCCCCGCGAGCACTCGATCTCCCGGAGCGAGCGGACTGCCCCTCAAGAAGATCCTCGCCTCCGCGTCCACGAAAGCCGCAGCGGACCGATGGGTCACCGCCACACCTTTGGGGGTCCCCGTCGAGCCCGAGGTGAAGATGATCCAGGCATCGTCACCAGGCGACGGTCGCTGCGACTCCCGCACATGGTCTGGCGCTACTGCCGCGAGGTCACCTTCACCCAGAATGACCGCGACATTCGCCTCGCCGAACACGAGTCTGGCCCGCTCGTCCGGATCGTCCATGTCGACCGGAACGTACGCCGCGCCTGCCTCCAAGATGGAAAGGATCGCGACGTAGAGTTCCACGGTGCCTGACGGGATTCGCACTCCGACACGGTCACCCCGCCTCACTCCGGATTCGTACAGGCCGTGCGCACCTGCCCTGATCGCGGCCATCAGTTCCGAGTAGGACAGGACGGCACGCCCGTCGTCAAGGGCCCGCTCGTGTGGGTAGAGCGCCGCAGTGACCCCGAGCACATCGATCAATGTGCGGGATTCAGGGGCATGGCGTGCACGCAGAAGAGCCCCTGGCGCATTCACGTGGTCATCCTTTCACGGCCACGCTTCATCGTTCCTTGCCTGACCGGCGCACGCGTACGTCTATTGCGAGTCACGCACGGCTCGCGCCTCGATCTCAGAGAGCACCTCGTCGGCGGCCTCCTGACTCACGCTTCCAAAGCGTCTCGCGTCGATGACGACGTCGCGTTCCACCTCAGCGGCCTTCCTCAACAGGTCGGCCACCGCGCGCTCGTCCCCTGGATCCGCGTCATCCGCGTCCCCGCCGTGCCTCGCGGCATGGAGCGCGTCGTGGGAAGCGAGATAGCCCTCGTATTGCAGGACAACTGCCCCTCTCACCCTGTCAGGCACCTCGGTTTCGGCCTCTCGCATGTCTGCGAGGACCGCCTCAAGGGCCTTCCTCCTGAGCCCACGCGCCTCAACGGACACGTTCGAGTCTCCGCCAACCTTCAACTTACGTACGAGCGGAGCGAGGGTCAGCCCCTGAACCACAAGGGTCGCCAACACCGTCACGAGCGCCACGAACACCACGGTGTGCCGCACAGGGAAGTCCTCGCCGCTCGCCACCGTCGCGGGCAAGGCCAATGCGGTGGCGACGGTCACCACGCCACGCATGCCCGCCCACGCGGTCACCACGGTCTCCCTATTGCCCACGGGTGTGGCCTCGGACGAATACCGGCGTTGGTGCGAACGACTCAGCCATACGGCCGGGAATACCCACGCAAAGCGCAGCACCACAAGCAGGACGACCACCGCCCCGGCAAGCCCCAGGGCGCTGTCCTCAAGCGGCTCATTGTTCAGCACGTTCGTGAGTTCAAAGCCGATGAAGACAAACACCAGGCTGGTCAGGATGTACTCGGCGTACTCCCACACCGCCCTGCCCAGTAGCCAGCCGCCCGACGTGATGGCCGTATGACTGTAGGTACGCAGGAAGAGCCCCAAGACGAGGACCGCAAGCACGCCGGATCCCTCGAGGTGGTCCGTCACCACGTAGACGATGAAGGGCACCGCGAGGGTCACCGTGGTCTCCGGCGCGGCCAGGTGCAGCTTTGCGAGAGCGAAATTGGTGAGCCACCCTGCCGCGAGCCCAATTCCGGCCCCCACCACCAGGGCTAAGACGAGGCTCTTTCCCAACCCTGCCCCAGAGAACTCGCCCGCAACCACCGCCGCGACCGCGACCTTGTACATGACGAGTGCGGTGGCATCGTTGAACATCCCCTCACCCTCGAGGATCGTGACAAGACGGCCAGGAAGCCGCAGTCGACGCGCGACCGCCGTGGCGGCGACGGGGTCGGGCGGCGCCACAATCGCACCAAGGACGAAGGCCGGTCCCCACGCCATCCCCATCCAATGAGCCACCACGGCAGTCGCCGCAGCGCTCGCGACGGTGAGGCCCACCGCGAGCACGACAATCGGCCTCGCGTTCTCCCTAAACTCGCGCGCGCTCGCCTTCTGAGTCGCGGCGAACAGCAGCGGAGGGAGCACGATCGGAAGGATCAGTTCGGGCTCTATGGTGAGAGTCGGCACACCGGGAACGAACGGCAACGCCAGGCCAAAGAGGGTGAGCAGGATCGGTAGAGGAACCCGCCACTTGTCGGCGAGGGGGGTCAGAATCACGATTCCGGCGAGCAGCGCGCCGACCAACAGAACAGTCTCCACGGCATCAGCCTGCCATCGACCCGTCGGATTGTCTGACTTCTGGCGAGCAGAAATACTCCCGTGACGCGATTCTGACAGAATGTAGCCACTTGAAAAGAGGGCACATGGCAGACCCAACCCACGAACGCACTAAGCGACTCGGCCACCGTGCCGATGCGACGGTGCCCGTCTCGACGTACCGCCTGCAGCTCACCGAGGACTTCACCTTTGGCGACGCCGAAGCGAAGCTCGACTACTTCGAAGCTCTTGGCGTGAGCCACCTCTACCTGTCCCCCATCCTCACCGCGTCTCCTGGCTCCACCCACTTCTACGACGTCGTCGACCATTCGCTCGTTGCCACGGTGCTGGGCGGCGAGGAGGGGCTCAGACGCCTCGCATGGGCGGCGGGCGAGCGCGGAATCGGACTCATCGCGGATCTCGTTCCCAATCACATGGCGGTCCCCACGCCCGCGTATCACAACAAGGCCTTGTGGTCAGTGCTCGCGATGGGCGAGTCCTCCCCCTTCGCACACTGGTTTGACGTGGACTGGTCAAGCAACGACGGCGTCCTCATGCCCGTGCTTGGCGACCGCATCGGCACGATCCTCGCTCGCGAGGAACTCACGCTCGACCACCTCGTCGTCCCCGGATTTGAGGAACAGGGCGAGGTTCCCGTTCTGAGGTACTACGAGCACGTCTTCCCCGTCCGCGAGGGCACAGAGAATCTGCCGATGGCCGACCTTGTGGTAGACCAGCCGTACCGCCTCGCGTATTGGCGCGTGGCCAACGAGGAGCTGAACTATCGCCGATTCTTCGACGTGGGATCGCTGGTTGCGGTGCAGGTCGAGGACCCCGATGTCTTCGAGTCGACGCATCGGGTCATCATCGACCTGGTGAACGACGGCACGCTCCAGGGCCTGCGCATCGATCACCCGGATGGTCTCGCAGACCCCGAGGGCTACATCGCACGGCTCTCCGATGCGACGCACGGCGCGTGGATGGTCATCGAGAAGATCCTCGAGGACGACGAACACCTGCCGACCTCGTGGAAGACCGCGGGCACCACCGGCTACGACGCCTCCTGGCGCGTCGGCGCCCTGTTGAGAGACCCCTCGGGAGCGGCACCGCTCGCTGGCACCCTGTATCAGCTCACGGGCGACGCGATGGGGTCCCTTCCTGGAATCATCGACGCCGCCAAGCGGGAGATCGTCCACGGGTCCTTGTCGTCTGAATCGCGGCGCCTCGCGACCCTCGCGCACGATGTATGCCGTTCGGACGTTCGCCTTCGTGACCACACGTGGGCGTCGCTCTATGACTCGCTGCGAGCCATGCTGGTCAACTTTGGCCGGTACCGCGCGTACGTCGTCGCCGGAGTCCCCCCCAAGCCCACGTCACTCGACGCAATCGACGAGGCGGCGGCACGCGCGAGAACGGCGCTCGACCCAGAACGGCACGAGACGCTTGAGCTGATCGTCGACCTGCTCAAGGGCGCCGAGGTCGGCTCTGCGGGCAAGACGCGTGAGGCGGCGCGGATCGAGCTCATCACCCGCTTTCAACAGGCATGTGGCGCCGTCATGGCCAAGGGGGTCGAGGACACGGCGTATTACCGCTGGACTCATCTACTTCCGCTATGCGAGGTGGGGTCGCCCGCGGGTCGCTTCGCCATACCGCCCGCCACGTTCCACGCCTGGGTCTCGGAACAACAGCTCACGTATCCGCATGGCATGACGACCCTCACGACCCACGACATCAAGCGCTCCGAGGATGTGCGGGCCCGGCTCGGCGTACTCAGCGAGATCCCCGAGGCATGGGACGCGTGGCTCACGCGTGTACGAGCAACCACGTCCGAGCTGCGCCCCGCCGAGCTAGACGGCCGGACCGAGAACCTGTGGTGGCAAACGCTCGTCGGCACCGTCGATCAGGACGGGACGCCCATGACATGGGACCGGCTCGAGGGCTACCTCATCAAGGCAATGCGCGAGGCGAAGAGCCACACGACATGGACCGACGTCAACGAGCCATATGAGACGACAATCCTCTGGTTCGCGCAAACGACCCACGCCGACCCCGCTGTCCAGGAACTTGTCACGGAGTGGACGGCATTGGCGGAGGAGGGCGTCCGCGCCGCGATCCTCTCGCAAAAGCTGATTCAGCTCACGATGCCAGGCATTCCCGACGTCTATCAGGGCACCGAGGAAGTCCGGCCGCTCCTCGTCGATCCCGACAACAGGCGCGCGGTCGACTTCACTCACCTCGAGGAGCAACTCAAGCGGACCTCAGGCCGATCCAAGGTGCGCACCCTCTCCGAGGAAAAGCACCGTGTCGTCGCGCGATCTCTGTCCACGCGACGCGACCATGCGGGCGCCTTCATCGGCGAGAGCTCGGGCTACGTGCCGCTCCCGTCGTCGTCGGGTCACGCCGTCGTCTTCGCACGCACCGAGCGTGATGTCGCCACCGTCGTCACAATCGCCACGCGCGTGGGACTCGAGCTTCAGCACCTCGGTGGATGGGGAGACCACACGGTAACTCTTCCGGAGGGCCGGTGGAGAGACGTGCTGACTCAAACCGAGACCGACGGAGGCCCCACCTCCCTCGCAGCGCTACTCAAGGCACTCCCCGTCGCACTCTTGGAGCGAGTGTGACGAGCGGGCGCGCCGCATTGCGCGTATGGGCTCCGTACGCCTCAGTTATCTCATGCCGCATTCGGGAGCGTGCAGGTCTCGCCGACGTGCCTGCGACCTCCGTCGCACTCGACCAGGCCGCCGACGGCTGGTGGACGGGTCCCGTTCTCGCACCAGGCACCGACTATGGGTTCGAGATTGAAGGTGCGGAACCGGTTCCCGACCCACGCAGTGCATGGCAGCCGTACGGCGTCCATGGCATGTCGCGAGTATTCGACGCTCAGGCCTTCTCATGGCACGACGAGTCGTGGTCGGGCCGGGATGCCCGTGGCGCAGTGACCTATGAACTCCACATCGGCACCTTCACCCCAGCAGGCACTCTCGACGCGATCGTCGGGCGGCAGCTCCGTGACCTCGCCGCGCGAGGCATCGAGATGATCGAACTCATGCCCGTCGCCGCGTTCCCTGGAAACAGGGGTTGGGGCTATGACGGTGTGGCACTGTATGCGGTCCACGAGGCGTACGGCGGCCCCGCGGCGCTGCAGCGCTTCGTCGACGCGGCCCATTCGGAGGGCATCGCGGTATGCCTCGATGTGGTCTACAACCACCTCGGACCCGATGGAAACTACCTCGCGCAATTCGGCCCGTATTTCACGGACGCCCATGAGACCCCGTGGGGCTGGGCCGTGAATCTGGATCAGGACGGGAGCGAAGGCGCCCGCGCTTTCATGGTCGACAATGCGTTGCGCTGGTTCGAGGACTTCCACATCGACGCACTCCGGCTCGACGCGGTGCATGCCCTCGTGGACGACTCCCCCACTCATATTCTCGCGGAGTTGTCGCAACGAACCGCCGAGTTGGCAGAGCGCCTTGGGCGCCCCCTTTCACTTGTCGCGGAGTCAGATCTCAATCAGCCGGCGACAGTGATTCCGCTTGGCGAAACCACCGCGGACGGCCAGCCCGGACTGGGAATGACCGGCCAATGGGCCGACGACGTCCACCACGCCCTGCACACCTACCTCACCGGGGAACGCCACGGGTATTACGCCGATTTCGGGTCGATCGAGACCCTCGACAAGGCCTACCGCAAGGTCTTCGTCCACGACGGCGGAATGTCGAGCTTTAGAGGCGAGCCCTGGGGTGCGCCTGTCCCCGATTCGATCGATCGCCGCCGCTTCGTCGTCTGCGCGTCGAACCACGATCAGGTAGGTAATCGCGCGCTCGGTGATCGACCATCGGCCACCCTGTCGCCCGGCGCGCAGGCGGCCTCGCTCGCCCTCATTCTGTTGAGCCCCTTCACGCCGATGCTCTTCATGGGAGAGGAATACGGAGAGACCCGGCCCTTCATGTTCTTCACCGACCACGCGGAGCCCCTGGGTTCGGCGGTGTCTCAGGGACGCATGAGCGAGTTTGGCGGCCACGGCTGGGATGAGCTGTACGGGCGTCACGTCGAGGTTCCCGATCCACAGGACAAGCAGACATTCCTCCGTTCCAAGCTCGGCCCAGGCCTGGGCGCAGGCGGCTCCGCGTCGCGCGCGATCGAGGCATGGATGGCCGACATCATGGCAGCCCGACCGCTCTCGATGGGCGACGACGCCTGGAGCCTTCACCCGGTTTCAATGTCAGAGCAGGCCGCGCGTCAGCTCACCATGACCGGGCCCGTCACCGTCCACGCGAATCTCTCACTCGAGCCGATGACAGTGGCGGGGTCACCGTTGGTCGCCTTTGGACACATCGACACCCACGACGACAGCTTCACGTTGCAGCCCGACGCCGTCGCACTGGTCGCTACCAAGGAGAAATGATGGGCAAGAAGGACCGCAAATGGCGAGACTCCCCTGCCGACACCCTCAGGGTGGGGCAGGGTTTCTCGATCGAGACCTTCGACTGCGCCTCGACGCCAGGGTTCACGGGTGACGAGGACGACGCCGAGAAGCTGATGTCCAAGCGCAGCAAGACACTCTCCGAACTCCAGGAGCGCCTCTTTGCCGAGGGCCGCTCCGACGGCAATCGATCAGTGCTTCTGGTGCTGCAGGGCATGGACACCGCGGGGAAGGGCGGAATCGTGCGCCACGTGGTCGGGATGGTCGATCCACAAGGCGTCGAACACCACTCTTTCGGGGTGCCCACCGAGGAGGAGCTGTCGCATCATTACCTGTGGCGCATCGAAAACGCGCTTCCTACTGCGGGCCGCATCGGAGTCTTCGACCGTTCGCACTATGAAGACGTTCTCGTGGTGCGCGTGCACGACTACGTGGCGCCCGAGGAGTGGGGCGAACGCTATGACGAGATCAACGCGTGGGAGGCAAAGGTCGCCGCGTCAGGAACGCGCATCGTGAAGTGCGCCCTCATGGTGTCCAAGCCCGAGCAACTCAACCGCCTCGCCGAACGCCTTGAGCGCCCAGACAAGTATTGGAAGTACAACCCCAACGATCTTGACGAGCGCGCGTATTGGGAGTCGTACATGGCCGCCTATCAGGAGGCGTTCGACCGCTGCTCAACGGAAGCCGCACCGTGGCACGCCATCCCGGCCGACAATAAGTGGTTCGCGCGCCTCGCGGTCACCGAACTGCTCACCCAGGCACTCGAGGGCCTGGATCTCGGGTGGCCCGCAGCCAGCTTTGACGTGGACACGGAGAAGGCCAGGATCGACGCGCTGAGAGCCTCGGCCTGAGGGGCCTCCTCGCGCGCACGTCGGCTCCGTCGCCCTAAGACAGACCCAGGCGCTTCTTGGCGGCGCGCCCCACGTCGGGAGACGAGTGCGAGGCGAATCGTTCGACGTCCTCGTCGGGAAGATGCGAATTCTGAATCATCGCCACAATCACCATGGGCTGGAGTTCGGTGGCGAGAACCGAAGACAAGGCACTACCGGGGGTCGAGGGGTTCTGAGCGGCCCACCAACGCACGTCATGGTCCGCGTCGGCTACCAGCTCGGTCAAAACGTCCGGATCGGTGTTGATGTCCGATGCCATACGCAGACGACCCACCCCGTCGGTTCCCTTGCGAATATCGCCAGCGACGTTTGACAGCACCTCGGCAACGTCCGCTCGCGCTGCCGCGTACGCCTCTGACACCTCGAGGACGTATTGAGACAGTTCGTTTGCCTCGTCGGCGCGTGCCACGATCTCCAGCGTCGACCTCGTCGTAGGGTCTCCCACCTCTCTTCGCACCGCCAAAGCCACTTCACGCAGGAGGTCAGCCAGCCGGAACGAGGGATGGCTGTGGTCGCCGTCGGCGTCCACGCGGAATCCACCCTCGATATGGCCGATCACCGCCAACGCTTGCGCTAAGACCTCCATGCGGCCGCCCTCATGTGCCTGCGCCAGCTCTTCGGCGTTGTCGTGGGGCGGATTCAATGCTGCTCGCGTGTCATTCGATGCGTAATTGAGGTCCATCTTCCGTGCCGGACCATAGATGTTGACCACCGTGAGCTGCCTTTCAACGTATCAATGAACACTGTCCGCTCATGCGGGCAGTGTCGTCCACCACCCCATCGGACGCAGATTCCAGCGCGATAGGGTGTCTAAAGAGAAATGCGTCACACGCCAGCGTCGGATTCGCCACTGTAGCGACCCGACTCCTTCTCCCAGGCTACAAGTCCCCGGCGTTCATCGACGCCAGTCGGGAAAGGGCCCTGAAGTACTTCTTCTTGAATCCACCCTCGAGCATGTCGGCCGGGAAGATGTCGCCCAGGGACGCGCCCGATGCCACCACACGCACGTCAGCGTCGTACAACCTATCGACAAGGTTCACCACGCGAAGCGCACGAGACTGATCCGACAGTGGCGCAACATCGGTGAGTCCAAGCCAGCGCACACCCTCCACATACGCACCGAGCCTGCTGGGGTGGACGTGGGCCAGGTCCTCGACAAGATCAGGCCAAGGCGCGACGGTACCGCCCCAACGGGTCGCCACGGACTCGACATCCTCCGACGATGCCTGGGCAAACGCGAGGGCTCCAGTGTGTCGGTAGTCGGGACCGTCAATCGTGATGACCTCGAACACCCGAGAGACGGCCTGAATCTCGCGCGCGAAGTCGGTCGCCGCGAAGCGTCCTTGGCCAAGCGATTCCGGCAACGTGTTGGATGTTGTCGCCAACGCCACGCCCGAGTCCGCGAGTTCTCGCATGAGACGTGCCATGAGGACGGTGTCGCCTGGATCATCGAGCTCGAATTCGTCGATGCAGACCACCTTGAAAGCGGCAAGCGCCTTGCGCGCCTGGACGAATCCAAGCGCACCCACAAGGTGCGTGTATTCGACAAAGGTGCCGAAGGCGGCACCCTCACCGACGGACTCCGCAATGGCCGCGAGTAGGTGAGTCTTGCCGACACCAAATCCGCCATCGAGGTAAAGACCAAGCCCGGATGACGGCCGTCTGCGGCCCTTTGCCCCTTGAGCAAACGACCTGACACGGTCACGGGCCTGGGACTGTGATGGGAACGCCGGATCAGGACGATACGTGTCAAAGGTCGCATCGAAAAAGTGTGGCGGCACCCTCAACTGGGCGATCAGGTCATCTGCCTCGACCACAGGCCGCCGGCCTACGAGCATCACGGTGTCGCCTGCGACTAGAGCTCGACCTCGGTGCGATCGCCCGACCACAGCGTGTGGAACGTTCCCTCGCGATCGATCCTCTTGTACGTGTGAGCGCCAAAGAAGTCACGCTGACCCTGAATCAAGGCCGCAGGAAGCCGCTCGGCGCGCAGCGAGTCGTAGTACGACAGCGAGGACGAGAACGCGGGTGCAGGCACCCCCGCAAGAGCGGCCTGAGAGACGATGCGACGCCATCCGGAGACGCCGTCGGCGACCGCGTCAGTGAAATAGGGGTCGACGAGAAGGCTCGGAAGCGCAGGGTCGCGATCGTAGGCCTCGGTAATCCGGTTCAGGAAGCGCGCGCGAATGATGCAGCCGCCGCGCCAGATACGAGCCATGGCGCCGCGGTCGATGTTCCAGCCGTACTCCTCGGAGGCTGCCTGAATCTGATCGAAGCCCTGCGCGTACGCGACCACCTTGGAGGCGTAGAGCGCCACGCGCACGTCCTCGATGAAACCCGCGCGGTGATGGATGTGGAAGTCGCCAGCGGAGCCGCTCAAGACTTCACGGCCGGCCGCGCGTTGCGCGCTCTGGGAAGAGATCGCCCTGGCGAACGTTGCCTCAGCGATACCCGTCACGGGTACGCCCAGGTCGAGCGCGCTTTGAACGGTCCAGCGGCCCGTCCCCTTTTGGCCCGCCTCATCGAGAATGACATCGACGAGCGGCTTGCCTGTGTCAGCGTCGGTGTGCTTGAGCACCTCGGCGCTGATCTCGATGAGGTAGCTCTCGAGTTCGCCCTCGTTCCACTCCGACAGGATCTCGCCGATTTCCTTCGCGCTCAGGTTGAGTCCCGCGCGCAACAGCGCATACGCCTCGCCGATGAGTTGCATGTCCGCATACTCGATGCCGTTGTGCACCATCTTCACAAAGTGACCGGCGCCATCGGGGCCCACGTGCGTGCAGCAAGGCACCCCGTCGACGTGTGCCGAGATCTTCTCAAGAATGGGTCCTAGTGCCGCATACGACTCGACGGGGCCTCCTGGCATGATCGAGGGGCCCAACAGGGCGCCCTCTTCGCCGCCAGAGACTCCCGAGCCCACGAAGTGGATGCCGAGGTCTCGCAATGACCCCTCGCGGCGGCGGGTGTCGGGAAAGTGCGCGTTGCCCGCGTCGACGATGATGTCGCCCTTATCGACCAACGGGACGAGCGCCTCAATCACGGCGTCTGTCGCGGCACCGGCCTGGACCATAATCACGATCTTGCGGGGGGTCTCGAGCGCCGCCACGAAGTCTTCGAGGCTCTCGCATCCGATAAAGGTCCCCTCGGCGCCGTGGTCGGCGATGAGGGAATGCATCTTCTCGGCGCTGCGGTTGTGCACCGCAACGGTGTATCCGTTCCTGGCGAAGTTTCTGGCCAGGTTTCTGCCCATTACGGCCAGTCCCGTCACACCAATGTGGGCAAGCGTCATGTCATATCCTTGTCGAGAGGGGTACCGCCACAGCCTAGAGGGTATGAGCGTGTTGCGTGTCAGGCGTGACGCGTGGCGTACCGGTCCGGAGGCCCCTGCGGCCCCTAGTGTCGATGGTATGAATGAACCGGCCATCCCGGCCGCGTTCCGTGAGGCGCTGATGTCGCTGCAACGGGCGCAGACGCGACGCGATGTGCGCTTGGTGGAAACCCCTGCGCCCTCGCGAATCGCACCGTTCGCCGTCGCGATCAACGGCACAGTGCTTCCGGAGCATCTGGAAACCACCGGCCGGTTCGTCGCCCTTCACGATCCATCTGGGCAGGACGCTTGGGATGGCACCTTTCGGATCATCGCCTTAGTCCAGGCCCAGGTGGATTCGGAAGTGGGCCGAGACGACTTGTGGGCAGATGCCGCGTGGTCGTGGCTCGATGAGGCCCTCGCGGATGTCGAGCACGGGCAGATCGGTGGCACCGTGACCAAGGTGATTTCACGCTCCTTCGGTCAACTTGCCGAGCGTGAAGACTCCGTTTCGGTCGAGTTGCGCGTCTCATGGACGCCCGCAAGTTCAGATTTAGAGCCGCACGTGACGGCATGGACAGAACTGCTCGCCATGTGTGCGGGCGTGCCCCCCGCACCGGAGGGCATCACCGTCTTACCAGGGGGTCATCTATGAATCCGCCCAACGAAACCACTCCCATGATGCCCTCCGAGGCAGGTCCTCTCTTCATGCCACCAAAGTTTGGCGCGACCGCCCCTCCTCCGGAGCCCGTGGCGAATGACGACGCGACCGACGGTCCCGTGGCGGTGCTGTTGACCGAGCCCGCAGGCGGGGTTCCCCCCGTCACGACCACCGCCACCGAGCTTGAAGCCGTCGTCGCGGCCTTCGCCGCCGGCACGGGGCCTATTGCGGCCGATGCCGAGAGGGCATCGGGTTTCCGATACGGCCAGGCGACCTACCTCGTACAGTTCAAGCGCGACGGTGCGGGCATAGCGCTCATCGACGCCGATGCCCTTCCCGATCTGAGCTCCTTTCACGACGCGGTGGGCGACGCCGAGTATGTGTTCCACGCAGCAAGCCAGGATCTGCCAGGCATGCACGACCTCCAGATTCGCCCGGCTTCGGTATTCGACACCGAGCTTGCCGCGCGGCTTCTGGGATGGCCCAAGGTAGGTCTCGCCGCAGTCGTGGAACGCGAGCTGAGTTTCACCCTCGCCAAGGAACACTCCGCGCAAGACTGGTCGGTGAGGCCCCTTCCGGCGTCCTGGCTGGCATACGCGGCGCTCGACGTCGAGGTGCTCATCGAGCTGCGAGATGCCCTCGAGGGCTACCTGAAGGACGCGGGCAAACTCGAATGGGCTCATCAGGAGTTTGATGCGGTACGCCTTGCGCCTCCCGCCGAGCCCAAGGTTGAGCCATGGCGCCGCACCTCAGGAACCGCAACCGTGCGCGACACAAGGGGCCTCGCAATCGTTCGTGCGCTGTGGGACGAGCGCGACGCGGAGGCCCAGCGGCGCGACATCACTCCCGGCCGGGTGCTCAGAGATGCCGCAATCGTGGCCGCAGCCAGGGCAAAGCCCTCGTCGCTCGAAGCCCTGCTGGAGATCCCCGAATGGCGCACACGCGGAACCAAACGCGCCGCCTCCCGTTGGTGGCCGTCAATCGAGGCCGCTCTCCAACTCAAGGAGAACCAGCTTCCTGCCAAGCGTGGACCTCACGGCGACGGGCCCCCACAGCCACGCATGTGGGCTGACAAGCGCCCCGAGGCCGCCGCACGGCTTACCGCTGCGAAGGAAGTCATCACCGAACTCTGTGAGACCCATGTCCTTCCGGCCGAGAACCTCCTCCAGCCCGATGCTCTTCGGAGGGTTTGCTGGGATTACACGGGCGGAGGCGAGGCCTTCGTCAGGGAGTTCCTCGCGGGGCGTCGAGCCCGAGCGTGGCAAATCGACCTTGTCGCCGCCCGGCTGGCATCGGCTTTCGAGAATCTCCCGTCGCCGGACGACGCGCCTCAACGAGACCTCTAGCGAATACTCACGTAGGAGAAGCCTCAGGGGTCAACGTGCGCACGACAGGCCCGGTTGATGCGGGCTAGGGATCCTCGGGTGCGGTCAACTCGGCGACCGGGCACGTTCGAGCGCTCGTGTTCGAAAGCCTCTAGCCGAGACGTGAAATGGTGGCGTCAGCGATTGCCGTCGAGGTAAGGCCCACGAGGTCCAGTATCTGCGCCCTACTTGCGTGCGGCAGGAACTCGCGCGGAACCCCGTGGTGCGTCCAGAATGCCGTGCGACCAGCGAGCCTCGCGAACTCGGCCCACTCCTCGCCCACTCCGGCGTCGGTGAGACCGTCCTCGACCGTCACCACCAGCTCGGCGTCTCCCACGATCTCGAGAAGACCCTCTGGCACCGGATGGACCCACGTGGCGGTCGCCGCCATGACGGATTCACCCTCGGCCGCGAGCTTGGCCGCCACCTCGATGGCGGTCCCCGCCATCGAACCAATACCAAAGACCACCACGCGCGGCTTCTCCCCATGAACCGCGAGCACGTCGATGTCATCCACCGACCTCAGCGCGGGCAGCTTCTCCCCCAGCGCACCCTTGGGGTATCGCACCACCGTGGGAGCATCGTCGACGTCGAGCGCCTGGCGGAATGCCGCACGTAACGTGGGTTCGTCCCTCGGAGCGGCGAGCCGCAGCCCAGGCACATGCCTCAAGAGGGCCATGTCCCACATGCCGTTGTGGCTCGCGCCATCGTCGCCGGTCACCCCCGCACGATCAAGCATGAACGTCACTCCTGCATGGTGAAGCGCCACGTCCATCAAAAGTTGGTCGAACGCCCTATTCAGGAACGTGGCGTAAACCGCCATCACCGGGTGCATTCCCGCAAACGCCAAACCGGCCGCCGCGGTCACCGCGTGCTGCTCGGCGATTCCCACGTCGATCACTCGATCTGGAAACGCGTCGGCAAAAGGCTGCAGGCCTACGGGTGCGAGCATCGCGGCGGTGATCGCCACCACGTCTTCCCTCTCCGACCCCGCGGCCAGGATCTCATCCGCGAAGACCGACGTCCAACCAAACCGTGACGGCTCGATGGGAAGCCCCGTCTCGGGGTGGATCTTGCCCACCGCGTGGAATCGATCCGCCGGATCCTGTTCCGCGGGCTCATAACCGCGGCCCTTATCTGTGAGCACGTGGACGATCACGGGTGCGCCGAAGGCCTTCGCGTGGGTAAGTGCGGCCTCAACCTGGGCCAGGTCGTGACCGTCAACGGGGCCGAGGTACTTGAGCCCCAGATCCTCAAACATGCCCTGAGGTCCGATAAGCCCCTTCAGCGCGCGCTTACCGTGCATCACCGTCTGGTACGCGAAGTCGCGCATCGGGCCGCGGCCGGAGAACGTGACCTTTCCCCAACTCAGGAAATTCTCATACGCCGACGAGGTGCGAATACCGTCGAGCCTGCGTGCGAGTCCACCGATCGTCGGTGCGTACGAGCGTCCGTTGTCATTGACAACGATCACCACCCTGTCCGTACAGTCCGCCAGCTGGTTGAGGGCCTCCCACGCCATTCCGCCGGTGAGCGCCCCATCGCCGATGACAGCAACCGTGGTGCGGTCATCCTCGCCTCTCAGCGAGTGCGCGCGAGCGATCCCAGCAGCCCAAGAGAGCGCGGTCGAGGCATGCGAGTTCTCGACGATGTCGTGATCGCTTTCGGCTCGCGACGGGTAGCCCGACAGTCCCCCACGCTTGCGCAGATCCGAAAAGTCGCGGCGACCCGTCAGCAACTTGTGGACATAGCTCTGGTGGCCAGTGTCAAAGACGATGCTGTCGTGCGGCGAATCGAATACTCGATGGAGGGCGAGGGTCAGTTCGACCACACCGAGGTTGGGACCAAGGTGCCCCCCGGTGCGGGAAACCGAGTCGACAAGATAGTCGCGGATCTCTTCGGCGAGCTCAGCCAACTCGGTTGGTGAGAGCGCCCGCAAGTCTTGCGGTGACTCGATGCGCTCCAGCACGCTTACTCCTGACGGTCGCTCTCATTGCACTCTACGCATTGCACAACGCAACGCGGAAGCGAACTCTTCCCCGACTCGGTCTAGGACGACACCAGTGATCGGAGCACGTACTGCAGGATGCCGCCGTTTCGGTAGTAGTCGGCCTCACCAGGGGTGTCGATCCGAACCACGGCATCGAAGGACACGACTGAACCGTCGGCCTTGGTCGCCTTCACCGTAAGCGCCTTGGGGTGAGCGCCCTCGCTAAACACACTCACACCCGCAATGTCGAACGTCTCGGTGCCGTCCAGGTCGAGGCTCGTGGCGTTCTGTCCCGCGGGGAACTGGAGCGGGATCACGCCCATGCCAATGAGGTTCGAGCGGTGAATTCGCTCAAAGCTCTCCGCGATCACCGCACGCACACCCAAGAGGCTGGTGCCCTTCGCCGCCCAGTCGCGCGACGAGCCGGAGCCATACTCCTTGCCTGCCAGGATCACGAGCGGAATGCCTGCGGCCTGGTATTCGACCGACGCATCGAAGATCGTGGTCTGCTCGCCGGTCAGGAAGTTCCTAGTAAAACCACCTTCGACGACATTGCCCTCGGCGTCGGCCAAGAGCTGGTTCTTGAGGCGAATGTTGGCGAAGGTGCCACGAATCATGACCTCGTGGTTGCCGCGCCTGCTGCCGTACGAGTTGAAGTCTGCGCGCTCAATACCGTGTTCCGCGAGGTACTTACCCGCGGGGCTATCGGCCTTAATCGATCCTGCTGGCGAGATGTGGTCGGTGGTGACCGAATCTCCAAGCAGTGCGAGCACTCGGGCGCCCGCGATGTCCTCGACGGGGACGGGCTCCATCGTCATGCCCTCGAAATACGGGGGCTTACGGACGTACGTCGACGCGTCGTCCCATTCGAAGGTCTTTCCGGCGGGCGTGGGAAGGCCCTGCCAGCGCGCGTCGCCTGCGAAGACGTCGGCGTAGTCCTTCTCGAACATCCCCTGATTGATCGACGAGGAGACGACCGATTCAACCTCGACGGGGCTAGGCCAGATGTCGCGAAGGAACACCTCGTTGCCGTCGTGGTCGAGGCCGAGCGACTCGTGTTCGAAGTCGAAGTCCATCGTTCCGGTAAGCGCATACGCGATCACGAGAGGGGGCGACGCCAGGTAGTTCATCTTCACGTCTGGGTTGATGCGACCCTCGAAGTTGCGGTTACCGCTCAGCACCGAGACCACCGTGAGGTCGTGCTCGTTGACGGCGGCGCTCACCGGTGCGGGCAGGGGGCCCGAGTTACCGATGCACGTGGTGCACCCATAGCCCACGAGGTGGAAACCAAGCGCTTCAAGGTCGGGCCACAGACCCGCCTTTTCGTAGTAATCCGTCACGACCTGCGAACCAGGCGCCATGGACGTCTTCACCCAGGGCTTGACCTTGAGGCCCCTGGCATTCGCGTTGCGCGCCAGCAGCGCGGCCGCGAGCATGACCGACGGGTTGGACGTGTTGGTGCACGACGTGATCGAGGCGATCACCACGTCGCCGTCCTTGAGCGGCATCTCGTTGCCCGCGTCGTCGACGTACGACGTCTCCTTGGCGTCGCCGGAGCGAACCTGGGACACAGCCTTGCTGAAGGCCGACTTCGCGTCCGTGAGAGACACCCGGTCCTGAGGACGCTTTGGCCCCGCGATCGACGGCACGACGGTGGAGAGATCGAGCGTCAGATACTCCGAGAACGCAGGCTCCACGTAGTCCGCCGACGAGGGGTCGTGCCACAGGCCCTGAGCCTTCGCATACGTCTCGACGAGCGCCACCTGCGCGGCGGATCGGCCCGTGAGGCGCAGGTAGCCGATCGTGATGTCGTCGATCGGGAAGATCGCGGCTGTCGAGCCAAACTCGGGGCTCATGTTGCCGATCGTGGCGCGGTTTGCGAGCGGCACTCGGCCAACGCCCTCGCCGTAGAACTCCACGAACTTGCCGACGACGCCGTGAGCACGCAGCATCTCCGTGATCGTCAGCACCACGTCCGTTGCGGTCGCGCCGGCGGGGATTGCTCCCGTGAGCTTGAACCCGACGACCTTGGGGATCAGCATCGACACGGGCTGGCCGAGCATTGCCGCCTCTGCCTCAATGCCGCCGACGCCCCACCCGAGCACTCCGAGGCCATTGATCATCGTGGTGTGTGAGTCGGTACCCACACACGAGTCGGGGTAGGCCTGCACTACTGTCGTGCCATCCGCGCCGTCCACGTCCTTGGTCATGACGGCACGCGCCAGGTACTCCAGGTTCACCTGGTGGACGATTCCTGTGCCAGGCGGCACCACCTTGAAGTTATCGAACGCCGTCTGGCCCCAGCGCAGGAACTGGTATCGCTCGCGGTTGCGGGCGTATTCGAGGTCGGTGTTGAGCTCGAGTGCGTCCTTGCGGCCGAAGACATCGATCACGACGGAGTGGTCGATCACCATCTCTGCGGGTGCGAGTGGGTTGATCACGGAAGGATCGCCACCGAGTTCGGCGACGGCCTCACGCATTGTTGCGAGGTCAACGACACACGGAACGCCCGTGAAGTCCTGCATCACGACACGGGCAGGCGTGAACTGAATCTCCGTGTCGGGTTCGGCCTTGGGGTCCCACTGCGCCAACGCACGCACGTGTTCGGCGGTAATGTTCGCGCCGTCCTCGGTACGGAGAAGTGCCTCGGCAAGGATCTTGAGCGAATACGGCAACTTTTCGAGACCTGGCACCGCGCCAAGACGGAATATCTCGTAGGACGCTGCTCCCACCGTCAGGGTGGACTTGGAACCCAGGCTGTTGACGCTCAATTGCACTCCTTGAATCGGGACACCTCATCCTAGCGAGGCACGGCTGTCGGGGTGGTGATCGCTAGCGAGTGAACGTCGCAATCGTCTCGACGTGGTGCGTCATGGGGAACAGATCCCACGCATCCGCGCTTTCGAGGGAATAGCCGCGCTCCGCCAAGAGCGCCGCATCTCTCGCGAGGGCGACGGGGTCGCATGCGACGTAGACGATGCGCCCGGGTTCAAGAGCGGCAATCGCCGCGACCGTGGCGGCCTTTGCCCCGGCCCGCGGAGGATCAAGCACGATAGCGCCATCGTGGAACAGCACGCCGTCCTTCGCCATTGCCTCGAGAGTGCGGCGTGTGTCCCCCGCGATTTCCATGCTCGTCTCATAGGGTGCAAGGTTCACGGACAGCGAGGAACGGCCCTTGCCTGCGTGGAGCTCCACAGCGGTCACCATGCGCCCCTGAGAGGCCATCGCGACCGAGAGCAGACCGGCGCCCGCGTACAGGTCGAGCACGCGGTCGGCGTCGCCGAGACGTGCGTTGACGGCCTCGGTGAGTATCGAGGGAGCCTTGCGGTGAACCTGCCAGAAGTCGGTAGACCTGACCCTGAACTCCAGGTCCCTGTCCCCCACCGTGACGCGTTCGATGACGGCCGACCGGTCGCCCTGATCGGCCCAGGCGACGTGCACCCTGCCGTCCGAGCTCACGGCCACCTCGATACGCGTGCCAGGCTTCGCCTTGGCGGCGAGAAGCGCCTCTTCGGCTGCGGGAAGAGCAAGCGGCATCGCGGAAATTCGCTTGCGTTCCTTGGTTCCATAGACCGTCATGGCGGCACGACCCTGGTCGTCGGCGAGCGCCGACACCCGGGTCCTATACGCGAGACCACCACGCTCGTCGTCGCCTGGAGCGGCGTGAACCTGGCCGTCGAAAGACATCTTCGCGAAGCGCTCGAAGGCCTCGCGCACCACGGCGAGCTTCCACTCGCGCTGGGCTGGCAACGCCACGTGACCCAATTCGGCCCCGCCCACTCCGCCGGGCCCCGCCTCGGGCCACGGGTGCACGACCCGGTCGTCTGAAGCCTCAAGAATGCGAACGGCATCGGCCGTCCAGAATCTCGCATCGGCACCGCCGGACGTGATCTCGGCCTCGACCAGCTCGCCGGGAAGGGCGTGGCGTACGAACACGGCGCGCCCCTCGTGCCGTGCGACACAGTGTCCGCCGTGCGCGGGTGCACCGACGCGAAGCGTCACTACCTGGGCGGCGCTCATGGCATTTCGCTATCTGCGCCGATGATTTCGTCCATGGGGCCCTCGCGACGCGCGGATTCAAGCATCCACGGCACCGCGCTCACCACCACGTTAGGGACGTTAAGCAACTGGGCGCGTAGACGCGCCGTGTTCCGGTTGTGTAGCAACTGCTCCCACCATCTGCCGACGATGTACTCCGGCACGTAGACGAATACTGCCTCACGGGGCGACGCCCTGTGCAGGCTCTTGACATAATCGAGCATCGGGCTGACCAAATCCCTATACGGCGAGTCGAGCACCACGAGCGGCGCACCTAGGTTCATCTCGCCCCAACGCTTCTGTAGCGCGAGCGAGGCGCCTCGATCGACCTTGACGGTCACGGCTTTCAATGTGGTGTGTCGTGCGGCCTTCGCGTACGCAAGGGCATGGAGCGCCGGGCGATGCATCTGCGCCACCAGAACAATACCGTGCGTGGCCGAGGGCAGAGTCGGCGCCTTGGTGTTCTTGTCGAGCGCGATGTCGAGCCGGACGGCCGCGTAGTGCTTTCGGATCCCATGCATGAGCACCACGAGAACGACGATAAAGACGATTGCGATCCAGGCACCGTTGGCAAAGTTGAATACCGCGGTAATGAGCAGCACCGCGCCGGCGGTAATCATTGCGATGAAGTGAAGCGCACGCCTCCCCTGAAGTTCCCAACGCTGTGTGGGCGCGGTCGCGAGCTTGAGCCGCGCACCGGTCCATTCGATCATCGCGCGCTGGCTCAGCACGATCGCCGTGAAGACCCCCACGATGTACATGTGCACGAGCTGCTCGACGCTCGCACGAGACGCCACGACGATGATCACCGAGAGCACCGCCACGATGAGGACCGATCCGCGTTGGACCAGCCTGTCGTTTCGCATCGCCATCTGTCGTGGAAGCACGCCGTCCGAGGCCAGCAGCCCTGTGAGGCGCGAAAAGCGTCGGAACACGGAGGTCGCCGCCGCATACAGAATTGCCACCGCCGCGATGCCAACGATCCAGGTGCCCACACCACTGCCGAACACGCGCGCGCTCACCTGGAGGAAGATCGGGCCATCCGCCCAGCCCGAAAGCCGGTAGGCCCAGGCCAACCATGCGATCGCGGAGAACGCCGCAGCGCCGGTAATCACCGCGATGAGCAGGGTGCGCGAGGCACGTTGCCCGCGCGGCTCCGCGTGATAAGGGCCGGAGGCCGCAAGGTGCTCGATGCCTGTCGCCATCACGGCACCCGAGGCAACAGCGCCTGCGAACGCCATCAGGATCGACCACGTCTCGGGTGACCCCGAGTCAAGCGGCACCCTCGGTGCGCCTTCGTAGCGTGCCCATCCGACCACCACGAGCACGATCAGGACAAGCACGAAGCCGTGCCACACCGCGAGCAGAACCCTGCCCCTGTCCCTAATGCCCCTGAGGTTGACGAGCGTCATCAAGCCGAGTGCGGTGACCGCAATTGCGGGTGCCCACCCTGACCACGAGGGCACCAGGTAGATCAGCGCCTCGGCAATTGCCGCAACTGAGATCGAGACCGTGAACAAATAGTCGACGAGGAGCGATGCTCCGGTGATCATTCCAAAGCGCTGCCCCAGCCGGTCCCTGACCACGCCATAGTCGCCGCGCTCATGAGGGAAGGCCCGTACCTGGGAGCTGTACGCGAGGCCAAGCAGCATGAGGATGACGACGGTGGCGCCCGCCATGAACGGAATCCAGGACTGTTGCAGTCCGGAACGGAGCGCATCGATCAGGGCATCGGGGCCGTAGGCGACGGCCGAAAGAATGCCTGCACCGAACACCGGAAGCGCCAGCCGAGTCCGCATGGTTTCGGGTCGCGTGACGTCTGTAGCGACCGGCGCTCCGAGGAGGCCGCGCTTGACTCGTTCCATAAACTGCTGCACGACGCACCATCCTAGGCTCCGCGCGGTATACCGTGGGGGCGTGCACGTGGTGATTATGGGTTGTGGCCGTACGGGCGCCACGCTGGCAAGCGAGTTTGAGTCTCGCGGCCACTCGGTGTCCGTGATTGATTCGCGCGCGGATGCGTTCCGCCGATTGCCCTCAGATTTCAAGGGCCAGAAGATCACAGGACTCGGGTTTGACCGAGACACCCTGACCGCAGCCGGCGTCAACGACGCGTATGCGTTCGCTGCGGTGTCGGATGGCGACAACTCCAACATCCTGGCCGCACGCGTCGTGAGAGAGACATACGGCGTCGAGAACGTCGTCGCCCGCATTGCGGACTCGGGACGCGCCGACGTGTATCGCCGCCTCGGCATTCCGACAGTCGCGCCGGTGCCATGGACGGCCGCACAAATCGTCACACGTCTTCTGCCAGGCGGCTCCGACATGGAGTTCGAGGACGCCGACGCCGGAATCGTCATGCGACGGATCCCGCTGAACGACGGCTGGGTGGGACGTCGCTACGGCGAACTCGAGAAGTCGTCCGGTGCGCGAGTGGCCTATGTGACGCGTTTCGGTGAGGCGCTGCTCCCTGACGCCGCCACGGTCATTCAGTCGGGCGACGACGTCCATTTCCTCTTTGCCACCGCGACCGAGCGTGCGGCACTCAAGTCCGTCGGACACCCACCTAAGGGAGCATCGTGAAGGTTCTCATCGCGGGTGCAGGATCCGTGGGCCGCTCGATCGCGAGCGACCTCATCGCGCACCACCACGAGGTGCTCCTCATCGACAACAATCCGTCGGCCATGCGGGTCTCCCAGGTGGCCGAGGCCGAGTGGATGCTTGCGGATGCGTGCGAACTCACCGCATTGCGAGAGGCCGCTGTCGACGAGATGGACGTCGTTGTCGCCGCGACGGGAGACGACAAGGCGAACCTCGTCATCTCGTTCCTCGCCAAGACCGAATTTGGAGTGCCGCGCACCGTGGCACGCGTGAACAACCCGCGCAACGAGTGGATGTACGACTCACAGTGGGGCGTCGACGTCGCGGTGTCCACCCCCCGCATCATGACCGCGATGGTCGAGGAGGCCGTTGCGGTGGGCGACCTGGTCAAGGTCTTCACGTTCCACCAGTCGGGTGCGGCCATCATCGAGGTCACGCTCCCCACGCAGTCGCCTTTGGTAGGAACGGCATTGAGGGACATCGTGCTGCCCGCAGACACAGTGCTGTCATGCATCGTGCGGGGAGACCGCACGATCGCGCCGCGCGAGGAAGACACCCTCGAGGCACTCGACGAGCTGCTGTTTATTCTGTCGGCCGAGGCTGATCCTCTGGCGCTTCAGGAAGTTCTACGTTCCGCACCAGTCGCCACATAACGAAGAGCGCGACCGCGAACCACGGCAGGCCCAGCGCCAGCTTGGCGGTTCCAAGCGCTGCGGTAGCGCCCGCGAAGTACAAGGGCAATTGCACGGCCAGCTTGACCGCCTGAGTCGCAATGTAGAAGCCCGTGGCCGCCTGGAATCGCCTCATGGCTCGAGGCGACGTGCGCCATCGGCTTCCCCACCCCTTGAGAAGACCCACGACGATGCCGACAGCTGGCCAACGGACAACCATCGAGATGGCCATGGCCACGGCGTACACGCCCGTATACCAAAAACCGGGCACAAAGTATTCGTTGGCGTCGCCCGCACGCCAGGCCCAGATCGCACCCACGGCGACACCGAGCAGCCCGCCGAGAGCCTGCGTCACCGGTGTGCGTTGGATGAGACGCACCGTCGCGAGAATCACTACCGTCGCCACCGCGGCCAAGACGGGGATGCGAAACCCTCCCCAACCGAGGAATGCCGCCACAAAGATCGCACCAGGCGCGACTGACTCGGCTAGTCCGCGCCACCCACCAATTGCGTCGGCCCAGTCGAAGTCATCACCAAGGAGCGAGGCAGCGGAACCGGTCGCGGGACGTTCACTCACGCGATCCGCAGTTCATAGCGCGGGTTGAAGATCACTGGCACATCGCTTGTGGGCGCCACACGGCCCACGAGGCCCACCGTAGCGCCCGGTTCCAGGCCCGCAATCATGCGCCTGCCAAGGAAGACACAGTCGATCGCTCCTGACCCATCCACGACCCGCACAGTCAGCCGCGCGGGAGCGTCGTGGGGGCTGACCTCCACATAGGAAACCCGTCCGCCAGTGGTCTCGATGGCACGGGCGCGCAATTCACCGATGGGGGTCCATTCCTTGACCGAAACCCTCGGGAGCGTATCGTTCATGAGCTCGTGCCCGTCGACCCAAATCCCGCGTCGCCGCGGTGCGAGCCAGGCAGCGCCGAGACCGGAACAAAACTGACGTGTTCCACGCGCTGAATCACGAGTTGCGCGACGCGATCGCCCACCGCGAGTTCGACGCTTTCCCGCAAGTCGGTGTTGAGCAACGTCACCCTGATCTCGCCCCGGTACCCCGCATCAACCGTTCCTGGCGCGTTCACGATCGTGACGCCATGTTTGGCGGCCAACCCCGAACGGGGGTGGACAAAGGCCGCATATCCCGAAGGCAACGCAATCCTCACACCGGTAGGCACGGTCTTTCGCTCACCGGGCGGGATGCTGACTGCTTCACGCGTCGTCAGGTCCGCACCCGCGTCTCCGGGGTGTGCGTACGCGGGTACGGGTACGTCGTCATCTGTGGTGCTGATGAGCACCTCGATGTCAGCCATGGGGACCAAGCCTTTTCGCTGAGTGGAAAGCGGAGAGGAACGCTAGTTAGCGCACTCCGAGCAAATTGGCTGGTCGCCCCTGAATTCGGCGAGCTGGCTTCGGTGGTGCACCAGGAAGCACGACATACACGTGAACTCATCCTGCTGCGGTGGGAGGACCCGAACCGAAAGCTCCTCACCTGATAGGTCGGCGCCAGGCAACTCGAAGCTGTCGGCGGCGTCCGCCTCGTCTTCATCAACCACGCCGGAACTCTTGTCCGAGCGGCGCGCCTTCAACTCTTCAATAGAGTCGGCGGCGATCTCGTCGTCGGTCTTGCGTGGCGCATCGTAATCGGTCGCCATTCAGGGATCTCCTTCACCTTGTCGGTGTGAACTCAATGCGGGGGAACCGTGTTTTGTTCCCGCTGCGCGCACGCATTCTGCACCATAAACGGGCCCGATGCGAACTTATGGGTGAATCACGTCCCACGGATCGCGCGCTCCGGACGCCTCAAGCGCGTCCCTGAGCTCATCCCAAACCTCGGGAATAGCGGCAATTAGCAGGTGTGAGTCTGGGTCGCCACCATCGATTCCACCCACGCGCACCCCCGCCTCGGCGGCAACAAGGGCTCCCGCGGCGAAATCCCACGGGTGGAGGCCATGTTCGTAGTACGCGTCGATCGTTCCGGCGGCCACAAGGCATAGGTCAATGCTTGCGGCGCCGAGCCTCCTGATGTCGCGCACCTGGCCGAGCATCTGTGTCACGATGCCCCCCTGAATGACTCTCTGCTCCGCCACATACTGGAATCCCGTGGCGAGCAAGCTACCCGAAAGCCCGGGTCCACCGTTCCTCATGAGGCGAAGCCCATTGCGATACGAGCCGTGGCCAAGGGCCGCGGTCCACTCGACGCCCGAACCATCAACCAACGCCCCGGCCAAGCGAGTCCACGTACCGTTCCTCACGTCGCCTGACACCGCGGCGACGGACACCGCATAGTGTGGAATGCCATACAGATAGTTGACGGTGCCGTCGATGGGGTCGAGGACCCAGGTGATGCCCGACGTCCCCGGAGTGTCATCGCCCTCTTCGCCAAGGACCGCGTCGTCGGGACGCCATTCCGCGATCCGCTTCCTCAGCAGGGTTTCGGCCGCCACGTCCATCTGGGTCACGATGTCGACGTCGGAGGACTTGGTCGTCGTGACCCGCGCTTGAGCACGGCCCTCGTTGATGAGGCCACCCGTCTCCCGTGCGAGGCGTAGAGCGACGTCCATCAGTTCGAGTGGATCATTCATGTCCCCCATGCTGGCACACGCCGCACGCCACGCGCGCGCCGTACCGCACCACGGCCCTATGCACGTGGCACAGTAGAACAATGATCGGAGCAAGCCTCAAGGGCCTATCGGAGGACGGCACTCACGTCATCGTGGTGACCGACGATGGCGACGAGGTGCGTATCGCCGTGACAGACGAATTGCGTGGACTCGTACGCCACGCTCGCGTCACGATTCGAGACGAGCGACCGGCAACATTGGGAATGCCTCCTCGCGAGATCCAGCAACGCATCCGTGCGGGGTTGAACGCCGCCGAACTTGCGCATCTCACGGGTGAGCCCATCGAGGCGCTCGCCAAGTTTGAGGCGCCTGTCCTCGCGGAGCGCGCCTATATCGTCGAACTCGCACGGTCCACGCGCATCGGGAGGGATGCCACCTCCCCCACGCTTGGGGACCTGGTGGGAGACCGCCTGGCGGGACGAGCCATCGACCCAGCATCGGTCCTATGGGACGCATGGCGCGAGGTGGATGAGCCGTGGAGGGTTGCCGCAGACTTCGCCGCGGCGGGCCGCACGGTGCGCGCACTATGGACCTTTGATCACGTCGCCAAGGCGCTCACCGCAGAAGACGACGAGGCTACCTGGCTCACCGAGACGGAGCTTCTCGAGGCGCCGATCCCCAGGCGCCATTTGGCAGCCGTACGACCCGACGCGCCTATGCCCGCTCCGCTTGGCACGGACGCCTCGGTCCCCGCGTCGCATGACACAGACGGTGCATTCCCCGCCGATGACGAGTTTTCGGCTGGTGACGCCCTTCTTCAGGAACTAGCCGAACGAAGGGGCACTCGCGAGCCGGTCGAGATGGACGACGACGACGAGGAATTCGAGGGGTTCGGCCCTCGAAGGGGCACCGCCCCGCCCGCGCCGAGGCCCCACACCAACCCCGAGCGCCCCACAGGCCAACACACGACGATGCCCCACCCGGCGGGTTCCCAGCGCAAGCCAGTGACCCCACCGTCGGGCGAGACGGAGGTGACCCCTGCGTCGCCCGACAAACGCACCCGCAAGGGCCGGGCGTCGATCCCCAGCTGGGATGAAATCGTGTTCGGAGCCAAGAACGACTAACCGAGGATGGGGCCGTCAGCGGCCCTGTGCCAGCAGCAACGGGATCGTCAGCTCCTCGGGCGTCAACGAGCCGTGCACTCCCACCAGAGCCATCGAGCGGGCGCTCTGGATGCGAGAGTCGACCACGGTGGATCCCCCTGCCATGGCGACCACGACATCGCCGATGCGCGGGCGCGCCCGATCGGAGATAGGGCCGAACAGCCCGACCTCCTCGGCCTCGGCCTGCGTAAGCACCGCCCCGTACTCCCCCAACGCACCTTGCCAGCGCTCGGCCACCGCGTCGGCGCTTCCCTCACGTACGTGAAGATGAAGAGCCCTCGGTTCGCCGGCCACCAGGTTGACGTCGCGCGCGAGATCGGGCTCTGACCCCACGTCCCATCTCGGGGCACCCGTCACGTCCACCATTCCGTGGTCCGCCGTGATCACCATGACGGTGTCCTTGCCAAGGCCGGCGGCAAGACGTTTGAACTCGCGATCGGCGTCCTCAAGCGCGGCGACCCATTCCTCGGACTGCCAGCCGTATCGATGCCCGGCGGCGTCAATCTCACCCCAATAGCAATATGACACGCCCGGCTGGCGTGCCACACGAAGCGCCACATCGATACGGTCCGAGAGCCGTTCGGCTCCCACAAAGGTTCCACCGCGTAGCGCAGCGTGGGTGAGCCCTGATCCGGCGAACGAACCCTTGCCCATCGTGGTCACCCTGAAGCCACCGTGGGAGGCTTCCTCAAGCAGAGAGGGCATCGGCTGCCACTCCTCCGCGGGGAATGCCCCTTCCCACGAGATCAGGTTCGCGAGCTCGCCGGTGCGCTCGTTGCGGGCCGTGTAGCCCGTCATGCCGGTATGCCCCGCCCCGTGCCCAGTGCCAAAGAGCGAAAGGGAGGCGGCCGTCGTAGACGGGTAGCCCGCGGTCATCGTGTCGGAGACGATTGACCGGAGAAACGGCGCGTGACCCTTGCGCGCATCCAGTTGGTAGTGGCCAAGGCCATCGATAATGACCACCACCACGTGCTTCGCCTCGGGAATGCCAAGTCGAACGCGATCGGCTTCCGCGTCCCTCTCCGTGACCACGTGCCCTGCACCGATAGCCGCGAGAGCCGCGGGTAGGACGGCGCCCAACTCCTTGCCGCCGTAGTCGGGAAGGACAAAGCCGAGCGCAGCAAGCCGTTCGGCCGGACCCACGCCTAGCGACCTACGGCACGGTGGAGCACGCGCGCAAAGTCCTCAAGCGCGCGCACCGACTCTTGTCCATCCGCGATGACGCTCACCCTCGCAAGGGTGTCGTCCCCTGTGATGTCCCCGGTGTAGCCGTGATCCGCGTCGCACGCCTCGTCGCCGCACGTCGCGGGTTCCAGGTCAATGCGCGAGTGAATGCCCCAGCCGACCGCGAGGACCAATTCGGTGGGCACGTCGCCCTCACGAAACTTCTCGGGTTCGTGAACCACGTGCGTCAGGGCGATCGAGGTGATCGACTTGAGTTGAGCGCTTTCGACAGTGGCTGACGCGGCATGAGCCCCGCCGCTCTCGGGCCCTGCACCGTCGTCGATGTGAACCCGCAGGAGTCGCGAGTCCGTGAGCACCAGAACAGACATGTGCCTGCGGACCTCTGTCGAGTCGAAAGTCGTCTCGGCATGCACAAAGTGCGCCTTGACCTTCTCTTCGCCAATCGCGGTGCGCAAAACGTGTTGCGCGAGTGCCGGGTAATAGCCAGCACCCACAACGGCCTGGGCGAGCGTGGTCGACATAGGCACTATTGTCGCACCTGCTCGCGTGGCGCGCCGACCGGTCACGTCTCAGCGGGAGACAATGCCGTGAGTCCCCACCCATCGGAAAAATGGAGTCTGCATGTCCGAGCCCGAAGGCACCGTCGTCGACATCGACGTCAGTGCCGAGATGGAGGCTTCGTTCCTCGAGTACGCGTATTCAGTGATTTATTCGCGCGCACTGCCCGATGCGCGCGATGGCCTCAAGCCCGTTCAGCGCCGCATTGTGTACACGATGGGCGATATGGGCCTGCGTCCCGACCGCGCGCACGTGAAGTCATCGCGCGTCGTGGGCGAGGTCATGGGCAAGCTCCACCCGCACGGAGACTCGGCCATTTACGACGCGCTCGTGCGGATGGCCCAATCATTCTCGCTGCGGCTGCCGCTGGTCGATGGGCATGGGAATTTTGGGTCTCTCGACGACGGCCCTGCCGCGTCGCGTTACACCGAGGCCAGGCTCGCCACCGCATCGCTTGCGATGATCGGGGACCTCGACGAGGACACCGTCGACTTTGTCCCCAACTACGACAACAAGCTTCAGCAGCCCTCTGTGCTTCCCAGCGCAATCCCCAACCTGCTTGTCAACGGCGCCTCGGGCATCGCGGTGGGCATGGCCACGAACATGGCCCCCCACAACCTCATCGAGGTCATCTCGGCCGCCCGTCACCTTTTGGCCAACCCCAAGGCCACCCTCGACGAACTCATGAAGTTCGTCCCTGGTCCCGATCTGCCCACAGGCGGCAAGATCGTGGGACTCGACGGCATCCGGCAGGCGTATGAGACAGGCAAGGGCGCGTTCCGTACCAGGGCGACCGCGCGCATCGAGAACGTGAACGCCAAGCGCAAGGGCATCGTCGTCACGGAACTGCCGTACACGATCGGCCCCGAAAAGGTCATCGAACGCATCAAGGACGGCGTATCGAACAAGAAGATCCAGGGCATCCAGTCCGTGGTCGACCTCACCGATCGCCACCATGGACTGCGGCTCGTGATCGAAGTGCGCACCGGATTCTCGCCTGAGGCCGTACTCGAGCAGCTCTACAAGCTCACGCCGCTCGAGGAGAACTTCTCCATCAACAACGTCGCGCTCGTGGGCGGCCAACCGCGCACCCTTGGGCTCAAGGAACTCCTGCGTGTGTGGGTCGAGCACCGCATCGACGTGGTGCGCAGGAGGTCTCGCTACCGCTTGCGCGCGCGCCTCGATCGCCTGCACCTTGTCGACGGCCTCCTCATCGCGATCCTTGACATCGACGATGTCATTCAGATCATCCGCGCCTCCGAGGACAGCGGTGCTGCCCGCGACCGGCTGCGGTCGGCATTCGACCTCTCCGAGATCCAGGCGGAGTACATCCTCGAACTTCGGCTCCGCAGGCTCACCAAATTCTCGCGGCTCGAACTCGAGAACGAGAAGGCTCAGCTCATGGCGGAGATCGCCGAACTCGAGGAAATCCTCGCCTCCGACACGGTGCTCCGCTCCGTCGTGGGCCGTGAAATGGATGCCGCGGCGGCCGCCTATGGCACGCCTCGCCGGACGATTCTCTTGGCCGACTCGGGAGCCTCGACCGTGCCTGCCCTGACACTCGCTACCTCGGCCACCGCGGGAGGGCCCAAGGGATCGTTGCCCGCGGGCAAGTCCGCCTCGGTGCTCGAGATCCAGGACACCCCGTGCACCGTCCTCCTGTCGACGACGGGACTCGTGGCGCGCACATCAGATGGTGAACCCGTCAACCGCGAGGGGCGGCGCGCTCCTCACGATGCCCTCGTCTCCGTTGTCGCCACCTCCGCGCGCGCAGAGGTGGGCGTTGTGACCTCAGCGGGAAGGATCCTGCGGCTGCAGATTCTCGAAGTGCCATCGCTTCCCTCGACCGACGATCCGCCTTCGCTCGCCGGTGGTGTGCCCGTGCGCGAGCTCGTGGCGCTTGAGCGGGGAGAGGATCCCGTTGCCCTTGTCAGCCTTGACAGCGACGCTCCCCTAGCTTTGGGTACCGCCCAAGGCGTCATCAAGCGTGTCGCGGTCGAAGCCGCACCCGCACGCGACTCGTGGGAGATCATCTCGCTCAAAGAGGACGACCAGGTGATTGGCGCGGCCCCCGCAGACGATTCGGCCGAGCTCGTCTTCGTCACGTCAGATGCCCAGTTGCTGCGCTTCGCGGCGTCGGCGGTCAGGCCCCAGGGTCGCGCCGCGGGAGGCATGGCGGGGATCAACCTCGGCGCCGGCCAGTCGGCCGTCTCATTCACGGCGCTTGCGCCCGATGCCGACGCTGTGGTCGTCACGATTTCAGGATCATCCGACGGGCTTCCTGGCACCCAGCCGGGCGCCGCCAAGACGACGCCCCTCAGCGAGTACCCGACCAAGGGTCGTGCGACGGGAGGGGTGCGCGCACACCGCTTCCTCAAGGGCGAGGACAGCCTCCTGGTGGCATGGGTGGGGCTCTCCCCCGCTCGCGCCTCTGCAGGGTCAGGTCAGCCTCTCGAGCTTCCCGGCGAGGCAGGCAGACGCGACGGCTCCGGTCAGGCCATTTCGGCGCCTGTGGGCGGCATCGGCTGATGTCGATCGTGTACCGGACGGACGCGACGCTCACAGCCGACCAGTACATCGACGTGCTTGTGCGTTCAACGCTCGGGCAACGGAGACCCATCGACGATCCGGACCTCATCTCCCGCGCCCTCGCGGGTTCGGACATCCTCGTGACCGCGTGGGATGGCTCCGCGCTCGTGGGGTTTGCCAGGGCGATCACGGACTTCCACCTGCATTGCTATCTTGCCGACCTTGGCGTCGACGCAGCGTATCAACGCCGAGGGATCGGGCTTGAGTTACAGCGCGAGGTGCGCGCCCTCTTGGGGGCAGGTTGCAAGCTCAAGCTGTCTGCAGCGCCCGCGGCGTCCGACTACTACGCCCGATGCGGCTACACGAAAAACGATCGCGCGTGGGAGTTGCCCCCCGGTGCGCGTCTCGCCACCGATACCTAGCCCTTCGAGGCGCCTATTGCTCGCGCTCGAACGCCCAGTGGGGGTCCGTCAGGTACTTGGCAACCACGAGTCCCACCAGGATGGCGAGCACCGTGAGAAGCACCTGCAGGATGCCTGCGGTTGCGTCGACGTAGCGTGCCTCGTTGAGACTCACGAGCGCCTCATGTGCCAGGACTCCCGGAATCTGAACCAACGCCGCGGGAACCTGCAAGGTAATCACCGGCCATCGCCCACCCTTGGCACCCACCGCAGCGAGCAAGCCCAACACGAAGCACGCGAGGAACGTGGCAGTTTGAACCGCCATACCGTGCTCTATCAGCTCCATGCGGGGGACGTTCACGAGTCCGATTGTGGCGGCCATCAGTGCCATGCGCCATGGTGAGTTGAAAAGCAGCGCGAACCCACCGACGCCCACCATCGTCGCGATCGCCTTGATCGCCAGGTCCGCCCACAGCGGCACGCCGAACAACGGCCTCATCGAGGTGTCGAGCGGGCTGATCAGGGAAACGCCCCACACGGCGACGGCAGCGGCCACCGTCAGCGTCGTGCCATGAACCAGGCGCACGATGCCCGCCGAGTAGTCGGACTTCGCCATGTCCAGGGCCCCGGTGATGAGCACAAATCCAGGCAGTAGATACAACACCGACGAGATATAGCCGGACGCATGACTCTCGATGCCCGTCCCCATCACACCGAGGAGTGCGAGCGAACCGACGTAGACGCTGGTCGAGGTGAAGGCGGCCGCGAGAACGGTTCCGAAGGCGTTGAAGTGCCTGTGGGCGAGTTCCCTCCGCACCCATTGGCCGATGAACGCGGCCAGGAAGACGACGAGGACCTCGACAAGACGCGCCCTGTTGAGCACAGCGAAGCCCGCACATGCGGCGCCCGCGAACGACGAGTTGAGCCACTTGCTGTACATCGCGCCGTGCCGCTCGATCTCGTCGAGCTGTGAATGCACGTCGGCCGTCGTCATCCGGCTCGGAAGCGCGCGCCTGAACCGATCTAGCCTGGCGATCCGGTCGGCATTGACGCCGTGCTGCCGCAACTCGGACACCTCGGTGCGAAACAGCGTGCCGATGCGGGTCGTGGTCGTGATCTCCGTGAGCGTCACCTGCTCGGAATGCTCCGCGACGCCCAGGGACTTGGCAACAGTGGCCATGCCCTGCTTGACGCGGTAGCTTGCCGTGCCCGCCCCAAGCATCAACAGGCCGACCCGAAGGATAGCTGTGGAACGCCGTCCGAGTTCGTCGGCGTCAACGGTGGGATCGAAGGCGGGGCGCGAAGTCACGGGACCTATTGTGACTCACGCATGCCCGGGCGGCTGTGACCTCGGGCCCGAAACGCCTCCGCACTCACCGTGGAGGCCCGCCGCTTTACGGACGGACGGCTCCCAGCATGACGAGCCTCGCCGCGATCACCGAGTGCCACTGAAGGGCGCGTCGTCGCGCCTCGATCGTCACGAGCACGGCGGGTACGAAGGCGATCAAAGAGCCGACCGCGGCTCCGGTGTAGCCAAGAACGAGAAACACCGCGCCGAACGCGAGAAACAGCGCCATTCCACCGGCTGCGGCCCAATACGACCTGGCCGCGCCCGCCATAGCCCCCAACGCCCCCACATCCGTGCACTCGTGAATGGCGCGCACCGCGTCGGCTGTCAACGGACGGGGAAGGAAGCGTTCCCACCCAAGGTCGGGCAGCTGTGGATCGAGTTCGAGGTAGAGGACCATGCGATCAACAGTAGTCACGACACACGACGAGGGGCCCTAGAAACCCACGCGCTTGCGCCAGTCGAGGACCCTCTCGAGCCTGACAGAGGACACCTTGGACGCGACGGCCTCGACGAGGATCCCCACGAGTGCGGCCACACCGAAGCCGACCGCGACGGCGGTCATGGGAACTGCTGCAGCGTTGTCTCCCACTGCCACGATCCCGATCAACACACCGAGTCCCACACTCACGATTGCGGTGAAGACCCGTGACCCACGGCCCTTCCGCTCGAGCATCCACAAGTGGTCCATGAGGTCGACCTCGCGGTCGGCATCCATCAGCTCGGTCTCAAGCGTCGCGCAGCGGCGCGGCAACCCGACCACGGATTCGAAACGGAAGATTCGGCGAGACCCCACGGGAAGCACCTGGGCGCGCTCGTGGTACGTCGTGGGATGCACGGGGCATGGGGCCGGTGTCGCGTCGATCATGCGTCGATTCTCGCACGATCCATGCCCTCGCCACCCGCGACAATAAACTCGCGTCGGGGCCCCACGTCGTTGCCCATGAGCAGCTCAAAGACGCGCTCGGCGGCCTCCGCGTGCTCGGCTGTGATCCGGCGCAGCGTCCTCTTGCCAGGGTCCATGGTGGTGACCGCCAATTGGTCGGCGTCCATCTCGCCAAGACCCTTGTACCGCTGGACGTCGTCCTTGACCTTGCGACCCGACCTCTTGAGCTCGCGCACGGTCTCTTGGAGTTCGGACTCCGAGTACGTGTAGATGTACTCCTTGTCTCGTCTTGAGGAACCACTTACCTCGAGCCTGTGCAACGGCGGCACTGCGGCGTATACACGGCCCGCGTCCACGAGTGGGCGCATATACCGGAAGAAGAGGGTGAGCAGAAGCGTACGGATATGTGCGCCGTCGACGTCGGCGTCGGTCATCAGGATGATCTTCCCGTAGCGAGCCGCGTCCAGATCGAACGTGCGCCCCGATCCGGCGCCGAGCACCTGGATAATGCTCGCGCATTCGGCGTTGTGCAGCATGTCCGTGACGGACGCCTTCTGCACGTTGAGGATCTTGCCTCGGATCGGCAGCAGCGCCTGGAAATCGGATTGCCTCGCGAGCTTGGCGGTGCCGAGAGCGCTGTCTCCCTCAACGATAAAGAGTTCCGACTGCTCGATGTTGTGGGTGCGACAGTCCGCAAGCTTGGCGGGAAGCGAGGATGTCTCAAGCGCATTCTTGCGTCGCGAAATCTCCTTCTGCTTCCGGGCCGCTACTCGCGCCCGCATCTCCGCGACGACCTTCTCAAGCACAGTGTTCGCCTGAGCCTTGGTGTCCCGCTTGGTCGAATTGAGCACGGCGGCCAGTTCGGTCTCAACTACCTTGGCCACGATCGCGCGCACGGCGGTCGTGCCCAGGACTTCCTTGGTCTGTCCCTCGAACTGCGGCTCCGAGAGCCGCACGGTGACCACGGCCGTGAGGCCCGCCATGATGTCGTCCTTCTCGATCTTTTCGACGCCGTCCTTGGCCATAATCTTGAGCCTGCGCGCGTTTGCCTCGATGAGTTTGCGCAGCGTCTTGACGAGTCCCTGTTCAAAGCCTGCGAGGTGTGTCCCGCCCTTGGGCGTCGAGATGATATTCACAAAGGTGCGCACCTCGGTGTCGTATCCGGTGCCCCAGCGCAGCGCCACGTCGACGTGGCAGTCACGCTTGACCTCTTCAGAGACCATCTGGCCGCCCGGCTTCAGCACGGGCACCGTCTCGACATAGTGGCCGTCGCCCGAGAGTAGCCACGTGTCCGTCACGCCGGCATCAGGTGCGATGAAGTCGACAAAGTCCCTGGCGCCGCCCTCGTAGCGGAAGGATTCTTCCGTCGGATTGAGCGGGTCCCTGTTGTCGGAGACCGACAGCGTGAGCCCAGGAACGAGAAACGCCGTCTGCCTGGCCCTGGTGACGAGTTCCTCGTATGAGATACCCGCCTGCTTGTTGAAGATCTGACGATCGGCCCAGTACCGGATCCGGGTGCCGGTCACGTTCTTTCCCACCTTGCCGACCACCGTGAGTTCGGAACCGGTGAGGAAGGGAGAGAACTCCGCGTCGGGCGTCGGCCCGCTCGCCGGGTCCGCCCATCGGCCGGGCTCTCCGCGCCTGAACGCCATGTGATGCGTCTCTCCACCACGGTTGACCCACACGTCGAGCCTCTCGCTCAGCGCGTTCACCACCGAGGCGCCCACACCGTGCAGTCCACCGGACGCGGCATAGGAACCGCCGCCGAACTTGCCTCCCGCGTGGAGTTTGGTCATGACGACTTCGACACCGGTGAGGCCCGTCTTCGGCTCGATGTCGACGGGAATACCTCGCGCCGTGTCACGCACCTCGATCGAGTCGTCAGGGTGGAGGATCACCTCGATGCGGTCGCCAAACCCGCCGAGGGCCTCGTCCACCGAGTTGTCGATGACCTCCCACATGCAGTGCATGAGGCCTCGAGAGTCGGTGGTACCGATGTACATGCCGGGGCGCTTGCGCACGGCGTCGAGTCCCTCAAGGACGGAAAGATGGCGCGCGGAATAGTCAGAACTCACGCCGGAAGTCTAGGCGTGACCGCCGACAGCTCAGGAGGGGCGCGCTGAACCTGTCGCAGTTCGCCCCGTGCGCCACTGCATCGGGGCCCCAAATACCTCGGGCGGAAACTCGATGTTCGGGGAAAAGACGAACCCGAGCGAGGCGTACAGAGGCCTCGCAGCGAGGGAGGACTGGAGTTCGAGCACCTCGACGGACTCGACGACGGCCCATTCCATAATGGCGCCCATGATCGACCGCGCCAGGCCTCGGCGCTGATGCTCCGGATCGGTCACGACCCACTGCACGTAGCCCCGGAGCGCGGAACTCGCGCCCGGCAGAGGGAGGCGTGGGCTGCGGTTGACAAAGCCGCATGCCGCAAGAGCGCCGGCCGATTCTTCATCGTCGATCACCCAGCCATGCAGATCTGCACCCAAGCGCGATTCCAGTTGCGCGCGTCCCAGGTCACGCCATGCGGCGTCGACGCCCATGCCCCCGCTCGCGTACATGAGGGCACCAAGGCGCAGGATCTCTGGCACATCGCTGGCGAGAGCGACACGGGGCAACCCCGTCATTCCCGTCACCTCTGCCGCGACGGTGAGTCAGGCGCGGCGTCACCCCGTAGCGCCATCATCGCTATGTTGTCGGTTTTCACAAAGAAGCCGAATTCCTCATACAGCGGCTGGCCGAGCAACGTGGCGTGGAGTTCAACGACCTCGATGCCGCGCCTATCCGTCTCCGCCAACAACGCCCGCATGACGGCCCGCGCGTAGCCCTTGCGGTGATGCTGAGGTGCCGTTGACACCCACTGGATGTACGCGGCCAAATGAGACTTGCGACCTGGACGCGGCAGCCTCGGCACGATGTTGATGAGCCCACAGGCCGCGAGGCCGCCTTCCGCGGCGTCGATCACCACGCCATACAGGTCATGCCCCAGTCGCTCTTTGACCCACGATGTCGATTCGAGGGCCCATGCCGGCGTGGGGCGAGCACCCACACTCGCGTACATCAAGGCGCCCAAGTGGACGATCTCAGCGGCATCGGCAGGCTCGGCAGCTCTCACGGAGGACGCTCTCATCGACGACTACTTCCAGGCGACTGCAACGATGACGTTCACGGCGGTCAACGCCACAATCAGGCGCGCGGACTGTGCCATCACCGTCTTCTTCGCATTCATCTCGGCCACCGCGGCCACGCCCAAGGCGATGAGGAGTTTCACGCCAATCTTTATGTGGTTCGCGTCGTCGGCGTCGTCGCCCGTGAACACGAGTGCCGCCAGGGCCAAGCCGGTGACGAGTTGCGCGCGAGCGCCCCACAACGTCACGGGTGTGGTCAGTCTTCCTCCGGTACGCCACTGCTCGAGCGCGCCGCCGAGGATCGCGGCAAGGCCTAGGAAGTGCAGGATCAGCAAGGTGGCATGCAGGGCGTCCATATAAGTCTCCTTGGGGTCTAAGGCGATCGTAATGCCTGGCTCCTCGCCGGCATGGCGCTCGTAGCCATGCCTCTACGCTAGCCGCATGGAATCGACAGCCGTGCGCTCGCCGATACGCGGCACTCTCTACGCGCTCCTCGCGGCGGCGCTGTTCGGCGTCAACGGATCGCTCTCTAAGGTGGTGATCGCCGCGGGGCTTACCGCGCAGCAGGTGACGGTCATGCGTCTCGCCATGACTGTCGTCCTGTCCGCCATCGGCGTGCTGATCGTGGGACGTCGCCACTTCGCCGTGACGCGGCGCGACCTCTTCGGACTCGCGCTGCTCGGCGTGGGAGGCCTTGCGATGGTGCAGTGGCTCTACGCCGCCGCCATCTCGATGCTTCCCGTCGGTGTCGCATTGCTGTTCGAGTACACGGCGGTCATCCTGGTGGCCCTCACGGCGTGGCTCGTCTTTGGCGAGAAAATCGCCTCACGGCTGTGGTGGGCAATTGGCGCCGTCGTCGTTGGCCTTGCCGTCGTGGCCCAGGTGTGGGACTCCCATCTGAGCCCACTGGGGGTCGCGGCAGGCCTGGGCGCCGCGGTGGCCTTCGCGTTCTACTTCCTCGCGGGAGAGAAGGTGGTCACTCAGCGGCATCCGCTCGCCGTGTCGTTCTGGGCCTCCGTCTTCGCGACGGCCTTCTGGGCCATTTTTTCGCAGTGGTGGCGCATCGACGCGTCGCTCTTCACGCGCCATACTTCCCTCACAGGGGCGCTCGACCAGGTGGCGCCTCCCCTGTGGCTGCCGCTCCTCGGAATGCTAGTCCTGGGAGGCTTCGCGCCCTTCGTGCTTCTCTTCATGGCTCTCAGGCACGCCTCGGCGAGCGCCGTGGGAGTGACGGCCTCGTCCGAGGTGTTGTTCGCGTTCGCCGTCGCGTGGATCTGGCTCGGAGAGACGCTCACGCCCCTCCAACTGGGAGGGGCCGCCGTTGTCTTTGCGGGGATCGTCGTGGCACAAACCGCGCGCCACTCCCCCACCGCGGCCCTCGAGCCCCCAGCAATCGGTGAGCTACAGCTTCCAGGCCTGTAGAGGCCTCCCCGAAGCGATCGAGGACGAGCTCGCTTCAGGGTTCCGCTACTTCTCGACCTGAGACACGTCCCTGACGGCCCCGCGTGCCGCGCTGGTGGTCATGGCGGCATACGCCCTGAGCGCGTGCGATACGACGCGTTCCCTGACAGGCTTCCACGCCTCGGGCCCGCGGGCCTCCATGGCGGCACGTCGCCTGTCCAGTTCGCCGTCGGGGAGAACAAGGTCGAGGGCACGCGTCGCGATGTCGATACGAATCGTGTCACCCTCCTCCACAAGCCCAATCGCACCGCCCTCTGCGGCCTCAGGGGAGACGTGACCGATGCTCAGGCCCGACGTTCCTCCCGAGAATCGCCCGTCGGTGATCAGCGCGCACGACTTGCCCAGGCCCTTGCCCTTAAGGAACGACGTCGGGTACAGCATCTCCTGCATCCCTGGTCCCCCGCGCGGGCCCTCGTACACGATGACGACGACGTCGCCGGCGACGATCCGGCCATTCAGGATCGCGTCGCAGGCCAGGTCCTGGGAGTGGAAGACCCTGGCGGGACCCTCGAAGTGGAAGATCGACTCGTCCACGCCCGCGGTCTTGACGATGCTCCCGTCTTCGGCGAGGTTCCCGTAGAGCACGGCGAGGCCACCATCCTGGGTGTACGCGTGCTCGACGTCCCTGATGCAGCCCCTCTCCCTGTCGGAATCGGCTGTCTCAAAGTACGAGTCCTGAGAGAACGCAGTCTTGCTGCGCACCCCACCAGGCGCAGCCAGTGCGCGCCGATGCGCGGCGTCGGTCGCCGACGAGCGCCCGATGTCGTTGACATCGATCGCCTCGCCGATCGTGGACTCGTGCACCGTATAGGGCGCACGGTGGATGAGCCCAGCGTGGTCGAGCTCCCCCAGGATCGAGAGGATCCCTCCCGCGTGGTTGACATCCTCGACGTGGTACTGAGAAGACGGCGCGACCTTGCAGATATTCGGCACCCTGCGGCTCAGCCTGTCGATGTCCTCCATGGTGAACGTCACGCCGGCCTCGTGGGCGATGGCCAAGAGGTGGAGCACCGTGTTGGTGGACCCTCCCATGGCGATATCAAGCGTCATGGCGTTCTCGAACGCCTCCTTGGTCGCGATCGATCGCGGCAGGACCGATTCGTCACCGTCCTCGTAGTACGACTTCGCCATCTCGACGATGCGCTTGCCCGCGTCCTCGAAGATGTTCCAGCGGGTGGCGTGCGTGGCGACGAGCGTGCCGTTGCCGGGAAGCGCCAGGCCAAGCGCCTCGCACAGGCAGTTCATGCTGTTCGCGGTGAACATCCCGGAGCACGAGCCACACGTGGGGCACGCGGACCGCTCGAGCTCGCGAATCTCGTCATCCGTCACGGAGTCATCGCTCGCGTCCACCATCACGTCCACGAGGTCAAGAGACCTCGCTCCCCGCTTGCCTCCGATGGTCCCAAGAACCTTGCCGGCCTCCATGGGCCCACCGGAGACCACGATCGTCGGGATGTTGAGCCGCATCGCGGCCATGACCATTCCGGGGGTGATCTTGTCGCAGTTGGAGATGCAGATGAGCGCGTCCGCACAGTGTGCGTTGACCATGTACTCGACGCTGTCGGCGATCAGGTCGCGACTCGGCAGGGAGTACAGCATTCCCCCATGCCCCATCGCGATCCCATCGTCGATGGCGATCGTGTTGAACTCGGCTCCCCAGCCGCCTGCCTCATCAATGACCTTCTTGACTCGCTGACCCATGTCGTGAAGGTGCACGTGTCCAGGAACAAACTGCGTGAAGCTGTTGGCAATCGCGATGATGGGCTTGCCGAAGTCCCCTTCGACCATTCCGGTGGCCCTCCAGAGGGAGCGGGCGCCGGCCATGGCCCGCCCATGAGTGCTGGTTTTGCTGCGATATTCAGGCATAACAGCATCGTATGCACCCGGTCCGTGCCGTGACGCTGCGCGCCGCGCGAGGGACGTCACACGGACCCCTTGTGAGCGCCGCAACCCCGCCCAAGGTCCCAAGCCGCGCGCTTGTGCCGCGCCCATTCAGTGCTGAACGCACGCTCACCGGCGGGAACCGTGCGATCCCGTTACCCACGCCGCGTGCGACGTGCCGCGATGACCATATGTCCGCACCGCGCCCCGCGCAACGAGTGGTCGGGAGAGACGCGGAACTGGCCTCTCTGCTCGAGGCCTTCGAGGCAAGTTGCCATGGCGAACCGCGCGCGGTCATTATTCGAGGCGAGGCAGGGATCGGCAAGACGCGCCTCATCAACGAGTTCCTGCGCGTGGCCAGCGACCACGATCACGAGCGGCTGCCGGCCGTTGTCGCGACGGGCCAGTGCATCGACCTCGGCTCGATAGGCGCCCCATTCACGCCGATCCGACGCATGCTCCACGAGCTTCACACGGGAGTGGGTGACGAGGTGTTCCGCGCAGCGGTGGGCGGCACGGCGACCCTCGCCACCATCGGCACACTCGTGCCCGAGATCGGCTCCGACGCGCCAGCAGGCCTCAACGGAGGAGCGTCGTATGTGGCCGAGGCGATCGAACGGCTCCTTGAGGAGTTGTCGGCCCACAGCCACGTCATCCTGGTACTCGAGGATTTGCACTGGGCGGATACCACCACGCTGGATCTGCTGAAGACCCTCGCACCCACACTGCACGGCTCTCACGTCACGCTCATGGCCACGTATCGAACCGACTATGTCGGCCGCGGGCATCCGCTACGAGCGGTCATCGGGGAACTCGAGCGCAGCCGCACCGTTTCCTTTGTCGATGTGGCCCGTCTGAATCTCGAAGGCGTCAGCGAACTCGCGCAGGAACTTGGCGGAGGAACGCTCACCGTCGATCAGATTGACACGGTACTCGCCCGGAGTGAAGGCGCTCCTTTCTTCGTCGAAGAACTGACCCGTCTGCGCGATCAGCCGTTGCCAGGGACGCTACGAGACGTCGTCCTTGCCCGGTATGAGCAGCTCAGCAATCTGGCCAAGCAGGCCGTCGGCGTGGTGGCCGTCGGCGGAATGCACCTCGACGACGAGACGCTGCAGCGGGCGTGGCGCGCCGACCCCACCGAACTCGCGCATGCGGTACGCGAGGCCATCACGGACGGAATCGTGACGTCCGACGGTGACGGCTATACCTTCCGCCACGCCCTGATCCGGGAGGCGGTATACGACGACCTCCTTCCACAGGAGCGAACCACGGCGCACCGTGCCATCGCGGCCGTTCTTCAGGAACGCGTCGACGGAGGGCAGACCGAGCTTGCCGGCGCGGTCGCCGAACACTGGCTTGCGGTCCACGATGCCACCAAGGCGTTCGATGCCATCGTGGTCGCCGGCGCCCGAGCGCGATCCGACTTTGCGCCCCAGACAGCTGCTCGTCTCGGGGAGCGTCTGCTCGCGCTATGGCCACAGGTCGACGACGCGGAGGAACGCGCTGGGACCACACCCGCGGGAGTTGCGGCCCAAATTGCGGATGACTATGTGGATGGGGCTCGCGGACATGCCGCCTTGCGTGTGGCCGAGTTGGGGCTCGCGTCGGCGCCTGCGGACGCGATACTCGAGAGGGCTCGACTGCACCTCGCCGCGGCGGACGCCTTCTTTTCTGACACAGGGAAGACCGCGGTCGCGCACCTGGACTCGATCGAGACGCTTCTGGCAACGATGGATGGTTCGGAGTCGCGTGGCGTGCTCGCCCGCGCCCGCGCGATGCGGGCCTTCGAGGCCACGGGCGGGGATGAGAAGATGGCGCTCGCCAACGCGGCGCTGGACCTAGCCGAGACCATCGACGACGTGGACACGCTCTGTTCGGTATTGAGACGACGAGCCATCGTGCTGCAGCAATTGGGCGACCACGAGGGATCGCTCGCCGACACTCGACGATCCTTCGAGCTGTCACCGGTCGGCTCGAGCCCCAGGCTCATCGGATACATCAATATGTGCGACGCCTTAAGAGTCATGGGACGTTTTACGGAGTCAATCAACATCGGAGTTCAGGTCCTGGTCGAGGCCGTCGACTCCGGGCAGGAACGGGGCTACGGCACAAGCCTGCACGTGAACCTGGCCGACACGTTGATCGCCGTCGGCCGGGTCCAGGAGGGTCTCGCTCACGCACGGCGCGCCAGAACGCTACTTCGCGGAGAGTAGGCACGCTGGATCGCGGTGGCCGCGATTCCAGAGGCCTGGGCCGACGTGTGGGCCGACGACGTGGCCGGCTACGAGCGGATGTTACTCACCACTGCGCCAGTGAGGCAGGGCCTCGCTGGTCTGATCGAAGACGACGTGTACTGGCAGGTTTTGGCGCTTGACGCGGCCGTGGCTCGCTCGTCGGACGCGTCTCACGGCAACCGCGCGAGCTTTGTGGCGGACGACCTCACGCGCGCGACCTCGGTGTTCTCGGACGAAATCGACGAGCAACCGGAGATGTGCAGGGAGCTGCTGGTATCGGTTGGCCGCGCGTGGGCCACGCTCTCTGGACTCGAGCAGAAACCGGACCCCCGACTCGCGGCTCGCATGCGGGAAATCCACGCAATCGTCGAGAGCGACGGCGTCGCCAAGCCCTACGCGCTGATCGGCGACGCGTTTCTACGGGAGGCCGCGGGCGATGCTGGCGTTCTCGACGCTTGGCGAAGGGGCATGGCGCTTATCGAGGACATCTCGTCGCCGGTGGCCGTGCCCGTCAGGATCGAGCATGAGGCGAGGTACCGCCTCGGCCTGGCGCTTGCCGCCTCCGGCGAAAAGACCGAAGCCATCGCGCTCCTACGACGAGTGGCGGCGGAGGCCCCGCCCCACGGCATGGACCTCTTCGCGCGCTGGGCCCGTGAGGCCCTGACACGGATGGGCTCGGGGAGCACCGCGACCTCAGGTCCTTTCGACGACCTCACGCCACGAGAACTCGAGGTCCTTGCCCTCGTCGCGGAAGGCCTCACCAACCGTGCCATCGGCGCCCGGCTCTGTATGTCACCCAAGACCGCGAGCGTCCATGTGTCCGCGATACTCGCGAAGTTCGGCGCGAAGAACCGCGCCGAAGCCGCCGCGTATTACACCTCGCGCCAGGCAAGCGACCGCAACTAGGACGCTGAGCGCCCACAAGATAGGGCAGATGCCCGATGCGGGACCCTCTCCTTAGACGACAGAGGCATGCTCGTCAGCACGCCGACCACACGTCGGTCGCACCAAGGGGCCCCATCATGAGCAGCAGCACCTACACCGTCACCTATGTTCCGACGTCTCCTACGGGGCTCGCCGAACGCAACGAACGGCGTCGTCGTCAACTCGAAGCGATTGGAGCAGACGCTCCAACGCCGCGCCGCGCGGGTCCCGTGCGTGCCCGTTTCGCCGTGTTGCTCAAGGCCCCCAGGCAGGCGCTTTCCGACGCGTTGAGGACCGAGATCGCGCCCGGCTAGACCTCAAGCCTGCCGCGTCTCATTCATCGTCGCGGTCAAACCTCTTGATTTCGTCGCCATCCTCCGACGGCATCCGGCGAATGAGGTGGTCGGCCAGGCGATAGACGGTCTCCGCGTCTTGGGTGAGCACGACATCAAAGAGGTCCTCATGCGGCATCCACCGCGTGGCGACGATCCCGACCGCGAGCGAGTCCGCGAGCAGAACCAAAAAGGCCTGGTTTCGCAGCGGGTCTCCGGGAGACACGACCACGTGGCGCCAGCCTGGCAGGCTCTTCGATGCGCCGGGGCGCCCGAATATCGCGCACAATACCGCCGTCTCACTCAGCTGGCCGAGGATACCAACATCGAACAACGCCTCGAGCGCTACGCCGTTGGGGTGCCTAATCAGGACGACCGGACGAGAGCGCGTCGTCATCGCCTGCCTGATAAAAAAGCCTGCTATCTCCAGCAGAGCCTCTGCGGTCATGGTCTGGGAAGACTTCTCCTCAACGATCGCCCGCAACGAGGTCGACCCTCGGGAGCGCCGCGAGACACCCACCAGCGGGACCACCACGCGGGATGCGGTCATCGGCGCGGAGAGCGGCTCGGGCCGACCGAGGTGATACCCCTGGCCGAGGGAGGCGCCGAGGGCGCGGGCGAGCTTCGCCTCGACCGATGTCTCGATGCCCGTCACGATGAGGGTCACGCTGTTGCTCTCCACGTGCTTCAGCAGCGGACCCAGCGACGGAGCAAAGCCTCCGGGCGAATCTTTCTGGAGCATCCGCATGTCGAGCTTCACGACGTCGGCAGCGAGAAGAGGGAGCACCGAGAGACATCCGGGGCTCGAGGAGACGTCGTCGACGGACACACCCCAGCCGAGCTGACGCGCCCGATCGACAGTGGCCAAGACGCCCTCAGGATCCGAAGCGAGTGCCGCGTCGCTCAACTCGATAAACACCCTCAGCGATGACTGCGCGCGCGCCACAAACGCGTAGATGTCAGGGGGGCACTGGTCGATGCGCAGGCCTACAGAGACATTGACAAAGAGCGAGGCCGACTTTGGCGCACCGGCACGAATGAACGCCTCAAAGGCAGAGCCAAGGCATACCCAATTGAGCATGGACTGCAGCCCAGCGAGCTCCGCCTGATGAAAGAGCTGGGCCGGCGAAGCGAAACGAGAGCCCTCGGGCCCTCGGCACAAAGCCTCGTATCCGACGATCTCCCCCGTCGCCAAATCAACGAGAGGCTGAAACACGGTCGTGACGAGGCGATCGCTCAGGATGGCTGCGAACGCGACAGAGTCGGCCTCCGCGTCGTCGATGAGTTCGGTCATGTCCTTGGTGTCTTCCGAGTGGTGAGCGCCCGCGGCCTAGGGAGCCACGGGACGGCGCGCCACGACGGCATCATCGTCAGACGCCTTACTCTCATGTTTCACGATGATTCCGCCTCCCTAAGTGTGGCTACGCCCACCTATCGGCGCGCATGAGCAATTCGTCAGGGATTGGGAGAAGCAGACTAGTCGAGGTAGTCGCGCAGCACCTGTGAACGCGAGGGGTGGCGCAGCTTCGACATCGTCTTGGACTCGATCTGGCGGATGCGCTCACGGGTGACCCCGAACACGCGGCCGATCTCGTCAAGCGTCTTGGGCTGACCGTCGGTCAGGCCAAAGCGCATGCCGACGACGCCGGCCTCGCGGTCGGACAGCGTGTCCATCACCTTGCTGAGTTCCTCCTGGAGGAGCGTGAAGCCCACCGCGTCGGCGGGAACCACGGCCTCGGAGTCCTCGATCAGGTCACCAAACTCGCTGTCGCCGTCCTCACCCAAAGGGGTGTGAAGGGAGATGGGCTCACGGCCATACTTCTGGACCTCGACCACCTTTTCGGGCGTCATGTCCAATTCCTTGGCCAGTTCCTCAGGGGTGGGCTCGCGGCCCAGGTCCTGGAGCATCTGACGCTGCACGCGGGCGAGCTTGTTGATGACCTCGACCATGTGCACCGGGATACGAATGGTGCGGGCCTGGTCGGCCATGGCGCGCGTGATGGCCTGACGGATCCACCAGGTGGCGTACGTCGAGAACTTATAACCCTTGGTGTAGTCGAACTTCTCGACCGCGCGGATCAAGCCCAGGTTGCCCTCCTGGATGAGGTCAAGGAAGAGCATGCCGCGACCTGTGTAGCGCTTGGCAAGGGACACTACGAGGCGCAGATTGGCCTCGAGCAGGTGGTTCTTGGCGTGGCGACCGTCGTTGGCGATCCATTCGAGTTCACGGCGGGCCTTGGGCGCCATCTTGTCACCCGAGCCCAGCTTCTCCTCGGCAAACAGGCCAGCCTCGATGCGCTTGGCGAGGTCGACTTCCATCTCTGCGTTGAGCAGAGCGACCTTACCGATCTGCTTGAGGTAGTCCTTGACGGGGTCGGCGGTAGCGCCTGCCGTCATGACCTGCTGGACAGGAGCGTCGTCGTCCTCACCGGACAGCACGTACCCGGTGACGGCCTCGTCGGCCTCTTCCGTGTCCTTGTCGGCGCCCTCGCCCTTGGCTGTAGTCGCCTTGTCGGCGTCCCCGTCGGCGACGACTACGCCATCTGCAACCACTTCGGCCTCGGCCGCTGCGGCAGCGGCCTTTTTCGCGGCGGCTGTGGTCTTAGGCGCGGCCTTGCGAGCACGCGTCTTGGGGGTGGTGTCCTGTGGTGCAGGTGTAGCGGACGTGGTGTGCTCCTTAGGGGACGATGCGGGGGTAGAGCCAGGTCGGCCGGATCGCGGGGCGCTGGTGGAGCCAGATCCTTTGGGCGACACAGGCGTCCTCTCCGTTGAGCAGTCAGGGGATTGCCGTGGCCTTGAGCCGCGCAGCAAATTCACTAAATTGTAGCGCCTCTGTCAACGTCCGACGCCCACCGGATATGCCCACCTAGGGTCAGCGGGCGGTTTCACCCGCTATCCCCCGATATGCGCCTACGCCGCCGCCAGCCAGCCGGGTGGCATATGAGCATCGAGCGCACAAGAGACCAACTCCGCCAGCCTGTACCCAGGTTGAGTCGCGAGCGCACTTGCTACCGACGCACCAGCCGAAACATCATCACCGCTCCACCACTGGGCGAGGCCTGCAAGCGTAAACGACGGCGCCGCATGCGCGCCACATAGCCACGCAAGATGGTCGGAGATCGCCTCAATGGCTGCCACCACGACAGGGTCGGGCCGCACAGCGTTCTCCTCGGTGATCATGACCGAGAGTGCCTCACGTACTCCCAGCGCGCCAGGATCTCGACACAGGGCATCTGCGACGGCCTGACTGCCCGGAACCATATCGATGACGGCCGCGTCCCTCACCACCACATCACGAAGACCCGCGGCAAGCTTCCCCGCTTCAGCGTCCGTGGGTAGCTTTCCTTCGCGTGCACGCGCGACGGCGAGACGCCAGCTCTCGAGGTGGCGGGCCCTCCATCTCGCATCGGGTGGGGCCGTTCGTGACGTGCGGTTGCGGGTGCCGGCGCTCGACTCGCTCTCGCGTTCCGCCTTGTCGCGAGCCCTCCACGCCCGCCCGAAGGCCGCGTTGGCGGCCTTGCGCCGGCTCGCTGGGGCCCGATCACGCATCGGTGCGTGGGACGCCAGGGACGAATAGCTGCCGAGCCCGTCGGTCGCGTTGCCCACGCATGGCTGCGGAACTGGCCGGCCGCCGTCGGGACAACAGCGCGGATCGGGACAGTCGGGAGTGCGGAACCTCCCGTCCGCAGCGACCCACCAATCAACGACCTCAACATGTCGCTCGAGACGTGTCCTCAACGCGTCGAGAGCCACACAGTTGAGCTGACTGCCCCGATTCCTGAAGCTCACGAGAACCACCGCCGTCGCCCGCGCCCTAGCCAGCAGACCGAATACGGTCGACGCGACCTGGTCGGCGACCTCCGGCACCAGGCACTCACTCCGGTCAACACGGACAAGAGGTGCGACCCGGCCGGCGCGCGAGACGCCCACCACCACAAGGGAGTCGACAGGGGTGAAGCCCAAAAGGCTCGGAACGGAAGCGATGAGCTCCCCTGGAGTACGCAAGTGAACGGTCATAGGTCCACGATCGAACGCCGGGCGCACCACGCGCGCTGCGTGGGGCGATCGCTGAGGACAACGGCGCGGCAGGCGGGATGGGTACGACCCTCGCCTACGCTGGCACTCATGGATGAGGAAAGGACCTCGGCGAGTATTGACCGCGCCGTCAGCTCCGCAATGAACAGGATTGCGGGATTCGTCGAGCCTCTGGCCGCGCCCGCGGATGAGCTCCTCGCGCCGCTGACTCGCCTTTCATCCCGAGGCAAGCGGCTCAGGGCGAAGCTCCTCCTGAAGGGCCACGAAGCGGCCGGCGGCGGGCGGATGGACGCCGCGGTGAGAGTCGCGGCCGCACTCGAACTGTTTCAAGTAGCGGCGCTCGTCCACGACGACGTCGTCGACGACTCGGACACCAGGCGCGGACTACCTTCAACGCACCGCGCCATCCAAGACCTCCACACCTCCTCGAACTGGAGGGGCGATAGCGCCCGCTTTGGTACGAGTAGCGCGATCCTGGCCGGAGACCTCGCTCTCATGGCCTGCATGGGCGAACTCGTAGGCGCACTCGTGGGCGTCGACGCTGAGGTTGCCACTGCCGTAGGAGACCGTTTCACCTCGATGGCCACGGTCTGCACCGCGGGTCAGTATCTCGACCTCCGCCTCGCGGCGCAGCCCATTGAGCTGCTAGCCGAAGAGCGCGAGGCGATTCTCGCGGTCATGCGCGCCAAGACCGCCTCGTACACGACGGTCGGTCCGCTCGCCATGGGAGCAGCGCTCGCCGGATGCCCTCCCGAACAGGTAGATGCGTGGGCCGCCGTCGGTGTCCCGTTAGGCGTCGCATTTCAGTTGAGGGACGACGTGCTGGGTGTCGTTGGCTCGGAGGCGGAAACGGGAAAGCCTGCGGGAGACGACCTGAGAGAGGGCAAGCGGACGCTCCTCCTCGGCCATGCGTTCTCGGTGGCGGACGCCCAAGACCGCGAACGGCTCGTGAACGCACTCGACGGAGACGCCGAGTCCGTTGCCCAAGCGGTCGACGTCATGGTGCGGTCCGGCACCATCGACGCCGCGGAAGCCGAAATCTCGCGCTACGCCTCGGAGGCGAAGTCAAATCTCGAGGCGATCTCGATGACTTCACTTCACCGCCAGCGGCTCCTCGCGTTCTTCGACGCCACGACCGTCCGCGTCGCCTGAACCTCTGCTCGAGACCTCAATATCGGTCTTAGCCTTCCCCCCACGATCGAGGATGCGGTAGGCCAGTAGTTTGATGCGGTCGTTGACGAGCGCCCACACGAGCGCATAGCCCCACACGAAGCCAGCCCAACCCCACCCGAGGGGCGTCATGAACACGCCGTAGACGGCGATCAGGGTGGCGACGGCCTGGGTTCCAACGACGGCCATCCACAGGACCTTGGCTGGCCGAAGGGACCACCATGGCCCGCGCGTGCGTGTCAGGAAGATCGTCAGGTGTCCCGCAACCGAGAGCTTGAGATACATCAGCGTCTGCACGTGGTCGGTGTCGAGGTCGAAGACACGTTCGCCTAGGTAGAAGAGCAGGAACGCGGAGACAACGCCCGCCACGCCAAGCACGGTAGAGACACCCAGGACGACGCGCATATTCCACGCCTCGGGCCGCATCCGGTAGCGCACGTTGTCGTAAGCGATCGACAGGATCGCGCCGTCGTTCAGGATGGCGAGCATCACGATCATGATCGCCGTGACGGGGTAGAAGTTGAACACCAGGATCGCCAAGGTCATGAAGAGCAACACACGCAGGGTCTCCGCGATGCGATAGATCGCATACGAATTCATGCGTTGGAAGATCCTGCGGCTTTCCTCAATGGCCTCGACGATGACCGAGAGACCGGGAGTGAGAAGGACGATATCGGCGGCGGCACGCGCCGCATCGGTCGCGCCCGACACCGCGATGCCGCAATCGGCTTTCTTGAGCGCGGGCGCGTCATTCACCCCGTCGCCGGTCATCCCAACAATGTGGCCTCGCTGCTGCAGCACATCGACGATGTGATACTTATGCTCGGGGAAGACCTGAGCGAAGCCGTCGGCCGCCTCGATCGACTCCCCCATCTCGTCGGTCTCGCGCTTTGCCGTGTCGCCCAGCCCTGCGGCGTCGAGGACGTGGGTACCCAGGCCGACCTTTGCGGAGGTCTCCTTGGCAATGGCGAGGGCGTCGCCCGTCACCATCTTGAGCGTCACGCCCATCTTTTTGGCGGCCGCGATCGTCGCCTTGGCATCGTCGCGCGGCGGGTCAAAGAGGGGCAGGACCCCCAGGAACTGCCAGCCGCCGTCGCCATCGGCACGGGCCACTCCGAGCGACCGGAAGCCGCGCACGGCGAAGTCGTTCACCGCCGTGTCGACAGCCACAGCCACCTCTTCGGTATTGGCCGCTAGAGCCAGGATGACCTGCGGGGCGCCCTTGGTCACCTTAAAGTCGGGAGAGTCCGTGGGGCCGCCGGTCACCGTGGCCTCGGTGCGCTTGTGCACGGGATCAAACGGTTCGAAGTGCCTCACGGTGTACTCATCAAAGACGGCCCTGTCGGTGAGCCCGTCAAGCACCGCGAGGTCGATGGGGTCGTCGTTATCTGGCCGAGACGCCAGCGCCCCCGCAAGGACAACCTCGGCAGTGGCAATTCCGTCGATGCAGTAGGGGTCTCCCAGGGTGAGGGTGTTTTGGGTCAGGGTGCCCGTCTTGTCTGCACACAACACATCTACGCCGGCGAGCTCCTCGATCGCTACAAGCTTGCTGACGATGGCCTTCCTCTTAGCCAGCTTGCGCGCGCCCACGGCCATGGTGACCGACAGCACGGTGGGCATCGCCACGGGGATAGCCGCGACCGTCAGCACGAGCGCGAATTGCAGGGTAGTCATGACCTCGTCGCCACGCATGAGGGAGACCACGAGAATGACCGTGACAAGCGCCACGGCAAGGAGGATCAGGTAGTTGCCGATCCTGAGCACGGCCTTTTGGAAGTGGCTCACGGTGTGCGCGTCCTGCACCAGTTCGGCCGTTTTGCCAAAGTACGTGTGAGCGCCCGTGGCGTAGACCAGCGCGCCGATCTCACCGCGCCGAATGATCGAGCCCGAATAGACCACATCGCCTGCCGCGCAGGTCGCGGGCAGGGACTCGCCTGTGAGTGCCGACTGATCCACCTCGATCTGGTCGCCGTCGAGCAATCTGGCATCCGCGGGCACGATGTCTCCGAGGCGGAGTCGGATCACGTCGCCAGGCACGAGTTCTCGCGCTAGAGGCGTGGACCACGTGCCATCACGCCTGACGCGGGCGGTCACGGCGAGTTTGGCCTTGAGCGCGTCGATCGCGCTGCCCGCTTGGTGTTCCTCGCTGTAGCCGACCACACCGTTTGCGACGAGCAGCACCAGGATGATGAAGAAGTCTGCCCAGTGTCCGACCACGCCGGACAGGATCACTGCCACCTCGATCATCCACGGGATAGGACCCCAGAAGTAGCTGAGAAACTTGAGGAGGGGGTTCGTCTTGTGCTCGGCGATTTCGTTGGGCCCGTAGGTCCCCAGCCTTGTGGCGGCTTCGAGAGCCGTGAGCCCCTCGGCGGTGACGTCGAGTTGCCTCAACACCTCGTCGATCGGCAGCTTCGCCAGATCCTGCTGCGGGTCGGTCGTGGTCTCCGACGGGCTGGGTTCGTCATTTCGCGTTGGCATGAAAATGTCGCTCCTCGCGGTCGTCACTGGGACTGACGCGACACCAACATGTTGCGGACTTGAACCGGTCTTGTCAGCGCTACGCGCTCACTTCACTGTAGGCCCGCAATCGCAGCTACCTATGGCCTGATGGTCCCCCCGTGGATCACAGAGGGTCTCCCCACAAGGGCTAGATAGCGGTTTGTGCGAGGCGCCTCACGTGGGCGCGCTGGCCGGCGCGCAAGGCGTCGAGAGGGGTGCCCTCGAGCTGATCGTGTGGGGCCAAAAGCCACGCGACGATCTCATCGTCCGAGAATCCCGAGTCGGCGAGCACGAGCGCGGTCCCGTGGACCGTCGCCAGGACGTATCGAGCGGTCTCACCTTCCATGATTTGACCGGCAGGGATGTAGATCGCGTTGTTCTCCCCGCGCCGCACGGACATCAGGCGCTTTTCCTTCAGGAGTTCGCGCACGCGGGAAAGGGACACGTCGAGCGCCTCGGCGCATTCGGGAACACTCAGCCATTCAGTCACAGCCCCAGGGTAGTCACCGCAACGCACCCTTGTGCGCCGCCTACCGGTGATCTAGAGTCACTCTTGTCACTTAAGTCACATTTGTCACTTATACAACACCAGCAACTCAAGCCTGGGAGGGTTTCTCCACATGGACCTTAGAACCGCGGCACTTCGTACCGTCTCGAGTTCCCTCACCGCGACCGCCGCGCTGGCGATCCTCGCGGGGCCCGCACTAGCGCAGGACTACGTGGTCCAACCGGGAGACACTGTCTCGGCAATTGCATACGGGCACGGCGTGAGCGTCGAGACCATCGTGTCGGCCAACGCCCTCAACTCCAGTGCGTTCATCTTTGCGGGCCAGCGGCTCACCCTCCCCGACACGGCCACAAACGACGCCACGACCCACGTCGTGGCACGCGGCGATGATCTGTCGACGCTCGCGTCGACGTACGGGTCCACGGTGGCAGCCATCCAACGCGCGAACGGAATGTCCGCGTCAACGCTGATTCGCATCGGCGAGACGCTGTCGATTCCAGGAGCAACCTCTGCGACCACCACGACCACGGTCTCGACAGCCACGCCTTACGTGGTGCAGTCGGGAGACACCTTGTGGTCGATCGCCGCCAGTGCGGGGACGTCGGCTACGGCGCTCGCTCAGCTGAACGGGCTGTCCAACCCCTCACTGATTCGGATCAACCAACTCCTCACACTTCCGTCCGGGGCCGCAAATCCCGCGACGGCGAACAGCGTCAACACCACGACGACGGAAAGCACCTCCTCCACGTATGTGGTGGCGTTCGGCGACACACTTTCGGGCATCGCGGTTCGGTTCGGAACCACCGTCGCCAGCCTTGCCAACACCAACGGAATTACCAATACCTCCTCCATTCGGGCCGGGCAGAGCCTCACCATCCCCGGCGGCACGCCCACCGGGCTCGTCGGCGATACCTTCTTGGGACGCACCTACGCGACTGCGGTCGTGGCCGCTGCGAATGTCAACAAGGCGAGCCTGAATGCCATGACGGTGCCCAGCCGCGTGCAGATGCAGCAACTCGTAGTCGACACGGCCAACGCGATGGGAGTGAGCACCTCGCTAGCCCAGGCCATCGCTTACCAGGAGTCCGGCTTCAACATGCGAGCGGTCTCCCCTGCAAACGCGATCGGATGCATGCAGGTCATCCCCACGTCCGGAGAATGGGCCTCGGATCTGGTGGGCAGGGATCTCAACCTGCTCGACGCAGAGGACAACGTGGTCGCCGGCGTCGCAATTCTCAGGCAATTACAGCGCAACGGAACGCCCCTCGAGACCGCCATCGCGGGCTATTATCAGGGCGAACGCTCTGTCAGGGAACGCGGCATGAACACGGACACGAAGGCCTACGTCGCGTCCGTTGTCGCCCTCATGGGCCGTTTCGAGTAGATCACAATCGCCTCCACCGTCCCAAACCTACCCACGTGATCAACCTATGATGATCCCGTGGCAGATACTATGACCGACCCCCTACTGGGCCGCCTCATCGACGGCCGCTACGAAGTGCGCGAACGCATCGCCGCTGGCGGCATGGCCACGGTGTACCTCGCCTTCGATAAGCGCCTCGAACGCCTCGTTGCGGTCAAGGTCATGCACGCGTCATTTGGAAATGATGACGACAAGGGCGAATTCGCGTCACGATTCCGACGTGAGGCAAAGGCCTCCGCACGGCTCACCCACCCTGGCATGGTGCGTGTCTACGACCAGGGCACCGACGGAGACCTGTCGTATCTCACGATGGAGTACGTCGAGGGTGAGAACCTACGCGCGCGCCTGCTCCAGGAGTCCACGCTTACTGTCGGCGAGTCACTAGGCATCATTGAGGCCGTTCTCGACGCGCTCGGTGCGGCACACCGACTGGGGTTAGTCCACCGTGACGTCAAACCCGAAAACATCCTCATCGACAGCGAGGGCCGCCCCAAGCTCGCGGACTTTGGCCTCGCTCGCGCCGTCACCGAGGTCACCTCGACGTCGACCGGCACCGTGATGGGCACGGTCGCCTACCTCGCACCCGAACTCGTCCAACGCGGTCAGACGGACGCTCGGACCGACGTGTACGCGACCGGCATCATGCTCTTCGAAGCTCTGACCGGTCGTCAGCCCTTCACCGCGCCTTCGGCTATCGAGGTGGCTACCCGCCACGTCCACGAGGACGTGCCCCCGCCATCGACCTATGTGCCATGGCTGCCGGCCGAGCTCGATCAACTCGTGCTCACCCTCGCCGCGCGCGAGCCCGCTTCACGTCCCGCCAACGCCACCGAGGCGCTCGCCCTCGCGCGTCAGACCCGAGCGATGATCGACGAACCCACACTGGATCGCCGTGCCGAGCCGCCGTCGGGGACGTACGTCCTGACGGACGACGCCACCACAGTCCTGGATCCGAGTCCCACCGGATCGACCATTGCGCTTCCTATCGGCCTCAACGAGCCGCTCTTCGCTCCCGTCGAGGCAGAACTGATCGACGACGACCCCGATGCGATGGAACCCGTGAGCCGCCGTCCACGATGGGCACTGTGGGCCACCGCCGTGGTGGTCGCCTTGCTCATCATGCTTGGCCTCGGAGCCTGGTGGTACAACACGCAGGGCCCAGGCGCGTATACCGTCGTTCCCCCCGTTGAGGGCAAGACGACGGCCGACGCGAGGGCCATCCTGAGCACCGCAGAGCTCGAGGCGACCGTCCTTGGAGACTTCTCTGATGAGGTCCCCGCGGGGATCGTGATCCGCACGAGCCCCGCAGCCCAGGAACAGATCGCCAAGGGTGACACCGTCAACCTCGTGGTCTCACAAGGCCCCCGCATGGAAATAGTGCCTCAGGTGGTCGGCAGCAGCGAGGGCGACGCTATCGACGTGCTCACTAAGGCTGGATTCTCCATTGGCAACAAGGAGACTCCGTATTCCGACACGGTGGCCAAGGGCGAAGTCATGTCCACCACACCGGCGGCAGACGAGTCCGTTCGCCACGATCTACCGATCGACTTGGTGGTCTCGAACGGCCCCGCGCCCGTGACGATCCCTGATCTCGTTGGGTACAAGGAAGACCGTGCGCGCGCCCTCCTCGAGTCGGACGCGATGGTCGTGACGGTCGAGTACGACAGGACCCTCGACGTAGCAAAGGGTGAGGTCTTCAAGACCGACCCTGCGGCGGGATCAGAATCGACGCGTACCGCACGCATCACGTTGTATGTCTCCGAGGGCAAGCCGCTCATCCAGGTACCTCGTTTTCTGGGTATGGATGTCGATGAGGCGGTGGCTGCAGCCGAGGACCTGGGGCTCGTCCCCAGCATCGAGAAGCAGAAGATCTGGAGCAGCAAGAACTTCATCTCCGATCAGGACCTCACACCCGGCACCTACGTCGAGGTGGGAACCAAGATCGTGCTCAACTACAACTGACCCGCATAAGCCAGCGCGACTCCCCCGGCGACCGCGAGTGGTGTACGCCTGCGCCGGTTGCCCCGCTCGCGCGGCTCAGGTCGAGGTGCCCTTGAGCTCGGTGGACCACGTGCCCCACACGCGGTGATCCGTGCAGTACAGGGCCCGCCATTCGTCGAAGGCCGCCACGGCAACGGGCCTGCCGAAGAAATACCCCTGGGCCGTGTCGCAACCGTAGATCGAAAGCTGCTCCAACGCGGAAAGGGTCTCCACACCCTCCGCCACGATGGTCAGGCCTAAGTTGTGGCCCAACTCCACCACGCTATGAACGATCAGCCGATCACTGGTGTCGCCCTCCATCGCCATCACGAAGGACTTGTCGATCTTCAATTCCGTGACCGGCAGAGTCTTGAGCTGGCCCAGGCTCGTGTAGCCCACGCCGAAATCGTCGATCGAGATTTCGACCCCCGATTCGGCCAGCCGTCCCAAGACCCCTGTGGCACGGACCGGATCGGCCATAATCGCGGACTCAGTGACCTCGATTTTGAGCAGTGATACGGGAACCCCACGTGCCTCGAGTATCTCCGCTACCTCATTCGGCAGGTTCTCGTCGATCAGGTTCCTTGCGGACACGTTGACAGCCACCTGCAGCGGGTCGCCCGCGTCGGACCATGACTTTGCTTGGGTGAGCGCCGCGTTCAGAACCCACCTGGTGAGGGGCCCGATGAGGCCCGTGTGCTCGGCCATCGGTACGAAGTCGTCGGGAAAGATCGTGCCCCGCACCGGATGCTCCCAACGCACCAATGCCTCAACCCCTGTCACCTCAGCAGTGGCGATCGACACCTGCGCCTGGAAATGCAGAACCAACTCATCGTGCTCAATCGCACGGCGCAATTCACCGAGCAGCGCGAGGCGTTCCGGTGAGTTTCTGTCAGAGGTGGGGTCGTACACAGACACACCCCGGCTCTCCGTCTTGGCGACGTACATGGCGATATCGGCGCGCTGCAACAAGGTGGCCGCATGATCGCCGTGAGAACCGGAGATCACGGCCCCAATGCTGGCCTCGATATCGAGATCAATCCCCTCGACCTGGAAGGGAGCCTCAAGTGCAAGGACGAGCGCCTCGGCGACCTCGGTGCACCTCGCGAGATCACCGATCTTAGGAAGCAGCACGGCAAACTCGTCACCGCCAAGCCTAGCGATCAGGTCGCCCTGTTGGAGGTGCGCCGCGAGCCGCGGACCTACCTGGGCGAGCAGCTCATCACCAAAGTGATGCCCGAACGTGTCGTTGATCTCCTTGAACCGGTCGAGATCGATCAGCAACAGGCCCGTGACCGAGTTCTCGCGCTCGCCATCGCGGAGAGCCTGTGTGCACCTCTCGGCGAGGAGAGTGCGGTTCGGTAGGCCGGTGAGTGCGTCGTGAAACGCGTCGTGGGTGGCAGCGGCACGGGTGGATTCCACGACTCTGCGATAGCCACGGGTAATCGAGGCAAGGACGGCAACGAGGAGCAGCCCGAGGACAAATACCCACGGCGTAAGCACGCGCGTCACCTGTTCCAAACGCTGGAGGGCATCAATCTGGGCCACCGCGTCGGCATGTTCCTGGGCTGCCCTGCCAGAGACCAGTCCCTGGATCGTGTCAAAGGCCGGGTCTACCTCTTCCGCGTCGATCCGGGCCACTTCCTCGAGGTCGCCGCGGTCCACTGCCGAAAACATCGTGCTGAGCGAGGCGAGGTATCCCTCATGCAACTCACGCACCTGCTGCACAAGGGCACGAACCTCAGGGCTGCCGTCGGCCTCAGCCTGTCCAAGCGCCACGAGAAGCTCGGTCGACGCGGCGTCATATCGCGCGCGAACGTCTGGGCCAGGTTCCAGCCGATATTTACGATGGAGGGACTCCTCCGCCGCCACGGCCTTCGCAGCCTGCGCGAAGTCATCCGAGAGCTCGCTTGCCGCAGCAGCTCGACCTGCAGCGGCGGCGTTCGCCTGAGAAGACCACACGGCAAAGACGCTCACGGCAAGCAACACGAGCACGATGCCCACTCCGGCCCAACGACTCTGCCGCGCGCGCCTTCGTTCATCACCTTCGGACGGGTACGAACGCGTCGAGACCCCGACGCAACCCGGCGACACCGGTGAGTTCACAACGCTTTGCCCACGTGGATTCACACTAGGCCTATCGTCCCTGAAGCCTCAAGATTGAGACATCGCGGTGCATACGGCCGCGACGCCACGTCGAGCCCCTAAGCCTCTGCGAGATCGTGCAGCGCGGGATTGTCTCTCTGTGACAACAACTCGGAAACGAGGAAGGCCATCTCGAGCGACTGCTCGTGATTAAGCCGCGGGTCGACCTTGGTTTCGTAGCGCGCCGCGAGGCCCTCATCGTTGATCTCGGCGGTGCCTCCCATGACCTCGGTGACGTCGTCCCCGGTGAGTTCCACGTGGATGCCGCCAGGTACCGTGCCCAGGTCGCGGTGGACCTCGAAGAAGCCCTTAACCTCATCCAGAATCGTCTCGAAGCGCCGCGTTTTGTACCCGGACTCCGACGTGAATGTATTGCCGTGCATCGGGTCCGAAAGCCACGTGACAGCGATTCCCTCATCGCGCACACCCTCGACGAGTGCGGGGAGCACGTCACGCACCTTGTCCGCGCCCATGCGCGCCACAAAGGTGAGTCGCCCAGGAATGTTGTCCGGATTGAGACGCCCCGCAAGAGCAATCGCATCGGCCACGGATGATGTCGGCCCTAGCTTGACGCCCAAAGGATTATGAATCTTCGACATGAACTCGACATGCGCGCCGTCGAGCTGTCGCGTGCGCTCACCGATCCACAAGAAGTGCCCGGAGCAGTCGTACGCCTTGCCCGAGCGCGAGTCGATGCGGGTGAGCGCTCGTTCGTAGTCAAGAAGCAGCGCCTCGTGGCTCGAGAAGAACTCGACGGTCTTGAGCGCCTCAAAATCACCGCCCGCGGCTGACATGAAGCGCACGGCCCTGTCGATCTCGCCTGCGACCTGATCGTACGCGGCGTATGCGGGGTTAGCCGCGAAACCCCGATTCCACTGATGGACCCGGCGCAGGTCGGCGAAGCCACCAGTGGTGAAGGCCCGAATCAGATTGAGCGTGGTCGCCGACACGTGGTACGCGTCCACAAGGTGCTCGGGATTCGGAAGCCGTGACTCGGCCGTAAAGGCCGAAGAGTTGACGATGTCGCCCCGGTAGGCAGGGAGCGTCACCCCGTCACGGGTCTCCATGTCGGACGAGCGCGGCTTGGCGTATTGGCCTGCCATGCGCCCGATCTTGATGACGGGGGTGGACGCGCCGTAGGTCAGGACCACTGCCATCTGAAGGATGGTCTTGATCTTGTTCCTAATGCGGTCCGCGGTGGCCTCCGAGAAGATCTCCGCACAGTCTCCGCCCTGAAGAACGAAGGCCTCTCCCCTGCCCGCGGCCGCGAGGTGACCGCGCAAGACGTCGGCCTCCCCCGCGAAGACGAGCGGAGGCACCGCACGAAGGCGGTCGGTGACACGAGCAAGAGCCTCTTGGTCGGGCCAGTTCGGCTGTTGCTTTGCCTCGCACGCCAGGTACGAGTCAACGCCTGCCGCCGCGAGGGCCTCTTGCGTCCCCGTCATGGCTGCCCGATATCTTCCAAGAGCTCGCTGTACCACGGCGTGGTGACGTCGAAGGGCTTGTGGCCCGCGATGCGCGGGAAGGCGATGGCCTTGAGGCGGTCGCCGTCCTCCTCGTCGTGGCCGATGACTCCCGACACGCCGAGAAGAGCCGACTCAACCGCGAAGTCGGTCATCGACTTGATGAGGCGCAGGTCCTGAGTGTTCGCACGCGCCGATCGAGAGAAATAGCCCGACTTCTGGACCATGACCTTCTCCGCACCAAGGCGCTCACCAAACTGCTTGGCGAACCAGTTACCAGGGTTGATGGTGTCCAAGCGCACGTGGCCAAAGGCGTCGCGCAACACCTCGCCACCGGCTTCCTCGATCTCCTTGATGATCTCGGGCACGCCGGCGCCCTCAGAAAGAAAGATGTTGACGTTGCCCTGCGAGTCCATGATCGCCTTGAGACGCACGGCCTCAGCGTCCAGGTCGATAGGGGCCTCGGGCACGTACACCGCGTGGATGTCCCAGCGGTCCTTGGTGAGGCCGATCTCGGGCACGAACTCCTGCTTGTTCAGCCACTCGCGGTACTTCATGGCGGAGGCCGCGGTGAGCCAGCCACATGCACGGCCCATGACCTCGTGAACGATAAGCATGCGGGGGCCAGAGCGGTGCTCGCCGATCACGTTCTGAGCGAAGACGGAGGCCTGTTCGGCCGCGGACCAGGCACCCAGCGACTGCTTAATGGGCACCACGTCGTTGTCAATCGTCTTGGGAAGGCCCACAACGGTGAGGTCGTAGCCGTTCTCATGCAGGTATGCGGCAAGGTCGGCCGCGGTCGTGTTGGTGTCGTCGCCGCCGATCGTATGCAGCACATCAACACCGTCCTTGACGAGCTGCTCCGCTGCGACGTGTAACGGGTTCTGGCCCTCCTTGACCAGGCCACGCTTGACGCAGTCCTCGACATTCGTGAGCTTGACGCGCGAGTTGCCGATGGGAGATCCGCCAAAGTCATGCAGCACAGCGGCCTTCTCCCGCACCGCATCGGTAATCTCGATCTTCTTGCCCAACAGCAGGCCCCAATATCCGTGCTCATACGCGATGATCTCGATCTCGGGCGCAATCTCGGTGTAACGGCCGATGAGGCCGCCTACGGCCGAGGACAGGCACGGGGCAAAGCCACCGGCGGTGAGGAGCGCAACACGACGAACGGACATACGAAGGGCCTTTCAGACGGGGGGTTTCCCGCTCATTCTAGGGGTGAGCGGTCAAGAGATCGGCGCGACGCAAGTCCCGCTCAGGTGTTAAGCGTCGCCTTGGGGACGCGCCTCACGCTCGGCAATCGCGAGCGAACGCTTGTACTGGGCCGAGTCCTTATCGACATACTCCTGGCCCGAGAGCTCCTGGATGGCGTGCATCACCTTGTCGGTGAGTTCGCGCAGCGCCTCACGGTCGTCTTGGCGTCCGCGATACTCGGCGATGTCGATGGGGGTGCCGATACGTACCCCAATCTCGACGCGCGCCGGGACCCTCTTGCCGACGGGCTGTGCCACGTCGGTTCCGATCATGGCAACGGGAAGCACGGGTACACCGGCCTCGATCGCGAGCCTGGCCACACCCGTCTTGCCCTTAAAGAGGCGACCATCGGGACTGCGTGTTCCCTCGGGGTAGATGCCGAGCAGTTCTCCGCCTTCAAGCACCTGCATGCCTGTGTGAAGCGCTGCCTCCGACGAGCGCCCCCCTCCACGGTGAACGGGAATCGTGCCAACCCCCTGCATAAAGGCGCGCGTCGCTACCCCCTTCACACCTTTACCCGTGAAGTACTCGGACTTGCCGAGAAACACGACCTTGCGCTTGAGGACGAGCGGCAAGAAGACCGAGTCCGAAAACGACAGGTGATTCGACGCAAGAATGGCACCACCTGTCTCGGGGACGTTTTCAAGCCCCTCGGACCACGGGTGGTAGTAGACCTTGAGCCCAGGGCCAAGCAGGACGTGCTTGAAAAGCTTGTAATACATCGTTCCTCACAACCTCGCTGCGTGATCGGAATCTAGAACTCGAGCGGAACAGCCTCACGGGCGAGCGCGGCGGCCCCTACGATGCCCGCATCGTTCGCCATGTCGGCCGCAAGAATAGGTGGCAGGGGTCGGTGGCCGCTCGCCGTCAAGTGCTGCGCGAACGCTTCCCTTGCCGGTCCCAGCATAAGATCGCCGGCCGCAATGACGCCTCCCCCGATGACAAATACCTCGGGATCGAGCACCGCGGCAATCGATGCGCAGCCCTCACCGATCGCTCTGCCCAGATCCTCAAGCAGTTCGATGGCGAGCTCATCGCCCTCCATCGCGGCCTGCGTGACGTGGGGGCCCTTGATGGCCGAGGCATCGCCTCCGGCCCTCTCAAGCAAATTCGCAGCCCTGACCGGGCGGTCCGCAGCAGCGCGGCGAGCCTCACGAGTAAGCGCCGAGCCAGAGGCGTACTGCTCCCAACAACCGCGCTGTCCGCATCCGCAAGGAAGTCCGTCGGGAACGAGGCACAGGTGGCCCAGTTCGGCCGCGAAGCCATAAGCCCCACGGACAAGTTCCCCGTTGACGACAATCGCGGCGCCTAGGCCTGTGCCGATGGTGAGCATCACCATCGTGCTGGTGCCCTTACCCGCGCCGTAGACGTATTCTGCCCATCCGGCCGCATTCGCGTCGTTCTCAACGACGACGGTGACATCGTCCTTGCCGATGAGGGCGCGGATGTTGTCACCGAGCGGGTAGTCGCGCCAGGCGATGTTGGGCGCGAAGGTCATGTGGTTGCGGTCGGAACTCGCGAATCCGGCAGCGGCGACGCCCACTGCTCGCACGTCGTAATCACGCGAGAGCTCCGCGATCGCATCGGCAATCGCTGCGTCGATGCTCGCGGGATCCTCGGGCCGGGTAGGCCGGCGTACCTTGGCAAGAATTCGGCCTTCGGGGTCGACAACCCCCACCGCAATCTTGGTACCCCCAATATCCACACCTACTGCGTCCACGAACACCCCTTCGAAAGAGTCCCAAAATTATCCATACCGAGGGTATCGTGAGCGCAACCTCTTGCCTTGCCAATGGAGTCAGACATGGTCGAAGTCCCCGAGGCGCGCAACGTGATGGCGCTTGTTGCCGCATCGTGGCGCGTGAATGCGCACAAAGTCGTGATCAGGTACACGGATCCCGACGACCAATGGATTGACGTCACTGGTGTCGAGGCGGCTGCTCATGTGGCCTCCGTAGCCAAGGGCCTCATCGCCCGCGGCATCACGCCAGGCGAGTCCATCGGCATCATGTGCCGCACTCGTTACGAGTGGACGGTTCTTGACCTTGCCATCTGGTCCGCTGGCGCCATTCCGGTGCCCATCTACGACACGTCGTCACCGTCGCAGATCGACTGGATCACGTCAGATGCCGCGATCGGCACCGTGTTCGTTGAGACCACCGCCCACGCCACCATGGCCAGGAATGTCGCATCCGACTCCGAGTCCCCCATTACTGCGATCGAGGTCATCGATAAAGGAGCGATCGCCGCGCTTGTCGCCGATGGCGCCCGGGTGTCCGACGCCGAGCTCAAGGGTCGCACCGAGCACCCTGGCCTCGACGACCTGGCGACGATCATTTACACGTCCGGCACCACTGGCCGGCCCAAGGGCGTACGCCTCACCCACCGAAACTTCACCTCCCAGGTGCGTGCCGTCCAAGAGGTGCTGCCCGACGTGTTGCTCGAGGACGGCGCGTCGACGGTTCTTTTCCTGACCCTCGCCCATTCCCTCGCGCGGCTGGTGGAGGTGGCGCTCATCGCTTCGGGCACCGTGGTCGGCTTCTGTCCCGATGCCAAGAAATTGGTTCCGTATATCGGCACGTTTAGGCCCACGCTCGTGCTCGCGGTGCCTCGCGTCTTCGAGAAGATCTACAATGCGGCGGAGCAGCGTGCTGCCGCGGGCGGAAAGGTCAAGATCTTCCGCTGGGCCGCGAAGCAGGCGATCGACTACTCGATGGCCCTGGACACTCCCGAGGGACCCTCAGCGGCTCTGCGGATGCGCCACAAAATCGCGTATCGCCTGGTATTGGCCAAGATTGTGGCCGTTCTGGGCGGCCGGGCCCGGTGGGCCATCTCGGGATCGGCTCCCCTTGGCGCACGACTCGGACACTTCTACAGGGGCCTCGGACTGACGGTGCTTGAAGGCTACGGTCTCACCGAGACGATGGCGGCCTCGCACGTGAACCCCCAGGACAAACCCAAGATCGGCAGCGTGGGCAAGCCCTTCCCCGGGATCGGGATACGCATCGCGGATGATGGCGAGATCCTCCTGCGTGGTAGTCAGTTGTTCGAGGGCTACCACCACAACCCCGAAGCCACGGCCGCAGCGATTGTCGACGGCTGGTTCCACACCGGCGACATCGGCGCCGAGGATGCGGACGGATATCTCACGATCACGGGCCGCAAGAAGGAAATCATCGTGACCGCAGGCGGCAAAAACGTCGCCCCCGCCGTGCTTGAGGACAAGTTGCGCGGCTATCCGCTCATTTCCCAATGTGTGGTCGTGGGCGACGGCAAGCCGTACATCGGCGCGCTCATTACCATCGACGCCGACGCGCTTCCTGGGTGGCTCCACGGCAAGGGACTACCGGCGATGTCGATTGCGGAAGCATCCACACATGCCTTTGTTCGCGAGCACATCGACAAGGCGATTGAGCGCGCCAACCACGCGGTGTCACGCGCCGAATCGATCAGAAAGTACGAGGTGCTGCTCGAGGACTTCACTGTCGAGAACGGCCACCTGACGCCATCACTCAAGGTCAAGCGCGCGGCCGTCCTTGAGGACTTTGACGACGCGGTCGAGGCGCTTTACGCCGAGGACAACCGAGGCTGAGACCGCACGGTCACGAGGCCTTCTCTTCAGGGCGCACGAGCCGGAGGGGAGGCACGAGGCCAGCCCCCGCCATCGCAGACATCGCGGCGGCTTGGTCGTTGTCAACCTCAAACGCCCCTGGGCGGCGCTCGATGGTGAGAAACGAGACGACGCAGTCCCCGCAGGCGAGGCCACGCATGGTGCATGAGTTGCAGTCGATCATCATGGTGTCCACGCTAAAGGCGACCACTGACATGCCGCCGTGGGCGGGCGCAGAATCGCGCCCGCTGTCTGGATCAGCCCGTGTCGGACCAGTGACGTAGCGTCGGCACTATGACAGCCGCTCTTCCCGACATCGCGCGCCACCTCGGCGGGATTCAGATGGGGCTTGACGAGATCGGCGAGCCGCTCCAAGCCACGACCTTCGTGGTGGTCGACCTCGAGACGACGGGCGGCTCTCCCCACTCGTCGGCGATCACCGAGATCGGGGCGGTCAAGACACGAGGCGGTGAGGTCCTTGGAGAGTTCCAAACCCTGGTAGATCCTGGTGGCCCGATTCCGCCCTTCATCGTCGCGCTCACCGGTATTACTGACGCGATGGTGGTCGCCGCGCCACGCATCGAGCAAGTGTTGCCCGCATTCCTCGAATTCCTCGGAGACGCGGTCCTCGTGGCCCACAACGCCCCGTTTGACGTGGGCTTCCTCAAGGCCGCGTGCCGGCAGCACGAGTACCCGTGGCCAGGAAACGAGGTGGTCGACACCGTGACGCTCGCGCGCAGGGCCACCACCAAGGAGGAGGCGCCCAACAAAAAGCTGTCGACCTTGGCCCGCGTCTTCGGCACAGCTGTGACGCCCAATCACAGGGCGCTCGAGGACGCGCGCGCCACATCCGAGGTGCTTCACGGCATGCTTGAACGCCTCGCCCGCTTTGGTATTACTCACCGCGAGGACCTCGACTCGCTACGCAATCCGGTACCGGAAAAGCTGCGCATGAAGGCCCCGATGGCCGACCGGATGCCCACCCAGCCCGGCGTATATGTATTCAGAGGCCCTCAGGGCGAGCACCTGTACGTGGGCACCTCCAAGAACATCCGCTCTCGAGTCAAGAGCTACTTCACGCGGGGGGAGCAACGCCGCCAGATCAGGGAAATGCTCGAGCTCGCCGTAGGGGTCGACGCGCACGTATGCGCCACAGATATCGAGGCGCGCGTGGTCGAGGTGCGCATGATCGAACAGCATCGCCCCAGGTACAACCGGCGCTCAACACGCCCCGAGCGCACGCCCTTCTTGGTGCTCACCGAGGAGCGCTACCCGCGGCTGCGTGTCGCCCGGTCAAGCGATGGCACGGATGCTTTGGTGGGGCCGATGCGGGGGTCATCGAATACCCGCGCAGCGATTGAGGTGATCGAGAGAACGCTGGGAGTGCGCACGTGCACCACCCGTCTCACGATCGTGCCGCGCGCCAACGCGAGGGCGTGCCTCCTCAAGGACCTGGGCCAATGCGCCGCTCCCTGTGTTTCGGGTGCGGAATCGGGCTATGACCAATCGGTAGTTGCCACACGCGACGCTCTCACCAGGGATCCCTCGCCCATCGTCGACATGATGGCCGCGGTCATCGCCGATCATGCGGACAAGCTCGACTATGAGAGGGCTGCGGAGCTACGCGATGGGGTTTCCGCGATCATCGACGGGGTGACCCGTTCTCAACGGCTGCGTTCCCTCGCGGGGGTGCGTCTCGTTGCCGTAAGGCGCTCGGGCTACGCATACGACGTCGTCTCGGTGGTGAACGGGGTGCTCACGGGTTCGGCGCGCGTGAGCGAGGGCGTGTGGGCTGCCTGCGCCCGGCTGCGCGACGGCTGGGAAGACGAGGCCCCCACCGCTGTGGTCGAGGAGCGCGAGATGATCGCCAACTGGCTCGAGGCCGAGGGAACTCGCGTGGTCTTCATCGACGGCGAATGGTCGAGCCCAGTCACTGGCGCCGGGAAGCACTCACGATGGCTTGACGCACCGCGGGCCGATCGCGACGGCGTGGACGCCGTCAGGCGTGGGTAGCAGCCGCCCAGCGCTGGAAGGTGGCGTCGGCAGCCCCTGAGTCGATGGCGTACGAGGCGGCCCTCATCCCGGATCGCAAGCGATCGATGAGTGTGCCCTCCGCGGTGCCCGGCAGTGTGCCGTCGGCCGCCAAAGCGAGCGCCGCGTTGGCAATGACGGTTTCGCGCACGGGGCCGCTCTCCCCCGCAAGTACCGATCGCACCACGGCGGCATTCTCGTTGGACTCACCGCCAGCAAGTGCGGAAACAGGAATCGCGCGGAGCCCCAAATCCTCGACTGCGTCAATCGTGCTCCGCGTGACTGACCCGTCCCTCACTTCCCACACCGTGGTGGTCGACGTCGCGGCAAGTTCATCGAGCCCGTCATCGTTGCGGAAGACGATCGCGTTGCGTCCACGCATCGCGAGCACCTCCGCCATCACGGGAGCCAGGTGCTCCGAGGAGGCGCCAATCGCGCTCGCGCTGGGCTGGGCCGGGTTGGTAAGCGGGCCCAACACATTGAAGATCGTGGGAATGCCCAGCTCCTTGCGCACGGGCCCGGCAAAGCGCATGGCCGGGTGGAACGTGGGCGCGAAGCAGAAGGTGATGCCCACCTCGTTGAGGATCTCGACCACTCGGGCCGGCGACACATCGAGTTTGATTCCCAGCGCGGCCAGCACGTCGGAGGAGCCGGTGGTGGATGTGGCAGCACGGCTTCCGTGCTTGACCACACGCAATCCTGTACCCGCGATCACGAGCGCTGCCATCGTCGAAATATTGACGGTGTTCGCCTTGTCGCCGCCCGTGCCCACGATGTCGACCGCCCGTCCGGGGATCGACAGGGGTTGCGCGTGAGAGAGCATCGTCTCGACCATGCCGGCGACTTCAAGCGCGGTAGCGCCCTTGGTCTGCATACCCATCAGGAATGCGCCCAGTTGAGCGTCGGTCGCCCGACCGTTGAAGACCTCGTCGAGCATCCATGCGGTGTCGGCGGCGTCCAGATCCTCGTCAAAGGACAATCGCTGCAGGATGTCGGGCCACGTTGCCATGAGGGGTTCCTTTGGGTCTGCGTCTAGAGGTCAAGGCGCGTTTCAGCGCTTACTGGCTGGGTGAGGAGGTCGCCTCGGCTGGAATGAAGAACGCGTCGACCGCGGCCTTGACCTCGAAGGGGTCGAGCGGATGCGCCACTGCGGCATCGGCCTCGGACCATGTGGCAAGCCACGCGTCGCCCATGCGGCCTACGAGCACCAGGATCGGGGGGCATGAGAACAATTCGTGCTTGAACTGTCGTGCCATGCCCATGCCGCCTGACTTTGCGGCCTCTCCGTCGAGAATCATGAGGTCGAAGCTCTCGGTATCCGCCTGCATCACGGTGCCCTCATGCGTGGCCGTCTCGACCCACTCGACCAGACGACCACCGCTGCGCGGCCCCACGGCGAGCCGCACCTTTTCACGCGTGTTGACGTCGTCGCTATACAGGAGGATGCGGACGGCGCCTGCCTCGGGCTTCGCCAGACTGGCGGCGTCCTGAGAAGAAACGTCTTCGGATGGGGAGTCCGGGCTCACGATGTCGTTCATGCGCCCATTCTGACACGAGCGGCGACACTCTTGGCTGGCCACGGTCCCTCGCCACGCCAAACCGGGCCCCGGGTGCACACGAAACGGCAAATGACAGGCATAATAAGGGTCATGTCCCACGCACCAGCGGCGATGCCATCCCCAATCCACGCTACGCGACCCAATCAGGTAGCGGTTGGGACCATAGTCTGGCTCAGCTCAGAACTCATGTTCTTTGCAGGGCTTTTCGCGATGTACTTCACCCTACGTGGTGAGGCGTCGTCCGAATGGGCAACGTTTGCACCCCTGCTGAACGTCAAGTTTGCACTGTTGAACACGTCGGTCCTCGTGGCGTCGTCGTTCACGGCTCAGGCAGGCGTGCTCGCCGCCGAGCGTTATCAGCGCCGCCGCACGGGAGCGCTGTGGAACGTGCGCAGCTGGGGAATGCACGAGTGGTTCATCCTGACCTACATCATGGGTTCGTTCTTCATCGCGGGCCAGGTATACGAGTACGTGGGCCTCGTGAGCGAGGGCCTCACCATATCCTCCTCTCCCTACGGCTCGGTCTTCTACCTGACAACGGGCTTCCATGGGCTCCACGTCCTCGGCGGGCTCATCGCGATGCTCTTCGTCCTTGGCCGTTCGTTCGTCGCCAAGAAGTTCGGCACCGTTGAGGCGACCACCGCGATCGTCGTGTCGTATTACTGGCACTTCGTCGACGTGGTGTGGGTCGCCCTGTTCCTTGTCATCTACGGATTGAAGTAGGGGGAATCATGCGACGACTCAGCCTCACTCGCTACCACCGCGCGGCACCGCTCGTGCTCCTCTTTGTGCTTCTCGCGGGGATCACGACGGCAGCCTCATTTGTGCAGGCACAACCCGCAAATGCCGAGGCCGCTGCTACCGTCACAGACATCTCTGAGGGCAGCAAGCTCTTCGCTGCCAACTGCGCGACATGCCACGGGCTCAGTGCCCAGGGACAAGACGGGGTGGCACCCTCGCTCGTGGGCGTAGGCGCCGCGGCTGTCGACTTCCAGGTAGGCACCGGCCGCATGCCCATGCAGGCCTCGGGTCCGCAGGCTCCCTCCAAGCCCGTGCAGTTCAACGACGAGCAGACTCAGCAGCTCGCCGCATACGTGGCCTCCCTGGGCGCCGGTCCGTCGGTACCCGATGCCGCGGCGGTAGACCCGGCCAAGGGGGATGCTTCGCACGGCATGGAGCTCTTCAGGACCAATTGCGCCATGTGCCACGGCTCTGTGGGCGGAGGCGGGGCGCTGAGCCAAGGCAAGTACGCCCCCTCACTCATGGAGACCACTCCCACGCACATCTACGAGGCCATGCTCGTGGGCCCGCAGTCGATGCCGGTGTTCAACAACGCGAACATCACCCCCGAGGACAAGCGCGACATCATCTCGTTCCTCGACGAGCAGCGCAACGGCGCCGCCGGTGGACTGAGCCTGGGCACCATCGGCCCCGTAGCCGAGGGCCTGTGGGCATGGCTGCTGGGAATGGGCCTCATCGTGGGCTTCACCGTGTGGATTGGAGTGCGTTCTTCATGAGCACCGACAACGGCAGCATCGCAAGCGAGACACATGGCTCGGGAGTAGCGGACGGCGAGTTCGTCGACCCCGGCGTTCCCGCGGCACACCGTCCGCGTCGTGCCGACGTGGACCCCAAGGCCGCACGCAAGGCCGAGGTCCAGGTGGCCGCGATGTTCGGAGTGTCCATCCTGGGCACCGTGCTCGCAATCTACGGCTACGTCACCTCCGACGCGAGTGGCGACGACCTCGCGGCCGTTCAGCGGACCACCATGCTGATGGGTATCGGCATCTGCCTCGCGATGCTGGGTGTGGGCGTAGGTGCGATTCACTGGGCCAAGACCCTGATGCGCGACCACGACATGGTGGAAGAACGTCACGCGCTGCGATCCTCCGACGAGGCCCGCGCCGGCGCGATCGAGAAGCTCAAGGACGGCGCGACGGACTCCGGCGTCGGAGTGGGAAGGCGCGGACTACTCAAGGGCTCCGTGCTCGCAGCGCTCCTCATCGCTCCCCTCTCGGTGCTCGTGCCTGCTGTGGGCAACCTGGGCGGCGACTGGAATGTCTCCAACTTCAAACACACGATGTGGCGCAAGGGCACGCGACTGACCAAGGACCCCGATGGCACGCCCATCAAGGCGTCCGACGTCACGATCGGCTCTGTCTTCCACGTCATCCCCGAGGGTCTCAACGAACTCGAGCACGGCAAGATCGAGGAGAAGGCCAAGGCCGTCGTGTTGCTGGTTCGCCTCGACCCGCGCGACCTCAACATCCAGCCGGGTCGCGAAGACTGGTCGTTCGACGGCATCATCGCCTATTCAAAGATCTGCACGCACGTGGGTTGCCCTGTCGCGCTCTACGAGCAGCAGACGCACCACCTCCTTTGCCCGTGCCACCAGTCGACGTTTGACGTGGCCAACGGCGCCAAGGTCATCTTTGGCCCCGCGAAGCGTCCGCTTCCCCAGTTGCCGATCATGGTGGACGACGAGGGCTACATCGTGGCCAAGGACGACTTCAACGAACCCATCGGCCCGAGCTTCTGGGAGCGCCTCAAGTGACCACTCCTCCAACCGGCACAGTGTCGGCCTCTCCCTCGACCAGCCGCCTCAACCGAGCCGCCGGCGGAACCGCCAATTACCTGGACGAACGCACCAGCATCGGCGCCTTCACCAAGTTCATGGCGCGCAAGATTTTTCCCGACCACTGGTCATTCATGCTGGGCGAGATCGCGTTGTACTCGTTCGTGGTGCTGCTGCTTTCGGGCGTCATCCTGACGGCGTTCTTCGTGCCGTCGATGGACATCGTCCATTACGAAGGCGGACTCGAACAGCTCAAGGGCCAGGAAATGTCGAAGGCCTTCGAGTCCACAGTGCACATGTCGTTCGAGGTGCCCGGCGGCCTACTCATGCGCCAGATCCACCACTGGGCCGCGCTGATCTTCACCGCGTCGATCGTGACTCACATGGCGCGCATCTTCTTCACGGGAGCGTTCCGCAAGCCGCGTGAGCTCAACTGGCTCGTGGGCTTCACCCTCATGATCATGTCGCTCGCGGCGGGCTTCACCGGCTACTCCCTTCCCGACGACGTACTCTCCGGCAACGGCCTGCGCATTATCGACGGCGTCATCAAGTCGATCCCGCTCATCGGCGAGTACATCTCGTACGGGTTGTTCGGCGGCGAGTTCCCGGGCGAAGTTCTCATCCCAAGGATGTTCACCGCCCACATTCTGCTGATACCAGGCATCATCCTGGCGCTCGTGGCTCTGCACCTTTTCCTGGTGTTCCTCCACAAGCACACGCAGTACCCGGGCCCCGGCCGCACCGACAAGAACGTCGTCGGGCTGCCGCTGTTCCCCGTGTACACGGCCAAGGCCGGTGGATTCTTCTTCGTCGTCTTCGGAGTGATCGCACTTCTGGGTGCCGTGTTCCAGATCAACCCCGTGTGGAACTATGGTCCCTACGATCCCTCCCCCGTCTCGGCAGGAACCCAGCCGGACTGGTACATGCTCTTCATCGACGGCGGGCTACGCATCATGCCCGGGCTGTTCGAGGTCGTCATCGGCGGCTACACGCTGTCGCTCAACGTCCTCATCCCCGCCGTGGTGCTGCCAGGCCTGTTCTTCGGCTTCTTGGCCCTGTACCCATGGATCGAGGCATGGGCGACCGGGGACCGCGGCGAGAAGCACGTGCTCGACCGTCCTCGCAATGCTCCTGTCCGCACGGGCCTGGGCGTAGCGCTCATCACGTTCTATGTGGTGCTGGTGCTGGAAGGCTCGAACGACATCGTCGCCAACCTGTTCAGGTTGTCGATCAACGACCTCACCATCATGTTCCGCTTCGCGGTCTTCCTCTTGCCCATCGCGGCGTTCTGGATCACTAAGCGAATCGCGATGGGACTGCAGCGCAAGGATCATGAACTGGTGCTCCACGGCGCGGAGACTGGACGCATTGTCCGCTTCGAGTCCGGCGAGTACATCGAGGTTCATGAGCCGCTTACGGACGAGGAGCGGTGGGTGCTCGTCTCCTACGAGAACCTCAAGCCCCACGAATTTGGTGTCGAGACCAACGACTTCGGAGTGCGGCGCAAGGGCGCCCGCTGGCGTCGCTTCAAGACTGCATGGTCGCGTTTCTACTTCGAGGATCGTGTCGAGCCCGTGACTCCGGCGGAACTCGCCGAGGCACATGAGCACCACGCCGCAGAGGTTGAGGCCAAGAAGAACGCCGAACCCCGCGACCACGGCGCTTCACACGCCTAATCCGTCATGGGACCCGCGCCGGTGACCGAATTCAGCCACAATGGAATGGTCGACGGATCACGCACGTTGACGAAGTAGGACCGATGCGTACCTCCTGGTACGCGCCATCAAGAAAGCCTCGGTAGTGCCGGGGCACACTGGAGGAATAATGGCCGACTACACACTGCCCGACCTCGCTTACGACTACTCCGCACTCGCCCCCGCTATCTCGGGCGAAATCATGGAGCTGCACCACAGCAAGCACCACGCCGCCTACGTGGCCGGCGCCAACACCGCTCTCGAGAAGATGGCCGAGGCGCGCGACACCAACAACTTTGCCGCGATCGGCGGCCTCGAGAAGGCCCTCGCGTTCAACCTGGGTGGCCACACCAACCACTCGATCTTCTGGACCAACATGTCACCCGAAGGCGGCGACAAGCCCGTAGGCGCGCTCGCCACGGCGATCGACGAGAACTTCGGATCATTCGACAAGTTCCAGGCCCACTTCACCAACAACGCCATGACCGTCATGGGCTCCGGCTGGTCCATCCTGGCCTGGGACACCATCGGCCAGAAGCTCATCATCGTCCAGCTGTACGACCAGCAGGGCAACGTCCCCATGGGAATCATCCCGCTGCTCATGCTCGACATGTGGGAGCACGCGTTCTACCTTCAGTACAAGAACGTGAAGGCCGACTACGTCAAGGCCTGGTGGTCCGTGGTGGATTGGTCCAACGTCGCAGACCGTTTCGCCAAGGCCTCCTCAACCACGGGCCTGATCGTCTAGTCCCCATCGCATCATAGAGACGCTGTCCCCCTTCCCGGGCCTGCCCGGTACGGCGTCTCCCCCGCCAAGGGCGGGTCTACCGGAAACGGTGGGCCCGCCCTTGGTGTTTCCCCACCACTGACCGCCCCTCGCCGCGCCCTCTTGCGCCCCCGCGCGATGGCTCGTTCTGCACCCGTTTTCGGCACAAGTCTCCCGCCAATGGTGCGATTCACACCGGCCGACGCTTGGGCTGGGTGTGGCGCGTTGGTGCGGCCTCGGTGCACGCGAAGAGGCCCCTTGCGGCGGCGGTCAGGCTTGATCCCCGCAAGGGCCTCTTCACGTGCTGCGGGACCTATCAACAGCCGAACGTCACCGGGGTTCAGCAAACCGGGTTGGATGTGTCAGTTGACCCGCCCTGGCCCCGGATGCGCAGCGTCACACCTAATTGAACATCTCGCCAAGGCACCCATGTTCTGAGACGCTCTGGAACCACAGGCTGCTGGGCAGAGGCTCAGGGTTCCGGCGATTCAGACACGTCGCCCTCATGCTCTGCGCCGGTGCGAAAGAACGTCTTGACGTACTCATCTGGCTCGAGCGTGGAGTCGCGCATCAGAGAGAACACCTCGGCGCCGTTACGCAACTCGTCGTAAATCCAGTAAGACTGAGCCACTCCAATGTAGGTGTCGTTGTCGAAGATTTCGACGTACTCCTCGGCCTCTTCTTCTGCCTTCGCAATCGCGGCTTCAGGCGAAGGCGCATGCCACACGGTGATGCGTTCCTCATAGGTGTAATGGGGCTTGTCGGGCCGACGACTTATGAAAACACACCGCACTGAGTACCAATTGAGTTCCGGGTCTTGCGTCATGCTTTCAATCTTGCTCGACCAGGGTCCCAGATCGCGATTCCCACACCGTCTGCGCCGCAGCGTGTTCGCCAAGGGTGTCTTACCCTGCACCCGCACGGGGGGTGGATTAACAACGGGCCGGGTCGATGGCTTCCGTGCACCCCGCGAGTGGGCGCGGGGGTCACGGCACGTGCTTCAGGCCCGCGCGACTGGGCATGAGCGCCGACTGGGACGCATCGGGCACCGAAAGGTGGTCACCAGCGCCGACTCTCCTCACCACAACACCCCGCGGGGCGGGAAGCCCTTCGAGGGGATCAAGCCTGATCGCTTCACAGGAGGGCTTGCCGCTCCGCCCCCCCTGCCAGGGCGGGTGCCTTGCGGCGTGCGGTTCCCCCGTGCGGACCTGCGCATTGCGCGTAGTACTCACCTTGCCGTGAGCGTCGGCTCTCGTAAAGCGGCAATTAGCGGGTGTCTCCGCCTCCCTTGACCACCGCGGCACGGCCGGCCTCGAGCCGAGCCACCGGAATGCGGAACGGTGAGCAACTGACGTAGGTGAGCCCGATGTCGTGGAAGAAGTGGATCGAGTCGGGGTCTCCCCCGTGCTCGCCACACACGCCCAACTTGATGTCGGGGCGAGTTGAGCGGCCCTCCTCGATAGCAATCTTCATGAGCCTGCCCACGCCGAGCCGGTCAACGGACTCGAAGGGCGACACGCTGAACACACCCTTCTCGGTGTACGGGTTGAAGAAGGCTCCCTCAACGTCGTCCCTCGAGAAGCCCCACGTGGTCTGGGTGAGGTCGTTGGTGCCGAACGAGAAGAACTCGGCCACCTCCGCCATCCGGTCCGCGGTCAGGGCCGCACGCGGCAACTCGATCATGGCGCCCACGGGGATATCCAGTTCCACGCCTTGCTCAGCCGCGACGGTCGCAAGGATGGCGGTGGCTTCGTCCTTCACCAGGTGCAACTCCATCACTGACGCCGCGAGCGGGATCATGATCTCCGCGTGCGGCTTGCCTCCGGCCTTGATGCGCGCGGCTTGAGCCTCGGCAATGGCCCTCATTTGCAGCGTGAAGAGTCCTGGGATCACGATGCCGAGTCGCACTCCGCGCAGGCCCAGCATCGGATTCGCCTCGTGCATACGCACCACCGCGGGGAGCAAGAGCGCGTCCCGCTCGACATCGGGGCCCGTCTCCCCTCGCTCCTTGGCGAGCGCGACCTTGACGGAGAGTTCGGTGAGGTCCGGCAGGAACTCGTGCAGCGGCGGGTCGATGAGCCTAATGGTGACGGGCAGGCCGTCCATCTTTTCCAGGATCCCGATGAAGTCCTCGCGCTGCAAGGGCAGGAGTGCGTCGAACGCCTTCTGCTTCTCCTCGTCCGTCGACGCCAAGATCACGTGCTCAATGAGCTCGCGCCTCTCGCCCAGGAACATGTGTTCCGTACGGCAGAGGCCGATTCCCTCGCCGCCCCACGTTCGAGCTCGCTTCGCGTCGTCGGGAGTGTCGGCGTTCGCGTAGACGCCAAGGCGCCTCGCAGCGTCGGCGTGACTCAGGATCTCGTGGACTCCGATGACCAGCTCTCGCGTGTCGATGTCGTCCTCCGCGAGTTCCGATAGCGCGATGTCGAGGCCCTCTTCGAGGTAGCGCACCACGGGGGAAGGAATCACGGGCACGCTGCCGAGGAAAACCTCGCCGGTGGAGCCATCGATCGCGATGATGTCGCCCTCGCTGATCACATGGTCGCCCACGGTGACCGTCTTGGCCTTCGCATCGACGAGCAGCTCTTCGGCGCCAACGACGCACGTGGTGCCCATGCCGCGCGCCACGACCGCCGCGTGGGACGTCTTGCCGCCCCTGCAGGTAAGCACGCCCACCGAGGCGATCATGCCGCCAAGGTCGTCCGGGTTTGTCTCGCGACGCACCAGGATCACGTCCTTGCCCTGTTGGGCCCACACCTCCGCGTCGGGGGACGAGAACACGGCAGCGCCCACGGCGGCGCCTGGCGAGGCTGCCATACCCTTGGCCAGCAATTGACGCTTGGCCTGGGGGTCAAACTGCGGGAACATGAGCTTGTTGAGCTGCTCCCCCGTGACCCGTTCAAGCGCCTCGTCCTTGGTGATGATGTGTTCCTCCACCAGCTGGTTCGCGATCCGGAATGCGGCGGCCGCGGTGCGCTTTCCCACCCTGGTTTGCAGCATCCACAGCTTGCCGCGCTCCACCGTGAACTCGATGTCGCATAGGTCGCGGTAGTGGTTCTCGAGCCTGCGCATTGCTTGCCGCAGCTCGTCGAACGCCTTTTTGTCGATTCTTTCAAAGTCGGCCAGGGACAAGGTGTTCCTGATGCCAGCCACCACGTCCTCGCCTTGGGCGTTCTGGAGGTAGTCGCCGTAGTCGCCCACCTTGCCCGTCGCGGGGTCACGCGTGA
>Ga0209724_1000028_pt1 | contig 259928 bp, 254 predicted proteins | sample grotaG_FD_184143 | JGI IMG/M metagenome (GOLD analysis project Ga0209724, IMG submission 184143) | Glacier valley bacterial and archeal communities from Borup Fiord, Nunavut, Canada, to study Microbial Dark Matter (Phase II) -... | ecosystem: Environmental > Aquatic > Freshwater > Ice >...
CTGCCATGCACGGTCAGTCGCGCGTTAGGATGCGACACGAGGACCCCTCCTGTTCAGTTGTGGCTTGGACACCAACAACCGTTCAGGACGGGGTCCTCAACTGTCAACAACCTATGTGGGAACTACAGCTAGCGCCGAGGCGATCATCGCGGCCACCGCGCTCCTGATCGCGAGCGAACCGAAGGGCATCGACCCACTCTCGCGCAACATGTTCAACGTCTACCGCGCGCTCGGAACGTACGGCAAGGAGCGAACCGCGATGCGCGCCGGCAGCATGCGGCAAGAGACGATCTATCCCCTCAAGGAGATCATCGAAGGCCTGGACGATCGGCACCCGGCCAAGGTCGCCTACCTCGCCGCGAGCCTGGCTACGGGCAACACCGCGTCGAGCATGTACACGACGGCCGCCAATGCGCTCAAGATCTTCTCGAACAGGAACATGGCGGCGCTCACCGCGCGCTCGGAGCACAACCTGGCCGATGTGGGGCTGCGAAAGTCGGCGGTGTTCATAATCACGCCGGACGAGCGCGACGCCTACAACGTCATGGTCACGATCTACGTGCGGCAGCTCTACCAGGCACTCGTGAAGGCCGCCAACGCCCACGGCGGACGACTCCCGGTGCCGGTCAACATCCTGTTCGAAGAGTTCGGCAACATCCCCAAGATCCCGGAGTTCGTCTCCATGCTCACGATGGCCCGGAGCCGCGGAATCCGAATCCTCATGGTCGTGCAGAGCATCGAACAGCTCGAGCGGTATGCCGAGGGGCGCGTGGAAGCCGCCTCGCTCATCGGCGGCAACTGCTCGGCGATCGTGTACCTCGCCAGCGCGTCGGGCAAGACGCACCGGCTCATGAGCGACCTGACCGGAACGAAGACGATCATGGTGCGCGACGGCGGGTCCTCGCAGCGCAACAGCGGAGGGCTCGTGGGAGCCAGCCACACGACGTCGCGCTCCGACAAGCTCACCTCGCGCCCCGTCCTCATGCCCGACGAGATCGCGCGCCTCTCTCCCGAGGTGGACGGCGCGCTCGTGGTGCGCCGCGGGATGAACGCGGCGCTCTTCCCGGTGCCGGATCTCTCGCTGCTGTCAGTCGACGAGGCGTTCGGCCTCGGTGACCCAGAGCACGCGAGCGAGGTGCGGGCCGCGCGCCAGACCGCACGCGACGTCCACGAGATCGACCTGCCGCCCATCTGGCATGGCGAGGAGCTTCTTCCCGAAGGGATCAGGCTCATGGGCCAAGAACGGCCGGGACCGATGAGGACGCCCGCCGATCGTGTGGGCGTTGACAGATGAGGGACACGACAAAGGAGAGTGGAGCGATGAGGGGACTACAGGAGAAGGGCCGCGCCGCACTGGTGGCCGCGACGTTCGCGCTGGCCGCGGCGACGCCGACAGTTGCGCTGGCCGTGACCGACATAACCGGATTCTTCGCCAAGGTCGACACGCTCGCCAAGCAGGTGCAGACCGGCGTGACGTTGGTCTTCGTCACGATCGCGGTAGTCGGCGGTGGCGTGCTCATCACGATGGCGGTGCTCACGCAAGACGAGCACATGCGCCGGCAGCGCTGGCAGCAGTTCTGGGGCCTGCTGGTCCTGTGCATCGCGTTCGCGGTGCTGCCGTGGCTCGTGCCGTTCCTCATCACGCAGTTCGGCTAGAGCAAATCATGGACACCATCACCGCGTGGTGGAACGGCTGGCTCGTCGGCCTGTTCAGCGGCTTCTTCGACATGATCGCCAAGGTGCTCATCAGTGTCGGGACGCTGTCGGCCGCTCTCATCCACTGGGCTCCCGTCGTCAACGCCATGACTACTGTGCAGGTGTTCGCGACCGCCGTGCTGGGTCTGAAGGTCGGGCTCGACGTGTATTCGCGCTACATCCTGCAGCTCTCGGGCGACGACGGCGACCCGCTCGACGCGGTACTCATTCGCGCCGCTGGGGCGGCCGCGCTCATCTGGTCGATCCCGCTCGCGGTCACGCTGGCCGTCGACATCGGCAACAAGCTGACGAGCGACGTGCTGACCAACTCGGCGGCAGGGGCCGTCACGAGCAAACTGCAGGCGGTCGATGTCATGAAGCGTCTCGTGGCCATCGGCCTGACCGCGGCCAACCCAACGGGCCAGCTCCTGTTGGCTGTGGTCATGCTCTTCCTCGGCATCGGGCTCGTCGTGATCTTCTTCCAAGTCACAAAACGCTCAGTCGAGCTCGCGATCATGGTGTTCATCGGACCGGTGCTCGCGCTGAACTTCGCCTCGCCCGACCGCTCGCTATTCGCGGCATGGACGCGGCAGCTCCTGACACTGGCGTTCACGCAGGCTCTGCAGCTCTATCTGCTGAACCTCACGATCATCGGCCTCGTTACGGGCTTGAAGATCTCCGGGTTCGGGACCGACCCCGTCCACGAGTTCGTCGCGATGATCGGGTTGATGGCGAGCACGATCGCGCTGCCGGCGTTCGTCCGGCAGATGACGCACCAGGCAGCGCCGACGGGCGTGGGCTCGATGGCGCGCATGGCGACGTTCGAGTTCGCCCGCCTTGCGGTTGCGAGGGCGGGATAGCCGTGGCCCAGCAGACAGCGGCGGCCGAGATCATGGGATGGAGCGCCGCGTTCCTCACGGTTGTCAGCGTCTCGGCAATCGCGCGCTCCGGCATTTCCGCGATCAAGGCGGTCCTCTCCCCCGGCGAGACGCGGCCGAGCCTTTGGACAATCGCACGGCCCGCCATGGCCGCGACCTTGATCTCACTCGTTGTCTCGGGCGGCATCTTGGCCGCGATCTCTCAGTTGTTTCGCTAGGAGGCTTTAAGAATGGCGACCGCAGAAGAAGAACAGCGCGAGGGCTATCTGGCCCCGTCGCGCGTGGCTCTCGGCAAGCAGGTGCTCACACCCAACGTGCCGAGGCACAACCAGATCTACATGTACTACGTGCTCGGCACAGCCCCTGTGGCCGCGATCGTCGCCGCGATCGCCACGCGGGTCGTGTTCGTCGGGCTGCTCGCCGCGGGCCTGTGGATCATGACCGGCTGGGGGCTTGTGACCGATTCGGTCGCCGACGTGACCGTGGCCGACTTCCTCAAGAACTCGCTGCGCTGGGTCCGCGAGCCTAAGCGCTACTACCTCAAGATCGAGAAGGGTGGAATCACCGATGCTCAAGGCTAAGATGCCACCGGCCGACACGATGGCAGACCTGATCCCCGTGGCCGACGTGCTCAGATCGACCACGGGCGACTACACGTTGCTCACCGACGGCACCTACGCCGTGCATCTGCGGGTGCAGCCGCAGGATATGACGCTCAAGGACGCGGGCGGTGTCGCCGCGAACTTCGACGCGTTCCAGGCGGCGTACAACTCACTCACCGTGGGCGTGCGGATCTACATCGGCCCTCGCGCGGCCGACCTCGAGGAGCAGATGAACCACCTGCGGTCCCACATGGAGCGGGCGGCCACGAGCGGCCGGCGCACGCTCATCGCCGACCAGATCGAGTTCGTCGCCGACCTGATGAGCAAAGGCAACGCAGCCGAGCGGGACTTCTTCTTCATCCTCACGACACCGCCGACTGCGACCGACCCGCAGCGAAACGACCTCTTCACGGAGGCGCGCAACTTCATCGCCACGCTCGGCACGCGCGGGATCTCGGCAAGCTGGATGAGTGCGGCCGACGTGATCAACACGTTCGTGCGATTCAGCCTGCCCTCCCCTGCCGTCACGCTGCCCTCCGACGACCCGTCACTCAACATCGCGCCGCTCGTCGGCATCTGACAAAGGAAGGGCGGAAGCTCATGGCCCGCAAGACAAGCGAAGTGACCGAGCAGGTCACGCAAATCCTCCCGAACACCCGTCTGCGCGAGCTCATCGCACCTGTGGTGGCCGAGTTCTCGGACAAGGGCTCGTGCCGGTTCGGCGACCAGTACATGGCCGTCCTGGTGGTCACGAAGTACCCCGCCCGGCTGCCGGCCGAGTGGCTCTCGCGCATCAGGCTGCCCGGCGTGACCGTCCACATCGACGCGGTGCGCCGCAACGCGGCCGAGTTCAACCGCATCGTGTCGGACTCGCTATCGGGGTGGAGCTTCCAAGCCGAGAGCAAGAACAAGGGCGCCTACGAACGCATGCAGGCCTCGGCGAAGCGTGACCAGGCCGCAGAGCTCCTGCGCCTATCGGGCTCCGAGAACCAGGCGATGTTCGACTCGGTCGTGTCCTTCATCGTGACCGCCGAGAGCGCGGAGGGACTGACCTCGCGCGTCAAAGCGGTGCAGGGCCGGCTCGCGGCGAACCAGATCATCGCCCAGCGGCCGTGGTTCATGACCAAGGACGCGATGCTGCACTCGAGCCCGTACGGCTACCGCTCCGCGCGGCTGCACGAGCTCTATGCGATGCCGATGCCTTCGAGCACGCTGGCTGCGGCTGCGCCCTTCTCGGCCGCCGGTATCAACGACGGGTACGGCAAGGTCTATGGGCTCGACACCACGGGCGGTGTCGTCGTGATCGACCGCTGGCGGTTCGGCTCGTCGGGCTTCGCCGATCGCTCGAACGCGAACATGGTGGTGCTCGGCAACGCCGGCGGCGGTAAGTCGACGTTCATGAAGCTCGACATCCTCATGGAGTACATGGCCGGGACCAAGGTCATCATCATCGACCCGGAAGATGAGTACCGGGCGCTGTCGGCCCGAATCGACGGCCAGTGGATCGACGCGGGCAATAGCGGCGCGACGGTCATCAACCCGCTCGAGGTATGGGCCACCGAGGCCGTTGCCGACGACGAGGAAGAGGCCGACGCGGGTCGCTTCAATCCCGTGGCTCGGCACCTTGAGTTCCTCAAGACGTTCTTCGCCCTGCAGCTGCCGCACGACTACACGGCGCGCGAGATCCTCGAGATCGAAGTCCGCGAGCTCTACCGCGCGCACGGCTTGACTCTGGACCTCACCAGCGTCGGGCACATGACCACGTGGCCGACGCTCTCGGACCTGCGCACCCAGATCGCCTCACGCGCGCACGCGGCCAAGGAACCCTCCGCCGGCGAGCGCGAAGCGTATGCCGGGCTCGATCTGTTCTTCAAGAACCTCACAGAGGGCTCGCGGGGACTGATGTGGGATGGACAGACGAACGTCACGCTCGGTAGCGACGTGCTCGTATTCTCGACCCACTCGCTCCAGGAGGCCGATTCGTCCACGTACGCGGCGCAGTATCACCTCATCACGCAGCTGATGTGGCGCGAGATCCAAGCGAACCGCGATACAGGCGAGCATCTGCTCGTCGTCATGGACGAGGCACACCTCGCGATCGACCCCAAGACGCCGGCGACACTCGAAGCGATCAAGAACTTCGCCAAGAGGATCCGCAAGTACGGCGGCGCGCTCATGGTCGCCACGCAGAACGTGAGCGACTTCCTCGATCCGGCGATCGAGCGCCAGGGCCGCGCGGTGCTCGATAACGCCAGCACGAAGGTCGTCTTCGGCGCCGACGGCCGGGAGCTAGCGCACATCGTCGATCTCTACGACCTCTCACGTGCCGAGGCTGATGCCGTGGCGCGCAAGGCCGTCGGGCGGTGTCTGCTGATGGTGGGGCAGCGCAAGTGCATCCTCGACGTTAAGCGCACGCCTAAGATGGTGCAGCTCCTGTCCACGAGTGGCGAGAAGTCGCCAGCGGTGTAGAGGAGGCATCATGGCCGAACCCCTCACGATCGCGCGCATCGCCGCAGCCACCGTGCGCGGCGTGGTCGACGAGAAGTCAGTCGAGCGCAAGGTGCTTGTCGGTGTCGCAATCGCGCTTGTGGCGGCGCTCTTCATGGGCACGGCGTTCGCCGGCGCGTTCGCCGCCTCCGTGCCGTCCTTCCTGTTCGGACACCAGAAGGACCCGGCCGCGATCGCGGCGCAGATCAAGACATACGCCGATCTTGAGAACCGGCTCCAAGGCGACGCAATCGACGACGCGACCGCCGGAGCGCCGGCTGGCAAGAAGGTGGAAGCCAATCTCGACCTCCCGACGTGGCGCTTCCTCTTGGCGCTGTCGGCCATCCAGTGCGACCAAGACTTCACGAAGGCCGACCCCCAGACCGTGTACGACCTCGTGCGCTCCTCGATCACCTACACATACACAGCCGATAGCACGAGCACGGTGCTCGCCACGAGCACGTACCCGCCGATCGCGGACCTGGCGCCCAAGCTCGCCCCGGCTGGCGCGGCGTTCACTGGCGCAGAGGCTGGGCAGGCCGCCGAGCGCTACCTCGCCATCCTAGGCACGTTCGACGAGACAGGGCAAGTGCTGGATGCCTCCGGGCTCAACGGCGCCGGCGGCCCCGGTGCTACAGCACTCACACCTGAGGTGCTGGGCAAGCTGGACAAGTCCGGCGTCGCGGTCAACTTCCCGCCGGTGCGACTGGCGCTGTCCGTCCTCGGCTGCCCGTACGTGTGGGGTGCAACCGGCCCCAGGACGTTTGACTGCTCCGGGCTCGTGGACTGGATCATGTGGCGCTACGCCAACTTCTCAGGCCGAGGCACGACATCCGGGATGTGGAACAACCTCGGCACGAGCGTGAGTCTGTCGCAGATCCAGCCCGGCGACATGATCTTCTGGGATGCAGGGCACATCCACCACGTCGGCATGTACATCGGCGGCGGCAAATACGTCCATGCGCCGCGCACCGGCGATGTGGTGAAGATCTCGGAACTCTCCGCGCGCAGTTCCACGATTGCGTCGATTCGCCGGCCGGCGTGGAATGCGTCAAGACTCACGTCCGCACACCCGTAGGATGCGTTCAGCGCTTCGAAGGTGCCATCAGGTGAGTAGGTCTACTTCTTCTTCATCAGATTGTAGTCAACCGAACCGCAGCTGCAGCGTAGGTTCGTCGGCTCGAATCCAGCTCTAGCCAAGCGCAAGATGCCTGCACACGTGCTGCACGTGAATAGGTGAAAGAAGTCACTGAACGCGTCTACCACCGGCTCAAAATCCTGCCTCGAGAGCGTAATCCAATTGTCGTAGTGCACCGTCGGGTTCACGAACCAGCTCTCGGCACCTGTCTTCCCCCAGATCTGGTGTGCGACGTCTAGCTTCTCTTCAATCTCCTCCTCGAGTGCGGTGTTTCCCCACGATACGGCAGCCTTCTTTGCTTCCTTCAAGCGACCCAGATATCCGGAGTACGCTCCACTCATGAGATCACCGAGTGTCCACGCCCCGCCAGCTCGATAAGGAACAGTACTACCCAGGGCATCGCACGCGGCCGAACAGAACTCCTCCGCCCCATGTCGAAGTGCTGCCGCCGCCCCAGGGACATCTTCCTGCTTGAGACGCTCGCCAATCCGGCCCCACAGATCCCCTTGGCTATTGACCCTTGGGCCGGAGCTGACACTCCAATCGAAGAACTGAACAAGGTTCCTGTCGTTCTTCACGACGCCTTCGTTTGCTAGCAGCCGTGCCCACGCTCTGTCATGAGTCGTGATGACGAACTGTCTATCGCTGAACTCCTTGGCGAGCATTCCGCACAGCGCACGCCGATGCCCCATGTCGACCGACATCACCACGTCATCGAGAACGGTGAGTTCGAGTACACCCTTGGTCAGCCGCTCAAGTAGAGCTAGGTACAGGCACACTCCCATGCTGTCTTGGTGGCCTTCGCTGTGCAGTGCGTGAGGTGGATGGCTGCCCTGCCCGTGGAAGTTCACTTCGAGTTTCAATGCAGCCTCGTCCGGCTCCAGCAAGGCATCGAAGGCCGCCTCACCGTCCTCAGAATGCAGTTGCCGATATAGGGCGACGAATCTGTCCTTTATGGCGATGTAGAGGTCCCCTAGGACGGAATCCCGCGAAGATACGAATGTAGTCAGTAGCGCCTCTGCGCGGACGAGAACTTGTTCGTGAGCCTGAAGGGCTTGAACCTCGTTCTCGAGAACGACGAGCAGCTCAGTTGCTCGAACGAGGTTGAGATACGCCGTTTCCTCCGGGGTAACTTCCGGGAAGAGCGCCCTCGCATCACTGACTATCTTGTCGGAGGTCGCGCGAACCTCGTCGAGCTTGAACCCGATGGGAAGACAACCGGCCACTTCGGGGGTCGAGACCCACGTGCCAAGTGGATTGCGAAGACAGTCGATGTGCTTCAGCAGTGCCGCGTCGTTCTCGCTTGAGAGAACCTTTTGGAGACCGCTCTTGTCTGCATAGGCATCGAGCTCGCGGGCAGTCTTCAGCAGACTCGAGCACGCGTCTGCCATAAGCGATGCCGTCGAACATATCTCGCGGTACTGCTCAACTGCAGTCTCCGAAGTACGCAACAGAGCGTCAAGTCGGCTTTTCAGATCGCCCGGAGGCCACGATGCTCCGCACACCGGGCACTCACCTGTGTCCGGGACCTGTTCGAGTGCCAAAGAGGCCAACTCGTGTCGGTCTATCGCAACCAAGTTCTTTGCGTCCGCGCAGAGCTTGGATAGCGAATCTACAAGGTCGGTGTCACCTGCGCACAGTCCTTCGATCGCAGTGATTCTTTGCTGTACTGAACTGGCCGAGCGCTCGATGTTCGCAAGATCCTGTTTGTTCGATGCAACGGATCTAGCGATAATCCCGCTCATCACTTGGCTCGAGGAAAGCGAGCTAATCGGCGTCGCCAGCAGCAGCACCCGTAGGTCGTTAATGCCAGCCAACAACTCTGTATCGGTCGTGCCAACTATTCCAGTGCGTGTACCCAGGTCACTTCTCGCTGCTACGACACGTGCCTTGCACTCCTTCACTGTCTTCGCTTGCGACCGAACTGCCGAGCCAAGAGCCTTGCGGCGCAACTCAACGGATGAGAGGCGGAGGAGTTCCTGAATTCCTTGTGCTCGCTCTCCCGGTGGCGCGGTTATGTATTTGAGAATCTCTCGTCTTGTGAGGATGTACTGCCCCTGGGATGCAAGATCCAAGACTGGCGCCATCGCCTCAGCAAACTCGGCTGGGAAGACAAGATTCTTCGGATCTGAGAGCGAACGGCTGATTCCAAGTTCTTCGCCACCGGGGAGCCGAATGAGCGCCGAGACCCTAGCATCCTCAGGCTTACTGTTGATGTGCGGGCCGTGATTCCTGAGTGAGATACCGGACGTCCCGGCGCCTTCGAGCCGACTCATACTGCCAGTCAGGAGGAAGTCGAGCGCATCTACTACTGCGCTCTTGCCGGAACCGTTCGGGCCCCATATCGCCACGTTCTCGCCGCCGAGTTCCAAGTCGAGGTCACGAATACCCCTGACGTTGTGGATCTTAAGAATGAGTATCCGCAACAGGCTCACCCGCCGTGGACGACACTGCGAACAAGATCGCCTCTGGTGTGGGAACTGCAGCAGTCTCATCAAGTAGCAACCGGACGCGTTCCAACGCATCGCCTTCGAGAAGCGACATCTGCTTCAGCGACTCGACGGTAGCTTCGGCAATCTGAGTCTCCAGTCCTCGTGGAGCCCCCTCATCGGACGATTGCCCCTCGTCAATCAAGACGGCAGCTGCGACTGGCTCAGAAGCCCCCCGTACTGCCGGCCCATCTGCAGTCCTCGATATTCCGTCGGTTGAACCACTCATCGACGTCTCCCCCTACGCTTGTAGTGGACTACATCGTACCTGATGTAGTCATCGGGCCCAGTGGCCCCGCCAGCGCGTGGACGACACTATGTGGAACCCCGAAAAGGGGTTCCACACCTCTGAATCCATCCAAATACTCGAGCGGGTCATGGGGTAGTGCATTAGCCGGGAACTCGCAGGACTTGCCCTCCAGACATCTGCTTTGCGTCCATTCTTGGTCTCGGAGGCGGGACTCGAACCGACGGCCTTCGGGTTAGTCACCCACCACCCACGGCCTCTCGAACCCTCGCGCCGTCTGCCTCAGTCTAGCTGCGTCCTAATGTGTCTTCGGCTTTGTCGGAACCCAGTCCCAAGAACCGCTCGAAGAACTCACCGAGCTTCGCTAAGACGCGCCGCTTCTTCTCGCCGTGACCGCCGTCGGGCGAGAAACGCGAGACGGGTGGCAGCACCTTGGTGATCGCGGTCCCGGTTGCTTGGATAGCGCCGTCGCGGAAGGCCGTCTCGATGAACGCACGAGTCTCTTCGGAACGGAGCCCCTCCGCCTCGATGATCGCGTCAAGCTCGGCCGCACGCCGGGCGAGGATGAATGCCTGCCACTCCTTGTCGATCTCTCCACTCGCCGAGACGGAATCGACGAAGGCCTCGATGAGGTCCTTCTTGTTTCGCAGACTCGGACTGGCGTCGACCGCGCGCGCAATCGAGACGCGAAGCTCCGTATCGGAGCCGTCACCGCGAGACTCGCGCCACTTCTCGACGAGCATGAGGATGTAGTCGACGTTGATCTCGACCTGCTTGATGAGTTCGATCTCGAAGACGATGTCATCGTTGATCGACTCCTTCTCGGCGTCGGCCCCACGGCGGAACTCCGCGTACAGGTCGAGGTACACGCTACGGTAGTCCTGCCCCTGATGTTCCGACAGAATCTCGTTGCCGGCGAAGTCGTCGAACGAGGCGAGGATGTTCTGCAGGCGCAGGATCGCCCCGAACAGCGCAATGAATTCCTTCTGCGCCGATTCGCCTACGATCGGCATTCCGAGAGGGTAGTCCTCGAGGAGCTGCGCAACCTTCTCGGCGTACTCGCCGTAGTACTCGCCGTACGGCTTGAGCAACACGATTCCGCAGGCGTCCTTGTTGCCGAAGAGCGCAATCGCGTCGTTGGTCTGCTGCTCTAGGTCGCGGAAAGCGACGATGTTTCCGTAGGTCTTCACCGAGTTGAGGATTCGGTTGGTACGCGAGTAGGCCTGAATGAGGCCGTGGGTGCGCAGTTTCTTGTCGACGAACAGGGTGTTGAGGGTCGTTGCATCGAAGCCCGTGAGGAACATGTTCACGACGATAACCAAGTCGATCTCGCGATTCTTCAGTCGCAGCGAAAGGTCCTTGTAGTAGTTCTGGAACTTGTCGGCTGAGGTGTCGAAGCTCGTGCCGAAGAGCTCGTTGTAGTCCTGGATCGCATCTTCGAGGAAGTCCCGTGAGGACTGGTCGAGCGCGTTGGTCTCGAAACCCTCTTCGTCGAGATAGCCGTCGTCAACCGCTTCGTTTGCGGCATACGAGTAGATGATCCCGACCTTGAGTCTGCGGTCGGGGACGAGGTCATCCTGCTGTTCCTTAATCTCGCAGTAATAGCGCTTGGCCGCCTCGATCGATGCCGTTGCGAAGAGCGCGTTGAAGCCGTGCACTCGCTTGCCCGAGAGCGAGTAGTGCTCGGCCCGCTTGGTCTTCTGGTCGAAGTGTTCCAGCGTGTAGGCGGAGATCTGCCGCACGCGCTCTGGTGCGAGTAGCGCATGCTCCGTGTCGATCGCCGAGACCTGCTTGTCGGCGATGCTGCTCGGCAACTTGATGGTGTTGACGTAGTCGATGCGGAACGGCAGTACGTTCTTGTCGGTAATCGCGTCGATGATCGTGTAGGTGTGCAGCTTGTCGCCGAACGCCTGCTCCGTGGTCTTGAGCTGTGGGTTGCCACCACTGCCCGCGTTTGCCGAGAAGATCGGCGTGCCCGTAAAGCCGAAGAGGTTGTAGCGCTTGAACGCCTTGGTGATCGCCGAGTGCATTTCCCCGAACTGGGAGCGGTGGCACTCGTCGAAGATGACGACGACGTGGCCGTCGTAGATCCTGTGGCCCGTGTTCGCGGCGATGAAGGTCGAGAGCTTCTGGATCGTCGTGATAATGATGCGCGCCGAGGGGTTCTCGAGCTGCCGCTTGAGGACAGCGGTCGAGGTGTTGGAGTTCGCGGCTCCCCTCTCGAACCGGTCGTACTCGCGCATGGTCTGGTAGTCGAGGTCTTTGCGATCGACGACGAAGATCACCTTGTCGACGCTCGGCAGCTTGCATGCGAGCTGCGCGGTCTTGAAGCTCGTAAGCGTCTTGCCCGACCCGGTGGTGTGCCAGACGTAGCCGCCTGCGCTGACCTTGCCCAGCCACTTGTAGTTGGTCGAGATCTCAATCCGCTGCAGGATTCGTTCTGTCGCGACGATCTGGTACGGCCGCATCACGAGCAGCATCCGATCGGCGGTGAGCACGCAGTACTTGGTCAGGATGTTGAGCAGCGCGTGCTTCGCGAAGAACGTCTTGGCGAATGCCGAGAGGTCCTGAATCGGCTTGTTGGTCGCGTCGGCCCACCACGACGTGAACTCGAAGGAGTTGGACGTCTTGCGGACCCGCTTCGTCCCGGCCATCTCGCTTACGTGCTGGCGCCGGGTCGTGTTCGAGTAGTACTTAGTGAGCGTGCCGTTGCTGATCACGAAGAGCTGCACGTACTCGAAGAGTCCGGAGCCGGCCCAGAAGGTGTCCCGCTGGTATCGGTCGATCTGGTTGAACGCCTCGCGGATATCCACGCCACGGCGTTTCAGTTCGATGTGGACCATCGGCAGGCCGTTGACCAGCACCGTCACGTCGTAGCGGTTTGACCGAGCCGCACCGCCCTCGTCCTGGGCGATCTCATACTGGTTGCTGACCTGCAACCGATTGTTGTGGACGTTGGCCTTGTCGATGATCATGACGTTCTTGGTCGAGCCGTCGTCGCGCTTCAGGATCTGGACGTGATCTTCTTGGATTCGCAGCGTCTTCTCGACGATGCCTTCATTGGCGCTCGCGATCCTCTCCGAAAAGAAGCGCTCCCACTCGGCGTCGGTGAACGTGATTCCGTTCAGGACCTCGAGCTGGGTGCGGAGGTTCGCGATGAGCTGGTCTTCGCTCGTGAGCGGCAGGTAGTCGTAGGCCTGCGACTCCAAGAGCCGGATGAACTCGCGTTCGAGTGCTGCCTCCGACTGATACGCGGTCTCTTCTGCGGTTTCCGCGAGGTACTCGGCAACGACTGTGCTCTCGGCGCTTACCGCGATTGGGTCGTAGCGCACGGGCCCACTGAGGTCGGTCACTGCGCGCCCTCATTAGCAGGCAACCTTAGCGCGCCCGAGAACTGCTGGATGACGAGGACCGCCTCGTTGCGCGCCCGAGCTACCTCCGCTGCCGTCCCAGCCGACACCGCGAGGCTGGCATAGTCGACCGCCCCGGCCCTGTCCGGCGCCGAGAAGTCCGAAAGCACTCGAGAGATCGCAGCTCCCACGAACGGGTCGCTTGCGGCCGGACTCGCAGCGACAGCAGTCGCCGCAGTCTCCGGGCCACCCTTCCACCAGCGAAGCACATAGACGAGGTCGTACGCGTCCTTCGCCTTCCGGCGGTCGAGGTAGGCGTCTGCCTTCAGCGCCACGAAGGGCGCAAGATTAGCGACTTGGAACTCGACGCTGGAACGGGCGCCGTCCAGCAACTCTACGTCACGGGTGATCAGCAGCGAGTCCTGGAAGGCGAGCTCGACGCCGCGGACGCAGAGCAGTCCAACGCCGCCCGCGCCTGCAGGCGGAGCGACTTTCGGGTGGAACACGGTGCCGGGGGCCGTTCCTGCCACGTCGCCGAGGAACTCGAGCACGACGCTGTGTCCGTCGACCTGCGCGCACCATCGCCACGAGCTGTTGTCGACCCGCTCGAATCCGTTGCGCTTCAGGTTGGTCCTCAAGGTCTCGTAGGCGCCATCGTCCTGGCTGTCGACTACGAGCCTGAGGGCGACGTCGACGTCGGTCGAACCCACGTGTGCCGGCTGGGCGTAGTCATTCCCTTCCACGAGGTAGAGAGGAACGAGTCCCCCAACCAGGCAGACCTTGTGCCTCCACGGCTGCCCGATGCCACGCATGAGCGTGCCCAGAGCACGCTCACATCGCTGTGTCGCCTCACTGCTGTAGTCGTGAGCCATGCAGGTCCCCCTAGAAGCCGATGACGGTCTCTCGCAAGTATTCAGCCTGCTCCTCGCCCCTGGCGGGATCCGCGAGGGCGTCGGCGTACATCCTGAACACGGACACGCTCGGCACTCCATCTCGAATCTCCGCGCCGACCAGGACCCCCTTGTGTCCCCGCATCACAACGAAGTTGGCGCCCTCGTCGACGGACAGCGCACCCATGCCGCTCAAGATGAAGTCCTCACGGTGGGCGGTCGACACCCACGCCTCGTACGTGCGAACGGCAGTCACGTGCGGCGCCACCAACTGCGCAGCCGAGACACCAGTGAACCACGCCCGTACGCCGGGTGTGCCACTCCGCTGACGCGTTGCGGCAGCGCGCATGGTATCAAGTATGCCGTTGTCCAGCAGGAAGCCCCGCGCAATCACCTTGCGATCGGCAACCGCATCCCGCGCGTATCGGTCGAGCAGGGCGGCTGGGTCGGTCACGCGACGGCGCGTCGCGGGTCCTTTGCCCGAACGTTTCAGCAGCGCTTCAGACTCAAGCGAGACGACCGTGTTCTGCGCTGCCCCGAGCGACACCCGTCCCTCGGCCGCGAGGTCGCTCACCTTCCACTCGCGTATGGGATCTGACAGCAGCGCGAGTGCCACGCCCCCCGCCGCGCCGCCTAGGCGCAGCGTGGTCACCCTTTGTTCGTGCTGCGGCGCCGCCTCGTCCTGCAGACGGATGACCATACTCGGGGAATGCAGCCGGACGCGCAGATAGCGGTCGTCCATGTAGTTCGCATCAGCGGAGTCAAGCTCATCGCGCGCCCGCTGACTGAAATGGCGACCGACGATGACGGGCGTGAGCGCTGACGACTGCGAGTGCCGCAGCGCCTGCATCGTCTGTTCGGTGCGGCCGGAGCCTGCATCGATGATTTGTAGCGTGCCCGCGTTGCTCGGGCTATTGTCCAGCGCGACGGTGTCACCGTGGGCGTGGAAGCTTCCCGCCTCGGCCTGAGTGAGTCGGCGCGCCAGTTCCAAGGCGTACGTTTCCATGTTCATTTTCACTCCATCGCCATTTTCACTGCGCAATGAAAATAGCACATGAGTGAAAATTCCGCGACCGGACGGCCGCCCCCCTAGCCATGAATTTGTCGTCGCGCGCGCTGAGGAATACGGCAACGATAAATCCGACTCTAGTGCGCTCCTAGGCAACCATCACCTTGAAGGTCAGCAGTTTGTCGCGGTAGTGCTCGTACTGCTTGCGACGGGCGGCGAGCTCGGCCGGGAGGCCGAATGAGAGGTCGTTTACGAGTGCGTTGAACTTGTCGAGGATTGCGACGATGCGTTCCTGCTCTTCGAGGGGTGGTACGGGAATGGGGATCTTGGCGATTCCCGGCATCGACAGTGTCTTCACTTTGGTCCTCGCCACGTACTTCGCCTTGTCGCGCTGAAACGTGGCAGTCTGCAGGTAGTACGAGAGGTACGCCGGATTCTCAGAGTGGCGGAATGCGAAGCTGTGGTCGTGGATCGCGATATCGCCCTCACCGAGCCACGCAACAGCCTTGCCTACGTCCTCAACCGTTTCGCCTACGTCGACTATCACCACATCGCCGTGTTTCGCGTAGCGAAGTCCTGAGGCCAGCTCTGGCTCGAGATGCGTTGCGACCGACCTCGTGACAGCACCGTATCTCGTGTAGATCTCACCGTAGTGGATTGCCGGAATGCCATCTTCCACGACATCGCGCTTAGTGAAGCGACGACCACGGTGAAACTGGCCGAGCTCACCCATCGGCGTCCACCGGATTCCCGCCACATCGCGGAAGGCCAAGAGCGAGTCACGATAATGGGCGTACTGAACCCCCCGGGCTTCCAGCTCCGCTTCCAGCTCCGCTTCCAGCTCCGCTTCCAGTGTCGTGAATAGGTCCAGTATGCGCGCAATCTCCCGCTGCACCTCGATGGGCGGAACTGGGATCTTGACCTTTGCGAATCTTCCCTTGGAGATGTTGAACCGTGTGACCCCGCTCGCGGTCCTTGCTATCTCCTGCCGCACCTGGGCACTTCGAAAGACGTACTTCGAATAGCCCGGCAATAAGAGGCCGGGGTCACAAGGTCGGAGGCAGAAGCAGAAGCTATTCAGATACAGGGGCTCTTGCGGCGGCTGGAGAACTACCGAAGACATCCCTACGTCGTCAGGCGTCTCGGACGACCCTGTGAACAGGACATCCCCTGGGCGGAGCTTGCTCTGCCGCTCGCCATCCCCCACGCGCACGAAGTCATCAGCTGTCTGGTCGACGGCAAGATTGTTGTAGACGTTGCGATACGAGACGAATCTCGCGTTGCCTCCGGAAAAGTCGGCCTTTGTCTTTCCGACAAGGCCACTCACGAATGCGCCGATGTCGCCAACAGCCAAGTGCGGTACCCCATTCGGACACAGCTCCCGGATCAGCTCATCTATCCGACTCACGATGCGCCCTCCAGGTCGACCACGATGGCGTCAATCTGAGTGCGCAGCTCCGTCTGGCTCGCGACGATTCGGGCGATCTGGGCGTTCAGCGCGCCGATGTCGACCGCCTCCCGCGTGTCTTCCTGCTCTAGGTACGACGAGACGGCGATGTTGTAGTCGTTCTGGGCGATCTCAGCATTCGGGACAAGCCGAGCGAAGTACGCCGCATCCTCGCGAGCGCTGAAGGCGTCAAGGATCTTGCCTTGGTTCGCCTCGGCGAGCTTGTTCTTGTTGCCGCCGCGAACGAACTCGGCAGAGGCATCGACGAAGAGGGTCGCGTTATCGGTCTTAGACTTCTTGAGGACAACGATGCAGGTCGCGATCGTCGTGCCGAAGAACAGGTCAGGCGGAAGCTGGATGACCGCGTCGACGTAATTGTTGTCAATCAGGTACCTGCGAATCTTCTTCTCCGCACCGCCGCGGTAGAGCACGCCGGGGAACTCGACGATCGCCGCGGTGCCGTTGACCGCGAGCCAGCTCAGGATGTGCATCGTGAAAGCGAGGTCGGCTCTCGACTTGGGCGCGAGCACGCCGGCCGGCGCGAATCGCGGGTCGTTGATGAGCAGCGGGTTGCTGTCGCCATCCCACTTGATCGAGTACGGCGGGTTGGAGACTATCGCCTCGAACGGCTCGTCATCCCAGTGTGCCGGATCGATCAGAGTGTCGCCGTGCGCGAGGTCGAACTGCTCGTAGTTCACGTCGTGAAGGAACATGTTGATCCGCGCGAGGTTGTACGTGGTCAGGCTGATCTCCTGGCCAAAGAAGCCCTGGCGGACGTTCTCCTTCCCCAGCACCTTTGCGAACTTCAACAGCAGCGAGCCGGAACCGCACGCCGGGTCGTAGACCTTGTTCACCTCGGTCTTGCCCACCACCGTAATCCGGGCGAGAAGCTCGCTCACCTCCTGCGGGGTGTAGTACTCACCACCCGACTTGCCGGCGCTCGACGCGTACATCTGCATGAGGTACTCGTACGCGTCGCCGAACGCATCGATCGTGTGGTTCTCGAAGTCCCCCAGGCCAAGGTCGCCGATTGCGTCGAGCAGCTTGACCAATTTCTCGTTCCGCTTCGCCACAGTCTGGCCGAGCTTGGCACTGTTAACGTCGAGATCATCGAAGAGGCCTTTGAGGTCGTCCTCGCTGTCGGCGCCGACTGCGGAGCCTTCGATGTTGCGGAATACCCGCTCAAGCGTCTCGTTGAGATTCTCGTCATCCGCAGCGCGCTCGCGGACGTTCACAAACAGCTCGCTCGGCAGGATGTAGAAGCCCTTCTCGGCCACCGTCTCGCGGCAACCGAACGCTGCATCGGCGTCGGAGAGCTTCGCGTAGTCGAATTCAGGGCGCCCCGCTTTGCGCTCGCCCGCGTTGAGGTAGGCGGTGAGGTTCTCGGAGATGAATCGGTAGAAGAGGATGCCGAGCACGTAGCTCTTGAAGTCCCAGCCATCGACAGACCCGCGAAGATCGTTCGCGATCCGCCATATCATCTTATGGAGTTCTGCGCGCTGTGCTTCCTTGGTGACTGGGACCATGTGGGTACGACTTCTCCTGCGGACGGGGCACGTTAGCTGCGGTCATTCTAGGCGCTCGCGTTGGCATGCAACGAAACGCGGGGGCGTCGGCGTCGGGCTGGACGGAATAGGAGCGGATGTGTGCGCAAGCTCATAGGACCGCTTCATTGTAGGCGACTCCACCGATGTACGGCTCCTAGCGAGCCCCGTCAGCATGTGCGAGCGTCGCCTACGAGTGTGCCGGTGCAGTCCTATCCGCATCGGATGTGCTGTTTCAGACCGTCGATGTGCACGATCGGCATCCGCTGCGCCTCGAGGTAGACCGGCAGCTGTAGCGCCGACATTACGATCAGCGGCTCGACAGCCACATCCTTTGGGAGGACCGTCATGGTCTTAGCGGCAACCCAGTCCAAGTTGCTGCGTATCCAGTCGACTCTCGCGGCTTGTTTTGTCTGCGCCTTCTTAAGGTCTTCGATGTCATTGCGCAGCTCAGCAGGTACACGCGTCATCTGGAAATCCTTGCATTCGATGACCCGCATTCGGCTCGTCAGTGGCTCAAATACGAGTACGTCGACATCCCCCAGCCGTCCGGGCAGATCAAGCCTGGGCCAGACCGAAAGCTGTGGCATCTCCATGAGTATCTCCACGACGCGATCATTGAACGCCTCGCCGTGCTGGTGGAGGATACGGCCCTGAAGCTCTTTCATCTCTTGCGAACGGCCTCGAAAGCGCCCCGTCACCATCTGCATCACGATGTGGCGAGCGGACGTCGAGACATGCCTGTATCCCCACATGACGTGGGCCTGGGATTCACTGCCCATCACAATGCGGACGAGCGGGCGCGCGAGATATGAGTAGCTTCTTCCAAATCTCCAGGGCCACAGATCCGAGGGCTCATGCCCGGGCGGTGGTACCTCGAAGGCTTCGCGAGCCTCGAGCGAGAGGCGATCTACCAGCGAGTCGGCAATCTGCCGGTCGACTCCAATGCGAGTCGCCAGTTCGGAGACGAGTGCGCCGAGCGGTGACGTCCCGACCTCCGCATGCATCGGCGAAGCCAGGTCCGACAGCACGGCGAACGCGTCGAAAAAGGTTTGGAGATCCATGCCGAACTCGGCCGATATGGCCGCGTCCAGCTCGTCCTGAGTCGGAGTCTTCGGCCCCGGGGCGTCCGGCTCCGCCTCCGCTTGAATCAGCATTACGTCGTGCAGATACTCCTGCTGAGCGACGAATGCGTGGTCCTGCCGGGATAGACCGACTCGGCCTGACGGCAAGATCCGCGCGGAGGTTGGGCCAAGCCCGACTCTCGCCATCTCCGACTCGTGAGCGAACCCCACAAGCGTCGATGCGAGTGCGACCAGATGCTCAAGGTCAGATCGGACCGCGCGCCGTTCTCCGCTCGTGGGCATTGCCGCGACGTACTCAACCAGGAAACGGACGGCAATCGCAGCCTCCGAACGATCATTGGACTCTCGAGCGGCCTTCGAGATCACGTCCTCGACGTCGGAGAAACACGCGTGCCTGCCTGCAAGGTTGATTTCTGCCAAGCGGGCAGCGCGAAGCTGGGCTTCGCTCTCGTGGACAAGTTGTGAAATGAGGCCCGAGTCGAATGTCGCGACTTCTTGAGCCAGTTCCGCGAACAGCTTCTCGACTAGTACGTTGAGGAGACTGCCTATTTCTTGTGGCCGGGTACTTGGAAGGCCCGTTTCTGTGGAAGCAATCGAGGTGCCCAGCGCGTCAAGAATCCTGGCGACCAGCGCCGGCTGTACGTCAATCGGACGATTCAATCCTCGCGGATCCGTTTCCGAGCTGTCGGCCGTGATGTTGATCATTCGGGACTGCGTGGCTCCAAGCAGTTTGTTCACTGCGGCTTGATCCCCGATTGCCAAGTCGTGTTCCGGATGGCGCTCCCGAATGGACCGCAGAATCATGTCAACTAGTTCGCGCTCCGTGTCTCGACCCTCAGCCATGTGGCCTGCGAACGCGGGCAAGAGTTCTAGTGCGAGGCGCGACTGGTCGGTCCAAGTCAGATTCGCGATGTCAGCTCCGCAGTCGGGCGCATTGCCGATGATGAGCTCTTCCCAGATCCCAACTCGACCAAGTGACAGCTGTATCGTCAGAAGCTCAGGCCAGCAGATCTTCGAACGCCACATCCAGTAGGCGATTCCCTCTACGAAATGTGGTTCGACCGGTATTGGCATCGCCCTCGTGAAGTCGGGTGCGGTGACCCAGATGACGCCATCAGTATCGTGGTCGATCACGGCGATTGCGGGGTACTCGGGAATACATGGCGTGTAGAGGGGAATGTTGGAGTCCCGGTACAGGCGCTCCGCCTCAAGCAACGTATCCTCGCAGTAACCAGTGACCGTGTGACGGTCGGTCGCATCCTCCAGACCTCGTCTCACGGATCCGGAGCCTTTCACCGACAAGAAGAGAGCAATGTTCTCGCGCGGGGTGTCATCACCGAAGTAGAAACTGTCTCGGTGCTTGAGCCACTCGTCGAGCGGATCCAGGATGCTCCAGGCCAACAACCGTGAGCGGCGGCGCAGGTCGGCCAAGTCCTCGAGGAAGTAGGCTGCTCGGCTCCAATCACCCTGCATTGTGTCGGCGAAAACGCCCCATTCCTCTGTCGTGAAGAACTGGGCGACTCGAATCCTCGGATGCTCAAGATCGATTGAATTCAACTGCCCGGGGCGACTTGTCTCTTGCGCCACTACGATGAGGGCCACACCGTGGATGTCCGCTGCCGGCGTGAGTTGGTCGAGGCCCTTCATCAGGGTCTCGCCTGCCCGTTCCAGCTGTGCATCCAAGTCCCAGACTGGTTTCGAGTCATCTTGGGCATCGGCCATGTAGACGACTATGACCGCGTCGTCCCCCTCATCTGTGCTGTACAGGGCAATGTGAGTGCCTGCGGAGACTCCGCCCATGGCGGCGACCCGCCGGAGCCCCAGTCGCTTGGCCGACTCCTCAATGAAGAGGCCAGACGTATCCTCGAGCAGCTTGCGCAGATCGGCACCTCCGCCATCCTCGTCGATGGCAGCCATCGCCGCAGTCGTGCAGGCCACGCAAAGCGAGGATGGCGATACGACGACCAGCGCATCACCGTCCCTGAGGAGCGGCCGTCGGTCCAGCGGCATCTCCTGAATGCGCACTCGTCTTGGGGTGCCAACGGAGTCCATTGTCAGGGCGGCCAAGCCAGCCGGCGTGACTCCGCGCAACCACTCCAGCTCCTTGAGGCGCTGATCGTCGAACATGACCGCCTTGGTCAGCGTCTCCCACGAGTTCTCATCGGGCACAAAGATCGGATCAGTCGCCGATTCCTCATGCGGCTGGTTCCGACGCAGCCCGGATCTTCGACAGACTTCATGACTGAGCGTCAATCCTGCGCGCATGATATCGCGGGCTCGTGCGATTCCCGGTAACCGCTCTGCGTGCGGATGCAGGAAGAGGGCGCGCGTCAATAGTCGAATGAGGTGAAGCGAGTCTGGAGTGTCGCCGGCAATCACAAGGTGTCCGTGTCCCAGAAACTGGACCTCACTGCAGAATTCGCCTGCTAGCGGATCATCGTAGGGAGCAAGCGTTCGCAAATCCTTGTGCCCCAAAATGACATCGCCCAGAGAGTCACCGCTGGCTGCCGCGAACCGACCCGCCGCGTCGTGCGCATTGGAAATGGCGGCGAGTGCGGCGAACTTCAACCGAGTCGACTTCTCGGCGTTCTCGGGAAGCAGCTGCAGAGCCGCCAGCGCCGCGACCATACCCGGATGACCTACCCGGGTTAGGGCTCGCGCAAGTGGCCGCGTACTGAGTCCATCTCGTGACATCGTTCGCATGGCGAGAGTATGGCACCGTCCTCTGACATCGACTCACGCGGCCGAAACAAAGGTTGTAGGGTGGATCATCATCGACAGGTTGCTGACAGACCATACTGGTAGTATCGGCTGAAGAAGGGGGTTTCACCTTGGCAATCTCGGCCAGAACCCGCGTGATGCTTGCGTCATATAGCGGTAACCAGTGCTCGATGCCGAATTGCGGCACTCCATTGACCGTCGAGGGTGTCGCTGGTGGCGCGTACTCGCAGCGAGGAGAAGCGGCCCACATCAAGGGCGACAACCCTGGCTCGGCAAGGTATGACGCGCTGCAGCCAGACGCCGAACGCGACGCCTTCGAGAACCTCATCTGGGTTTGTCCGACGTGCCACAAGACAATCGATGATCAGCCTGACCGCTATCCTGTTGAGGCGCTCATCGGCTACAAGTGCACTCATCGCGAGTCCATACGCACCCGAGTCTTCGAGGAAATGCCTGGACTGGAGTTTGCGGAATTGGAGGTTGTGGCCCGTCACCTCATGGGGGTCGCGTCCTCGCCAACTGGTGAATTCACCGCGCCGGACATTGCCGACAAGATGCGCCGTAATTCTCTGACTCAGGACAATGCCGGCTTCTACGTGAACCAAGGCTTAAGCCAGTTCAATCGAGTACATGCGTACTTGGAGTCGCAGGCCCGACTCGATTCCAGCTTTCCCGAGCGCGTTAAGGCTGGCTTCATCAAGCGATTCAATGAAGGGGTCGCCGACGGCCTCGACGGCGATGCGCTCTTCGCGCTCCTACTTCAGCACGCGACCATCGGCAGCGCCGATATGCGAAGGCAGGCTGCCGGCGCCGCGATTCTCACCTATTACTTCTCCCTGTGCGAGGTATTCGAGTAGCCATGCTGATGCCCACAAAGCACGTCACCGAGCGAAACTCCATCTTGGGCGCCGCGGGAGTCGTCCTCTCGACGATCCCTGGGCCGGTAACCATCAACGAACTGTGGCGCAGGACGTCGTGTATCCAGGAGGTGGGCACGTTTGACCGACTCGTTCTGGCGCTCGACTTCCTGTTCATGATCGGCGTCATCGAATTCCAGTCAGGACTAATTGGGAGGACCCCCACGTGCGCCTGATAACACTCACCGGGAGTGACCCGAGGTTCCAGAGAGTGGACTTCCTGAGCGGCTTCAACGTCGTTCTCGCCGACAAGGAGCCCGGCTCGAGCGATCAGGACAGTCGCAACGGCGTCGGGAAATCCAAGCTCATCGAGATTGTCGATTACTGCCTCGGGTCGAGTCCCAAGAAGGATGAGGGCCTCAGGGTTGGACCGATCGAGGAGATGCGTTTCACGCTTGAGCTCGACTTGGCGGGCGAGCGCGTCACTGTCTCTCGCGGCGTGGCCGCCCACAATTCGGTCAGTTTCGGCGAGGCACATCCTTCATGGGCATACGCGCCGGAGAAGACCGATCTGTTCTCGGATGACTGGTCTCTGCCCGTTGCCCATTGGCGGCTCGTGCTTGGGATGTACTGCTTCGGGCTTCCGCCCGAGCGATTCGACTACAAGTTCGCACCCGGATATCGAGGGCTGATTTCGTACTTCCTGCGCTACCCTCGCAGCGCCTACCTAGATCCGTTCTCCACTGTGCCGCGACAGGCTGCGACGCAGTGGAAGACGTTGACCGCCTTCTTGCTCGCATTGGAGTGGAGGCACCCTCTTGAACTCGCTCTGATCACAGATGATCTTGGACATGCAGAGGCGCTGGCCAAGGCTACGAAGCTGGTTGGGGGCGGGGTATCGGGCGTCGGCTCACTTGAGGCGAAGCGCGTGAAGCTCGAGGTCGAAGTTGCTGAGCAGAACAAGGCACTCTCGGGCTTTCAAGTGAACCCCCGATATGCCGAGACACAGGAGCTGGCGGACTCCCTCACACGGCAGATGCACCAGCTGGCCGACCGTAACTTCGCTGATCGGCAGCTGCTCAACGGTTATCGATCCTCGCTTGCTGAACAGACTCCTCCCTCTGACGGCAACATCGATCACCTCTATGCAGAGGCCGGAGTGTCACTCCCCGATTCTGTTATTCGCAGCTTGGATGAGGTCCGGCATTTCCACGATGCAGTTGTTCAGAACCGCGCAGAGTACCTAGCTGGCGAGATGAGGACCCTGGAGACCGCAATCGCAGATCGCGACCAGCGCCTGAAGGATCTCACCGAAGAACGAGGGCAGTACCTCTCCGTACTTGCCTCAACGACTGCACTAGATCAATACGCTGCACTTCAAGGCCTTCACCAGAAGTCCGTTGCGGAGCTGGAGGCCCTGGAGACTCAGATACGAGACCTCCGAGACGCCCAGACGCTCGCGACCAAACTGAAGATTCAGCGAGAAGAGCTGATCGCTACCGCACGCGCGGACCTGGATGCTCGTGCACAACTGCGCGACGAGGCCATCCGTCTCTTTGGCGAGATATCCGGGGCTCTCTATCCGAAACCAGGCAGTCTGGTCATTGACGTGACGAACAGGGGCTTCAAGTTCGGAACAGAGATAGAGCGCGCTGGAAGTGAAGGCGTAGACAGCATGACCGTGTTCACGTTCGACCTCACACTCGCCATTCTGTGGAGCGCTCGTGAGTACGGACCGGGAATCCTCGTGCACGACAGTACCCTGTTCGATGGTGTCGACGAGCGCCAAGTGGCCAGCGCCCTACGCTTAGCCAAGAATGCCTGCGAGGTTCATGGGATTCAGTACATCTGCAGCCTGAACACTGACAGAATCCCGGATGAACAGTGGCTCCCGACCTCGGAGCTCGATGTCTACGAGTTCGCCCCGCTAGTACTTCACGACAAGGACGAGACTGGGACGCTCTTTGGCTTTCGCTTCTGACGACGACCTCGAACTGTTCGGACCCCGGTCATGACGCGCAGGCCCCCGGCCGGGGCAGCCGAGGGCCTGCTAAGAGGAAGCGAAACCCACAGCCGGGGGGACAGCCAGGGGTTCCTCGGAGGGGGTTGCGTCAGTTGCCGGCGTCACCGTTCGAGTAGCTCTCGAGCAGCTCACCCTGCACGAGAATCCGGCCGGTACCATCCGCCCGATCGTAGGTGCACGTGGACAGCATGAGCGACCAGCCGTCGGCCTTGGGCTTGAATCCCACGTCCACTGCACTCTGAGCGCTCCACGAGGCCACACGGCGCGCGTAGGGCGTCGTGATGGGATAGGTGTAGACCGAGTCCGCGGTCGTGCTCTTGCGGACCGAGTAAACCCGCCACAGACCGCCGTTACCAGCCGCGTCAACGTATTGGATGAGCGGATGGGCCTTGTAGAAGCTCGACGAGGATCCGTAGTCATCGATCCGGCCGAACATGGAGCCGTCCTTCATGTTGTGGCCGTACAGGATCGTGGATCGCGCGGCCGCATCACCTTTGACGTAGGGCGAGCATCGCACGTCGGCAAAGATTGCTCCGCTCTCGGATTTGGCGCCGGTCGCACTCTTCGTGAGGTACTTGGTGTTGTCCGGTCCTTGCACGACCGGGTAGTGGATCCCGGTGCCGGGGATGTTGAGGTAGCCAATGACCTCAGGGTTCCGCTTCTTGGCGGCATCGAGGCGCTTTGTCAGTTCCTCGCGAGAGAGCGTCCCGGCCTTGGCGAGCTCGGCCGACGGGATCTTGCCGCTGCGCCAGTCGCCGGTCTTGGGCGCAACACCGATGTTCTTCCATTCGCCGGTGATGACGCGCTTGTACCAGTAGGTGAGCACGAGCTTGCCTGCGATCAGACGATTGCTCGCCGGCGCCATTCCGATGTACGCCACGTCCGTGTAGGTGCCCAGCACGCCGAACGGCTTGTAGGTCGTGCCATCCGCGATCTCCGGTGTGGCCGGATCCGGCTGACCGTAGACGGCTCCGGGCTTCGTCTCGACCGTGATCGGCTGGCCGTTGGCATCAAGCGCGTTGCCGGGAGCATTCGTGTAGAGACGCGCAGTTGGCGGCATGTCGTAGCCCCCAGCGGTCGGACCGGGAATGGGAACGTCCTGGCGGCCGGTGTAGGTGTATTCGGCGATCTTCTTGCCTTCGAAGCCGCCCTCGCGGACCCACGGCATGAAGTCCGTGCCGGCCGGAGCGTCGAAGCCCGCGGATTTGGCGATCTCGGTGTTATCCCACACGTGCCGGAAGAACACCACCACGCCGCCCCAGTCGGGTGGGATGGGGGTGTCGGTTGCCTGGATCGTGACCGTCACTCCCCCGCCACCGGCCAACGTCACGTAGCGGCGCTCGGGGTCGAGCTCGAAACCGACTGGCGCGCTGGTCTCGACGGCGTAGTACTCACCTAGGGGCAGCAGTTCGCTCTCGGCGCGGCCGTCCACACCAGTGGTCAGCGTGGCGACGACAGAATCGTCATCGGCGAAGTGGAGCTCGAAGACGGCGCCCGTCAGGAGCTCGTGCTCACCCAAGGCGTTGCGCTTCTCGATGGCGATGCGCTCGAGCGGCTGGTCCTCGAACGTGAGAGTGACGGTCACGTCTTCGCTCAGTGGGTCGATGGTGAAGGTGGCGACTCGGTCGCTGAGTTGCCAGCCGACCGGCGCTTTCGTCTCCTTGAGCGTGTAGTCGCCCGGAACGAGTCCCGTGGCAATGGCTGATCCCTCGGCGTCACTCGTGATCGTCGTGACAGACGATCCGGCCGCATCATCAATCTCGAACTCGGCGCCAGCGAGCAGGCTCCCGGTGACTGCGTCAGCCTTCAGGACATGCAACGTGCCTCGACGGGGCCGGTCGGCGATCTCGAACTGGGCGGTCTCGCCGGCAGCAAGATTGAACTCATGGACCGTGGGGTCGAGCTCGTAGCCGCGAGGGGCCGCGACCTCCCGGAGGGAGTACGTACCGGGGTCGTGCTCGACGCTGGTGACCGTGCCATCCGGACCCGTCGTCATCGTCTCGATGTCTTCGTCGTAGATACCTGAGTCGCTCGCGTAGACCGTCGTGACCGGGGGAAGCGGAATCTGGGTGTCGGCCGGGATGCCGAGTGTCGCCGTGTCCTCGGTGGTGTTGCCGGAGGCATCAACAGAGGCCAACAGCATCGTGAACTGCAGGGGCAGGTCGGTGAGTCCGACGGACCGCAACGTCTCGGTGGTGCCATCGCTCCACGCACCGAAGGACAAGCCTGGCGCACTCCATGTCGCCTCGACAGAGACCGTGCCCGGCAAAGACGGCACGTAGAGGGGCTGACCCGGAGCGAAATGGAGCGTGGATGTGGACGCGACACCGACCGACGTGGCAACCGAGGGTCCCGAGAGCCACGTGATGGCTGTTGTTCCGGGACCGATCGAGTAGGGCTGGACCGTGAACGGGATGGTGGCCGTGAGCCCCGTCGCCGTCGTGGTCAGGTGAAGAGTCCCATCCCCAGGCGTGAGCCCCGTTAGGGCAGTCCCGTCCAAGCGGGCGCGCTCGGCGGGCTCGACTGTCACCGTGATCTCATCCCCGGGCGCGATCGAGTTCAGGTCCATCGACAGGACGCCGTCGGGACCGCCGACCATGAGCGTGCGCGACCTAAGCGAGGCCACGAAACTGACCGGGACGGGCCGGGACAGCACGAACACCGCTCCAGGCAGGTCCGTCTCGGTGGCGACCCAACTTGAGGAGGCTTCAAGGCCCGCTTGTGCAAGCGCCGGCGCGCCCTCGACCAACGCGCGCTGCATCGCCATGCTTTCCAACGCTACCGGCGGTAGTGATGGTGGAAGAACTGAGTCGCGCTCCGAGGATATCTTGTGGATGAAGACGTGCCCGACCGACCGCTCGTTGCTCATAGTGATGTCTGTGGTCCTGCCTGGGTTGATGATCACGGTTTGTGGGGTCGGATCGACGTTGTAACCCTTGGGCGGCACGATCTCATTGACGGTGTACGTACCGGCCGGCAGTGTCGAGACGGCGTAGCCAGCCGCGCCGGAGACCGGCGAGTCCATGAGGATGCCGCCCTGATAGATCCGGAAGGTCGCTCCGGCCAGCGGAGTGCCATCCTCGGCGTCGACCTTGCGGATACGGGCCACGCCGGTAGAGAGTGCGAAATCGAGCCGCCCCTGGGCCGCGGTGTTCTTGACCGAGTAGTCGGCGACCACGAAGTGCTGAAGGCTACCGGCAGACGGGGCGTACCAGTAGAGGTTCGCGGGAGTCCGGGTATCCATCCCCTCAAGAACGAGGCTGAGAGTCTGACCCGCATATGCCCGGGGGACCGTCAGAGTGAGAACGTCACCGTCCTTGCCTGTGGAGCCCGAAATGGAGAGCCCGGAAGACCGAGTGCGGATCCGGTAGCCACTGTTGCAGTCGTTCAGATCGACGCGGGCCACACCGGTGTAGACCCCATTCACGAGCCTCATGGTCGGAGCCGTGATGCTCACGGTGGGGTTCAGCGGCCGCTGGTCACGAGCCGCTTGGAGCAGTGCGAGGGTGAACTTGAACACGTCTGTGTGCCCGCTGTTGGGCTGGACGAGCTTCCACGTACTGGATCTGTCCGGGTCGTAGCCCCTGAAGTCCATGAACGAATAGCCACCGCCACCACGCTCGTAGATCCACGCCCGCACAGCGTTGGCCGTTGCGTAGCGAGCTTCTGATGCATTCAGCTCACCCGTGGAAGCTGGGTAACCGCGTTGCATGATCGCTTGCAGGCCAATCCGGGTCTTTGAGTTGTAGAGCGATGAGGGGTCGAACGACTTGTAAGCCTCCCCGCCGAGGGGGAAATCAACCCTGTGCTCGAGACAGTAGGCGACGTCGCCACTGCTTGAGTTCTTCTTCGTCGACTCCCAGTGCTCCGGGGTCTTCAGGGGATCCCACCCATCAGACGTTGAGTTGCGGAACTTGAAGTACGCCTCGGCGTTGTTCTTCGTGCCGACGTACTGCGCCGCGTTGGCCCGCAAAACGAGCCCGGTCATCAGAATCGCCACGGCCACTGCCACGGCCAGAACCGTGGCCGTGATCTGTCGCGAGGACAGCGGGAGTCTCATAGCGGGTGTGTCCTTCCTTAGTCCTGGACCGTGATCGTCGCCGTCGCGTCGACCTGCGACACGCCGGTGCGCACATGGATCGTCGTCGTGCCGGCGCGGAGCGGCTGGATTGTCACAACGCCGCCATCCACAGTCAGCGTGGCTATCGAGGAGTCGGCGAGACTCCACTCGAACGTGTCCCCCGCCGTGTCCGGCGTGATCCGAGCGGTAGCCGTAGCCGTCGTACCCGCCGAGACGGACAGCAGCGTGTCCGAGACCTCGATTCGCCCGCCTCGCAGGTTGTCGCCGTCAGCTTGAGTGACGCTCGCTGCCCAGCCGTCCCATCCGCGCGTGGTGCGCCGGTAGACGACACTGGCTCCGATGTAGGCGATGTCGGGATTCGTGACGAAGGCCGGAACGTGCATCCAGGTCGGTCCGCCATCGATCTCCCCGGTCAGAAGGTTCAGGAAGGGCTCGTGGGTGTAGCCGACGCTCTCCCACCCCACACCGGCGTTCTGCCACGGCGCAGGATTGAAGCCGAGGTCACTCGTATGGACCGACTGGCGCGTCCGACACAGGTAATCCGCCCAGGACTGCGATGCCACACAGCGAGTGGCGCTGATCGACACGGGCGGATTCCCCAGTTCGGCACGCCGGCGGTTGATCTCGCCGACGAGGTCGGCGACGAAGCTCGCTGGTTCGGCTTGGTAGTACGGCTTAAAGCCAACCCATCCGTAGGGCTTGGTCTTCGGGTCGGGAATGAGCTTGCGTGAGGTGACCTGCTTCCAGGTCAGCGTCAGTCGTCCGCCCCTGTGAGCGATGATGAAGGGCGCCCGCCGGTTGGTCGAGTAGTACAGAGACCACTTCGACCCATAGAACCGCTTGGGCGGAGCCTTGTAGCCGACCGGCTTGCACTTCGGACATGGGCGATATCCCGCCTTCTTAATGCGGGCGAGCGTGGCCCGCACGCGCTTGACGTGCACACCGTCGAGCTCGTTGGTGCAGCCATGCGTGCGGTGGTAGTAGAGCACCCCGCCACGCGAGGCGACGTAGAACGTGTACGTCTTGGGCTTGGCCCTAGCTAGCGCTGGCGCCGCTACGCCGAGCAGACCGACGCTCGCAATCATCAACGCAACCAAGAGCGTCGTGACGAACTGTGCTGTCTTGTTGTTACTCATCTGTGCTCTCCCCCTCAGAATCGAACTCCTCGTCCCCTGCCTGATCGATGCCGTCGAACTCCTCATCTGCTGCGCGCTTCTTGCGGCGCTTGTACCAGAAGGCGACCATGCCCGCGGCCGCCAGCGCAGCTGCGACAGCAGCCACGAAAGGCCAGATCTGACGAGGCCGCTGGTCGGGCTTGTCCACTGGCCTTGTCGGTGGTGTCGTGGTCGTGGTGAATGAAACCTCGTGCGCGGCGGCGACCGCCGTTGCGTCATCGGAGTAGTAGGCCGTCCCGTCATAAACCCTGACATCCGGCAGTGACACGTCGCCGCCGTAGATGGCGCTGTTGGTCGTCCCTGCGCGGCGGAGCGTGTAGATCGCCCATCTGCCGTATCCGTCTGCGCTCGAGGTCTGAGGCCCGTCCCACCTGCTCGCGACGACCGAGTAGACCGAAGAGTCGTAGTACATGCTGGCGAGAAGGGCATCACTGACGCCCTCGCCGGTGAAAGCCGGAGCGTCCGCGGTGTAGGGCAGTCGTACGCCTGCGAAGAGCGGGTATACGTCGGGATACGTGCTCATGTGGAAGAAGCGCTCCGTCTCGGTCGCCGGCGTCGACGGCTGGCTCATCTGCCGGATCAAGGACAGTGGGGCAAGGATGTTGGTGCTCGTGGTCCGGTCGTAGTAGAGCGCCCGGGCAGCGGAAGGTGCTTTGACACCCTGGACCTGACTGCCGAACGAGTAGGTGATGGCGTAGCTCGCCTTGCGCCCCGTCTGCTTCGCACGCGACCAGACCACCCGGGTCCTTGCGAGCTCCCGCCCGTCGACGACGATCGTCATCGGGAAGACTGAGACGTTCTCGGCGGGGAGGGCTGTGGCGTGCCTTGTGGCGACGCCGCTGGCCGCGATTGCGGAAGCGGGCGGGAAGACGAGTACAGCCACGAACAATAGGCCGAGCGCCCCTCTGATGATGCGCTTGATATCCACGTCGTCCCCTGTCTCCGCAAGCTCAACCCCACCGTTCGGAGCGGAATCGTACGTCAACGCTCCGAACGTCTCTGACTTTGTGCTCAGCGATCCTTGGCGCACCCGCGCGGCGCCCTACTTGACGGGGAGGATCGACCGCACGGCGCTGGTCAGCGAGTCGAGCGCTTGTGGATGACGAAGTAGCCAGGTGAGCACGAGCGAGACAGCGAGCGCGCCGAGGATCGATAGGATCCAGCCACCGGCAGTCTCAAGGGCTCGCGCAAGCGGGCTGGCCGCCCGGCGCTTGCGGGCACGGTCGCGCTCGATTGCCTCTGCGGCCTTGCGTGCCATGAGTTCGCCGGATCGCCGCTCTTCGGCGGCGCGTGTCGCACGGACCTCCATGTCACGGCGCTGCGCCACCAGACGCGGGCGACGGGCTGGGAGCATCGCTAGGCCTCCCGCCCAATCGCGGAGACGATTCCGGCAAGGTCGGCTCTGCCGGCGCCGTCCTTCCAATCGCTCGGGAAGGCGACCTGCACGCACGAGAGGCCCGCCAGATCCTCGACACACATGGCGAAGTCGTCCTCGGTCGCGAGCGTCACGCAGTAGGTGAAGCCGACGACTACATCCTCGGGCTCGCTGCTGACGATCGCGCTGATCGGGCCGAGTTCCCACTCGCACCCGCCGAACACAAGGCACCGCACCGCTCCGAGCTTGAAGACGTCGGCGGAGTCCTCGTAGACGCCGGTGTCCCACACGACGACCTCTGCGTCGGCCAGGTCCCCGGGGGTAACGTCGGTCGCGAGCGTCAGACCATCGAAGTCCACTCGCTGCCCGCGGCCCAGCCCGTCGAAGTCGAGCTCGTAGGTGTCGCCGAGCGCCGCCAAAGTGACGGCTGGAACGATCACCGCTGCTCGCAGCCCTTGAGCCAGCAGCACACGGCCGAGGGAGAGCGCGAGGTGCGTCGTGCCCACGCGGCGCTGCGCTCCGGCGACGGTCACGACCGGAGTCCCAATCCACTTGACGCGCTCGACCTCCACGACGCGCTCCACCACCTGTGGCTTGACCGATGCCGCCGGCCACGCGAAGCCGCCTCTTGCGGGAGCTGGCGCGTCCTCGCCTCGCCAGCGCATCGCGTCGGCGTAGCTGGTCTCGGTCGAGAGCACCATCGCGAGCGTGGCTGCAAGCTCGCTCGGCGACGCGGCCACGATGTCTCTGACCCCGTCGTTCAGCGCCGAGATGACGAGGGGCTCGCCAGGACGCGTGAACTCGTCGACGACGAGCAGTATGCGTACGGCATCGCCGCGTAAGAGCCGCACGGCTGCGATCGTCGAGCGCACTGCTGCCTCTGACGGGCTGCTCGCCGCATCCAGCACGAGCACGCTCACTCCAGCGTTTGCCGCGGTGCCGCCCGCGTCTTTCAGCGTGTCGACGTTTGCGATGGTCGTGCCGGCGAGCACAGCGCCGGCCTCGAGCGCACCGGTTGTCAGCGCACCGGCGCGGCGCTCGTCGCAGGTGATGATCCATGCTTCGGCCATGGTGCTAGACCCCTCTCTTGGCGGTGATGGCGTCCAGACGTTCAAGGACGGCGGCGATGCGTGGCATGAACGAGTCGAGTTCATCGGGCGTGGCGGCATCGAAACGCAGCAACTTGCTCGCGGCGCGTTCGAGCGCGGTGACGAGAATGCCCGCATCGGGGACCTTGGGCGCCGACGGCTCCTTGGCGGTGGCTGACTCCGTCAGCGCGGCGACCTGCGGGCCGGTCAGCACGCCGTCGTCCCCCGCCTCGATCTCGGCCAACACACGTTCTTGAACATCGGTGGGCTGCTGTGCGAGCTCTCGTGCCGTCGTGAACGTGATACGCCGCTCGTCCAGCAAGGTGCGGAGACCCTCGACGAGTTTGGTCAGCGATCGGTAGTAGGCCACCGTTCGGGGCGCGAGATTGACGAGCTCCGCGATCTTGCCGTCCGTCGTCGTCCCCGCCTCAAGGCGCCCCGCCTCGCGGAGCTCGGCAACAAGACCCTGGGCGAAGGTGATCGTATGGATGCGTTCCAGTGTGGAGAGGTCGCGCTGCCGAACGTTCGTGGTGAGCATGAGCACACCGGAGTCCAGCTCATCGGAGGGCACGAGGTGGCAGGCCACCTGCCCGAAGCGCCCACCATGACCTTGCTCGACGAGCAGCGAGAGCGCCGCATGTCGGCGATGGCCGGCCACGATCATGTACTCGTCCTCGAACTCTGGATGCGCACGCACCACGGGGTAGTGCGCCAGTCCGTTGGCCTCTATATCTCGTGCCAGATCCTCGATGCCGCCCAGCTCGAACACCTCGTTGTTGCGCGGGTCCGGGTGGAGCTGATCGAGCGGCACAGTCACCGATCGGTCGGTCTTCTGGCCGAGCAGATTGCTCGGCCGAGCGGACCGTGCGGCCACTGCTGCTACGCGATCCCTGATCACATCGCCTTGCTTCGCGCCCCGTTCGATCCTTGGTCGCCCCACGCCTAACCCTCCTGCCGGATCAGGCGCTCGACGAGCTCGGCGTAATCGGCCGCACCGTGACTCTTCGGCGCATAGGACAGCACACTCCGACCCTCGGCATGAGCCTCACCGATTGCCACGTTCTTGCGGATCGCAAGTGGGTACAGCAGCCCGGGGAACTGCTCCTCGACGGCCGACGCGATACTGCGGTGCAGGCCAGTGCCGACCTCGTACTGGGTGAGCAGGATGCCGGCTATGCCCAAGTCCTCGTTGACGCCGGCGTCGATCGTCTCGGCGATGACAGAGCCGAGCATCCCGAGCCCGCTGACGGCGAACAGCCCCGGCGTGACCGGGACGATGACCTCACTGGCGTAGGCGAGCGCGTTGGCGGTCATGATGCCGAGCGACGGCGGACAGTCCAGGATTATGTAGTCGTAGTCGTCCTGCACGCCTGGCGCCCGAGTCCCGCTTCCCGGATCCCGGCGACCCTTCAGTGCGCGGGACAGAAGGAAGTCCCTGCCCGGCCGACCACCGAGATCGTAGTCAGCTCGAGACAGCATCTCGGAGGCAGGCAGCAGGTCGAACTCCGGGCCTGGTGCGATGGCTTCATCAGCTAGCATGCTGCCCGTCAACACGTCCCACAGGCTTCGCACCGGCGGTGCGCCGAGCACGCCGGTGGTCAAGTGGCACTGGCCGTCGAGATCAACGACGAGCACGTCGCGTCCTTTGGCGGTGAGCCCTGCGGCGACATTCCAGGCAGTCGTCGTCTTCCCGACGCCGCCCTTCTGCGAGGCGATGGCGATCCGCCTGGTCGTTCTCTGCATTCGTGTCCCCTTCATCGACTCGCTGTCAGCGCCCACTTGAGCGTACCGACCAGCCATTGGCACTACCTTTCCGGGAGTGTTCTTCTAAGACGACAGACCGTCGCGTGGGTCGAGCGTCATGCCGCGACCACCGTCCGTGCGCCCTGTCGGGCGTGTGGCTCGTCCGAGCCTGCCCCAGTCGATGCGTGCGACCGCCTGGGCTGACGCCGAGCTCGGTGGCGACAGGTGGCGCGACACCTGGTCGAGCAGGTGCAGCGTGGCTGCGGTCTGTTGCAGCCCCGCCGAGAGTTCAGGGAGCGCATTCTCGTTGCGCCACGCCGCCCACTCGGACGGCCGAAGAGGCTGGGCTCCTGCGTAGACCGTCGCAATGCGGGTCGCCGTAGCCTCGGCCGGCTCGTCGCCCCGACACGCCTTGACCATCACGCTGGCTGCCGTGTTCTCGTCGATTCCCGCGGTCATGAGAGCTCGGGTGTAGAACACGCGTGTTGGCTCGGGCGCCCCTTCGAGCAGATGATGGCGAGTCACCAACGGAGCCGTCCGTATGATGCCTTCGGCCGTCCGCAGGAGCTGGATGCTCACGGCGGCCTGCAGCACGTCGGGAGCCAGTCGCTCTCGCAGGTCCACCTCGGCGTTGGCGCGTGCGGATGCGAGTTCGTCGGGATCGGCGGTGTGATGGCGCTTGAGCTCCACGGCCGCGTCGACATACGCGCCGGCGCGCTCGGCAATCGGTCCCGACAACACCAGCTTGTCTACGATCCGATCGACTGCGGCCTTTGTCTCAGGTGAGACGTACTTGTATGCAGCTCGGCCACGTCCGGGCAGCGTGCGTGACAACGCATCCAGGTCGCGAGTGAGACCTGAGACGGTCGGGAGGGCAAGCCCCGCTCCGATCCGTCGGCGCTCCTCAACAGCCAGCGAAAGGGATGTCGTGCCGAACGTTCGGATCTCGGAGCGCGCGCGACCCTTCGCCTCGTACACGCTCTCGCGCACCGCCCCGTAGATCTCGCGCGTGAACGCCCCGCGAAGAGCCTTGAGTCGCGGAGCCGGTATGTGGCCGTCCGAGCCGCCATGGGACGGCCCGACGCGCTTGTATGCGAGGCTGTCGGTCTTATCCCACACCATGATGTGCACATGCGGATGGCCAGCCGCCGGGTCGTGATGAGCTGCCACCCAACGGACGTTCTCGCGCGGGATCCCGGTGGCCGTGGACAACGCATCGACATTCGAACGCACGTGACGCTCCCACTGCGCCTTCGAGCCCAGCCCCAACTCCTCGGCGTCGGTCCGATTAACTGACACGATCACCCGATAGAGCGGAGCCTGGGAGAGTTCCGCGAGTTCGCCAGTTACGGAAGCCAAGTCCGGCACGCCGTGCTCGTCGAAGAGTCCATGCGCCTCACCGTCAGCGACCACGCCCGGGCGCTCGGCGATGTAGCGGGTGTAGGTGGCATCGTCGGAGACATCCCGGCGCACCATGCGCGCGAGCGAATCCGGAGTGACGCTCAGGTCCGTGCCGGGACGCGTGGCGATGTATTCGGCGTGCGCGCCGTCTTTCGCACTCGGCGTGGCATAACTCACCTTGACGACGAGGGGTCCGAGCGTCACGGCGTGCTCCCTGCGTCTGCGTCATCTTCGGCCATCGGCTCGGGTTGCTTCGCGCCCATGTACTTGAACCCGTGGCCCTCGGCCTCCCGCCAGAGCTGGGTGACTGCTTGCGGCGTGAACTCAAAGACCTGGCCGAGAATGTCGCGGACGAAGAACACCATCGCCGCAGTGATACCGCCGACCCGGTAAAGCCTCTTGTGCAGACGCTCCGAATGGGTCGCGATCTCATCTCGGACGACGCCGCGCAGCAGGCCTTCGACGTCGTGATAGCGCTCGCCGAAGATCTGCGGGTCCATAGCCGAGATCATGAGTTCGCGCCCCTTGGCGGCCATCGCGACGCCCTCGTTGGCCGCCAACGCGGAGAGCCTGTCGTAGTCTTTCGGCGTCAGACGGATCGTCAGTCGCTTCGGCTCTCCGGCACTTCCCAAAGATGGACGTTTGTTCGACACGACTGGCACCCTCTCGGCATGGGACTGCTTTGCAGGAGCGCATGGTACGCGCTCTGCACGAGTGCACAGGACTTTGGGATCGGTCAATCGCCGAAGGGGCCGCTCTACGAGCCGCTATCGTGCTCGCCTGCGAGCGGCGCTAAGTCGCGACTTCCGCCTGATAGCGGCTTTGGCGTTGTGGCAAAGGGGCTGACGCGTTTCAGGTGCTCACCGGCTTAGCCGGTGATGCGTTCTCTTCGCAGATCCGCGCACTGAGCGGCTCTGCTTATCCTGCGTTCTCTCTTCAAGGTCTGAACTCGCTGCGCCCAGTGCGAGTAGATTGCGGGGTGCAGTGCAGGGAGTCCGAGTCTTCGACCCCCGATACGGGTCGAAGACGGTCGGGCTGCCCACAGGTGGGCTGCCTGTGGTCAGGCCGACGGACGGGCGCGAGGCCTGCGCCGATGGGTTATCGCAGATGGAATTGTGACGCGGCTCAACGCCCTCTAACGTGTATGGATAACTTGCGAGCGAAGCGAGGTGCGCTTGTTCTACGCACCATCTCCACTTTCGGTGTGTAGGCTCTGGAGCATCTGGCTCTTTTGGGGAGGAGCGCAATGAAACCCATTCGAATCGTCGCCATCGCGCTACTGTCAGTCGCGCTCATGACTTCAGCCGGCTGTACGAGTACCCCACCGCCGGTGAACCGCGAGGAGATGCGGGCTCAGGTGCGAAGCGACATCGCGCAGGTGATGAGCGACATAGCTGCGGCCGAGAAGGCCAATCCGGCGATCGCCCTCAGTTCCAATCCGTTCACCTATGCCGAGATATCACCTGCACTCGACCGTTTGGTCGCGCGGGGTGAGCCTGCGCTCGAGTCGATCGCCGAGGAAATTGAGGACAGTCCCGAGAACGGACTGCGCGAGTACCTGATGGCGATTGCTGGCCAGAGAATCATGGGAGCCGAAAAGACGCCCGGGACTTGGTCGACTGCCAAGGAATGGGCGCGCTACTACCGGACCAGCAAGTAGTGTTCGGCACGCGCTAGGTTGCGTAGAACGTCTTAGGGATAACCTGCAACGCGAAGCGTTGCCAGATGATCCCTTTGTTAGCACCTCATTCTATCGCTGAATGCATGTAACCTACGCGCCGTTCGCACGACTTACCATGTAGTGAACGGTCATCGACTGTCGGAGAGGGCACACGTGTGGCGTGACTTCTATGTATTCACGTATCGCCATCTGCGCAGACGTGGCGTCCCGCACTTCGACGCCGAAGACATCGCTCAAGAAGTTCTGACATCGGCATACGTGAACATCGAGGGCATCGACCCGGCAAGACTGCGAGGGTGGCTGCTTGCGGCGGCGCGCAACAAGATGGTCGACAGGTACCGGAGCGCCAACCGGCTCGTGTACATCGAGGCGCCGGAGAGCATCGAGGATCCGGACGCGGATCCAGCCAAGGCGATCATCCGCTCCTTAGATGCCGCAGCGGTGAGGAGCGCGATACGGCACCTGTCGGAGCGCGACGCTCGACTGGTGGTACTGCACTACTTCGAAGAGCGTTCACTTGCAGAGATCGCTGAAACGCTGAGTATGTCGGCCACTGCCGTCAAAGTCGCGCTGTTCCGTGCGCGACGGCGGCTCCGGAGAGCACTCGAAGACGAGGAGGCCTTGTGAACGCGAACAGCAATACAACACCCGCCGGGACCCCGTTCCTGGACGACCAGACCGAGGAGACCGAAGACCTGCACTTCGACGAGAAGGCGTTCGTGCGCTCGGCGCGGGCGAAGAGCACCAGACGGACCGTCGCGCTGGCGACGTCCGTCGTGCTCGGCGCGCTCGTGCTTCTGTCAGGCGCCTGGGTGGCCTGGAATGCGAGCATCCAAGCCCAGTCCAACCGCATCAGCAGCTACCAGTACGAACTGGTCGCGCTGAGTCAGCCGAACACCTTCATCAGCGGAACAGGACTCACTGACATGCGGTTCCCGGGAGCCCGCAACACGTACACGGCATACCGGCCCGTGGGGCGCCGTCCCATGCCGCGCGGCGATGTCACGATCGCCTTCGATGTCTGGGGCGGCGAAGTGGCAGCAACCGAGGGCGGGTTCATGTCATGGCAGTCGCCCAGTCGTGGGTTTTCCGGAGCAGAGATGGCACCGGCACTCCAGTTCCTCTATCCGCTCGAAACAGGCGCCGCGGGGAGCGGAAGTGGCTCGGTGGCCGACTCGCTCGAAGCGCAGCAGCTTGCAGTCTGGACGAAAGTCGCGCGGGACCGCATGGACGCCGCACCCGCGTCTGCAACGGCGGAGTTGGCCGTTTCGTTCAAGACCCGCAAGACACTCAGCGAGGTCGAGGCGCTGCTGCCCAAGGGACTCATACTGAACTGGGGCGTGGTAGACGTCTGGGCACCCGGGCAGGGTCCGGTCACCACAATGGATGGCTCAATGGTGGGCATCACCTTCGTCGGCCCGGATGGTGCCGTGGATCCGCTACCGCGTGCGCAGCTCGAGAAGGACCTCGTTGACGACCTGCGCTTCGTTGCCGAGAACGCGCCGAGGGGCACGGCCGACCGCTGCGTCAGGAGCGCGAACTTCATCAAGAAGCACGGCGTAAGCTACTTCGGTGTCGTCGTGACCGGTCCCGTCTCAGAGGTGCGTAAGCTGCTCGACTTCGGCGATGTGTCCAGCGCGACGCTCGGGTTCGTGGTTGAACCCTGGGAGTAGACGAGGCTCGCGCTTGATGGTGCTAACGTGTTGCGCATAACGCGCGAGCGATGCGCCTCTCTTAGTACGATAACCCTTTGCGAGTCGTGTGTTGCGCTTGTTAGATGCCACGCTGGGACACCATGACCGCCAACACCACCGGCATGACCACGCCAAGCAGCGCATAACTGACGAGATTCGCCTTGGCCATCGCTCGCAGCAGCAGCTGCTGATCAGCCCCCCGGAGCATCACCCTAGCGACCATGTACTCGATACCCCATGACGCGAAGAAGAACGGCACCAGGAGCACCACGGACGCCACTGGAATCATCCACTGCATTTCGGAGTCGTACGGCATGAGCCATGGTGCTTGCACCGTTACGGCGAACAACTTGCCGAAGATCGTGCCGATATCGGGGCCGGCTCCGCCGCCGCCCGGCACGAACATCTGAATTGCGGCCATGACGCCCCAGGCAAGCGGGATACCCACTATCGTCGACACGCCGTTTGCCACTGCTGCGATCAGGACCGTCCTGCGCAACGACAGGCTCAAGGGCCGACTGAGCAGATAGGCTTCCAAAGCGATGATGGGCAGCAGCGCGATGCCCATCCCAGGCCACACCACCGCCAACATCGGGAGACCGGCGTTGGCGAGCGCGACTGAAGGTGCCGCAAACAAGATGCAAGCGGTGAGGCTACCAATGCGGATGACGCGACTGCTCATAGCTCCCCCTTGTGCATCTACGTGTTAGGCATGAGCAGCGGCCCACACCCTCTTTTCAGCAGTCTACCCTGCGCCGTCTGCTCGATGCCTCTGTTCGCAGACATCACTGCCGAGGCATCCACTGCGTCTTCCACAGCCCGTCGACCTTGTATACAGCCCACCACTCGCCGGGCTCATCGACTGTCACCGGATATGGTTCGCCGCCGGGTGGCGTCGTGGTTGCCCGATAGGCCACGCGGACAAACGCAGGACCATCTGCGCTCACCCTGACCTCGAGCACACGGAAGTCCTCATGGGACTCGTTGGCCTCGATCCATTCGCGCTTGGCGGTGTCGAAGTCCAGCGACGGCGTGGCGTACAGCGAGTACATCCGCTCCCAGTCGCTTTGATTGCCCGCGTCGACCAGAGCAAGGACTGCCTCGTCAGGCGAACGACCCGCGTCGTCAGCTACGGCCAGAGAAGGGTCATGAGACGGAAGCTCCGCTCCGCTGGAGGATTCCTTGCTCTGAGCCGGCGACGATGCTTCTTCTGCGGTCGTGGGGCCGGATCCGCTCGGAGTACAGCCGACAAGCAGCAGCGCGATCAGGCACAACACAATCCCTATTCGCATGGTCCCCCCGTTCTGTCGAACGAGTTGCGCATAACCCGCGCGCCGATCGATTCCAGCATAACCGAGGCCTATCGCGCGTCGGTGATGCGCTTGTTCGATGGCGCTGCGGCGGCAGTCACAGGACAACCCCGCCCACTCAGCGAGCGGTCGAGGCACTATGGTCCGACCGCTTCGATTTCCGCGTCCAGTACGTCCAGTTTGGTCGCGAGCGCACTCCGTTCCGCCTGCATGGCCTGGATCTTGGCATTGCCAATCGAAGTCTTCGAGCTCCCAGATTCTGCAGCGATTCGCGCGTCGAGCGCCTTGAGCTCATCTATGACTTCCTTGCGCTGAGCCATCTTGGTCTGAATCTGGACATTGATCCCCTCCGACGTCACCTGCGACGAGACGGGCCGGATCGCTGCTGGCGAGGTGACGCTCCGTGCCGGTCGCGCTGCCGTGCACCCGAATCCAGCACCGGAGAGCGCGATGGCCGTGATGAGAAGGACCACTCCCCCGACGCGCGCGATCGTCGGACCTCCGGCCTTCAGCTCAATACGATGCATGACAGTCTCCCCCCGAATCTCGCAGTTGGCACCCAAGTCCCCCGACTGGGCTTCGTCCTTCGAACGTGTTGCGCCTAACCCTTCCGCCGTGCGAATCCAGCATAATCCCGACGCGTCTGTGCGTCAGGCTTCAAGATGGCAACGGCGTGACCTCCAGCTAACCAATCACGCCCAAGTACTAGCTCCGAACCTGCAGCGCAGAATAGGCGGCTATGCCGAGTGCCACGACGAACGCAGCAGCCAATGCTGCGAGCCGTCTTCTTCGTCCGATAGGCCATCCGGTAGCCACGCCAATCCCTACGACGAAAGCGATCACATCCATCGCGACTTGGACGCCGAGAATCCCGGGTGGCCTCAGACGAGTGGCAGTCAGCACCAAATCCGACACCGGGCTACCAAGTATGGTGCCGCCGACGAGTGATGCGCTCAGGATGGCCCACCGGCTGTGTCGCCTCAGGACGTATGGACCTGCAGCACCAGCGCAAGCGCCGACGACCACAGCCGCCAAACCCCACGCCAGCGCTGGGAGTAACAGTGCACCCGAACCCCGCCGCGGACCATGGAGGTAGGTGACCACGTAATAGGTAACATCAGCACTCAAGAGCATGAACGCGGCGGTCACGGCGCCGCGACGGGGATGTGCCGCCAGGAGTCCGACGATCAGGGCAAGGCCGACCCAACCCGCAGCGGTGTTGCTGGCGACCTTGACCAGCGCCATCAGGATCCGCGAGAACCCAGGCAGGTTCCAAGTGAGCCACGCGGTATCACTTACAGAGGCAACCAACCCGAGGACAACGCCGACGACCACGCCCTGCGCTATCCACAGAGTGAATCGCGGCTCCGAATCCCCCACGGTATGTCCCCTCGTCCATCGAACGTGTTGCGCATAACGCGCGAGCGATGCGCCTCTCTTAGCACGATAACAGTGTGCGAGCCGTGCTGATGCGCTTGTTAGCACCTCAGCGTAGACCCGCACGTTGGCCACGTCGACGTGTCGACGCCACGTTGTGAGGTCATCAACGATGTGACTTCTAGTGTGTCCCAGAGGATAAGGTGGTAGAGGCGCAAGCAGAGAAGAGGGTGGAATGGAGCCGGGGAAGTTCGAAGACATGTATCGCGAACACTGCGACCGCGTCTATCGCTATTGTGCCTTTCGCACCAACAGCGCGGCAGACGCCGAGGATCTTACCGCAGACGTCTTCGTGGCCTTGATGAATGCGCGCCGCCCTCCGCGACCGGACTACTTGCTTCCGTGGCTCTATCGAGTCGCGCAACGGAAATGCGCCACACATCACCGAAGGGCGCTACGCAATGTCTTGGTGGCGGATGTTCCCGACTCGCCGGTCGACAGCCCGGCGTGCTGGAGGGACTCGGCGGCGTGGCAGGCAACCGCGCGGTTGCCCGGGGCCCAGCAACTGATCATCTACCTGCGAGTCATCGAGGGGCGCGCATTCGAGGAGGTTTCGAAGCTGGTCGGCAAGAGGCCCGGGGCCACGAAGATGCTCTACTACCGGGCCATGGAATCGCTGCGCGTGAGTCTGTCCGAGGAAGGAGCATCGTGATGCATACACCCGGGGGTACGCAGGTGGAGGATCGCATCGCGTCCTCATTCGGAGTTGCGGATGACGCAGCGGAGGAGCGGCGGGCTCACATCTGGGAGGCCGTGCAACGCAAGTGCGAAAGTCGACCGCGGGCCATCACCGTCCCGCGCGTGGCAATTGTCGCCTGTGGGGTGGCTGCGACCGTAGTGCTATTGACGGTAGTGCCGCTGGGGCCTGCGGGATCGCCGACGCCGGCTATGGCGAAGGTCGCTCAGGGTCTTAAGGCACTCGATGCACCCGAAGTCGTTCACTTTCGCGTTTCCTATTCCGGGCGGCTGACCGAGCGTGGGCGCTTGGTCCGCACCAACGAACGAACCGAGGAGTACTGGATCGACAGAGAGCGCCGAATGGCGCGCTCCGTGACAAGCGCAACGTCATCGAATGGAGTCACCGAAGCGACGTATGGCGTCTATGTCACGAAGAACGGTGTAACGAAGGAGTTTCAGATCGATAGGACCCAGGGCAAACGCGTCACCACCCAAAAGGAGAGCCCGTCAGGACGCAACTGGAACGATGACTTCGACGGGACGATCAGCAGCCTGCGGGAGCTTCTCGACGGAACCGTGAAATCGACCGGAATGACAACCGAGATCCTTGGTGTGAATGTCCTCGAGGGAGAACGCGTTGTCATTGTCCGTACGACCTCGGTCTTGACCGGCATAGCCACGGAGGGGCATCGGTCGACGGAATCCCAAACCTTCTGGCTGCGCCAACGTGACTACGTGCCCGTGCAGATCGAGAGCGTTCAGAGTGAGCGATCCGACGATGGGGTCACCGTGTCGGAGTACCGCGAGGTTCGGACGTTCACCGACTACGAACGGCTCTCGCGCACAGAGACCAAGCCGGATCTGTTCGAACTGCGCGAGTAAAGAGCGACTTCATTGATGGTGCTAACGTGTTGCGCATAACCCGCGAGCGATGCGCCTCTCTTAGTACGATAACCGTTTGCGAGACGGGTTGATGCGCTTGTTAGGCCGCGCAGGCCGCAGCACCACCTGTCGCTACACGCTTCACCAACAAGCAATCACGTTCTCGCTGAGCGGTCGTCCGTGCTCACGTCCGCCGTCGCGTTGTTCTCGCGGTATTCCACGCCCGCCTGCGCGGAACGCCTCCCGATACGCCGCCCAGCAAAGTAGGCAGCCAAGGTCATGGCGAGCACCGCGACGCCCATGCACGCCGCCCACAATGGGGCCGCTTGATATGGCAGCATCGCGACGAGGCCGTACAACGGTGCCAGGAGGGCGAACCAGAGAAGAAACGGCACCAATCCTCCTTGACTGACGCTCCGGCCTGGTAGGTCAACCAGTACCCAGCGCACCAAAGGGATTCCCACCACCACGAAGACCCAGAAGACCGTAGTCAGACGGAGAAAGCCTCCCCCGGACCGCGAGCCTGCGATCCAGCCCGCTATGGGCCAGGCGCACACCACCACGAGTGTCGCCAATATGCCCAGAGGCGTCGGCGGGTTGCCCATGATGAACCCAGTTGCATTGACCGCGCCCGCCACCGCCCACGCAAGCAGGAGAATCGCCGCCGCCACGAGCAAGCCGCGATTCCCCCTGGTCTTAGTCTCAGTCACGGCGAATCCCCCAGATTCATCATGTCGGCCTAACAGTGAATATGCAGACTGCGTTTAGTGCGCAAGGGATGTTGGTGCAGTCTGCGTACTCGTCCCAAGCGTCGCCTGCCTGACACATCATAGGAGCCGCGAGCTGCTCTGAGAAGTGCACGCAGCGCATCATGTCATTACGGCGCTCTAGACTGCGTAATCCACTCCTCACGACACAAGATGGAGTCGGGGCCTTCAAGCATTCATGGTGGACGAGACTGGATATCGAGCGGCTGTCCACTGCGGACCTGGCTGTGGTCAGGCGTGGGCACCTCCGCGAGCAGCGGCCGGCCGATCGGCCGGCATGGCGACCGTGCGAAACACACGACAAAGCGACGAGGCACCCGGCTCGATTGAGCTGGATGCCTCGTCCCCGGAGAAGTGTCAGCAAGTCCGGGAAGCACACGGCTCAATGAAGAGCCGTCACGAATGATGATAGCGGGCGCAAGCGCGAAGCGCTGGACAGTCCGCGGATGATTTCGATCGATGTGGGGGCGACTCCCCCAAGCTCCCGCTTGCGGGGGCTTGGGGGTCGGGCGCGAACCCGACCCCCAGCCAGCTTCTTTCTACATCAGCCCCAAGTCGCGAAGCGAAGCGATGGACTCGTCGCCCACTACGACGTGGTCGAGGAGTTCGATACCGAGGACGTCCCCGCCCTTGACGAGGCGGCGGGTCAGCTGGATGTCGGCTCCGCTCGGAGTCGGGTCGCCGCTCGGGTGGTTGTGGGCGATGACGATGGAGGCTGCCGAGAGCATCACTGCGGGCTTGAACAGTTCGCGGGGGTGGACGATTGAGGCATTCAGGCTTCCGACCGAAACTGCCCACGCACCGATTACACGGTTCTTGGTGTTGAGCGCCAGTGCGACGAACTGCTCGCGGTCGAGGTGGTCGAAGTCGAACAGGTCACGAACGACCTTGGCTGCATCCTCGGGCGTACTCACGGAATTGAGTTCGCTCGATACCGTCTCTCGCACGAGGTAGGTGGAAACCATCTGCAGCGTCATGCCTTGCGGGTAACTCCTCTTGCTCCTTGCCATTGTGGTGCTCCTTTCGTTGCGACTTGCTGACACCTCTATTGTAGCGTATCGCGCAACCAATGGCAAGACATTCTCGTGAAATACTCGCAGGTCAGAGCATGTTTCTTTGGCAGACCGCCGGACGCTTCCAGTAGTGGCATCCCGAGCATCGCCGACCCCATCCCCCATCTTCCATGCCGAAGATCTGGCGGTCGCAGCCGAGGCGCAGCCGGTGAGGAGTCCTCGGCCGATCGTGCCGAGGGCGAACGACAGCCGGGGCGGGTCGGTGGGTGCGGGCGTTCGGCCCTAGCTGATCTTGTCGCTATGCACGAGTGCAGAGCGGTGAGCCCCCGGACGAATCCGGGGGCTCTGGGGCCTACAGCGCCAACCACTTCTCCTCGTCGACAATCTCCTCGAACAGGTCGTCGAAGTTCATGTTCAAGGCTCCCGCGAGGTCATCGAGCACGTAGAAGTTGATACGCTTCTTGTGCAGCACGACCGCCATCCACTCTGAGGACTTGCCGAGCAACTCACTCGCCTCGCGGTTGTTGATGAATCGGCGGCGCAGCACTAGCCGCAACTTCGCGGGGTCGATTGGGATTGATGTTGCCGGCCGCACCCGCTTCTTGGTTTCACTCATCTGTCTTGCTCCCTTCGGTTGACTTGCTGACACCTCAATTGTAGCGTACCGCGCAACCAATGGCAAGGGATAGAACGAAGAAAGATGCAGGTAAATGGCACTATTATGAGGAAGCGCCCCCGCGTTCGATGATGATGTGCGAGGCCTGACGAGTTCGGATGCTGCTCATCGCCAGCTCGTCTGGGTGTGCAAGGTCGGGCACCATGTCGCGACCTGCCTCGTACTGTCGTTCGATTGCTCGCTCGATGTCCGCCAGCGCTCGCTCTGCCTCGCGCTCGTCCCCCGACACTGGCACCGCAAACGTGTCACCAGGCGCAAGCATGAGGGCCTTCGCGGCTATGGCGTCGATTCGGGCGTTTCGGTCGTCTGCGCTCACGTGCGGTCCTCTCATCGACTCAGACAAAGGAGAGGCTACCACGCACCACTTGCTCGCCGCTTACCCCACCCTTCCATGCCGAGGGTCTAGCGGTCGCAGCCCTGCGGCAGCCGGTGAGGAACCCTCGGGCGATCCTGCCGAGGGTGAACGACAGCCGGGGCCGTAGGACGGGTGCGGGCGTTCGGCCCTAGCCGGGCTTGACGTCCTCCGTGCTGAGCATTCGGCCCCTTATGGATGGGGCGCTGCGCGACTATGCCGAACCGATGAGCTCATGCTCGCGAAGCTTCCGGTTCAGCTCACGAAGTACACGCTCAAATTGAGGAAGTTCTTTGACCTGATGCTGCAGTCGGTTATCCCACATCTTCTGAAGCGTCGGCTTCTTCCGTGACAAGGCTTCAGCTAGTCGCGTTGAATCGACCCCCTTCGCAGCAGCCTTCTCCCTGAAGGCCGAGGGAAGCAGATAGAAGTCGATGTCCGACCGCTGCATAAGAAAGTGGGCGTCGTAGACATCGCGAGGCTCGGTTCGCCCGATGATCGCGCAGAGCTTCTCGGTGAGGACCTCCTCGAGAGAGTAGACGAGAATCAGCTTGTCGATCCGGTCCGTGTAGTCGGATACGACCATCCGCTTCTCAACCGGGAAGACGAGGCGCTCGATCAAGGTGATGTCGATCTTGACGTCACGGCTTGCGGCCCGAGCCTGAAGCGGACCGACAAAGTTGACGTATGCCGTCAGGCTCTCCGCACGTCGTTCAATCCGCTCAGGCGGAATGTCGAACTGGAAGCCTTGGCCTCTGGACAAACTGCTCAGGGTTTCGGCGAGGCCGGCCAAGAGCTCGTCAGGGTCGGCTTCGCCGATCAAGGTGAAGTCGAGATCCTCTGAATAGCGGTAATCCGGGAAGTAGATCTTCTTGAGAGCTGTGCCTCCCTTGAAGGTCAGGAGTGCCGCGAGCGGCGAATCCGCCAACGCCAAGAGGATCCACGTGAGGACGTAGTCCTTCTCGATGACGCGATCGCTCATCTTCTCTTGGTAGGCTCGCTGAGAAATCTCGCGCTGGGTGATCATGGGTGTTCTCTCAAGTCAGGTTGTTGTTGCCGACTGGAGCTCGTCAGGCTCGATATTGGCCCTGATTCTCCACTTGCTGACGTATCGTCCGCCAGCGGGCAGCGACGGATCAAGGAGGGTGTAACTCGAAGATACGAGCACCTGCAGAGCAGCCAGGATCTCGGTGTTGCCAAGACTGAATGATTCAAGCAAGAACCCCAAGCGCTTCGCGACGCTCTTTCGCCCGTGTCGCTTCGTGTACTCAGCCAGTCTCGAGAAATCGAGTCGGTCACGGACGGCCCACATGCCTCTGGCGACCTCGATGATGCCACCGGAAAGGTCCGGGCGATCAAGACAATCGATGATCGTGCGTTCGAGATCGCTCACACTGACCCGCTCGCTTGGGGTCACCCAGATGCCCTCGGTTCCCCACAGGTCGTCAGATCCGGTCGTCACGAAGCGGTACGTGGCGCCGGCGATCTCCTTCGGGATTCGCCGCAGTGGCGTCGAGATGTAGACGGTCAGCACAGGCTGAGTTGTCATCTCATGGATCTCAAGGGCGCTGAAGTGTGAGATGTAGTACGGCGCAGGCTCGATCAGGTGCTTTGCAACGACGTACCAGTTCTCGGAGTACTCCGACCCCTCTCCGGCCGACAGCGGCACGATGAGGTAGACACCGCGATTGAGGCGGATCAGCCACTTCTTCTGCAGGAGGCTGCTGATGAGTGAGTTTGTGGCAATGACCGGCAGGCAACTCGCCTGCCGAGCATCATCGGTCGTAAAGATTGATTTGTCGTGGGACGCCAGGGTCGCTAGAAAACGTGACTCGGTCTTCCCAAGTGCCTTGGAGTATTCGTCCATTGAAATCATCTTCCCTGTACACAATATGCCTTGATGGCACATATTGTGTACACAAAACATCATTGTGTCAAATCAGATGAACCCGCATCCTCGCGAGCAAGTGACTGAACGTCATTCTCTCGAAAAGCGCACCATCAAGCCGAGAATCGCCAGTACTGCCGCTGCCACGACGCAGGCCACCGCGAGTGAGCCAGCGGCGCCAGCGTAGAGCACGATACACACGCTGAAGGGAGCACTGATGCCATACCCGATAGGCGCTCTCAATCGGGGCATTCTGAGACACTCAAGACCTCCGCAAAGAACAGCGACCATCCCGAGGAGCAGACAAAGCAGCCAGCCGAGAACGCGCGTCTTCGCAGACAGGTCAAATACCCCCATCGCGACCCCTGACGTCACTGCAATGATCGTGAGCGCGGGTAACGAGTCGATCAGCAGCAGGCGGAGATTGCCGAGGGGCAGGATCTGACGTAGAGAGGGACGGTCGATGTCTTGTTGAAACACGTGCAAGAGCTGTCTGGATGGCCCAGCCGTGAAGAGAAAGACCGCTGGAAAGAATCCGATGAGCCCCGGCGGATGAATCACCTGCGCCGCGATGTAGGGCAGTATGGCTGCGCCCCAGATGACCGGAAAGGCGAGTGATCTCGGCTGACGAACGTGCGAGACCAAGGCCCGCGCGACGAAAGCGAAGACCCCAGATCCGCCCAGCAGGTGCCCCTTGGGCCTGCGCGAAGCTAGCCGCTTGCGGCGGACGATGTCCGCATACGCGGCCGAATCGTACAGCCTCAGTGGCCGGAACACCTGAAGCTGCGCGTAGAGAGCGCTCTCTTCGATGACCGCGATCATGTCCATCCTGCCCGCGGCGAAGACGACCAGCCACAGAGAGATTCCGACGGCGAGGGTCAGCACAATGACGTGACCTGCCACTGCACCTCCCTGCAAGGCGAGCAGCAGTGCAGCGCCTGGCCAGTGGAATGCCGGAGGTAGGAGTGCGAACACCAGTGCCAGCAGCGGCGCGGCGAGCCATACCAGAGGATGCCACTCGCGATGATCGGTTCGGAGGCGTGCGAGACCCGCCGCCCATGCAAGCAGAAGGCTCGCGGATACCAATGCGGCGGAGACGGCCGCAGTTGCGGCCGGCGCAGTCTGGGCAGAACCCATCCCAACTGCAAGGCTACCCGCCAGAAAGCCCAAAGGCACCGCCGCAAGTGATGCCGGAATGACCTCACGAAGACAGCTCGACAGAGCGACGGCTCGCGTGTCGAGAGCGCTCGCTCCGACATAGGCGATGTCGGAGAACGTGAGCTTCACGGGCGAGGAGCGCAGCGCGCGGGCGCCGAATGCCGCCAGCAGGACGCTCGGAAACACCAGCGCCATGGGAGCGAGGGCACCCCACGCCGATTGGCCGATATCGGCCCCGACGGTCGCCGCGCCATTCGATGCCGCGGCCATCATGACCAGGGACCAGCCTCCGAACAGGAGTGCCAGATAGAAGAGGTAGATGCGCTCGCTTACGGATGCGGAACTGAGGTCCGCTCCCGCCAGCGATGCCCAGTAGTCGGCGCGCGCCCACGCATGGCGCCAACGCAGCCAGACGAGCAGTCTGAGGTCATGCACCATGCGGCGACTCCGCAGCGTCGGTCGCTGACCGCAGGAGACCATCGAGCGTAGTCGCGCATTCAGTTCCGTGCCCAGACCATGATCCGGCATCGACGATCGTGCCGCCGTCGAGCACGAAGTAGCGATCCGGAGCGGCACCTTCAGGCAGTTGATGAGTACTCATAAGCACCGCGTTACCCGTCGAAGCTAGTGACCGCAACTCCTGCCACAGCTCGCCAGCGGAGACCGGGTCGATGGGACCGAATGGCTCATCCAGCAAAAGCAGCCGTGGGCGCACCGCGAGCGCAAGTACGAGTGCCAGCTTGTAGCGCATCCCCCGAGAAAACGTCGAGGGATAACCTCCCGCGGCGTCGCGCAAACCAAGCGTGTCCAGCAAGCGCTCCGCCTCAGCGAGCCTCTGCCCTAGGTGGTTTGCGCGCAGCACGAACTGGACGTGTTCGCGCGCGGTCAGATCGTCGTAGAAGGGCGGGGTATCTGTAACGAGGACGAGCTCTCTGCGGAGCTGCCGGTCTGCGTCGCGAAGCGACTGACCGAGGATCTCGACCTCCCCTTCACTGGGCGAGCTCCATCCGGCAGCGCATCGCAGCAGGGTCGACTTGCCTGCTCCGTTGCGTCCAATCAGTACCGCGATCTCACCGGCGGCCACGTCGAGGCTGATACCCCGCAGTACCGGCACCTGGGCATACGAAAACCCAACATTGCGCAGCTTCAACGTGCTGGTCTGAACTTCGGTCTCCACGCTCCACCTCGTGTCGTTGAGAATCCCACTGCCGAAGAACGCCACGAACTCGAGTCCCCCGGCGTATCCAGCTCGCATTGTCGACGGTACTGCGCCTAGCGTGTTGCACATGAGTAGACGCAGGCGCTTCCTGGTCAAGTCTAGCTGTTAGTGTTCCGCGCGACGCGCTTGTTCGTCACCCCGGCCGACGGTCTCATTCCACCGAGCGATCGATGAACTCAGACGCGAGTAGATCCATAAGCATGCAGTCGCGCCACCCGCCGCCGGGTGCGGGCCCGCGCTGACGCATGACCCCGATGCATCGGAATCCGAGCTGCTCGTAGGCGCGGATGGCGCGCAGGTTGGCCGCAGCCGGATCGACGGAGAACCGGTGGCCACCGCGCTCTCGAATCACGTGACTGATGAGGGCAGAGAGTGCATCGGGTCCAAGGCCGCGATTCTGCCACATGTCACCAAGCACGATAGCGACTCCGACCGATGTGCCCGGCGGCCAACCGACGTCGTAGGCGGAGACCGCACCGGCGAACGAGCCATCGACGATGACTGCCCACGAGGATGTGTCGGGGGCGTCGAGCAGCGCCGCCTTGAGCCCAACCTCGCTTGTGTCCGTCCACCACGGCTGGACGCCTGGCTGACGCGCGGCATCCGCGAGCGCCGGCAAGTCGCCTGGCGTCAACGGACGCAGGCTCGTGCGACTCCCCCGAAGCTCCAAGTCACTCATCGCTCCCCCAGGGCCGGTGCACGCTGGTTTGTCGAACTTGCTTGGCATGAGCGGCGGCTCACGCCTCGCTGGTTGATACTACTCCGCCGTCCGCTGTTGCCTTTGTTAGACCGGTCCCCCCGTGAAGACGCCGTCCCAATACTCGAGGACCAGTTGCGCCAGCTCTACCACCGAGATTTCCTTGTCATAGCCATCGAGCGAGCAGTCACCCAACTCAATCACCAGCGAAGATGGCTCGAATGATATGGGGAAAGACAGGGGGAATTCGATACCAAACTCCGCGAAGTGATGCCCCTCGACTGACGTATGGCGCTTGTCCTCCACCCGAAAATGCTTGGCGCCACTGGCTATGTGTGAAGTGATAGCAAGAAGTGGCGTGGCCGCGCGAAGAGCCGTGCGTTCTGACTTGTTGGCACGACAGGGATACTTCCAGTCTAGAAGGTGCTCAGCGGTAATGAAGAAGTCGAACGCCGGGTATGGATGCACCGGCGACTCCTGAACCCGCTCAAAATCTCGATGCAACTTGATCAGCAGATCGGCCGGAGTCTGCAGCGTGAAGAAGCCCTTGAACTCCATCGGTGTCCCCCTGACTCGGCCCAACGTGCGTGTTGCGCATGACCTGCGAACCATGTGCGTACAGAGTACGACAACCTTGCGCGAGTCAGGTGATGCGCTTGTTCGATGGCCCCGGACTACTCCCAGGGCATGACAACCGCACCCAGACTGACCGTGGTCACATCAGGGCTGATTGCGAGTGCTCGTGCCGACTCAGGCGATCCCGTAACCACGACGCCGTAGTAGCTGAACCCATGTTCGTCAAGATAGTCCGCCTTGATTCGCAGCCCCCGCGCCGTCAACCATGATGCGCGATTGGCCACGCCTCTGAGTATGGGAATGAAGTTCTGCTCGCTCTCTTTACGCGAGTCGCCGGCGGAGAGTTCACCTTCTCCTGAGACATCAAAGGGAATGCCCAAAGTCGACCCGGGGAACTGAGGCCACCACTTATTGGCCCCCGCATCCCCTGCGCGAATGGCCCCCCATGCCAGTTTAAGATCACCGCCGACACGACCTTCGAGCTGCTGGAGCGTCAGTCCGTCTTTGAATGACACCGCCATCTCAACAGTCGAAGAAGCGGGCGCAGCCTCGAGTCGCGCAATCGACCTGTCTCTCGAATCAGCGAACTGCGACAGAGAGAAGGCGTCGTCTGGTGCCGCCTCCTTCAAGTCAGAAGGCTTGCCACCACCCACCGGAGGTTCGAGGAACATGAGGTCCGGCGTCAAAGCCGAACCGCTAAGCCAGCGGCCTTCCGTCATCGCTCCGATCCTGCCCGGCTCAAGAGCGACTTCGCCACCCCAGATGTGGAACTTGACGATCACGTCACCCGCAGGGACGACCGCATCACCCACGCGCCTGTAGGCGCCGTATCGTCTCGACGCGTTTAGAAAACCAGCCTGCGTGTCACCATTTGTCAGGCTGGTATTCGCAAACGTGATGCTTGCGAGCTGAGGATAGTAGTCCTCGATCCGCATGGCCTGGCGGTCGATTGCGAGCTTCCACCCCACCCAAAGCACTGCGAGAAGCAGCGCGGCGGCAATTACAACGCCGCCCGCAACGAAGATCATCCTGCGCGTGCTTCTACGCTTGGCCTTCTTGATGAATGCCGCTTCATCGAGTGTGGGGACAACGCCCTCCGGATCTTCGTCGCCGATCATGTCCTTGGTCGCTTCGTCGCTCATGTCACGAACTCCCTTTCTCGATCTGCGCTCGCAAGCGCTTACGCGCTCGGAACAACCCCACTTTCACGGTGTTAACGGAGCGGCCAAGCACTGCGGCGACCTCTTCAACCGAGCGGTCCTCGATGTACTTGAGTTCGAGAAGGCGGCGATGCGCTGGAGACAGGGTAGAGAGCAGACGCCGCAGGTCAGCCTGATCGTGCGCCAACAGCGTTGCGACAAGAGGGTCGTCGCTTGAGTCCGCAATCACAGGCGGTTCCGCGAGAATGATGGCGCGGCTCTGACGCCGCGCCCAGTCGACATGCTTGTTACGCGCAACCGCCCGCACCCACCCGTGCAAACTGCCAGGCTCGATACCGTCGAGATGCTGGTAGGTGACCAGAATCGTGTCCTGCGCGAGATCTTCAGCGTCAGCGTGTGACAGTCCGCGTCTGCGCAGGTACCGGTAGGCCAGCACGAACAGTTCCTGCCACACGTCGCCCCCCTTCTTGCATCGCCCACCGTGAGTCTAGGCCATCACCTTCGCCACTACGTTCACGATGTAAGACGTACGAGGCGGCCGGAAGGGGTACAGCCTTGCGGGAGAAATGGGCCCGTCGAGCGTGTTGCGCATAGCCCGCTGTGCAATAGATCGAATCTACCTGCTGCCAGACCGGTTGCGCTTGTTAGCCAGAGGCCACAGGCTCATTGATGAGTCCCGGCAACCACCGTCGAGTCATCATCATCGTTCCGGAACCTCGAATCGACGAGCAGCGCGTCGACGAAGGCCGCCTTTGCGATGCGGTAGTCCGTCATCGAGAGACCCTCGTGATAGCGCTTGAGCTCGTTGTAGCGAGCGAGTGCGGCGTCATCAGACGCGAGCACGGACTTGAGCCGACGGAACCTGCGGTCGTGCCAGCTACCGGCGACAGCCAATTGGATTGATCCGTAGCAGCCAGCGCTTTCGAAGTCGTACTCGACATACTCGCCGGTGGGGTCGTTGCGCTCACTACGCTGGAGTGTCGCGTCCAATGTGCCCATCGCGGATGGAAAGTCCTCGCGCATGACCCTGACGAGGACGTCGACGTCACCCTTCGTGAGGCAACCGGCAACGGCGGTAGCACCGACATGCTCGACCTCGGCCGTTGGCAGAATCGACGACACGACTTCAGCGATTCGCGCAAAGGCCCGCTGGGCACTCGGCGTGTCGTCAATGAGTAAGAGCAACCCCGTGTCGTCGTCCACCGGTCCCCCTTCTGGCTAACGTGTTGCGGCGGTCGCGAAGGCTGACGGTTTGCGCGCCACCAACTTGTTCACCGGATGCTCGTGCTTGAGCCCGCCGCCGTGCTCGTCGTTGAGCGTGTACGCCTGGTCGAGCTCGACGACCCAGTCCGCGTAGGCGGCCGACAACTCCCCTTCGCCGAATAGTCCGACGAACTGGTCCGCCATGTCGGGTGGCGCCAACAGCCGGTCGGTGAACACCGCCACCACGTTCAGGCCGCCCGGCACGGTGTGAGCCTTGATCCGCGCGAGGAGCTGCTGGCGAGATTGACACGGGAAGAGATGAAGCATGCCGTGGGCGATGACAACATCGTATGCTCGCGAGAACTCGAACGTCAGGGCATCCTCACAGACGACGCCCGTGTCCAACGAGAGCGTTCCCGCAGTCTCACGCAATCGCGCGCATGCCGCTTCGCTGACGTCCACGCACATGACCCTCATTCCGGCACGGGCGAGCGGGATCGCGTTCCGCCCCACACCGCAGCCCAAGTCCAGAACGGTCGAACCTGGTGCGAGATGGTCGAGGAGTCCGACGACCTCCACGCTTGCCGAGCCGAACGGGTCAGAGGCTCCGGCGCTGTACGCGTCCTCCCAGAAAGGCTGGCGGCTCAGTGGTGGTCCTTCCATCCGGCTAACGTAGCGTGTATGAGCGGCTGGGCAGCCGCTCGCTGGCGGCACCAGCCTACACTGTCCGCTCGATGACGCGACCAATGTCCAGGTCGAACTCGATCTCGTCCTCAAGCGGGATTCCGTCGATGCCGAGCGCCGGGATCTCAGGCTTGAGCATCCGCGAGCGCGCGATTGCACCTTCGTGGACGGCCACGCATCGCCATCCGGCAGCGCGATAGAACGCTTGCGCGGCATGATTGTCGTTGGTGGTGACGAGCCACAGACGCGAGCAGGCCGAGGACTTCGCAAGTTCGACCAGCGACCCCAGCAAAGCTGTGCCGATACCCATGCGGGGCCGTTCAACGACGAGCGTGACGACCTCGCACTGACCGCCGTCCAACGAGTATTGAAGCGACCCGACCGGGATGCCGTCTTCAACGGCCACCAAGCCAGGCAGGGCGGCCGCGTCATGAAGGCGGCCCATGGAGACCACGCGCGTCGAGTCGAAGTGCTCGCAGAGCAGGGCGTTCGATCACGCGCGGTCCGAAGGTCGCAACTTGCGGATCTCCCTCACTGAGCCCCCGCTCCAGCCGATGCGTATAACGTGTTGCACATGAGCTGCGATGCAGCTGTCAGGTCATTCTACCTTGTGGCTGTCAACGTTTGTTAGATGCACCCAAGGCTCTGCAACTCAGCACGACATGACCCAACGTCTGCGAACCTGACAGTCCGAATGCCGAACGCTGCAGCGGCATCCAATTTGGCTTGCATGTCGTCGATGAACACCGTCTCCAACGGGTCGAGTGCGAAGCTCTCGAGCAAGAACTCATAGATCAGTGGCTCAGGCTTGCAGGCGCCGACTTCGCATGAGACGACCCGGCCGTCGAACAGATCAAAGATGCGATAAGCCGAATCGACGTGTGCAAGCGAGGCGCGATGCAGGTTCGAGAGCACGAACGGCCGATGACCTGCCTCGCGGACTGCGGTGACCAGGTCAAGAGAAGGCAACATCGGTTGCAGGAAGCGGGGTACGGCGTCGAACAGCGCTGTCAGTTTGGATTCGTCGAGGCCGGTACGACGCGCTGCGCGCTCGACAGCTTCTGCAACAGGGAGGGTTCCACGGTCCAACTCGACCCAATCGGGATGACCGAACACCCGCTCAAAGGCGAGCGCCTGGTCATGTGGCGCGTCGAATGCCGAGGCCGCGATGCCGTTGGGGTTCCATGTCAGCAATACACCACCGAGATCGAAGACCACATTCAAGACCGAGTACCCCCTGGTTGCAACGTGTTGGGCATGAGCGGCGGCCCATGCCTGTCAGGTCAGTCTCGCGGACGCCGTCCTATGCCTTTGTTAGGCGACGGCTGTTGCGAGATCCCTCTCGAAGCAGCGAAACTGGCCCGTGCGGAGTCGGATCGTGCCAGCTTCGCGATACCCAAGCCGCTCATAGAGATGCAGCGCCCGGAGGTTGCCGACGAACGCATCGAGCCGAACCGTACGATATCCCATGGCCAGAGCACGCTTCTCAGCGAAGCTCATGAGCATTCTGGCGAAGCCGCGGCCTTGATCCGCCGGTTTGACCATCAGCCGATGAATCACTAGGGTCGGACCCGCAGTGAACTCCCAGGGCACCTCAGCGTACTCAGGATCCTGACAGGCGCCGAGAGCGACGTACCCTACCAATCCCGTCTCGTGAGTGGCGACGAAGGCCTCGCACCGACGTGCGTCTGCTTCGATTGTCATACGGTCGGGGTACAGATCGTCCCACTGCTCGATGCCGTGGCGGCGCATGTGATTGACGCAGTCACGCACAAGTGCGAGAACGTCGTCGACGTCCTCGCAGGTCGCCAGTCGCATCGAGATTCCACTTGAGGCGTCGATGGCTTCCCTCCCGTGTTCGAACCGCTGGATCGACTGCGGCCCCGGCCTGTCCGGCTAACGTGTTGCGCATAACCCGCGCGCGATGCGCTTTCAGAGTATTACAGCTTCGTGCGCGTCGAGAGATGCGCCTGTTCGATGCGTGCCGGCTGCAGCTCGTGGAGCACTCCGCCCACATCCGAAAGTGATGAAACAACATTGGCGGCAAGTTCCAGACAGCGCGCTGATGGCTCGACCATGTCCGGGACCATCACCGGCGTCATGCGAGCTGCGACTGCCGCCTGGATTCCGGCGTGCGAGTCTTCAAGAACGACACAGTCGACAGCAGGAACACGGAGAAGGTCGCTCGCACGGAGAAACAGGTCCGGCGCCGGCTTTCCGACGCTGACATCGTCACCTCCGACCACGGCGCTGAACCGTCGTTCGATCCCGCACGCGTCCAGCCGCCGCATCACTTCAGCGCGAGCCGTCGAACTGGCGACCGCCATGATCAGGCCGAGCTCATCGATGGTGTCGAGAAGCTCCATAAGACCTGGCTTGATGGGCGGCATAGGCTCGATCAGATCGCGCAGATGGCGCGAAGAGGTCGACTCGATCGCATCGATTGGCAGGTCGGGACCGAAGGCCTCGATGAAGATGGCTCGGGTCGCTTGCGAGGTGCGGCCGACGGCCTGGAGATAGATTTCGTCATCAAGTTCATAGCCGTGCTCCGACATCGCACGGAACCAAGCCTGCCGCGCAGGGCGCTCCGTGTCGAACATGAGGCCGTCCATGTCGAAGATGACAGCTCGCACGGGCACAGAACCACGCCTCCCCAGAAACGCTTCAACCAACACTGCATCGAACGTGTCGCATATGAACTAAGCGCCAATACCTTACCCCGCGAAGCGGCGGCGCGCTTCCGCGAGTGGTGTTTGTGCGCTTCTTAGCCGGCTCCCGGTTGGGACCTGAGCCCGGGGACGACGCCGAGAACGTCCAGCAGTGAGTCAGCATCCAGCGCAACTCTCGCGGTCTCTCTAGCTTGTCGACTCGCATTCAGAGCGACCGAGTACCCAACCGCCTCGAAGAGCTGGATGTCTGATCTCGAATCGCCGACATGAAACACCTCAGACATGCCAATCCCAAGCGTGCTGCACAGCGAACCGACGAATGCCGGTTTGTCGTGCTCCGTGAAGTCCGACTCGACCTCTCCGGTGAACTTGCCGTCTCGATCGATTCTCAAAGTCGGCCCGCTGGAAGCGATGAAGCCATATCTCTCCGCGAAGACTTCGCCGACGAATCTCCAGGCGAGCGTGCAGACCACCGAGGGTATGCCATGCGCCCTGAGCCACTTCACGGTCTCCGCGATGTCATCTATCACTGGAATGTCATCCAGCATTCTTGAGACATCCGCCCGCGTCAGACCGCGATAGTGCCGACCGTCCATGGCCGCAACCTGCGCGTTGGTGACCGCCCCCGCAGCATATGCCTTCTCGATTTCGGACATTGCGTCTGCATGCCCCAGCTTTGCCGCGACGTGCTGGCCGGTGCTGATGCGCCTCGCCAACGTGCCATCAAGATCAAAGCAGGCGAGTTTCCATCGCGTGGCAAACATGCTTGGTCCCAACGTGTCGACATGCGCTGCGCTCGCTCACTGCTCGCGAATCCCGAATCGCGCGTGGCCTGGGTCTCGCGTCTACAAGCGGATTCCTATGACAGCAAGTCCGGCAAACGTGTTGCGCATAACCCGCTGCGCACCAGCTTCTAGGTCAGTCTACCTTCTGGCAGACGGGTATTGCGCTGGTTACGTCTCGACGCGGCCCCTAGAAGTCCACAGCCTGTGTGACCGGATGCATCGTAATCTCGTCGATACGAACATGCGGCGCCACACCCAGAGCAAACAGAATCGCTTCTGCAACGTCCTCTGGATGCAAGTGGAACTCACGCTCTGGAGTGCCAGGCGATCTGCCGTTGAAATACGTATCCGTCATGCCGGGTCGGATCTCAGTCACGCGGAGGGAGAATTCCTGGCCCTCCTGGGCGAGCGTTCGAGCAATCGCCCTTTGTGCGAACTTGCTGCCGGAGTAGAGGGCTCCGGTGGCCAAGGTGCGCGAACTCACGTCGCTCGTGACGATGATCGCCTGACTCGTCTCGCCCGAATCGTGCCGGACCCTGAAGTGCGGAATCAGACTGCGACATACGAGAAGCGTTCCAAGGACGTTCGTGTCGAATATCCGACGATACTCAGAGACATCGAACGACTCGATGCTCGTGAACGAACCAACGCCTGCGTTGCTCACGACGGAGTCGACCCCGAGCGAGATCGCGGCTTCAGCGAATGCCTGGACGCTGTCGGGCGATGAAACATCGAGCTCAACGCGGTGCAAGCGATCCGAAGACCCGGGCCGGGCCGTCCTCGATCCAGCGATGACTAACGCCCCAGCATCGAGGAGGCGGGCGACCACGGACTCACCGATTCCGCGACTAGCTCCAGTGACGGCGACGATACGACCTGAAAGCGGCTGGATGACCTTCTCGCTCATGCTCGCCCCCTCGTAGGCCTAACGTGTTGGGCATGAGCAGACGCGCATGACCCTCTCTTCAGCAGTCTACCTCTTGGCGTTCTGCTCGATGCCCTTGTTAGATGCTAGCCTCAGAGCATCAATCGACTTTCGCAAGGACGTTCTGTTCCCTTGTGACTTTTTGCGCTCCCGCCGTCGTCTACTCTGTGAAGGTCAGACACCGACAAGGGGGCGGGATTGGACGACGCAAGGTTTGAATGGGCATGGAGCGCACATGGGCCGGCCGTGCTGCGCTACTGCACGTACTCCACTGGCTCGTCGCACGATGGTGAGGACGTCACAGCCGAAACGTTCATACGCTTTCTTGCGAAAGGCGGCCGAGTAGCCCCCGAGCACACCGAGGCATGGCTCATCAAAGTGGCCAGCAACCTCTGCGCGAGTCGCTATCGTGCAGCCAGTCGCCGGAGTGCCCTCGAATCTCGCCTCGCGAACCAGGTCCCGGCCGAGACGAGCGGGTGGCCGCCGCTGGACGTGTGGGAATACTCGCGTCGCCTGAAGGAGAAGGAGCGCCTCACTTTGTATCTCCACCTCACCGAGGACCGCTCGTTCGCCGACATCGCGCGACTCACCGGCAGGTCTCAAAGCGCTGTGAAGATGACCTTCTATCGAGCAATCGACCGCTTACGCCAAGACATGCAGCGCGATGGCGTAGGTCCGCATGCGACACTTGTAGGAGGTACCGACTGTGCATGAGCAGAAGGATTCACGAGACGTTCTGGTCGAGAGAATGAGGGCCGTGAAGCCCGCCTCGCCCAGCCGAGAAGCAGCTGATCGTGTGCGAATGCGGGTCCTGGGCTCCGTGGCGGCCGCACCCACGACGAAGCGTCCGCGCGTGTGGCGCATCGCAGGCAGCGTTGCAACTGCCGCGGTCTTGATCGCGGTGGCTCTGGTGGTGCTCGCGCCTCGAATCGAGACGGCAGCGTTTGCGCGGGACAAAGCGGCGGATGCCCTCATGTTCAACACCCCAGGACGCGTGTTCCATATGGAGATGACCTACACGCATGAGGCGGATGATCTTCCGAAGAATGAGTGGCTGAATCAAAGATGGTCGCTCTGGGTGGACTCTGAAGGCAGGCGCTTACGGGAACAGTTCGTCAATGCCAGCGACGACTCATTGGCTGACATGAAGGTGTGGATTGACGATCGTGCATTGTCCTATGCCTACATGGCACGTAACAACAAGCAATCGTTGATCGACTTCAACTATTCGGGGACACCTCTCCAGACCGTCATGGAAGACGAGATCTCTAACATGCGGATGGAGCTCGACAACGGAGACGCCAAGGTCACAGGAGCCCAGTTGATCGATGGCGATGAATACTGGGTCGTTGAGTGCGACTACTATGATGACCGAGGCGATATCGAAAGCATTACGACGATGACGATGCGCAAGTCGGACTACCGCCTGAAGACGTGGCAGCGCAAGTCGTTCTCCAAGGACGGCACCGGCGCGGCGAAAGTGACGAGAACGAAGCGAATCGTCTTCAACGTCATCGAGCAACTCGAGCCTTCAGCATTGCCCGAGGACTTCTTCTCATTTGACGCAGTCACCGACGCAGTGCGGCCGGGAATACCAGTCGAGAAGCATTAGCACGCAGCAGAAAGCGGTGCCGGAAAGACATCCGGCACCGCTTTCTGCTGCAGTGGACTTGACGACCAACGCACTGCGGCGACATCTATGCATCGAACGTGTTGCGCATAAGCCGCTGCGCACCAGCTTTCAGGTCAGTTTACCTCCTGGCAGACAGGTTGATGCGCTTGTTAGACCGGCCGAAGATCAGCTCACATCAACCGCCGCAGAGGCCGGCGCCAAGAGGCGTGCATTCCGAACTGCGGCAAGTACCAAGTACCCGATGCAGACGCCGAGAACATTCAGCAAGATATCGTCGACGTCAGCGCTGCGGCCGATGAAGAACTGAACGGCCTCTATGGTGAACGACGTTGCCACACCGATGGCCAGTACCTGCCGCAGTGTCGTCTTGCCACGACGCAGGAGAGGCGCCAGAAAGCCAAGCGGTACGAACAGCAGAACGTTCGCAAGCAGATTCATCAGCGCCACCGCGCCCCAGTCGCTCACTTGATCGTTGTAGGTGAAGACATAGCTCCATATGGTGTGCAGAGGCACGACATTGAAGCTGCGATACGAGCTACTGATCGTCTTGGCAAACAGGCGCCAGTCCTCCACGTAGTACCCATGAGGCAACAGAGTCTGCGACAGCAGGCCGGTGGCATACATCACGGTAGTCGCGAGCAGGACTTCACGCGACACCGTCGGGCGCACCCGTCTGATGCCCAAGTACGAGATCCTGAGCAGGGCGTAGACGGGGAACACCACGAAGATGTACCCGAGCATCTCTTGCATGTAGAACGACGCTAACCCCACTACGTTCAGCCCAATACCGTCGATGTTGGTGCGAATTCCATCAGGTCCCCCGTGCTCGGTCTAACGGCTTAGACATGAGCCGCGGCCGATGCCTTGCGATCATGCGCTCTTTGCATGATACGGCGCTTGCGCCGTCGGTCGATGTCTCTGTTAGCCATGTCGCCGTACGTCGATTACCTGGACTGCGCGATCTCTTCAAGAAGAAGGCCCAGCTTGTCGCTCTCGATGTTCGACTGCTTGCCGCGCCAGTTGATCGTCTGAAACGCCTGGCCACCGCCCCATACCGTCAGTGTCTCACCGTTCTTGAGCTCGACTTCGATGCACGCCGGCGGAGTCGTGCCGTTCTCGTTCGACAGGCCCTTCGCCTCGCCGTAGGCCTCGACGAAACGCGCGACCTCGCGATCCGTGACGACCCATTCGCGCCCCAGGGGTGCGAGGGTCATGAAGGTGACGCTCTCCACCTCATCTACTGAGAGCGCTGGGCGCTGTGCACAGCCAAACAGTGCCGCAACCGCGAGGAGTAGAACCAGCCCGATGATGACCCGGCGCATACGCATCCCCTCATTACGTTGTCGACTATGGCTAACTCCTGGGGCATGAGCAGACGCGCATGACCCTCTCTTCAGCAGTCTACCCTCTGGCGTTCTGCTGATGCCCTTGTTAGACCGCAACACATTGTGGGAGCGATAGGAAGAACCTTGAGGCACGGACCTCCGTATCACCGCAGATATTCGGGAAACGCACGGAGACGCCTTGCGTATCGAGTGCGAAGCCGCACTTACGCAGAACGCTCATCGAGGCCACGTTGTCGGGATGGACTGGGGCGAACAGTTCAATCGGTGCGACCGTGCGCGCCACAGCGACCAGCGCATGCACGCACTCTGTCGCATACCCTAGTCCCCAGAACTCACTTGCCAAGACGTATCCGATCTCAGCTTGCGCGTCGCTTTGAAACCCGAAGCCACACGACCCGATGGCCGTGCCACCGCACAGCGTCTCAATCAGATAGGGCCCGGCAGACCAACGGGTCCATTGTGCATCGCTGAACGCGATGAACGACAAAGAGTCGTCCAGCGTGCGATGTCGTGGCCACGACATGTAGCGGGTGACATCCGGATCGGTGGCCCAGCGATCGAAGACGACCTGGGCATCCGCTTCCGATAGTCGCCGAAGACGCAATCGAGAGGTCTCGATGCTGTACGGAAGATTCATCGGACCCCCTCTGTCGGTCGAAGATCGATTCGCCAGTGCGTGTAAGACTACAGCGGTTGTGCCTTTCGATGAGCGACAACGGCGTGTTGATCCCCAGCGGGGATGCCGCTAGGCGGGCTTAGATCCAAGCAACGCGCGAGATGGCCGCCTCGGTGTCGTCTCGTCCAGCACCTCGAGCGCTGGCATTCCATCCCTAATCGCATCTTCGATCGCAGCGGCAGCGGCTCTGGCGCTCGGATAGCACACCTCGACGCCGGTCGTGCCGAGACCGCCCGGCATCACAACGCGCACACCGCCGTCGTCCGCGGCAACGATTCGGTAGACGTCCTGCTTCTCGTACACGCTCATCGCCCCTCCCGCTTCTTCTTGATAGCGAGAAGCGCGTCGGGCAACACGACCCACGGACTCTTGTGAGCCGCAGGTTCGAGCTTTCTCGAGTACGGCACGACGCCTTTGTACATGTCGGCCCGCAGCGTCTTCGCGGGCATCCCAACAATCGCGGCCGCTTCGTCGGCGAGCATCAGCTCAGACAGGAACAGACCGACGAGGCGGTCAGCCTCTTCCGGTCCGAACAGTTCACTCAAAGCTTCAAGCGCCGTCTGCGGCCGGCCAGGAATCGGCTCACGCAGAATCACCCAGCGAGGCTGGCCGTGCGGCTTGACCGACTCGGACAGCAGCCTCGCGTACTTGGTGTCCCCCTGTGACAGCCGGTACTCGAACACGCTCAGAGACATGCCGAGCTCAGCGGCTGCCTCACGCTTGGTCATGAGATCTTCCAAGAACATCTGAGTGAGGCGATCGGCCTCGTCAGCTCCTACTCGACCGACCAACTCAGCGTGCGCGGTTCTCTTGGTCACGGGCTACGTCCCTCCTCACTGGCCCCCTCTCGCGTACCGAGGAGGAATCGCTCCACGAAGTTGAGTCCCTTGGTCAGGTTCTCTTCCATCCTGAGACCCACTGCTTGCTCGAGGGCGTTGCCCTCGTTCGTCCAGTCGGTCAACTTGTCGCACTTCTCTTCCATCGCCAGACGTATCGTGGCAAACGCCCGTATCACGTCGCGCTTCTTGACGTCGCTAAACTCCCTCATGCGACGGCCTCCCCTCATCATAGCGTACCGCTTGACTGATGGCAATCCTCACAAAGATCATCGATCTGGCCGCGTCCAGGCCTCGGCGAGGCCTCTGACGAGGTTTTCCACAGGCATTTCGGCAGTGGTGGTTGAATTTGATGTCTTGTGTGATGTACCGGGTGAAGTGGGCTTCACCCTTGCCGTGCTTGGATGGGTGAAGCCCACTTCACCCATGTTCTGCAGTGCGCTACGCCCGTCCACGACGTCTTGTGGACAACTCCGCCGTGGTTGGTAGAGCAGAGGAAGCGCTTCGATGGTTGAGACATTGATGACGAAACGGTTTGAGAACCCCCGGTGCTTCTTGGTCTGCGGATCGGTGAACCGGCCACCTTTGGCGATGATCTGCAGTAGATCGGCCGCGATGAGGTCGTTGACGTTGTTGATCGCGGAACGCCTTGAGCAGCCGAGCTTGCCCGCGAGTTCGTCGTAAGACGGCCAGCAGAAGCCGTCGTCACTTGCTCGGTCGGCGAGAATGAGGAGCGTAAGTTTGAGATGTGGCTTGCCGCCGTAGCGCTTGATGACCGAGCCCATGATCGAGATGCTCACTTCGCGGTGCTATCCCTGATGAAAGCGTTGAGGTCCTCCCGCGACACCCGAATCGTTCCCGGGTTCAACCCTTGGATCATTCGGATCTTCCCTGAGCCGATAAGTTCGCGCGCCCGACGCGCGCTGACATGCAATTCCCTCGATATGTCTTCGACCTTGAGCAATTTCGCCATGCAGCAAGCACCAATCCCTTTCGTGTTCCGCCCGTGGCGCGCACCGCGCCCCCCTCGGTCCGTTTCGCTGCTCGGTTGCCGGCCCCCAAAACTGTCGGCATCCCAGCACTCGCATATGACGCCGCTTCACGCGCCCTTATCGGGCGGACATGGGAGATCAAAACGCGCCCAGATCAACCTCGCCGAGTGGAAGGACCTGGATGCTCAGCGGCGACAGAACACCGGCGTTCGCCGGCCGACGCCGCACGTAGTCTGTCCACGTACTCGGTGAGACTCTCGGCTGTGACGAGAGTCCGGCGGCCGATCTTGACCCTCTCCAACTCCCCGCCTTTCAGGAGCTCGTACAGACTGGTTCGCTGAATGCCGAGTTGCTCGGCCGCCTCGTGGACGGGATAGAGGAGTCTGCGGGACACGGTCTCGGCTCTCATGATTGATCGATCTCGATGAGCAGTTCGCACGGTTCGCCGCTGAACTCGAGTGCGGCGGCAAGCTTCTCGAGCTGTGACGCGTAGGGCTGCCCGATGTACTTGTTCTCGATTTGGCCCACGGTCGCCGCGTGCATGAGGGCAAGGCGCGCCAGAGCGGAACGCGTCAGCCTCTTGTCCTCCCTCAGTTTCTGGATCACGAGCATGTCTTCTCCTTCCATCCACGGTCGTCTGGAACGTAGTATCCTGTCCGTGTCGGCATAGGCACAGACGGATAGACAGGACTTAACCGTGACATTGAGAGCAAACGAGGGTTCCCCTGCCTCCCTGGTCGCGTTCGAGTGGTCACCGATGGACAACCCACATTGGGTCGGCGGGGATGATTTGCGCGTGTTGTGCGGCTTCAACGCCAACGAGGTCTACCGACCGCTCAAGTCCAAGTCGGCGTTGTTTCGCACGTTCGCTTCGCTACCGGACCGCGAGTCAGCGTTTGCCGCGTTCGCCGGCAGCTACGGAGACCTGTACGACCCGGACTATCTCATCCGGGACGGACGGGTACTATCGCCCGACGACGGTCTCAACGAAGGCCAGGGTTTCGACGGTCTCGGGAACGCGCTCGCCGTGTGGAAGGCCCATCGTCGCCTTCTCGCATTCGCGCTACGGCTGTGGGACGCCCTCAGTGATGGCCGGGCGCGCGACGTGATCGGAACCGACCTCGTCTTAACGCCAACCCCTCGCGACAACGAGGAGTCAACGCGCATGCCCGCGATGCGGATCCAGGGCCGCATCGGCACGATGCTCGTTGATCTCGGAGCCCACCCAAGCGCGATCCCCACGGTCGGCGGCGAGTACGGCTGGCTCGGGTACGCCTCTAGGACCAGCTCACCTGATGTAATCGTGCAATCGGCCCTAGCGACACTCATCACCGAGATGTGCGGCTCTGTCGACGTCGCGATGGAGATCAGCAGCGCCCAGCCGAGAGGTCTGAGGCTCACGTTCGAAGTCTCGTCACTCATCGGGGCGATGTGGCTCCAGTTCGCCCTAGCAGTGGACGGCAACCGGAAGTACCGCTCGTGTCCTGAGTGCGGGGAGTGGTGGGACGCGACCGAGACGCGCTCGGACCGTCAGACGTGCAGCGACCGCTGCCGCAAGCGCCGCCACCGTGCAGACGCGAAACCTCAACGACGTGCGGGTGATTGCGGGTGAGATGAGCAGATGACCCTGCAGCGAGAATGGGACATTTCGGGGTGTTTTCGCTCGTCCCAGCGCCACGCGCCGCGGTGCTCGCATTCGAGTGGTAGAATCGCGTTGCTACATGCGTTGCTACATGCGTTGCTACATTCGGCCCGGAAAACGAGGTAGAGGGCCGGTCTCGGTTTCCCGAAACACAGCCCTCTACCTGCTGTTATCCAATGGTGGGCGATAGAGGATTTGAACCTCTGACCCCTTCCGTGTCAAGGAAGTGCTCTCCCCCTGAGCTAATCGCCCATCTGTGCAGCTTCTAAGAAGCAGCGAGGGATAGTGTAGCAAAGCATCGCCCGAAAGGAAGTCCCAGTTTGGCGACGGACCGGAACTCCCAGCAAGATAGGCCAAATTGACCCTTGCACCGTCATATCATCGCCGCTAGACTAGCCAATGCGCGCGGACGTGGCTCAGTTGGTAGAGCACAACCTTGCCAAGGTTGGGGTCGCCGGTTCGAATCCGGTCGTCCGCTCCATATACTAGAACGAAGGCTGGTCAGAAGGACCCGGAGTGCGGGCCTGAACGGCCAGCCTTCTTTTCTTGAGAACGGCGTCCAAGACGCATATGGCGACGTGGCCAAGTGGCAAGGCAGGGGCCTGCAAAGCCCTTATCCCCGGTTCGAATCCGGGCGTCGCCTCCAAGTCATCTACCTGCGGACACGCAGCCGAGACGGTCCCTCCGGGGGCCGTTTTCGCGTTCTGGATGTGCACATAATGTGCATCGCACCTCACGTCTCGGTCCCGAAGGGCACGTCCATCGTCGCGTCGAAGCCGGCCGCCGCCGCCGCATCGTCCATGGGGATCACGTGGGCGTAGTAATCCAGGGTGATCTGGATGGTCTTGTGACGCAGGCGTTTGGACACGATATGCACCGGCACGCGCTCCCGCAGCAGAAGCGTCGCATGCGTGTGACGGAGCGAGTGGAAGGTCGCTCCGCGCGTCGACAAGGCCCCTGCATCCTCGAGCATCGCGACGGCCGAGCTGACGGCGTAGGACACCTTCGAAGGTCTCATCGGCTGGCCGTGTCCCCCGCAGAAGACCAGGTCGCCGTCCTCCCACGCTTCGCCGAGGAACTCACGCCTTGCGTCCTGCTCCACACGGTGGCAGCGCAGCATGTCACCGGTAGTCGATCCGAACGACACGACACCTCGCGAGCTCGCGGTCTTGGCGTACGGGACGACGCTCACGCCCGCGTTCGTCTCGATAGCCTGGCTGAACACGGCCACACTCCCCCCGCCCTCAACACCAAGGGCGACATGGCGCCACCTCATCCCCAGCACCTCGCCCAAGCGCAGCCCTGTGTAGAGCGACAGTTGCGCGGGTCGCTCCAAGCGAGTGTCCTGCAACGCCCCCAGGAGCATGCTGGCCTCATCACGCTCGAACCATTGGGCGTCGGGTGCCTTGGGCGTCGGGTGGGCCGCCTTGGCCGCCGGATTGATGGTGATGATCGGAGGAACCTGATCGCACGCGTCGTCGAGCGCCTGCTTCAGCACCTTATGCCGCTTGTGTACAGTCTCAGGAGAGACCAGTCGGCCTAGTCTCGTGACCTCGTTACCGAGACACCACTCGTAGTAGCCCTCGATATCGCGTTTCGTCAGGTCCTGCAACCGCATCGATCCGAGGCGGGCGGCGAAGGAGTCCAGCAACGACCGGTACCGGCTCAGCGTGGCCGCGCGAGCGTTCCCCATCACGCGACGCTTGGAGATCCATGTGTCGAACCACTCACTGACCGTGATGTCGGCCGCCACCAGGTAGGCGCCGCGAGTCTGCGAGTCGATGATGCCGGCACGTACGCGCTTGGCCTCGGGCAGCTCGCAATGGACCACGCGCGATCGGCGCTTCTTCGGTGACGCCTCGACCCACCAGAGCCGGTAGTGTCGCCTGCCGAGCTTCTCGATGCCCGGCGCCACAGTGTGGCCCACGCTAGAACCTGATTCGATCAGGGAACGTCGCCCATACCACCTTGCCGATGACGCGTACACGGCCGGCTTGGGCCCCGTCGCTGTCAAGCGCACAATCCCGGTGCCGCGGGTTCGTGCTTTCGGGATGCAGAATCATCGTGTCACCGGCGAACAAGACCCTCTTGATGGTCGCGTCATCACCATTCACGTTGACCACGGCGACGTCTCCGCTACGAACCTCTTCCCTTGGATCGACCAGCACGAGCATGCCGGCCGGAAACAGCCGGTCCATGGAATCCCCGGTCACAGCCAGGAAGAACGCTTCCGGATGATTGCCCAGCACGGTCGGCGATACATAGGTCCGGTCGCCATCACGCGGTATTGCCTCGACCGCCGCCCCCGCGGAGATGTTCCCGATGACCGGCGCCGTCGAGTCACCGGGTTCGATCCCTGTGAGTGATCGATAGGAGACACCGAGAGCGTTGGCGATCTCCTTCAGCTTACCTACGCTCGGATTCCATTCGGCGTTCTTCTCCCACTGCGATACAGCCTGGGGAGTCTTGCCGAGTTTCTCCGCAAGCTGCGCTTGAGTGAGACCCATCGCCTTGCGAACCTTCAGAAGATTCTGCGAAATCTCGTTCTCGCTTCCCATCCTGGCCTGCTTCCATGACTGCGGACTCTACTCATGCACAGAACGAGTATCGGTTAGCCGCATCAGAAACTCAACAAAGTATTGCATTTGTTATCCACTGGACGTAGACTCCGACTCAACCTATTCCTTGATGTTCAATGAAAGGTAGGAGTTGATAATGAATCTCTCGAAGCTGCGGTCGACTAGGGCAAGTCAGGGCCTTTCTCAGTCCGATCTCGCCCGAAGCGTAGGAGTCTCTCTCGCTACCTACCAGCGTATCGAGAGCGACCCGGACCGCACGAGCATTCGCCGGGCTAGGTTAATCGCCGCGAATCTCGGCGTCAATGTCCAGGACCTCTTCTTTGGCCAGGATCCATGCACCGAGCAAGACGCCAAGTGCAGAGTCTCATGAGCACCACCATCGTGCTCCTCGGCCAGAGAGTCAGACCGCTCGAGTCCATCGCACGAGTGGGCTCTGTGCTGGGCCTCACTCGGTCCACCGCCTTCAAGATCGCCGAGGATCGGTGGCCGCTGGATGGCGACAAAGGCAGCCGAAAGGTGATCGTCCCAGCACTCGCTAAGCAGCTGGGAATCCCCTACCGGTGCGTCGTCGACGAGGTCGACAAGTGAGCCGTCGGCGCTACGTGTCCACCGACATCAGCTTGGACGCGGCGCTCAACCGCGTGGCGAAGCACTCCGACTTCGCCGCCCTGCTGTACTCGTGGATGATCCCGCACGCGACAGACGACGCGACCATCACCGGCGATCCCGAGACGCTCCTCATGGAGGTGTTTCCCGGGCGGCGCGACAAGGACATCCATGACGTCGAGAAAGCCCTCGAACTGATCGAGAGCGAAGGCCTCTTCGAGATGTGGTCCCGAATCACCCAGACGATCTACTTCTGGCCCGAGACGTTCTACCGCTACCAGACCTACATCAAGCCGAGCGATCGCCGCGTAGAAGAGGCAAACGCCGCAGAACGCCGCAGAACGCCGAAGAACACCGCTTCTCTTTCACCTTCACTTTCTCTTTCACATACACATTCACTTTCACAATCAAGGTCTGTCCCTGTGGAAACTGTGGATTCTGTGGATAACTCGCCCAAAACACTGTCGAAGGCGGTTCGTTGATGCCTAAAACACCATCAAGCCCAGAAGTTATCCACAGCCTCAAGACCCGCGCAGCGTCACGCAGAGCACTGACCACGGTCGACAACGAACTCCGGACGCACCTCACCTCCGCGATCGCACTGCTGAGCAAGAGCAACCTGATCGACGCCATCCGGCTCCCGGACGTGTGGGCACTCGAGATCGAGACCCGCGACGGCGTCCGCGTCCGCTTCGAGTCCGGTCAGTCGAGCCCGACCTCCAATCCGGCGGCAACGTATACCGCTCAGAAGCCCGTGCCCAAGCGCCTCGAGCAGACCATCGCGCAGCAGACACGCCTAGCCAAGGAACTCAAGGCCTCCGGGATCAGCGAGGGTACCTACGCCAGCATCCTGCACACGCACGGCGTCACGAACTCCCTCGAGCTCGACCGCCCGACGATGACCTCCGTCATCACCGCGATCGGCGTCGCCGGCAAGCAGGTCACGGCATGAGAGTCGAGATCCAGACACCGCTGCCCCCCACCGTCAACCACTACTACCGCAACGCCGCGGTACCGGTGCGAAACGCCACCACCGGCAAGATCGGCATCGTGCGCAAGCGCGTGCTCTCCGACCGCGCAGAGGCATGGATGCAGGGATCCGCACTCATGGAGGTGTTTCCCGGGCGGCGCGACAAGGACATCCATGACGTCGAGAAAGCCCTCGAACTGATCGAGAGCGAAGGCCTCTTCGAGATGTGGTCCCGAATCACCCAGACGATCTACTTCTGGCCCGAGACGTTCTACCGCTACCAGACCTACATCAAGCCGAGCGATCGCCGCGTAGAAGAGGCAAACGCCGCAGAACGCCGCAGAACGCCGAAGAACACCGCTTCTCTTTCACCTTCACTTTCTCTTTCACATACACATTCACTTTCACAATCAAGGTCTGTCCCTGTGGAAACTGTGGATTCTGTGGATAACTCGCCCAAAACACTGTCGAAGGCGGTTCGTTGATGCCTAAAACACCATCAAGCCCAGAAGTTATCCACAGCCTCAAGACCCGCGCAGCGTCACGCAGAGCACTGACCACGGTCGACAACGAACTCCGGACGCACCTCACCTCCGCGATCGCACTGCTGAGCAAGAGCAACCTGATCGACGCCATCCGGCTCCCGGACGTGTGGGCACTCGAGATCGAGACCCGCGACGGCGTCCGCGTCCGCTTCGAGTCCGGTCAGTCGAGCCCGACCTCCAATCCGGCGGCAACGTATACCGCTCAGAAGCCCGTGCCCAAGCGCCTCGAGCAGACCATCGCGCAGCAGACACGCCTAGCCAAGGAACTCAAGGCCTCCGGGATCAGCGAGGGTACCTACGCCAGCATCCTGCACACGCACGGCGTCACGAACTCCCTCGAGCTCGACCGCCCGACGATGACCTCCGTCATCACCGCGATCGGCGTCGCCGGCAAGCAGGTCACGGCATGAGAGTCGAGATCCAGACACCGCTGCCCCCCACCGTCAACCACTACTACCGCAACGCCGCGGTACCGGTGCGAAACGCCACCACCGGCAAGATCGGCATCGTGCGCAAGCGCGTGCTCTCCGACCGCGCAGAGGCATGGATGCAGGGATCCGCACTCATGGCCAGGTGCGCGCTGCGCGTGGCCGGCTGGGTCATCCCCGAGGCGGGCGACAAGGTCGTCGTCGAGATCCGCGTCGCCTGGCCCGACAACCGATGCCGCGACATGTCCAACCTCCACAAGGCCATTGCCGACGTCCTCGAAGGCATCGCCTACGTCGACGACCGCTACGCGCTGCTCCGTGACATGGACTATCGCGTCAGTCCCCGAAACCCCGGGCTCTTCCTCACCGTCCGCCCGTTCGCAAACGACTGATCGCTCGAGCTCGTCGACCTGTAGCCCCACAGAAGGGACCGCACCGTGAACAAGCTCTCGACCCACCACCGTAAGGCAGTGCTCGTCGCTGTGAACATCACGCTCGGCCTCGCGCTCGTCGCATCCGTCTTCTTCGCGACGTGGGCGAACGGCTACGGATCGGGACGAGCCTTCGGGCTGGCCAAGGCAGACACCGCCCACGCCCTGGAGCTGCGCACGCAACGCTCCGCGGCCGAAGCGGTCGCAGAACTGCGCGCCCTCGAGGCGTCGCGCACGATCGCCGGACTGGCCGCAGAGGCCAAAGCGGTCGCAGAGGACAACGAGGAGCTCAAGGCGAGGCTGGCGGCGGTCAGGCCGGTGGTCACGAAGACTGCCACGACAGCGGCACACAAGAAGAGCACCGCCAAGTCGGGCTTCCAGAAGGCGGGCACGTCGTCGGTCAAGGCCCTCATACGCCGCGTGTGCGCCCTCCGCCACCTGAGTGCGGCAGACACCGCCGCGATGCTCGAACTGGCGCGCCGCGAGAGCACGACGGGCCAGAACTCCAGAGCCTATGCCCGAGGACGCGAGTGTGTCGGACTCTTCCAGCTGGACTCGGACAAGGGCTCGTACGCCAACCGGTGCGACAACCTCTGGTCGGCCGATCACGCGATCTCGTACTGCAGGTCCCGCTACGGATCCCCCAGCAAGGCACTCGCCGACCACAAAGCGAAAGGCTGGTACTAGGCCATGGTCCAGATGACGCTCGACCAGGTCACGGCAGACCCCATCGGCTACGTCCACTGCGCGAAGTGGTGCGCAGAGCATCCCGAGGCCACGCGCTACATCGTCCACGCCGCCCGCGAGGTCAACAAGCAGGGTCGGAAGTGCTCCATGCGCCTGGACTGCGAGCCCGGTCTGGCCGAGAGGGCGCGGGAGTACCACCTCGACGGGGGGACCTACCGCGGCATCGACCACCGGATCACGGCAGACCTCGCCCGCTACCTCGAGGCGACGCACCAGGTCAGCTTCAACATCCGCGGCTCCAAGCGCGAGCTCACGAAGAACGCCACTCCGACACCAGGGGGATCCCGATGAAAGACGCCACGCAAGACTCCGTCATCCCGACCGAGGCGGACGTGCACGACTGCCCGAGCTTCCCGTGCTGCGACGTGGCCGAGTTCGGCCGGTGCTTCCTTCGTCCCTGCCGGCCCATCGACCCGAACCGTGGTGATGCCGACCAGCCGTAATGTCCCGCGTGCAATGTCCCGACACTTCCACCGATTCGGAGAAGACATGAACACCGCAGTCCTCATCCTCATCAGCGCGGCAGGCGTCATCGCGCTCGTGAACCTCGTCAAGTCGTTCGGCGTGACCGGTAAGTGGTCCGCGCTGGCGGCACTGGTCATCGGCATCGCCCTGAACCTCGCGGCATGGAAGGCCGGCGCCGCGTTCGCAGGCGCCGACTGGTTCACCGTCGCGGCCACCGGCGCGCTCGTCGGACTCGGCGCGAGCGGCCTCTACGACACCACCTCCCCGACGACCATGTCCTACGCCGCCGCCGAACTCGACCAGGTTTCGTTCGCGGAATCATACGACGAGGCCAACCGACCCGTCAGATAAGCCCCCCATCGGGCGCGCCTCGACCCCCAAGCGGGGCGCGCCCATCCCCGGATAGGAGAAACGCCGCATGGAACTCAGGACAGTGAAGCTCGACCTCATCGATCCGAACCCGGACCAGCCGAGGTTGACGCTCCGGACCATCGAAGAGCTTGCCAAGGAGATCACCGCAGTCGGCTACATCATCCACCCGCCGCTGCTCATCGAAGCCGGTGACCGATTCACCACGATAGCCGGACATCGTCGCATCGAGGCGTGGAAGCTGCTCGGCAACACCGAGATCGTCGTGCTGGTCAGAGAAGGCTTGGACAAGGCAGCGCAGATCAGCGCCATCATGGCCGAGAACACGTCGAGGGACGACCTCTCCGCGATCGAGAAGGCCCGCGGATACCAGACGATGTTCGCCACCGGCGTCGAGAAGAAGAAGGCCGCCCGGATCGTCGGACTCGACGAGATGCCCAAGGCCTCCACCATCGCCACGCTCGTCGACGCCAGCGAGAAGGTCGCCAACGACTCCTACGTGTTCGAGGCCACACTCGACGAGGCAGCCGGCCTGATGGAGTTCGAAGCCGACCCCGAGGCGTACAGCTCGCTCCTGGGCAACGTCGGTCGCGGGTTCGCCCACGACCTCGAGCGCCGTCGTCAGAACCGTGACCGCGCAGAGAAGCGCGCCGCCTCGAGAGCCGAGCTCAGGGCCGCCGGCACGAAGATCCACACGGAGAGCCAGCGCAACTGGAGCTGGGCGACGCTCAAGGAAGCCAAGACCACGGCCGAAGCGCACGCCTCGTGCCCCGGCCACATCGCCGTGGTCGGCTACTCGGGAGACATCGACTACTACTGCACCAAGCCGGCGGAGCACGGACTGGGGACTTCCAGGACCGGCGAAGTGAAGGACAAGGCCGCCGAGAAGGCCAAGCGGGAGAACCGCGCCGCCCACAGGGCAGCGACCGCCGTGCGGCTGCGCTTCCTCTCCGGACTGCTGCTGACCAAGCGCGACAAGGCGGACTCCGCCATCGTGCTCTGGGCGCTCGCCTACACCTGGAGCCACGGAGTGTTCGCAGGCCCGCAGAGCTGCAAGGTCCTCGACGAGATCGGCCTCGCGGCAGGCTCCAAGCCCACATCCCCGCTCAACGGCGTGGTCGCACTCGCGATCGCCGCGATGGAGAAGCGCCTCGCAGACCACAATAAGTTCGACGCCATGGTGCACGCCCTGGCGGACGGGGGCGACGCACCGCTGGACGTCATCACGTACTTCGACGCGCTCACGCACAACCTCTACGACCTCGCCGAGTGCGAAGACTCCTTCATCGACGCATGCCTCGCCAAGCGCGCGGACAAGAGCACGAAGCGGATCGACGTCGGAACACCGCTCACGGCCGAGCGGTGCGCAGCCATCGCCAACCCGACCGACCACGCGCACATCTCGGCAGAGGCCTTCGTCGACGCGATCGAGCCGTTCCTCGACGAGATCGGCGTGCCTCGCGACGACGGGACCGACGAGTGCGAGAACACCGACGCCACGCCCCTCGTGGAAGAGGGTGCCCACGAAGGGGAAATCCGCACTCCGAGCACGAACGTCGTCAACCTCGCAGACGCCGTCGCACAGGCCGAAGAGTCGTGGACCACGCCCGAGGTGGGCGGCAACATCATCGCGCTCTCGTCTCCCGACCTCTCGAGGCTCTGGAAGCGCGCTCTGGACGAAGGCACCGCCAAGCTCAACACCAAGGGCGTAGGCGCAGAGCACTGGGACATCCACCTCACGCTCACCATCGCCGACGTGAGCACCGAAGCTGCCACGGTCCGCTTCATCGTCGCAGGGACGCCGGGCAAGTTCCCGACCGACGCGATCGCCATCGCCAACAAGCTCGCCATCGTCGGCGGCTGCACGTTCGACGCTCCCACGCAGGGACTCGGCGGCCTCTGGAGCTTCGAGGCCCTGCTGGAAGCCGCCGGCGCGGACGCCGATATCGCAGAGTCCACGGTCATTCCCAACCAGGTCGCCTGCTACCGCAGTAGCAAGGCGTGCAAGTACGGCACCGCCGACCAGCTCTCCGACTGTGATTTCAGCTGCCCCGGCGGAATCAGCCCATACCCACACTGGCTGCTGGCGAATGACCAACCCGCCGAGGTGGGCGGCATCGAGCCCATCCAGGGTGACACGGAGAACCCCTTCGCCGACGCGCGGATCTCCAAGGAGTTCGCCTCCGACGACGCCGATCGCATGCTGGTAGCCGTGTCCGAGCCCTACACGACGGCTCCGTGCATGCACTGGCACGGCGAGATCGTCTACAGCGTCGAGAAGCGCATGGATCTCGACTGCACGCCGAAACTGCGGTTCGTCGACTTCACCTTCAACGCCCGCCGCCCCGTCGGCGCTGCGCTCACAGACGCTCGCCTCTTCGCGACCAGGTACGCCGAAGCGCACAACCTGAAGTCGACCATGATCGAGCCCGACGACAGCAACACCATCACCCTGACGTTCGTGGCGGTGGTGTAGCGATGACAGACGCACTCACCGTCCGGGACATGAGCAATACCGATGAGAGAGTGACGATCTCCGTACGCCCGATCGTTGCGCTACTGGCGCAACAGGTCGAAGCGTCCTTTGCGCGGCACGACGGCGACCATATGAGAACGTCCTGGACAGGCGACGAGACGTTGCACCCATACCTCGTCGCGCTGAGGGACGCAGGTATCAAGGCCGAGGACAGCATCCCCGGCCACGTGCAGCGCGGGGCAGTCATCCGCGCCGGCGCGTGGGCGGCCTTCGCACTCGCCTTCCTCTCCGCAGAACTACCGGTAGCACCGGAGCCCGAGGACACCGTCATAGACCTCGCCTCCGCCTCAGATCTCCTCGGCCTCGCAGCCATGGTGATCGAGGGCAACGCCGCCGACGTCTACGAACTCCACACGATATTCGAGGGCGCGTTCGCTGATGAAGGCACAGGGAACACGGGTCATACCGAGCAATCCGCCGCCGACCTGCTCATCTACCTGCTCAAGATCGTCGGCCGCCATGAGGCATTGGAGGGCTCGCGATGACCAAGGAATACGACGGCCCTGGAGAGTACGAAGTTACCGTCATGCTCACTGGAACGGTCACGGTCACTGTTGAGGCGGACAGCGCGCAGGACGCGTCACGCAAGGCCCGCTTCGCCTACTCCCCGTTCGACGTCGAGCTGGACATTGAGGACACCGCTGCCGTCTGCAAGTTCCCCGCAGTCCCGGACGAGACCCTGATGGAGCGCATGTCGGCCATCGAGCAGGCGTCATGGATGCTCAACGGAAAAGTGCCGACAGCGGCCCGCGAGCGCATCACCCTCGAGGAAAGGCTGGCGGTGATGCAGTCGTGAGCGACACCGTCCTCATCGAGTTCGACCGGCAGACGCTACATGACACGTTCGCCCGCGACGCCGCCGGCAACCGGCTCAGCATCGAGATCTCGGAGCCCGACACTCGCGGCATCAGCGAGGTCACCGTCACGCGGCACCCCGACGACAACCCGATACACAAACAGCGTCACCAGATCGCTCGATACAAGCGCACCGTCGACGCCAAGTCCGCCGAGATCGACGCCATGCGCCTGACTATTGGCCTTGCCTGCTGCCTCAACCGCCAGAAGTGGGACACCGAGGAGTGCCAAGAGGACGAGTGCCCGCTGTTCTACATGGTCTGCGGCACCTGCCACGGATGCTACGACGACGAGGGCGATACCGAGCCGTCTGGCGAGTGCGTAGGCGGCGGCACAGGCGAGTGCCGCCTCGCGGCGTTCACCGACGCAGGTGAGCAGTCATGACTGAACCGCGCCGCATCCAAGAACGCTTCACCGAAGACACCGCCGCTCACGAGCTGACCATCATCCGCGAAGAGGGCCTCTACCGGCACCTTCGCCTGCAGCGCCCGGGTACGGGGGCGTGCAGTTTCGACATCATCACGTGGCCCGGCTACCTCGCCTTCGTCGGCGACATGGGCGACTACGTGTTCAGCCGCACCGACGACATGTTTGGCTTCTTCGGCGCGGACGGCATCAATCCTGATTACTGGCGGGAGAAGGTCCAGGCCGCATGCGATGACGGCGTGAGCGAGTTCTCGGAGGACGTGTACCGAGAGCGCGTCGAGGAGTGGCGCGACGAAGTCATTGCAGGGTTCGCCGACGAGTACGAGACGACGGACGAGGACAACGCCGGCAAGCGCGACGAGTTCACGTCTGCCGTAGAGGACGAGCTGCTCGACATGAGCGACAGCATCAGCGAGGAATCGGCTCACGCTCGGCTGAACGACTTCCGCTTCGGCGATCGTATCGAGTGCGGCGACTCGTGGGAGTGGGACCTCCGCCGCTTCACACGGCGCTACATCTGGGCGCTGTACGCGATCACGTGGGCGATAGGCGAATACCGCAAAGCGATTGCCCCCACCGCGACAGTAGGTGACGTCCTGTGAGGGCGCTCACCATCTGGCAGCCGTGGGCGTCGTTCCTCGCACTCGGCTACAAGCGTATCGAGACCCGCTCGTGGCGGCAGCTCGTCATGCCCGGCGAAGTCATCGCCATCCACGCGGCGAAGCGGCCCGAGCCGGACCGCCTGTATGGACCCGAGTACAAGGCGCGGCAGGCTGTCCAGAATAGCTACGGTTGGGAGGCCGGGGCGAAGGCATTCCCCCTCGGCGCCGTGGTGGCGCTCTGCACGTTCGACCGAATCGTCGGCGTCGCCGCGCCTGACATCGCTGCCCTGTCCCGCCGGGAGCTCGCCCTCGGCGACTTCTCGGAAGGTCGCTACGGCTGGCGCGTCGGGAGTCTCGCGGCGATGCAGGAGCCTATCCCGTGCAAGGGCGCACAGCGGCTCTGGACTCTTCCCGCCGACGTGACGAATGAAGCGATCCAACAGGCGACGCTCACCGGCTTCTACCACGACTCGAGCGGGTGTCTCTGATGACGACCGCGAATACCTGCGAAGGCTGCATGTTCCTCAAGCGAGTCGGCGACAGGAGTGAGCACCGAGACCTCTGTTTCGAACGTCCCGGAGAGCCTGTCGTAAGGCAGCGGTCCGACGAGTACTGGCCTGACTACCCGCCCGCATGCTCAAAGAGGCAAGAGATCCCCAAGCCGGTGCGGTCATGACCGACCAGATACCCACCACGCAGCACTTCCGCTGCGCACGCTGCAAGTCAGTCGCATTCAGCGATTCCACTTGGCGCATGGCCGACAAACCCGAGCACCGGTGCGCGGACCTGCACCCACAGGTCGGTCACATGCCACCCGTACTCGAGCCCATCGGCGACGATGCGTTCCTCGAGGCGATCACAGACCACCAGGTGGTCATCTGGGAACGGATGCGCACCGAGTCTGCCGAGAAGTCGCGCCGCGCCCATGAGCAGGACCTTCGCACTATCGAGTCCGAGGAGGCGAAGAGAGTCCTCGATGCGATACCGGCCGAGGTGGGCGACATCCTCTCCGACATCACTCCGCTCATGGAGTTCGAGGGCGGTCAGATGGGCTGGATGGTCAAGGGCCAGCACGTCGACAAGGAACTGTTCATCCGCGCGCTCTACGTCGGCCTGCTCACAGACGAGGTCCCCGGCTACAGGGACAGTGCGCGTCACCTGGCCAAGCACGCCAACCCCTCCGACCACGTCGTGCACCTGTGGTGGCGAGTCATCCCACAGCCGGGATTTAGCAGCGGCATGTACTTCGACGCAGTCCCCCACAGCCGCGGTGCCTTCAAGGCCACCGTCTTGGAGTGGTGACGATGACAACCTCCACACAGCAGTACGCGGCCCCCGGCTCGCTGATAGCAGGCAAGAGCGACACCCACGTCGTCGTTGAAGGCCGGCGGCGTGGGAGAAGGGCCGACCACGTCTACGTCGACTCCGCCGCGCTCAAGCGCGCCGTCGAAGAGCGCATAAGGGATCCCGACAAGCGCGTACACGCCAGCAACGAGGCATTCGGCACGCCATCGCCCAACGCCGGACTGCAGATCATCGCCGACATGGCGGGCGTCACCTCACGTCGTATCAACCGACTCATGAGCGGAGACACGCTCAGGACCGACATCTACGCCCTGGACGCGATCGCGGTCACCCTCGGCGTCCACGTCTCCCGCCTGCTGCTCGAGGAGGCGTCGTGACCCGCGCCATCCAGGCCAACGACTTCTTCGACCGCATCGCAGAGCGTCAGCAGACAGCACTAGGCTCCGTAGTCCTGGGCAACGACCGGGGAAGCGAACACACCTGCCCCGTCTGCCACAAGCCCGAGTACATGGCAGGACGCCACGGCTACTGCTCGAGCTGCAAGCCCAAGCCACCCGAACCCAAGCCCGCCAAGCGACTGACCAGGAACAGGAGAGCAGATCGCATGCCCACTCGAGAGTACAAGCTGTGGAGCAAGGCCGACGTCAAGATGCTCAGGGACAACGCACATCTCGGCGGCCACGCGGTCGCCGAACTCCTCGGCCGCTCGACCGACACCGTCAAGGGCTTCGCGGGGTCCAACCACATCTCGCTGAGGAAGCGGCCCGCACCCGAAGCGCCCACGACCGAGGCGAGCGCCGACATCACAACCACGACCACACCCAACGACACGCTCGCGTTCACGCTCCCGGCCGAGCCGTTCCCGGACGCACCCACGCCCGACAGCGAGGCGGGCGACACGACCACGCTCACCGCACCGCGACTGGCCATGCCCACGATCAGCAGCGTCTTCCCGCACACGCCCAAGGTCGACCCCAACGCCATCGACTACTCCGAAGCAGACCCGCTCGCCCCGTACCGCACGAACGGCCACGCGGGCGGCACCATCGCTCTTCCACCAGAAACGAAGCAGGAGAAGGACTACAGGCTCAACAGGTGGCCCGTAGAGACCACAACGTCACTGCCTGCGGCTGGCGAGGTGGGCGGCAGTCACGAGTGCGACACGGTCTGTGACGAGTGCCCGGCGGCCTGCCTATCGGAGTTCCTCGGTGTGCGCTCCAGACGTACCGTGGTGACCCTCAAGAGCACTCCGACGTCCATCGTTGCCGACCACCGCATCGAGCTCATCGAGACCCGCCTGCGCCTCATCTGCGCCACGCTCGAAGCCTCGTCGTTCCGTGTGCCGGCAAGCGCCCGTGAGTCCATCGAGGGCAACGTAGACCGTATCCGCGAGCTCATCGCCGAGGCAGTCTAGTGAAGAAGCCGCGGAGGGAGCAGGTCACTCACGCCTGCCCTCCGCAGGAGGGATACACCTGCACGCCGCATGCGGCTGTCAGGTACGCACAGCGGGTCTTGGGAATCCCACGTCCGAAGGCGACCGACGTGTGGGCCGCTGCCGTCTCCGTGGTCGACGCGATCGCCACGGCGAAGGTCTCGCATCGCTACCGCGACAAGACGCGGGTGATGATCACGGCCGATGGCGTTCACCTCATCGTGGTGGCTGGCGGGGTCGTTGTCACCGTGCTCGCACCCGGACAGATCGTGAGCAAGTGCCCGTGTACCCGCTGCCTACAGGCCCGCATGGAGCGCAATCGCCGTAGCAAAGGGAGCCGGTCGTGAAGAGCAGGCCCAAGACGTGCGGAGAGTGCGAGTGCTGGTTCAAGGACGGGTCGTGCCTGGTGTTCCGCGACATCGAGACCAAGGCAGGATCGAGAGCATGCAAAGAGGGCGTCAAGAAGCAGGGGCCGCAAGTCGATCGCGCAGAACAGGGGACGTTGCTGTGAGTGATTGGGGAACGCTCGACCTCCGGACCCTAAGAACGATGCACAAGAACGGCGCAACCCCAGAGCAGATACACGAGGCGATCACCACGCATTCTCCCAGGGCCGTGCGCAAGAAGGGGTACGCGCTGGGGCTGTCATGGCGCCTCGCGGGCAGCAGGCGCGGCCTGGTGATCGGGCAGCCACGCAACGTCTCACTCGTCTCAGATGACAAGACGTCGACGCTGCGGGACCTGATGATCGCGGGCAAGGTCAAGTCATGCGTCGTGGTCGCTCGTCTCGCCCTGGCTGCACGTGGCGCGGAGATATGCCCCATGTGCAGCCGCAGGCCGGTCACCGTCGAGCGCACTGGCCTGTGCGTCGTGTGTCACAAGGGAGTGCTCATCGAGATCCAGACCGAGCAGCTCGCCGCCATCGAGGCGCACAAGATCCAGCAGGTCGTCTGGCAACAGAAGTCCCGATTGAAGAAGAGAGAGCTGGAGAAATGAAGCGGGAACACATGACAACTAATCGGGTGCTGCTCATCATTGTGCTCTATCACGTCGTCGTGAACATCATCGACAACGTCTTGAAGGCCCTCAGGTGACCAGCCCATTCGCCCACACCTGCCTTTGCGGCAAGCGCATCGGCGTGGGGCAGCGGTGCCCGGTGTGCGAGAAGCGGCCGACAGAGGCACAACGCTTCGCCCACAACCCCAACCGAGCCAGCTACCGAGACCCGGTCTACCGAGCCAACCGCATGGCGCGCTATGCTCTGGCCGGCGGCCGCTGCGAGTGCGGGTGCCGGATGAAGCTCAAGGGGCCCCTTTGGCCCGAGGGCGCGCGCTGGGAGTGCCACCACATCACCAACCCCGTAGGCAACCGCGACGATGTCGTGAACCTGCGATGCCTGTACCACGCGCATCACAGCCGGTACACCAAGTGATCGGAGTGTCAGAGCGCCCATATATGATGCGACGATGAGTAGATACCGGACACGGACATGCGCGGTGTGTGGCGACGACTACTCACCTACCTACAAGGCTCAGAGGACGTGCGGTCGCATGTGCGGCAAGGTGCTGAGTCTGGGGCTCAACGGACAGCGTACGGAGTTGGGCTTGCTGATTCCGTGGTCGGTGTGCCGCTATTGCGGTACCAGGTACGTGGACGTCGGCGGGAGCGCGCGGTGCGAGTGCTGGGACAAGCCAGCATGCGCGCGCTGTGGTGGACCCCGTGAGTGGAAGAAGCACTACTGCGGGTCCTGCTGGCTGGACGCATCGCTTGAGAAGCTGCGCGAGCACAGGTTGACCCCTGAGTATCGTGCCGCCAAGTGGCAGCAGAAGCAGGTCAAGCGTGCCCTCAAGGCGGGAGTCCACATCGAAGACGTTGACCCTCGTGCTGTCTACGAAAGAGATCACTGGCTGTGTCACATCTGCGGATACCCCATTGATCGTGACGCCCATCCGAGCACGTCACGCGCTGCGTCGATAGATCACGTCATTCCGATCTCCCGCGGCGGTGTGCACGCGATGAACAACGTGAAGGCAGCGCACTTCGGATGCAACAGTCGGAAGTCAAACCATTTGTCGATACCAGCAGGGGTATACCCCCTCTGATTGTCTAGACCCATTCCGCTGCAGACCCGCGTCCTACTAAAACGACACGAGCCCGAAAGTGGGAGTTTTCGCCTGAGGGAGCCGCTGCCGACACGAAACGCTTTCGCGGCTGACACGAAACGCACCATCAAGCCATGGAAACCAAGGTGTGTGACTGCGGATGCGGTCGAGAATTCGAGGTAGAGGAAGGGCGCCCGGGCAGACCGCGACGCTACTTCGCACGTGCCTGCAGGAAGCGCGCCGAGCGCAACCGACAGCAGAACGCCACGTGGATCCGCGCCTACGAGGGCGAGCTCCACATCCAGAGCGATGCGCCCACCAAGCAGATCACCAATGCGGTCGCTGAGTCCTCGACTATCGCCGCCGCCTTCCGCCGTCTGGCGATCGAAGAGCCCAATCCGCGCCTGGCCGCGGGCTGCGAAGCCATGTATCTCGAGATAATCGCCGCTCTCGAGCGCAACTTCCCCGGGTGGTCGGCATGACGAAGGGCCGCATACCCAAGGATGAAGCGACTCGCACCGGGCATCGCGCCGCCGTAGGGCAGGGCGAGTCGATCGAGGTCGCCCCTGTGTCCGCGAAACTGGTCGGCGCCGAGCCTCCGGCCGGGCTCTCCCCGCTCGCCTGCGAGGTCTGGCGGGTGTGTGTCACCGACATGGTTGCGCTCGGCCACCTCAGAGAACCCGATCTGCTGCAGCTGCGCAACTACAGCGTGCAGGCGGCGATCGCCATCGAGTGCGAGGCGACCATCGAGGAGTACGGCGCGATGATGAAGGAGCCGATCATCGCGACCGATCGGGAGACGGGAATCGCAGAGGTAGTGGGCTGGAAACTCAAGGCCAACCCCGCGTGCAAGCTGCACCGGGAGTCATCGAACACCGTGCGGCTGCTCGCCTCCGACCTCGCGCTCACGCCAATGGCACGTATCCGCGGAAACCTCATGGCCATCGCGACTGCCTCGATCGCCATCGGCATCAAGGACGACCTGGAGGCCGACCTCGAAGCCGAGGATCTGGCGCTGATGCAGGCGAAGAAGCAGCCCAAGAAGCTGCCGGCGCCCAAGAAGCCCAAGAAGACGACCGCAAAGAAGCGCGAGAAAACGACCGCGAAGAAGGACGGCAAGTGAGCGCGGAGAAGACCGCCGCCAAACCACGCCCCACCAAGAAGGCATCCCCGCGTTCACCGGCGCGCAAGCGCCTGCCGGCCAAGCCGAGATACTCAGAGCTCGGGCTGCACAAGGCACGCATGGTCGCGGCGTTCACGCGCAAGCACCTCATCCACGTCGACGGCGAGCCGCCACCAAACGGTGTCGCGTTCCAGCCGATCGAGTTCGCGGACTTCCAGCTCGAGAACATCGTCCTGCCGATCTTCGCGAACGTGGACGCGAAGGGTAAGCGACGCATCAAGAAGGTCCTCATCGGCCTGTCGCGAGACGGTGCGAAATCTGAGGTAGCGGCGTGTCTGGTCTTGGCGATCGCGTTCCTCGAGCCGAAGTACCAGGGGCAGTACTACTTCGTGGCCCGCGACAAGCCCCAGGCGCGTGCCGTCTTCAACAAGCTACGCACCATGGTGCTGCACGACCCGCTGCTGCGCCGCGCGTGCGACGTGCAGAAAGACGTCATCTACATCAAGGAGACCGGGGCCAAGTTCGAGGTCCTGCCGGGCGACGAGAAGAGCGTCCAGTCAAAGCACGCTGACGTCGTGGTCGTAGACGAGTACCACGTGCACAAGAACGACCACGTCCTCAACGCCATGACGTCGGGCATGATCGGCAACTGGGACCGTGGCGCACTGGTGATCGTGCTATCGACGGCGGGCCCGGTGCGCAAGGGGCCGCTCTGGGAGCTCATCGCCAAGTGGAAGAAGGACAAGGCCGCGCACGTCTACTGGTGCGGCGCCGACGACGAAGACGACATGCACGACCCGAAGGTGTGGCGCAAGGCGAACCCCATGCCGTGGATCTCCATGGCCGCGCTGAGGCACGCGCACGACACGCTCCCCCCGTGGGACTTCGAGCGGTATCACCTCAACCGATTCCCGTCGACGGGCAAGATGATCGCGTTCGACTCCAAGTCCTGGGACGCGCTGGCCGCCATGTCGGTCATCGATCCCGCGCTTCCGTCGTACCTGTCCGCCGATGCGTCGTTCTCCCGCGACTCGACGGCCTTCGTCCTCGACCAGGTCGACGAGGACGGCATCCACAACTGGGTGGCGTGGATCATCTACCCGGACGAACCCGGTATGCCTATCAATCGTGGGCTGATGATGTCCACGGCCCTCGACATCCTCAGCCAGTTCTACGTCGAGCGCATGATCTGCGACAAGAACTACTTCGTGCTCGAGATGATGGAGCTCGCCAACCAGCACGGCATCGACGTTGAGGCCTACCGCCAGAGCGCCGAGAACATGGCGCGCGCCTACGACGTGACCTGGTCGGTCGTCTCTTCCCAGCGCGCCCGGCACGGCGGGGAAAAGGGGCTGCGCGAGCAGGTGCTCAACGCCGCTCAGGAGCCCACCGCATACGGCCCGCGCCTCGGCAAGATCGAGGAAGCCCGCAAGATCGACGCTGCGGTGGCGCTCGTCATGGTGACATTCGTCGCCGAGTCCGAGTGGCAGCTGACGGCCGGCGGCGCGCAGGTCTCGTTCTGACGGCTGACACGCCCCGCACCATCAAGCCATGAACACATCCCTGGTCATCAAGCTCCTCGTGATCGCTGCCGTCGTCGGGCTGGCGCTCTTGTCCACTCGCGGCGTCTACCTGCACCGGATGTTGCGCAGGACCGTGGCCGTCCACCTGAAGAGCGGCACGTCCATGCGCGGCGTGCTGCAGGGCGTCTACGTCGACAGCATAGTGCTCGTGCATGCGTCGGCAGCTCCGAGCGGCGCGAAGGAGTTCACGCCTGTGGACGGCGCCCAGGTGATTCCCAAGGCGAACGTCGACTGGATGCAGGACCTCAACACCGTCGCCGCCGGGGAGGTCTCGTGACCCTCCTGCTGAGCAACGGCCTGCCTACTTCCATCGCCGAGGTCACCCCGGGCTTCTCCATGGCCCCTCGGGTGTTCTCTGATCCGAGCGACACCTACAAGGCCATGGCATACGAAGCGATCTACCGCCGCCAGCCGGCGGTGTTCTCGGTCGTGAACCGGCTGCTGTACGGCATGTCGCGTCTGCCGCTCAAGGCCTACCAGTTCGGCGAGGACGGCGAGAGCCGACAGCACGTCCGCTCCGGGGATCTCCCGACGCTCGTGCGCCAGCCTTGGCCGCGTCACTCGAGGCGCGACCTGATCGCGGCACTCGGATTCGACTTGCTGGTCAACGGCAAGTGCCTCGCGTGGAACTTCCGCGGGCGTGCCGGCATGACTCCCGACCAGGTGTGGCCGGTGCCATGGTCCTGCGTGCAGCCCTACAGCGACGCGCGCGGGATCTACAACTTCCACATCACGATCGGCGGCACCATCTACGTCGTCGACCCGCGAGATGTCGTGTATCTCGAGCTTCTCGGCGGGGGCGTGTCTCCCCTCGAGCCGCTCCGCCGCACGATCGGGCTGGAAGAGGACGCCATCAAGTGGCAGTCCGAGGCGATGCACAACTCGTTCTCGGCCAAGGCCATCTACACGACGAAGGCCAACGTCACCAACGAGCCGGTGATGAAGGCGCTGCGCGCCGGACTCGACGACCTCTACCGAGGCCCGAGTGGCAAGCAGTACGCGATCTTCGGCGAGGGAAGCGACGTCAAGCCGCTCACTGGCATGTCGGCCGTCGACCTGGACCTCATCAAGCAGAAGCAGTCCTCCATCGAGGCCATATGCGCGTGCTACGACACCCAGCCTGCGGTGCTCGGCTTCTCGACCACCGGCCAAGCGACCACCTACGCCAGCGCCCGCGAGTGGCGCCAGTCGTTCTACGTCGACGGCATCGGCCCCAAGGTCGACCTGATCGAGTCTGGCCTGAACAGCCAGCTCGTGTTCCCCGAGGCCGCATGGTCCGGGATGTTCCTCGAGTTCGACCTGTCCGCGCTGCTGAGCCCGGACAGCGAGTCCCAGGCACGCGCCGCGATGCTCTCCATGCAAAGCGCCAGCTCGACGATCAACCAGCGCCTGCGCGATCGCAACGAACCGCCCATAGACCATCCCCTCGCCGACACCATCTTCGTGCCGGCCAACATGATCCCGCTCGAGCAGTACGACCAGACGCTCGCGGCAGATATCGCCGCTACGCCCGCCGCGCTCGCGGCTAAGACCGCCGCAGACAAGCTCGTCTCCGACGCACTGACGGCAAAGGAGTAAAGACGATGGATCCTCTAATCATTCCGAAGGCCATGAGCCGCGTTGGCCGGGCGAAGCTCGCGGACAAGCCATTCCCGAAGGCGACAGGCCCCTGGTACGAGGTCGGGGCCAAGTCGGTGGATATCGGCGCGACCGTGACCGACATCTGGGTCTACGACGTCATCGGCGACGACTGGTGGGATCCGTCGCTCACAGCCAAGGAGCTATGCCAGACCATCGTCGGCATCACGACCGACGAGATAGTGCTGCACATGAGTTCCCCAGGCGGGTGCGTATCCGACGCGATCGCGATCTTCAACGCGCTGCGCCAGCACCCGGCCAAGGTGAGCGCCATCATCGAAGGCCACACCGCGAGCGCCGCGACCTACCTCACACAGGCCGCCGATCCGGGCTGCATCACCATGTACGACAACACCCTCTTCATGATCCACAAGCCGTGGACGTACGTCTTCGAGGCTGGCAATGAAGACTACCTCGAGCAGGTCATGACCGAGGTAGTTGCTTATCTGCGCAAGTGCACCTCGACGCTTCTCGGCGGATACATGGCGCGGTGCACCAAGACCGACGTCGAGCTGATGGACGCGCTGGCCGCCACCGTGTACCTGGATGCAGACGAGGCGCTCGACTGGGGATTCGTCGACACCATCAAACCAGCTCTGGAAGCGGCGGCATGCGCTCACGTCGGGTCGACCCCGTTCGCGGCCATGGGCTTCGCTCCCATCCCCGCACGACTCGAGGCGCTCGCGGCTGAAGCTGCGCCCGATAACACCGGAACCACTCCCACGAAGGTGCCGGCTGACACGCCACGCATCGTGGGTCACGTAGTAGCGACGCAATTGACGTCGAGCCAGCTGAGAGGAAGGTCCTAGATATGAGCAAGTTGCTTAAAGCTCGCCAGCGAGCCGACGCCATGACCGCCGAGGCGTCCCAGGCATGGGCTGCTGTACTGGAGGCACGGAAGGTTCTATCTTCCGCCATCATCCCTGAAGGAGCCAAGCTCGAGGATCTGCCCGAGCTCAAGGCATCCGAAGCCGCGATGGACGCGTTCGACCTTGCGTCCAAGACCGCCGAGGCCGCCGTCGCGGACTACGACCGTCTCGCCGTCGCTCTGGGCGAGAACGACGTCAAGGGCGTCATCCCCGCTGCGGTGTCGCGCATCGGTCAGGCCGCCGCTACCGTCAGTGTCGGTCGCGAGGCGCTCGACCTCGGCCGTTCGTTCACCGACAGCGACGTCTTCGCCGAGGTGAAGAAGTCCAACCCGAGCGGCCCCGGTCGCATCGGCACCACCGGATCGTCCATGATCTCCACGCGTGAGCAGGCTCGTGCCGCCATCACGCTTCCGGTCGGCGACAGCGTCATCGCCCCCGACCAGCTGCCGGGCATCCGCTCGCTTCCGCTCATGCCCGCGCTCACCATCCTCGATCTCGTGAGCATGCTCACCACCGACTCGACTCAGGTCAAGTGGGTCATCGAGAAGCTCTTCACCAACAACGCCGCCGGTCGCGCCAACGGTGCCGCCGCCGCCGAGTCCAACCTCGAGCTGGACATCGTCAAGTACGACGTCAAGAACATCTCGCACTTCACCGCCGCTCCTCGCGAGATCTTCGACGACGTCGCCGGCCTGCAGTCCCTGGTCGATACGAAGATGATCTGGGGCCTGCGTCGCAAGCTCGCCAGCCAGCTCTTCGTGGGCGACGGTCTCGGCGAGAACCTCACCGGTATCTACAACGCCGAGGGCATCGGCTCGATCGTGCGCGCCGGCGTGACCGCCGACGCCCTGATCGGCAGCATCTTCGACGCGCAGCAGGTCGTGCTCGACAGCTACGGCGAGATGCCGTCCGCCACGTTCCTGTGCCCGGCCGACTACAAGACGCTGCGCTTCGCTCGCGAGAGCTCTGCCGGCGTCGGTACCGCCACCGGTGGCTACCTGTACGGCCCGCCCAGCCAGAACAACCCGATCGACATCGACGGCGTACTGGTCCTGCGTCACCCGGACATCACCGCGGGCAACCCCATCACGGGTGTCTGGCGCGAGCTCGCCGTCTGGATGCACGAGGGCTTCAGCGTCTCGGCGACGGACTCGCACGCGGACTACTTCACCAAGCGCATGATCGCGATCTTCGCGAACTTCCGCGCGGCCGCCGGCCCCATGTCGACGCAGGCTTTCTGCGAAGTCACCCAGGCCTAGCACGACCCGCTCGCTGAGCTGACGGATTGACCCCGCCTTGCATCGTCGGGGCGGGGTCTTCCTCATCCAGCCGGCGCGTCGACAACGAATCGACCGGAAAGGGAGGCCCCATGTATACGACCAAGGAACGGATCTACGGAACGGACGGCAACGGCCGCCGCAGCCTGCTCCATATCGAGGGCGCGCGTATCTCCGACGCTCGCGCTGCGGAGCTCGGCCTGATCAAGGGCAAGGCTCCCGCAGCCACGAGGGCCACGGGCGCTGCTCCGGGGACCGAGGCTCCCGCCAAGGTCAGTTACGAGGACCTCAAGACCGAGGCCACCGCGCTCGGCCTTGAGTTCGCCGGCAACATCGGCTCGGTCAAGCTCACCGTCCTAATCGACGAGGCGAAGGCCAAGGTGGCAGCGGCCGCAACTTCGACAGTGCCGGCAGACGGCACGAAGTCGACGGTCGACGGCGTAGAGGTCACCTGGAGCGAGGCGGGCGGCCAGTGGATCCGCGACGACGATGGCGAGCCCTTCGTCAACCCGGAGCCGCAGGAGTAGGCACACCCGCGGGGCTGGTCCGCCAGCCCCGCTCGACGAGCGCACCGCACCCGCCGCCGCAGGGCCGGTGCGTTCACCGAGCGGGACAACCCGAGAGGACCCGATGAAGCACGTCGACGGACAGCCCTATTGCTCACTTCCCTGGTGCGGTGCCTCGTTCGGGGCCCCGAGCCATAAGCGCGTGTTCAGGGTCGCCGGCGAACTCGTTGAGCTCACCTACCCGTCGATGATCGAGATGCACGACGTGGTCCCCCGCTCCCAGGGCGGAGATCCCGAGGACCTCGAGAATAACGTGCCGATCTGCCTCGAGTGCCACCACGCTCACCACTCGACCGGCTCCGGTCGTCTCATCTTCTGCGGCACCGCGGTGTCTCGCGCCGACGGCCGCACCGGCACGCTCGTACTCGGCGATCGCGAAGGGTTGGATGCGCTATGAAGACTGTCCTCACTATCGCCCTGGCGGCTCTTCTCGCAGCCGGCCTGGTCATCCTCTGTGGCTCGTTCGCTGATCAGCCTGAGCCGCGTGCGATCGCGCCGCTGGACCTTGATTCAACGATGCCGGTCATCGTCCGCCACGAGACTCCGGACGGCGTGCAGGTCGCGCCTCCGGAGACCATGCCGCTCTGGAAGTACGTCGAGCAAGAGCGCGGCGGATCGGATACCGACCTTCGGCGCGCGCTCGAGTGCGACATACACGCGGGCGACACGTCACTCCATCTTACGCACGAACTCATCGACGGCCGGAGCTTCTGATGGGCGCATACATAGGAGCCGCGATCGACCTACAGACACAGCCAGATGGCACGATCCGAGACGCTGTGACCGGCGCGCTTGCGGCCATCAACCGCACTGGAAGCGTCTACGGTATCGACCCGATCACGGGCAAACTCAAGGCGTTTGGTGCCAACCTGCTTGCCGCCGAGAAGTACCCGAACGGTGGTGGCTATTGGGCGGCAGGAGAGAGTGCCGCCACAAACCGATTCATCAACTCCATGAACACTTCGGACGTGAACGCTGATGGGTTCGCGGACGGTTTCGTGTTTCAAGGCTATAACGCCACCGACACAAAGAGCCTGATTGACGCTTCGGATTTCTTGGACGGAGCGAAGTGGCAACGTATCTCCATGACGGGGACTGCTGCTCAGAGCATCTACAACGGGAGGGCGTCGATAAAGGACGTTCTGAATGGCTTGGCACTCGCGCCGAGCACCACATATTCGGTCAGTCTCTTCTACCGATATGCGCGGCAGACAGGCTGTAATCCGGGAGCGTTCTGCGAGTTCACCGACGCGGCAGGAGCGTACTACGGACTAGTGGGTGCGACATCATCTGGCGGCGCGATGGTGCTGGATAACTCCGCTACGATCAGGCGATGCACCTACACGATCACTACACCTGCGGCTCTAGGTTCTGCGGCAAAGATAACCCTGAACGTAGGCAACGCAAGCCAGTGGCATGAAGGCGACACGTTCGGAATCGACTTCACAGCCATTCAGGTTGAACTCGCATATCCGACCTCGTTCATCCCGACAACGACTGCTCCGGTTCTCCGACCATACGATCAGATAACCTACCCGAGTGCGGCGCTTGGCTCGGGTAGCCTGACGGTGGCCGTTGTCGCTGTCGTCCCTTGGAACGTCTACGGGACGTTGTTCGATTGGGTTGGCACGGGCGGCCGCGCGGTTAACGACCAGCAGATAGGCCGACAGGGTACTGGCTTCTGGGCTTGGGCGCGGTCTAACTCTCTGCCGCTTTCTGCTTCGACCATACCAACGGCTAATGTCACCGCTGGCGTTCCTCACGTGTTCGCCGGGCGGTGGGACGTGGCGGCAGGGGCAATCAAACTCTCCGTGGACGGCGTTCACAGAACAGCCTCCACTGGATACACACGGCCACTTGGCTTGGGAGTGAACTTCGGGATTGCGAACTCATCCGGCTACTTGCACCGGATGGTTGCATTCACGTCCCTGCTTTCCGATGCCGAGATAGCCGCGCTCTCTACATCGCTCCTCGCTGGCACGCTCAACGCACGACGACGACGCCCGATCTTCCGCACTCTCGGTGGAATCACGAAGGGATAGACCATGGGAACACAGACGATTCCATTCTTCATCGACAAGGCAGACGGGACGGGTATCCTCATTGGCGTCGCGGCAACCGCCACAGTCCAGTACGGTTCCGCCGCCGCCGCTTCCACTCCGGTCACGATTTGCGGAGAGGCTTACAGCGTCACAGTGGACGACACGCAGAATGCCGCCGTGAAGATTGTCGCGGCCGGAGCAACCACGTTCGGTTTCTCTATTGCCAGAGTCCCGCCTGACATGACCACAGAGGCGAAGGCAACAGCCAACAAGAACACACTTATTCAGGGCGATAACGGGCTGGCCGACATCTTGATGAATTTGGGTGTTAGAGTCGCCACGAACGCCGACAAGGGCGGGTATACGCTCACGCCTGCTTACGACCGCGCCAAGACAGCGGCGAAGCCAGAGGAAGTAGCGGTCACGGTGCCTGCGCCTGTCGTGAATCCAACGCCGGTCACGGTCAACCCGACTCCGGTGACAGTCAACCCCACGCCGCTCACTGTGAATCCCACCGTGTTGGATTCGGCGGAGCGCGCCGCGATCACAGCGGAGATCGAGCGCGCCGGTGGAATGCTTGCTGAGACCAAGGCAGACACCACCGTGATCCTCGAAGCTACGACCTTCACGGCCAACGAGGCGATGCTCACGCAGGACTCGCGGGACGTCGATGGATTCATCATCGGGATCACGACTCCTTCGGCGGCGGTCACAGCGTTTCTGCGGACTGACGTGGCTCGAGCTAACCCGAAGCGCGCCGCGACCGCCGAGACGGACGGCGACTGGCAGCTGCCGGCCAAGCGCGGCGCCGGCTACACGCTCGTGTTCACACACGATGGATTCCGCAATCCGGACGGATCCGCCGATGTGACAAGGGAGGTCGATGTACCGTGACAGCCGAGCTGATCCCCATCGAATCGACCGCAGGCGCGCAGCTCTGCACGCTCGAGCAGGTCAAGTCCCGCCTCGGCATGGACAAGTCCGGCGACGACGACAAGATCTCGGCCCTGATCGCGGCCGTCCTGCCGACGTTTTCCAAGCGCCTGCGACGCGAGCTCATGCCGCACGTGACCGCCCCGCGCTCCTTCGACGTCGAGGGCGCGTTCGTGGCCCTGGGCGCCTCGGACCTGCGCTCCGCGTCCAGCGTCGTGCTCACGCTCGACGACACCGATAGGGTGCTGACCCCCGGCATGGACTACATGCTGTGGCCCTTCGACGCCCTGACGGGCACCGCGGGCTACCTCAAGATATCGCGCAACATCAGCCTGCGCTCCACGTGCTTCGATGCGTTCGGCATCGTGCCGCTCATCGTGACCGGCGACTGGGGCATCTGGGACCGCGTCGAAGACGTACCCGCAGACGTCAACATCGCGGCCATCGAGACCGTGCTCTCCTGGCTCGATCGCCCCTCGGCCGAGATCGCGATGATGGGCGGCGGGGATCCGCGCTACATGGAGCCGGCCGCGCCTCAGACGTGGGACATCCCCGCAAGCGCGTGGCGCAAGCTCTCGGCGTACAACCGCCCGGTCGGGGTGGTGTGAGATGAAGTCCAGTGTGCCCGCACTCAAGGTCGCGCTCAAGGCGCGTCTCAAGGCTGACCCCGCCTTCGCCGGCGAGGACACGATGGTATCGATCGGCAACCCCCATCCGGCCCGTGCCACGCGCGAACTCGTCGCCATCGGCAAGGTCTCCAACCGCGTGACCGAGTACCGAGGCAGCATGTCCCAAGGCCGAGAGACCTACGACATAGCAGTGCTGGCAAGCGTCATCGGGTCCGCGGCCCTCGGTCACGAGGAGCTGCTCGTCAAGGCATATGAGCTGGCCGCGGATGTGGTGGCGAGCGTCCTGGACTGGCGGAACAACGCCCAGCGATATGACGGGATCGTCGACATCATCACCGAGGGCGTGTCCGACGACGACGAGGCGGTCGACACAGACGGTCGTGAGGTATCGGTCACGCTCTCGTTCCACGTGACCGCAAGCATCGTCTGATGGCTGTCGACCGCGCCGGCGAGGCGAGGCAGTCGGTCTCCGCCTACATCGACCCGACCCAGCTCAAGGCGCTCAAGCGCGCCATCCAGGACGCGGGCAAGGAAGCCCGGCGCTCCGTGCGCGCACGGCTCAAAGAGGCCGGCACCGTCGTGGCCGTCGAGATCAAGAGCCGCACACCTGTCGGGAGAGTCAAAACAACCGAACGGAAGCGTGTGGTCGGAGCGACTCTCTCGTCCCGTATGGGAAAGGGAGGCGCCACGCGCACGGCCGCGCACGGCAACGGTCTGCTCAAGCGATCCACGAAGCTGCGCATGGGATCCCTCTCGGTCGCGGTCTACAACGACGCCCGCGCCGTGAGCCGCAAATACCCCGGCGGATACCGCTACGGCAAGCGCATCGAGTTCGACCCGAGCTACTCCTCCCGCTACGCGTTCTTCTATCCGGGCTTCGATGCGTCCAAGGACCAAGCCCTGAAGCTCTTCGACAAGCTGCTCGACGACATCACGCGCGAGTACCTGCGCGGCTGACACCCCCGCGACTATGGGTGTGAGAGATGGGAGCACGACGTGAAGCTGACCAAAGACCACAAGCGCCTGCTGCGCGAGACCGGCGGACTGATCGTCGGCGGGCGGCTCGTGACGTATAAGGAGCCCAAGCCCCGCGTGAAGCCCGAAGCGGTCAAGGCCGCAGACAAGGAGACCGGCCATGACCCCAAGCTATAACGGCGGAGAGCACTGGTTGGGCTTCAAGCCCGAGCTGGTTCCGGGGGTGGCCGAGGCGACCGTGACCACGTTCCTCGTCACCGAGTCCGTCTCCATGAACCCCAACCCCAAGCCAATCGAGCGCAAGGCCCAGATGGCGACCGCTCGCCGCCTGCCTTCGCGCCGCGGATGGATCGCCCCGGACGGCAAGACCAGCTGCGAGATCCACGCCAGCCAGCCCCAGCCGTTCTACTGGGCGCTCGGCAAGGTTGTCAGCACGCAGCCCGCTCTGGCGACCGACCCGTTGGTATTCCTCCACACGATCACGGACGGTGGGGCCCCCGTCTCGTTGACGGCAGAGGCCGACCAGGTCTACTCGAAGAAGAAGCAGTCCGGGGTGCGCGTCGACAAGCTCACCCTCAAGGCCCAGGTCGGAGAGATGGCCGCACTCGAGATCGCATGGTTCGGCCTGACGCATACCGAGGGAGCCGAGCTCACGTCGGTCCCCGTGTTCCCGACGGCTCCGATGACGTGCGTCGCGATGACCGTCAAGATCGCCGGCCAACAGGATCTCCGAATCCCAGAGGTGGAGATCGTCCTGGACAACGCGATCGAGCAGCTCCCCGTGCTCGAGGACGCCCAGGGTGGACCTCACGTGGCGCGCCGCAAGGAGGCGCTGAAGGTCACGGGCAAGCTCAAGTTCATCGACTTCCCCGCCGAGCAGCTCGCCGTGATCCGCAACGCGGGCAGCTTCGAGCTGGTCACCGATCTTCTCGGAGACGTCATCAGCAACGAGTACCGCGAGTTCGTCCGCATCACGCTTCCCGCATGCCAGTACACCGGCGGTCTGGACGCCGAGTCGGGCTCCGCGATCATCACCGGCGATGCCAACTTCGAGGGCTTCTACGACGTCGTCACCGGCGAGCAGGTCGTCATCGAAGTCCAGGACACCGTATCCGTCATCACCGAGTAAGAGGAGGCCGACCCGTGCGCATCATCCGAGACTCCGACACCGTCGAGTACGTCGACGAGTCGGGCGACAAGCTCGTACTACTCTCCGCTCCGCGCCAGCGCGACGTCGAGTCCTCCGACCTCATCGAGCGCGATGAGGCCATGGGCCAGATGCAGGCTTTGAAGAAGAGCGGCATCGACACCGACGCTTTCATGGCCGATGCCAAGAAGGACCGCGACGCGCTCGAGGCCGCCAAGGAAGCGGTCAAGACCTCGCTGCCCGCGGCCAAGGTGCGAGAGTTCCGGCTCAAGTCGCTCGGCATCAGGCTCGTCATCGGTGGAGAGAACATCGGCGGAGAAGCCATCGTCACGTCGTACCGCGATATGGACCCGATCTCGGCCGCGTGGATCGACAAGTGCGTCGGCGAGACCTGGATGGGCGCCCTGCCGTCTGATGAAGACACACGCGGCGAGGGTGCTGATGCTCCAGTGCCTGTCGGCGCCACCGTCAGCACCCCCGCTTAACGCACTGAGCCGCAACCCGCGCATCGCCTCTCTGATCGGGCTCTACTCGCAGGCCAAAGACATGGGTGCACTGCCCAACCCGGGCGCGCTGCTCGACCAGAGAGCCGACCACTACGCGTTCTTCGCGATCTTCTCAGCCGCGATAGCCGAGCACAAATACATCACGAACAAGGGGTGATCCCATGGCCGCCAACGCACGCATCCTTGAGATCATCCTTCGGGCCAAAGACGAGTCGAGCAAGGTGTTCGACCAGGTATCGAAGTCGAGCGCGACGTTCTCCGACAAGCTCGGCTCGGTAGGCAAGTCGGCGACGCTGGGCGTGAGCGTCCCGCTGGCCGGTGCGGGCATCGCCGTGGCCACGCTGGCCGCGAACTTCGAGACGTCGATGAACGTCCTGCAGACCAACGCCGGCGCGACCGGTGCCGAGATGCAGAAGCTCGAGACGTACGCCAAGAAGATGGGCGCCGAGACCGTGTTCTCCACTCAGGACGCGGCAGACGGCATGCTCGAGCTTTCCAAGGCCGGCATGAACACCGAGCAGATCATGGGCGGTGGTCTGGCCGCTGCTATGTCCATCGCCGCGACCGAGGGTATGGCCCTCGGCGATGCCGCGACGGTCACCTCCAACACCATGAACATGTTCGGGCTGAAGGCTGGCCAGGCGGCCACGATCGCCGATACGCTGGCGGGCGCGTCGGCAGGGTCGACCGCCAGCGTGCTCTCCCTCACGGAAGGTCTGGCCCAAGTGGGCCCCGGCGCCAAGAACGCGGGGCTATCACTCAACGAGACCGTAGCCGTGCTCGCGGCGTTCGACGATGCAGGGGTCAAGGGATCCGACGCCGGCACGTCGCTCAAGACGATGCTCGTTAGTCTCGTTCCCAAGACCGACAAGGCCGCGTCGATGATGAAGAGCCTCGGTCTGTCGTTCGTAGACAGCAAGGGCAACATCGACGACGTCGCCACGGTCGCGCAGAAGCTCAAGGACAAGCTCGGCCCTCTATCCCAGGAGCAGCGCACGGCTGCCATGGCCACCATGTTCGGTTCGGACGCGACGCGCGCGGCCTCGATCCTGATGGACCAGGGCGCCACCGGCATCCAGAAGTACATCGCGTCGACGGAGCAGTCGGGCAAAGCGGCCGAGATGGCCGGTGCGCGCCAGAAGGGCGCCGCCGGAAGCATCGAAGCGATGATGGGCTCGCTCGAGTCGGCCGGTATCGCGCTCGGGCAGGCGCTGCTACCGATCATCACCAACATCGCCAAGGATGCGGCCGTTGTCGTCAACAACTTCGCCGGGTGGTGGGAGGCGATCGGTCCGGGCGGGCAGAAGGTCGCGCTTATCCTCACCGCGATTGTCATCGCCGCCGGCCCGCTGGCCAGCATCATCAGCGTCATCACCGGGGTGGTCGGCCTGCTCTCGTCCGCCTTCGTGATCGAAGGCGTCACCGCCGCCGCCGCATGGCTCGCCACGATCTGGCCCGTCGCTCTCGTCATAGCCGCGATCGCGCTGGTGGCAGGCGGCATCTACCTGCTCATCAAGAACTGGGGAACCATCGGCCCGTTCTTCAAAAAGCTCTGGGCTGGGGTAACCAAGGCGTTCTCGGGATTCTGGAGCGGGACCAAGACGTTCGTGAAGAAGTGGGGCGTCGAGATTCTGGCGGTCCTCGTGCCCTTCATCGGCGTTCCTCTCTTCATCATCAAGCATTGGAATGTCATCGGACCCGCGCTGTCCAAGATCTGGTCCGGGGTATCGAAGGGCGCGAAGAAGGGCATCGACTCCGTCGTCGGGTTCGTGCGCTCGCTGCCGGGCAGGCTGCTCGACGCGCTGAAGGGGCTTGCAGCCACCATCACGCGTCCGATAGATGCAGCCTGGAACGTGCTCCAGAAGCTCAACCCGTTCATGCGGCACTCCCCGTCATTGGTGGACAACGTGTTGGCCGGAGCCAGCACCATCGCCAGCGCCTACGCGGGCGTATCGGGAATCAGCATCGCCAGCCCGACACTCGGCGGCCTTTCCATGCCGGCGTTCGCCGGAGCACAGTCGCTGGGGCAGGGGCCCAGTCTGCCCGGGCAGACAGGCGCCGGGGGCCAAGCGTGGCGCATCTATCTGGACGGCCGTGAGCTGACACGTGCGACCGCTAAGACCACTGCCGCCAACGGGCGCAGCGGGGCGCGATGATGGAGACGCTACGGGTCTATAAGGCAGGCTTGGCCGAGTTCTCCGAGATCACCAGCGCAACGCTCGGGGGGTTCTCGGACCTGACTATCAACCAGGTGCGCAACGGCCCGGGCGGACTGACGGTCGGACTCGCCGCCACGACCATCGCCATGTTGCACGCGTGGGTGGGCGAAGCGTCCAGGGTGGAACTCTGGGCGGACGGGGTCAGGCAGTCCGCCTACGTGGTGGACAAGCACAGCCCACGATGGGGATCCCTCACGGCCACGCTCGATTGCGTGGGTGCGATGATCCACGCTCAGACTCCCACCACCACCGTCGACTACGACGCTTTGACAACACCGCTGGCGGCGGCGTTCCAGGCACTCGTGGCGAAGGTCCCGCAGTGGGTCTGGAATCCTGCCAACGTCAACCTCCTCGACGCTCAGGCGAGCGGCAAGTACGACAAGGCTTCGGTGCTCACGGTGCTCCAGGACCTCGCCGAGTCAAAGCTCGTGACCGTCTGGATCGATGACGACAACGAGTTCCACGCCGAACGTCTGGACATGGCACCCACCGCCGCCCTCGAGCTTCGTACGACGGAGTTCCCGGACGGTGCGATCGTCGAGTTCGAGCCCACGTTCACCCTCGCGAAGCGCGAGATGAAGCTCGAGGTCATCCACGACCCGACGCTTCGGGTCGGCATGAAGGTCAACGTGCTCGGCGTGGGTGACGGACGGCCTTACCTCGACGTCATACAGCAGATCACGTCGACCATCGGCGAGGAGACCGACGAACTGCTGCTTGGCTACCTGCCCCCCGTCATCGTCGTGCAGGATAAGCCCCTACCAACCACAGACCAACCCGGCAAGACGCTCACCACAGACGCGAACGGCGACCCTGCATGGACCGACCCTGCGGAGGCGGCAGCCGCGGCGACTGAGGACTACCTCGACGACCTTCCCGACGCCGCAGGAAACCCCGGGGGCGGCAGAGCTCCAGATCAGGTACTAACGACCGATGCCGCAGGCAACCACGTCTGGGTCAGTAAGAGCAGCCTGGCCGGCGGAAACAGCCTGTCGCTCTGGTACGCGCAGATTGTGAGCTGGAACCCCGGCGGCGGCATCTTGGGTGTCAGTCACGGGGGCTTCACATGGGGGATGGATTGCGCCCTCGGCTGTACCACCGCGATCGGGGTCTGGGTCTGGTGCATCTGGGACCAGGCAGCGGAAAAGGGCCTTGCAGTATCCGAACGCTTCTTCGCTACGGACTAGAACAGAAGGGCGTTCGGATACTGACCGCCGCCGCATCCTTGACCTAGAACCTAACCCGACCTTGGAGTGAGTGCCTGATGCCCGATTTCTCCGTAGTGATCGATTACGCCGCCATACTCTCTGCGGCAGTCGCTCTGCTGGGGGGGCTCTACATCGCCCGAAACAAGGCCGCCATCGAGAACTACCGACTGACGGTCGAGTCGCAGGGAGTCCGGCTCAAGACCCAAGAAGCAGAGATGACCACGATGAAGGAGTCCGGCGTCGAGATGAGCCGGCGGCTCGACGAGCTGGCGGGCCAGCGCGAGGGGTACGAGTTCGCCGCCGAGGTGTTCGCCCGAGCAGTCGCCAGCGCGGGGATCTGCGCGATCGCATGGGAGTGCCGCGGCCGCGTGCTACCGCAGTCAACAGCGCCCAAGGCGAATTGGCGCGGCAACATGGATGTCCCGCCGCGCGACGTCCCGGGCGCGACAAGCAGCGGAGGCTGACATGCAGTACAGAGCAACCACCGGTGTGAACCTCCGCTCGGGAGCGAGCACCAAGTACCGCGTCATCGTGACCCTGCCGAAGGGCACGATCCTCACACGCACCGGTATAGGCAAGGGCTGGGTGCGCGGCAAGGTCACGCTCGGCGGCAAGATCTACAGGGGCTGGTCGTCCCTCACCTACATGCACCTCGTGGTGGCTCCTGCAACCCCGCCGGCGCTGGATACCAAGCCGCACCTGCCGCGCAGGATCTCCAACGCGGCGCGCTACCTGAAGTACGGCCTGACGCAGAAGGCCGTCGCTAAGCGCCTCGTGTGGGTCAACCTGTTCGGACACCGCGTCGCACTGCACCAGGCCGTCGCGGGGCGCTACGCGGCCTGGGAGGCCGATGTTCGCGCATGGGAGCGTGTCCACGGGCTCAAGGCGTGGCAGCCGCGCGTCGTGCAGACGTTCTGCTGGCGGCTGATGCGTGGCTCCAAGTCGAGATCGCTGCACTCATGGGCACTCGGCCCAGACTTCGATCCCGCGACGAACGGGCAGGGATCGCACAAGACCGACATCCCTGACTACGTGCGGGTGCTAGCGCGCCACAACGGCATCATGCCGGGCTACGACTTCAAGTCCACACCCGACCCGATGCACTTCGAGTACGCCGGCTAGAAGCCTCTCTCGAGGCGGGCGGAATACAAACACGAAGCCGCTCCACTACAGCGTGGGCGGCTTCGTCGTAATGAAATGTTCCAGGAGGAATGTCCCGAGACTTTCTGAATTCTTCTAGACACCCGTAACATGCCATTCTCAGGGGTTCGGCGTCCACCGATCGAAGGGACTCAGGTTCTCGGCCAACACCCATACCGACGTGGCATTCGGGCACCCGGTGACGACATTGAGTGCCATTGCCTCGGCTACGTCGCCGTTCGGTTCGGTGTCAGCGAGCGATGTCCATACCTTCACCTCGCCCTTGTACGCTGTCACCTCTCGCACGTTCGCGCCTAATCCCTCCGGGCTTCCGATCTTCGAAAGTGCCCGCTCGGCGAGCGTGACGTCCGCTGTCGCCATGGCGCTCTTAGCACTCTCTGGTGACGACAGGTCCGGCCCGGCGTCACCACATCCCACAAGGGCCACAACCATGAATAGAGTAGCCACGAGCCTCACGAACATCCTCATGATTCTCCGATCGTTGCGATGTGGGTCTACGGGTTGCAAACGCTGCATGCCGTGAGCCCAGCAGATTGCGCCTGACCCAGACTCATGGCGATCTTACTTCTGCTGAGGTATCGGCAGCCGTCGGCGTGGTACTTAGCGCCAGTCCGGGTGCCGTACACGGTTTGCTCCACCGGAGCCTCGGCGGGAGCCTCGATCGGTTGCGTCTGAACTGCCGGCGCGTTCGACTGGGGAGTTGTCGAGGTGGGCGCCGAAGAACAGCCCGGAACAAACATGGCGAACGCGAGACACAGTGCGAGCAACCACCTGTAGGACTGGCGCATCTTGGTACCCCCGTCGGACATCGAACGCCCGTTCACCTCGCACCCCTGCGAGATGTGCAACTGATGTGCATCGTAGCGTCACGAGGGCAGTCTACCGCAACTAGACCATTTCGGACTCTTTAGGACTTCACCGGACACAACCCGCAATCTGACCTGCGCTTATCGTGTCTTGTGATAGACCACACTGAACTATGCAGGACTCCGCCGAACTCCCCACAGGGTTCTGCAAAGCCCTTATCCCCGGTTCGAATCCGGGCGTCGCCTCCATAAACGATCGCGGCCGACGGGTACTCCCCGTCGGCCGTTCGCGTTACCGACACCCCTGAGACTGGTAGACTGGTGCCGGCACGAAGACGTGCCTGATCGACGAAGCACACCCGTCGGAGGCACCACACACCATGCGCATCGGCTTCTTCACTGACACATACACGCCACAGATCAATGGCGTTGTGACATCCATAAGGCTCTTCAAGGCGGCCCTCGAGGAGCGCGGACACGAGGTCTACGTCTTCGCACCGAACCCCCAGAGCGAAGACGACGGCGAGGGCACCATCCGTTTCGCATCCATGCCGTTCGTGTTCCAGCCTGAGATGCGCTTCGCCTCCCCCATCTCGATCGAAGCGCTCCGGCTCCTCGACGAGATCGATCTGGACATCGTGCACGCTCACGACCCGTTCAGCATCGGCCTCTTCGGCCTACGGGTCGCTCGGCGACACAAGATCCCCTACGTGCACACGTACCACACGCTCTACCCGGAGTACGTACATTACGTATGGGAGACTCGCCTGACCAAGATGCTCGCCGAGCGCCTCTCACGCGAGTACTGCGACCAGTGCGACTCGATCGTCGCGCCCTCGACCAAAGTCGAAGGCTACCTTCGCGAGTGGGGCGTGTCTCAGCCCATCGAGATCATCGCAACCGGCATCGACGTAGCCAGGTACTCGGTCGTCGACGAGCCGCGTATAGCCGCTCTGCGCTCGCGGCTCCATATCGCGCCCGATGACCGCATCGCGCTGTTTGTGGGCCGCCTGGGCCGCGAGAAGAACGTTGAGGCGCTGATTCGGGCGCTCTGGCACTGCCGTTGTAGCAACGCCAAACTGCTGGTGGTCGGAGACGGCCCGCACCGCGCCGAGCTCGAGGAGTTGACCGACGAGCTGGGCCTGAGCGACCGCGTGGTATTCGCCGGCTACCTCCAGCGCGACGACTCGATTGCCGCCTACCATATCGCCCACGTCTTCGCCTTCGCATCGACGACCGAAACCCAGGGTCTCGTCGTTGGTGAGGCGATGGCCGCAGGACTGCCCGTCGTGGCAGCCGAGGACCGCGCGGTCGAGGACTTCGTCGTCGACGGTGAGTGCGGGTTCGTGGTGCCCGGCCGTCCCGAGGACCTCGCCAGGGCGATCGACACGCTGCTCTGCGACGAGGAAAAGCGCCTCACGTTCGCCAAGGCGGCGGAGGCGCGTGCGCGTCACTTCTCGATTCAGCGTCAGGCGGAGCGCCTCGAAGCGCACTACCTGCACGACATCGCCGTCTACGAGCCGCGGCGCCTGCTCCCGAAGTGGGCACGCTTGCACCGCTGGCCGCCGTCGCTGTCGCGCAAGAAGCCTCTGCTCTAGGCGGAGTACTTCAGCTGCACGCGCTTGGCTTGTTCGAGACGGTTGAGTCCCCGCTCGATGTCGCGAGGGTCGGCGATGTTCTCGACGGCCCACTTCACGATTTCAGCGGGTACATTTGGGAAGCGCCTACGCGCTTGCGCCAGGGTCATGGCTGCTCCTTCGGCTACGATGAAATGCTGCGACGGTGGTGTGTGACCCGAATATGCGGTAAGTGTCCCCCCGCGCGTGCGAAGGCGTCAAGCGAGCTCGCTACTTCTTCTGAATGCGGCCGATGAAGTACGTCAGCGCGAAGATGACCGCCGCGATCCCTCCGCCGAGCATCAGCACGTCGAGCGGTTGCCTCGACTCGATGACGTTGCCCAGGAAGAACACCGCGAGAACCACCACGACGACGCCCACGAGCTTCTCTTTGAGATCCTCGAGGGTGTGGATCTCGAGCCACGCCGGAAGCGGCAGCCGGTCGTCGATGAACAGCTCGTAGAGACCCAGCGACATGATGTAGAGGACCACGGCGAGCAGGAACACATCGGCAAGCTCGATGAACGCGACGAGCGACTTCTTGAGTTCGAGGCCTCCTGCGAAGATCCCCGCCGTGATGCCGAACAGGTCGACGACTGCCAACCCGGTCAGCACAACCGCCGACAGGAACAGACCGAACACCGGAGCCAGCACGAGGTAGCGAGTCCACCCCACCACCTTCGCCAGCCGGAGCGCCTTGTCGTCTGCTTCGACAGCGACAACATCAGTCGTCGGGGTGTTCGTTTCGTGCTCGTTCATTTGGCTCCCCATCGCTTGAACAGATCGTGCTCGACGTCGAGTACATCTAGGACCTTGCCCACGACGAAGCTCACGAGATCGTCGATTGACTCCGGGCGCTGGTAGAACGCCGGCATAGCAGGCACGATGATCGCACCCGCTTCTGCTGCAGCGGTGAGGTTGCGCAAGTGCACGAGCGACAGAGGCGTCTCGCGCGGAACCAACACGAGTGGACGGCGCTCCTTGAGCATGACGTCAGCCGCGCGCTCGGGCAGGTCGTCGGCCAGGCCGTGCGCCACACTGGCGACAAACCCCATCGAGCACGGGCACACCACCATCGCGTCTGTGCGGTGCGAGCCGGACGCGATCGGGTCGAAGAGGTCGCTCGAGTACGCGACGCGGATCTTCTCGGCGCTCGGCAGCTCGAGGAAGGCCGCAAGCGCAACGCTTGCGACGCCGGCGTCTTCAGTCGGCAGCTCGAAGCCCAGCTCGTAGGCGGTGACCTCGCGGCCCGCGTCGGTGAAGCACACGGACACGTCGTGACCGGACAGCGCGAGCTGCTCGATCAGCCGCATGCCATACACACTCCCCGACGCGCCGGTCACGACAACGGTGCAGATACCCATGCGCTCCCCCTTGCTCATGACAGAAGCCGGTCGACGAGCGAGCCGGCAAGAACGACCACAGCGACCATACCGTTCACGTTGAAGAATGCAGCATTCACGCGCGACATGTCGGTCGGCGAGATGATTGCGTTCTCATAGGCCAGTAGCGCGGAGGCGATGGCCACGCCCACGTAGTAGGGCCACCCCGCCCCGAGCAGGATGCCTCCCAGCACGAACAGGACGGCGGTAGCCGCGTGACAAGCTCGCGTGACGAGCAGGCCGCGCGCGATGCCGAAGTCGGCAGGCACCGAATGGATGCCGTCGCGCACATCGCAGTCGTAGTCCTGGGTGGCGTAGATGATGTCGAAGCCGGCTGTCCAGATCGCCACCGCAGCGCCCAGCACCCACGGCGCCGGGTCTCCGAGCGATGCGCCCACAGCCGCCCATCCGCCCACGACCCCGAGGCCTAGGCAGATACCGAGCCAGAAGTGGCAGAACCACGTGAACCGCTTGAGGTACGGGTAGACGACGAACAGCACGAGCGGTATCGGCCACAGCCAGTGCGTGACCGGCGCGAGCTGGAACACCGCGAACACGTAGGCTGCCAGCACCGCCGCCGAGAAGATCCACAGCTCCCAGCGTTTGATCGTCCCCGCCGGAATGGGCCGGCTGGCAGTACGCGGATTGCGGGCGTCGATCTCGGCGTCGACAGCGCGGTTCACGACGAATGCAAAGCTGCGCGCGCCGACCATGACGACCGTGATCCAGGCCAGCGCTGCGAGCGTCGGCCAGCCTGCGCCTCCGGCCACCCAGGGAGTCCACATCATCGAATTCGCCGACTGGAATTCCTCGTAGCCGAGCCCACCCGCGCTCGCTACCACCATCGCGCCATAGAGCGCACCCAGGTAGGCGTAGGGCAGCGCGAAGATCGAGTGCTCGAACTTGACCAGCTCGGCGAAGGTCCTGATCTTGCCCGGGGCCTTCTCGGCGGCGTGCGTGTCGCTCACAGGCCGAGCTCGTCCCACATCGCGTCGACGCGAGCCTTGACGTCAGCGTCCATCACGAGCGCCTCGGGCCACTGCCGGTCGTGACCCTCGCCGGGGAGCGGCTTAGTCGCGTCGATGCCCATCTTGTAGCCGAAGCTCTCGAAGTTGCTCGAGTGGTCGAGCTTGTCCAGGGGCCCCTTGGTGATGAGGAGGTCCCTGCTGGGGTCGACGTTGTTGAAGCAGCGCCACGCGACCTGGGAGTAGTCGTGGCAGTCCACGTCGGCATCGACGACGATCACGTACTTGGTGAACATCATCTGCCCCATCGACCAGGCGAAGTTCATGACGCGGAACGCCTGGCCGGCGAACTCTTTCTTGATCTGGAAGATGGCGCAGTTGTGGAACACGCCTTCAAGCGGCAGGTCGTAGTCGATGACCTCGGGCATCATCGCCTTGATCACCGGCAGGAAGATGCGCTCCGTGGCCTTGGCCATGTAGCAGTCCTCCATCGGCGGGCGTCCCACGATGGTCGTCGGGTAGATCGCGTCCTTGCGCATCGTGATGGCCTCGACGTGGAAGACCGGGAAGTTGTCGGCGAGCGAGTAGTAGCCCGTGTGGTCGCCGAACGGGCCTTCCCAGCGCGTCTCCTCCAGATCGCACCAGCCTTCGAGCACGATCTCGGCGTGCGCCGGGACGAGCAGGTCGTTGGTGACGCACTTGACCACCTCGACGCTCTCCCCTCTCAGGATGCCGCTGAACAGGTACTCGTCGATGATCGGAGGCACTGGTGCCGTGGCCGAGAAGACCGTCACCGGGTCGGCGCCCAGCGCCACGCTGACCGGCGCGCGCTTCGCACCCGACTCGCGCCACGCGCGCAGGTTCTTGTTGCCGTCGTGGTGCTCGTGGATGTGCAGCCCGGTGGTGTTCTTGTCAAAGACCTGGAGGCGGTACATGCCGAGATTGAGCTTGCCCTTCACGTCGCTGGTCACCACGAGCGGCAGCGTGATGAACGGACCTCCGTCTTCGGGCCAGGTGGTGAGCACAGGCAGCTTGGTCAGGTCGACGTCTTCGCCGCGCAGCACGATCTCTTGCACGGGAGCCTTCTTAACCGTCTTGGCGCCGGAGCCCGCGAGCCCGGCGAGGTTCTTGGCGATGCCGAGCTTGTCCATCATGCTCGTCGGGGCGTCGAGCGGGAGCAGGTCCATGAGCTGCTTGGCCTTGGCGTCCAGGTCGCGCCATGTGCCCGTCTCGGCATCGACGCCCATGGCCCACGCCATGCGGTCGTAGCTGCCCAGAAGGTTGATCGCGACCGGCATCGCGTAGGTCTCGCCGGTCTCGCGGTTCACGGGGTTCTCGAAGAGAAGGCCAGGGCCCACCGCTTTGCTCACGCGGTCGGTGATCTCCCCGATTTCGAGTTTGGGGTCGACCGGCTCGGTGATGCGTACGAGCTGCCCCTTCTTTTCGAGCAACGCGATGAACTCGCGTAGGTCCTTGATAGCTGCCATTGGACGGTATCCTCCAGGAAAGCGGGACGACGGATGACCAGCTAGGAGGTCTCCGCGATGTATGTCTTTGAGCGGAGAGCTTCTAGCTGGTCATCCGCCCCACACGCACTCTAGGATGATACCGCCCAATCAGATACGTGACCACGGGCGCGAGCACCGCGACCGCGCCGAGTGCGGTCATCTGGATCATGTCGAGATCGGCTTTGAAGCCCCACTTCAGGTCGGGGATGACCCACGACACCCGGGCGCCGTACCACCACAGGTACCAGGCGACCTGCACCGCGAGCGTGCCTTGAATCGCGAGCACCGTCGCCGGCGCCAACGCCAGCCATCCACCGAGGTAGCCGCGAACACGCGGACCCTTCGGCACCGCGCGCAGCAGCGGGTAGACGAGCGCCGACACCGCGACGCCTAGGAACCCTGCCACGACGGTCTCGACCATCCGGCCGTTCATGAACGCCGTGACGTGCGTCTCGGTATTGAATGCCGACAGCGACCAGTTGAACCGGTGAAGCCAGAAGAAGAGCCCGTTGTAGAGCGCGTAATAGGCAGCCGTACCCGCCAGGGCCGACACGAGCGCCTGCCAGGACGTGAAGCCGACGACGCACAGCACTGCGAGCACGACACCGACGATGACGAGCGAGTACGGCGCGCGCTGCATGCGCTCCGTAGAAAGCCGACGCTCGGTTACGAAGGCGGCGACCTTGTCGGCCGAGACCGCGCGGCCGATCATGTCCGACGGGAGGTCGAGCTTGGAAAACGAGTGGCCGAGCACGGTGTCGGTGAAGCGGCCCTGGAACGCCGCATGATGTGCGACGTCGGCCGCGAACACGACTGCGGAGGTGGTGGCGAGCACCGAGCGCAGTGCGGTGTCAGACGCGTAGGCCGGGGCACGCATGCCCTCGAGCACCGCGATGGTCGGCGCGACCTGTTCGAGGCGGCCGGTGCCGGTGCCGAGCGTCGCAGACGCGCCCGCGAAGATGCCGGGCACCTTGACGACGCTGTCCTCCCATCCACCGTGACCGCCGGTGTCGATGTGGCCGTGATCGGCGACGACGACGAAGGTGGTGTCCGCGCGCTGCAGCCCGCTCACGAGGCGCGCGACGTCGACGTCGATCTTCGCAGCGACTTCTCGGTACTGCGACGACGCGCCGCCGTACTCATGGCCGGCCTCGTCGAGATCGGGCAGGTGCACGACGAGCAGCTGCGGGTCGGTGGCCTTGGCGATTCGCAGCGCATCATCGACGAGCGTGCCCGAGAGGTAGCCGCTTTTGGGCCACGGCCTCAGCGACACGCCGGGTCCGGACGCGACCCCGTAGAGCTCGCCGAAGTCGGTGGGGCCGACGATCGCCACGCGCCTGCCCGCATCCCGCGCCGCGTCCATGAGCGTGGGCGCCAGCACGCGTCCGGTGTACCAGTTCGTGGTGACGCCGCTGATGGTCTGCGGCGCTCCCGTGAGGATCGTCGTCCAGTTGGGGAAGCTGAGCGAAGGCTGGGGAACGGTGAGCGTCAGGTCGCTGCCGTACCCGCGCAGCGTGTTCAGTCCCGGCATCGCGCTGCGAGAGATGTCCTCGCGCATGCCGTCGACGACCACCAACACCACGCGGCCCGAGAGCGCCGGTTCGGGATTGGGCAGAGAGGGATTGAGCTCGGCAGGGACGTAGATCGCCGAGAGCGTCGCATCAGGCGACTCGAGCGGGCGCACGTAGGGGCTCTTGTAGCCGACGACCTGCCCCCAAGAGTAACCGGCGAGCGTGTAGGCGCCGTACGCCGTGGCGAGGCAGGCAGCCAGGCCCAGCGCAAGCATCGGCCACGCGAGCCACGACCACTGCCGAGGACGCATGTCAGTCACCCAGTTCCAGGGCACATTCCAGCTCGTCGAGGCTGTGCACGAACCGCTCCTCGCACGTGCTCGTCTCAGACCAGCGGTCGATGAGCACCGGGAGCATCCCGACCGCGGACGCGCCCACGATATCGGCGTAGTGGTGATCGCCCACGTGCGCCGCCTGCTGCGGGGTGACGCCGAGCCGCTCGCATGCAAGCTCGAAGATGCGCGGGTCGGGCTTGTGCAGACCCACGTCCGCCGAGGAGACCACGGTATCGAGCAGCTCCCCGAGGCCAAGCCCGTCGATGATGCGCTGGAGCCTGCTGTCCCAGTTCGAGATCAGCCCCAACCGCAGTCCACGTGCACGTAGCCGCTCGAAAGCGGGGGCGACGTCGTCATAGGCGCGCCACCGTCCCGAGTCACCGAACTCGTCGTAGACGCGCCGCGCTATCCGCTCGGCGCCGACATCGATTCCGAGCTTGCGGCACAGGAGCGAGTACATCCCGACCCACACCTGCGAGGTTTCTGCCTCGTCGGTCCAGAAGGTGTCGTCACTGCGGTACCGATCCTCGTAGAACTGGTCTACGAGCGGAAGGTAGGCGTCGATGGCCGAGAGATCGTGAATGTGGCCCTCCTCGGCGAGGACCTGTCGGCAGACCTCCCCCACGCTCGGGTACGGGTAGACCAGCGTGTTGCCCACATCGAAGAAGACTGCCCTGAGAGGCTCGTCGCTAATCGAGCCAGATGGCAACGTCATCCCTCTTCTGCGGAGTGGCGGGTGATACGTCGCTGGGCCAGCCGAGGGCGACGATGGTCACGATCGAGGCTTCCGGCGCCAGTCCCATGAACTCGGCCATCTCGTCTTTGACCCAGTACGAGAACGTGATGTTGCACGCACCAAGACCCTCTGCCGTGGCCGCGAGGAGCAGGTTCTCGAGGGCCGCGCCGACCGACAGGTAGCGGTTGAGCGCCGTGAAGTCGTCGTCCGGCGCAGGCACGGTGATCGCGATGAGCACCGGCGCGTCGCCCAGTGACGAGTACCAGTGAACGGCGTCCTCGTAGCGCTTCGGGCCGAGGACTTCCATGTACTCCGAGAGGTGGACGGTCGACTGAGCGATGATCCGGCCCAGATCGAGTCGGCTCGCACCTGTGGCGACATAGAAGGTCCACGGCTGCTCGTTGGCCGACGACGGTACCGCCCCTGCGGCCGCAAGCACCTTCTCGATGGTCTCGCGCGGCACGGGATCGGGACGAAAGTCCCGCCGAGAATGGCGCGCCCCTACTACGTCGAAGAACTCCACGACCCCTCCGTCTCTTGAGGTGCCTGTCCGCAAGGACACGCACCACGCCCCATAGGGTCAGCAGACCGGCCTTCTGGCTGCGCGCACGCCCACTTCACGGGCGACCGGTCCCATTGTATTCGCATCGGACTGTCATGCGTTATCGCACCGAGACGGTTCAGTCGGTCGCGCTCCTGCGATGCTTCACGAGGCGCACCGTCGTTCCGCCCGCAACGGGGGATTCGAACTCCACGCGATCCATCAACGCTCGCATGAACATGATGCCGCGCCCACCCGCCGCGTACACGTCGTCGTGGCATGTCGCCGTACCATCGAAGCCGACACCCGCGTCGGTTACCTCGATCACCACCCGATCGGAGTACGCCGACACGGCCACTCTGACAACGCCGGCGACCCCGGCGGGCGATCCGTGGCGAACCGCATTGGCGAGCGCCTCGCCAAGCGCGACCTTGATGTCGAAGACGGCTGCTTCCGGGAAACCGAGCGGGGCCACGAGCCGACACACATGCTCCCGCACGTCACCGAGCATGTTGACGTCGGCAGGCATCTCGATTCCCTGACTCCAGAGCTTCAGAGTCGGTTCCGCTGAGAGAACCAGACCCTCCAGCGCCGCAGCGACGTTCACGCTCATCGCGATTGATGCGGCTACGGTGACCAGACCCGAAAGCTCGAGAATGCGCGTCACGTCGCGGTTCGCGCCGGCAAGGACCATCTTGCCTCCAGCCGGACCAAGCCTGTGGTCGAGCCAGACGAGCAGCCCCAGTGCGGAACTGTCGGCGTAGTCGACGGAGGAGAGGTCGAGGATTACGTTGACGCATCCACCTGAGAGCGCCGACTCCAGGCCCTTCTTGAGTTCGGGCACCACCGAGGTGTCGATATCGCCGCTGAGGCGAACCACGCAGGTGGCAGGGCCGTCTTCATGTGATATCTCGAACGCAGGCATTCTGCGGGCGGTTCCTTCCGTCTATCACTCTTTGTCTTGTTGAACCGGCTTGACCGTGACCACCAGCACGGCCACGTCATCTCGCAGTTCCCCGCGCACAAACCGCTTCACTGAATCGAGGACCGTTTCGGCGAGTTCGACCGACGTCCCACCGACCGCTAGCAACTCGCTGACACGATCCTCCCCGAAGAAGTTATTCCCGCTCCGCGCCTCCGTTACTCCGTCTGTATAGAGAAGTACGGTATCACCCTCGACGAGGGGAAGCGTCTCCTGGGCGTACTGGACACCGGAGATGGCGCCGAGAAGCGGACCGGTGGGCTCGAGTTTGAGCACCAGGGCATCGCACGAACGGCGAAGAAAGCCGGGAGGATGCCCACCGCTCGCCCACGTGAGGCTCGCCGCACCCGGTTCGTAGCGACCGGCCCAAAGGGTCACGATGTCGCTCGTCTCTCCGGCGTCAACCACCATGTTGTTGACTTCGGAGAGCACCGCCCCCGGGTCGTAGCCCGCGACCACGAAGGATCGCACGGCGTACTTGATCATCGAGGTCTTAGTGGCCGCGACCACTCCCTTGCCGCACACGTCTGCGATGACAAGCCACAAGGAGCGGTCCGGAGCCCTGAACAGATCGTAGTAGTCGCCGCCGATCTCGGCTTGCCCGCCTGCCGGTCGGTAGATGCTCCCCGCGTCCAACTCGGGGAACTCAGGCAGGTCGTCGGGCAGGATCGACTGCTGCAGTATCGTCGCCACCTCGTGCTCCTGGCCGTAGAGCCGCGCGGTGTCGATCGCAAGGGCGGCCTGCGAGGCGAAGGTCCGCAGCATGTTCATGTCCTCTTCGGAGAACGCACCGGCCTCGGCCGCGAACACCGTCAGCACTCCGATGGACCGGCCCCGTGCGAGCAGCGGCACGGCGAGCAGCGAGTGAAGGTCGTGTGCGGCGGCGTCCCCGGCAATGCCGCCCATGCCTTCGTGCAGATCATGCAATGCCGCCGGCTCGCCGGTCGCGAACACGTAGCCCGGTATGTCGTCGCCGGGAGCGAACGTCCTGCCCACGAGGTCCGGCGACACCGCGCCACGCGCCATGGCGGTGGAGATGAGCCGACGCCTCGGATCGAACGACATGAGCGCCACCGCGTCAGCCGAGAGGATCTTCTGGACCACGTCGAGAACGCGATTGAGCACGACGTTGATCTGGAGCGACGATCCGACCGCCTGACTGATACGGAACACCGTCTCGAGGTTGTTCGCTCGTGACACCGCTCGTCCGTAGAGATACGCGTTGTCAAACGCCAGCGCCAGCTCGTTTGCGACCGCCTGCGCGAGTTCGATGTCTCGCCTACCAGCCGTTTCGCCGAGCAGCGACGCAACAAGCACCGCTCCGTGCTGGGTCTCGAGCGCAACGGGCACCACCAGCAGCTCACGGGAGTCGGTTCGCACCATCAAGGCGTCGGCTGCGGGGTCGTCGCCCATCCTGACTACCGCCGGACGCTTGGTACCACCCGATCGGGACAGGATCCGCAGTGCGAAACCGAGGACCTCTGCCTCCTGCGCGCGGTCGGTCGCGGGAGGCAGACTGAGTGCTGCGCGGTCGATGACCGCGAACGATGCCGACGAGGCGCCGAGGAGGTCAGCCACGAGCTTTTCGCTTTCGCGCAGCGCCTCGTCGAGCCCGCCGTGCCTGACGAGCGTCTCGGCCACGGCGCGCAGACCCTCCGCGACCCGCCGAGACTCCGTCTCCACCGCGAACAACCGGGAGTTCTGGACGGCGACGGCGGCCTGCGCGGAGAACGTGCGCACCATCTCCTTCTCGGCCTCGGATATCTCGTCGGCCGCATCACGCAGAACCACGACAACGCCGAGCGCCTCGTTGCCGGCGACGAGCGGAGCGACAAGCACGGCCGTCTCGCCGTCGACGAGACCGGGAAGCTCCTCGGCGAGGCGAGCGCCTTCGCCGCAGTGCACGACGGGATCCGTGTCGCCGAGCGATGCCGCCAGCCAGCCCGGCCCGGCCGAGTCGACCGCCGAAGCCTGCGCCGCGTCCACGCCCCTCGCGCTGACGGGAACGAGCCAGCGACCGTTCTCGTCGAGCAGGTAGATCGCAGCCACTCCTGGACCGACGATGTGGCCCATCGCCGACAGGATGCCGTCGAGCACCTGATCGAGCTGTGACGCGCTGGCCAGCAGTTGGGACAGGTCATGTAGCGCGTTGAGGCGCAGCGCCACGGCATTGAAGGCGTGAGCGACCTGCCCGATCTCATCGTCGCGTTCTGCGGTGAGCGGCTTGACGTAGGCGCCGGCGGCGGCCCGGTACGCAGCATCCTCGAGCGCCCGGAGCGGTTCGACGAGCCTTCTGGCGATGAGCCACGCGGCTACCAGGGCAAATGCCCCACCGATGAGCAGCACGACTATCGATGGGGTGACGGTGATCATGGTGTCAGTCGCCGCGGTATTCGACGGTTCGAGCGCCACGAGCCGCCATCCGACCCCGTTGACTCCCTCGATGTCGTTGAAGTGGCCGACCGCCGCGCCGATGTCGGTACTCGGCACATCGATAGTCCCCTTGCCGGGCCCTGTAGTGAGCCAGTGTGCAGTGCCCAGATTCGAGGACGCGGCGGCACCGGCACTGGCAATCACTCGTCCGTTCTCCATCACGAAGACCGTTCGCCCGCTCGTAGCAGCCTGTTGGCGGACCATCTTGCCGACGAAGTCGGTGTTGATACTGAATACGAGAATCGCGGGTACGCCTTTACGCGTGACCACTGCGCGGGTCAGCCACAGGTGCCGATCGCGGACTTGGCTCGCCTGCCGCGTGAAACCCGTCGTGCCCTTCAGTGCGGTCCGAAACGCGCTCTGGCTCGCCGTGCCCGCCGTCGCGTCCGGAAACGATGCGAGTACCGCGCCGCGACGATCGAAGACCACCAGCGTCTCCGCAACCCCGTCAGCGGCTTCGAATACGGGCCGGATCTCGAGCACCATCGCGGCCGGAGTGGGCGCGGCCGCAACGGTCCTGCCAGTACGAGCGGCGAGGCTTTCGGCGGCCGAGAGCCTGCTGAGCGTCTCGTCTTCGATCGACTGCAGGATGGCGGCGTCTCTTACTTCAATCTGGCTGGAAGCAAGGCGAGAAGTGCCGGCGACTGCGACACTGATGGCTGCAAGAACCGTGACGGCGCCGATGGCCAGCGTCACACGCACGATTCGCGCTGCAAGCCCCTTGGACTTGCCCCCGCCCCGGCTCATGGGTGCTCCCGTCGTATCAAGAACACATGCGCTCTCCCGCCCCATGGTACTGCATCAGCACGCCGCACACGTCGCGAAACGTCAGATGTTGAAGTGCGGCAGGAAGCTCGTGAGCCAGGTTGCAAGCGTGGCCAGACGCCCGGAGAAGATGAGCGCGCCGACGCCGATGAGCAAGACGCCAGCGACCCGGTTGATGATCAGCGAGCGTGCGTTGAACCAGTGCAGCAGCGGGGTGAGCCGGCCGAAGAGAAACGCCACCACGAGGAAGGGCACGCCGAGCCCGAGCGAGTAGACGAACAGCAGCAGCGCCCCGGCAGCCACGCTGCCCGTCGAACCGGCCAGCGCCAGGATCGATCCGAGAATCGGCCCCACACAGGGAGTCCATCCCGCCGCAAACGCCATCCCCATGACGAGCGCTGCCGCGCGACCGAACGAACGCGACTTGCCCATATCCGCGCGGGCTTCGCCGTAGAGCCCCGGCACTTTGATGATGCCGAGCATGAAGACTCCGAACAGCACGACTGCGATGCCGGCGATCTTCTCGATCAGTCCGCGATAGTCAGTAAGGAACTGCCCGAGCACCGACGCTGACGCGCCCATCCCCACGAACACGATAGAGAACCCTAAAACGAACAGAACCGCGGGGACCATGACCTTGGCAGCCGAGCGATTCTCATCGGCCAGTTCCGACGTCGACAGTCCGGTCATGAACGAGAGATATCCCGGAATCAGAGGCAGAACGCAGGGTGAAAGAAAAGAGACTAGTCCCGCGACGAACGCTGCCAGGAGCCCGACTGAACTACCCACTGGGCGTGTCTCCTTCATCCGGTTGGGAGTATTCGCTACCCCGCTTGGTGTGCAGGCCAAGAATACCCTATGGGGTATGTTGACGCAACCGCACCGTGACCGGAGATACGAATCAGGCGGCGGGCTCCGCGTCGTATCCCGCACCACGAATCGCGCCGATGATCGCGTCGAGGGTCACCGCAGCCGAGTCGTACGTGACGACGGTCTCACCGCTTGCGTGGTCCGTGCGTACGTCGGAAACACCCTCCAGCTCGCCGACGGTCAGGTCGACCATCATCGAGCACGAACGGCAGTGCATACCTGAAGTCTTGAGGTGAGTAGTGGTCTCAGTCATTGCTTCCTCCTGATGGGAGAACGAGTTCGCGAGAGTCCGAGCACTGTAATTCAGCCGTGAGAATGCGTCGTCAGACTACCAGTTGAGGCGCGGTAACCGCTACGCGGTGTGCGGCGCGCACTCCCCTGCCGCCGGCACGTTCTCGATGAGTTCGCCGCAGTACGGACAGAGCCGCCACGATTCCATGAGCGCAGAGCCGCAGCTGTCGCAGCGTGCGGTCGCGCGTTGGGGTTCGGATCGGGTGCCCGCTCTCCCGCCCCGGTGCAGAACCCATGCGAGTGCTCCGATTGCGATGCCGGCGATAAGCGGCAGCGTCCACCCGAAGGCGCTGGTCACAGTGCAGCCAGATAGCCCAGCGCCGGCGTTCGAGGCAACGAGCAACCCGGCAACGGCTCCGACGACAACGAGCCCTCCGAGCACTGCGGCGAAGATTCTGGCGAGCGGAACGCGCATGAAGGTATCTCCTGGCAACAGGATGGATACCCGTCGGGTTGCAAGCCTCGTGCCAAGCGTCTGCCTGGACCACGAACCGCGGATTACGCCGCGTGAGCAGGGGTTCTAGAGCCCCAGCCTCTGCATTCTCGCTTCGAGCGTCTTGGCGGTGAGTCCGACCAGTTTGGCGGCCTTGGGCACGCTGCCGCCGCTACGATCGAGCGCCTGGCGCACGAGATCGAGCTCGACCTCCTCCAGATCGACGCCTTCCTCGGGAAGCAGGAAGCCGCCGGACACGCGGCCTGCAGAAGCGAGGCCGGCGCGTACTTCGGCCGGGAGGTCGGCGGGACCGATCTCGTCGCCGTGGGACAGGATGACGATGCGCTCGATGGTGTTCTCGAGCTCGCGGATGTTGCCCGGCCACTGGTAGCGAATCAGTGCTTCCATGGCCTCGGCAGAGATGCGCTTGGCCCCCGCCTTGTACTTCTCCAGGAAGTGGGCCACAAGCAAAGGAATGTCACCAGATCGCTGGCGAAGAGCGGGCAACGTCACCGGGACGACGTTGAGACGGTAGAAGAGGTCTTCGCGGAAGTCGCCGTCGGCGATGAGTTGCTGCAGGTCCTTGTTCGTAGCAGCAACAACGCGCACGTCGACGTCGATGCTCCGGGTTCCTCCGAGCCTCTCGAACCGCCGCTCCTGCAAGACGCGAAGCAACTTGACCTGCGTCGCCGGGGAGATATCGCCGATCTCATCGAGGAACAGCGTCCCGCCATTGGCCAACTCGAAGCGGCCGGGCTTCGGTGTCATAGCGCCGGTGAACGCGCCTTTCTCATAACCGAAGAGCTCGCTTTCGAGCAGGGTCTCCGGCAGCGCTCCCGCGCTTACCGAGATGAACGGTTTGCTCGCACGCTCCGACAGGTTGTGGATCGCCCGGGCGATGAGTTCTTTTCCGGTGCCCGACTCGCCGTAGATCATCGCCGTGGCCATCGTGGGCGCGACCTTCTGCACGGTCTCGAGTACGGCCAGCATGCCCGCGTCAGATGCAACGATTCCCTGGACGTCGTACTCGCGATCGAGCTCGCTGCGCAGGCGCTCGACCTCGGCGGCCATGCCGGAGTACTTCAGCGCCTTGTCGATGGCAAGCTTGAGCTCCTCCAGATCGAACGGCTTGGTCAGGTACTCACTCGCACCTGCCTTCATGGCCTCGACGGCGGTCGCGACATTGCCGTGGGCCGTCAGCATGATGATGGGGAACGACAGATCCTTGGAGCGCAACGTCCTCAGCACTTCCATGCCATCCTTGCCCGGCATGCGGTGGTCCAGAACCATCACATCGGGCTCCTGCTCGGCGACCGAGGCGAGCGCCTCGAGTCCGTCAGAGGCCTCCACGACCTCGAAGCCGTCGCCGGACAACGCCTGGCTTAAGACCCAGCGCATGTTCTTCTCGTCGTCGACGATGAGCACTCGCTTGCTCATGCAAAAGTCTCCCTATTCGTCCATGGCAGTGGGCAACGTGACCGTGAACACAGTCCCTGTCGGCCCACTCTCAACTTCGATATGCCCTTCGTGCTCGTCGATGATGCGATGCACGATGGTCAATCCCAAACCGGTACCCTCCGCACGCTTCGTGAAGAATGGGTCGAACACTTTGGTGAGGTCCTTCGGCGCGATGCCCGGGCCGGTGTCGGCAACGGATATCTCGACGTACTCGCCATCGCCCTTGGTCTCTATGGTGATTGTCCCCCCCGACACGCCCATCGCCTGAACCGCGTTGGTGACGAGGTTCAAGACGACTTGCTTGAGCTGGTCTGGATCGGCAAGCACCGGTGGCAGATCGGGCTGCAGGTTCTCCACGATGCTGACGTCGGACTGGCCGGCAAAACGCTGTGTAAAGAGCACGACGTCTTCCAAGACGCTGTTGATGTCGGCATGAACCAGTGTAGGGGTACTGGGCCGGCCGAAGTCGAGCAACGCCTTTATGACGCGATCGAGCCGGTCGATCTCCTGCTTGATGACCTCGGCCGCCTCGTGGATCCGACCCGCATCGCACCGCGCGTCTTCGAGGAGCTGCACCGATGCGCGGATGACACCGAGCGGGTTGCGCACTTCGTGGGCAACGCCTGCCGTGAGCTCCCCCATGGCTGCGAGCCGGTCGGCGCGGATGAGCTGGTCGGTCAAGGCCTTGATGTCCGATACGTCCTCGAGCGTGACGACCGCACCGAGCACCGTGCCTCCGACAGCGCGCATGCGCGACGTCGAGGCCTGGACGTGGACTTCCTTGCCGCCCGCTGTCACGAGCGTCGCCTCGCGCAGCGCGAGCGGCAGCCGGCCCGCGAGCACCTTGGCGACGTCTCCAGAGATGCCGCCATCGGTCCTGAAGAGCAGCCCGATAGGCCGCGGCACCATCTCGAACTCGGACATGCCCAGCATTCGCTCTGCTGCGGGATTCGCGGTGGCGACCGACCCGTCTGGACCGACGGTCAGTACTCCGGATGTGATCGAACGCAGAATCGACTGCGTGTAGTCCTGGATGTTGATGAGCTGGATCGCCCGCTCTTCCAGCTTGCGGTACGCATCTTCGAGTTGGAGGGAAAGCTGTCGCAGGTCATGCGTCTTGGTCTCTTCGGTATCGCGGATCATGCCGAACAGCATCCCGATCGTGACAAAGGACGCCATCTCGAGGTAGTTGTCGAATCCCAGGCCGAACGGGCGGTTCAAGCTGAGCTGGGCATGAACCCCGAACGGGACCGCAGCCGCAATGGCGGTGAAGATCCCCCCTCGCTTCCCGAACACGAACGCCGCGTAGATGATCGGGATGTAATAGAGACGCCGGTAGAGCAGGTGCAGCGGCACGTTCGCCGCGGTGACGTTCGTAAACACGTGCAGCACCGTCACGAGCAGCAGCATCACAGCGATGACCGTGATTGCGCGCTGGGTCACACCACGCGCCTCACGGTCGGCGAAGGAGGGGTCCTCCGGAGCCGCGAGATTCGGCCGCTGAGGAAGGCCGGCGCGCTCCGGGCTCATCGGCGACGCCTGGCCCAACTCGGTTCGATGTGGAGCTCCTCGCGGTACTTGGCCACGGTGCGCCGCGCGACGGTGACACCCTCGTCGGAGAGTAGCTCGGCCAGTTTCTGATCGGACAGGGGCTTGACCGGGTCCTCGGCGTGCACGAGCTCGCGGAGCCGCTGCTTGATGCTCGTGGCGGCGACGTCCATTCCGCTCGTCGTCCGGTAGCCACCGCTGAAGAAGTGCTTGAGCTCGAACAGGCCGTAGGGTGTAGCCATGTACTTGCCTGTCACTCCGCGCGAGACGGTCGAGAGATGCACGCCCAGCTCGACAGCGACATCCTCGAGACGCAGCGGACGCAGGAGCCCGTGTCCATCCTCGAAGAACTCGCTTTGCACCTCGAGGATGATCTGCGTGATACGGCTGACGGTGTCTTTGCGACGGTCGACGTTCTTGATGAAGCTCTCTGCCGAGCGGATCTTGTCCTTGAGGTACTTGCGGGTCTCGTCGTCTGCGGTGGAGCCGCTCCTGAGCATCGATCGATAGCGCGGCGAGACGCGGAGCGTGGGGACGGCCTCGTTGTTCGAGGTCAGCGTCCACTCGTCGTCGAACTTGCGGATCGTGACGTCGGGAACGATGTAGCCGGGAGACGGACCCGGCGAGAACGCCCCGGCAGGGCGCGGATTGAGGCAGCGCAGGATCTCGACGAGCCGGCGCACCTCGTCCTCGTCGACCTTGAGGGCGCGCGCCACTTTCCTGAAGTGGTTCGCGGCCACGTCGTCGAGGTGGTCTTTGATGATCGGCATGAGCAGCGGCTCGTCCAGGGAGAGGAACTCCATCTGGATGCCCAGAGCCTCGGCGAGGTCACGTGCGCCCACGCCGGGCGGGTCGAGCTGCTGCACGGCTTTCAGCCCTGCCTCCGCGCTCTCTTTCGATACGCCGACAAGCGCTGCTACTTCGTCCAGCGAACCGGCGAAGAAGCCGTCCTTGTCCAAAGATCCCACGACAGCCTGTGCGGCGCGGGCAACGTCCTCGGGTATGTCGAGCAAGGCGAGCTGGTCGAGCAGGTAGTCGTCGAACGACTGCACGCCTCCGACGAACTCCTCGGTATTGGCCGACTCCGCGTTCGGGTCACGAGGCGCCGACTGGTCCATGGTGTCGAGATCCTCATACATCTCGAGCCATTCGTCCCACGAGCGCTCTTCGTCCCGGTCCTCAGTTGGCTCCTCGGCGGGGGGCTCGGTGTCGGTCTCGTCGACCTCGAGCACCGGATTCTCAAGCATCTCGGCTTCGATCATCTGCTGGAGTTCCACGATGGGCATGGCAAGGATACTCAGCCCCTGGTAGACCTGAGGCGAAAGCGTGACTTTCTGACGCAGATCGGGCCTTTGCGATAGCTCCATCGAACCCTCCCCCCGGCAGTCGATTTCGCCCGCGAAGCAGGCCGCCATTGCAAAAAGTATACCACCGCGACGAGCGCATCCACCTACCTCGAACGGAGGTAACCGCAGCGACCGCCTAGTCCTGCGGCGGGAGTATCGCCGCGGGCTGGCGTTCAGGCAGCTGAACCACCGCGATCGCCGCGATCACGAGCAGTCCGCCGAGGATCTGCACGGGCGTGAGGGACTCTCCGAAGAGGGCAAACGCCCCGAACCCCGCCAGCACCGGCTCGATGGTGCTCGTCACCGTCGCATTGGTGGGAGCGATGTAGCGCAGCGCTGTGAGAAACGCGCCGAACGGAATGATCGTGCTCACAATAGCCACGAACACCACCACGGCTGCGGTCTTCGGATTCGTGAACACTTCCAAAACGGTTGCGGGACCGAGCACGGCGAACCAGAAGAGAGAGGCGAATCCGAGCCCCCACACGAGCGTGGTCCACGGGCTGTACCTGGCCGCGGCGATCATACCCAGAAGCGAGTACCCAGCGAAGAACACCGCAGACAGCAGGCCCCAGGCCACACCGGCCGGCGAGACCACGAGCCCCTGACCGCCGAGCGCGCCGACAACGAGTGCGCTGCCCGACACCGAAAGGGCCACGCCCACGGGGAGTGTCCACGTGAGGCGATGCTTCAAGAACAAGACGCTCACGACGAGCACGAGAATCGGCGCGAGATACTGGATCAGAATCGCCGTCGCGACGTTGGTCAGCGAAATCGTCTTGAAGTAGGTGAAGTGGACCATCGCGAGCCCGGCGACACCGAAGAGCGCGAGAAACGGCACGTCTTTGAGCTCAATCACCAGGTCGCGCCTGCGAGTGAACGCGAGAACTATCGCGAGAATGGCGAAGGCGGAAAACGCCCGGCTCCCCGCAAGCGCGATCGGATCGATGAAGATGCCGAGCGGCGGCAGGGGCCAGTGCGCGGTGCCGGCGGACGGAATGGTGAACAGCCACTTCGCCGTGAGTCCGCCGGTCGCCCAACACGCAGCAGCAAGCGCCGCGAGCGTGTAGCCCTTGATGCGATCCGCTCGAAGCCGGGCCGCCTCAGACGATTCCGGCACGGGACTCCTCGGCGGTCTTGGCCTTCTGGTAGTCGTCGAACGGCTCGAGATGCGCTATCACGTCGAGAACCTGGTCGTAGTGGGCCACGAGCTCGCGCTCGACGGCCTCGGCGATCGCGTGTCCCTCGGCGACCGTCACCTGCGGGTCGACCTGCACGTGGAGGTCCACATAGACCTCGGCCTCTGAGCCGCGCGTACGGATGCTGTGACAGCCGAGCACGCCGTCGACCGACACCGCGACGTCGCATATGTCGCTCGGCGCGATTCGTGCGGCATCAGAGAGGGTGACGCTTGCGTGCTTGAAGACTCCCCACGCGGTATAGACGATGGCCAAGGTCACCAGGAGCGCGACAATCGGGTCGGCCAGCGGCAACCCGAAGAACCTGACGAGCACGAGGCTGATGATGACGCCGACGCTGACGAACGCGTCCGACGCGGTGTGGCTTGCGTCCGCGACGAGAATCGAGCTGCCCAACTCGCGACCCACTCGCCGCTCCCAGATGGTGACGCCGAGGTTCACCACAAGCGTGCCGATCATGACGACGAACGACCACACGTCTACCTGGGGAGCCGGTGCGTTGCCGAGCAGACCGGCGATGGCTTGAGAGCCGATACGGTACGCAGCGAAGAGCAGCATCGCCCCGATGGCCGCAGAGGCGTACGTCTCGTACTTACCGTGACCGTACGGGTGGTCCTCATCGGCCGGGCGGCTTGCGAAACCCATCCCCACGAGACCGACCACGTTGCTTGCCCCGTCGAACAGCGAATGGAAGCCGTCGGCCTGCATCGCGGCCGAACGGGTCACGGTTCCCCACGCCATCTTGGCGAGCGCCACGCCCACGTTGAGAAACAGGATGATCCACAGCATGCGCCTGATCGCGGCAACGCGGTCGCCAGCCGTTTCTGAAGTCGTCGGACGTCGATAGCTCAAGCCGTCTCCCCCGTGCGGTATTTGTCGCGAGATACCCCTAGGGGGTATGATTTCTATGGATTATTAAGCATAGCGTACTTCGAACCAACGGAGCGAACCCATGACTGACGTTATCAAACTCCCACTCATTGAAGACGAAGCCGAGCGCAAGCTCATCATCAATCGCCTCAAGCGGCTCGAGGGCCAGATTCGCGGCCTGCAGACCATGATCGAATCCGGTCAGGAATGCGAAGCCGTTCTGACTCAGATCATGGCGGCCAAGTCAGCGCTCAACCAGGTCGGCATCCATATCGTCGGTCATTCGATGAAGCGCTGCATGATAGACGGCGAAGGAGCATCTCGCGACGAGGTCATTGACCAAGCGATCGCCGTGTTCCTCAAGTACTCGAACTGCGTGAAGTAGACGCTCGCTCCGCATGCGTCACGGCTGCGCACGAAGGGCCCCGGAAACCTCCGGGGCCCTTCTTCGTCGCTTGAAGCCTGAACGGCCGAACCGATACTAGACCCCGAGCTCACGACCGAGAGCGTCGGCACCGCGAGCGCCCACGACGTGAGCGGTCATCGCCCCGTCCACGAACTTGGCCACGGTGGGGATGCTCATCACGCTGAAGCGCACCGCAAGCTCTTGGTTCTCATCGATGTTGACCTTGACGAACTTGGCGGCCGGACCCACCCGCTCGGCTAGCTTGTCGAGTTCAGGAGCGAGCGTACGGCACGGGCCGCACCACGGCGCCCAGAAGTCCACGATGACCGGCACACCGGCATTGGTGACCTCGCTGTCCCACGACGCGGTGGTGATGTCTTTGGCAGTACTCATGGGCGGCTCTCCTCAAATAGAATCCTATGTGCAACGGTCAGGATTATACCCCTATGGGTATTCATTGGCAACCGGAAGCGAATGCTCACTTCTAACTGTTCCCACTCCGAGTATCATCTGAAGCAGGAGGCAGAACGTGGAAGGTATGGCGGTATGGATCACCCTCGTGTCCGCGGCAACCCTCACGGGTGTCGCGTTCGTAGGCGTGCTCGTTGTTCGCCGCGCACTTGAGCCTCTCTTCGCGCTTCTCACCCTCGGCTCCCTGGCGTGCTCTGCGTGGGCCTTCGGTGCGCTTGCGCAGAACTACGTGCGTCTCGATGCCCTGTTCTACGCCTTCGCCTTTGCCGTCGCGGGATCCGCGGGCGGCTATGCTTTGGCCTCGACACTCCTGTGGCGGCTTGCGCGTCGGGAGCGGATCGCATCGCTCCCCTCGGCGCTTCCCGCCGACAACGGCACCGCTGCGGTCATCGTGCTCGGTATCGTGGAGCCGACTCTCTACGATGAACGATGGACCGCGTCTTCGTTGACAGCCCTCGCTGAAGAAGAGCTTCTCGACGCCTCGATCGTCATACTGCCGTTCCTCTTCCTCGCCGCTAAGGCGCGCTATCGTGCGGCCGGAGGATCGAGTCCGGGTGTCCGGCAACTCGAAGCGCTTTCAGAGCGTCTCGGAATGGCGCTGCCGGTCGATCGTATCGGGCGCGTGTGGCCGGCGGCAACGGACGGAGCCCACTCACTCGACCACGTGGTGGCGGCAGCGGTGGCTGCCGGACATCGGACCATCGTCGTCGCCCAGGCTTTGATAGCCGGGTCTCTCGAACTCGACGAAGCCAAACGCAAGGTCGACTCGTTGCGGCTTGCATCGCAAGGCGTCACGGTCGCCTACACCGATGGTCTCTGGGGATCGGAGCGCGTCGCCTCACTGGTGACCGCGAAGGCCCTCGCTGTCGCCCACGACGTCTCGACAACCGGTGTGCTGCTCGTAGGCGTCGGCCAACCCGAGCCCCGGTCGCGGACGTACCGGAGTTTCGATGAGCGCGAGCACGCGTTTCTGAGCCGTGCCCGGATGCTCCTCATCGAGCGCGGCGTCTCTGCGAACTCGGTGCGGCTGGCGTGGTCCGAATGGCGTATGCCCGATGTGACGAGCGGCGTGCGCCATCTGGCAGCGCTCGGCTGCTCGCGCCTGGTCGTAGTCCCCGCGTGCTTCCCGCTCGACTCCATCGCCACGCTTCTGGACCTGCCCATGGCGACGAGACAGGCGCGCGTCGAGGACTCGGTATCAGTGGTGACGCTGAACGCCTGGGGTGATGACGCCGGAGTGGTGGCCGAGCTTCGGGAGCAGACGCTAGCGGCCCTGGACGAGTCCAGGTCGCACTAGCCGCGCGTCCTCGCGTGCTACTTGGCCTTGCAGCGCTCCCAGTTCCACGACTGCATGCGACGAATCTGCGGGTAGCGCAAAGCGTAGCGCAGAGCCACCGACAAACCTCCGCGCGCGGCTTCTGCACGCGTTTCGAGATTGTCGATGCTGGCGTGCAGATCATCGGCACTCGTACCCCTGAAGAGCGTGTAGCCGTTACCGATAGCCTGGCACACATGCGCATCGGAACCGCCCGTGGCGGCGATGCCCTGGCCACCGGCGAACGTTCTGGCGGCAAGCCGGTTCGCATAGACCAGGTACGGAGATGAGTTGTAGACCTCGAGCGCCTTGAACGCGAGATCGTTCATGGCGCTGCCGACGCTGTTCAAGCCAAAAGGCCCGAACGCTCGGTTCGCAAAGGGGTGCGCGATGACCGCGACGCCGCCCTGGTCCTCGATGGCTCGAATCGTGTCGGCGGCGGTCATCCCCGCGGGTACGTCCTCTGTCAGGAACAGACCGAGAATGTGACCGGACTTAGAGGAGACCTCTTCGCCGATGACGACCTCGAAGTCGTAGAGCTCCGACAGCGACTTGGCGAACAGCGCGCCTTCGATCGTGTTGTGATCGGTGATCGCGATGACCCGCAGATCGGTGTGGTTCTGAACGTACTCCATGATTTCAGGAATCTTGGCGAGACCATCACTGTGGTCGGAATGGATGTGCAGATCGGCCTTGCTCCAGACGTCACCATTACTCACTCGAAAGACGTTCCCCTCGATCGAGGGCCGGTGCGTTCACGGCCCGACGTGTGCTCACTGGTGGAAAGCAAAGCGCGAACCAACTCAGCGCAAGCCCTGCTCTCATCAGGTCCAGTCTACTCTATCGGCTGGTTCGAGCTCTGGCTGCACACCTGGTCGGTAGACGGTAGTCCGCCTGAACTCAGCCGGAATTGGCCGCTGCCCAGGTCTTGAGCCGGGCGATACCTTCGCCGAGTCGGTCCAGATCGGTGGCGTAGCTGAATCGCAAGAAACCCTCCCCGCCTGCACCGAAGTCGATGCCGGGCGCGCACGCCACGCCGGCTTCCTCGAGCAGCCTGCGCGATAGCGACAGCGAATCCGTACCCCACGCGCGAGCGTCCGCGAACACGTAGAACGCCCCGCACGGCTCGCAGTCCACGGTAAGGCCGGCGCCGCGCAGCGCCGGAACCAGGTAGCGGCGACGCTCGTCGTAGAGCCCACGCATCCGGGCGACGTCGCCTTGCGCCTGCGTGAGCGCGATCACGCCCGCATGCTGCACGAAGGTGTTTGCCGCCAAGAAGAAGTTCTGCTGGATCTTCTCGGCGGGGCGTACGAACTCGGGCGGCGCGATGAGGTAGCCGAGGCGCCACCCCGTCATCGCGTACGCCTTCGAGAAGCCGTTGAGGACGAAGGCGCGGTCGGTGTAGGTCAGGATCGTGCGGTCGGGGCCGCAGAAATCCAGCCCGTGGTAGATCTCGTCGCTGGCGATGTAGACGCCGGTGTCCTCGGCGATGCGTGCGAGTTCGCGCATGTCCTCATCGGTCATGACAGCGCCGGTGGGATTTCCCGGCGAGTTGATCATGATCGCCTTGGTGCGCGGCCCGATGGCGGCGCGGACCTCGTCGAGCCGGTAGCGGAAGCCATCGGCCGCACGCACCGGAACGAGCCTGGGGGTGCCGCCGAGGAACGTGACGTAGTTGGGGTAGGCCGGGTAGCACGGGTCGGGCATGATGACCTCGTCGCCCGGGTCGAGCAGCGAGCCGAAGAGCAGCAGCATCGCAGGCGACGTGCCCTGCGTGACCACGATGCTGTCAGGATCGACTCCCACGTCGTAGTGCTCGCGGTAGTGCGCACTAAGCGCGTGGCGCAGATCGGGCAGTCCCGCCGACTGCGTGTAGTGCGTTCCCCCCTCGCTCATCGCCTGCTCGGCGGCTCTCGTGATGGCCTCGGGCGTGGGGAAGTCGGGGTCGCCGATCTCGAGCCGCACGATGTCACGACCAGCCGCTTCGAGCTCCTTGGCGCGCGCGACGATATCCATCACCACGAACGGGCGGATCTGCTCCGAACGACGGGACACGGTCACGGTCGGCTCCTTCTCGGAGGTGGAATCAGAGGCGGGCGCGGTACAAGGCAGCGGCGGCTTTGCCGAAGCCCTCGAGACGGCGAAGGTCGGCAAAAGAGATGTCGCGGGTCGCGATGATCTCGTGCGGCGGCTCGCGGTCGAAGATCAGGCCGAGCTCGCCTGCCCGCTCCCACAGGTCGGTGCCGGGCAGGACGTGCAGCGTCGAGAGCTGCACGATCCCCGGATCCAGCCCGATGGCGAAGTCGATGCCCGCGAGCACGTCTGCAGCTGTGTCGCCGGGCAGCCCGATGATCAGGTCGCACTCGGCCGAGATGCCCGCAGCCCGGCACGCCTCCACGCCCCGGCGCAGTGCCTCGGCGTCGAAGCTGCGACGGCAGGTGGCCAGGGCGAGCTCGCCCACCGTCTGTGGACCCGTCTCCACGCTCACGACCCCGGCGCGCGCCAGAAGCGCCGCGTCAGCCTCAGTGATGCGCTCGAGGTCGACCTCGATGGTGTGCAGCCGCACTCCCCGGAGTGCGTAGGGCTCCAGAGTGTCGGCGAGCCACGCGAGGCGGCCCGGCGTGAGGTTGAACACCGGATCGATGAACGAGAAGCTGTCAACGCCGGGCGCCGAGGCTATCGCTTCGATCTCAGCGGCGATGCGCTCATCGGAGAAGCGGCGAATGCGGTCGTAGCCCTTGCCCTCGTAGCAGTAGCCGCAGGAGTGCGGGCACCCTCGGTAGCTCTCGATGTAGGCGGTGCCGTCCACCGGCGCGAGAACGCCTGACAGGTACGGCGAGGGGATGTCGTCGAGGTCGGTGATGATCCGGCGGTCGGGAGCCGACGCGATCGAACCGTTTCGGCGGGCGGTGACGCCGTCGACCCGGGACAGGTCGCCTCGCTTAAGGTGGACCGCCAGCAGCTCGGCGAAGGTGACCTCCCCTTCCCCGCGAACGACGGCGCCCACGCTGCCGTGTTCACGCAGCACCTCCTCGGCGATGGGGCCCACTTCTGGACCACCGAGCACGATGAGCGTCTCGGGACGCACCGATGCGATGATGCGCGCCACCTCGTAGACGGCGCGGGCGTTCCAGCATACGACCGACAAGCCGACCACGTCGGCCTGAAGCTCGAGCACGCGATACGCGATCCACCAGGGATCGACCGCCGTGTCGAGATCCAGCGTCGTGAAGCCCACCGACGAGAGCCGCGGGTCGGCCTCGGCGTACGCGCGCACGTAACCGAGCGCCAGCGAGCGGTAGCCGGGCGACGAGACACCGACGAGCGCGACTTTGAGCCGAGGAGCTCGGGGCACTGTGATGCGACTCATAGCACGCCTCCGAGCGACAACGTCGGCGAAAGCGCATAGAGGGGCGAGCGAGGAAGCGTGTCGGCCGGCACGCATTGGACGCTGACCCACACGCCGTTGACGGTGCCGGTGTCCAGCCCGGCGCCGATCCACTCGCGGGCCGCCGAGGAGCCCGAAAGCGCCGCAGGCACATGCAGCACCACGGAGACGGCCCCGGCAGCGGCACAGGCGCTGACCGCAGCCGGAAGCTGCGTGAGGTTGTGTATGCACACGGGGACAGTCGCACACACCGCGACATGGGCTCTCTGGGCCAGGGCAGCGGACGTGAAAGCGCTCAGTCCTTCGAGCGCCGCGTCGTACAGCCCCGCGCGGCCCGCAAGCGCGTCGTGGGTGGCGGCATCGCCGCCGAGCAGCACCGCCTCGACCTGTCGCACTCCAGCGTGGATGACGCCGGCGGCATTACCGGGGATGGCAAGCGCACCCGCATCGGTTCGCAGCCGGATTCGCTGTGCACCGCAGGCCACGGCAGCCGCCACCAACGCCGGCAGGTCGGGATGCGCGAACGGTTCGGTTCCCACGAGCGCGAAGTTGGGGCCGGGACCGGCGCTCCAGCCGTGAGCGCGGGACTCGATCTCAGCGACGATCTCGGCGCTGGCGCGCAGCACGCGCGGCTCAGGCGCACCGCAGGCGGCGCACGGTGCGATTCCCCCACTGCCGATGACGATCTCGGCGAACTCGATCACACGAACCCCTTCCCGACCGCGCGGCGAGATGCACGCGCGCCTCCAGCCCCACGTTCCAAGTGTAGCCGAGATGCACCGCGCTGACCTTTGGCGTGGCTGGCAAGCCCAGGAACCGTACACACGAAGGGCTCCCCTTCTCAGGAGAGCCCTTCGGAAGCGTTCATGGTGTCGAAGAAGGGATTTGAACCCTCACGAGGTTGCCCTCACTAGGCCCTCAACCTAGCGCGTCTGCCGTTCCGCCACTTCGACGTGTCTGTCCCTCTCGGACAGCGAGGCGAAGTATAGCAACACGATTGGCGTGGTGCTACCCCTCGACTCCTCTATTCCCAACAAGATTTCCGTTACTCGACCTTTGGAAGGCCGATAGCGGAGGCGACGACCGCATCGTCAACGAGGGGCGCAGTATCACATTCGATCGGAAAAGGCTTGGCAAAATGGCACGCTGCGATGTGCCCGGGTTCGAGCTCGCGCAGTTCGGGCTCCTTCTCGGCGCAGAGCGGAAGCTGGGCGATCGGGCAGCGCGTGTGAAAGCGGCAGCCGCTCGGCGGGTCGATCGGACTCGGAGGATCTCCGGCCAGCAGGATGCGCTGGCGGGTGCGCTGGATCTTGGGGTCGGGCACAGGCACCGCAGACAGGAGCGACTGCGTGTACGGGTGGCTCGGCTCGGAGTACAGCTGCTTCCAATCCGCGACCTCGACGATCTTGCCCAGGTACATGACCGCGATGCGATCCGAGATGTGCTGCACCACGGACAGGTCGTGAGCGATGAAGATGTAGGTCAGGTTGAACTCATCCTGCAGCTTGCCGAGGAGGTTGAGCACCTGCGCCTGGATGGAGACGTCGAGCGCCGATACGGGCTCGTCGGCGATGATGAGACGGGGTCTGAGCGCAAGCGCGCGCGCTATGCCGATGCGCTGACGCTGACCGCCGGAGAACTCGTGCGGATACCGGTTGATGTGCTCGGGGTTGAGTCCGACGACCTCGAGGAGTTCCTTGACGTCCTTCTCGCGCGACGTGTTGTTTCCGATGCGGTGGATGATGAGCGGCTCGGAGACGATCTCGCCGATGGTCATGCGAGGGTTGAGGCTCGCATACGGGTCTTGGAAGATGAACTGCACGTCACGCCGGTACGCCTGCAGATCGCGGCCCTTGAATGACAACGCGTCCTTGCCGTCGAAGATGACCCGCCCCGACGTCGGCTCGATGAGCCTGATCAGGCAACGTCCGGTCGTGGACTTGCCGCAACCCGACTCGCCCACCAGTCCGAGCGTCTCGCCTTCGTTGACCGAGAAAGAGACGTCCTCGACTGCGGAGACCTTCCCGCCGAAGCGCGAGGAGAACACCCCCTGCTGGACCGGGAAGTACTTGCATAGGTTCTCTACTCGGAGAAGCTCGCTCATCCTGCGGTCACCTCCAAGGCACATGCCATCTCGTTGCGGGTGAATCCGGCATCGCCTGCGAAGTGGCATGCAGCGACGTGCGAGCCATCGATGGAACGTGAGAGCGGTGTTTCCACTTTGCAGATGTCCTTCGCGTACGGGCACCGGGGGCTGAACGAGCACCCCGGCGGAACGTCGATGAGGCTCGGCGGCTGGCCCTTGATCGGGCACAGCTCGCCCTTCTCGGTCATGTCGTGGCGCGGCAGCGAATCCATGAGTCCCCAGGTGTAGGGGTGGCTCGGGGTATAGAAGACCTCGTCGACCGTGCCGTATTCGACCGCTTTGCCGGCGTACATGACAAGAATGCGGTCGGCCATGTCAGCAACGACGCCGAGGTCGTGCGTGATCATGATGATCGCGCTGCCGGTGCGCTTCTGCAGCTCCTGCATAAGCTCGAGGATCTGCGCCTGGATCGTGACGTCGAGCGCCGTGGTCGGCTCGTCGGCGATGAGGATGTCCGGGTCGCACGCGAGCGACATGGCGATCATGACGCGCTGGCGCATTCCGCCCGAGAACTGGTGCGGGTAGTCCTTCACGCGCGAACTGGGGTGCGGGATGCCGACCATCTCGAGGAGTTCGGTGGCCCTGGCCCACGCCTCCTTCTTGCTCATGCCCTTGTGGAGCATGAGCGGCTCGGCGATCTGATGACCCACTCGATAGACGGGGTTCAGTGACGTCATGGGATCCTGGAAGATCATCGCGATGCGGTTCCCGCGGATCTTGCGAATCTCGTCATCGGACATGGTGATGAGCGATGTGCCGTTGAAGCGAACGTCGCCGCCTTCGATCTTTCCAGGAGGCATCGGTATGAGGCGCAGCATCGTCATGGCCGTAACGGACTTGCCGGAACCCGACTCGCCCACCACCCCGATGGTCTCGCCCTTGTTCAGGGTGAAGGACACACCGTCGACGGCCTTGACCACGCCGTCACGCGTATGGAAGTGCATCTTGAGGTCGTCAACGACCAAGAGGTCTTGAGCCATACCTAATCCTTCATCTTCACGTCGAGGGCGTCACGCAGACCGTCGCCGAGCAGCACGAATGCCAGCACGGTCGTCAGGATGGCGAAGCCCGGCCAGAGCATGAGCCACGGCGCGGTGAGCAGGAATTTCGTGGAGGCGTTGATCATGTAGCCCCATGACGGGGTCGGTGGCTGGATACCCATGCCGAGGAAGCTCAGTGCGGCCTCGGTCAGGATGGCGCCACCGATCGACATCGTGCCGTACACGATGATCGGCGCTACGGAGTTGGGGAGAATGTGGTGCAGCATGATACGCACGTCGTTGGCGCCCAGCGCGCGAGCGGCCTGGATGTAGTCCTGCTGCTTCACAGAGAGAATCGAACTTCGGAACACACGTGCGATGCTCGGCCAACCGAGGATTCCGATGGCGAGGAACACGTTGATGAAGCCCGGCCCCAGCACGGCGATCATCGCGATGGCGAACAGCGTGTAGGGAAACGCGAAGAACACGTCCGCACCACGCATGACAAACGCGTCCGTCAGGCCGCCGTAGTATCCCGCGAGCGCGCCGAGAATCAGCCCGATCACAATCGAAATCGCGGTCGCGATGAGACCGACCGCAAGCGAGAACCGAGCGCCGTAGACGACACGCGAGAACACGTCACGGCCGAGGTCGTCGGTCCCGAAAGGGTGGGTGAAGGACGGCGCGAGCAAACGGTTGGTGGACAGCGTCGTCGTTTCGATCGCAATCGGGTCGCCGAAGAAGCGCGGGACCCAGAGGTCGGCGCTGATCGCGGCGACGACCATGATCACGATCCATACGATGGCAACGATGGCGAGCTTGTTCTTGCGCAGCCGCCTCCATGCATCGCCCAGCAGCGTTCTGCTCGGACCTGCTGAAAGCGCGTCGTAGGCCGCGGTCTCGGTGGCGTTGAGCCCACCGGACGCGGGCATCTTGGAGTCTTGGCCCATGGGTGAGTTGTCCTTGCTCATACGCGTCTCCTATTCTTCCGAGCCGCCGCCGTAGCGGATGCGCGGGTCGAAGAACGCGTAACTGATGTCGACAAGAAGGTTGATGACCATTACGAGCACCACGATGACCACGACGCCGCCCATGACCACAGGCCAGTCGCGTCTGACGACCGCGTTGTAGACCTCGTTACCGACACCCGGCCAGTTGAATACCGTCTCGGTGAGAATCGCGCCGGACATCATGGCTCCGAAGTCGATACCGATGAAGGTGACGACGGGAATCATGGCGTTCTTGATGGCGTGGCGCCACAGCACGGCGCTTCCCGACAGACCCTTGGCAGATGCGGTTCTGATGTAGTCCTGCCCCATGACCTCAAGCAGCTGGCTGCGCATGATGCGAGCAGCGTATGCGGTCGAGACCGAGGCCAAGGTGATCGAAGGCAGGATGAGGTACACCCATTCGGGGAACACCCCTGACCCGCCGGCGCCGGACAGCGGCAAGTAGAAAGCGCCGCCCGTCCACCGTTTCAAGTAGATACCGAAGAACAGCTGGAGCAGCGTGCCGAGCCAGAACACAGGCAACGACACGAGAATTGACGTAGATAGCGTCACGAGGACGTCGGCGAAACTGTAGCGTTTGATCGCGGACACCATGCCGGCACCTATGCCGATGATGATCTCGATGACGATCGCGCACAGTGCGAGCCTCGCCGTATAGGGAAACTTCTCAACCAGCATGTCGCGAACATCACGGCCACGCATGAGCGAACGGCCGAGGTCCCCGTGGAGGAGGCGGTTCAGGTACATGCCGTACTGCACAGGCAGCGGCTTGTCGAACGCGTATTCGGCGCGAATCTGATTGTAGACAGCCGGTGATATCTGGCGCTCACCCGTGATCATCTTCACAGGGTCGCCCGGAACAACAGCCGTCATGACGAAGAGCAGCACCGTAACACCGATGAATACAGGAATCATCTGGAGGATGCGGCGCGCAATGTACTTGAGCATAGAGGGTCCTGGTTCTAGCGGGGACTCGGCTAGATACACCGTCCGGCAGGACGCTCGCCTCGGAAGGCAGGCGCCCTGCCGGAACTTGGCATATCGCTAACTCAGAGCAGAAGTACTACTTTGCGGCGCCACCATTGGTGAGCCACGCCTTGTCCAGGCCAGCGAGGCCGGACGGGTTGTAGTAGAGATCATGCACGCGGTCAGAGCCAACGTGACGGTGTGCGTAGTACATGAGCGGCACGGCCGGGTTGGTGGACTGAATCTCCGTGTTGATCGCCTGGTAGTCGGCAATACGCTTGGCAGCGTCGCCCTCAGAGCGGGCTTCGATGAGCGCAGCGTCAACCTTGGGGTTCGCGTACGGCGACTTGTTGTCGCCGGACTTCGACTGGAAGATCGGGTACAGGAAGTTGTCCATGATCGGGTAGTCGGCGATCCAGCCGAGGCGACCGACCTGGTACTTGCCCGAGTCGAGCTGCTTGAGGTACTGCGCCCACTCGGAGCCCTGCAGCTTGGACTTGATACCGATCTTGGCGAGGTCGGCCTGGACGAGCTGCATGATGTCCTCGTGGCCGCCACCGGAGTTGAACGAAATCGTCAGTTCCGGAACACCCTTGCCGTCAGCGAAACCAGCATCTGCGAGCGCGGTCTTGGCGGCTGCGACATCATATCGCGAGTCCACCCAGATGCCATCCTCGTAGCCGACGATTCCCGGAGGCACGATGTTCGTGGCAGGCTTGCGCGTGCCCTCGAATACCGCGTCACAGATCGCCTGGCGGTTGATGGCCAAAGAGACGGCCTTGCGCACGCCAGCGTTCTTGAGGGTTGCATCGGTGTTGTTCACGAGCATGTAGTACACGGCGGTCTCGGCACCAAGCAGGGTCTGCTTGCCCGGGTTGACGGTGTATCCGTCACCCGCAGCACCGTACTGCTCCTGTGCAGCCTTGACCTGGCCACTGGGGATGGACGTGAAGTCGATGGTTCCCGCCTGGAACTCGCGGTACGCCGTCTCCTCGTCCTTGAAGATCATCCAGTTGACACCGTCGAGATTGGCCTTGGCACCGTAGTAGTCGTCGTTGCGAACGACCTTGATGTACTGATCGTGCTTCCACGGCTCAGACATCTTGAAGGGACCGTTACCGACAGGCATCTCGGCGAACGGAACCTTGGCGCCGTTGAACTCGACGCCGTCCTTGACGGCCTTCTCCGGAACCGGAGCGAGCGCGGGGTGTGCAGCCACGTACGGGAAGTCAGCGAACGGCTTCGTAAGCGTGACCTCGAACGTGTTCTCGTCGATGGCCTTGAGGCCCGAGAACGTGGTCGCCGTGCCGGCGGAGAGCTCGTCAAAGCCCTTGACGGCGGCGAGGTGGTAGCTGATGACGGACGGATCCTTCGGGTTGGTCTTGGCATCCGCGATGCGGGTCCAAGCGAACACGAAGGCTGCCGCGTTGACCGGCTCGCCGTTCTGGAACTTGGCGCCGGGCACCAGCTTGAAGGTGAATACTGTGTTCTCGGCGTTGGCCTGCCACGACTCGGCAGCGGCCGGAATGACGGTGTTCGTCTTGTTGTCGATCGTTGTCAGGCTATCGAACAGCATCTGCTCGACGTTAGTACCCTCGGACTCCTGGGTGTTGTACGGATCGATATAGGCGGGCTCGTTGATGTAGTAATTGAGCGTACCGCCCTTGACGACCTCGGACTTCGCAGGGGTCTTGGTCTCCGTGGTCTTGGGCGAGCATCCGCTTGCAGCCACAGAAGCGACCAGTCCCAGTGCGAGCATCAGGGCGAGAGCCTTGCGCGACTTACTATGCAACTGTTGCCTCCTTTCACCGAAGAACGGTGTTGTGCAATCGACCGTCAACTGAAACGCAACTGCTGCGTGGCTGACGGCCCCCAATGGAACGTGCACCGCACACCGCCCGGGTATGGAGTGCGGAACGCTAAAGAGTGTCCTGCTTCGAGCACAAGATGGCAAGTGCGCATGAATACGCTGACGAGGGGGAGATGAATAACGCCGCGCTCACGACGGGGTTGCCCGTACATAAGCCGCGGCGCATTGGAGCTGCTGATCCTTGGAGCGGAGGCGGTCGAGCTACAGACCCTTGGGGTAGACCACCATGAGCATGAGCAGACTCACGCCGAACGCTACGGCGAAGCCGACGGTGATGCGGTCGAGGTTCTTCTCGATGATGCTCGTACCTGAAGCGCTCGTCGACATGGCGCCACCGAGCATCTCGGAGAGGCCGGTACCTTTGCCCGAGTGCAGCAGGACGAAGACGATGAGTCCGATAGCTGAAACCGCCCAGATCAGAAGGGCGACGATTAGTAGCGCAGTCACGTGGAGCTCCTTGAGGTCGTTTCACGGTGTAGCGGCCGGAAGGCCGGCACGCGATGTATCAGTATATCAGCAGAGTGCAACCCGTCCACTCCTGTGGCACCTGCAGGCCTATCAGGTCGAGCAGCGTCGGTGCGACATCGGCGAGTATACCGCCTTCTGCCAGCGCCGCCACCCCATCAGCGACCACAACAAGCGGCACGTTTGAGAGCGTGTGCGCGGTAAACGGCGTGGCGCCGTCTGCCGCTACCATCGACTCGGCGTTACCGTGGTCCGCGGTGAGGAGCGCGACGCCCCCTCGTGCGCGAATCGCAGCAACGACCGCGCCCACGCCCGCATCAACCGCCTCGACAGCGCGCACGGCGGCATCGAAGACGCCGGTGTGGCCGACCATGTCGCAGTTCGCGAAGTTGACGATGTAGACGTCAGCGGCATCGGCGTTGATGGCGGCGACGAGCCGGGAAGTGACCTCCGGCTCACTCATTTCGGGCTGCAGGTCGTAGGTCGCCACCTTCGGACTCGGAACCAGAATCCGCGTCTCCCCTGCCTTGGACTCTTCGGCACCTCCGTTGAAGAAGAACGTCACGTGCGCGTACTTCTCGGTCTCGGCGATGTGGAGCTGCTTCAGGCCGGCCTCTGCGAGCACGTCGGCGAGCACGTGCGTCGGAAGCACCTTGGGAAACGCGACCTGCGCTGGAATCGTGGGGTCGTAGGTGGTAAGGCACACGAAGCGTACGTCGGGCCGCACCGGGCGATCGAACCCCTCGAAGCGGGGGTCCGTGAACGCTCGCGTGATCTCCCGTGCGCGGTCGGGCCGGAAGTTGAAGAACACGAGCGCGTCGCCGTCCTGGACACGAGACGCGGCGACCACGGACGGCACGACAAACTCGTCGTTGACGCCTGCCGAGTAGCTTGCCGTAACCGCCTCGGTCGCCGACGCAGCGCACACGCCTTCTCCGAGCACCATCGCGCGCCACGCCTTCTCGACGCGGTCCCAGCGGTTGTCGCGATCCATGGCGTAGTAGCGGCCCATGACGGTGCCGATGCGCCCCACGCCCAGGTTCACGAGAAACGCCTCGAGGTCCTCCACGAAGCCCAAACCACTCTGCGGCGGCACATCTCGGCCGTCGAGGAAGGCGTGCACGAACACCTCGGTCGCACCGCGAGACTGGGCCATCTCCAGCAAGGCGGACAAGTGGTCTCGCGAGCTGTGGACGCCACCATCTGACAACAGCCCCATGAAGTGCACCGCGTGGCCCCCGGCGACCGCCCCGTCAATAGCCTCGGCGAGCACGGAGTTGTCGAAGATCGAGCGGTCGTGCACGGCGAGGTTGATGCGCGTCAGCTCCTGGTAGACCACGCGGCCGGCGCCGATGTTGAGGTGCCCGACTTCCGAGTTGCCCATCTGGCCCTCAGGCAAGCCGACAGCCAGGCCCGACGCACGCAGCGAAGTGTTGGGCCACATGGAGAAGAGCTCGTCGAGGTTGGGCGTGTTCGCCGCCTCGATTGCGTTGCCAGGTGAGGCAGCGGCGAGGCCGTATCCGTCCATGATGACGAGGAGTGCCGGCAGGTTGCGGGTCACTTAGGCGAAGTCCTTCGCGATCTTGAGCATCGAGACGAACGAGTCGGCCGCCAAGGAGGCTCCGCCGACGAGCGCACCGTCGATATCGGGCTCAGGCATGAAGAGCATCAGGTTCTCGGGCTTGGCGGAGCCGCCGTAGAGAATGCGCGTCTGCATGGCCACAGGCTGACCGAACAGGGCGCCGAGTGTCGCTCGGATCGAACGGGCGACGTCGTTGGCGCCTTCGGGCGTGGGGGTGCGGCCGGTGCCGATCGCCCAGATCGGCTCGTAGGCGATGACGATTCGGGCGGCTGTGTCGGCGGTGAGGCCGTCGAGCGCGCCGAGAATCTGCGAGCGGACATACGAGTCCGTCTCGCCTGCATCGCGCGTCTCGAGCGTCTCACCGCAGCAGACGATAGGAGCGATCCCTACACCGAGCAGGGCCTTCACCTTGAGGTTCACGGTCGCATCGGTCTCGCCGAACAGCTCGCGGCGCTCGGAGTGCCCGACCACGCAGTAGTCGCAGCCGACGTCGGCGAGCATCTGGGGCGAGATCTCGCCGGTGAAAGCGCCTTCTGCCTCCCAGTACACGTTCTGAGCAGCAAGCTTGACGGCGGCCTTGTCGAACTCGATGACGGTGGCCACCGACTTCAAGTCGACGAACGGCGGGCACACGACCGCCTCGACGTGGTCCAGAACCCCCGGTTCGTCGGCCAGCAGGTCGTTGATGTGCTGAACGAGCACAACGGCCTCTCCGGGCGTCTTGTACATCTTCCAGTTGCCGGCGATCATCGGCGTGCGGCCCATGAAGCGCTCCCCTCTCGCCGCATGTGCGGCATGTAAGCTGGCGATACGTTGCGGCGGAAGTGCCGAACTCCTACTTGTCGAGCAGCGATTCCACGCCGGGAAGCGGCGCGCCTTCGAGCAGCTTCATGCTGGCGCCCCCACCGGTCGACACGAAGGTCACGCGCTCCTCGAGGCCGAACTTCTTGAGGGCTGCGACCGAGTCCCCCCCGCCGATGACCGAAACCGCGCGGCTGTTGCGCGCGACCGCCGCAGCGACCTCGCGGGTACCGGTCTCGTAGGGCTTCATCTCGAAGACGCCCATGGGGCCGTTCCAGAAGATGGTCTTGGCATCAGCGATGGCGCCCTTGAAGAGTTCGCCTGAAGTGGGACCAATATCGAGTCCCATCATGTCAGCAGGAATCTCCTCGCGACCGACGATCTTGATCTCGGCATCCTCGGCGAACGCGTCGGCGACGACGAAGTCGACCGGCAGCATGATGTCGACTCCGCGCTCGCGCGCCTTGGCGAGCATCTTCTTGGCGGGCTCCACCCAGTCCGGCTCCAGGATCGACGTGCCGACCTCGAGGCCCTTGGCCGCGAGGAAGGTGAACGCCATGCCGCCGCCGACGATGAGCGTGTCGACACACTCGAGCAGCTTGTCGATCACGCCGAACTTATCGGAGACCTTGCTCCCACCGAGGATCGCCACGAACGGACGACCCGGGTCGGCGAGCATCGACGTGAGCGTCTCGACTTCGCGTGCGAGCAGAAGCCCGGCGTACGCCGGCAGAAACTCCGCGACACCGGCGGTGGACGCGTGAGCGCGGTGCGCGGCGCCGAATGCGTCGTTGACGTAGATGTCGGCGAGTCCGGCGAGCTGGCGGGCGAAGGCCGGGTCGTTGGACTTCTCGCCGGCATTGAAGCGGACGTTCTCCAGCATGAGCAGCTCGCCGTCGACCATGCGCGCGACAGCCTCGGTGGCTTCGGGGCCGACGGTCGTGTCGACGAATCCGACGTTTCGGCCGAGCAGGCGCGCCAGCGTGCGGCGCACCGGTCGCAGGGAGTACTGCGGGTCTGGCTCGCCCTTGGGTCTGCCGAGGTGGCTGGCGATGATCACCTTGGCGCCGTGATCCATCAGATAGCGCAGGGTCGGCAGGGCGGCGCGCACGCGGGTGTCGTCGGCCACTGCGCCTTCGGCGAGCGGGACGTTGAAGTCCACGCGCACGAGCACGCGCTTTCCGGCGACGTCGACATCTTTCACGGTCTTCTTCGAGAACATCCTGGCCTCCGAGGCGTCTACGTGCAGCGGGGCCCCGGGCATCCGGGGCCCCGGCTGGGAGCTGCGAGACTATGCGCTACGCCATCATGTGCTTGGCGAGGTCCTTCACGCGGTTCGAATAACCCCACTCGTTGTCGTACCAGGAGATGCACTTGACGAACGTGCCCTCTCCGCCCATGACCATGGTCTGGAGCGAGTCGAAGACCGAGGACGCAGGGTTGCCTACGACGTCGACGGAGACGATCGGATCCTCACAGTACTCGAGGAAGCCCTTCATGGGACCCTCGGCAGCGGCCTTCATTGCGGCGTTGATCGCTTCCTTGGTCGCGGGCCTCTCGAGTTCGGCGACGAGGTCAACGACGGAACCGTCCGGAGTCGGGACGCGCATCGACATGCCGTCGACCTTGCCCTTGAGGTCCGGCAGCACCAGGCCGACGGCCTTGGCGGCGCCGGTCGATGTGGGGATGATCGACATCGCTGCGGCACGCGCGCGACGGAGATCCTTGTGCGGCGAGTCGAGGATGATCTGGTCGTTGGTGTAGCTGTGGATGGTATTCATGAAGCCGTGCTTGATGCCGAACGTGTCGCGGAGCACCTTGGCGAACGGCGCCAGACAGTTGGTGGTGCACGATGCATTGGACACGATGAAGTGCTTCTCGGGATCGTACTGGTCGTCGTTGACGCCCATGACGATGGTGATGTCCTCGTTGCTGGCGGGTGCCGAGATGATGACGCGCTTGGCACCGGCGTCGATATGAGCGTGGGCCTTGAGCGCGTCGGTGAAGAATCCGGTGGACTCGACGACGAGGTCGACACCCAGCTCGCCCCAGGGCAGATCCGCAGGATTGCGCTGAGAGAGGACCTTGACCACGCGGGTGGTGCCCATGGTCTGGCCGCCGTGCTCGAGCGCGTAGACCTTGAAACCATCCTCGACGACCTCGACCTTGCGGCCGAACTTGCCGTGGACCGAATCGTACTTGAGCAGGTGGGCCAGGGTCTTGGAGTCAGTCAGGTCGTTGACCGCCACGACCTCGACCGCAGGATCGTTTTCCATGGCGCGAAACACGAGGCGCCCGATACGTCCGAAACCGTTGATGCCGACTTTGATAGTCAAGCTCATCCCTCCTTGAACTGGCAGCCCCATTGCTGCCGTGCACGACATGACACCGACGCGCGGAATTCCAGTCCGCGCGAGTGCTGCTTACCCGCTGGCGGCGGCTCCCTCTTCAAACACCTCTACCGCCAGTTCCTCGATTCTACGCACCCTATGATACACAGCCGACTTGGTCAGCGGCGGGTCTGCGAGCTCCCCGAGCTCCCGGAGAGACGCCTCGGGGTTGGCAAGCCGAAGCTCGGCGAGCTCCCGAAGCGCCGGGGGCAGGTTGTCGAGGCCCTTGAGCGCCAGAAGCGAGTTGATCGCCTCGATCTGGGTGATGGCGGCTTCGGCGGTCTTGAGCTGGTTGGCGATCTCGGCGTTCACGAGCCGGTTCACGTCGTTGCGCATCGACTTGATGATGCGGACGTCTTCGGTGCGCAGCAGCGCGCGATGCGCCCCGACGAGCGCCAGGAACGTGACGATCGGCTCAGCGCCCTTCAGGTAGACCGCGTACGTGCCGCGGCGCTTGGCGACGCGAGCAGGGATGTTGAACCGCCCCATGAGCGCGACGAGATCATCGGCGAGCTGCTCGGTCTCGGCGGTGAGCTCGAAATGGAAGTCGCCGTGCGGATCGGCCACGAAGCCGCCGCCGAGGAATGCACCGCGCAGGTAGGCGATCGCGCAACAGTCCCGCTTGACGAGCTTGGGGTCGATGCCGAGAGAGAATCCCCCGTCGCCGAGGATACCGAGCTCGGAAAGCGCGTGGCTGAGCTTGATCTGAGTAGGCACGGTGATGAGGTAGTTGTTGGTCTTGTGCAGCACGCTGCGGCGCACCGTCAGCTCGGTCTTGAGGTCGTAGACGCCGTGGAGAAGCTTGATGACGGTTCGGGCCACGGGAGCGGTCTCTGTGGCGACCTCGAGGCGGTAGCGGTTGGGGCCACTGATATAGAGCGTTCCTTCGATGCGGACAAGCGCCGCAAGCTCGGCCTTCAGGCAGCACGCCTTCTTGGGCTCGATGCGAGAGAGCTCGTCTTTCACCTCTGCGGTGAAGGACATGTCAGGAGACCACCCTCTCGAGCGCGCGGCACAGGGCTGCACGCGAATGACGAACCGGATCGGCGGGATCGGCGAGGTCCGCGGCGACGGTGCTCGGCCCCATCTGCGTGATGCGGGCGCGAACGTCTTCTCCGGCGGCCACGGGCTCGACCCCGGCGCCATCATCGCACAGCGCGGAAGCTCCCGCTGGCGATTCGTGCACCAAAACCACGTCGATCGCGCCGTCCAAGCCGTGCTCGACGAGCGCCGCGACGTGGTCGGCGGCGTCCAGACCGCCGGTCTCGCCGCGCATGTTGGCGACGTTGCACACGTAGATGCGCGTTGCGTGCGAGGCGCGAACGGCGTCCGCGACACCAGCCACGAGCAGGTTGGGAATCAGGCTCGTGTACAGCGACCCAGGGCCGAGCACGATCACGTCGGCGGCGTGGATGGCGGAAAGCGCCGGCGGGTAGGCGGCAGGCTCGGCCGGCTCGAGGCGCACGCACGAGAGCGCCTCGGGGTTACCGGCCAGGCGAGCCTGCCCGGAGAGCACCGCACCCGCGCGATCGACACCATGCAGCTCGACATCGGCGAGCGTGGAGGGCAGCACGTGACCGTGCGTGTGCAGATACCCCTCAACTGCCTCGATCGCGGCAGGAAACGAACCCGTGATATCGGCAAGCGCAGCGAGGATGAGGTTTCCCAGCGCGTGTCCGGCAAGCCCCTCCCCGTGCGGGAAGCGATACTGGAACAGGCGCGTGAGCAGCGCTTCATCATCGTCGGCGAGCGCAGCGATGCAGTTGCGCACGTCTCCGGGCGGCAGCATGCCGAGTTGGCGGCGCAGCATGCCCGAGGAGCCCCCGTCGTCGGCCATGGTCACGACAGCGGTGGTCTCGAAGCCCAGATCCACCAGCGAGCGCAGCACGGCCGGAAGCCCGGTTCCCCCTCCGATCGCGACGGCGCGACGCCCCGAACCTATGCTCACCGGAGTTCCTTGTCGCGGCCGATGTCGCGGTGGCTGACGGCGACTCGGTAGCCGTGCTCGCGGAGGAACGCGGCGGTAGCCTCGGTCAGCGCGACGCTGCGATGCATGCCACCGGTGCACCCGAGCGCGATAGCGAGGTGGTTCTTGCCTTCGGAGATGTAGCCGGGCACGAGCGTCTCGAGCAGCGGGAGCCAGCGCTCGAGAAACGCGCCCGTCTCGGCGCTGTCGAGCACGAAGTCGCGCACCGGCGCATCGAGCCCGCTCAACGGTCGAAGCGCGGGATCGTAGTAGGGATTAGGCAGGAAACGAACGTCCATCACGATGTCAGCGTCGGCAGGCAAGCCGTACTTGAAGCCGAACGACGTGAGAGTGATGGAGAGCGTGGAGGCCAGCGAACCCGAGAAGAAGCGGTCGCGGATCTGGTCGCGCAGCTCGCGCGGCTTCAGAGCGCTGGTGTCGATGACGACGTCGGCGCGAGCGCGGATCGTGCCCAGTGCCGCGCGTTCGGCGCGGATGCCGTCGAGCACCGGCTCGCCCTCGTTGCAGAGCGGATGCCGGCGGCGAGTCTCCTTGAAGCGGCGGAGCAACGTGCGGTCGTCGGCTTCGAGAAAGAGCACGCGGTTGTCGATGCCGCGCTCCTCTAGACGCTTGAGTTCGCCCGCCAGCTCATCGAAGAAGTCGTGTGCCCGCACATCCGAGACGACCGCAAGCCGGCTCATACGGCTGTCGGGCAGCTCGGCTAGGGCCACGAGCTGCGGGATGAAGCTCGGAGGAAGGTTGTCGATGCAGAAGTAGCCGAGGTCCTCGAAGGTGTTGACCGCCTCGGACCTGCCGGCACCGGACATGCCCGTGATGACGACGATCTCAGGACGAGGCCCCGGCGCGGTCTGCTCGGCCGGAATGGCGCAGGAATCGGCCATGGAACCTCATCTCCTCTCGTTGCGCGACACGGCAGGGATGCCGTGAGTCCAGTATACCTGCCCTATCCGACGCCGCCGGACGACATCAGCGCCAGTGTTCGAGGCTGTCGCGCAGGCGTTGCTGCGTCTCGGAGAGCATCATGCGCTGTCGCTCCCAGGTCAGCGCGATGACGAGCATCGCCATGCCGATGAGCCCGAGCACCAGCCACCAGAACTCGGCGAGATACGTCATCGTGCGCCACGCGGCCACGAGCGCGAGCGCACCCGTGCCGCCGAACAGGTAGGCGCGAACGCGCCCGCCGATACCTCCGGCGATGAACGCGAGCGAGAGCCCGATGGCCCACGCGGTATGGGAGAACGCCTCCGGGCCCCAGCCCGAGAGCGCACCTGAGAGCGGCACGCCCAGGCCCACGAGCAGCGCGCCAATGTCGAGCCCTAAGGGCACTCCCCGGCCGGGAACGCGCCACGCGTAGAGATAGCCCATGGCGATCAGATAGAGCGCAAGCGGTGTCGAGTAGAGCTCAGCGGTAGCCAACGACAGGGCGCTCATCTCGGCGAAGAGTGCGAGCAGGAGCACACCGAATCCGACATAGAGCGCCGCTTCGGCTTTCCATCGGACGCCTTGGGCGAGCACAACCGCACCGGCGATGGCCAGCAACACAGCCACTTCGTGCTGCCCGAACGCCAACCACCCGCTCGCCTCAAGCGACGCCAGCGAGAGCGCGTAGGGCGCGCCCAGTGCGATCAGCCCCACCACGCCTACGAGGCCGGCAGCCGAGAACGACAGGCCTACGCGCGCATGCTCAGAGCCCGGTCCGAGCGGTCGAACGAACGCCGGAGCATTGAGCAGGATGCAGGCGATTCCCGCGACTACGACCGTCAGCCACGGCGAACCGTCGGCTGCCGCCACGAGTGCGAGCGCCGAAGCGAACGCCGACAAACCTGCGATGCCGGCGAGCGGCTGCGCGCGAAGGGCAACCGCCGCCGCGACCCATGCGATCGCGAGCAGAGCGAAAGCCGCAGCGGCGCGCGACGGCTCCTCGATCGCATACGCGGAGAGCACCGTGGCGAAGGCGGCCGCAGAAAGCGCGACCTGTCCCGACCGGGGCTCAAACCAGCGTCGGAGCAGCGCACCAGCCGTCGCGAGCAGCGCGGCGCCACCGGCGGCCGTAACGGCGGCAAGCGTCGCCGGGCTGGCTGCCAGGACGGCAAGCGCACCGGTCTTCGGCGTGCTCGCCACCGAGAGCGCATGTCCCGCGAGGAATGCGGCACCCGTGCCGGCGACTCCGGCCACGACCGCGCTCGCTGAAGGACCGTCGAGTGCCGCGTCGGCAGCGAAGAACGCGGCAGCTGCCACGAGGAGGATGGCGCCCGTCCACAGCGGATCTCCGCCGAAGTAGAACGCTTGGGCACCGAGCCCGCCGAGCACGATGAGCCCGGCAAGGCCCCGATAGAGCCATCCGAAGAGCTCGCCGTCGACGCGATAGAAGCGAGCCATGCCCTTGCGCGCAGAGAACCACGTAGCGCATGCGGCCAGAAGCGCGGTGGCGTAGAGCGCCGACTGAAGACCCGGCGCGGCCCAGGCGAGCAGCGCCGCCAGTGAGTAGAGCGACCACAGCGACGTCCCCACGGCGTCGCGCGCACGACGTGTCGCCAGCGTCGCGAGTGCCCACGCGATCAGCACGCCGGCGCTCGCAAGAACGTCGGCTGAGCCGATACGGACGCCCGACAGCGCCGGCCCGGCACCCGCGCCGACGGCCGACGACGACGCCCATATCAGCAGGACGACGGATCCGACCGATGCGACACGCGAGAAGTCGGAAGCGCGGCCGGCTCCGGCCGGTCCGACCACCGACACGTCGTCGGAAGTGGGCGCACCCAGCTTCGACGACAGCAGCCGCGAAACAAGCGCCCAGGTGACGGCGAGCGCCGCGAAGACAACGGCGGTCACGTGCGCGCTTGCGCCCAGCAGGTCGCATGCTGCGCCCACGAGCACGAACTCGGAGGTCAACGCGAGGATTGCGAACGGCGTCCCGGCGATGAAGATCGAAGTGAGCGCATATGCCGCCGCCATGACCGCCAGACTCGCGACGAGCCACCAGGCGGGATTCTCGGCAGCGAGCAGGGCAGCGAGCAACAGGGGAAGCTGCGCGATAGCTGCCAAGACGGGACGGTTGGGCAGAACCAGCCGCGTGCGCAGAAACACCACCGCGCCAGCGGCCGAGGCCACAGCGGCGGCGAAGAAGGTGAGGGCATCAGGGGTGCCCACCGTGATCAGGTCGGCGATGAGCGCGAGTACGGCGATCGCCTGCACCGCCGGCGCAGCCCGCACGAGCACGTCGGCGAGCGATGCGAACTGGGAGTCCCCGCGCACCCGCTCGGCGGTGAGCTGCCAGAGCAGGGCGACTGCCGCCACTCCGGCGATCCTCAGCGGGTACTCGAGGTGCATCCCGGTGCCCAGCAGCCACCACCAGCCCACCTGAGCCGCCGCGCCGGCGATGCCGTAGAACCGCTCTCCGAGCCTGATCTCAGTGAACCAGTAGACCAACGAGCACACGAGGAGAGCCACCGCCCACGCACTGACGCTCTGCAGGTCGAACCCGTCGATGACGATCCAGCAGTCGAACAGAAGCATCGCCGAGCCGACTACCGTGAGCGCGGTCCCTCCTGCTTTGAGCCCGAGGTTCTTGCGCGCATGATTGCCGGCCGCGTAGAAGGCGACGGTCAGCGCACCCATGAACGCGAGCTTGAATGCCGGTGCGGCGATATCCCACACCACCAGCGCGAAGATGGCGGACGCCACGATGACGAGGAACGCACCGAGGAACAGCAGCACGGTCGTCCAGCGAACGGGCTCACGCTGTCGGCGCGGCGCAGGCAGCGAAGCCGATCGGCGCGCGGGAGCTGACGCGGGTGCACCGGGGTGCACCGGAGACTCCACGGAGGCTGTACCGGCTTGGCCGAGCAGCGTCGGCCCTGTGTTGCGAGGTTCGCGCACGACCGTCCCGCCGGTCAGTACCGCGACGAGTTCGGCTCTCCGCGCCAGATAGCGAGGCGCCAGCGTGTCATACGATGCGCGCGGAACCTCTCCGCGCTCGACGGCGCGCGCGAGCTGGTCGAGGAAGTAATCGATGCGAGAAAGTTCGCCTCGCTGCTGCGCGTGCGGGTCTTGTGATGCCACGAGTTCCCTCCCCCAACGACCACACGGTCGAGTCACGGTCCAGCATACCCGAACTCGCAGGTCAGAGGCCGGGCCACGCAGGGCGTCTGGCGGCGATTCCGCTGCCGGACTACTCGCGCAGCACCGCCACGATCTCCTCGGCCACCTCATGGGGGATACCCTTGATGGCCTCGATCTCCCCGGCGGTGGCTTCACGCAGGCGCTTCACGCTGCCGAATGCTTTGAGGAGCGCCTTCTTGCGCGTGGGCCCCACACCCGGGATGTCGTCAAGGACGCTGGCGGTCATCGCCTTGCCGCGCAGCTCCCGGTGATACGTGATCGCGAAGCGGTGAGCCTCGTCGCGGATCCGTTTGACGAGGTAGAGCGATGGGCTGCCGGTGGGAAGCACCACGGACTGATCCGACCAGGGCACGAACAGCTCCTCCTCGCGTTTGGCGAGACCGGCGACGGGGATGTCCGCCAAGCCGAGTTCGGCGAGCACCTCCATGGCGGCGGTGAGCTGTGGCTTGCCGCCGTCGACGATCACGAGGTCCGGCCGGCGTCCGAAGCGGCTGTCGGCCATGCGCTCCGGGGCGAATCTGCGGCGCAACACCTCCCCCATCATCGCGAAGTCGTTCGCCTCGCCGGTGTCGAGCTTGACCTTGAAGCGGCGGTAGTTCTTGTTGTCGCCGCGCCCGCCGCTGAACACCACCATCGAGCCGACCGAGTGGGTGCCATGCAGCGTCGAGATGTCGTAGCACTCGATGCGCAGCGGAGGCGCGGGCAGTGCGAGCGCGCTTTCGAGCTGCAGCAGCGCGGAGTTGATGCGCCCCTCGTCGTAGCGTGTCCGCACCTTGAAGCGCATGAGCGTGTGACGCGCGTTCTCCTCGGCGAGCGTGAGCAGTTCGCGTCGCTCGGCACGCTGCGGAACGGTGAGGCGCACGCGCGCGGCACCGTCAGGGCGCAGCGACGAGAGCCACTCCTCGACGGCTTCGGCATCTTCAGGCAACTCGGGCAGCACGATCTCGCGCGGGATCTCCGGGCCGTCGGCGTAGTAGCGCAGCAGAAAGCCGTCGACGAGTTCGGGAAGCGACACGTCGAGACCCTTGTCGAGCACGAACTCGTTGCCCACGAGCACGCGGCCCTCGCGCACCACGAACACGTGCACGCCGGCCACGGTCTCCTCGCGGTGGAAGCCGACGATGTCCATCGAGAGCGGTCGCGCCGACACGACCTTCTGCCGGCGCCGAATGGAGTCCACGGCCTCGAGGCGGTTGCGGTAGCGCGCGGCCGTCTCGTAGTCGAGTTCGTCGGAGGCTTCGCGCATGCGGCGGTGAAGCTCCTTCTCGAGGTCGTCGTGCTTGCCGACAAGGAAGCTCTCGATGCGCTTGACGTTCTCTCGGTAGGCATCGGGCGTGATCGCGCCCGCGCACGGACCGGGCCCGAGCCCCACATGGAAGTCGAAGCAGGCACGCGCGGCAGGAGCGCCGTTGTGCGCGATGACGTGCTTCCACTCGGGGCAGGTGGCGCGGCAGATGGGAACGATGCGGCGCACGGTGTCGATGGTCTCGCGGGCCGCGCGCGAATCGGTGTAGGGGCCGAAGTAGCGCGTGCCGGGCTTGTGCTTCTCGCGCGTGAACTTGATGGCTGGATAGAGGTCGGAAAGCGTCAGCGCGATGAACGGGTAGCTCTTGTCGTCGCGAAAGTCGACGTTGTAGGGGGGATTGAACTGCTTGATGAGGTTCTTCTCGAGCACGAGTGACTCGACCTCGGTGGCGGTGACCACGTAGTCGTAGCTCGCGACGAGCTCCATCATGATCGGGATCTTCTCGCGCTCGTCGTGGCCGCCGACGTACTGCCGCATGCGCTTGCGAAGCGACTTGGCCTTGCCCACGTAGAGCACCTCGCCTGCGGCACCCTTCCACAGGTAGACGCCGGGCGAATCCGGAACGCTGCCGAGCTGCTCGGCGAGCGAAGGTGCGGCGCGCTTCGGCGTCGGAGCGGTGTCGGGAGTGCCGGCTGGAGTGGACACCACGACCTTACCCGCGCCCGAGCTCGGGCGCCACGGTGGCTCCACGACCTTCGAGCACCGGCTTGAGGAAGCGTCCGGTGTGCGAGTACTCGCACGCGGCGACCTGCTCGGGAGTACCGGCGATGACCAACTCGCCACCGCGGTCTCCCCCCTCGGGGCCCAGGTCGATGATGCGATCTGCGGTCTTGATGACATCGAGGTTGTGCTCGATGACCAGCACGGTGTTTCCCGCGTCGACGAGACGGTCGAGCACGAGAAGCAACTGGCGCACGTCGTCGAAGTGCAGACCGGTCGTGGGCTCGTCGAGAATGTAGAAGGTCTTGCCGGTGCTGCGGCGCTGCAGCTCGCTGGCCAGCTTGACGCGCTGCGCCTCTCCGCCGGACAGCGTGGTGGCCGGCTGGCCGAGCTTGAGGTAGCCGAGGCCCACATCGTAGAGGGTCTGCAGCTTGCGGCGGATCGGCGGGATGTTCTCGAAGAAGTGGAGGGACTCCTCCACGGTCATGTTGAGCACGGCCGAGACGTTCTTGCCCTTGTACGTGACCTGCAGCGTCTCGCGGTTGTAGCGCGCTCCCTTGCAGACTTCACAGGGCACGTAGACGTCGGGCAGGAAGTGCATCTCGATCTTGATCTGGCCGTCGCCCTTGCACGCCTCACAGCGTCCGCCCTTCACGTTGAAGCTGAAGCGCCCCGGCGCGTAGCCGCGAGCCTTCGCTTCGCGTGTGGATGCGAACAGCGAGCGCACGTCATCCCATATCCCGGTATAGGTGGCCGGGTTGCTTCGCGGCGTACGGCCGATCGGGCTCTGGTCGATATCGATGACCTTGTCGATCAGCTCGATACCGTCGAGTCGCCGGTAGGCACCGGTGCGGTGACGCGAGCGGTGGATCTGGTTGGTGAGCGCGGGAGCGAGCGTGTCGGTGATCAGCGAGCTCTTGCCCGAGCCGCTCACGCCCGTGACCACCGTCAGCGCACCGAGCGGGATATCGGCGTCGATGTTCTTGAGGTTGTGCTCGGTGGCGCCGCGCAGCTTGATCGAGCCCTTGCCGGGCCGGCGACGCTTCTCGGGCACCGGAATGGACCGGCGACCCGACAGGTATGCCGCGGTCAGCGAATCCGGGCACGCGAGGATATCGGCCGGAGTGCCCGCGCACACGATCTCGCCGCCGTGCTCGCCTGCACCCGGGCCCATGTCGACCACGAAGTCGGCCGCACGGATCGTCTCCTCGTCGTGCTCGACGACGATCACGGTGTTGCCGAGGTCGCGGAGCCTCTCCATCGTCCCGATGAGTCGCGCGTTGTCGCGCTGGTGCAGACCGATGCTCGGCTCGTCGAGGATGTAGAGCACGCCCATGAGCCCGGCGCCAATCTGCGTTGCGAGTCGGATGCGCTGTGCCTCGCCGCCGGACAGCGACGCTGTGCCGCGCTCGAGCGTGAGGTAGTCGAGCCCCACGTCGACGAGGAATCGCAAACGCTCAAGGACCTCCTTGACTACCCGGCGAGCGATGGTCTCATCGCGCTCGGAGAGTTCGAGGTTCTCGAAGAACGCCAGCGACTCCTTGGCGGAGTAGCGGGTCACCTCGTTGATGTTCTTGCCGCTCACGGTCACCGCGAGGATCTCCGGCTTGAGACGTGCTCCGCCGCAGGTCTTGCACGGGATGACCGCCATGTACTCCTGAAGCTTATCTTTGACGTTGTCGCTCTCAGACTCGTCGAAACGGCGCATGACGCTCCTAAGCGCCCCTTCATAGCGCGAGAACCAGTGCGTCTCGCGACCGTCGCGCGTCACATAGTCGACCTGTATGCGCGTGTCTCCGAGCCCATCGAGCAGCGCGGTCTGCACCTTCTTCGGCAGTTTCTTCCACGGCGTGTCGACGCTGACTCCGAGGTGCTTGGCGGCAGCCGCGACGAGTTGCGGGTAGTAGTTCATGCCGGGCGTGAACGGCGCGATGGCACCGCCCGCCAGCGAGCGCGTGTCATCGGGCACGACGAGCTCGGGATCGGCCTCGAGGCGCGAGCCGAGACCCGCGCAGTCGGGGCACGCGCCGTACGGGCCGTTGAACGAGAAGTCACGCGGCGCGAGCTCGTCCATCGAGACGCTGCCGTGCACCGGGCAGGCAAGGGCCTGCGAGAACGATATCTCGTCACCGCTGGTGACGGCGATGATCACGGTGCCGTCAGCAAGGCGCAGCGCCGCTTCGACGCTGTCGGCGAGGCGGGTCCGGATACCTTCCTTCATCACGAGGCGGTCGACCACCACGTCGATGTCGTGCTTGTACTTCTTGTCGAGCACGATCTCGACATCCAAGCCGCGCACTTCGCCGTCGACGCGCACACGCGTGAAGCCTTCACGCTTCAGGTCGTCGAAGAGCTTGCCGTACTCGCCCTTTCGGCCCTTCACGACCGGCGCGAGGACCTGGAACTTGGTCTTGTCGGCGAGCTCGAGAATCCGGTCGACGATCTGATCCGGGGTCTGCTTGAGGATCTCTCGACCGCAGATCGGGCAGTGTGGGATGCCGATGCGCGCGTAGAGCAGGCGCAGGTAGTCATAGATCTCGGTGACGGTACCCACCGTGGAGCGCGGGTTCTTGCTCGTCGTCTTCTGGTCGATGGAGACGGCAGGCGACAACCCCTCGATGTGATCGACGTCGGGTTTGTCCATCTGGCCGAGGAACTGCCGTGCATACGCCGAGAGGGACTCGACGTAACGTCGCTGGCCCTCGGCGTAGATGGTGTCGAACGCCAACGAGCTCTTGCCGGATCCTGACAGACCGGTGATGACCACGAGCTTGTCGCGGGGGATTTCAAGATCGAAGCCTTTGAGGTTGTGCTCGCGGGCTCCGCGAATGGATATGGAATCAAGAGACAAGGGAGCACCTTTCCTGAACGTGCCGATCGGGTGATGCAGACAAACCCTTAGTATACGCGCGCTGCGGTGTGCTGCAGCGCGACGGCGGGTCGTCTGCCGAGGTCCAAGACCCATGGTCAGAAGCAAGCCGCGCGCCGCCGCGTGGAAGCGTTCGAAAACGGATCCGGCTCAGCGTGAGCAGGCCCCGTCGGGCGGGCATAGTGTAGACATCCGAGTTCGACTCAGACCCTTGTCAGGAGGCGGAGCGATGCGAATCATCCGAAGATCGTCAGTCCTGGTACTCACGTTCATCCTTGCGGTTGCGCTTGCGGTTCCGACCGCGCAGGCCGCTCGGGCACATCTGCCCAGGAAAGTGGGCGTGCTCGCGTACTCCTATGTCGAGGCACTGACGCGCGTGATCAACCCCGACGGAACCGAGACGCTGATCAAGCGCGTCGCTGGAACGCCGGCCGAATTGGCCGCGGCCAATCAGGTCAAGAGCTGGTTCATCGGATCGGGCGTCAGGCACACCACGCTGCAGCCATTCACCTATACCCGCGGTACACGGACGTACAACACCCAGAACGTCGTCGCGTTTCTACCGGCGGCCAAGAAGCAGAAGCACAAGGCCACGCCCCTGGTAATCATCGGCGCGCACTACGACGCCAGCAGTGCTGGCGCGGGCGCAGATGACAACGCTTCCGGCGTCGCGGTGATGCTCGAGACGGCGGCACGCGTCACGAAGTACAAGCGAGACTACGACATCGTGTTCGTGGCCTTCGGTGCCGAGGAGGTCGGGCTGAAGGGTTCGGCCTTCTACGTCAGCCAGATGTCTGACGCTGATCGTGCGCGCACGATCGCGATGATCAACTACGACTCGCTCATCGTCGGCGACAAGCTCTACATCCATGCAGGGGCGAACGCCAAGACCTGGGCGCGTGACGACATGCTGCGCATAATCCGTCGTCGCCACCTGCCGATCGAGATGCAGCCGGGGCTCAACCCCGAGTATCCCGCAGGCCTCACACCAGACGGCTTCAGCGACTACACCGCCTTCAACCAGGCCGGAATACCCGTCGTCGCGTTCGAATCCACCAACTGGGAGATCGGCGACCTCGACGGCTACGAGCAGACGGTGCTCTATGGCTCGTTCTGGCACACACCGAACGACACCCTGGCGACCATCGAATCCTACTTCCCACTCAGGCCAATCGTTCGACTCGAAGCGTACACGGACCTCACCGTGCAGTTCCTCAAGCACCTCGAAACGCCGGGCCACCACCGGTAGCGCACCAGCACCAAGACCGAAGCCGGAACGATCGAATCATGCAAGGTCCGTCTCGCCCGAGGCGGGCCTTGCTCTCGTTGGCGCTCTTCTTCACCTCCTCGACTCTTTGCCGAAACACCTCCGAAACACCCCGCCCGTACGGTGAGTCTCGACACGTACATGACGCGGCGTCGAAACGTGGCTGCAACGAGTAGACGCCGCGCCGGGAGTGAGGACCACGACGATGCCCGAGATCAACGCCGGCGACACCGCCTGGATGCTCGCATCTGCCGCCTTGGTGCTGTTCATGACACCTGGCCTGGCCGCATTCTACGGCGGCATGGTGCGCCGGAAGAACGTGCTCGACACGACGCTGCAGAGCTTCTTCGCCATGGGCCTCATCGGCGTGCTGTGGGCGGTCGTGGGCTACAGCCTCGCGTTCACCGACGGCTCCGGGGCGCTCGCGCCATTCATCGGCGGCTTCAAGTTCGTCGGCCTCAACGGCATCGCGAACTCCACCCACGCACTCGCCGCGACGATTCCCCAGTCGGTCTTCGCGATGTTCCAGGGCATGTTCGCAATCATCACCGTGGGGCTTATCACCGGTGCCGTCGCCGAGCGCATGAAGTTCAAGGCCTACGTCACGTTCGCGGTGCTCTGGTCGCTCATCGTCTACAGCCCGCTGGCGCACATGGTCTGGCAGCCGACCGGCTGGCTGTTCAAGCTCGGCGCGCTGGACTTCGCGGGCGGCACCGTCGTCCACATCTCCTCAGCCGCCGCGGCGGTGGCGTGCGCGATCATGCTGGGACGCCGCAAGGGCTATGGCACCGACAAGTTCCACCCGCACAACCTGCCGATGACGGTGCTCGGAGCCGGCATCCTGTGGTTCGGCTGGTTCGGCTTCAACGCCGGCTCGGCGCTGGCGGCCAACGGGCTGGCGGGCACCGCGTTTCTCAACACCAACCTCGCTGCTGCGGCGGCCGTCCTGACCTGGACCGCTGTGGAGTGGCGGCACGCCGGCACGCCCACGGCGCTCGGCGCGGCATCGGGCGCGGTGGCTGGTCTTGTCTGCATCACGCCGGCGTGCGGCTACGTCGAACCGTGGGCGGCGCTGCTGATCGGCGGCATGGGAGGTGCGGTCTGCTACTTCGGCCTCTTCCTCAAGGGCAAGCTCAAGCTCGACGATGCGCTCGACGTCCTCGGCATCCACGGTGTCGGCGGCACGCTCGGAGCACTGCTCACCGGAGTGTTCGCCTCAAGCGCGGTCAACGTCGCGATCAAGGGGCACGAGGGCGCGCTGTACGGCAACCCGTCGCAGCTGCTCATCCAGCTCGCCGGCGTCACGGCCGCCTGGGCGTTCTCCTTCACGGTGAGCATGGGCCTGCTCGTGGTCATCAAGTGGGCGATGGGTCTGCGCGTCGACAAGGAAGCAGAGGTGCGCGGCCTCGATCTGGCCGAACACGCCGAGGAGGGCTACATCTTCGAGTAGCGTGCCCGATGCGATTGCGTCGACAGCGAGTTTGACCCGAGAATGTGACGACAGCACAAGGACGCGAAGGAGCACTCCCGTGAAGAAGATCGAAGCGATCATCAAGCCGCACAAGCTCGACGACGTCAAAGAAGCCCTGGGCGCGCTCGGAGTCGCCGGCATGACCGTGACCGACGTGCGCGGCTACGGGCGCCAGAAGGGCCACACGGAGATCTACCGGGGCGCTGAGTACACCGTGGAGTTCGTGCCCAAGGTCAAAGTCGAGATCGTCGTCGATGACTCGATCGCCGAGGCCGCCGAGACCGCCATACTGCAGGCCGCCCGCACGGAGAAGATCGGTGACGGCAAGATCTTCACCAGCGACGTCGAGTCCGCCGTGCGCATCCGCACCGGCGAGCGCGGTCCTGACGCGCTCTGAGAACGTGGAGGCCTATCTCGCAGTACGCGAGGCGCTCTTGGCCTCAGCCGATCCCGGTCTCGCCTCGGCGAGCCGGCTCGCGGCGCTCGCCGACGAAGCCGTTCGGTCGCTCGCCCGGGCGGCTTCGTCGCGCTTCTCTGGTCGCTTCGCGCTGGTGGCGCTCGGCGGATGGGGCGCAGGCGCGCTGCTGCCGAGCAGCGACCTCGACCTCCTCGTGCTATCCGACGCGCCCGCTCGTGAGCTCAAACCGTTCGTCGAGGCGGTGCTCTACCCGCTCTGGGACGCCGGACTCGCGGTGGGGCACCAGGTGCGCTCCCCTCGCGAGCAGCGGCGCGCAATGCGCGGAGACCTGGCCACGTGCACCGCGGCGCTGACCGCGCGGCCGATCGCCGGCGACACGGCGTGGGCCGCTTCGGTGCTGGCCCTCGCCGCCGCCGACGCTCACAAGCGCTCGCGCTCGCTCCTCGGCGAGCTTGCCGCGCGCCCGCGGCCGGGGTCGCCCTACCTCCTCGAACCGGACCTGAAGGAGGGCGCCGGCGGCCGGCGCGACTACGACGAGCTCACGTGGACCGCTGCCGTGCTCTCCGGCGAGGTGCGACGCGAGCCGGCCGCCCTCGTAGGACTCGGCATCCTCACCCCGACCGAGCTGGCGACCCTCAGTGACGCCGCCGGGGTCGTCGCGGCGGCGCGCTGGGGGCTCGCACAAGCTGGTGCCGGCAACCGCATGACCCTCGACGCGTCAGAGTCGCTGCCCGACGGACTGCCCGCTCGCGTGCAGCTCGCGCTGGCCGAGACCTCGTTTCTGCTGGCGAGCGCCAGGCTGCGCGTCGGCGGCGCTGCAGCAGACGCTGAATCGCACATCCCGTTGCCGCCAGGCGTCGTACTCGAACTGCTCGACGCCAGGGAGTCCTCACAGACCGTGCTCGAGCAAGCCGCGCAGGCCGGTCGTCTCGACGTGCTGGTCCCTGGCTTCCGCGAACTGATGACGCTGCGGCGTCCGGGTCTCGGGCACGAGCTGACGGTGGGTGCGCACTCGCTGCGCGCCGCCGCGCTCGTCACGCATCTGCCGCTCGATCACGCGCTGGCTCGCTCGGCCGAAACGCTCCAGGACCCGCGCGCGCTTCAGGTGGCCGCGCTCGCTCACGACGTCGGTAAGGTGCACCCCGGCCCCGGTCACGCGCTGGCTGGCGCGGCACCGGCCGAGCAGGTCGCGCTGCGCTTCGGCCTCTCCGCGTCAGTGGCGGCCGACGTCGCCGCGCTGGTACGCGGACATCTGGAGCTCGCCGACTCGGCGATGCGCGTTGATGTCGATGACGAGGATGCGGTCCTGTCCGCGGCCGCACGCGTGGGACGCCGTGAGCTGCTCGCGCCCTTGCACCTGCTCACCGCCGCCGATTCGCTCGCGACCGGGCCCGCCCTGTGGACGCCGTGGAAGGCCGCGCTCATCGGCGGGCTCGTCGCACGCCTGGACGCGGCGCTCTCAGAGGATGTCGACGGTGCCGGCCTCGCCACGCGAGCCGAAGCGGTTCGCGCCGCTTCGCTGGCCGCGGTCGCCGCGCGCGCCGGTGCCCGAGCCGCGGAGTCCGCGTTCGTCGAGCTGGCCCCGCTGCGCTACCTCGCTGGTCGCACTCCCGCCAGCGTGGCTCGCGACGCGCTCCTCGTCTCCGAGCTGTCCGGCTTCTCGGCCCCCGAGGAGGCGCGCCTCGCAGTCTCCCCCGGCCCGGCGCCAAAGACGTACGCGCTCACCGTCGTCACCGCCGACCGTCCGGAACTGCTCGCGCGAATCGCCGGCGCAATCGCGCTGGCCGGACTCGATATCCTCGCCGTGGACGCGTATGGCGCGCCCGGCAGCCTCGCTCTGGACTCCTTCGTGGTCGCCTCGGCTACGTTGCGCCCCGTCTCCACCGAAACGTTCACGCTGCTCGAGCGGCTACTGGGCGCGGCGCTTCGCAACCGACTCGAGCTCGAGGCTCGTCTCGCCGAACGCCGGCGCCACTATCCGGCGCGGGCGCAGGCACCGGTCACCGTCCACATCATCTCGACCGGCTTCGACACGGCGGTACGCGTGACCGCGCCGGATCGACCCGGCCTGCTGCACGATCTGGCACGCGCCGTCTCGGCGACCGACCTCAACATCCGCTGGGCCAAGGTGCTCACCGTCGAGGGGATGGCGACTGACACGTTCCACGTAGTCGACCGAGAGGGCAGCCCGATTGGCGACGACGGCGTCGTAGGGCACCTCGCGATGCGGCTGCGTGAGGTGCGATAGACGCAGCAGATGGAGGTAAGTCGCCCCGCACGGGTACCATGAACACACATCACCCGCGTTTACGAGGGAGTCTTATGACCATCTACACCCGCCGGGGCGACCACGGCCACACGTCGCTCGTCGGTGGCGACCGCGTGAGCAAGTCCTCGGTGCGCGTCGAGGCATATGGCACGGTAGACGAGGCCAACAGCGCCATCGGATTCGCGCGCGCTGCAATCTCCGACCCCGACCTCGACGCCATCCTCCACTTCGCTCAGCAGCGGCTACTGAACTGCAGCTCGTCGCTGGCCACCCCCGCCGGCAACATCATGGCGACCACGCCCACGATCTCTCCGGAGGACATCGTGGCGCTCGAGACAGCGGTGGACGTGTTCACCGACCACACGCCCCTGCTCACCCACTTCGTGATCGAAGCAGGCAGCGAGGCCGGTTCGCGGCTCCAGCTCGCCCGTGCGATCACCCGCCGCGCCGAGCGCCGCGTCGTGGCGCTGAGCGCACAAGAGCCGGTCGACGAACTCGTGCTCACGTTCGTCAACCGGCTCTCCGACACGCTGTTCGCCTCGGCGCGTTACGCCAACGCCCTCGCCGAATCCAGCGACGAGCTGTGGGATCCGCGGGCCCCGAGACCGGAGTTGCGCGCCTTCTAGCCGTGCCCGAGAGTGCTGGTGGACGACTGGTACTCGTCGGCGATCTTCTCGCCCTCACCCTCACCGCGGTGGATGTCAGGGGATGCCGACTGGCCACCGAGCGCCTTGTCCATGTCCGACGGAGTCATAGGACCAGCGAGCGTGTCGCCGCGCCGCATCTGAGAACGGATTCCGAAGTAGAATGCCACCAACGCTCCGATGACCAGCAACACCAACAACCATTGCATCACGCTCATCACGTGTCCTCCGTTATCATCCGGTCGGCCTCCCGGCCGACGTGGAATTCCAACAGGTAGATTCCCATCCGCAGAAACTCCGTTCACCCGTCCGCTCAGCACCGCCACTCTCACGTTTGGCGCGAGGCGACGACCGTTCGGCGGCCGCAATCACACGTGCCCGATTCGTACGTCTATACTTCACTCCGTCACTTCACAGGGAGGTACCGGAAACCGTGTCTGCTGCCGACAAGTACGAGGCGCTTCTGAAGCGTCTGCTGGGTCTCGAAAGCATCCTCGTCGCCTACTCGGGCGGCATCGATTCGACCCTCCTCACCTTCGCCGCACATGCGGTCCTCGGAGACAGGTGCCGCGCGGTGCTCGCCTCTTCCGACACCTACCCGGAACGTGAGTGCATCGCCGCTCGATCGCTCGCCGCCCACCTCGGGTTCAGACTCCTCGAAGTCGAGACCTCCGAGCTGGCCGACCCGAGCTTCTCGGCCAACACTCCCGATCGCTGCTACCACTGCAAGACCGAGCTGTTCGGTCTGCTCGTGCGCGTAGCCAACGTCGAGGGACTGTCCTACGTGGCGGACGGCGGCAACGCCGATGACCTCTCCGACCACCGTCCCGGACGTCGTGCCGCCGCTGAGCTGGGCATCTTGAGTCCGCTGGCCGAAGTCGGTTTGACGAAAGTCGAAATCCGCGAACTCGCCCGAGAGCTCGGCCTTCCGAACTGGGACAAGCCTTCGATGGCGTGCCTGGCGTCGCGCTTCCCCTACGGGCAGGCGATCACCGACGATGGCCTGGCACGTGTGGCCGCGGCCGAGGACGCGCTCGTGGCGCTCGGACTGGGCCAGTTCAGAGTCCGTGCCCACGGTGACGTCGCACGTATCGAGGTAGCCACCCCGGAGCTCGATACGGCCTGGATGCTGCGCACCCAGATATCCGATGCGGTCCGCGGCGCGGGCTTCGCCTACGCTGCAGTCGACCTCGAGGGGTACCGCAGCGGCTCGATGAACGAGACGCTCACGGCCGCTGAACTCGAGAGCGCCTAGCGAGCTTCCTCGGCGGTGCGCGCCCCGGCGTGCGCCGGGTTCACGCCGGTCGCCGGGGCTTTGCGAGCGCCGAGCAGGCGCATGCCGTTGAGGATGACGAGGAGCGCCACTCCCGTGTCGGCGAATACCGCGAGCCACATGTTCGCGTAGCCGGCCACGGCAGCGGTGAGCACCACGACTTTGACGATCACCGAGAACGCAACGTTCTGCCGGATGATCGCGAGCGTACGCCGTCCGAGCGCGAAGAAACGCGGCAGCACCGAGAGATCGTCGGCCATGAGCGCGACGTCAGCGGTTTCGAGCGCGGTATCGCTGCCAGCGGCGCCCATCGCGATCCCGAGATCGGCCGCGGCGAGGGCCGGAGCATCGTTGATGCCGTCGCCCACCATCGCCACGACTCCCCAGCGCTCGCGGAGCCGCAACACGGCGTCGACCTTATCCTGCGGCAGCAGCCGGGCCATGTGCGCGCTCAGTCCGGCGCGCTGTGCGACCGCCGCCGCGGTACGGGCATTGTCCCCCGTGAGCATCACGAGATGCTCCACGCCGCCCTCACGCAACCGCGACACGGCAAGCGGCACCTCGGCCCTGACCTCATCAGATACGCCGATCAGCCCGACCGCCACGCCGTCCTCCACGATCACGAGCACGGTGGCGCCAGCGTTCTCGGCTGCGGCGATGCGCTCGGCGAGGATCGCGGGCACGCGGGAGATCTCGTCGGCGAAGACCGGGCTTGCGACGTGCACGCGCACGCCGCTGAGCTGGCCGGAGACGCCCTGCCCGGGCAACTCCTCGAACTCGCTCACGTTGGCGAGGTCGAGCCCGCGCTCTGCGGCGGCAGCGACCACCGCACGCGCCAGGGGATGCGTGGAGTGAGCCTCCAGCGCGGCGGCGAGCGCGAGGAGCCGGTCACGGGCGTGCACCGTGTCGGCCACTCCGTCGCCAATCGCGATCACCCTCGTGACCGCAGGCCGTCCCATCGTGAGCGTGCCGGTCTTGTCGAACGCGACCGCTCGCACGCGACCGGCGAGCTCGAGGTACGCGCCGCCTTTGACGAGAACGCCGTCGCGCCCTGCCCGAGAGATCGCCGAGACGATCGTCACCGGCGTGGAGATGACCAACGCGCAGGGACACGCGGCAACGAGAACGACGAGCGCGCGGTAGAGCCAGACATACCAGCCCGTGGGAAACGGAAGCGCATCCGCTCCGAGGATCGATCCGAGTAGCGGCGGCACGACGGCGACGAGCGCCGCCAGCCCCACGACCACCGGCGTGTAGACGCGGCTGAACCGCTCGACGATCTGCTGCGAGGGCGCTCGCGCAGCCTGCGCCTCCTCGACGAGGAACACGATCCGCGCCAGAGTGGAGTCCGCGGCAAGGGATGTGACGCCGACGTCGAGAAGCCCGGTCGTGTTAAGCGAGCCCGCGAACACCACGTCGCCCACGGTCTTGACCACCGGCACCGCCTCGCCGGTGATAGGGGCCTCATCGACGCCCGACACGCCACGCGCGACCACGCCGTCCAAGGCTATGCGCTCACCGGGACGTACGAGCAGCGTCTCGCCCACCGCCACGGCCTCCAGCGCAAGCTCCACTACCTCGCCGTCGCGGCGCACGCGGGCCACGGGAGGCGTGAGGTCCATCAGGTCGCGGATCGACGAGCGCGTCCGCGCCAGCGCCCGAGCCTCGAGCCAGCCGCCGACCGCGAACAGGAACACCACCGTGGCCGCTTCCGACCACTGACCGATCGCCACCGCCCCGAGCACGGCAACGGTCATGAGTACGTTCATGTCGACGGTTCTCGCACGCAGCGAGGCCAGCGCCCGGGGAGCCAGCAACGTCTCGCCGAACACAATGGCAAGCGCATAGCAGACGATGGCGGCCACAGCCCAGCTCTGAGTCCCAGGCGCCATCACTCCGCGCGCGCCGATAGCGCTCACGAGCCACCCGAGCGCCGAGAAGGCCCCGGAACCGATCACCGCCACCTCCGTGCGATGCGAGCGCCACCACGGGGTAGGGACCGTTTCCTCGTCGTGGGCGGTCGGTACCGTCTCTCCGACAGCCGTCAGGGAGAGCCCCGCACGCCGGATGGTCGCCGCCACCCCCGCACGTGGGTCGATGCGGGAGTCGTACTCGACAAGCAGCGTCGCGCTCGCGAAGTTCAGATCCGCCGAGATCACGCCCGGCACCATCGATACGGACTTGGCCACGGTCCGCGCACAGTCAGGTCAATCCAGCCCCGTCACGTGCCACACCGCATGAGCGTAGACGCCAGCCAGTGCGATGCCATAGCGTTCGGTCGCCACCGAGAGGTCGGCCTCGGACACGCGGCTCGAGTCGTACTCAACGCGCATCGTGCCGCGGGGATCGCACTCCACGCGCGCCACGCCCTCTATCGTTTCGACCTGTGCACAGAGTCGCGAGGCGCACTGCAGACAGCGCACGCCCTTGTCGGCGTGCGGCGGTATCTTGAAGGTGGCGGCAGCGAGTCGCTCGGTCATCGGGACTCCCCGACTTCGGCTGCATGCTCGAGACCCTGCGCGAGCAACGTGCGCACGTGCCCGTCCGCGAGACGGTACACGGCACGGTTGCCGTCGCGGGTGAAGCTCACCAGACCCCGGTCGCGCAGCAGGCGCAGCTGATGGCTCACGCCCGACTGGCTGATGCCGGTCAAGGTCGCCAGGTCGCACACGCACAGCTCCTCGTAGGAGAGCGCATCGAGAATGCGGAAGCGGGTAGGGTCTCCGGCCGCCGAGAACAGCGCAGCCGTCGCAGCGACGAGACGGTCGCCGGCGAGACGGGCACCCACGCGCTTCACGGCTCCCGCGTCGATGATGAGCGCCGAACACGCTCCCTCGTCAGGATCGATGATTGCGGCCGGCTCCGTAGCTGTGCTGACGATTCTATCTGAGTGAATGTTCATATAGGCAGGTTAGTACCGTAGGCAGGCGCTGTAAAGCCGTGTGCGGGCAGTTTGGAGTCGTGTCCCGCGTGCGCTTTCTTGGAGCGCCACCCGGGTAGTGCCACAACACCGAAGTGCGGGTACCATCAGTTCAGTCATCTACCGAGGAGGTTCACCGTGTCTTCAAGCCGCAAGCTCCGGATAGCCGTGGCGGTCGCCGCCATCGCTGGAGTGCTGGTCGGTGGCGGTGCCATGTGGGCCATCCAGCGGCAATCGCTGACGCACGTCGAGGCCAGACTCGCCGTGGCAGAGGCCTCCGCCACGGCTCAAGCCGAACGGATCGCGCAGCTCGAGGCCACGGTCGCCAGCGCCACGGCGGCCGCACAGGCCCTGGAGTCCTCGCCCAGCCCCGCTCCGGCCGTCACGCCGACCACCACACCCTCCTCCGTGCCTGTTCCAAACCCCGGCAAGGCGACTCGCGAGTTCTCCTTCATCGCGAAGGTCACCGTCTCTGGTTCGCAGGCGAGCGTGAGTGCCGACTACGCGCAGTTCCTCACCGGCGCCGCCGCCATCGCCGCAGCGAGCGCGCATGGCGACGAGTCTCCCCCGCCCAACGACTACTACGTCGTCAACGACAGCACCAAGCTGCGCACGCTTCCGGTGAAGGCCGGGATCACGGTCAAGCTCGTCAGCAAGCCCGACGGGACGATGGATGTTGCCGGATACTCGGTACCGCTCGCGACATGGGCTGGTTACTACGCGTCCCCGACGGCGACCACCGAAAGCATCATCGGGGCGGGCTACTGGCTCACGGTCAAGAGCGGCGTCGTGATCGGCATCGAAGAACAGTACGTGCCGTAGGCGTGCTTTGCAGCCACGTACGTGTCGGCATGCGCGTTGCGAGGCGTTGCTCTAGCGCCGTTTGCGCCGACCGTACTCGCTGCCCTTGCGCGCACCCTTCTTGAGCCGGTTGAGCACCTCGTCGGTCGGGACCGACTCGATCTCGGCGCGCAGCTTGACGGCCTGGTCGCGCAGGCGCGCCGCGGCCTCGAAGTCGAGCGACTCGGCGGCATGCGACATATCCTCTTCGAGCGTCGCGATCAGCCGCATGACATCGGCGCGCGGCATCTTGGCCAGCTCGCGCGCGGCCTCGGCGGCAGTCGTGAGCTGCGAGTCGCCCTCGTGCATGTACTGCACGATGTCGGCGATCGCCTTGCGGATCGTCTGCGGCTCGATGCCGTGCTCCGTGTTGTACGCCATCTGGATCTCTCGGCGACGGTCCGTCTCAGAGATGGCGAACTTCATCGAATCCGTCATGCGATCGGCGTACATGATGACCTCGCCCGAGACGTTTCGGGCCGCGCGACCGATGGTCTGGATGAGCGAGCGACCGTTTCTGAGGAACCCCTCCTTGTCGGCGTCGAGGATCGTGACGAGCGACACCTCGGGCAGGTCGAGACCTTCTCGCAGCAGGTTGATGCCGACCAGCACGTCGAACTCGCCGGCGCGCAGGTCACGCAGAATCTCGACGCGCTCGAGCGTGGCGATGTCTGAGTGCAGGTAGCGCACGCGGATCCCGTGCTCGAAGAGGTAGTCGGTGAGGTCCTCGGCCATCTTCTTGGTGAGCGTCGTGACCAGCGTGCGCTCGTCTGAGGCCGTGCGCCCCTTGATCTCGCCCATGAGGTCGTCGATCTGCCCCTTGACCGGTCGCACGACGATCTTGGGGTCGATCAGTCCGGTCGGGCGAATGATCTGCTCCACGATCTGCTGCGAGACGCCGAGCTCGTAGTCGCCCGGCGTCGCCGACACGTAGACGAACTGCGGCACCCGCGCCTCGAACTCGTCGAAGCGCAGCGGGCGGTTGTCGAGCGCGCTCGGGAGACGGAACCCGTGCTCGACGAGCGTGAGCTTGCGGCTGCGGTCGCCCTCGTGCATGCCGCGGATCTGCGGCAGCGTGACGTGCGACTCGTCGATGATGGTGAGGAAGTCGTCGCCGAAGTAGTCGATGAGCGTGCTGGCCGGCTCGCCCGGCGCTCGGCCGTCGAGGTGACGCGAGTAGTTCTCGATGCCGCTCGTGAAGCCCATCGTCTCGAGCATCTCGAGGTCGTAGTTCACGCGCATCTCGAGGCGCTGGGCCTCGAGCAGCTTGCCCTCGGACTTGAACTCCTTGAGGCGGCCGGTCAGCTCCTCCTGGATGGTGCCGAGCGCCGTCTGCAGCTTCGTGCGCTCGGTGACGTAGTGCGTGGCTGGCCACACGGGCAGCTCGTCGAAGGTGCTGAGTACCTCGCCGGTGACCTGATCGACCTCCGAGACCGCCTCGATCTCGTCGCCGAAGAACTCCACGCGCACCGGGTGATCGGCGTAGGGAGGGAAGATATCGAGCACGTCACCGCGAACCCGAAACGTGCCGCGCGCGAGGTCGTAGTCGTTGCGGTCGTACTGGATCTCGATGAGGTCGCGGATGAGGTCGTCGCGGTCGTAGGCTTTGCCCTTGCCGAGGAACACCGCCATGCCCGCGTAGTCCTCAGGCGAACCGATGCCGTAGATGCAGCTTACGCTCGCAACCACGACGACGTCCTTGCGCGACAACAGCGCCGCCGTGGCAGCGTGGCGCAACTTCTCGACCTCGGCGTTGATGCTCGCGTCCTTCTCGATGAAGGTGTCGGTGGACGCGACGTAGGCTTCTGGCTGGTAGTAGTCGTAGTAACTCACGAAGTACACGACCGAGTTGTCGGGCAGGAAGTCCTTGAGCTCTGAGGCGAGCTGCGCGGCGAGCGTCTTGTTAGGCGCCATCACCAGCGTCGGCTTCTGTATCTGCTCGATGAGCTTGGCCACGGTGAACGTCTTGCCCGAGCCGGTGACGCCGAGCAGCGTCTGGTAGCGCAGCCCATCTTCGACGCCGCGGGTCAGCTCGGCGATGGCCTTGGGCTGGTCACCAGCGGGCTCGAACGGCGACACCACATGGAATCGATTGGTCATGCTCGCCTCTCGGTGGGAATGGCTAGCGCGAGAACGCGTCTGGATAGAGTTCGTGATAGCGGTCCTTGCCGCGCATCACGCGCAGCACGTAGTGCTTGGTCTCGGGGAACGCTATCGCGGTGCGGATGTTGCCGCCCTTCGCCGCCCATTCGTCGGCATGGCGCAGGCCGGCATTGTAGGCCGCAAGCGCGGTCTCCACTTCGTGGTATCTGCCCACGAGGTAGCGCAGGTACGCAGTCCCGTACTCGATGTTAACGTCGGGCTCGGACAGCGCGCCGGGTGGATAGCGTTTCACATCGACCTGACCGCGGCGCGCAAGATCCTCGGCTGTCGACGGAAGCACCTGCATGAGGCCGACCGCTCCGGCCGCCGACAGCGTTTCGGCCTTCCAACTCGACTCCGCATTGATGACTGCTGCGACCAGGTCGGGGTTCACCTTGTGGCGGGCCGCCGAATCGGCGATCTGCGCCTGGTAGCGCAGGGGGTAGTACTGTCGCTGCCAGAATGCGGGTCCGCGCAAGTACAGAACCGTCATCACCCCGAGCACCACGACGATGCCGAGCAAGGCCCAGCGCACAACGACGCGCACCATCAGCAACCACCGCCGGTCGCGACGTGCACATCCCAAAACGACGCCAGGTCCCGGGTGAACCGTTCACGGTCGCCGTCGTTGACGATCACTGCGTCGGCGATCTGAGCACGTTCCGCATCGGTGGCTTGCGAACGGATGCGACGTCGCGCTTCGACCTCATCCATGCCGCGCTCCACCGCGCGGGCTATCCGCACGGATTCCGGCGCGACGATGGCGAGCACGCAGTCGGCGAGCTCGGCGAACACAGGCGCCTCCACGAGCAAGGGGACCTCGAGCACGACCGCCGAGGGTGGCTCGGCGAGGAGTCTCAGGCTCGTGAGCGCCGGCCCGACCTCGGCTGCGACGGCGGGGTGCACGATGCCGTTCAGGCGCGCGGCAGCCTGAGGCGAAGCGAATGCCTTGCGTGCTAGTGCGGGCCGGTCGAGACGCCCGTCAGCCAGCAATACCTCGTCGTCACCGAACTCCGCAGCGACACGGTTCAGTACCGGCGAGCCAGGCGACAGGACATGCTCGGCGATCCGGTCGAGATCGAGCGTGACAGCGCCACGGCTGCGATAGAACTCAGCAGCCGTGCTCTTGCCTGCGCCCAATCCACCTGTGAGTACGATTACCAACATACTTCTGGGTACCACACGCAGGCCCCAAAGCCCACCCCTTCATACCTCAAAGCCAAGAAAAAGAACGGAGCCGGACCGCGCGTGGGCGCAGATCCGGCTCCGGATTCGAGCGGAGAAGCTTTACTCGGCAGCCTTGGTGGAGTCCTCGGCGACCTCGTCGGCGACGACCTCTGCGGTCTCCTCGACTACGACCTCGGCCTCGACGGCTTCGGGGGCGACCTCTTCGGCTACTGCTTCGGGGGCAACCTCGGCGACGACCTCTGCCTCGGGAGTCTCCTCGGCTACGACCTCGGCCTCGACGGCCTCAGGAGCGGCCTCTTCGGGAGCTGCTTCGGCCTCAGGGGCCTCGGCTACCTCGGCGACTTCGCCCTCGACAGCCTCGACGGCTTCGGTGGACTCGACCGCTTCGTCGGTGCCCTCTTCGGCCTCTTCGGTGCCGCCGGCGATCTCGATGGTGAAGCCGAGCGTCTCAGCAGCGGCGCGCATGGAAAGCGAGATACGGCGACGCTCGAGGTCGACGTCCATGACCTTGACGTGCACCTTGGTGCCGACCGAGGTGACCTGGTCCGGCGTCTCGACGTGGCCCTTGGCCATCTCGGAGATGTGGACGAGGCCCTCGACGCCATCGCCGAGCTCGACGAACGCGCCGAACGGCACGAGCTTGGTGACGGAGCCTTCGATGATCGAGCCGACCGGGAAGTTCTTGACGAGCATCTTCCAGGGATCCTCGGTGGTCTGCTTCAGACCCAGCGAGATGCGCTCGCGGGTGAGGTCGACATCGAGAACCTGAACGTTGACCGGATCGCCGACCTTGACGACCTCGGACGGGTGATTGACGTGGCTCCACGACAGCTCGGAGATGTGCACGAGTCCGTCGATGCCGCCGAGGTCGACGAACGCACCGAAGTCGACGATCGAGGAGACGGTACCGGGGAGGATCATGCCCTTGGCGAGCTTGCCGAGGATCTCGGAGCGCTCATGCTTGCGACCCTCTTCGAGCACGACGCGACGGGAGAGCACGACGTTGTTGCGGTTGCGGTCCATCTCGATGACGCGAGCCTCAAGGCGCGTGCCGGTGTAGGCAGCGAGGTCCTTGACGCGACGCAGGTCGACGAGGGATGCAGGCAGGAAGCCGCGCAGGCCGATGTCGAGGATGAGTCCACCCTTGACGACTTCGATGACCTCGCCTTCGACGTTCTCGCCGGACGTGAACTTCTCTTCGATCTTCGTCCAGGCGCGCTCGTACTCGGCACGCTTCTTAGAAAGGATCAGTCGGCCGTCTTTGTCCTCCTTCTGGAGAACCAGGGCCTCAATCTCGTCGCCGCACTGAACGATGTCGGCGGGATTGGCGTCTTTGCGGATGGAGAGTTCGCGGGCAGGAATGACACCCTCGGACTTGTAGCCGATGTCCAGGAGCACTTCGTCGCGCTCGACTTTGACAACGACACCGCTGACGAGGTCGCCCTCGTCGAAATCGGTCATCGTACCGTCGATGAGAGCATGCATCTCTTCGTCGGTGTATTCACGCTGCTCGATGACCGTGCCGTGCGTTTCCAGCTCACTCACTTGTGGACCCCTTTTCACTCTCGGGGCCCCGGTCATGCTTCGTCGCCTACAGTTACGTTAGTCTCGGGTACAGGACATCTCGTCGCCGATAGGGCCTGGCACATGTCTCCGGGGGCCAATAGGACAGTGGCACGCGAGGCAAGATAGGTCTCGCCTAGAGAACCGCTTTGGAAGTTTACCCTACGGGGCGAGCTTGTGCCACCCTCGCCACGGTGCCGGGCGTATCCGCCCGCCCGGGGACTCCGATGGCACCAGGTCCGAACCCCCTCATCTTGTGCGCTCCCCCGTGTCTGTGATATGTACATTGTGTACATATATCAAAGGAGGTGTTGCATGTCCCATGTAAGCGTCGCCGAGGCTCGCCGCACGCTGCCGGAGATCCTGAACCGGGCTGCGTACAACCACGAGCGCACGGTCATCAGCCGCCATGACGAAGACATCGCAGCGGTGATATCCATCGACGAACTCCGGCTGCTCGACGCCCTCATCGAACGCTACGAGGACGAATCCGACGTGGCCGAGGCACGGGCCGCGCTGCTTGAGGGCCGAGAAGACCGCGTCGCCTGGGGCGCCATCAAGGACGAGTTCGGGCTCTGACCCATGGCGAAGTACCGTATCGAGTTCGCGGGTTGCGCCTACCGTGCGTTTGGCAAGCTCGACCCGCAGACCCGTGAGCGGCTCGCTCCTCACATCTCATCGCTCGCCGACGAACCCCGGCCGATCGGGTCGAAGCGGCTTGTTGCTGCCGAGGAGATCCATCGCATCCGGGTCGGCGCCTACCGGATCGTGTATCGCATCGAGGACGATGTACTGCTCGTGCTCGTCCTGAAGCTGGGCCATCGAAGAGACGTGTACCGCAACTTGTGAACTGCCGTGCGTCGGCGCTTCTGCGCGCTCACCTGCGCTCTGGCACCCCTACTTCGCAGTCGCCCAGTTCACGCCGCTGGCAACGCTGACGTTCAGCGGGACGGCGAGCTGCGCGACTCCCGACATCGCCTCGGCGGCCATGGCCCCGAGGCGCTCGACCTCATCGGCGGGTGACTCGAAGACCAGTTCGTCGTGGACCTGCAGTACCATGCGGCTGGCGAAGCCCTCTTCGCGCAGACGCCGGTCAACTTCGATCATCGCAAGCTTCATCACGTCGGCTGCGGTGCCCTGCATGGGGTGGTTCATCGCCGTGCGCTCGCCGAAGGCGCGCATGTTGAAGTTGCTGCTGGCCAACTCCGGAATGCGACGCTTGCGCCCGTAGAGCGTGACGGCGTAGCCCGTGCGGTACGCGTCGGCCTTGGTCTCGTCGAGGTACGTCCGGACACGCGGGTAGGCGGCGTAGTAGCGGTCGATCATCTCCTGGGCCTCGGGGTTCGAGATCTTGAGCGTCTGACCCAGCCCGTGCGCGCTCTGCCCGTACACGATGCCGAAGTTGACCGCCTTGGCCCGTGCCCGCATCTCGGGCATCACGGCCTCCGGCTCGACGGCGAAGACGCGCGCGGCCGTCGCCTGATGGAAGTCCATCCCGCTCGTGAACGCCTCGATGAGCCCTTCGTCGCCCGAGAGGTGCGCGAGGATGCGCAGCTCGATCTGGCTGTAGTCGGCCGAGACCATGAGGTCCCCGAGCTCGGCTGGCACGAACGCCGCGCGGATACGGCGGCCGTACTCGGTGCGCACGGGGATGTTCTGCAGGTTGGGACTGCTGCTCGACAGGCGCCCGGTCGCCGCCACCGTCTGGTTGAACGACGTGTGCAGGCGGTGGTCCTCCCCCAGCATGCGCGGCAGCGCGTCGAGATATGTGCTCTTGAGCTTGGTGAGCTCGCGGTAGTCGACGATCTTGCCGGCGATGGGGTGGATGGGCGCGAGCATGGAGAGCACCGAGGCGTCGGTCGAGTAGCCGGTCTTCGTCTTCTTGCCGTGCGGCAGCTCGAGGCGCTCGAACAGGATCTCCGAGAGCTGCTTGGGCGAGTCGACGAGGAACTCACAGCCCGCAAGGTCGTGGATCTCGGTGCGCAGCCCGTCGATGCTGCCCTCGGCGTCTGCGGAGAGCGCGGCCAGCACGCTCGTGTCCAGACCCACCCCCACGCGCTCCATGCGCACGAGCACCGGCACGAGCGGCATCTCGATGTCGCGCATCACGTCCATCGAGCCGTCGGCCTCGAGGCGCTGCTCGAGCACGGCCGCGAGGTCGGCGGCGGCCTGGGCAAGCACGCTCGCCTGCGGCGTCTCGTCTGCGGCAGGACGGGGAAGCGGTTCGCCGAGGTAGTCGGCGTGCAGCGCGGTAAGCTCGTAGGAGGAGCGGTTCGATTCGAGCAGGTAGGCCGCGACCGCGACGTCGAAGAGGCGCGCGGGATCGACGGACTGAAACACCGGGTCGCACTCCTCAGCCTCATCGGGAGGGCAGACCTCCTGGAGCAGCGCCTTCGCGTCGGCTGCGGCGATGCGCGCATCGGAGAGCAGCAGCGCGAGCGCGGCGTCAGCCTCGTCAGGGTCGACGAGCGCCGTGACGTCGGAATGCGCGACGGCCAGATCGCGGTGGTCGCCGAAGAGCGACGCGCCGGCCCCGTCGTCGATCGCCACGCCGAGCCACGAGTCGCCTGAGGCGGCCCACTCCCGAACGAGGACGAGCGCCTCGGGACCGGAAACGCAGGCGCGAGCGAGACAGCCAGCGGGTTGCAGCGTGGGCGCACCGCCAGCGGCTGCGGCGGCCGCCGGCGCTCCGGACACCGAACCGTCCGCCCGGGGTGCGGGTGCGAAGAACGCATTGCTGGACTCGCGCGCGGCATCTGCGGCTCCGCCACGCAGCGCGAGCACCCGGTCGAGCAGCGACGTAAAGCGCAGCTCGGCGAAGGCGGTCGCGACCTTGTGCGGGTCGAACCCGCCGAACTCGACGCTGTCCAGATCGATGTCGACCGGCACGTCGCACGCGATGGTGGCCACGATGCGGCTCGCCAGAGCGGCCTCCTTGTTCGCGCGCAGGTTCTCGCCGAGCTTGCCCGGAATCTCGTCGGCGTGCGCGAGGACCGCGTCGAGCGTGCCGTACTGCTGCAGGAGCTTGGCGGCGGTCTTCTCCCCCACGCCGGGAACGCCGGGGATGTTGTCGCTCGTGTCGCCCTTCAGGCCGAGGTAGTCCGGCACCTGCTCGGCGGATATGCCGTACCGATCGAGGACCTCAGCGGGGCCGTAGGTGACGATGTCGGTGATGCCCTTCCTGGTGGTGACCACCGTGACCATGTCCGTGACGAGCTGGAACGCGTCGCGATCTCCGGTCACGAGCAGCATGTGGATGCCGCAGGCCTCGCCGCGACGCGCCAGCGTGCCGAGGATGTCGTCGCCTTCCCAGCCCTGGAGCTCGACGATCGGCACGTCGAGCGCGACGAGCAGCTCCTTGACCATCGGGAACTGGTCGCGAAGTTCCTGGGCGGTGGGCGGTCGCTGCATCTTGTACTGCGCGAGCGCGTCGGTGCGAAACGCCGGCTTGCCGAGGTCAAAGGCGACCACTACACCGTTGGGCTTCAGGTCCGCCATCATCTTGGCGAGCATCGAGATGAAGCCGAACGCCGCGTTGGTCGGCCGACCGTCGGGTGCGGTCATCGTAGGCGGCAGCGCGTGAAACGCGCGGTGTATGAGGCTGTTTCCGTCGATGACGGCCAGTGTGCGCTGAGCCATGAGAGTGCCTTTCGGGAACATCTGGAAGTACTACGCGACGCATGCGCGACGCCGTGCTGAGTGTACCCGAGCCCAGCGACACCCGCCGCCGACCGACCGCCGAGGAGACGCACCTGGGATTCTTCAACTGGGCCGCGCCGATATTCGGTCACTTCGCCGACCGCTGGACGCCTGATGACGTGGAGGTCATCGCCGGATGGCTACGCCCGTCGGTCCCGGTGGGCGGGACGCTGCTCGACGTCGGCGGCGGCACGGGCGCGCTCGCCGCTCGCCTCGGCCCGGCCCTCGGCGCGCACGTGACCGTGCTCGATCCCACGTCGGAGATGCTGGGCTACATCCCCGAGGGAAGCCCTGTGACCGCCGTGCGCGGAACCGCCGAGGCGATGCCCTTCGCCGACGACGCCTTCGACGGGCTCATCGTCACCGATGCGTTCCACCACTTCCGCGACCAGCCCGGCGCGGTGCGCGAGTTCGCACGCGTCGTGCGCCCGGGAGGCACCGTCGTGGTGCTCGAACTCGATCCGCGCGGGTTAGTCATGCGCGCCATCGTGCTTGGAGAGAAGCTTCTCGGCGAACCGGGGGCGTTCTTCACGCCCGACGCGCTGTGCGCATTCATGGCCGAGCATGGCATAGCGGGAACGTGCGAAGCACTCAGTGGGGTGAGCTACCGCTATACCGGTCAGGTGCGCTAGTTATCCGTTCCAGAGATAGCCGACGTTGCGCACGGTCTCGAGCCTGCGCGACAGCTCGCCGCCGACTTTAGCTCGGATGCGTCGGATGTGGACGTCGACCGTTCTCGAGCCGCCGTAGTAGTCGCTGCCCCACACGCGCCGCAGGAGGATCTCGCGGGAGTAGGTGCGGCCGGGGTGGGTCACGAGAAACGCGAACAGCGCGTACTCGAGATAGGTGAAGTCAATCGGGTCGCCGCCGAGGTACGCCTGGTAAGTGGCCAGGTTCAGCGTCAGGTCATCGATGCGGATGAGCTCCTGCTTCGTGACCTCCTCGCCGGGCCACAGCAGGCTGCGCACACGCACGGCGAGCTCCTCGGAAGACGAACCGCGCACGAGGAAGTCGCTGTTGACACGCACGGGAAGGCGCAGTCCCGGAAGTCCCTCTGGCTCCACGACCACGAGCAGTCGCAGGTCGACGCCGCCGGAAGCCGCATGCTCGACGATTTGGCCGAGCGCATCGGGGCTGCGGCCGCCATCCAGCACGATCAACCCGATGTCACCTTCGAGCAGCCGCTTCTGCATCTCAGAGGGCTGGCACTCGTAGGATTTCACGTCGAGGGGCTCGATCGCCTGGCTGACCCACGCTCGGGTGTGTGCGTCGTCGGAGACGACCAAGACTCGTTTCATGTGCATAGTCTACTCCGAGTGCTGACGGCTGTAGGCCAAGGATTTCCTCTTTCACGCTCGATGATATGACGGGGATGTTGCCAGCGGGTTTCGGCTCAAGCGTGAGAGGCGGCCGTCCCCTGATACAGGACGACCGCCTCTTCGATGTCTGGTGGCTTGCGAGCGCTACTTCACGGTCACGTAGTCGGAGCCGCTGGACCACATGGCCGCGCGTCCGCTGACGGCGGGCGCGTAGGCCCGCAGCCTCCACCTGCCCGCGTAGGGCAAGCGAATCGAGCGCGAGTACTTCGTGTATGTCTTGTAATTGGAGGCTCGGGCAGTCACATACCCGTAGCTCTTCCACGCGCCGGCGACGTAGCGCTGCCGGTAGATACGCACGGGGTAACTCCCAGCCGTGCGACGGGGCCTGAGCGTCCCGTAGACCGGGTAGTACCTGGTGCGCGACATCCTCGGAGGAGCCACGGGAGTGAGCACGTACACGCTCGGCGCGCTCTGTGACACGAACTGCGTGCGGTACGACACGGTCGCTGCGCCTCCGCCCTGCTTCTTGGTGATGCCACCCGACAGCGTCACGTCGAAGACGTCGCCGCTCCGGTAGCCGCCGAGTTTCGCGGGATCGGGCCTGAAGATGAAGCAGTTCGCCACGCCGTAGCCGTTCGTCTCGAAGTTGAAGTACTCCCCGCTCTTGTCAGTGTCGGCACTCGTGAAGGTCCAGACCTTCCCGTCGCGCGCACGGCGCAACGTGACGGTATGACCGGCCGCCCCTGGGGTCCATGCGTAGATCGCAGGATTCAGCGTGATGGACCACGGGTTGCCGGCGCTGAACATCTCGACGGGGAACTCGCCTGCGGCGGGCCATTTCACGCTGTCGTACTGGACGGCGGATGCGCGACTTCGGTCGAATGTCCAGGTGTCGGTGCTGGCCTCGGCAAACCCCATGCCCGTCTTCTTCATAGGCGGGTTTAGGATCCATCGCCGGTGGCCGAGGCGATCGATGTTGCTGCTGTCAGCGTCGGCGAGGCATGAGAGATTGAAGTCCCAGAGGCTGTGGTAGCCCGATCCGATGTTGCTCGAGCTTGTGGCCGTATTGGCAAGAGCGAAGAAGTCGCCAGGCATCGAGGCGGGCTTCGCCTGCGAGTGCGCGAGTTGGCCGACCGCCAGCAACACCGCGCCGTGCTGCGCGTTGCTGGTGAGCGTCGGGTCGAGCGCAACGTCATCAGGAAGCCCTGCAAGGTAGCGCGCGTAGTTGATCGAGTTCAGCCCGTCGTTCAGGAATCCGGACTGAAGCGACCCCGCAGCAAACTGGTCCTCGAGATGGGGCTCGTTGACGAAGGGCGTGCCCGTGTAGCGAGGCCTGAGCTGCTGCCAACGCGCTCGAATCTGGGTTGCAGAGCGTGTCGGCAAGGATGCGGCGTGTGCCAGAGAGACCGAAGCCATGAGCGTCGCCGCACAGACCGAGATTGCGATACCGTACGTGATCCGGTGCGCGGCCTTTGAGCAGTTCATCGTTGTACCCCTTTTGCGCGACCCGTCGGCCGCCGTGCCGAGCCCGGATTGACGGGGCACTGGTGATCCCACGTGCTGCTCACTCTACACGCGCACGCAAGGTATTGCTCCTAAGCGACGCAAACGCAGCAGGCACCGAGCGGGGTGAACCCGCTCGGTGCCTGGAAACGCGAATGCTTCGGTGCTGCGTGTCGGCTAGTGGATGGACAGGTACCTGTCCAGTTCCCACTCGCTGACCTGCAGGCGGTACTCTTTCCACTCTTCGCGCTTGTTGGCGACGTAGAACGAGTGGATGTGCTCGCCAAGCACTTCCTTCATGAGCTCGGACTCGGCGAACAGCTCGATGGCTTCGCCAAGCGTACCCGGCAGGAGCTTGATCCCATCGGCTTCGAGCTCCGCATCGCTCATGTTGAAGATGTTGTTCGTGGCCTCCGGCATGAGCTCCAGCTTCTCCTCGATACCCTTGAGGCCGGCGCCGAGCATGCAGGCGAAGGCGAGGTACGGGTTGGCCGAGGGGTCGGGCGAGCGCAGCTCGAGGCGAGTCGCGTTCTCCTTGCCGGGCTTGTACATCGGGACGCGGACGAGCGCGGAGCGGTTACGACGGGCCCACGAGATGTAGACGGGAGCTTCGTAGCCCGGAACCAGGCGCTTGTACGAGTTGACGAGCGGGTTGGTGACGGCGGTGAACTCAGGTGCGTACTTGAGCAGACCGGCGATGTAGTGCTTGGCGACCTCGGAGAGGTTGAAGCCCTCGGGATCGTTGGCATCGAAGAACGCGTTGCCGTCCTTGTTGAAGAGCGACTGGTGAACGTGCATGCCCGAGCCGTTCTGACCGAACATCGGCTTCGGCATGAACGTGGCGTACACGCCGTTCTGCAGCGCGACTTCCTTGACAACGAGGCGGTAGGTCATGACGTTGTCGGCCATGGAGGTGGCGTCACAGTAGCGAAGGTCGATCTCGTGCTGCGACGGGGCAACCTCGTGGTGCGAGTACTCGACCGGGATGCCCATCTTCTCAAGCGTCAGCACGGTGTCGCGACGAAGATCGCTCGCGATGTCGAGCGGGGTCAGATCGAAGTATCCGCCGTTGTCGAGGACCTCGGTGTCCTGATCGTCAGCGAAGTAGAAGTACTCGAGCTCGGGACCGACGTACATGGTGTAACCGAGCTCGGCTGCCTTGTCGGTCATGCGGCGAAGCGCGTAGCGGGGGTCGCCTTCGAAGGGCTTGCCGTCAGGGGTGACGATGTCGCAGAACATGCGACCCACGCCCTGCTCGGTGGGACGCCACGGCAGTACCTGGAACGATTCCGGGCTAGGGATGGCGATCATGTCGGACTCTTCGAGGCGCGTGAAGCCGTCGATGGACGAACCGTCGAAGCCCATTCCCTCGGCGAACGCGTTACCAAGCTCGGTGTCGGTCACGGCAAACGACTTGAGCATGCCGAGAACGTCGGTGAACCAGAAGCGCACGAAGTGAACTCCGCGCTCTTCAACGGTCTTGATCACGTAATCCTTGTCGAACGTGGGTGCCATGCGTGACCTCCCTTTCCTGACGCGTCCAGCGCGTCGATGCAGACGAGTTGTGGTGCTACATCACGTTTCCCAGACTACCTGTCATATGTTTCGTTGGTGTTTCGCTTTGTTCCCAGTACTGTGGGCATGGAAGTGCATCCGGGCATGAAACGAGGGATTTGCATGCTACGCGGCGATTCTGTCTACCTCTGCGCGCTCGATCCAGCCAACGCCGAGCAGGCGCGCGCCTGGATCAACGACCCGGACATCAACCGCTGGATGATCAGCGGTCATGTGCCGATCACCGCCGCCGAGGAGGCGGAGTTCTACGCGCGCATGGGCGCATCGATGGCCGATCACGTCTTCGAGATCCACCTCGCCGCCGACGACCGCTACATCGGCAACTGCGGGCTGAACTCGGTCGACCTCATCCACCGCCATGCCGAACTCGGCATCGTCATCGGTGACGTCGCCGAGCAGAACCGCGGCCGAGGCAGAGATGCCATCCGGACGCTGCTGCGCTACGGCTTCGACACGCTCGGCCTCAACAGCGTCGAGATCCGGCTTGTCGCGGGAAACGAGCGCGCAGCCCACCTCTACCCGAGTCTGGGATTCCAGCCGGCAGGGGTGCTGCGGCAGCATCTGTTCCTGCGCGGCGCATACCACGACGAGGTGCTTCTCGACATGCTGGCGAGTGAGTGGCGCACGCTCACGGCGTAGCGCGCAGGGGCGTAGCGCGCAGGGGCGTAGCGCGCAGGGGCGTAGCGCGCACCGAGATCGTGAGCGCTACGCCCTTCGCTGCCTACAGGTACGTGTACATCTTTCCGTACGGCCGGTGGCTGACCGGAATGAGCTTGGTGAACGGCTCGGAGAGCACCTCGGCGAGGTCCATGCCCATCGCTTCGCAGTACTCGGTGAGCACGGGCGTGATGTCGGCGAGGTCCTTCTCGTCGGCGACAAACACGCCGACCTCCTTGCCGCACTGCCACGGCTCCACCTCGCCGCGCAGGTAGATGGCACCGCCGTGCATGCCGGTCCCGAGGTAGCCGCCCACGAGCGGGCCCTCGATGCGAGAGTTCATGCCGAGCAGGATGAGCAGCCCTCCGGCCATGTACTCGCCGAAGAAGTCGCGCGCCTTGCCGCCGCATACCATGATCGGACGCAGATCCTCGTAGGCCTTCATGTGAATGCCGACCCGGTAGCCGACATCGCCGTTGATGAGAACCTTACCGCCTCGCATCCCATAGCCGAGAACGTCGCCCGCGTCGCCATGGATGACGACGGTGCCGGTGTTCATGGTGTTGCCCACGCCATCCTGGGCGTTGCCGAACACCTCGATCGTTGGTCCGTCCATGAACATCGCCATGTCCTGGCCCGGTGTGCCGTGCACCTCGATTGTCAGGTTCTTGCCCTTGATGCCGGTGCCGATGTAGCGCTGGCCGTTCACGTTGCTGAGGACGACCTTGGTCGCGCCGTCAGCAAATGCGGCACGAATGGCGGCGTTGACCTGCTTGTAGTAGACGCTCTGCGCGTCGATGGTGACTGTGTCGCCATCGCGCACAGCGGCCGGCTCAATCTGGAGGTAGCCCTCGATGGGGCCAGTGAGCGTGTTCATCGTCATCTCTGCCTCCTCCTTAAAGACCCGCGGGCTTGACGCCCAGGATCTCGCATGTCTGAGCGTCCAGGCCGACCGCGCGCAGCCGCTCGCGGCTTCCGCGCAACGACTCGACGGCGTTGACGCCGAGCGCCCCGAGGATCTCCTGGAGCTCGTGGCTCCAGGCGTTCACGAGGTTGGTGAGGCGCTCCGCACCCCACTCCGGATCGACGCGACGGGTCAGTTCCGGCTTCTGCGTGGTAAGCCCCCACGAGCAGCAACCGGTGTGGCAGCCCTGGCACAGGTGGCAGCCGAGCGCCTGCAACGACGCGGAGCCGATCGCCACGACATCTGCCCCCAGCGCGATGGCCTTGGCCATGTCCGCCGATGAGCGGATCGAGCCGGCCGCGATGATCGACGCCTGGTTGCGGATGCCCTCATCGCGCAGGCGCTGGTCGACCACGGCAAGCGCAATCTCAAGCGGGATTCCCACGTGATCGCGGATGATCGCCGGTGCCGCACCGGTGCCGCCCTTGAAGCCGTCGAGGTAGACGTAGTCGGCCCCGGCTCGCACCACGCCCGAGGCGATGGCGGCCACGTTGTTCACGCAGGCGATCTTGACGCCGACCGGCTTGTAGCCGGAGGCCTCCTTGAGTGAGTAGATGAGCTGGCGCAGGTCCTCGATCGAGTAGATGTCGTGGTGCGGGGCCGGCGAGATGGCGTCGGTACCCTGCGGGATCATGCGGGTGACAGACACCTCTTTGTTGATCTTCTCGCCGGGAAGGTGCCCGCCGATACCCGGCTTGGCGCCCTGTCCGACCTTGATCTCGATCGCCGCTCCTCGGCGCAGGTAGTCCGGGCTGACGCCGAAGCGGCCCGAGGCGACCTGGACGATGACGTTGTCCTGGTACGGGAACAGGTCGGCGTGCAGTCCGCCCTCGCCGGTGCCCATGAGGATCCCGAGGCGCTCGGCAGCCATCGCAAGCGACTTGTGGACGTTGAGCGACACCGAGCCGTACGACATCGGCGCGAAGATGATGGGGGCGTTGAGCTTGATGTTGTTGGAGACGCCGCCGCCCTCCTTGAGGCGAAAGCCGCCCTCCCCGTTCGGCTCGACCCCGACGCTGTCGGGCTTGCGGCCGAGGTAGGTGCGCAGCTCCATCGGCTCACGGAGCGGGTCGATGGAGGGGTTGGTGACCTGGCACGCGTCGAGCACGAGGTGGTCGAAGTAGCTCAGGTAGGGCTTGTCGTTGCCCATGCCCGTGAGCATCACGCCGCCTGTCTCGGCCTGGCGCCACACGTTCTTGCGCTGCTCGGAAGACCAGTTGGCGTTGTCGCGCAGCGCGAGATCGTTCTTCTTGATGGTGATGCAGTGCGCGGGACAGTACGTCACGCAGCGGTGGCACGCGCGGCACTTGGAGTCGTCCGGGAACGGGCGCTCGTTGAACGAGTACACGCCCCAGCCGCACTGCTGAACGCAGCGACCGCACTTGTGGCACTTGTTGTAGTCGATCTCCACCTTGAACTCAGGTTGTATGAGACTCGTAGGCATGGGTTATCCCACCTCGACAATCTCGCAGGAATCACGCACGCCGGTGACGGCGCAGGATACTTCGTTGGGCGGCAAGTGCAGGTCACCGTGGATCGGCCACTCCATGCCTTCGACGCGCGCCACTACCGGCTCGCCGGCCTTCGGCGCCCACACGCGATCGGGAGCGTCGAGCACCTCGCGTATCGCCGACTCCTCGCTGGCCACCATCACGCGCGTGCCTTGGCGGGCGGCCACGAGCGGGCGCAGCTTGATGCGGTCGTTCATGGCGAGCATGCCGCCGTTGAATCCGAGCACGATGGCGAACGGGCCGTTGAGCATGCCGGGGCCGTAGACGGCGCGCAGACTGCGCATGACCGCCTGCTCCTCTTCGGGCATGCGGTCGATCTCGGTCCACAGGGGGCTTGCCAGCGCCTTGCAGGCGAGCTCGAGCGGCAGCTTGTGCCGGCGGAGCAGCAGGTCGAAGAGGTACGTGGCGACCTCGGTGTCGGTACCCAGCGTGCACTTGTAGCCGAACTGCTCGAGGTAGCGGCGGTTGATGCCGTAGCTCGAGATCTCACCGTTGTGCACGATCGACCAGTCGAGCAGCGTGAACGGGTGCGCGCCGCCCCACCAGCCGGGGGTGTTGGTGGGAAAGCGGTTGTGGCCGGTCCAGGTGTGGCCCTCGTACTCCTCGAGGAGGTAGTAGTGGCCGATCTCCTCGGGGAAGCCGACGCCCTTGAACGCGCCCATGTTCTTGCCGCTCGACGCCACGAAGGCGCCGTCGATGGTGGAGTTGATGCGCATGACGGTGTGCACGACGAAGTCCTCGGCCGTCATCTCGCTCGATTCGAGCTTGTGCGGATCGGGCACGAGGAAGTAGCGCCAGAGCAGCGGGGCATCCGAGATGCCCTTGACCGGACGGGTCGGCATCGGCTCGGCGAGGTCGACGGTGAAGTAGCGGTCGAAGACCTCCTCAGCCTCCTCCTTGGCCTTCACATCGTGATACATCATGTGGAAGCAGAAGTGGTCTGGGAACTCGGGGTAGATGCCGTAGCCGGCGAATCCACCGCCGAGACCGTTGCCACGGTCACGCTGGACGGCCATGGCCTTGATGGCCACCACGCCGCTCATCAAAGTGCCGGACTCGTCGCAGATGCCCATGAGCCCGCATCCGCCATGGATCTTGAAGTCGGCCTCCGCAGCGTATGCGGGACGCTCGCCGAAGAGCCCGAAGTCGTCATGCATCGTCGCAGGTCGGCTCGTCGGCATGCGATCGAGAAGCGGTTCGTACGCCATGTTCACTCCTCCCCTTTCGTGGGGTCGTTCGCCATGAGCCGCGCGATGGCGTCCCCGCCGTTGGCGGGGAGAGGCTCGAGGCCCAGCTTCTTGCGAGCGCCGTCCTTCGGCTTGCCGAGGGAGCCCGTCTCGAGAAACATCTGATAGGACTGGGTCACCGATTCGGGACCCTGGCCTGACGCGATGGCGAGCTCCTTGAGCTTGCGGAACGTCCCGGCCATGCCGATGTCGGAGTGACAGAGCTCCTGGCACGTGTAGCACTCGAGGCACTTCCACACCTGCCCGCTCGCGAGCACCTCATCGAGGTTGCCTTTGACCAGCTCGGCGATCACGTCGTTGGGACGAAACGTCGGGTCGACCTTGCACACCGGGCAGTCGTCTTTGCAGGCTCTGCACGCGTCGCACTTGTTGAGGAGCGTGACGTCGAAGTCCTCGGCCAGACGGGTCTTGTCCACCGAGCGCGCGTTCCACTTGTCGAGGAACGGCTGGACCGAGACGCGGTGCATCTCCAGCCCGAGTTCGGCCGGCTCGTGACCGTAGGCCAGCGCGATGAGCTCCGAGAGGTAGAGGATGGGCACGTGGATGTCTTCCTTGGCGCGCTGCAGGGCGGCCTGGTTCAGGTCGAACTGCTGGAAGCAGCTCGGGCAGACGACGACGAGCGCGTCGACCTCGTTGGTCTGGAGGTCCTGAAGTTTGCGGCGTGCGAAGGCGAGCGAACTGTCACGCTCGCCGACTCGGTCGAGCGCACCTCCGCAGCACTGCATCTTGGTCGGGTAGTCGACGACGCGGGCGCCGAGAGCGGCCACGATCTCCTCGACCTTCTTGGGATGCAGCGGATCGTCCCAGCGCACGGCCGGCTGCGGGCGCAGCAGGTGGCAGCCGTAGTGAACGGCGATGCGCATGCCCCAGAAGTTCTTCTTCGCACCGCTGGCGATGAGCGCCGATCCCATGGAGTCGGCCAGCCACTCCGCGAAGTGCACGACCTGCAGGTCGCCGTCGTAGTGGAGGCCTTCGGTGGCCAGACGCTCGTTGATCTCGTCGCGCTGGCGCCAATCCGTCTTGAGGTGGCTCTGCGCCTCTTTGAACGTCGAGTAGCAGCCGTTGCACGGGGTCACCACGTCGAGCCCTGCTCGCTCTACGAGCGCGAGGTTGCGAGCCGCCGCGGTGTAGAATGCGCCCGGATCGTTGGCCTTGACGAGCGTGCCCTCGGGACAACAGGTGTGCCCCTCGAGCTCCTTCACGCGCGCGCCGAGGTCATCGAACATGACGCGCGTGGCCTTCTCGATGAACGGGAAACGTGCGGGGATCGTGCACCCCCAGAAAACCGCGAACTCCTTCATCTGCCTCGCCTCTCGGTCGGCCTGGTCTGCAGAAACGAAAAACGCCCACACAACCCCGGAGGGGTCATGCGAGCGTCGTTGCTCGTGAATTCGATTCTCGGCACGCCGTTGTGCCTGCCGCGAAGTATATCACGCTCGACAGGTTACCCGAAACATGTTGGCAACCTGAATCCACCACACGGAGTGCAGCAGGAGCCCCGAGCACGATGCCCGGAGCTCCCTGATGCTGACGCTGACCTCTCTGAAACCTGCTTGCTACCTCACGCTCAGCGCGATGCCACGCTTGATCGGCGAGGAACGGTAGGTCGGAGTGGTGAGGAACCTAACGCGATGGTAGCGGGTTCCCCTCTGGATGAGCTTGTAGCGCAACGTGGCGTATCCCGATGCGCTGACCTTCACGTTCCTGGCAAGGACGTAGTGGCTCGAGCCCTTGCGTAGGACCTCGAAGCGGACGTAGGTGTTGCGGAACTTGACGCCAGGAGCGGCGGTCAGCTTCGCCGTGAGGGTGATGTATCCGCCCTTCCTCACCGACCGGTAGTTCGCCTTCAGGTAGGTGTTGATGGGCTTCTTGACGACCACGGGCGGATTGGGGGTCACCGGCGGCTTGGGGGTGGCAGCGGCGATCTCGAAGCTCTTGGTGACATGCGCCGTGGTGTTGCGCGCGATGTCCTGCGCCCAGTACTCGATCTTGTGTGTTCCGGCTCCCGCGACGATGACGTTAGCGCTCACGCCGTCGGAAGGTACCGGCGTACCGGTCGGCTCGGGGGTCGACGTCGGTTCCGGTGTCGGAACGATGACCGTGTGGCACGCAGCGCAGCTCGGCCCGTAGTGATTGGCCGGAGGCGCGGTGGTCGGAGTGATAGTCGGAACGCCCATCGCTGCGTTCGCGGTGATGGCCGCTATCTTGCCGAGGAGCACCTCAGTGGCCTGTACTCTCGCGGGTGCGATAGCCGTGACGATCTTGCCGCCGTCGACGCGGTAGCACAGGAAGTCGACGCCTGAACCCTTGAAGTTGTCGGTAGCGGTGACCTTGACTGTCGCCGTCGCCGCATACGATGCCTTGGCGTCAGATCCCACGACAGGCGCTACGTTCTCGTCGACGAAGAACCGCGCAGTGATCGTCGGTTCGACGTTGCCTGACGTGTCGGTGGACCAGAATTCCAAGATGTGAGCACCGTAGATGCTCGTTGTCACCGAATCGCCCTCTGTCGTGGCTGCGTCATCGAGTCGGCTATAGGTCTTCGCCGATCCCGTCGCCATCAGGCTGACAGTCGCGGAGTTGAGGTAGGTCGCCTCAACATCCGACATCGTCGTTGGTGCCGCGAACGCCGCTATCGGCACCATGCCGATAGCAAGAAGCAGACAGAGCACGACCGCGATGCGCGTGGTGAAACGGCTAGCACGGTTCGTGCTGCGCGTATCGTTCATACTCACAGATCCTCCCTATTTGTTGCAGTCGAGGTGCATGTCGACCTCGACCCATTGGGCCATCGCTTGCGCTTGGCCCGCTGACAGGAACTTGTCGGAGTACAGATAGTCCATCCCATTGGTGACCGTCACGGTCCGGATGTCCTTGTATGCCTCGTCCGCCAGAATCGCCTTCACGTACGTGAGAACGTCCTCGGCCTTCAGCCCGAACGGCTCGAACTGGAAGAACTCGAGCGATGTGGGCTTCGGGTAGATCTCGGAATTCTCACGCACGGTCTGCGCGATCAGGTACGCCGGATCGTCGGCTCTGGCACGAATCGCCAGCTTCGCGTAGGCAACGGTGAGAAACGTCGTCGAGTGCAGGTACTCCGCGCCGCTTCGCTCGTCCGCAGTGCGAACGATGTCGGCATACGCTTCGTCGTGATCCAGGGCTTCCATCGCCTCGGCCAGCTCCTCGTCGTCAAACGAGAACGGCTCCTTGGCGATAGCGGCAGGGTCGGTCAGCCCACCCGCGCGAGACTCCGCACGGATTAGCTCAGCGGCCTCCTTGACTCCGAATCGAGCGACCTCGGGCTCCATCTCGGGAGCTTGGGCCGACATCTCGTCAACCTTTGCGCCCTGGGCGTCCTCGTGCTCGACTCGAACTCCTGTGACTTCGTCTCTCGTTGTGTCCATGCGCTGTTGCATCCCATCCATATCTGCGGTCCAGCCGATCCACGTGAAGGCTCGGCTTCGGTTTGGTCTATCGGCACCGGTCTCTAGGGAAGCAGATGGGCAGTCTCGAGTTCGTCTGCGACGAACTTGAGGCCCAGCTTCTCGTATGTCGCACGCGTCGGTGCGCCGGTCGCCTTGTCATAGCCGAGTTCCGCGTAGTAGAGGTCCAATGCGAGGTCCCAGTCTTCGGGAGTCGTGTAGTAGTTGGACCCGTCGAAGGCGACCTTGCCGGGATGGTTTCCGACAAGCGCCCACGCCGGAAGCTGATCATGCAGGTTGCGCATGTCCATGGAACCGAACGAACGGATCGTCAACGCGCGCTGCAGCGTGTAGAAGCGCTCGCCTTCGAGGTCGAACTCCAGCGTGTTCATGGTGCGGCCGGTCGCCAGCGAGAAGAGCTTCGACTCCAGGGAGATGTCTCCACGGTAGCCGCGCTCCTTGAGCGGGGACGCGATCCACGGCCACATCCAGTTGCAGAGGCCGGTGCTGTCCATGAGCTCCTTGCGAGCCTGCGCCCACTTCGCGGCGCGTGCCTTGGCGGGATTCATCGGGCTGCAGGTGTTGTTCGGATCGATAGCGGCACCCATGCCTGCGGGATAGCCGTTGCGCTCGAACTCGTAGTCGGCGATCGAACGCTGCACTTCGGTCGGAAGCCCGCAGGACAGGTAGTTGGACCAGCTGTGGTTCTGCGCGTCACGGTTGTAGCCCGTGTTGATGAGCGATCCGACGTCTCCGCCGTTCTCCGGCGAGTGGTGCTTCGGATATCCGTTCGACCAGTACATCACCGAGTTGTCGGCGCGGTACACAGGGCCCATCGGGTCGCCGGCGGCGTTGTGCCAGGCGTCGATGGCAGGGTCGACGGAGCCGGCGAGGAACTTGCCGAGCTCGCCTACCTGTCCGGCCATGAGACGGCCGAACTCCTTGATGAAGTTAAGGTCGCCTTTCTCGTAGAGATCGAACACGCCGCCCGCCTTGTTGAGCGTGGTCCACTCGTCAGCGGGAACGTTTGGCTGGATCCACGTGACACCCTTGTCGGTACCGTAGATGAACTTCCAGCCGCGTTCGGTCGTTCCGTAGTTGTTGTGCAGACCGAGGTCGTCGGTCATGTGCTTGCCGACCACGTAGGACTCGAGGTTCTTGAGGTCCGCTTCCTGCTTGCTCAGTCCGGCGATGACCTTGTTGTTGTCCATCACGCCGCGACCCCACCAACCCGTGCACGTGTTGGTGGCCGTGGACTTGACGCCCCACTTCTTGGCCGTCGGCACGTCGAGTGCCTGATGGCACCGGACCGGGCACGAGTGGCAGCCGTCCATGCGGACGGTGAACTGCTCGGCGAACTTGCCGGGGTCTGACTTGAAGCAGCGCAGCCCGACGCTCTGGCGATCGTGCGGGTCGCAGATGCCCGTCTCGACGGGCGGGTTGGCGGCACCCCAGTACTTGCCCTTCGCAGCGTACCAGCGGGCGTTGGAGGTGTACTCCGACCACGGCTGGGGGCTGTTGGGGACGACGGCCTGGTTGTTCGAGCCGATGAGCGCCATCGCGTTGTCGATCAGCGAACGCCACTCCTTCTTGTCAGCGGAGATCTGAACCGCACCCGTGCCCACGATGCCGATGGCCTTGAGGTTCTTGGCGCCCATGATTGAGCCCTGTCCACCTGCAGAGTGCGAGTAGCCGGTCATGATGACGGACTGGACGACGAGGTTCTCGCCTGCCTGCCCGATCGCGGCTACCTGGCAGCTACCGCCCATCTGCTTGACGATTGCGTCGGTGGTCGCGTAGATGCCGCTGCCCCACAGCTTTCCACCGGCCGAGGAGTGCTCCGCGCACTCGACGATTTGGACGTCATCGTCGCGAATCGCGAGATAGACGGGGGTCGATGCCTTGCCTTGGATGATGATGCCGTCCCAGCCGGCGAACTTCGCCTCGGCGCTGAAGTGGCCGCCCATGTGTCCGGACGCCACGGCGTTCTTGGTGTGCTGTGGTGAGATCGACGTGATGCAGGTGCGGCCGCCACAGGGAGCGCCCGTGCCGGTAAGCGGACCCCATCCGAAGATCAGACGGTTCTCCGGGTCGAACGGCTTGGTGCTCGCCGGGACCTCGTCCCAGAGCACCTTGTAGCCCATGCCGGTTCCGCCCCAGAAGTCCTTGTACTTGTCGAGAGTGCTTTCGACCGTGGACGTACGCGTCGTGAGATCCACGCGCAGCGTCTTTCCGGTCCAGCCTCCGTAGGTTGCCATGTTGAATTCCTTCCGATCGGTTCAGCGTTCACGCTTCGTGTGGGTTCGCTTTAGGTGTGGCAGGGAGCGCAGTAGGCGCTCGTAAACGGGTCCGCCATGATGCCGGGCTGTACCGGTTTCGTGGTCAGACGCAGATCACGCCACTTAACGAACTTGAGCGCTCCGGTCGGGCATGCGCGAACGCACTCGGGGTTGCCGTCGCACAGGGTGCACTTGGTCGATTTGTGGGTGGTCGGGTTGACGGTGATGACCGCCCACGGACAGGCGACCGCACACACGCCGCAGCCCACGCACAGGGTCTCATCGACGATGCGGGCTCCGGTCTTGGCGTCCGCGCGGATGGCTCCCTTGGGGCAGGCCTCAGCACACGGGACGGGGTGCGGACACTGCTTGCACGTGTCGGCGACGACCTCGTAGTCGTCGTTCACGCCGCTTGAGGCCGCGAGGTTGCGGTTGACTTTGATGCGCGAGAGATAGGAACTCGCGGCTCCATCGTTGAACTCGGTGCAGGCCATCTCACAACGGCGACAACCCACGCACCGTGAGGCGTCATGAAGCAGGACGCCCTTGGCATCCATGAGGATGGGGGTCTTGGTCATCGCACTCAGCGATTGAACACCTGAGAACATGCTCAACCCGAATACGGTGGCGCCTGCAACGCCCATCGTTCCTACAAACGTACGCCTGCTGAGCCCACCACTCTGGATCTCGGCTTCGACGTCTACGCCCACTGGGAGCAGAATCTCATGCTCGGCCATTGGTTACGATCCCTCCGCTCACTGACTTGTAGGTGCTCATCTGGGGAGCGCTAGTTATCGTGTGCCCAAGCGCCCTTTCGGGCGGCCGGCATGGGCTCGGCTGCTCCTTCTTCGCCGTGACGGCGCGCAACAAGAAGACTCCTGGTGAGCCTTCGTACTTGCGCCTCCTTTACGGAGTGGAAGGCGGGCCGGTTTCCCGTGGCCGCCCTAACGGTCCTGTTCCCTTTGCATCGAATGCTTTAGGCGGACAGGACTCGAAGGCGTGACGAACCTCTGGGTCTGTAGGTGAGTCGCGAGGGCTGCCTCATCCGGCTCCATCTCACGTCTACCTTCACGCCACTTTAACACTGATTAAGGTTTCTTCAAGCAGACGTTACCTAGACGACGAACGCGCGGTAGCGATGCGCCGCCGTCTCAACAGCGCGAGACTCGGCTGACGATAGTGGCACGAACGGCGTCGCCTCCACGCCCACGGCGCCCCTGCTGCTGACACGCCGCCACGTTCCCTTCACCTGCCCGTCGATCACCACGGTGGGCTTGAAGACGCCGTTTCCGCCGGGAATGATGCGCTCACTGTGATCTGCGTGCAGAATCGCGCTGCGATCCTTGTAGCCGAGCAGATACTCGTCAAAGCCGGGTAGCAGGTGCGCATCGGGCGATGGCGACGCCGAACGCGCTGCATCCGACGCGCTTGAGATGACGAGCTCGCCCGCGCTCCCCCTCGGCATCCAGTAGGTGATTCCCTCGATCGTCTCAGTCACGAGGGAGTCGGCGTTGGCGGCAAGGCCCGCCTTGACGTCAGCACTCGTGAGACCCGACCAGCCGGCGAAGTCTTTGGCGCTCGCAGGAGCGTGACCGGTGAAGTAGCGCTTCACGATCAGGGCAAGTGATTGGTCGCGCGGCAGGCTTCGTGCGTCGGGCAGCCACTCGTCGAAGAGCGCGAAGGTCTGCTGCGTGCCCGCACGCGGGCCGAATACGATGACGCGGTGCATCGAGAGGTTGAACAGGATGTGGTAGCCCCGCTGCCCGGTGGTCGCTATGCCGCCGCCCTCCAGCAGCGCCATCATCTCCTCGCGCGTGAGGCGGTTTCCGCCGCGCAACGCGCCGGTGACCAGTCGTGTGGCACGAGCGAGCGCATCGTCGTCGAGCGCGAGGTTCGCGCGACGCTGCGCAGTCCTGGCGATGACGCGGGGGGTGAGCAACTCGAGCATCCAGCGAACATCTGCGGCGGGTATCACGTGCAGCGTCCCGCGCATGGGCCAGGTACGGACGATCTCGCGACGCGCGAATGCCTCCTCGACGCTGCGCTCCGTGGTGCCCGGCACGCGCAGGCCTATCGACCACAGCGCTCCGGCGTAGTCCTGACCCTGCAACGCGCCAAGCCGCTCGACGGCTTCGCGCGGCGAGGTGCAGCCCGGGACGTTGGGGGACGCCACAATGCACTGGCTGCGGAGACGGAGGCGCGCGATGTCGTGGAATGCGACGGGAGTGCCGGTCACGACCGCGCGAGCTCGCTTCCCCACGTCCGTGCGCGCTCGACCTCGCCGTCGCGCAGCGGACCGTACTTGCCGGTCACGATGAACGCCATGGAATCATCCGCAGACCCAACGGGCCGATAGCCGGCGGTCTTCATCGCCTTCGCGATCTGCTTGACTGAGTTGCCCCACGGGCCCCACACCCGCGTCTCGAACGTGGCGAAGCTGCCCCCGTTGGCCCGCGGGAGTGCCTCGAGCCACTCACGCATCGACGGGTGAGACAGGTCGGGCCTGGGCGCGGCGGACGGCAGACTCGTCAACGTGCTGGCGCGCATCTGTTCGGTGGGGAGCCTGAAGCCGAGGATGGGCGCGCCGGCCACGATCAGGTCGACCCCGGTGACTCGGTCGGCCGTTGCCTCTGCGGTGGACAGAGCAGGCGTCCCCTCGCCGATTCCCTCAGCGATCGCCCGGGCGATTGACGCGGTGTTCCCCCACAGAGACTCGTAGACGACGACAGCTTTCATGTGCAACCGCCCTTCCTCCGCACGGTGTTCAGCCGATGAATACGCTCGCGAGTGCGACCGCACCGAAAAGCGCGACGACGACACCCGACGCTACATTGATTCCCGTAAGCAAGCGGTGGCCGACGGCGTGACGCCCGACGGCAACGCCGCTCACCAGCACCGTCCACCAGGCAAGCGACCCGCTCGCAACGCCGACAGTCGCCAGCGCGGCGCTGGTGGCACCTGGCTGTGCTGCGAGTCCGGCCCCCGCGAAGATGGCGCCGAACGCCATGATCGTCATCGGATTGGTCAGGGTGAGGGCCACCGCACTCGCATAGAGCCGTGCGGCGCCGGTAGCGCGAAGCGACGCCGAGTCGGGTGAGGCCGACGACGTGCCGGTGTCCGCGGTACGTGCCGGCGCGAAAGCCGCCTGCAACCCGAGCGCGATGAGCGCGACGCCGCCGACCACGCGCAGCGGAGTCTGCCACGTCACGAGCATGCTCGACAGCGCGCTCACCCCGAAGGCCGCGGCAGCGGCGTAGAGGCCGTCAGCAGTGGCGACGCCCAGCCCGGTTGCCATGCCCGCGCGCCAGCCTCGCGCCAGCGTTCGCTGGATGCACAACACGCCGATAGCGCCCACCGGCGCTGCCACAGCGATGCCGATGACGAACATGCGCGCATAGAGTGTCAGGAGACCGGACACGCGTCCTATTCCTCCGCCTCGGAGGCGAGAACGACGGCTTCGGCCACCGCGCGCAGCGTCTTGCGCTTGTCCATCGCCAGCTTCTGGAGGCGCTTGAACGCTTCGGGCTCAGAGATGCCACGCGACATGAGCACGCCCTTCGCGCGATCTACGACCTTGCGTGTCTCGAGCCGCTCGGCGAGGTCGGCCACCTCATCGGCGAGTGATGCAGCCTCGGCGTAGCGCGAGACCGCGATCGACATCGCGGGAAGGATATCGGCCATCGAGAACGGCTTGACGATGTAGGCCATCGCACCGGCCGCCGTCGCCTGTTCCACATATGCAGCCTGCGAGAACGCCGTCACCATCACCACGGGGGCGATGCGCTCCTCGCCGAGCACGGCAGCGGCCTCGATACCGGAGACCCCCGGCATGTTGATGTCCATGAATACGACGTCGGGCACCAACGCACGCGCCAGCGAGATGGCCTCGACCCCATCGCGCGCTTCCCCCACGACGTCGTGGCCCTGCTCCTCGAGCATCTCGCGCAGATCCATGCGTATGAGTGCTTCGTCCTCGGCGATCAGAACGCGCATCTGTGCTCAGGCCTCCGTGGTCCGGCTATGGATGGGGTGGTTGAAGTCGGCAATCGGTACGCGCACGGTGAAGGTCGTACCCCGACCGACGGAGAATGAGAGCGTCCCGCGTAGGTCATCCTCGACGACAGTGCGTACGATGTCGAGTCCCAGCTGCGCCGACGTCGCCGGATCGAAGCCCGCCGGAAGCCCAACGCCGTCGTCCCGCACCGCAAGCACGAGTTCACCTGGAACGCGCCGCATCGTGACCTCGACTCGCCCTTTCTCTGCTCCGGCAAGCCCGTGTTCGAGCGCGTTGTGCACGAGCTCGGCGACCGCCAGCGCGAGCGAGGTGGCGGTGTGTGCGTCGACCTCGCCGGTGTGGCCTTCCACAACCACCTCGATACCGCTCCCCTCGCCTACCAGCCCGCGTGCGACAAGATCGACGACGGTGCGCGCGGCGGCTGCGAAGTCGACACGCTCCTCGTCGGAGCCGGCGAGCAGGTCGTGGACGACCGCCATCGAACTGACGCGTTCGGTGGCCTCGGCCAGTGCCCGGCGCGTCTCCTCCGACCCGCTCCGACGCGCCTGGATGCGCAGGAGCGATGCGATCGTCTGCAGGTTGTTCTTCACCCGATGGTGGACCTCTCGGATGGTGGCTTCTTTGACCTTGATCTCGGCTTCCCTGCGGCGTGAGTCGGTGACGTCTTCCACGAGGACGAGAGCACCGGCCGGCAGATCGATGGCACGATAGCGAAACACGCGGTCAGAGGTCTCGATATCCGTGGCTGCGGCGGCTCCACTGCCGAGAACCGGCGCGATGGCCAGCGATGCTCCCGGAAGCGCGGTCGCGACCGTTCCGCGCAGCGTCCCCTCCACCCCGGCCAGCCGCATGATGTTGACCGCGTTCGGCGACGCGTAGGATACCCGCCCACCCGCGCTGACTCGCATGACCCCGTCACCGGCACGGCGTGTCGTCGAGAACGGTTCCCCGGTACGCACGTCGAGCAGAGGCCCAGTCCTTAGAGCGTCGAGGAGCTCTTCGGCCGCGTCCATGAACGCCGTCTCCATGGCGCCGGAGGACTCTGCCACCTGCTCGGCGAGATCGCGCACCACCACGGCGTAGGGCACGGAGCCGCCGAGGGGCCAGGCGGCGGTCGAGTACTTGATGCCCCGCGCCACGCGCCGGCGTTCGCCGAACACGGGCTCGAAACCGGAGAGGGCCGCGTAGGCCTCGGGCTCGTCGGAGTGGCTCAGACTGCGACCACTGCGGCTCGATGCGAAGGGCGCGACGGCGGTGTTGGGTCGTGCGTCTGCGCTCACCACGAGGGTGCCATCGGCGCGCACGACCGCCAGCGCCACGTCACCGTAGCTCATATCGGCGACGAGCTGGAGGTTGGCGGCGACGTTAGCCAGATGCGCGCGCGCCACCTCTGAGAGCGGTGTTGTGGAATCGACTGCGACCATAACAGGCAGTATAGCCACTCCACGAGCCTCGGGCGCGACCGGCTCGTCCCCAAGAAACCCCTGCTCAGGTTGACACCCGTCAATGCGAGGGACGCGGACGCGAGGATAATATTGGCTGCTACCGTACATTGCTGCTCGCACTGCCTGCAACGCGCGACTTGACCATGAGCGAGCGCCGGCACGCTCATGTTGACGAAGGGGTTTCAGATGAGCCACGACGTTTCACACCTGCTGGAGCGAGAAACCCAGCTCAGCATGCTCGCCTACCTCACGATTCTGGCACTCCTCGCCCTGTCAGGCGTCCTGCTGTACATGCTCGTGGCACATGTCGCCATGCCTGCATCGTGGATCCTCGGCGACATGTGGGTGCGCTCCATCGGCCTCGCCCTCGTCTTCTCGGTCGTCATCCACCTGGCCGATCAGGAACGGCGACTGCAACATAGGTTCTCTCACTCCTACTCCGAACTCGCGGCGGCTCGCGACGAGATATCGTTGGCCTACGAGCGGCTCGCCTTTTCACAGCACATAGCCGAGCTTCTCGTCTCAGAGCCAGACGAAGCGATCCCGGAAGCCCTCGACGACATCGCCGGACACTTCGAAGCCCACGCCTCGGCCATCGTCGGCCAAGAGGTGACGCTGTTCGTGCGCGACGAGCGGTACCGCGAAGAAGCCTCGGCGGCGATCGTACAGACCGCACTCGACACGATGCGCGCCGGCACAGCCCTGTCGGTCACAACCTCCGATGACGAGTCGACGGCGCTCGGCCTCCCCCTGAGAGTCGACGGTCGGCTTCACAGCGTCTTGTGCCTGTGGCGACGCAAGGCGAAGCTTCCCTCTTCTGCCATCGAGGGCCTCCAGCCCGTCGGGCGCGTGCTAGAACTGAGCATCGAGAATCGTCTCGACGAGACCGGAGGGCGGCTCGGAGGGATGATCCACGCGCTCCTCGGCCTGCTCGAGCGCAGGAGCCCCGCCTACACCGCACACGCCGAGCGCGTCGCCCGGCTCGCGGACCAGATTGCCGAGCGGCTCGGTATCGACGCCGACAGCAGGCACAGCCTGCGCCTGTCCGCTCTCCTGCACGACATCGGCCTGCTCGAAGTCCCCGAACGGATCCTGGCGTCGTCGCGCGACTTGAGCTTCGATGACCGGGCGACGATCGAGCGTCACCCTCAGTTCGGAGCCGAGCTGGCCGAGGCCGCCGGGCTGACCGCCGACGTGGCGAGCGCGATTCGAGGCCATCACGAGCGGCTCGACGGGTCGGGCTTCCCCCTCGGAACGAGCGGCACGTCCATCCCGCTGCTCTCGCGCATCCTCGCGGTGGCCGACGACTTCGCGTCCATGACCGCCCCCGAGGTGCTCCAGGCGGTGCTCGAGCAGCCGCAAGCGCTCCACCTCCTCCGGCTCGGCGCGGGCACGCAGTACGACCTTCGCGTGTTTGCCGCTCTGGAGCTGATCCTCGTGCACGGAAGCGAACCGGGAGAGGTTGCCGCGCCGCTGCGACCAGCGACACTGCTACCTGGCGAGTAGGCCCCGAGCACAAAGCTCTCCAAACACGGACGGACTCCCGCTATACTCCGTGAAGCGCGCGTATGCCCGGGTGGTGGAATGGCAGACACGGAGGTCTCAAAAACCTCTGGGGGAAACCTCGTGCGGGTTCGACTCCCGCCCCGGGCACCATCAATCCTTCTTCGTCGCGCGGTCGGACCACGCGTAGAGTGGCGCGGTGAGCGCAAGGAAGCATGCGCCGACGATCCACCCGACGCCCACTGACGTCCGAGCCGATATCCAGCCCAGGGCCGGCTGCCCTGCGGCACCGCCGGCATCGTTGAAGAACGCGTCGAGCGAAAGCACGGTGGCGCGCTGCGATGACGGGATGTGGTCGTTGATGTATCCCTGCCGCACCGGGCCGGTGACGCCGAACACGACGCCCCACGCGAGCCACAGCGAGATCGCGATGCCCGCCGGCACGAGTCCCGGCTGGTGGAAGATCAGTCCCACGGCGCCGATGGCCGCGGCGAAGACCGCCTCGAGAGCCGCCGCCCACATCAGCACGCGCGCCGGATTGCGCCGCGCCTCCCCCGAACCCATGACCGGTCGCACGAGGGCGTTTCCCGCGATACCCGTCAGAGAGAGCCCCGCCTGCACCACGCCGAGCAACCACACGTAGTTGTGCCCCACCAGTCCGAGGATGTAGGGCTGCCACGAGTAGAAGCCGTACATGAAGAACACCCCGCCCAACAGCGAAACGAAGAGCAACGGACGTATCACCCGGTCGTGCCAGCCGTAGCGCACACCGGCCTGCGCGATGGTCCTGGTCTCGGCCGCGAAGGTGGAAAGCCTTAAGGGGCGCGGGGTGAACCCGAGGTCTTTGACGAGCACGGCGGTCACCACGAACGCCGCGCCGAGGAGCACCGCCCTGGCGACGAACGGCCACGACAGGTCCGCCTGGCCGAGAAGCCCCCCTAGCACCGATCCGACGAGCATGCCGGCGCCCGATGTCATCTGCCCCCATGCGAACACGCGCTCCTTGGGCAGCGTGAAACCGGTTTGGTCGAGCGCGTCGACGAGCCACGCGTCGACCGCGCCGGTCTGGAACGTGAACCCGAGGCCAAGAAGCACGCTTGCCACGCAGAAGCCGGCGAAACCCCAGCCGAACCGCGGCGTGAGCACGTAGAGCAGCGTCGAGACGAGAATCGTCCCGATGGCGATGAGATACGACGCCTTGCGCCCGATGGTGTCGGCCACCACCCCTGTGGGCACCTCGAAGAACGCCTGAGAGACGGTGAACGCAGCGTTGACCAGCATGACCTCGAAGATGCTCAGGCCGCCCACGCGCATCAGGAAGATCGTGTTGGTCGCCCAGATGAGCGATGCCGCTAGCGTGAACAGCACGCCGGACCACAGGTAGGCAACGACGACGCGACGAGGTGCGGCGGCCTGCCTCATCGGCTGCCCTGAAGCGCTGCTTCGTTGCGCTTTGCAGTCACGATCCACGCCCTGTCGGAATGCTAAGGTGGGGTATCAATTTCACTAGATGGTTCCCCTAATCCACCCGCCGACTCCGCGCCGCGTCACCTGAGGAGCACGTGAATGAGCATCGAGAGCCAGCTCCACCCCGCGATCCAGGCGCTCATCGCCCGCATACCCAAGGTGGAGCTGCACGTGCATCTCGAAGGCACGCTCGAACCCGAGCTCATGCTCGCTCTCGCCGAGCGCAACGGCATCTCACTCCCTTATGCAGACGTCGCTGAAGTGCGCGCTGCGTATGAGTTCGAGAACCTGCAGTCGTTCCTCGACCTGTACTACGCGGGCTGCGCGGTCCTGGTGACACGCGAGGACTTCTACGACCTGACGCTGGCCTACCTGCACCGCGCGGCAAAGGACAATCTCCGCCACGTCGAGCCGTTCTTCGACCCGCAGTCGCACACGGCTCGCGGCATCGACTTCGACACCGTCATCGGCGGGATAGTCGATGCGCTGGCTGACGGCGAGCGCGAACTGGGCATCACGAGCGGGCTGATCCTGAGCTTCCTGCGCGACCTGCCCGAATCGAGCGCCGAAGCCACCTTGCTCGAGGCCGAGCCATGGCTAGCGCATCTCGTGGCCGTCGGACTTGACTCCGCCGAGGTCGGAAACCCTCCCGAGAAGTTCGCAGGCGTCTTCGCCCGCGCCTGCGCGCTTGGGCTGCACTCCGTCGCCCACGCCGGCGAGGAGGGCGAGCCGGAACTCGTGACCCGAACGCTCGATACGCTCGGAGCGAACCGCATCGATCACGGCGTGCGCGCCGCCGAGGATCACGCGCTCGTCAGAAGGCTTGTGAAAGAGCGTATTCCGCTCACGATCTGCCCGCTCTCCAACACCAAGCTGCGCGTGTTCGGCACGATGACCCAGTCGCCGCTGGCGGTACTGCTCCGAGCCGGGGTGCTCGTCACCGTCAACTCAGACGATCCGGCCTACTTCGGCGGCTACATCGGCGAGAACTTCCGCGTTGCGGCGGAAGCCCTGGGCCTGACGCGCGACGAGATACTCACGCTCGCGCGCAACGCCATCGAAGGCTCGTTCGCCAGCGACGTGCGCAAGGCCGAGCTGAGGAGCGAACTGCGAGCTATGTGACGACCAGCGTCAAAGGCGAACGCGTGTTCGACATGGCACGTTTTGGCGTGCTAGGCTGGGCGTGCCTCTCGTCGAACAGGAGTTCGCCCTCATGACGCAATCCGCCTCGCACTCCGAGCCTCCCGCCGCCGACGCGCTTCTGGGCGGACTCAACGCCGAGCAGTACGCCGCAGCCAGCCACGACAACACCCCGCTGCTCATCATCGCAGGCGCGGGTACCGGGAAGACCGCCACGCTCGCCCACCGGGTCGCGCACCTCATCGCCTCCGGTGCCGACCCTGGGCGCATCCTGCTGCTGACCTTCACCCGCCGCGCTGCGGGCGAGATGATCAGCCGCGTCGACGGGATCATGCGTGGTTCTGCCGAAAACGGCGGTCCGCAGTTGTCGGGTGCGCGAGTCTGGGGCGGTACGTTTCACGCCGTGGGCGCACGGCTCCTGCGCATCCACTCGCGCGACCTGGGGATGGAGCCTGACTTCACCATCCTGGACCGGCCCGACTCCGAGGACCTGATGCACCTTGCACGCACGGAGCTCGGCCTGGGACGCAGCGGCTCGCGCTTCCCGCAGAAGTCGACGTGTCTGGACATCTACTCGCGCTGCGTTAATGCGCGACTGCCCCTGGGCGACGTGCTCGCGACCGCGTTTCCGTGGTGCCGCAAGGCCGAAAGCGACTTGGGGCCGCTCTTCGCCCGCTACACGGACATGAAGGAGGAGCAGCAGGTTCTCGACTACGACGACCTCTTGCTGTTCTGGCATGCCCTGCTAGCCGACGCGGACGCAGGCGACCGCGTGCGCGGGCGCTTCGACCACGTGCTCGTCGACGAGTATCAGGACACCAACGCCGTGCAGGCCGAGATCGTCTCGCTCCTGCGGCCCGACGGCACCGGGGTTACCTGCGTCGGCGACGATGCGCAGGCCATCTACAGCTTCCGCGCAGCCACCGTCCGAAACATCCTCGACTTCGAACAGCACTTCGCGGGCGCCGAGGTGCTCACGCTCACGCAGAACTACCGCTCCACGCCTGGAATCCTCGCGGCGACCAACGCGATCATCAGCGAGGCGACCGAGCGCCGCGACAAGGACCTGTGGACGCGTCGCGAAGGAGGAGGTCGCCCCTCGCTTGTGACCTGCCGAGACGAGGCCGAGCAGACCAGCTGGGTGTGCGACCGCGTGCTCGAGCACCGCGAGCAGGGCACGGCGCTCAAGAACCAGTGCGTGTTGTTTCGCGCGCAGCATCACTCGATGGCGCTGGAGATGGAGCTCTCGCGGCGCCAGATTCCGTTCCGCAAGTACGGCGGCCTGCGCTTCGTGGAGATGGCGCACGTCAAGGACCTCGTGTCCTTCCTCCGCCTCGCCGAGAACCCGCGCGACTCGATGGCAGGCCTGAGGGTACTCGGACTGATACCGGGCATCGGACCACGCACGTCGGCAGAGCTGATCTCCACGCTTGCCGGCTCGAACGGCGACTTCGAAGCGTGGGTGACGGCCGACGTTCCCCAGGCTGCTCGCACCGTCTGGCCCGAGTTCGTCTCGCTGCTGCGCGGGCTGGCGGGAGCCGGCCCCGGCGATGTGCCCGCCCAGGTCCACGCCATCCACACGATCTACGGCCCGCTTCTCGAGCAGCGCTATGACAACGTGGACGCGCGGCTGCGAGATCTCGAGCAGATCGAAGCGATCGCGAGCCGTGCGCAGGACCGATCGCGCTTCCTGACCGAGCTCGTCCTCGATCCGCCCTCCTACACTCAGGACTTCGCCGGCCCGCCGGTGCTCGACGAGGACTACCTCATCCTCTCGACCATGCACTCAGCCAAGGGCCTCGAGTTCGACACGGTGTATGTCATCCACGCCGCCGACGGCAACATCCCCTCGGACATGGCGACCGGCACGCCTGAGGAGATCGACGAGGAGCGCAGACTCTTCTACGTTGCGTGCACTCGGGCGAAGAACCACCTCTACGTGGCCCACCCCCTGCGCTACTACACGCAGTCGTACGGGCGCTCGGACACGCATGGCTACGCGCAGCGCACCCGGTTCCTCGCGCCGTCGGTCATGCCTCACTTCGTGGAAGTCCAGGCCGTTCCCGGTTCGATCTCAGACGACGACGCGCCTCTGCCGAGAACGACGTCGTCGTCCATCCGGGCGGGGATGCGCAGCCTGTGGGAATGAGCGTCCCTCAGCCGGAGAAGTTGGCGCAGCCCTGCGGACGTTCGAGCACGTAACGGACCGCATCCTCGCACTCGTCGGTGTAGTAGAGCCGCTTCAGATCCGCGGGATGGATGGTCTTCTCGGGAATGAGACTGTCGGCAAGGAAGTCGTTGAGCTTGCCCCAGAAGCTCGTGCCCATGCAGACCACCGGGAACTCGTCGATCTTGCCCGTCTGGATCAGCGTGAGCGTCTCGAACACCTCGTCGAGCGTGCCGAACCCACCGGGCATCGCCACGAACGCGCACGAGCACTTCACGAGCATCACCTTGCGCACGAAGAAGTGCTCGAACTCCACGTACCGGTCCAGATACGGGTTGGGCTTCTGCTCGTGGGGCAGGCGGATGTTGGCCCCGATCGACAGCCCTCCGGCTTCCTGGCAGCCGCGGTTCGCGGCCTCCATGATGCCGGGGCCCGCGCCCGTCATGACAGCGAAGCCGCTCTCGGCGAGTTGGCGGCCGAGCTCGCGAGCCATCTGGTAGTACTGGTGGTCCTCGGCGAACCGAGCCGAGCCGAACACCGTGACCACCGGGCGGTCGATCTCGAGCAACTCAAGGCCGCGGAGGAACTCGAGGAACACGCGCACGGCGCTCTCCAGATCCTCGCCGCGGTCTCGTCCATGCTGGAGAAACGACGACTCGGCGCCGGCAAGCTGGCGCAGGACGGAGTCTTCAGGCAGGATCGCGCGCCGGTCAGTCATGGGTGTCCTCTTCGTGCGCACTGTGCAGAGCAAGGCCGGTCGTGTCCCGCAGGTCGAGGATGTGGCAGCTCGCCTCGAGGCAACTCACGTGGTAGAACGCCTCTTCGAGCGTCGCGCCGACTGCGAAGGGTCCGTGCGAGCGCAGGATGGCGATCTTCGCCCCGCGGGCGAACTCCTCGGCCAGCATCGCGGCCGCCTCGGCGCTGCCGATGGTCTCTTTCGGGGCCAGCACCGCCACCGAGGAACCCAGAACGTAGCGCGACTCGGAGTCGAGGGGCTCGATCGTGTCGGCCACCAGCGAGCGGAACACCGTGTGGATGGCGTGTGCGTGCACCACGGCTCGCGCGCCGCAGGCATGGTAGATCGCGCGGTGCACGACGAGCTCCCTGCTGCAGTGCTCGTCCTCCTCGCAGACGCCGATGCGAGTACGCACAAGGTCGTCGTCGCCGAGGCGCCCGAGCATGGAGCCCCTGCGCGTGATAAGGATGTGGTCGTCGCCGTCGCGCATGCTCATGTTGCCGCCGTGACTGGAGATGAGTCCGGCCACGTAGATGTCTCGTCCGATGTCGCGGAACCGCTCGTACATGTGCTCCCCTTACGCTCTTCTTCCGGTCAGTAGCCGAGCGGTGACGCTTGCGACGGGGCCGGCACCGAACACTACCAGCGCCACGACCGTGGTGAGCACGATCGCACCCAAGGACCCCGCGAAGAACTCGCGTTGGTCGTAGAAGCGTATCAGTCTGATGCCGAACGCGTGCCAGACGTATACCGACAGCGTCGTGGCGCCGAGCGCCGTGTAGACAAGTCGCGTGCGAGGCACGAGTTGGAGGAACGCCGCGATCAGCACGGCGCTCACCACGTACAACGCCACCCGCATCACGCCGGATGTCGCCGAGAGGTGCCCGATCTGCGCGTAGGTGAGGCGGCCGTAGAGCAGCTCGTTGTGCGAGATCGCCCTGCCCCAGAACAGCGCTGCGAACACCGCAGCGAAAGCGGCCACGGCCAGCGCCCGCGTCCACCATGAACGCGGCAGCTTCCAGCCCTGCTGTCTGGCGCGCCACCCGGCAACGTAGAACGGCAGGAAGAAGAAGGTGCGAGAAAGCGAGAACGTGGTGCCGTCGACGAGCAGGTAGCCCGAGGCTGCGGCCACGATCGCCGCAGCAGCGATCGACAGCAGTGCGGCCCGGCGACTCGTGCCCAGCGCGAACACCACAAGCAGCACACGCCACAGGATCATCGCCTGGAGGAACCACAGTGCGAAGTACGGCTCGGTGATGATGTGCACGATGCTCAGCGGCGTCTTCTCCATCACCACCGACCAGAGGTGGTTGAGCGAGTTGGCGATGAGGAACGCCCACACCAGCACCGCGATGGAGTGCCGGCCCTTCGGCGAGAAGGCGTCGGGCCGGGAGAGGTGACCTGTCACGAACACGAAAGCCGGCATGTGGAACAGCAGGATGAGCTGGTAGAAGGATTGCGCCGGCTGTTCATAGCGCAGCACCAGTTCGAACAGGTGGGTGAACACCACCAACGCGATGAGCTGGGCCTTGGCGTTGTCGAGGAACGGAACACGACCGGTCGCGGGAGTCGGCACTGCCGATGTGGGCAGGCTCACCGCGCGAGCACGTTTGCGAGATTGTAGATCTCACGTCGTAGCTGGTGCGTGCTGGCGTACGCCTCGGACAGCGGGTAGGTGACGATCTGCGAGCCGCGCAGTCCCACCGCCACGCTCTGTTCGTGGTCGAGCAGGGCGCGTACCGACCGCTCCCCCATGCGGGCGGCGAGGATGCGGTCGAACGCTGACGGAGATCCGCCACGCTGCACATGTCCGAGCACCACGGCGCGAACGTCCTGGCCGCAGTTCTTCCCGAGATCCTCCGCCAGGCCGAACGCATGCCCCGCGCCCTCGGCCATGATGATGATCGTGTGCTTCTTGCCACGACTCACTCCGGCGAGCATGGCGGCGCACACGTCCTCGATCAGCCACGGCACCTCGGGGATGAGGATGCAGTCGCCACCGCATGCGAGGCCCGCATAGGTGGCCAGGATGCCTGACGTGCGCCCCATGACCTCGATGACGAACGTACGCTCGTGGCTCGACGCCGTATCGCGGACCTTGCCCACTGCTTCGCATACGGTGTTCAGAGCGGTGTCGAATCCGATCGAGGTGTCAGTGCCTGACACGTCGTTGTCGATGGTGCCGGGCACGCCAACCGCCGGCATCCCGGCCTCGTTCATCGCCTCGGCACCCCGGTAGCTTCCGTCCCCGCCTATGATCACCACGCCGGTGATCCCTTGGCCGCGCAGGAGCGCGACTGCCTCGGCGACGCCGGCATCTGACTTGAACCGCTCAGAGCGCGAGGTCCCGAGGAATGTGCCTCCGCGATCGAGCACCCCGCCCACGCTCGAAACCAGCAGGGGCACGAACCGGCTCTCGAGCAGTCCCTCGAAGCCGTGCTCGATGCCGACCACTTCGGCACCGGAGGCCAGCGCGCAACGAACCACCGACCGCACGCACGCGTTCATGCCGGGGGCGTCACCGCCGCTCGTCAGTACCGCGATCTTGTGCAGGGATTCCGGCATCGCATTCCACCCCTAGTCGAGCGTGCAGAACTCTCCGATGACGCGTAGCCGCTCGTAGCGACGCTGCACCAGCTCGTCTGTAAGGGTACCCGAAAGTGAGTCGAGCGCACGCGAAACTGCGGTTCCCACCGATTCGAACACCTCGGCGGGTGCCCGATGGGCGCCGCCCAAGGGCTCGGGCAGAACCTCATCGACGATGCCGAGGCCAACCAGGTCGGCGGCGGTCATCTTCAGGCACGACGAGGCGCTCTCGGCCTGAGCGGAGTCGCGATAGAGGATCGACGCGCATGCCTCGGGACTGATGACCGAGTAGTACGCGTTCTCGAGCATGATGAGCTTGTCTCCAAACCCGATCGCCAACGCGCCGCCGCTGCCGCCCTCGCCGATGCCCACTGCGACGACCGGCACGCGGAGCCCAGAGAGCAGCGACAGCGACTCGGCGATCGCCCAGCCCTGTCCGCGTTCCTCTGCCTCCATGCCCGGGTACGCACCGGCGGTGTCGAGGAACGTGACGAGCGGCAGTCCGAACTTCTCGGCGAGTCGCATGACGCGCATCGCCTTGCGGAAGCCTTCGGGGTGCGGCGAGCCGAAGTGGCGACGTACGTTCTCCTTGGTGGTCGTGCCCTTGCGATGGCCGAGCACGGCAACGCGGCGTCCGCGCAGCGTGGCAAGCCCGGCAAACATCGCCTCGTCGTCGCCGTAGAGACGGTCGCCGTGGAGCTCGACGACGTCTGTGAAGATGGCCTCGAGGTAGTGCTGCGTCTTGGGCCGCTCGGGGTGACGCGCGATCTGGACGCGATCCCACGGCGCGAGACGCTGGTACGTCTCTATGCGCAGCGCCTCGATCTCGGCGGCCAGACCCTCGATCTCGGCGGCGAGGTCCGGTTGTCCGGCGACGGCGAGACGCCGCAGCTCCGTCACCTTGCTCTCCAGCTCGACGAGCGGGCGCTCGAAGTCCATCACGTAGCGAGGCTTCGTCACAGCGCCTCACCCCCTTCCGCGCGCTCGTGGCGGGTTGCGGCTGCAGGGGTGGAGTCGAGTGCGCTTGCGGCCGTGAGGTAGTCGAGAACCAGAGCGATGCGCGCCTTGAGGTCGCCACGGGAGACGACTTCGTCGACCATGCCGTGTTCGAGGAGGAACTCGCTGGTCTGGAAGCCCTTAGGCAGCTTCTGGTGAATGGTCTGCTCGATGATGCGAGGTCCGGTGAATCCGACGCGCGCGCCGGGCTCGGCCAGGATGACGTCGGCGAGCACCGGGAAGCTCGCGGTGACCCCGCCATAGGTGGGGTTGGTGAGCACCGAGACGTAGGGCAGGCCGGCGTCCAGGTGACGGCGCGCGGCCGCGCTCGTCTTAGCCATCTGCATGAGAGAGAGCATGCCCTCCTGCATGCGCGCGCCGCCCGATGCGACAACGAGCACGATCGGCATGCCCTGCGCGGTGGCGAGCTCGAACGCCCGGGTGACCTTCTCCCCAACGACCGAACCCATCGACGCACCGATGAACCGGAAGTCCATCGCCCCGAGAACCACGCGGCGACCCTCGATTCGCGCCTGCCCGGTCACGATGGCCTCAGGCAGATCGCTTCGGTCGGCGGCAGCAAGGAGCTGCGTCTCGTAGGACTTGGCGGCGACGAATCCGAGTGGGTCGCACGGACCGACGTTCGCATCGGTCTCCGCGAAACTACCTTCGTCGACGAGCAGCTCGATGCGCTGGGGCGCGGTCAGGTCGAAGTGATGCCCGCAGCTCTTGCACACCCGCTGCGACTCGACGAGCTCTCCCTCATAGATGGTCCGCTTGCATCCGTCGCACTTCATCCAGACGCCGTCAGGCACATCGACGTCGATGGGCTGCGCCATCTGCTGCTCGTTGAGGCGCGTGTATCGCTTCGTCTCACGCGCGGAGAACCAGTCTGCAATCGTCGACATAAAAGGTGCGCCCGCCTGCCTATTCGTACTACCCGGTCTACTTTACCCGCTCATACCGCTGCGGCACCGCCCGGTGTGTATACCCGGACGGTGCCGCGATGCGGAAATCGTGCCACTGCGAAGCGAGAAGCGCCCCTACAGCGAGAAGTCCTCGGTGCCATGGAATACGGCAAGAGCGCGGTCGACGTCGTAGTCGCCGAGCGTGATGGCGCTGATGGCCTTGGTGAGCCGCACCGCTTCGTCGAGCGAGCGCTGGTGGATGTTGCGGCCGGTGGCGTTACCCACGGCCCCTCCGACGTGAATCTGCTCCCAGAGCTGGCCCAGGAACGTCTCGGCGTCGACGGTAGAGCCGCCGGCGCACACCAGACCCGTGCGCCCGGACGCCTTGGAGGCCTCGACGAGCTTCTCGGCTGAGGTCTGCGAATCATCGCCCTTGGGCGGGTTGACCTTGACGAAGTCGGCACCGAGGCACGCGGCGGTGCCAGCGGCACCGGCGATGAGGTGCGCATCCTTCTCGTTGGCAACCGCTACGCCGCGCGGGTACATCCACAACACCACGAGCAGGCCCATGCTGTGAGCGTCGGCGACGAGCTGACCGGCCTCGGCGAACATGTTCGACTCGTACTCCGAGCCGATGTAGATGGTGTAACCGACGCCGACGACGTTGACGCCGTTGTCGATGAGATCGGCCACGGTCTCGATGCCGTAGAGCTGCGGCGAGTATGGGTCGTCCTGATGCTTCTCAGGGTCCTGCGAGGTCTTCACCAGGTGAGTCTTGGAGTTCATCTTCACGAGGTAGTTGATATCGGGATAGTCGGCGGAGTAGGAAGCGACGAGGCCTCGCTGCCCGGCAAGAACCCCGCATACGCCCTGCGAGCCGATGCGGAACAGGTGCTCGGGCTCGGCATCGGCCGGGTCGATACCCTCGCCGAAGAAGTCCTCGTTGAGATGCTCGATCTTCTGGTCGCACGCGAAGAGCATGAGACGACCGGTGTTCTGAGTGGCGGCAAGGTAGTTGTCGATGTAGTGATCGCGCATGGCGGCCGGTACGTCAGCCGGAACGCGAACCTGCCCGCGGGTCATGGACGGCATGGAACCCCCTTCTTCGATGTGTCACCTTCACGATAATCGGCGCTTAGGAACTTCCCCGCCGTTTCTGACCACAAAACAGGGTACGCGATGCGAGCGTCTCGCGCCACACTCCGGGCGCTGAGAGGACCCCGCGACCTGTCGGCTGAGGGCGGCGAGCGGCGAGCGGCGGGCGGCCAGCGAGCCTACTCCACGATCTGCTTGCGCATGAGTCGGTGACGGATGCCGGTGAGCTCGCTGTCGAACTCCGGCCCTTCGGGCAGGAAGCCGAGGCGCTCGTAGAAGCCGTATGCCGTGTGGCGGGAGTTCAGCCAGAGCTCGGTGGCGCCCTCTGCGGCCGCGCGGCGCTCGAGTGTGGAGACGAGCCGACGCCCTAGTCCCGAGCCGTGATACTCAGGCGAGACCGCGACCTGGCGGATCTGGCGCGCGCCATCCCCCGGCGCGGGCAGAAGTCGTGCGGCCCCGAGCAACCGGCCCATCGCGCCCAGCCCAACAGCGAACACGCTACCGTTGGCATCGTGGTACCAGTCCGCGCCGGAGGGCACGCCGAATCCCTCGTACAGCACCGTGAAGTACAGGGCCTGCACTTCGGGGAAACGCGACCATCCGTGATCGATCTCGATGATGCGTACTTCTGGCACGCCAACCTCCACGCGATGAGCTCACGGTCGTCCGCCGGGACAGCCGTAGCGCCGATAGTGGCGCGCGCGCCCAAGCGGGCGCACCGCGCATGAGAAAGGCGAGACCGACAACGGCCCCGCCCTGGAGGTGGTGACTAGAAGTTCAGCGAGATGCCAAGGACGTCCTTGGCTGACTGCCGAAGCTTGTCGATCTTCTCGGGATCGTCGGGAGTATGGGGAAACACGATTGCGAGGAAGAACCCCGCCTTCATGCTTATCTCACCCTTGACCTTGATCTTGTCCAGACCGCGGCTCGTGCATACCCGGTCGATCTCTTCAATGGCGTCGTACAGCCGCCCCACATGCATCGCCCCCTTTGAACACTCACTGATCGCCGAATCACGGCGCAACGCAGGCAGGTCAGACAGAACTCACCTACACAATCGGTAGTATCCCCAGCGAACTTTAGCACGCCGGCGACGATTGGCGGCAAGCAACGTTAATCTCGTGCCCGACAATGCCCCGCCCCCATGATTGAGACCACCAGTGCCGTCAGCTGCGGTAGCCGTTCGTGATGGGAAGGCGACGGTCTTTCCCGAACGCTTTGGCCGTGAGTTTCACGCCGAGCGGACCCTGACGCCGCTTGTACTCCGCGCGGTCGGTCAGGCCGATGACACGATCGACGGTGCCCGCATCAAACCCGGTCGCCACGATCGCATCCCGCGACTGGTCGTGCTCCACATACGCCGACAGGATCGCATCGAGTTGGTCGTAGGGCGGCAGAGAGTCCTGGTCGAGCTGGTCAGCTCGCAGTTCCGCGCTGGGCGCCTTGTCGATGATCGCCTGAGGGATCACGGGAAGGTCCGCGCGGGTGTTTCTCCAACGCGCGAGGTCGTACACGCGCGTCTTGAACAGATCTTTGATCGGAGCAAACCCTCCCACCATGTCGCCGTAGAGCGTCGAGTACCCGACGGAAAGCTCGCTCTTGTTGCCTGTCGCCAGCGTCAGCCAGCCGAACTTGTTCGACAGCGCCATGAGCAGGGTCCCTCTGACGCGCGCCTGCAGGTTCTCCTCGGCCACGTCTGGCTCGCATCCGGTGAAGGCGGGCTCGAGCGTGTCGAGGAACGCCTGGAACGGAACCTCTACCGGCAACTCGCTGGTTTCGATCCCCAGAGCCGAGGCGAGTTCCAGCGAATCCGAAACGCTGCCGGGCGAGGAGTAGCGGCTGGGCATCAGTACACCGTGCACGTGGCCGGCGCCCAGAGCGTCGGCGGCGATTGTCGCGGTGAGCGCCGAGTCGATGCCGCCGGACAGCCCGAGCACCACGTCGGTGAAGCCGTTCTTGCGTGCGTAGTCGCCCAGACCGAGCGTGACAGCAGCGTACGCCTCCTCGTCACAGTCGAGCTCGGGGGCGAGATCGGCCGATGCGCCGAGCTGCGCTCCGGGAGTGAAGTCCGCGAAGATGAGGTCCTCTTGAAACGCCTTGGCGCGGGCGATGACCTGTCCGGACGGCGAGATGACGACGCTTCGGCCATCGAAGACGAGCTCGTCTTGTCCCCCTACCAGGTTGCAGTAGACGAGCCACACTCGGTTGTCCCTCGCACGGTTCCGCAGCATCTCCTCTCGCCGCGTTCCCTTCCCCGCGTCGAAGGGAGAAGCCGAGACGTTGAAGATGACGCTCGCACCCTCTGCCGCCACCTGGGCAGCGAGCTCAGGCACCCAAATATCCTCACATATCGTGTTGGCGAACAGCGTCCCGCCAAGCTCGAACAGCCCTGAGGCGTCTCCCGGCGTGAAGTAGCGCTGCTCGTCAAACACCCCGTAGTTGGGAAGTCGGCGCTTGTGGTAGACGTGCAGAACCCGCCCGTTTCCGCACAGAGCGACCGCGTTGTAGAGGTCATCTCCGTTGCGGTCGACGAAGCCGACGAGCGCCGAGTGTCGGCATCCCGCCGCAACCATCTCGAGCGCCTCGAGGTTGTCTTCGACGAACTGGTCTTTGTGGACGAGGTCTTCGGGAGGGTAGCCGGTCAGCGCCAGCTCGGGGAGCAGCGTGAAGTCGGCCCCCTGCTGGTCGGCTCGCGCGACCACGTCGAGGATCTTCCTTGCGTTGCCTTCAAGATCCCCCACGGTAGGATTGATCTGTGCCAGCGCGACGCGCATGTTCCGGCTCCTTCATGCCACTGGTTCGCGCACGCCGGACCGCGGCGCGCCTCACCGTTGAGTTTAGCCCACGAGGGAGCGGTGCGCGGGGAACTCGGGCACTCGGTGGCACGCCGCAGGAACCGCCCCTCACCTGCAACGTTACCCGAATGGCATCTAACTCGCTCCTCACGGGGTTGGCCGCCGCCCCACACGCAGCTCGCAACACGTCACTTTCACACCGGGGAGGAACGGCACGCGCACGGCACCGATCCTTGCCAGGATACGGCCCGGATGCGTACTAGAACCGGCGAAAGGACGACTGTGTGAAGGTACGGAAAAGCGTTCGTCAGACACTGGCCGCCATCGGCCGCGTGTCCCTTGTGCTCCCTATCTCGATGGCACTTCTCTTAGCGGTTCAGACCGCACCGGCCAGCGCGCTCACCCGCGCGGAGGTCATCAAGCGAGCGAACGTCTGGGTACAGAAGCGCGTTCCGTATAGCCAGCATGGCTACTACCGCGGATACCGTCGCGACTGCTCGGGAATGGTCTCGATGGCGTGGGCGCTCAAGACGTCCTACACCTCGCGCTCCATCGTCAGCAAGGCGTTCCGCATCCCCAAGAACCAGCTCAAGCCGGGCGATGCCGTAAGGACTCCCGGACACGTCGCCATCTTCGCCGGCTGGAAGGGCAAGAGCCGCCAGCAGTACTGGGTGCTCCAGCAGAGCGGTAGAGGCACTCCCGCGAACCGTCGCCTGAAGACGTGGCGCAGCAATGCCCAGGCACTGCGCCGCCGCGGTATTCTCAATCGCCCGCCGCGTCTCGTCGCGGCCAAGAAGCCGGCGACGGGTCCCGTCGTCGTCGCCTCGGCTGCCATCACGATCACACCGCTGGTGCCCGCGACTCACGTGGACGCCGTCACCGCTGTCGCCGCGTCGGTGAGCACCGCGCCGGCACTGACAGCAACCTCGCACCAGTTCTCGCTCTAGTCCGGCGGTGACCTACGGACGGCTCGCGCCGTGCACGGCTCCGGCCAGCAGCGTCACGAACGCGCGCAGCTCGGCCTCGTCGCGCTGACGTTTGACGATCGCGCTTCCGACGATCACACCGTCGGCGTGGCGCGCAACGGCACTCGCCTGCTCAGGGGTGGACACGCCGAAACCGACCGCGACCGGCAGCCTTGTGGCCGCCTTCACGCGAGCGACGAGCGAGGCTAGCTCTGCGGGCAACTCCGCGCGCTCGCCGGTGACGCCCGTGCTCGACACGCAGTAGACGAATCCCCGAGACGCCTCGCCCACTTTGGTGAGGCGTTCGGGCGTTGAGGTGGGTGCGGCGAGGAACACCGTGTCCAGACCGCCTGAGGCCGCGAGCCACGGCGCGGCCATGTCCGGCGGCAGGTCGGGAACGATCACGCCACCGATACCCGCCTCCAGCATGGCCGAGGCGGCCTTGGGCAGCCCGGCGCGCATGAGCGGGTTGAGGTAGGTCATGAGTGCAACGGGTGGAGCGTCATCCCCTGCGGACTGGGTGAACTCACGCGCCAGATCGATGGTCTCGGCCAAGCCGAAGGCTCCCTCGGCGGCAAAACGAGCCTCCTCGGCGGCATCGCGGATCACCGGCCCGTCGGCGAGCGGATCGGCGTAAGGAACGCCGAGCTCGATGAGGTCGGCACCCGCCTCGGCCAGCGCGTGCAGCGCGGCGAGCGACTCGGCGCGTGTGGGATAGCCCGCCATCATGTAGGCGATAAGCGCCGGTCTGCCTGCCGAGAACGCACGCCCCAGCCCTGCGGGTCTAGTCACAGGCCAGTCCCGCTTCACGCACGATGTCGATATCCTTGTCGCCGCGACCCGAAACGGTGACGACCACGGTCGCGTCGGGGCCCAGCTCTGCGGCCAGACGAGGCAGCAGCGCCAGCGCATGGCTGCTTTCGATTGCAGGGATGATGCCCTCGCGTCTCGTGAGCAGCTCGAACGCCGTGAGCGCCTCAGCGTCCGTGACGGCATCGTAGCGAACCAGGCCGGCGTCCTTGTAGTACGCGTGCTCGGGCCCCACGCCGGGGTAGTCTAACCCCGCCGAGATGGAGTACGCCTCGAGCGGGTTGCCGGCGTCGTCTTGGAGCAGGTAGCTATAGAAGCCGTGCATGACGCCGGGACTGCCGAGCGTCATCGAGGCACCGGTCTGATCGGTGTCGATGCCTTTGCCTGCTGCCTCCGCGCCTACGAGCAGCGGATTGCCGAACGCGCCCTGCGACATGACGAAGGGGTAAAAGGTGCCGATCGCGTTGCTGCCGCCACCCACACAGGCGACGACCGCGTCGACGTGTCCGACACCCTTGGCATGCAGCTGGTCGATGATCTCAAGACCGATGACGCTCTGGAAATCGCGCACCATCATCGGGTACGGGTGCGGACCGACCGCCGATCCGAGCACGTAGAACGTGTCATCGACGCGCTCCACCCAGTGGCGCAGCGCGGCGGTCACGGCGTCGGCGAGCGTACCGGTGCCCTCGTGCACGGGAATGACCTCAGCGCCGAGCAGGCGCATCTTGTAGACGTTGAGCGACTGGCGGCGGATGTCCTCCACGCCCATGAACACGGCGCACTCGAGGTCCATGAGCGCCGCGGCCGTTGCCGTCGCCACGCCGTGCTGACCGGCCCCGGTCTCGGCGATGACGCGCTTCTTACCCATGCGAGTGGCGAGCAGGCACTGCCCGAGGGTGTTATTGATCTTGTGGGCGCCGGTGTGGCACAGGTCCTCGCGCTTGAGGTAGACCGCGCCGAGCCCAACTGCCGCAGCGAGGCGCTTGGCCTTGTACAGCGGCGTGACACGACCGACGTAGTCGTGGCGCAGGTCCTCGAGCTCGGCCTCGAACGCAGGATCGCTGCAGGCCGCCTCGTAGGCGGCGGTGAGCTCCTCGAGGGCCGGGATGACCGTCTCGGGCACGAAACGGCCGCCATACGGACCGAAGAAACCGGCGGCATCGGGACCGGAGTACGCGGATGCGGCAGACGGAAATAGTTCGCTCATTCTGACGAAACCCCCCTATCGGCTGTGCGGACGGCGGCGCAGAAAGCGCGCACCTTGTCGTGATCCTTGATCCCCGGACGTTCCTCTACTCCCGAGGATACATCGACGGCGTACGGGCGCAGTGCGGTGATGCACGCGCTCACGTTGGATGGATTGAGGCCCCCCGCCACAATAGCGCAAGCCCAACCGGGGAGTTCGCCAGCTCTTTGCCAGTCGAACGTTTGCGAGGTGCCGCCCGCTTTGCCAGTCACGTATGTGTCGAGAAGTAGGGCGGCGGCGTAGCCCCGGTAGGGCTCCAGGCACTCAGAACCGAAATCCGTGCCAACACGGAGGGCCTTTATGACAGGCCGGGACACCGCGCGGCACGCGGCAGGCGTCTCGGCACCGCTGAACTGCACCGCAGTCAATCCGCACGCCTCGACCGCCGCGTCGATCTCGTCGAGCGTCGCGTCAACGAACACGCCGACCCGCGCGACAAGCGGCGGCACCCCGGCGAGCGCGGCGGCGGCCTGAGCAAGCGTCACCTGCCGCGGCGACGGCGCGAAGATGACGCCGATCGCGTCGGCCCCGGCAGCGACCGCAACGTCAGCGTCTTCTCGGCGTGTGATGCCACAGATCTTGATCCGGGTTCGCTGCACACTCACAGGTCGTCTCCGCACAGCGTGCCGCCGGCGGCGAAGTCGAAGTCCTCAAGCATCCCGCGGTTGTACGCGTCGTAGGCGGCTAGGTCGAAGTTGCCATGCCCGGACAGGCAGAAGAGGATGTTGCGGTCCTCGCCGGCCTCTTGAGCCGCCAGCGCCTCGTCGATCGCCGCGCGGATCGCGTGGCTCGACTCCGGTGCAGGCAAGATGCCCTCGGCGCGCGCGAACTGAATGGCGGCGGCGAAGCATTCGGTCTGGTTGACCGCGACCGCTTCGATGTCGCCGGAGTGCACCAACGCCGAGAGCAGCGGTGAATCGCCGTGGTAGCGCAGGCCACCTGCGTGGATACCAGCCGGAACGAAGTCGTGGCCGAGCGTGTACATCATCATCTGAGGTGTCATGCCTGCCTCGTCGCCGGGGTCGTAGCGGTACTCTCCCTTGGTGAGCGTCGGACACGCCTTGGGCTCGACGCCGACCAGCCGGGTCTTGGTGCGGCCGTGAAGCCGCTCGCGGTAGAACGGGAAGGCGATGCCGGCGAAGTTCGAGCCCCCGCCCACGCACCCTATGACCACGTCGGGCTCGGCCTCGGCCATCTGCATCTGCAAGATCGCCTCTTCGCCGATGATGGTCTGGTGCAGGATCACGTGGTTGAGCACGCTACCCAGCGCGTAGTGCGTGTCGTCCCGGCCCACCGCGTCTTCCACGGCTTCAGAGATCGCGATACCGAGCGACCCAAGGGATGTGGGATCCATCTCCAGGACGTGGCGGCCAGCGGCTGTCAGCTTCGAAGGCGACGAGATCACGTTGGTGCCGTAGGACTCCATGAGCATACGGCGGTACGGCTTCTGGTCGTAGCTCACGCCCACCATGTAGACGGTGCACTCCATGTCGAAGAGCGCGCACGCGATGGAGAGCGCGCTGCCCCACTGGCCGGCCCCTGTCTCGGTGGCGAGGCGCTTGATGCCCTCCTGCTTGTTGTAGTAGGCCTGTGGAATGGCGGTGTTGGGTTTGTGGCTGCCGGCGGGAGAGACTCCCTCGTACTTGTAGAAGATCCTCACGCCCGAGGGCAGGCCGAGATCGCGCTCGAGCTGGCTGGCGCGGATGAGCGGGGCGGGCCGATAGGTCTTGAGAACCTCGCGGACCTCCTCGGGGATCTCGATGAAGCGCTCCTGGCTCATCTCCTGCTTGATGAGTTCCATCGGGAAGATCGGTGCGAACGCTTCAGGACCTGCGGGCTTGCCGTCGGGGGTCAGCGGCGGGGCGAGCGGCTCGGGCAGGTCGGGCTGCACGTTGTACCACGCTGTCGGAAGATCCTTCTCGTCGAGCAGATACCGCCTCTGGTCACTCATCTTCTCGCTCCCCTTCCCTCGCACTTGCTTGGCTGGATTGTTCCGCTACGAGCGCTTCGCCACGCCCGTAAGTTCCTGCAGGATGTCTTCGGGGAAATCGGCGCGCATGAGCACTTCCCCCACGAGCACCGCGTCGGCGCCCACCGCTGCGGCGGCCATCACGCCGTCGCGGTTCCGCACGCCGCTTTCAGCCACCACGACCGCGCCGGATGCCCGCGCGGCGGAGATGAGCGGGGCCACACGCTCGGGCTTCACTTCGAGCGTCCGCAGATCGCGGCTGTTCACGCCGATGAGACGGGCCTTTGCAGCGATGGCGATGGCGAGCTCCGCAGCATCGTGGACCTCGACGAGTGGCGTAAGGCCCAAGGTCGCAGCGAGGTCGATGTAGTCGCCGAGATCGGCGCCGAGCACGCTGACCATGAGCAGCACCGCATCGGCGCCGTGCCCGCGTGCCGCGAACAGCTGTATGGGGTCGACCACGAAGTCTTTCGCAAGGACCGGGACGTCGACTGCGTCGGCGACATCGGAGAGGTCCGCGAACGAGCCGCCGAAGAACTTCGGCTCCGTCAGCACGCTGATACAGGCCGCGCCCCCTGCCTGGTAGTGAAGCGCTTGCTTGGACGCCTCGCAGCCCGGTGCGATGTCACCAGCGCTCGGCGATGCCTTCTTCACCTCAGCGATGACGGCGACGTCGGTCCGATCACGCAGCGCACCGATAAAGTCGCGCGGCGGACGCGCCGCACAGGCGAGCCGCTCGCGGTCGGCCGGGCGCAGGTCGCCGAAGGCCACAGCAAGCGCGTCGCGACGTGCAGCGATGACGGTGTCGAGAAACGCGCTCACGAGGTGCTCCATTCGCTCGAGGGTTGTGCCCGGCTCGCGACGGCGGCAAGCCGGCGAGACAGGACGCCCAGCGCATCGAGCGCGGCCAGCGCGCGTCCCGAGTCGATGGAATCGCGAGCAAGCGCGACGCCCTCGGCCAAGTCGGACGCCTTGCCAGCGGCCAAGAGGGCGGCGGCGGCGTTCATGAGCACCACATCGCGGCGAGGTCCTATCTGGCCCGCCAGGATGGTGCGCACAATTCCTGCGTTCTCGGTCGCGTCACCACCGGCGAGGTCTGCCAGCGTGCCACGCGGGACGCCCACCGACTCCGGCGTTACCTCGTAGGTGCGCACCGCGCCGCTGAGCACGTCGTACTCGCTCACCGTGGTCGGGCCGCTCGCGCTGACCTCGTCCATGCCCGGATGGCCGTTGACGACGAGCACGCGCTCGGCGCCGAGACGGCCCGCGACCTCGGCCATGATCGGAGTGAGCGTCGGATCGTAGACGCCGAGCAGCTGGCGCTTGGCCCCGGCCGGGTTGGTGAGCGGGCCGAGGATGTTGAACACGGTTCGGATGCCGATTTCCCTTCGCGTGGAACCGGCATGCCGCATCGAGGCGTGCAGCGCCTGCGCGAACAGGAATCCCACGCCCACATCGTCGACGCAGCGCGCCACGTCCGTCGCGTTCAGTCCAATATCGATCCCGAGTGCCTCGAGAACGTCGGCGCTGCCCGCCGCTGAGGAGACAGCACGGTTGCCGTGCTTGGCCACGGGCACGCCCGCACCGGCCACGACGAACGCCGTGGTCGTGGAGATGTTGAAGGTGTGCAGCCCGTCGCCGCCCGTGCCACACGTGTCGATGTAGCCCTGCACGCTCGGGCGCACCGGTGTGGCGTGCTCGCGCATCGCTCGCGCGAAGCCGACGATCTCGTCGACCGTCTCGCCCTTCATCCGCATTCCGGTGATCAGCGCGCTGATCTGCGACGGAGTGGCACCGCCGTCCATGATCTGGTTCATCACGGCGTACGCCTCCGCCTCGGAGAGCGACGCGCCGATCGCGACGCGGCCGATCGCTCCGGCGGTGGTGGTGACCTCTGCGGTTTCGGCGGAGGCGCGTGCGCTCCCCCCGGCCGCGGCGACGAGTCCCGGCGTGCCGGAGACCTCGCCGGAGAGCGGCACCTCGCCGGTCACGTCGAGGAAGTTGGCGAGCAGCTTGGCACCCTCGGGAGTGAGCACGCTCTCGGGATGGAACTGCACGCCGAAGATGGGCAGCTCGCGGTGGTGCAAGCCCATGATGACGCCGTCGGGTGTGGTCGCCTGGACCGCGAGCACGTCGGGCACCGAGGCCGCGTCCACGCACAGCGAGTGATAGCGCGTCGCGGTGAACGGGTTGGGGATGCCTGCGAACAGCGCCGTGCCGTCGTGCGTGATCTGGTCGGTTTTGCCGTGAACCGGCTTGGGCGAGCGGCACACCGAGCCGCCGTACACCTCGGCGATGCACTGGTGGCCGAGGCATACGCCCAGCACGGGTACGCCCGCCTCGGCGGCCGCACGGATCACGTCGCGCGAGATACCGGCATCCTCCGGCGTCCCGGGCCCCGGAGAGATGACGATGCCTGCTGGTGAGAGCGCCAGCGCCTCCTCAGGCGTGATGACGTCGTTGCGCCGAACCTCGACCTCGGCTCCAAGTGCCGCCAGTAGCTGCACGAGGTTGTAGGTGAACGAATCGTAGTTGTCGATGATCAGTATCACGACTGGTCTCCGTCCTGAGGCGCGGGCGAGGGTGTGCGTGTGGGCGCGGCGGGCGACGTACCCACTTCGCTCACGTCCTCGCCGGGGGCCCGGACGCCTTCGGCGGCTTCCCCGGCTGCGGGATGTTCGCTACGGGGCACGCCGCCCGCCGCGACGCCCGCATCGCCGGCGTTCATGCCGGCAGCCAGCTCGAGTGCCTGTTGCATAGCTCCAGCCTTATACATGCACTCTTCGAATTCCGTTTCAGGGTCGGAATCCGCCACGATGCCGGCCCCGCTCTGCACGTAGGCGCGTCCGTTGGCCAGCACGACAGTACGGATGGTGATGCACATGTCCATGGCGCCATCCAGGCCGAGGTAGCCCACCGTGCCCGCATACGGACCGCGCGCTTCCGGCTCGAGCTCGGCGATGAGCTCCATGGCGCGGACCTTCGGGGCACCCGAAACGGTGCCGGCGGGAAACGTCGCCTCGAGCGCGGCGATGGCGTCCTTGCCGGGCGCAAGCTCGCCGGTCACGTTGCTCACGATATGCATGACGTGGGAGTAGTACTCGACTTCCATGAGCTCGTCGACCTTCACCGAGCCCGGAGCGCTTACCCTCCCGATGTCGTTTCGGCCGAGGTCCACGAGCATGACGTGCTCGGCGCGCTCCTTCTCGTCGGCGAGCAGGTCGGCGCGCAGGCGCCCGTCCTCGGCGGCGGTGAGGCCGCGGGGACGCGTGCCGGCGAGCGGCCGGGTGAGCACCGTGCCGTTCTCGACGCGGACGAGCGGCTCGGGGCTCGAACCCACGAGCGTCACGTCACGCGTGCGGACGTAGAACATGTAGGGGGACGGGTTCACTGCGCGCAGCACGCGGTACAGGTCCAGTCCGTCGCCTTCGTAGGGAGCGGAGTAGCGCTGCGAGAGCACGATCTGGAAGACGTCGCCGGCCTCGATATGCGTCTTGGCCGCCTTGACCTGCTCGACGAACTGTTCGCGCGTGGTGTGCGCCTCCATGGGCACCGGCACGCGCACCCCGTACGCGCCGAGCTCGGCGCCGCGCGGGCCCTGGTCGATACGCTTGAGCACGTCGTCGATGCGGCGCAGCGCGGCATCGTAGGCGATATCGGGCGCGCCGCCCGGCCGGACCGGAGCGATGACCTGCATGACGCGGCGCGCGTGGTCGAACGCCACGACCACGTCGGCCATCATGAAGGTGAAGTCGGGCACCCCGAGTACGTCGTTGTCGTGCCGGGGAACCCGCTCGAAGCTCGTGGCCGTCTCGTAGCCGACGAATCCCACGGCGCCGCCCACGAAGAGCGGCAGGCCGGGCACGCGGGCGACTCGGCCTGCTGCAAGCTGGCGGGATACCACGCGAAGCGGGTCGTCGGCCTTCTCGGCACTCACGCCGCTGCCCTCGATGACCACGTCGTGGCCCCGGGCGCTGATCACCTCGCCCTCGCCCACTCCGAGGAAGCTGTAGCGGCCCAGCCGCTCGCCGCCGATGACGCTCTCGAGGAGAAACGCGTGCTCAGCGCCCTCGGCGAGCGCCATGAAGGCGCTGATCGGCGTGGCGAGGTCGGCGTAGACCTCGCGTGCCACCGGAACCACATCGTAGTCGGCGGCGAGTCGTGCGAACTCGTCCCTGCTCGGCAGTGTCATTGTGTGTGTCCTACCTCTCCTCGGTCGACGCTGTCGACCTCACCGCGCGCTGTATCGGTTCCGGGAATACAAAAAGCTCCCGTCCATCAAGGGACGAGAGCTTGCGCCTCGCGGTACCACCCTTGTTGACCCGCCGAGTTATCGACGTGCCCACTTTGGTCTGACGGATACTCGGCACACTCTGCCTTCATACCCTGCCCCTTGTATCGGTGGGGGTCCGCCGGCACTAGTCGGCAAGAATCTGCCTTTGCACCGGAGTCTCGGGGGTCCATTCCTTCAGCCTCGCACGCCGGATTCTCACCATCACCGGCTCTCTGCACGCGCTCGAGCTGAAGTACTCATCCCCGTCACAGACACGCTGTTCGGTTGCCGACGAGTCTATACCCGTCGACGCGAGCCGCGCAATACCTCAATCCTCGGGGTGCCGTTGCTTGTAGAGCCGCATCGAGTAGACGTACGTGATGGGCAGCATCGCCAGCGCCGGGACGAGCATCAGCGCGATGCCCCACCCGCTCGGCAGCACCACGCCGACGAGCGCAAGGACCCCGGCCACCATGAACAGCTTGCCTCCCAGCCGGTTGGTCTTGGCCCACACCACATCGTCAAGCACAGTCCACGGGTAGCGCACGCCCATGGTCCAGTTGCGCTCGATGGTGCCCATAAGCCGTCCGATGACGATGAACATCACCCCCACGCCCGCCGACACCATCTTGTCCATCGGAAACGCGGTATCAGACGCCGCGAACAGGGTTCCGAAGAACACAACCGTCAACAGGCCTGACACCAGGTCGATCACGATGCCGTAGGCCGACTTCGAGCGGATCAGGTTAGCGCGCTTCGGATCGAAGTACGGGATCAACCAGAGCAGCACATAGATCCCAATGGCAACGAGCGGAAGCGCGAACACGCTTCCGAACGACTTCGTTGAATACGCGTCGATCGCGCCCGAAGCTCCCCAATGCGTCGGAATACGCGCCGGCAGGCGGCCGTACATGAATGCGCCGGCAGCGAACATCGCGGCGATCAATGCGAGCGGCAGTTTCGGCATGTCCCGCAGTCTCATCGCGCGTCTCCCTGTGTCTCACGTCACATACACTGGCTTAAGGTTTGCTTATGCCCTGCCGAAGAGTAGATGAGAACCTTACGGGGTCATCCTCGGCTCTGAGGAGATGATCGGCATGATTCGCAAAGAGACATGCCCGGCCTGCAAGGGCAATCGCTACATCACCGTGCAGGCCGCGGCCGGACACAACGTCCACAAGAAGTGCCCCGCGTGCGGCGGCAACGGCTTCACCGTGCGCCTGCATCGCTAGCGCAACCCCTTCGCCCCCACTCGAAAACGACGGACCGCTCGATCATGAGCGGTCCGTTTTGCGCGGCACCGCCTGTATGTCCAGCCGAGGTGCCCTCGGAGGCAGACCTGCACCGTCCGCCAGCGGCCCGTCCGGCGTCCACGTGGCGCCCTCCACGCCGAGCACTTCGCGCAAGCGTGCGACGCGCTGCCACTCGGGGTCGTCCGCCTCCCCGCTCGATGCCCCGGTCCAGCAGTAGAACAGCTCGGCGAACGCCTCTCCCGCCGATGGCACGAGGTTGTCGAGCTCCACGCAGTGATTCAACGCATCGAGCATCGATACCGGGTCCTTGAGCAGCAGCATGCCCTCTGCATCGGCCTTCTCGGCAGTGGAGAGCTGTGAGCGGCGGTGACCCGCGGCGGCCAGTTCGGAGACGATGGCGAAGCCCATCCCGAAGAGGAAGTACAAGACGAAGCCGCCTGAGTCCGATCCTGAGCCATCGGAGTCGCGCGAACCCGTCACTTGGAGGTCGCCGTACTCCTTGTCGGCAGCGGCAAAGCGGCTGCTGCGCCACGCGTGGACCGGCCACATGAGCGCCGTGATGCCCGTAGCGGTGATGGTGTCGCCGGATCGGAGGCGCGCTACGAGATTGGCGAACGCCGCGCGCTGCTCGTCAACCGAGAGCTTGGTGACGAAGCCCCACGTCACCCCCACCACCGCGCGACGGCGGCGTGCCGCGAACACGAACGCGTTGGTGCTGCGCGTGTCGATGAGGTAGAGCGCCGGCGCCACGCCCAGGCCAGCAGCGATCGCCATGTCCTTGAGCGCCATCTTCGTCTCGAGCAGCTGGCCCGTGGGCACGAGAGTCGCGCCGAGACGCTTGAGCAGCCACTTCTCGCTACGCAACAGGGTGAACGCGGCCCAGGCCGAGGCGAGCGCGCCGAACACCGCTCCGATCGAGAGCACCGCCGACCAGAACGCGTGCATCGCGGCGCTCGTGGATGCATCGGCGAAGAGGCGCAGGACGATGAAGAACGTGATGGGGGCCACGAACACCAGAACGAAGCCGAGCACCGAGCCGAAGACGAACAGTACAACGAAGACTGCGAGACGCACGCGATTGGCGTCCACGCGGTCCCAGAGCGGCTCTATGCGGTCGCGACGCGGGGATGCGCTCACAGGCTTCATCGGCGGATTCCTCGGCGGTAAGAGGGCGAGAGCGTGTCACACAGCCGGGACGTAGTGTCTCGTTCGACACGGAGGCTCCGCCGAATCGGCATCGTGTATCCTAGAGTCGAACGCACGGTTCATCATAGTCTAGCCGCTCGAACACCGGGTCGACCACACAGAAGCGCATCGTGAGCATGATTGTGATGCACCCGAATGCGGAAAACGTATCCTAAGGGCGAGGGTCCGAGTTCGCGATCGCTGATGAATGGCACGCATACCATCGTGTGACCCACGTCTTCCGACGAGATCTGCCAACTGAACACTCGCTCCTTGAGGGAGAAGCATGAAGCGCTCAACAAGAATCATCCTGAGCCTCGCGGGCTTGGCCATCGTTGCCCTGGTCGTTGTGGTACTGGCAACGACGCGCACGCCCCGCACGGGAACCACGGTGGCGGCCTCGTCGCATCCGACGGTGACGGCGGCTCAGACATGCATCTCGTGTAAGACCCCAACTCATCAGTACAAGCACAAGACCCCGTATCAGGGCAGCAGCTGCGCAAGCTGCCACAACCTCGAGTCGTGGCGCCGCGTCAGCTACGTGCACCGAAACACGGCATTCAACGTGGGAATGCACCCGGTTCTCGGCTGTTCGTGGTGTCACGTCGAGGGCGCGCCGCTCATCAAGCCGGACTGCAGCAGCTGCCATATCGCGAAGCACGGGGGGCCCAAGGAGTGCGCCAAGTGCCACACGGCATCCGCCTGGTCCCTGCGCGCTCCGCTGCCCTCCGGCCACGTGTCTCTCGCTGGTGGACACGCCGGACTGAAGTGCTTCGACTGCCACGCCAAACCGGCGTTCTCAGCCAAGCCGCGCTCGTGCACGACCTGCCATGGCACGAAGCACGGAGGACTGACCAACTGCGCACAGTGTCACGATCCGTCTCGCGGATGGAAGCCCACCCCGGGTTTCGACCACGCGGTCTTCTTCCCGCTCACCGGTCGGCACGCCACGCTGGCGTGCGGCAAGTGCCATCCGGGCAACCGCTTCGTGGGCACGCCGACGAACTGCGTCGGATGTCATGGGCCCAAGCACGGAGGACTGCGCAACTGCGCCTCGTGCCACACCACCTCGCGGTTCAAGCCGTCGACCTTCCGCCATTCGCGCGTATTCGTCTTAAGCGGCGCCCACAAGCGGCTCGCCTGCTCCAAGTGCCACCCGAACCGCGCGTTCGCAAAACTGCGGTGGAGCGGATCGGGCAGGGCCTGTGTCCGCTGCCACGGTGCCAAGCACGGCGGACTGACGAAGTGCGCCTCGTGCCACACCACCTCGCGGTTCAAGCCGTCGACCTTCCGCCACTCGACGATGTTCGTGCTGAGTGGCGCGCACGCGCGACTGGCCTGCTCGAAGTGCCACCCGAGCGGCGAGTTCGCTCGACTGCGGTGGCGTGGCTCGGGTACGGCATGCGTGCGCTGCCACGGAGCGAAGCACGGCGGACTGACGAAGTGCGCCTCGTGCCACACCACATCGAGCTTTGTGCCGTCGACGTTCGTGCACTCCAACGTGTTCAAGCTCAGCGGGCAGCACGCCGCACTCGCCTGCTCGAAGTGCCACCCGAACGGAGCCTATGCCAAGCTCAACTGGACCGGTTCGGGCACCGCGTGCGTTCGCTGCCACGGCGCCCAGCACGGTGGGGTGACCAACTGTGCGCGCTGCCACACCACGGCCGGCTTCGTCCTGATATCGAGCTTCGCCCATACGCCGAGCGTCCCGCTTGGCGGGTTCCACGCCTCGGCTTCATGCAGCAGGTGCCACCACACGACACCGCTCAACTTCGTCTCGGCCACGACCCCCTGCAGCAGCTGCCATACCGCCCCGCACGTGGGGCCGACCGACTGCCTGCGCTGCCACTACCCGGGACAGTCGTGGGGCAGCACGCTGCACTTCACGCACATCGAGATGTCGTACCACTACGACGCCCTCAATGTCGGGTGCAGCGATTGCCACACGACCGGCAACTACGCGGTGTACAGCTGCAACCGGTGCCACACACCCGGGACGGTGAGCCCCTACCCGCCGTACTCTGCGCAGTAGTGGCCTCGATCGCGCCGCGCGGGCTGCGCAACCCCGCAGGCTAGTGCTTGAAGCGCGAGGTGAGCTCCCCTGCGAGATCCGAGGGAGTCAGCCCGTAGCGGGCCAGCACGACCAGCAGGTGATACATCAGGTCACCCGCTTCGTAGCGCAAGTGATCGGAATCAGCATCCTTCGCGGCCATGATCACCTCGCCTGCTTCCTCGGCGATCTTCTTGAGCAGGCTGTCTTCGGGCCCGTTGAGCAGGCGGGCTGTGTATGACTCCGCCTCGTCTGCTCCGCGGCGCGCCTCGATCACGGCGAACAGTTCTTCTATGACGTCTCCAAAGGAGCGCTGGTCACTCATCGGTAGCACCTTTCGATAGGCTGGTCGCCTCGGGGAACATGCGGCGATAGAAGCAGGTGCGCTCACCGGTGTGACACGCTCCTGGACCAATCTGATTGACGCGCACGAGCAGGCAGTCGGCATCGCAGTCGTAGCGGATCTCGACCACGTCCTGTGTGTGCCCACTGGTCTCACCCTTCATCCAGTACTTCTGGCGGCTGCGACTCCAGAACCAGGTCTTGCCAGTCGCCACGGTCTCGACGAGCGACTCGCGGTTCATGTACGCCACCATCAGGACCTCTCCTGTGTCGTGCTGCTGGATGACAGCGGGAATCAGGCCGTTTTCGTCGTAGGTCAGCTCGTCGTAGCCGAGCAGATCGTGCTCGCGGTCGGTCACCATGCTCACCTTTTCGGGTCGGTGGTCGCGTTGAGGATACCGCGGAGCCGGACGACCTGCACACGGTCGTTCTCTTTGTCTGCCACCAACACGAGGTCGTCGCGCACATCCACGTCATTCGGGAACTCAAAGAAGCCGGGCTGAATCCCGCGCGCACCGTAGGAGCCAAGTACGCGCCCGTCGGCTGAGATGTGCACGAATCCGAACTTGAACGCGTCAACCACCACCACCGAGCCGTCGCCGACTGCGGCCACCCCGCGCGGCAGTCCGAACACGCTGTCCTGAGCCGTGTTCGCAACCCTCGGGACGCTCCAGACGGGCAATCCTCCCTTGGTGAGCGCGACGACGCGCCGCGCGTTGGTGTCGGAGACGACGAGCGTTCCATCACGCAGCACCGCCACCGAAGCCGGGCGGGCGAACGCGCTTTCCTTCGTAACCCGATCGTAGCGCCGGATGAGCTTGCCCGTCGCCGAGAAGACCGCTATGCCCTTGGCATCTGCGACGTAGATGCTGTCGCCGAAGAGCGCAACGTCGGTGGGCGACCATGCCGGAGCGACGGCGCTACCCACGGCGCGCGGGTGGATCGACCGCATGAACCTACCGCTGACGTCGTATTCGCGCACGACGCCCGCCTGCAGGTCCGCAACCAACAGCGAGCCATCCGCGCGAACCGCGAGCCCGGCGGGTTGGACGAGTGCACCGGCCCGCTGACCTACGGGGGTCGACGTGGTCGCCCTCCCGACCTCGCGGATGAACTTGCCACGGCTGCTGAATACGCACACGCGGCCGTTGCCCGTGTCGGAAACATAGATGCTGCCGTCGGAAGCCCATGCGGCTGCGAGCGGACGGGCAAACAACGGCTTGTCCCCGGTGTTCGGCCCGGTGATGACCGTGACCGGTTCGAGATGCCGAGACGTGTTGGCACCGGTCGGGCCGGTGTCGTCAGGATTCAGAATGAGGAGCACGAGAACGGTGAGCAGAATCAGGACGAGGACAGCGACCCCGACCGCCCCCCACGCGGCGCGGCGCGCGAAGGGCCTCTCGGCGAGACTCACAGTCCGGTGCCCGCATGCGTGTGGCAACCGCTCGAAGTGCAGTCCAGCGGCCACACGCTCAGATCGGCGCCACCTGCAGCAGCATCCGGGTGCGTCGTGGGCCCTACCTCGTGACATGAGGCGCAGAAGAAGCGCAGGTCGGCGCCTCCGCCAGGCAGCGGGACCACGAGCAGCCCGTCGACCGTCTGAGCACCGTTCTTGGCCGACACCGACTCGCGGAGCCCGAAACGGTTCGTCGAACCGTGCGCGTCGTGGCAGCCACGGCAGGTGAGCACGTCGCCCTTTGCGTACCCCATGTCAGCGCGCAGCTGCGGTGAGACCGACGAGCTGGCGCCGTGCGAGCTCGCGGTCCAACCGGCTCGCATGTCGGTCGTCGTGGTCGCGCCGCTCTCTGCGAGCGGGGCGGGTGCCCAGCCCGACGTGTCCATACTCGTTGGAAGAGCGCCGTCGTGGCATCGCAGACAGAGTGCATCGGTCGCGAGCATGCCACCGGTGACCGTGGGCCCGTCCGGGTCGACGCATGGCGTAGTCGCCGAAGACGTATGCGGTTCGTGGCAGTTCCCACACCCGAGGCGCGACCCCGTTGACGACGTGTCGGCGGAGAGCAGGTTGTGGCGAGTGTCAGGCCCGGTGCCCGAGAGCTTGGCAGCGATATCGGTCTTTGTGCCTGACAGTGATCCTGCGCTATGGCATCCCAAGCACCGATCGTCGTCCGAATACGGGAACAGGCTTGACTCAGCCGAGCTGTGGGCGACGTGGCAACTCAGGCAGACGACCTTCGTGCCCGTCTGCGGCTCGGAAACGGCGGTCGCGTGAGCGGAACCCTCGAAGCCGCGTAGGTCACCACGAGGGCTGCTTCCCGCCGTAGCCCCGTGACACTCGTAGCAGTAGGCATTGCCTGACGTGGTCTTGCCGCCTGAGAGCAGCAGGCCCCTGGCGGTGCCGGTCTGCTCGGCCGAGTGGACGCCGTGGCATCCTCCGCACCGCAGCGTACCGGTCGTGGAGCCGACGCTCACCGCGTGACGCGAGGTCTTGTTGGCTGCGGTGTACTCGCCCATCACATCCGATGCAGAGGTGCCGTCGTGACAGCTGAAGCATAGCGGCGCCTCATCGGTGGTGGTGCCCCTGAGCAGCAAGGGGGCGGTAGCCGCGTGCGCAGAGTGGCACAGCGCGCACATGCTGGTGTCTTGCGCGTAGGCGACGTGCGGCGCTGCCGTGGTGGACGATGCGGCCACGGTCCTGATGTGCGCCGGTGAGCTCTTCGACCCGGTCGTACCGGAGGCGTCAACTCCGGCGACTCGGTACCAGTACTCCGTGTAGCCCGCGGTCGAAGTGTCGTGATAGCTCGGAGTCGGCACCGGCGACACGGTGAGGGTCGTGCCCGTGCCGGTGCTCGTAGTCGAGCGGTACACGTGGTAACCCGTGATGCCAGACTGCGGCAGGGGCGTCCACGTGACGAGAACGGACGCGGTATTCTTCGCGGTGACGCCACCCGGCGGCGAGAGGATGGTTCCGGTCGTCGCCGCCGAGGAACTCACGCCGCTCATCGGCCCTGCGCCGCGGGCGTCGATCACGGACACGGCATAGCGCAACGATTCCCACACCGGCGCGCTGCTGTCCGCGTAGGAGCGAGATGCCTCCCCCTCGAGCGTGGCGATCGCCGAGAACGGAGCGCCGCCGACCGAGCGCGAGATCCGGTAGGACACGGGCGCGACGGTGCCAGTGGTCTCTCCCCAGTTCACGAAGGCGCCGAGTCCCGGGATGGTTCGGGCGTACACCGCCACCGGCGGACGAGCGGCCGGCGCCAGAGTGGATATCTGAACCGCTCCCGACTCGGCCGAGACGTTCCCGGCGACATCGACTGCGGCGATGGTATACGTGTAAACGGTCTCAGTGGTCAGTGCGCTCAGCGTCATGCTGTTGACCGCGGAAGTCCCGATAAGCGAGCCCAGGCTGCGTACCTCGTAGTGGTCGACGCCGGACGTGAAGTCGACGGACGCGCCCCAGGCGAGCATGATGTTCGTCGGCGATAGAGGCGTGGCGGTAGGGGTCGCAGGTGTCGACGGCGGCGCGGTGTCGATCTTGAAAGACCGGCTCTTGAGCGCCTCCTTGTTCCCTCCCGGATCCACCGAGTAGTAGTTGAGCGTCCTCTGGCCATCGGCGGGTGAGACGACCGGGGTCGAGAAGGTCGACCAGGGCCCGCTGCTCGACAGCCAGCTGAAGTACGTGATGCCGGGCTCGTCGGACGCCAGCGTCACCGCGGGCGAGGCGACGAACCATCCGTTCGCCCCGTCCGGGAGGGCGGGGTCGGCCGCAGGGAGCGTCGTCGGCGGCGTGTTATCGGTGGTACGCAGAATCGTGCCGCTGTCGCCCACGGTCCAGCCATGGTCGGCATCGGTGAAGGCGACGGCTCGCAGGATGTTGACCGTACCCGGGACGTGCGGCGTCCACGTCGCCCCCTCGGTCGTCTCTCGGACGAAACTCGAGCTGGTCGTTCCTGCGCCGCCCACCAGGTAGCCGTGCGCCGAGTCCGCGTAGGAGACGGCTCCGATGACGATCACAGCCGCTAGGAAGACCATCGGCCAGCGCACGAAACCGCCCGAGGAACGACGAACAGGCCAGCGGGAAGCAACCCGCGAGCCTGCACCAGATTCACTCCGCCCACTAGGCAGAAACCCCACGCACACTCCTCCCAGCTCGACGCGGGCAAATCATACCATTACAGCGCACATTCTTAGCGCCGATAGAGCAGGATCGCTATGGCCGCACCGGCACGCCGGCGGCAGCCATCGCCTGCTTCACTTCGCGCACCGTGTACGTGCCGAAGTGGAAGACGCTCGCCGCGAGCACGGCATCGGCGTCGGCCTCGATCACGACCTCGGCGAAGTGCTCGAGCGTGCCCGCTCCCCCGCTCGCGATGACGGGGATGTTGAGCTCGCGGGTGATGGCGTGGGTGAGCGGGATATCGAACCCGTCCTTCGTGCCGTCACAGTCCATGCTTGTGAGCAGGATCTCTCCGGCGCCGAGGCGCTCGGCCTCACGTGCCCACTCAACGACATCGAGCTCGGTATTGATCCGTCCGCCGTTGATGAACACGTCCCAACGGTCGCGCCCGCCGGGGGCACGGCGCGCGTCGATCGCCACCACGATGCACTGCGAGCCGTAGATGCGGCTCGTGAGCGTGATCATCTTGGGATCGCGCACCGCTGCCGAGTTCAGCGAGATCTTGTCGGCACCGGCGGCCAGCATCGCGCGGATGTCTTCGGCGCTGCGCATGCCTCCACCGACCGTGTACGGGATGAAGCACTCCTCGGCGGTGCGTGTCGCTACGTCGAGCATGGTCGGACGGTCCTCGTGGGTGGCGGTGATGTCGAGGAACACGACCTCGTCGGCGCCTTCGCGGTCGTAGATCGCGGCCATCTCGACCGGATCGCCGGCGTCGCGCAGATTGACGAAGTTCACGCCTTTGACGACGCGGCCCTCATGGACGTCGAGGCACGGGATGACGCGTTTCATGAGCATGCGGCGTCAGCCCTCCCGTCGCGCGGCGGCAAGAGCCTCGGGCAGCGTGAACGCGCCTTCGTAGAGCGCGCGCCCCACGATGACGCCCTCCACCACACCGGAGCCCAGCTGGGAGAGCGCGCGGATGTCAGCCAGGGTCGAAACGCCACCACTCGCCACGACCGGGAAGCCGGCAGTGATGGCGACGCCGACGTAGACCGGCGAGTTGATGCCGGTCTGCATGCCGTCGCGCGAGATGTCGGTGAAGACCAGATGCCGGATGCCCAGCTCGCGCAGGGCGCCGACGAGCACGTTGGCCGGGGTGGCCGTGCCGTGCCGCCATCCTTCGACGGCGACCATCCCGTCGCGAGCGTCCACGCCCGCGACGACCCCGTCGCCGCAGCAACGGACCGCATCGCGCACGAACTCGGGATCGGTGACGAGCTTGGTGCCGATCACGACGCGCTCCACACCGGCTGCGGTGAGCCTGCGCATCGTCTCGAGCGTGCGCACACCGCCGCCCACTTCGAGCCGCGCACCGGATTCTCGCGCGATGCGCTCGATGAGATCGAGGTTGCCGGGCACGCCGTCGCGCGCGCCGTCGAGGTCGACGATGTGGACCCACTCGGCGCCTTGGTCGACGAAGAGCCGCGCCTGGGCAACCGGGTCTTCGTGGTAGACGGTGACGCGGTCGTAGTCACCCTGCGCGAGGCGCACGGCGCGTCCGCCGAGGATGTCGATTGCGGGAAAGACGATCACGAGCGATTCCCTTCCGCGATGCGTCCGAAGTTTGCGAGGAGGCGCAGCCCCATGCCCGAGGACTTCTCGGGGTGGAACTGCACCGCATAGAGATTGTCTGATTGTACGGCCGCGGCGAAGCGAACGCCGTACTCCGTCGAGCCGATGATGACGCTGCCGTTCTTGGGCACGAGCCGGTAGCTGTGAACGAAGTAGAACGCGGTCGACTCGGGAATGCCGTCGAACAGGAGGCTGTCGCGCGGGTACTCGACGGTGTTCCAGCCGATGTGCGGTATCTTCACGCCCCCAGGGAGCCGCTCGCACGTGCCCGGAACGAGCCCGAGCCCCGTGTACTCGCCGTCCTCCAGACCGACATCGGCGAGCAGCTGCATGCCGAGGCAGATGCCGAGAAACGGCGTACCCGTGCCGATCTTGCGGCGCAGCACCTCTTCGATGCCGCTCACCTCGAGGTTGGCCGAGGCGTCGCGAAACGCGCCGACACCGGGCAGCACGATGCCGCTCGCGGTCTCGATGACGGCCGGGTCGTCGGTGATGACGACATCGGCCACGCCGGCGTGCTCGAAGCCCTTCTGCACGCTGCGCAGGTTACCCATCCGGTAGTCGATGATGGCGATGTGCGGACTCACAGCGAACCCTTCGTGGAGGGCACGCCGCTGACGCGCGGGTCGATGGCCACCGCGTCTTTCAGCGCACGGGCGACCGCCTTGAACGCCGCCTCGATGATGTGGTGTGAGTTGTCACCGGCAAGCGTGCGCACGTGAAGCGTCAGTCCCGCGTTGGTCGCGAGCGCGACGAGGAACTCCTTGGCAAGCGTGGTGTCGAACGTGCCGATGACCTCGATGGGCAGGCTGACATCGTAGTGGAGCTGGCCGCGCCCGGAGATGTCGATAGCTGCGATGACAAGCGCCTCGTCCATCGGCATGATGCATGAGCCGAACCGCGTGATGCCGACCTTGCCGGCCAACGCTTGGGAGATGGCCTGCCCGAGCACGATGCCCACGTCCTCGACGGTGTGATGCGCGTCGATTTCGAGGTCGCCGGTCGCGCGCACCGTCAGGTCGAACAGTCCGTGCCGGCCGAACGCGTCGAGCATGTGGTCGAAGAACGGCACACCGGTAGCCACCTGCGTGGCGCCCGAACCGTCGAGATCGATGGTGACCGCGATGTCGGTCTCACGCGTGGCGCGCTCGATCGTGGACGTACGTGACATGCTCTTCTCCTTGTCGGTCACTTGCGCTTTCCCGCCACCGCAGGGGCCTTGGCGCGCTTCTTCTGTCCGCGGCAGTCATCCACGCCCGCGAGGAAGCGCCGGTTCTCCTCATCGGTGCCCACCGTGACCCGCAGGCAGTTCTCGAGTCCCTTGGCGCGGGAGAAGTCCCTGATGAGCACCGAGTGGTTGTGCAACAGGTCGCGCCAGAGCGCGGCGGCATGCTCGACCCGGAAGAGGACGTAGTTGGCCTCACTCGGAAAGACCTCGACGCCGGGCATCTCGGCCAGTCCGAGGGATATCTGACCGCGGCCGCGCACGATGTCGCGAATGCCCTGCTCGAACACCATGCGCTCGCGGTAGACGGTTGCTGCCACCCACTGCGAGAACGCGTCGACCGAGTACGGCTGGCGGACCTTCATGAACTCGCAGACGACGTCGGGGTGCGCAAGCAGGTAGCCGACGCGCAGGCCGGCCATTGAAAACGCCTTGGAGAAGGTGCGCAGGATGACGAGGTTGGAGTAGCGCGACATGTGCGGACGCATCGTGTGGCGGCTGAACTCGAAGTACGCCTCGTCGACCATGACGATCGCGTCGGTGCTTTTGAGCAGGTCGATGAGGAACGACTCGTTAGCCAGACCACCGGTGGGGTTGTTCGGGTTGGCCACCACGACGATGTCGATGTCGCCCTCTGCCACGCGGGCGAGCACGGCGGCTTCGTCGATCGTGAAGTCTTCGTTGCGCGGGATGCTCACCACTTCGGTGCCGGTCACGAGCGCGTCGATGCCATACATCGAGAAGGTGGGAGGCATGTCGAGGATCTTGCGGCCCGGTCCGCCCCACGCGACGAGGAGGTTATAGATCAGCTCATCGCCACCGTTGCCGACGAGCACGTTTTCCACCTCGAGGCCGTTGGCCTCAGCGATGAGGCGTCGCAGCTCGTGGGCGGTGGGGTCGGGATAGCGGTTGAAGCGGAACTCCGAAAGACGCGAAGAGAGCTTGGCGATGATATCCGCGGGCAGGTTCAGCGGATTCTCGTTGCTCGCCAGCGACACGTCGGCGCGCACTTCTCTAGCGTCGTAGGGAACGAGCTGTTCGAGTTGGGCCCGGGCAGGTCGAAATGGCGACACTACTCGTCACCGTCCTTCTGGTCGGTGTGCGTATCGGGGAGTTCGGGAGCTTCCGGAGCCTCGGGCGCCTCGGCGGCGCTGGGCGCGTAGGTGGCTTCGAGCGGCTCGGGAGCGTCGATCTCTTCGACTGCGTCGAGTTCGTCGGCGGCGTCCAGGCGCAGGGAGACCGCGCGGCCGTGAGCCCACAGCCCCTCTTTGCCGGCGAGCTCGAGCACCGTCGAGCTGTCGATCTCGAGTGCCTCGAAACTGTAGCTGAGCACGCTCGACTTCTTCACGAAGTCGTCGACGGACAACGGCGAGGAGAAGCGCGCCGTGCCGCCAGTGGGCAGCACGTGGTTGGGGCCGGCCACGTAGTCGCCGACGCTCTCAGGCGTCCAGGGGCCGAGGAAGATGGCTCCGGCGTTGTGGACGCTGCCGAGCAGGTCGAAGGGCTCGGCCATGTGGATCTCGAGGTGCTCGGGCGCGATGAAGTCGGAGGTGTCGAGCGCGGCGACGATGTCGGGGCACACGACGATGAGCCCGTTGTCGGTGAGCGAGCGGGCGGTGATGTCCCCGCGCGGCGACTCGGCGAGCAGCACCTCGAGCGCGGACTCCACGAGGTCAGCCAGATCCGGGTCGGTGGTGACGAGATAGGTCGCGGCGCGCGGGTCGTGCTCGGCCTGCGCCATGAGGTCGATGGCGACGAACGCGGGCACGGCGGTCTCATCGGCGAGGATGAGGACCTCGCTGGGGCCGGCGAGCATGTCGATCCCCACATCTCCGGTCACGAGCTTCTTAGCGGCGGTGACGTAGGCGTTGCCGGGGCCGACGATCTTGTCGACGCGCGGGATGGTGCTCGTTCCGTACGCGAGTGCGGCGATGGCCTGCGCGCCGCCCACCTTGTAGATCTCGTCGACGCCGGCCTCGGCTGCCGCGGCGAGCGTGTAGGGGTTCACCGAGCCGTCCGCGTCGGGCGGCACGACCATGGCGATCTCGTCGACGCCGGCCACGATGGCCGGAATCGCGGTCATGAGCACGCTGGACGGGTACTTCGCCCTGCCTCCCGGCACGTAGATGCCGATGCGTCGGATGGGCGTGACCTTCTGTCCGAGGAACACGCCGCCTTCCTGCGTGGTGAACCAGCTCTGCGGGAGCTGGCGGCGATGGAAGTCGTCGATGGCGCCGGCAGCCGCCGAGAGCGCATCGAGGAACTCGGGTTCGACGGCAGCGACGGCCGCTTCGATCTCCTCGGGAGTGACGAGGAACTCGGCGATGTCTGCCTTATCGAAGTTCAGCGTGTACTCACGCAGGGCGACGTCTCCGCGGGCACGCACGTCTTCGACGATGCGAGCAGCCACGCCGATGACTTCAGCGTCCACGCCGCCGGAGCGTGCGAGATCCGCATCGGTCAGGCGCTGGCCGGGTTCGAGCACGATACGACGCATCATGGCTGCATCGGGTCCTTTCGGTCACTGGCGGGTCCGTCCACGGAGTGCGACGGCGACCCCTTCGCGGGCTTGCTCTCTGCACGTGCTGATTCTACCGACAGCGCCGACATCGTGTCGGCGAGCGCCAGCACGCGCGGGTCGATGCGCGTCGCGGCGGGGTTGCCCACGAAGCGCGCGGTGCTCGGCAGGACGTCTTCGATGATGCGCAGGTTGTTCTCGCGCAGCGTGGTGCCGGTGGCGGTGATGTCGACGATCACGTCGGCGATGCCGATAAGCGGTGCGAGCTCGATGTTGCCGTTGAGCTTCACGATCTCGATCTGCACGCCGCGCGCATCGAAGTGCGCTTGGGCGATGTTGGGGTACTTGGTCGCCACGCGCACCACGCCGAGATGACGCGCGCGCTCGGCGAGCGCCACGGCGGCGTCTTCGAGGCCGGCCACGACGAAGTGGCAGGCGCCGAAGCCCAGGTCGACGAGCTCGACCACGTCAAGCCCCGCCTCCACGAGCACGTCCTTGCCGCCGATGCCGCAGTCCGCGGCGCCGTAGGCGACATAGACCGGGATGTCGGTGGGCTTGCCGATGATGAACTCGGCCTGCGGGGTGCGGATGATGAGCGTGCGGCCCGGATCGGCAAGCGCGGTGGTATCGAAGCCGGCTGCCGCCAGCAGTGCAACGCAGTCAGGGAAGAGCGCGCCCTTGGGCACCGCGATGCTCAAGGGGTGGTGCGTGCCGTTGCCGCGTCTGGCGATCATCATCTAGACCTCACCGTCCGTCGTCCACGTGGTAGTCGGCGGATACGGGATAGGATCCTCGAGCGGAAACGCGAACTCCCCTGCACGGTCGAGGCGCACCATGCGCCCGTTGTGGGCGAAGAGCGCCTCGGCGGCCTCGAGCCGGTCGGCTTCGCGCACGAGCGCAAGCCCGCTGCGTGACGAGAGCGCCACGTGCCATCCCGCAGCCCGCAGGCGGCGAGCAGCCGAAAGCGATGCGGCAGGGTCGCCGCCGAGCACGGCGTCGAGCCCGCGCGCCGACGGCTCGGCCTTCTGCTCGAGCAGCGCGATCATGAGGCGCTCGAGCCCGATAGCGAAACCGGCGGCCGGTGAGGGCGCATCGAACGCGGCGAGCACGCCGTCGTAGCGCCCCCCGCCGCCGAGCGGCACACCCAGGCCCGGCGCGTAGGCTTCGGCGACAAGTCCGGTGTAGTAGCCGAACGAACGCATGACCGAGAAGTCGACGACCACGTGGTCGGCAACGCCCGCGGCCTCGAGCAGCGCCCACGTGGCGGCGAGCTCGTCGAGCACGTCATCGCAGCCGAGTCCCTCGGTTGCCGCGCGGCACGCCGCGATGGCGTCGAGCCCTCCGCGGATACGCGGCACGGCCGAGAGCGCCTCGGTTACAGCGGCTGAGCCGCTGCGGCGCGCGAGCACGTCGAGGCCGACGAGGTTGCGGTCGTGAGCGGCGGCGAGCACCTCGGCGCCCCATTCGGGGGTCGCTGTGGCGGCAGCCACGAGCGCGTTCAGTACCGCGACGGTGCCCACGGCGACGGTGTAGTCGGCAAGACCTGATGCGGCGAGCGCCTCCACGAGCACGGCGACCACCTCGGCGTCGGCCGCCGGACCCGCCTCGCCGATCAGCTCGATGCCGACCTGCGAGAACTGCCTGGCCTGGCCGCGGAGCGACTCGTGCTCGCGGAACACCTCACCGGCGTAGCGGAAGCGGTGCGGGCCGGGCTCGGAAGACAGCCGCGACGCGGTGAGGCGCGCGATGGGCATGGTCATGTCGGGCCGCAGCGCGAGCAGGCGGCCATCGAGGTCGATGAGACGGAATGCGGTGCCGGTGAGCGCGCCGCCGGCCTGTTCGAGCGCCGCGAGGTCCTCGACCACCGGCGTCTCGACCAGCCCGTAGCCCCACGCCGAGAAGACCTCGGCGATGCGACGCGACGCAGCCTCACGCTCGGCGGCCTCGGCCGGCAGTACGTCTCGGAACCCTCGCGCGGTGACTGGACGCATGAGCTCGTTCCCTCCACAAAGACGATACGGCGCTCGCTTCGTCGGCGGGCGTCCGTGGCGTCACTCTACCACAGTAGAGTGATAGAGTGCAAAGCGGCGTACGCGATGGCAGCGTACGCGAACAGCGCGGCCGCGGCGCGTGGCCTTCAGGCGCGACCCACAACGACCGTCGGCTCGTCTACTTCTCGTCGGTGATCGCTTCGGCGCCGAACAGCATGATGAGCTCTGCGTGCAGCCCGTTGGAGTCGCGGTCGACCCGCTCCTGCATGCGGCACTCGAGAGTCTTACCCGTTTCCGGGTCGAGCACGTGCATCGCGACCCAGTCGCGGCCGGGATAGCGGCTCAGCACGTCGCGCAGCTTGGCGGCTCGGCCGTTGACGAGCGCCCCGCTGTCGGTGTGCACGATGACGTGGCCGGGCGAGCGGGAGAACGCCTCACCGTCGAACGGTTCGACTGAACCGACGATGAGTTTCTTGCCCCGGTCGGAGTCCTCGAGCTTGGCCTTGAGGCGCAGCACCGAGTCCTCGGTCACGATGTCGCGGTACTTCTCGTAGGTCTGCGGGAAGAGCACCGCTTCGATGGTGCCTTCGAGGTCTTCCAGGGTCACGATCGCCATCATCGGACCCTTCTTCGTGGGCTTGCGCTCCACGTTGGTCAGTATGCCGGCGAACCAGGCGTTGGTGCCGTCGGCGATCTCGTCGATCTGCCCCAGCGAGTAGTCCGCGGCCTGCGCGATCTCGTCGGCGATGCCGCGAAGCGGGTGGTCGGAGACGTAGATGCCCAGCATCTCCTTCTCAAACGCCAGCTTCATCTTCTTGTCCCACTCGTTGCCGTCCGGCTCGACGATCTCCTCGGCGAAGCCCGAGTTCTCCTCGGCGGCGAACATGTCGAACATCGAGACCTGGCCCGAGTCGAGGTCCTTCTGCTTCTTGGCAGCGGCCTCCATGCACGGCTCCATCATCGAGAGCAGGTGCTTGCGCGTGTAGCCGGTGGAGTCGAAGGCGCCCGCCTTGATGAGCGCCTCGATCGTCTTCTTGTTGACCTGTTTGATGTCCACGCGCGTGCAGAAATCGGCAAGCGAGGTGAACGGGCCGCCGGAGTCGCGCACTGGGGTGATCATGTCGACCACGCCGGTTCCCACGCCGCGGATGCCCGCCAGGCCGAAGCGGATGCCCTCGCCGGTGACCGCGGTGAAGTCGCGTCCGGAGGAGTTCACGTCAGGCGGCAGCACGGTGTAGCCGGCGCGGTTGCACTCCGAGACGTAGCGCACGATCTGGTCGGTCTTGCCGGTGTAGCTCGTGAGCACGGCCGCCATGTACTCGAGCGGGTAGTGCGCCTTGAGGTACGCGGTCTGCATGGTGATCAGGCCGTACGCCGCCGAGTGGCTCTTGTTGAACGCGTACTCGGCGAAGGGAAGGATGTCTTCCCAGAGCTTCTTGGCGATTTTCGGGTCGTAGCCGTTCTCGGCCGCGCCTTCGGTCCACGCCTGCTCGAGCGCGCCGAGCACCGCAGCGTCCTTCTTGCCCATCGCCTTGCGCAGCTTGTCGGCCTTTGCCGCCGAGAAGCCCGACATGCTCATCGAGATGCGCATGACCTGTTCCTGGTAGACGATGGCGCCGTAGGTGTCTTCGAGGATCGGCTTGAGCCGCTCGTCGTAGTAGGTGATCGGCTTCTTGCCGGCCTTGCGGTCGACGAAGTCGTCGACCATGCCCGACTTGAGCGGGCCCGGACGGTAGAGAGCCAGGATGGCGACGACGTCGGGGAAGATCGTGGGCTTCATGCGCTTGAGCAGCTGGCGCATGCCCGGCGACTCCACCTGGAACACGCCCGAGGTGTCGCCGCGCTGCAGCAGCGCGAAGGTGTCGGCGTCGTCGAGCGGCAGATCGTCGGGAACGAGCTTCACACCGTGGTTGCGCTCGATGTTGCGCACGGCGCCCGCGATGACGGTGAGCGTGCGCAGGCCGAGGAAGTCCATCTTGAGCAGGCCCATGTCGGCGACGGTGCTGCCGTCGTACTGGGTGATGACCGAGCCACCCTTGGTGTCGTACTTGACCGGCACGTAGAAGTGCAGCGGGGCGCGGCAGATGACGACGGCGGCGGCGTGGACGCCCTCCCCTCGCACGATGCCTTCGAGCGAGCGCGCGGCGTCGACGATGCGCTTGGTGTCGGGGTTGGCCTGATAGTCGGCCATGAACTCCGAGCTCTGGTCGAGCGAGGAGTCGATGGTGCCCTTGAGGTCTTCAACGATCATCTTCGAGATGCGGTCGGGCACGCCGTAGGGGTAGCCGAGCACGCGGCCTGCGTCGCGCACGGCGGCGCGCGCCTTCATCGTGCCGAAGGTGACGATCTGGGCGACCTTGTCGGCACCGTACTTCTGGCGGACGTACTCGATGACCTCGCCGCGGCGCTCGTCGTCGAAGTCCATATCGATATCGGGCATCTCCGTGCGCTCGGGGTTCAAGAAGCGCTCGAAGAGCAGGCCGTTCTCGATCGGGTCGAGGTTCGTTATTCCCAGCGAGTAGGCGATGATCGAGCCGGCCGCCGAGCCGCGACCCGGGCCCACGCCGATGCCCTGATGCTTCGCCCACATCGTGAAGTCCTGGACGATGAGGAAGTAGGCGGCGATGCCCTTGGGAACGACGATCGAGAGCTCGTAGTCGAGGCGCTCGATGATCTCCTCTGGAATCGGATCGCCGTAGCGCACCTTCAGCCCCGTGATGCACGAGTCGCGCAGGAAGCTCGCGTCGCTCTCGCCTTCCGGCACCTCGAACTTCGGCAGGATGATATTGCCGCTCGGGATCTCGACGTTGCAGCGCTCGGCGATGCCGAGCGTGTTGGTAAGGGCCTCGGGGTAGGTGTTGCCAAGAGCGGTCTGCATCTCCTCGTGCGACTTCATGTAGAACTCGTCGCAGGAGAACTTCATGCGCCCCGGCTGGTCCACCGTCGAACCGGTGCCGATGCACAGCAGGAGGTCTTGGGTCCGCGCGTCTTCGCGAGTGAGGTAGTGGATGTCGTTGGTGCCCACAAGCCCCAAGCCCACCTCGCTGGCGATCGAGGAGAGCTCCTTGTTGAGCTGGGTCTGGCTCACACCCTGATTGGTGACGATGCCTTGCTCCTGGACTTCGATGAAGAAGTCCCCGGGAGCGAAGATACCGGCGTAGGTCCTCGCCCACTCGCGCGCAACTTCGGGCTCGCCGCGCTCGATGGACTTGGACACGATGCCGCTCATACACGCCGAGGTGCCGATCAGGCCGTTGCTGTACTGCTTGAGAAGCTCAAGGTCGACCTGAGGTTTGTAGTAGAAGCCCGCGACCGCCGCTTCGGACACGAGCGCCATGAGGTTGCGGTAGCCCTCGTTGTTCTTGGCCAGAAGCAGCAGGTGGTAGAGGTGCGGCTTGCCATCGCGCTTGCCGCGCGTGTCGGGCGTGAAGTAGACCTCACAGCCGATGATGGGCTTGACGCCGGCCTTGATCGCCGACTTGTAGAAGTCCACAGCACCGTACATGTAGCCGTGGTCCGTGATGGCCAGCGCGGGCATCTCGAAGTCGACGGCCTGTTTGACCAGCGCTTTGACGCGTGCGGCTCCGTCGAGAAGCGAGTACTCGGTATGCGTATGAAGATGGACGAACGACATTTGAGATCTACCAGCTATTCTGCGGACGAGTCGGGTGATCGGAGCTTGCCGATGACGGCGACGTAGCCGTCGGCACCGTAGTTCAGCGCCTTGCTGACGCGTGAGATGGTCGTGGCCGAGGCGCCGGTGGCGTCCTGGATGGCGGCGTAGTGCACGCCCGCCGCGAGCATGCGCGCGACCTCGAGGCGTTGCGCCATGTCGTGGATCTCCCGCACGGTGCACAGGTCGAGGAGCAGCGCGTAGGCCGAATCCTCGGAGTCGAGCATGAGCAGCGCGCGGAGCAGATCGTCCACGGCGGCCGTGCGGACGCGGTCATCAGGCATGCGTGCAGACTCCCCCGGCGATAAGGCGGTGAACCACTAGATGTCGTGGTCAGAATAGCACGCGGGGACGACATGCTGGGTTCGCGGTCAGCCGAGCGGCGAGGCGTTTCCGACAAGCGGCAGGCGCGCGGGTCAGGCCTCGAGGAGCGCCTCGGGCGACTCGGGCGACTCGAGGGCACGTGCGTCGCGCGCCGACTTGGCGCGGTCGATGCGCGTCGCGGTCGGGTAGGCTGCCAGCGCGACGAGCGCCACGGCCACGCCGCCGCCGATGAGGACCGGCTGTACGCCGACGATCGCCGCGAGTCCCGGAGCGATGGCGAGCGGCAGCAGCTCGGCCGCACTCTGGTGGTACTGCAGCGCGCCCATCACCCGGCCGACGTACTCACGGGGCGCAGCGACATGGAGCAGCGTACGGATCAGCGGCACGGCCGCACCGATGATGATGCCCCACACCGTCGCACCGATGGCGATCGTCGGGAGCTTGTCCGTGCCCACGTAGGCGAGCGTCCCGGCCCCGGTCAGCACCGTCATCACGAGCACGCCGCGCATGCTCATCATGCGTTTGGACAGGCGCGGGAGCACCCAGGCGCCGAAGACCATGCCGCCGCCGTAGAGCGTGTTCATCCAGCCGATCCACTCGGGACCGACGCGCACGACATCGCGGTAGAAGAGCGGCTCGAGCGCCGAGAACGCGCCGAAGCCGAACCAGATGGTGGTGGCGGCGAGCAGCAGGAAGCGCAGCTCGGGGACGGAGTACGCCAGCTTCAGCCCATCGCGCAGTTCGACGAACGGGTGCCCGTGGACTCGGTCGCGGTGCAGCTCGTCGATTCTTGACAGCCCGGCTAGGAACGCTGCGATCACCGAAGCGGCCGCCATGACGTAGAGCACGGAGCGCGGCCCGTAGGAACGCGACACCATCGCGCCCACCGCCGGGCCGAGCACGAATCCCAGCGAGCCCGCCGTCTCGATGAGCGAGTTCATCTTCTCGAGATTGTGAGCGCCACGCACGAGATAGGGTGCGAACGACGCGCCTGCGGTGAAGGTCGGTACCCCCACGAAGGCGAACGCGGCATTCCAGATGATGAACGGCGTGAGCGACGGCGCGGAGGCCAGCATGAGCACGATGGGCACCGTGAGGATCTCGGCGCCGACGAGCACCTTGCGCGGCCCGTAGCGGTCGATGAGTCCGCCGGCGATCATCGAACCGATCGCACCGGCGACCGCCGAGCCCATCATGAGGTAGGCGAGCTGGTAGGTGGTGGCGTGGAACTCGTAGGCGGCAGTCCCCCACACCCCGATGAAGAACGCAGCAGTGCCGCCGAGGCGCGAGATGAAGCGCGCGGCGATGACGAGCTGTATGTTGCGGTTCTTGAGCAGGGCGTTGTCTCCCGAATACGTAGTGAGTGTCCGCGCGGCTGGAGATGCAGCAGACAGGCGAATCCTTACGATACCACGCGGCGTCCAGCCTTCCGGTCCGCGATGCGGGGTCTTTCAACCCCGCCCGTGTCGACGCCAGCGCGCTATCGCCCCTACGAAGCCGGAGAGCTCGTCCCCTGGCTCTCGACGCTGCTGAACAGTGAGCCGACGTTCTCGATACGCACCTCGACGCTGTCGCCGGCCGTAAGCTCGCCGATGCCGCCGGGCGTACCCGTCAGGACGACGTCACCGGGAACGAGCGTCATGACGCTGCTGATGAAGCTCACGAGCTCGTAGGGGTGGAAGAGCATGTCACTCGTGCGCGCGTGCTGGCGCAACTCCCCGTTCACGTACGTCTCGAGCAGCAGGTCGTCGGGTTCCACGCCGGTGGCGACCCACGGACCGAGCGGGCAGAACCCGTCGAAGCTCTTGGCGCGCGTCCACTGCCCGTCGACCTGCTGGAGGCTGCGCGCGGTCACGTCGTTGCCGCAGCACAGGCCCAGCACATGATCGGCTGCCTGCGCGGCCGTCACCTGGTGCGTGCGACGGCCGATGACCACGCCGAGCTCGCCTTCGTAGTCGACCCGACCCACGCCCTTGGGAAGCGGAATGGGCTGGAGAGGTCCGATGACGGCGGTCGAAGGCTTGATGAAGATGACCGGCGTCCTGGGCGTCTCGTGACCCATCTCGGCGATGTGGTTCTTGTAGTTCAGGCCCACGCACACCACTTTGGTGGGAGTGACGGGGCAGAGGAGCTGAGCGCCGCGGAGCGGGAGAACGCCTTCCGGCTCCCACGCTGAGAACGGCTCATCGCTGATGAGCGTAATGGTAGTGTCGTCCGCCAGTCCGTACCGACAATCGCCCTCGTGTATGAGTCGGACGACACGCATGCCGAGCTCCCGGGTCCGAGCGAGCACATCTCTATCTCGTGATTCCATGTTTGCCCGTCGTCTCCTGCGAAGTACGCGTGTCGGGCCGATGAACGGTAGCCTGCCAGCGTGAGCGGCACTCTGACCGGCGTGAGCGCTGCTTAGATGCGCTCGATCGGCGTCGTCTGCGGGTGGGCGGACAGCCCGTACTCGATCGCGTCGACGAGCGCCTCCCAGGAGGCCTCGATGATGTTCTCCGACACTCCCACCGTGCCCCAGCTGCGCTCGGCATCCTTCGTCTCGATGAGCACGCGCGTGACGGCGTCGGTGCCCTTCTTGTCCTGCAGCACGCGGACCTTGAAGTCGTCGAGCGTGATGCTGGCCAGCTGCGGGTAGAAGCGACCGATGGCGATGCGCAGCGCCTTGTCCAGGGCGTTGACCGGGCCGTTGCCCTCGGCCGTCGCGATGTAGCGATGCCCGCCCACATGGATCTTGATGGTGGCCTCGGTCATCACGCGGCCGTCTTCACGCTTGTCGGCGATGACGCGGAACGATTCGAGGGTGAAGGCGGGTTCGTAGGTGCCAAGGCGCTTGCGCAGCATCACCGAGAGCGACGCGTCGGCGGCCTCGAAGCTGTAGCCGCGGTACTCGAGCTCCTTGATGTCGTCGAGGACGGCCGAGGCCTGCTCGCTGGACAGGTCGATGCCGAGTTCGGCGGCCTTCATGGTGAGCGACGCGCGACCTGCCAGTTCGCTCACAACCACGCGGGTGAGGTTGCCTACGCTCGCGGGTTCGATGTGCTCGTAGGCGCCGACGAGCCGGCCGCTCGCGCTGGCGTGCAGCCCGCCCTTGTGCGCGAACGCGCTCGTACCCACGTAGGGCTGCTGGGCGTTAGGCGTGATGTTGGCGGTCTCTGCGACGAAGTGGCTGACCTCGGTCAGCAGCCGCAGCTGCTCGCGCGTGACGCAGTCGTCCCCCATCTTGAGCACGAGGGCCGGGATGATGGAGGCGAGGTCGGCGTTACCTGCCCGCTCGCCGTAGCCGTTCATCGTCCCCTGGACCTGCGTGCAGCCCGCGTCGATGGCGACGAGCGAGTTGGCCACCGCGCAGCCGGCGTCGTTATGCGTATGGATGCCGAGAGGAACGCCGACCTGCGGCGCGACCTCTCTCACGATGCGGGCGATGTCTCGGGGCAGCATGCCGCCGTTGGTGTCGCAGAGCACGACTGAGTCGGCGCCCGCCTCGGCCGCGGCCACGCACACTTCCAGCGCGTAGTCGGGATTGGCGAGGTAACCGTCGAAGAAGTGCTCGGCGTCGAAGAACACGGTGCGCCCGGCCGCCTTGAGGTAGACGACGCTGTCGCGCACCATCTCGAGGTTCTCCTCAAGCGTTGCCTGCAGCGTCTCGGTGACCTGCAGGTCCCACGCCTTGCCCACGATGCACAATGCCTGGCACCCGGTGTCGATGAGCGCGGCCAGGCCGGGATCGTCGTCGGCGGCGGTGTCCTTGCGGCGCGTGGAGCCGAACGCCGAGATGACCGCTTGCTCGAGGCGCAAGTCGCGCACGCGCTCGAAGAACTCGATGTCTTTGGGATTGGAGCCGGGAAAGCCGCCCTCGATGAAGTGCACGCCGAGCAGATCGAGCTTGGCCGCGATGCGCAGCTTGTCCTCGACTGAGAGCGATAGACCTTCACGCTGGGTACCGTCTCGCAGTGTGGTGTCGTAGAGAGTGACCACGGGTGCCTCCTCGGCGGGCGCTTAAGTGACAGGACGGGAGCCGCTAGACGCGCGCGAGCCAGTCCTCGTAGCCGGGCTCCTCACCATGCACGACGCGGAAGAACGCCTGCTGCAGGTCGAGGGTGATGGGGCCGGCCGGGCCGATGGTGCGGTGATCGACCGAGCGCACGGGGACGACCTCGGCTGCCGAGCCGGTCATGAACATCTCGTCGCAGGTGTAGAGGTCGGTGCGCACGAGCGACTCTTCGATGACGTCGTAGTCCAGGTCGACCGCGATCTGCATGATGGAGTCGCGGGTGATGCCCTCGAGCAGTCCGTCGGAGACCGGCGGCGTTGAGATGACCCCGTTGCGGACGATGAAGAGGTTCTCGCCGGTGCCTTCGCACACCTTGCCGTCCTCGTTGAGCAGGACCGCCTCTGCGTAGCCATGCTGGTTGGCCTCGATGCGGGCGAAGCTCGAGTTCAGGTAGTTGCCGGTGGCCTTGATTGCGGGCGGCATCGAGTTGATGCCGCGCTGGCGCCACGAACTCACGCCCACGTCGACGCCCTCGCGCAGCGCGTCCTCGCCCATATAGCTCTCCCACGGCCAGCAGGCGATGGTGACCTGCACGGGTGCGGGCAGCGGATCGACGCCCATCGCGCCGTAGCCGCGAAACGCCAACGGGCGGATGTAGCAGGCCGGCAGCTTGTTAACGCGGATGGCCTCGGCGACGGCTTCCATCATCTCGTCGACGGTGTATCCGAGGTCCATGAAGAGCATCTTGGCGCTGCGCTCGAAGCGCTCCATGTGCTCGCGCAGACGGAAGACCGCCGGGCCGTCGTTCGTTTCGTAGCAGCGGATGCCTTCGAAGACACCGGAGCCGTAGTGGAGTGCATGAGTGAGTACGTGGACCTGGGCCTTATCCCAGTCAACCAACGCGCCGTCCATCCAGATCTTGTCGACCTTCGGCAACTCAGCCATCGTCGCTCCCCTATTCAAAGCCGGTCATATGTGAGGTACCAGTGTACCCGACGCGACGGCGGGGCGAATGCGGAAATCGGCTCCACCCTGTAGTCTTGCGCATGAGCAACAACGAAACGGGTTCCGAGCCCACGGGCAGACTCACTGCACTTTGAAGGAGTCCACCATCGTCTCAGACAAAGCCCAGACCGTGACCGCCGCAGACATGGAGACCCCGCTGGTCTCCGTCATCACCGTGTGCCTGAACGCCGGTGCACATATCAGCCAGGCGTTAGGGTCAGTACTCGCCCAGACCTACGCAAATGTCGAGCACATCGTCGTTGACGGCGGCTCGACCGACGGCACGCTCGAGGTGCTGGCCGAGTTCAAGCTGCGATTGGGCGACCGCCTCAGGTGGATATCCGAGTCCGATGAGGGCCGCTACGATGCGATGAACAAGGGAATCGCACTCGCGACCGGGAGCCTGATCGGAACGCTGAACGCCGATGACTTCTACGAGCCCGACGCTATCGCCAGCGCCGTCGCGGCCTGGGAGAGCCACCCCGAGGCGGGTGTCCTCTACGGCGATCTGCGAACTCACGGTGTCGACGGCGACATCCACACGCTGAACTCGCCTGCGACAGTCCGTCTCGGTCCCCTTCTGCGCAACATGACGTTGCATCACCCGACGACGTTTGTGAGCGCGAGGGTGTATGAGGAAGTGGGCGGCTACGACACGCTCTACCCGATCACCGCCGACTACGACTTCATCCTGCGGTGCGTCGAGGCCGGAGTGAAGTTCCAGAGCGTGGACCGTGTGCTCACCAACTTCTCGCTTTTCGGTGCAAGCGACGCCGCCATGCGCAGGACGGACCGAGACGCGACGAGAGTTCGTATCGCGCACGGAGTGAACCCGATTCTCGCCTGGGTCCGGTTCTTCAGACGAGCAGTCGCCTACGCCATCTACAGCGCCTTCGCGGGAATCCCCGCGTTCCGGAAGGCATACGACACCTACAAGGGCCGCCATGACACTCGGCGGTAGCCGTAGACCATGAGTTCGCTCGCTACGACCTGAGCGAAGCGCAAGAAAGCCCCCCTCGCAGACCGTAGCGAGCGCCCATGCGCCGCAGACGTCGTGCTAGAGCGCGCCCACCACGAGGTCGCCCATGCCGACCGTGCCGACGACACTGTCCGCTGGTATCTCGCTGTCGGTGATATCGCGGGTTCGCCAGCCGTCTGCGAGCACGTGCTCGATAGCCGAAGCGAGCTCATCGGCAGCGGTGTTCATGTCGAAGCTGTAGCGCAGCATCATCTCGACCGACATGATCATCGCAAGCGGGTTGGCCACCCCGAGACCCGCGATGTCGGGCGCTGAGCCGTGGCTCGGCTCGTAGAGCGCGGTCCCCTCGCCGAGCGAGGCGCTCGCGAGCATGCCGAGCGATCCGGTGAGCATCGAGGCTTCGTCGGAGAGGATGTCGCCGAACATGTTCTCGGTGACGAGCACATCGAACTGCGCAGGATTTCGTACAAGCTGCATCGCCGAGTTGTCGACGAGCTGGTCGACGAGTTCGACGTCGGAGAACTCCGCGTCGTGCAGGCGATGGACGACCTCTCGCCACAGGCGACTCGACGCAAGCACGTTGGCCTTGTCGACGCTGTGGACCTTGCCGCGGCGCGAACGCGCGGCCATGAAGGCGGTACGCGCGATGCGCTCGATCTCGAACTCGCTATACATGAGGGTGTCGTATGCGCGCATGCCGGGACCTCCGCCGGTCGCCGCGCCCTCGACATCGCTCTCGCGGCCCTTGTCGCCGAAGTACAGCCCACCGGTCAGCTCGCGGACGATGAGCATGTCCACGCCCTCGAGGAACTCGGGCTTGAGCGAGCTGGCGTCGCGCAGAGCCTCGAAGATCCTGACCGGCCGCAGGTTCGCAAACAGGCCGAGCTCCTTGCGTATGCCAAGAAGTCCCTGCTCGGGGCGGGGCTTGGCCGGGTCGGTGGTGTCCCACTTCGGGCCACCGACCGCTGCGAGGAGCACCGCATCGGCGGCGCGCGCCTTGGTAAGCGTCTCGGGCGGCAGTGCGGTGCCGGTGGCGTCGATAGCAGCGCCGCCGAGCAGCGCCTCGTCGTACTCGAATCTCACATGATGCTTCTCGCCGATGGCGTCCAGAACTTTGACCGCTTCGGCCATGATCTCGGGACCGATACCGTCACCGGGCAGCAGACAGATGCGATAGGTCGAGTTCATGAGCGCACCTTCGCCTTCACGGATTCGATGAGCCCGCCGGTCTCGATGATGTCTTTGACGAACGGCGGGAACGGCTGAGCCTGATAGGTCTTGCCAGTGGTCTCGTTGACGATGCTGCCGGAGTCGGCGTCGACCGTGATGCGGTCGCCGTCGCTGATGCCGTCGACAGCCTCGGGCGCCTCCATGATGGGCAGCCCGGTGTTGATGGCGTTGCGGTAGAAGATGCGCGCGAAGCTCTTGGCGATGATCACCGAGATGCCGGCCGCCTTGATCGAGATCGGTGCGTGCTCGCGACTCGATCCACAGCCGAAGTTCTCCTCGGCGACGAGAATGTCGCCCGCCTCGACTTTGCCGACGAACCCTGCATCGAGGTCCTCCATGCAGTGCTTCGCGAGTTCCGCGGGGTCACTGGTGTTCAGGTAGCGAGCCGGAATGATGACATCGGTGTCAACGTCTCGACCGTATTTATGGGCTGCTCCGGTGAACTGCATGGGTGCTCCTAGCGCCGAGCGGGTGTTGAGAAGGAATTGTACCAGTCGGGGCGCAGAAGCACGGGAGACCGAAGACGCTAGGCTTGGCAGGATCGGCCGGACCCCACTTCGGCCCGCCGATCACGGCAAGCAGCAGCGTGTCGGCAGCATGCGCCTTGGCGAGCGGTCAGGTCGCACTCTAGGGCTTGGAACCCTGCGGCCTGGCAGTGTGGCACACTGCGCAGAAGTTCATCCCATCGTGGTCGTAGGGATTCCAGTAGTGACAACCGCCGCACGTACGTGCGGAGTCATCCCATGACGTCAAACCGTGCACCGTACGCCACGTGGGCGACGGGTGTGACGGAAAGACCCCGACGTGGCACCCGGCGCGCTGGCAGGCGTTGTGTCCGGAATAATGGCACTTCGAACACATCTGTGCCTTGCCGCTCCAGATCGCGATTGCCGCAGGTCGCGCGTGATAGTAGAGCTTGAATCCAACGGAGTGCGGCATTCTGATCCCATGGCAGTTGTCGCACTTCGTCATGTCCTTGTGACAACCGCCACACTGTGGGTTCGGAACCTGAACCGAAGCCATCTCTGTGGGTCCGACGCTCGGGCGGATGGCCCGCGAGGGATCCCCTGTATGACAGACCGAGCACTCCGCTTTCGCCTTCACGCCATCGTGGCAGCGCAAACACGGCGCCATACCGACGGTGGCCGCAGTCACAGCGCCTGATCTGAGCGCATGGCAGTCTACGCACTGCGCTCCTGCAGCAAGCGGCTCCTTGTGTGAGACCTTGACACCAAGCTCCTCGTCATAGAATACGCCCGACATCGTTGCCCGGTGACATGAGTAGCATTTGTCAGAGGCGACAGGTGTCCCAAACGATGAGGCTAGCCCTGGACGCGTGCGTGCGAGCACAACGTGTTGGATTCGCGGCACCACATTCACCGTCGCCCGCGCGAACGCCCCCCCACCTTCGTGACAGTAGACACACTCAACATTCGCGTGCGGGTCCTCTCGCTTCGCCGCCTCATGCGCCGTATTCGAATGACATGACGTGCAGACTTCGGGACTGGTTGTGGTGATGCCCGCGGCAACCCAGACCGTGGTTCCGACCAGAATGATGATGCACGTCGTCGTCAGCCACGCCAGTCGCCTCTGGCTGCGCTCGGCCGCTGTCGTTTCCCGCTGCTCCTCCACGGTGAGAAGCTGGTCCTCGCTCAACGGCTCCTCTTTGATGTCGGGAGAACGCATGAGCAGCAGGATGGCGGACATCAGCACGATCAGCACGATGAGGATGGCGATCCCCAGCAGAATCACCGCTTGCAGAGGGTTTGCAGCCGGATTGCGGATGACGTCGGGAACCGACTGAATAACCTGTGGCAGCCGCGATAACGAGCTACCGAGGTCTTCAAACTGAATCGAGGGCATCAGAATCCCCCTCGAGAGTGGCGGCCTCGGACAGACATCATTGAGCGCCACTCTCGGGCGGCGTCACAGCGCCTCCGGGGTGGACATGCCGCACGTGGCAGTTCGTACAGTCATCCTCTGCGTGGCATCGCAGGCAAACCGTCTTGCCCTGTTTCCCCACGATCGATGCGTGTTTGGGCGTGAAACCCACCGGATGTGGCATGGGCATGCCGTGGCATGAGTCACAGAACTTCTGCTGGTGACAGACAGCGCAGTCGTCGCGTTGCTTTATGGCGAGCGCCGGGTGCGAGCGGACGAAGTTCCGATTGTGCGGAAGCGGTAGCCCATGGCAGCGCACGCAGTAGTCGTCAGGGTGACAGGATGCACACGTCTTCAAGTCACCCATGCCATGCGTCTGTCGCCAGTTCGGACCGTGGGTCCTCTGCCATTCGCCTGAGTCGATGCGTTCCTTCTCGGACCGCTTACCGTGGCACGTATCGCAGTTGGAGCGGACTCGCTGAGCGCTATGGCAATCGATGCACTGGTTCATGTTCACAGTCGTGATCCAACTCACGGCACTTCCGTGCGCAGTATCCGCATGGCAGTCCGTACACCGTCGGCCTTTCGTGCATTGCTCGTGGAGGATGCTCAGTTCATTGGCGGTCACCTTGCGCTGCATCACACCTCGATGGCATGAGAGGCAAGCCGCGTCGGCGACGGCCGTGGTCTGCCCTGCGCTCGTCGGTGTGATCCGGAGCGTCATGGCGAATACGATGTTGAAGCCGTAGGTCAGCCTCGCCGGCACGCCGCCGGAAACGTGGCAGCGGACGCAATCCACAGTGGCGTGAGAATGGGCTCGAGTCTGGGCCACGAAGTCCGCGGAGTCGTGGCACGACCTACAGCCGGGTAGTGCAGCCGCAGTGGCGGTCACACAGACGGCGAGCAAAACCGCAAGCCCAGCCACGACCCAGAGGGAAATGACGAGGGGGTTCGGACCTTTTGGCTCCTGCAAAGCGCCTGCACCCCTGATCAGTGGAGATGGCCTACTTGACCAGTCTATTCTACCAGTAGTGTATCATGAGCCTACATGAACCTTCGGGGTCCTAGCGGCAAAAAGCATGCCGAGGAATGCCACAATGGCTCAGCGATTGCATACCGTACGACAAAGTTCTTGTGTAACCTTAGCGGAGTAGCGGCGAGTGCCGTCTCGGTGTAGAGGCCGAGTGATATACTCCCGCCGTTCTCAAGTCATCCGAGAGGAAACCAATGTCGAAGAAGAGCCTGGCCGTCGGCGGCCTTGTCGCAGCGGCGGCCATCATCATCGCCGTGGTGGTGTTCGTTGGGCCGTCGGACTCCTCGGCACCTGATTCAACACCCGGCGCTGCCGCAAGGACGAGTCAGGCGACCACAGGCACCGCAAACGCGACCACAGGCACCAAGAAGATGACCGATGCCCGCGATGCGAAGGGTGATCCCGCCACTGCCGACAAGGGAGGCAAGCCGTCTTCGAACTCGAAGACCCCTGCAGCGTCAGAAAAACCCCTGACGCCTTTCTCAAGAATGGATGACCCTGGGCTCCCGGCCAAGGCGCTTACCTCCCCCGAGCGGGCAGGCGAACCCCTAGCGCCGATCACCGAGGCGCCCGACCCGACCATCTCGGCATTGAAGATCGGCATACTCCCCGAGGGGGCGACGTACCAGATCGTGACGCGGCCCTATGGAATCGGACCAGACTCGCCTTTCGGCACTCGTTTGGTGCTCCGAGTCGACTCAGCCAAACCTCTCGGCGGCACGCCGGCGAACAAGCGAATTGCACCGGCGAACCTCCTCGTGGTCGTCGATACCACAAGAGGCGGAGCCATGACCAAGGGCGGCACCTATACGGCCATACTCAGCTTCCGTTCAGACGGCAGCAAGCTGCTCCCCGTAATCAGGGGTGTCGAGGCCAAGTAGGGTCAGCACGCGAAGATCCGCTCAGAGCAACGCACGCAAGAAGGGGCCGGGAATCCGGCCCCTTCTTGCGTGCGAGATTCGTTATCGCGTCGACCGAGTGTGACCTGACCGAACTCGGGCACGAACGCTCGACCTGTCTGTTGAGATTGGGGCTGGCAGGCCTGATGTGACGTGGTGGAACAAGTCGACCGCCATGGCCTGGGTGCGCCTGTCATAGATCTTCAGGGCACGGATGCGTAGACACGCGAAGGGTCGAGAAGCAGAGTGGCCGCCCCCGCGGGGGCGGCCACTCGAACACCGTATGCGACTTTCGGTGCGGCTACTTGACAGTCACGTAGTCCGCACTGCCGTAGGTGGTGTAGTTGCTCGCGTCCTGGTAGTGGCGAGCCACGAGCTTCCACGTGCCCCTCGAGGAGAGAACCACCCTCGCCTTGTATGCGGTACTGGTCGAGCTGTAGCGGACGTAACTCGCCGCGAATGACCTCACGTAGCGGTAGGACCCATTCGAGCGCCTCTGATACGCAAGGATCTGCACCTTGTTAGAGTTCGAGGTAGTGTGATACGGCTGGATATAGCCCTTGGCGTAGTAGGCACTCTTTGCGCGCAGTCTCGACCACGATGTTGTCCGGGTCAGACGGACCTTGGGATACACCTTGACGACCGGCCCCCAACTCGAACCGTGGGCCGAATCTCCCGCGTACCCGAACCGGTAGTACATGGTAGAGGCCCGCTTCACGCTCGCCGAGAAACGTCCGGAAGCGGCTCCCGCGACACTGGATGGGGACTTCGTCCACCCGGTCTTGCCGTTGGTCGAGTAGTAGAGCGAGACCGGCTTGTTCGGAAGGGCCTGCGCTCCAGCCTTTAGATCGGCATAAAGCGTAGTCGCGGCAGCGTAGCCGGTCACTTTGGTGCCAGCGGAGCCAGTCAGCTGAGTGATCTTGGCCGGACGAACCGTGAACTGACCCGGAGAACTCGTCGCGACATACACCGTGTACATGTTGGTGACGGGTGCCGTGAACGACAGGTGCGCGATCTTGTCGGTCACCGGATCTGAATCCGGGTAGTCACCGGAGAAGACAATCGCTTTGAGGTTGACGGTATCGCCGAGAGCCTCGAAGTCGGCGTTGAACGTGCTACCCGCAGGAATCAATACCTTCAAGTAGTAGTAGCCGGTAGGGGCCATCGCGGGACCGAAGAGGGTCGCAGTGAAGCTGGAGCCCAGATACGGAGCCAAGTCAGTCGCGTCGGCCTCACTGTCTCCGCTAGCGGCGAACGCAGACGCCGCAAACACCAGCGAACCGACCAGGACCGCCGACACGAGCGCTAGTCGCAACGACCTGGTGAAAGACCTTTGAATCATCGGGCCCTCTTTTCACTCGCCAACACGGCCTTGACGTCGTCGTATTTCACATTCTTGAAGTATACTAGCATGAAATGGACTAAGGTCATCCGCGTGCTTCTTGGTCGTACAGCAGCATCGACCCCCCGTGATATATTAAGAATGCTTTGTTCGCCGCCCAGCAGCTAGGAGCCTCAAATTGAGCAAGATTCTCTTCGTCACGCCGCCGTACAACGTGTGGGGTGTCCAGACGATCGGCAACTGGCCGCCGCTTCAGATCGCGTATCTCGCAGGTTCTGCCCGCAAGGCAGGGCACGAGGCCAAGATCTTCGACGCGATGAACAAGAAGCTCGGCTACGACGAGATCCGAGCGGCGATCGAGGACTTCCAGCCCGACTTCGTCATGTCGCTCGACTACATCCCGGTCACCGGCGCGATCAGCACGGCAAGCGTTCCGGCGGCCCTCAAGGCGCTCGGCGTCGCTAAGGAGATCAACCCTGACATCGTCACGCTCATTGGCGGTCCGCACCCCACCTTCATGTTCGAGGAGATGCTGAAGGCCGAGGACAACACTGTCGACATCATCATCAAGGGCGAGGGCGAAGAGACGCTCACCGAGATTCTCGACACCCTGCCCGGCGGCTCGCTCGACGACATCAAGGGCATCGCATTCTCGCGCGACGGCGAGATCGTTTCGAACTTGGGCCGCCCGCACATCCAGGACCTCGACACGCTCGAGGTCGCGTGGGACCTGCTCGACTGGGAGGATTACCACTACAACATCGAGCCGTACGGCCGCATGGCGTCCGTACTGACCTCCCGCGGCTGCATGATGGGCTGCTCGTTCTGCAGCCAGCGCCTCTTCTGGCGAGGCGACTGGCGCGCCCGTCCGGCGGAGTCCGCCGTCGCCGAGATGCGGTACCTCGTCGACACATATGCGGTCGAGTTCATCACGCTCATCGACGCCTACCCCACGCACGACCTCGAGCGCTGGGAGAAGATGCTCGACTTGCTCATCGAGAAGCCGATCAGCGCTCGCCTGCTCATCGAGACGCGCGTCGAGGACATCATTCGAGACAAGGACATCCTCCATAAGTACGCCGACGCCGGTATCATCCACATCTACATGGGCGCCGAGACGAGCACCGACGAGATGCTCAGCAGCCTGAACAAGGGCACGACTGTCGATCAGAACAAGCTCGCAATCGACCTTGCCCGGTCTCACGGCATCATGGTCGAGGCGTCGTTCATGATCGGCTTCCCCAACGAGACGTGGGACACCATCAAGAAGACGACCGCCGAGGCGATCCGCCTCAATCCCGACATTGCTGTATTCCCGGTCATCACGCCCATGCCCTTCACGCCGTTGTGGGACGAGTACCATGATCGTATCCGGGTGTGGGACTACTCGAAGTACAACCTCGTCGACCCGATCATCGAGCCGTACGACATGTCCATGGAAGACATCACCATCGCGCTCGGCCGCTGCTACATGGTGTTCTACGCGAACAAGATGTCCGAGATCCTAGCGCTTCCCGAAGGTTTCAAGCGCAGCTACATGCTGAGCGCTATGAAGCAGATGATGAAGGACTACGGCGAGCACTTCGACTTCCTCGGCATCGGCATGGCCAAGATGTCCGAGGTCGCCGGCGCCGCAGGCCTCAAGATGCCGAAGATGCCGGGCAGGCCTGAGTCCAAGAAAGCTTAGCGAGACTTCCACGGCTTCCGAAACGCCCTGCGCCACCCACCGTGGTCAGGGCGTTTCGCTTGTTCTTGGGGTACAATGAAGGTGGGTATAGTTGTAACGGCGCCGCCTTGTGCGAACCAACTACGCACACCCGCTAGCAAACGCAGCCTGACAAGCACGGCCAGGGGCGGACTTTCGACTGGGGGGTCGACGATGGGGGCACGTTCAACGATGAGTGGTGTCATCCACTCCGTTGCAAGAACGGCAGTGGTCTTAGGCGTCCTCATGCTTGTAGCCGCTGCACAGCCCACCGATGCGTGGGCGGCAACGTGGGCAAGCGCATACCCGTGGGGGACGACTCGTGTGTCGCCGTCGACCGTTTCGGTTGACTTGGTCGGCAGCGCGAAGCTCAACGCGAGCACAGCGAAGATGACGGTTGGCGGCACGGCGCTCAAGGCATACCTGACAAACGTTGGCCCGTCGTCGGGACACTGGGTGGCTACAGAGACCCAAGACCCGGTCACGGGAGTGTGGAAGGTCACGTGGGCGTGGGTGGCTGACGCTCCAGGGACGAGCAAGGCCACGATCTGCTGTTACCCACCGAAAATGAGCGACGGTACCAAGGCTGTTACCGTGACGGTCAAGGACGTGAACGGAGCGACCCTCAGCTACGGCTGGTCGTTCACGCTCGCAGCTCCTCCCCTGTTCGGATCGCCTGTGCCACCCGCTGGCGCCAGAGTGCTGACGTCGACCCCCGCGATCTCGGTCCCGGTCTCAGACAACACCGGTGTGACCTCCGTAAGTGCGACGGTCAACGGCGCCAACGCGATCGCCACACTTCTCAGCGGCAAGGTGATGATCACCGGTTTCGTTCTATCTGCCGATGGACCCGTGACGGTAGCCGTGAGGGCCGATGACGCTGCCGGCAATACCGCGACGAAGACGTGGACGTTCGCCCTCTCCCACTACGAGAATCTGACCTGCCACAATCCCTCCTGCCATGGAACGACGTATGACAACGACAACGCCATGGGACCGGACTGCCTGTCGTGTCACATCGGGGTGTCGCACGCGGCGGTGCACAACGCCTCGCCTGCTCCGCGAGAGATCACCATCTCGAGTGTCTCATTCGGAACACACACGTGTTCGGAGTGCCACTCGCCTCTGAACCTTGTGACTCTGCACGCAGGCGTCTGCGCAACCTGCCATCCTTCCCCAACCAACACGGTGACGGGCATCTGGAGCGGGGGCTGCGTCCAAGGCGGCTGCCACACAGCAACCTCGAGCGCTCCCATGCACGCATCGATCGACGCATCTCACGCGTTCCCCGCCCAGCGGGCCGACTGTCTCGCGGCTGGCTGCCACAGCGCGAACTCGACCAAGCCGTTTGCGGGCAAGAGTATCGCCGAGCTGCACTCTCAGGCCACCACCACGGTGGCTGGTACAGTGCGCACCAGCTGCCAGATCTGTCACGACACGGGCGTGACGCCGACAAGCGACTGCCTGTCGTCAGGGTGCCATCCCGACCGCGCACTGCCGCACGGTTTCGATCCGGTCAAGCACACGGCGGTCCCCACCTCCCCCGAGTCGGGGACGTGGAGCTACGTCGACTCGACGGTGAACCTCGGCGGGGTCTATTTCAACGCACCGTATCAGTACAGCATCGCCTGCGCCGGCTGCCATGGGCTGCAGATTGCCGATGAGCACGCGAAGCCGACCGCATCTTCGGCGAGCGCAGGGTGCACGAACTGTCACCCGACGCCCGCAGCTGCGCTGAACCCCTGGGATAAGTCGTGCGCGCAAGGCGGCTGTCACACCGTGGCCGGTGCTACGAAGCACGAGAATATCGCACCCGCGCACGCCATGGCACAGGCCGACATCACGGCCGGCTGCGGATTCGTGTCTGCCACCGGACGGCGCCCGTGCCATTACCAGTCCATCGTGCAGGAGCACAACCGCGTCATCGGCAAGAGCTTCGTCCCGTTGGTCAACAAGACGCTGTCGGTCACCTGCGACGAGTGTCACTCCAGCGCAGCGTTCGCGGCGCTGGCTGGAAACTGGGACGGCACGTGCAGCGCATGCCACGACGGCGCCAACCTGCCAAACCACACGATCGCAGGTACGGCACGTGCTGACGCGGTCTTCGCAAAGCATGGGCCGGTGGGCACCAACACTATGGACGCCCATGGATGGATTCGTGCGAACGACGCGAACGCCGCCTACAACACGGGTGGTTGCGCGGTCCCGCCGTGCCACAGCCAGGCATACACCGGCGGCGGCTGGCCCTACCCGGACAACGCGAAGAACTGCATAGACTGCCATGACTACGAAGCGCCCACACACGCCGGCGCACCTGCAGCTCAGACCTATCAGATCTCCGACATCTCGTACGGTCCTTACGCTTGCAGCGAGTGCCACGACATGGAGCTCGGTCCGGAACACGTGAAGCCGGAGTCATTCACGGGGACCGAGGGATGCGAGACGTGTCATCCGAGTCCGAGGAACACGCTGACGACCGGGTGGGACCGGACCACCTGCGTCCAGGGCGGCTGCCACACCCTGACCTCGAGCGCGCCTATGCACGCATCGATCGACGCATCCCACGCCATTCCCGCAGCGAGGCAGGCGGATTGCATCTCGGCCGGCTGCCACGACGCGACTTCGACGAAGCCGTTCGCGGGCAAGAGCATCGCCGAGCTGCACTCTCTGGCCACCACAATCGTGGCAGGCGACGCCAGAACCAGCTGCCAGATCTGCCACAGCGCGGGCGTGACACCGACAAGCGACTGCCTCTCGTCTGGGTGCCATGCCGACCGCGCGCTGCCGCACGGCTACGACGCGACCAATCACACCGCCGCCCCAACAGCGCAGAGCTTCGCAATCGGAGGATCGACCTACCCCGCGATCGCGTGCTCGAACTGCCATGACGTCGAACTCGGACCGGAACACGCGAAGACGACATCCTCGTCATCGGCAGCGAAGTGCGGCGCGTGCCACCCGAGCCCCCGCGATACGTTCACCGCTTGGGACGAGACGACGTGTGTTCAGGGCGGCTGCCATGGCTTGACCTCCACGGCTCCCATACACGAGGCCATCGACGCGGACCACACGAGGCTCGCCGCGAATGATGCCTGCTTCGCAGCCGGCTGCCACAGCGACGGCACGCTCGCCGCGATCCACGCGGCGGCCACCGCAGCAGGCGACACGCGCACGAGCTGCATGGTATGTCATGCCGCCGGGATCCCTGCCTCGAGGGATTGCACGACGTGCCACGCCGACAAGGTCGTGAGCCACTACGACACAGTCACGCACACCGCAACGCTCGGATCCGCGGGCTTCGTGATTCTGGGCTCGGACTTTGGCGTGCGCAGCTGCAGTGACTGCCACTCGTCCGACCTCGCGGCGAACCACCCGCCGCTGTGCTCCACCTGCCACCCGGTCGCGGTCGACGAGACCACGCCGTGGACGGGAGCATGTGACGCAGCAGGCTGCCACGCGGTCGGCACCAGCAAGCCGATGCATGCCGAGCTTGACAGCGCGCACCTCTACCCGGCCGACAAGAGCGACTGCACAGCGTCAGGCTGCCACGACGGAGCCGCGACGGTGCCGTTCGTGGGCAAGAGCCTCGCAGATCTTCACTCGGCTGCAACCACAACGGTGGCGGGCGATACGAGGACGAGCTGCGAGATCTGCCACAACGCGAGTGTGACCGCCACGGGCGACTGCCTGTCGTCCGGGTGCCATCCAGAACGGGCGGAACCCCACGGCTACAAGCCGGCTCTTCACGCGGCGAACGCGTCACAAGGACTGACGACCTTCTTCGATGGCTCGGCCGAGCACGCGACAGTCTATACCGGTCCCATCGACACCGCCGCAGAGTGCACGATGTGCCACACGATGGATCTGGGATCGCTGCACGCCAACAACTGCGCACTATGCCACTCGGGTTCTGCGCCCCCCGTGAACAGCTTCGGCGCCTGGAATCACAGCTGCTCACAGGGCAGTTGTCACGCTACCTACCACACACTCGCATCGTCGGGCCATGACGAGGTATTCGTCGACGTTGGAGACTACAACAACTGCGACCCGTGCCACTGGATCGTGCCGTATGCTCGCGTCACCCCGATAGCCGCCAGCACCGACCTGTGCGGCGGCTGTCACGCCCTCGTAGGCGACCCCACGCCACCGAACACAACCTGCAACGCGAACACCGTGTACCCCTACCTCGGCGCGCAGACATTCGCGCTGACCGCTGTCGACCTGCACGGCTTCGGCGTCGCCAACACGTACTGGCAGCTCGACACGATGAGCGGCTCGTGGACGAACGGTACGTCGGTCCCGGTGCCGGCCCCCTCATCGGGGACTGCGTCCCACACGATCTACTTCTACTCCACAGACAACGCCGGCAACACGGAAGCGCCGAAGTCCGTAACGGTTCAGGTGCGTCCCGGCGTGAGTCCCGGAGCGACGATATCGGCGACCGGCGAACAACTGCTCTTCACCGTACCGGCGGGCGTCACCGCTCTCACAGTCGATCTCTACGGGGGCATGGGGGGCGGCAGTACCGGCTACGGTGCCCGTCTCCGGGCCAACGTCGCGGTCACACCAGGGCAGACGCTCGCCCTCAAGGTCGGGCGCCGTGCCACCGGCGCAACCGGAGGCTGGGGCGGCGGCACCGGCGGTAACGGTTATGGCGCTGGCGCAACCGGCGGCGGCGGATCGACGTCGGTCGGCGTACTCAACGGCCTGGTGCTTGCAGAGGCCGGCGGCGGCGGCGGCAGTTCCGGCACGGGCACCGGCGGTCCGGGCGGCGCCTACAGCACTTCGGGGTTGTATGGCAACCAGAACGGTCTGCAGTCGACGTTCGGTACCCACGCTGGCGGCGGCGCCGGATGGACAGGCGGCGCGTACGGGAGTGGCGTAAACGTGTCGGGCACTGGCGGCACGAGCCACGTCGCGGGTAACGTCTATCTCACATTCGCCGCATCCGGTAACACGACCGGTGCCGGGTGGATGGTTCTCAACTGGTAGCGCTTAGTGACTTCTGTTCAACGAGGGGCGCACGCTGAGAAGCGGGGCGCCCCTCGTCACCTCACGTTCGCCTCCGCACGGTGCTGCGGGAGCCTTCGGGCTGCAGCGGAGCCGAGAGGATTCGCCTAATCGTCGCTTCCCTCAACCTCGGCGCGCGCTACCTTGGCCATCCGCCTCCACATGATGGCGCCGATGATGATCACGGTGACCATGAAGACGTGCTTGACCATCAGTGCAGGGATGATTCCGTTGACGACCGCAGGATCCCACTCGTAACGCGTGAAGAAGATGGTTCTCGGTATGCCGCCGAGGATGATCCAGGCAAACGCCCCGCGCGCGAAACGCACGAGCGTGGGGTACGCACGCGCAAGGGCAAGACGCTCCAGAGCGCCCCCTTGCTCGGCACGTCGCCCCAATACCCATAGAATGACCGCACTGGAGAGCAACAGCCCCGTGGCGAGGTCGTGGAAGTAGTTGTTGATGATGATGATGATGCTGGTCCAGTTGATGCCGCTCATGTGTTTATCACCCGTCGACGCCGCCGATATAGCCACCATGGACTGAATTGAACACGATCGGAGTGCCGAGCAGCGCGAAGAGCGAGACCGGCATTGCCACAATAGCAAACCACGCGAGGCGCTGCCCCCCCCAACCAAGGGTGAATCGCACGTGAAGATAGACAGCGTAGACTATCCAGACGATCAGGCTCCACGTCTCAATCGGGTCCCACGCCCAGTAGCGACCCCACGCTTGGTTCGCCCATATGGCGCCCGAGACGATCATGATGCCCCAAAAGAGGAACCCTGCCAGCACGAATCGGGTCATGAGCTCGCTCACGACGTCTTGCGCAGGCAGCTTCTCGAGACGTTTGGCCCACTTCCCGCTCCGGGACCGTTCGCGCAACATGTATGCGACTGCAAGCCCGAAGGATGCCACGAACGACGCGAACGCCAGGTTCGCAAACACGACATGGATGAAGAGCCAATAGCTGGCGAGGTTCGGCGTCAGAGGCAGGTCGCTTGTCGGCGTGAGCATGGCGCCGCCAAGCAACAGGACCGCCACCGGCATGATAGCAATGCCCGCAGCGCGAAGGCGCTGGTTTCGCCACGCCGCAACCAGGAACAGCGCGACCACGAAGAGGGCGAGTCCGTTGGCGACCTCATAGTACCCAATGTAGGGCCCGTGGCCGACTCGCGCCCAGCGCGTTCCCAGCGAGACGAGTTGGGGCACAAGTCCGATGGCTGTGGCGAACATGGCGGCCCGTACCATGCCCTCTCTTACGAACGTGACGCCGAAGACGAACAGGGCCGAGGCGACAACGTAGCACGTGAGTGCGACCCACATAAGCACGATCTCGATTGTCACGAATCGTCCTCCTTCTGCCCAGCGCCGAGTACCCGCGTGAGCTCCGTCTCGATTTCCGCTCGGTTGGTTGGAACGTTACGCCAAAACCGGAGGGAAGCATAAAGCCTCAGTGATCCGTCCGGCCCCTCTGCCACCGTTACAAGCACCGCTTGCTGGCGCACGACTACGGTCAGCGTAAGTCCCGCCATGGCGACGGCCATCGCCGCATACAGCAACGGGATGCTCCAATCGTGGACGACTGTGAGCCGCGCGTAGTAGCCGATGCTATCAATGCGGAACATGCCGCCAGACGGCAGCGCGATCGACTCGCCCGTATTCAGCACGCGGTCTGCCACCGGCTTGCCGTCTACCGTCGTCACCACCAGATGGGCTTGGCGCTCCTGTGGCACGACGAGGTTTCCGCCCTCCTGGCGCAAGGGCACTGTGACGACGACCCTCTCGGCCGGCTGACCCTCGCGATCGGATACGGTAAGCGCCCCAAGGGGCGCGGTGCCCTCTGGTGCTACCTCGGAGATGTCGACCAGCTTGGTCGTACGATTGTACACGGCACCGTCCCCGCTCAGGAGACTCACGTTCACGGCAAACCCGAACGCAGCGGGGTGAATGGTGAGCGATCCTGCCTGCAGGGGGTTGTTCGGATAGATGGGCTGCTTCTTGACGACCCGCCCGTCTGCATCGAGCACGGACACGATCGGCGTCGGCCCCCGGTCGATCTTGCCCGTGCGGAAGTCCGTCACGAGATCGTCGACCCGTATGTTGTGATGGACCCGACTCCAGCTGTGAAGCGGGCCTGTGTGCAGGACGCCGTACGAGCCGGGCTGATCGGGTACCGACTGCCCCACCGGTACGCCCATCATGCCCTCGGAACGTTGCAGTGAGCCCATAAGGACCACCGCGATGAGCGCGACAAGCCCCCAGTGAAACACCGGACTCCCCCACACCGTCCACCATGGGGAAACCGCCGAGAGCACGTCGCCACGTCGCTTCGTCTTGATGCCCAGTCGCCGAAGTGCCGCATCAGCCTCCGCAACGGCCTCTGTTGAGCCCCTGCCCACAGCGCACACGATCTCCAGATTGTGAGCGGAGATGAGCGAATCGCGATCCTGGTCTTGCGCCCCGCGAAGCGCACGCGCCCTGTGAAACGCGACCTTGGTGCGCTTCGAAGCGCATAGCGCCGTCGACACGGCGAGCATGAAGACCACAACTCGGAAGAGCGGTGCGCTGAAAGCATGGTGCAGATCAAGCATCCGCACGACTGCCTCGATGAACGGGTGCACTGATGCCCACGCAGCGACCGTGTCGCCCTGTGGCACAGCCGTAGCCACCACCGACCATGCTCCCACGAACACAAGAAGCCATGTTGCAAGACGGGGCGACTCAAACCATCGGACTACCCTGCGCACAGTCTCGATCACTTGACCTTACCCAAGGCCTTCGCGTCGACAGAGTCCACGACCCAATCACCCTGCTTGTTCTTCACCACGGTATAGGTCGACTCGAACTTGATAGTGTAGGGCCCCGCAAGCCTCGCATTTCCTTCCTTGACCGAGATGTAGCTGTAGGTCCAATTCTCCTCTGCGGGAAGTAGCGTACTGGTGGTCCCGACACTCGGAGTGCCGAATCTGATGGACTCGAGGCGCTCGTCGAGCAGGCGACCCTTCTGAACGTTGTACTGATTGTAGGAGTCCATGCGCACCTCCTCCTCAGCACTCATCGTGAGCGTGGCAACCTGCGAGTCTCCGATACGATACGCGTACGAGACCCACGCCAGGTACGAACGGACCGCCGACTCCGGTGTCTTGAGATTGTGCGGCGCGGGCTTCTTGTCGACTGCGGCCTGCGGAATGTGAACCTCCACAGCAGGTCCCGCCATGTGCGAGCCGGTCTGAGTCGTCTCAGCAGTGCCCGTTGTCTCTGAGCCAGTCCCCTTCACCGCCTTGGAGCATCCCGGGGATGCAAGCAACAGACCGGCCAGCATCACGGCACCGAATAGTAGACGAGTCCGGCCGAATGCCGCCGATCGATTCTCAGTGTTTTGCGTCACTCTCACCATTCCTAACAGTTTGGCGCCGGACGTCCCCGGCGGCCCATCCGGAACGAGCCCCATCACTATGTAGCGCGCATCCTGGCAGCGTCGGGGGGCGGGCACATGTGCCCGCCCCCCTGGTGACGCAACTCTCGTTCCAGAACTAGCTGCATTCTAGAACAACTTGCCTCGTACTACTTCCATGCACCATCGGAGTACGTGAGGTACGACCAATTGTACGGCGAGCGCGTCGACTGCGTCGGCGTGGTCGTGGTGCCGTCGAACTTCGTGGTCGAGTGGTGACCGCACGCGTTGCACTGCGAGGTATCCCAGTTGAGATACTCGGCGCTCGTGCCATCACTCACGACCGCAGGACCGGTCCAGGTCTTCGCGACGTAGGGACCAGTGGCTGGTGTGCCAGCCCCACCGGCGGCAGGAGCCGTGTACACGATGGTCGACTTCGAAGCCAGACCGTTCATCTGACCAGAACCGACGTTCGTGCCATCCAACGCTTCGCCTTCGTAGACTGCCGGGCCGATGTTGTACGGCGCGGAGTCACCTTCGGCGGGCAGGCCGAGTGCGGTGCGGGTAGCACTGTTGGGCTCGAGGTTGCTATAGACGATCAGCTTCGGGCGCTTCCAACCGTGCGGGATCGCGATGTGGCAGTTGCGGCATGCGCCGCCTGCCTCACGGCCGAGGCTCGGCTTGATGACCTCGGTAAATGCCACTCCTCCGGCCACCTCCGCCAGTGCAGCGGCGCCGCTCTCGGCTTCAACCGTGCTCAGCAGAGTCGTCTTGCCAGCATCACTGTAGACGTTGTACTTGCCGAAGGTGCTAACGACACCGACATCAGCGGAGTGATGCTCGTGGGCGTAGTTCGCCCATCCGCTGTAGCCGGTGCCAGCGTTGTAGAGATCGTGGCACTTGGCGCAGATGACACTACCAGCGGCGACGGAAGCACGGCCGCTGAGTGCGAGATCCGTGCTGGTGGCGCTGGCAAGGTCTGCAGGCTTCAACAGCGTCCAACTAATCAGCTCTTCCTTCTCCGCCTCAGTGGCGCCGCCTGGCGTGTACTGAGCGATACCCGTGGGCATCTCGGGAATGGTGAGAAGAGTGGTGTTGGTAACCGGGTTCTTGAGCGTCTGGGACTTGCCCGACAGGAACGCGGTCTCGAACGATCCGGTGTACGCGGGATCGAGACCCCAGTTGGCGAACGTCTGTCCGCCATGCGGACCAGCGGGTTCGTTGGTCAGCAGGCCGGTGTGACAGTCCTCGCAAGCGACCACGGAGTTGAAACTGTAGCCGGCCTTGAAGGTGTTGTTATCGGCCTGCGGGTACACGGACGTCGGGTCATCGCCCTTGGTGTCCTTGATGCCCAGACCGCCGTAAGTGGTGCGGCTCATGGTGCCGAACTGCGCCGTGTTGTGACCGGACGCGGTCCAGAGACCGAGAACCTTCGGGTCGGGGCTACCCTCGGTGACCTTCCAGCCGTGGATAGCGCCGTACTCGCCAGAGTGGCAGTCGTTGCAGCTCTGTCCGCCGCCAACTTCAACTTCATTGTACTCGTGGCACGAGCAGCCCTTATGCTCCTGGACAGACTCGCCTGGAACGGCCGGGACGTGAACCTCGCCGTACGCAGAGGTACGGCTGCCGACAGCGCTCACGTTGGTGCCATGGCACGCAGCACAAGCAGCGGACTGGTCGTTGATGGTTTCAACCAGCGTCTCGTCGTGATAGCCGACGTGGAACGGGTAAGCGGCAGCGGGATCGTTGAATCCGGTGTGGCAGCTTGCGCAGCCAGCAGCCGGAGTCTCGAGCTCGTTCTCACCGTAGTAGTGACACGAGCAACCCTCATGCTGCTGCTTGCCAGCGTGGCTGCCAGAGTCGAGGATCAGCGTGTTGCCTTCCCCGTCCTTGATATCGAGGACGTCGCTGCCGTGGCACTTGGTGCAGAGCTTGCCCGGAAGCGTCGTCGCGCCACTCAGCTGAGCAGCAAGCGGGGCGTGGAAATTGACGTGGTACGGGTACTGCGCGGCCGGATCACCGATCGGTCCGTGGCAGTCCTGACAAGAGTCTACGCCAGGCACAGCCTCGCCGTAGTCGTGGCACGAGCAGCCCTTATGCTCCTGAACCGGGTCAGAGGCAACAGCAGGAACGTGAACTGCGCCGTAGGCCGTGAGACGGCTGCCGACCTTGAGCAGGTCCACGCCGTGGCAGGCCTTGCAGACCCTGGACTCAGAGGTAGAAGCGTTGATCGCCGCGGTGAAGGCTGCGTGTGCAGCGGTAACATCCGCGGGACTCGGCTCGACCCACGCAGGCGTACCGGCAGGCGCGCCTGCGTACTGCGGCACGCCGTGCTTCGGCAGGAAGCCGCCGCTGTGGCACGAAACGCACTTCGGACCC